>OAZW01000003.1_pt1 | contig 434398 bp, 353 predicted proteins | sample 1495231 | NCBI WGS metagenome assembly OAZW01 (sample SAMEA2580062, study PRJEB22360) | human gut metagenome | reverse complement strand
ATTTTTATAGTCAACGAAAAAAAGAAGGCGCATCGGGTATTACGACACACCTTCTTTTTATTGGAGTTTAGTGTCAATTTACAACAGGTTGTAAAGATATCGTGAACGGCTCTTCTTCGGTGCCTTTCACTCCTTCATCAATGAAGGGGAAAGATTCGGAAGCCTTATAGATTCCGCTTTCCGGCATTTCCCATTCCGGTTCAGGATCGTTTTCCACCAATTCCAATTTCCAATCGGGTTCTTCAACAACCGTCGGCGTAGGATCATCGTCTTGATGGACACCTGTTGGGAAAAATCGTATCTCTCCGTTATTGCAGACTTTCACAGGCGAAAATTTCAACGGATACATCAATCGGCTGAGACTCGATTATTTGCTTGTGCTGCTGAAAGATTTCAAGCATTATACGATTGAGGCTGTCGCTATCGATTCCGGTTTTGGCAATGTGCGAACCTACCAGCGCATTTTTAGAGACAAATATGGCATGACACCCATGGAATACCGGAAAACACAAGGGTAAATGGATACTTTGTCTGATGGGTGTATTTTTCTCCGTATATTTGTATCGCACAATATTGAAGTAGTATGGAAAGAATAGAAAAACAACCCTTCATTCGGGAAGAAATGCGTATTCCGGATGTCACGGATATGGATGGGCTGGTTTCTCTGATGGGCCGTTCGATGGATAACGAAGAGAGTTTCCATATCGATTTACTTTTGGCCTCTTTGTCCCGTATGCATCCGTTTGTAAAGCAGGAGGATGTGGAACGTATGGTTCCGGTTTTCGAAATGGCCCGTACCGTTGTGGAGGGAGGAAAAGACGGGGTAGGAGAATTGGATGTGTTGGCAGCGTCTTTTCTTCTTGATTATGCTCAAATGCTTACCGGATCGGAAAGACGTGTCAAAAGCTCGAAACAACAATCATTTCAGGACTATAAACCCTATCTGGATCTTGTAAAATTGGCTTTTAACCGGATAAAAGATTATAATACGCTGCCTTTGCTATCGACACCGACCCACCGTCCGGCTTGGATCGATCCGTCCGTGCTTGTCTCTCGGTTGTCTGCATATCAGAAAAAGAGAATCAAACCGGACAGTCTGGACTTTCAAATCGCACTTTCGCGTGTGGCATTGGATGATACGGAAGAGGCTGTCCGGTTAACCGAACAAGAGTTGGCGGGCGAATATCGCGAGCTATTGCTTTTCTTGTTCAAGCCGGAAGCACGCCCTAATGGTCCTTTTACGTTTCAGGCTGTCTGGATGACCGCCGCTTTGGTCAAAAGTCCTGATACCGTCTATGACGAGTTCAAGGATTTTCCTTATTCTGCTGTGAACCGGGCCTATCTGACGGGAGATATTCCATGCGATGTGTTTACTTTCGAAAAGCCGTTTGGGAAAGTCGATCGTATCTTGCAGTTGATTCCGCCGGTAAGTAAGAATGTTGCGATAAAGTGGAGGTTTGGAGGTTATGCCTTATATATGGCTTATCGTCCTTGTTCCCGTATTCCGCTTTTGGTGGAGACTTTTTGGAAGGTTCCTTTGCGGGAGAAGGACCTGAAGAGATTTTTGTTGCTTTCTCCGAATGCACCTCGGATTTGGTTGGCTTTATTGGTGCGGGATCGCGTAAGGGATGCTTATTGGAACGATTTGGAACTAGCAAGGCTTAACCTGGTTGCTCTTGATACCCTGCGCGAACTTGATTTGGAGTGGAGAGGGGGGATGGCTTTGACATACCTGGCGGTGTGCCTGTTGAGCATTGATCGTCCTATTCGTTTGTGTGCGGCGAATCTTTGGGGCGAACTTGTGGAAAAAGACCTGATAGACAATGTGGCATTAGGTCGGGTGTTGGGGAAGATCCAAGCGTTGGAATGGGCTCCTGCGCAGAGAGTTTCAGGTTTGGTTGTCGAAATGTTGATAAATAGATCATCTTTTCATAACAAAGAACTGTCTGTGCTGTTTGTCTCTTTCTTGTCTTGCCTGCCGGAAAATCCGGTAAAGGATTTAAAGCGGTTATTGGAAGTTTTTGCGGAACTTCAAACAGTCAATAACTGGCCGAAGGTGACATACGCACCGCTTCTTTGTTTGCTTGAGACGTGGAAGAAAAACAGCAAGTTGACAGAGGTGATAGAATCTTTGTATTAAGAATGATGGAAAATAAGCCTATATTTGTGCCGCAATACAATCGCATATTTTATTAAACGCAGATGGAAAATAAAATCATATTACCGGCGGAATGGTATCCGCAAAGTGCCGTCCAGTTGACATGGCCGCATGATGAAACGGATTGGGCGCCTATATTAGACGAGGTGATTCCTTGTTTTGTATCGATTGCCAAGGAGGTGATCAAACATGAGAAGCTCTTGATTGTCTGTCCGGACGAACAGGAAGTACGCAGACAATTGGGCGATGTGGATGACAGCCGGATCATTTTCAGGGAGATGGCGACGAATGATACCTGGGCACGTGATCATGGCGGCATTACTGTATTCGACCAGGGAGAACCAGTCGTGTATGACTTTGTGTTCAACGGGTGGGGGATGAAGTTCGCGGCGAATCTGGATAACCTGGTTACGCGTAACCTGTCGGTACAGGGAACATTTGCCGACGGGGTTCAGGTCATCAATATGCAACCGTTTGTCTTGGAAGGCGGCAGTATCGAATCGGATGGCAAGGGAACACTGTTGACGACGGTCGAATGTCTTTCGTCTCAGAATCGGAACGAATATCTGCAAAAGGAAGAGTTGGAAGCCTATCTGAAGGATGTCTTCGGCTTTGAACGCATCTTATGGCTGGAAAATGGTTATCTTGCCGGTGATGATACGGACAGCCATATCGATACGCTGGCACGGTTCTGTAGCGAAGATACGATTGCGTACGTGCAGTGCAAGGATGAGTCGGATGAACATTTCGAGGAGTTGCAAGCGATGGAACAGGAGTTACAGGCTTTCAGACAGGCTGACGGCAAACCTTACCGGTTAATCGCCTTGCCGATGGCGGACCCTGTGGAATGGGAGGGAGAACGTCTTCCTGCCACTTATGCCAATTTTTTGATTATCAACGGGGCTGTGTTGTTACCCTATTATAAATCTCCGAAGGACGAACTGGCGAAGAAAGCTTTGCAACAGGCTTTTCCGGAGCGTGAGATTATAGGAATCAATTGCTTGCCGTTGATTAAACAACATGGTTCGCTACATTGTGTGACGATGCAGTACCCGGAGGGAGTCGTGTCAATTGACAATTGAGGTTTCAAATCTAAATCATAAATTATAAATCATAAATCATGAAGTTAGGGCTGGTGCAGCAGGCGAATAGCAGTGATCGGGCTGCTAATATTGAGAAACTGAAACAAAATATTCGGGCTTGTGCTTTGCAAGGAGCTGAATTGGTCGTTTTGCAGGAGTTGCATAACGGGCTTTATTTTTGCCAGACGGAGAATACCGAAGTGTTCGATCAGGCTGAACCGATTCCAGGACCTTCTACAGAGGGCTTCGGAGCGTTGGCAAAGGAACTGGGGATCGTACTGGTACTTTCTTTGTTTGAGAAACGAGCTCCCGGTCTGTATCATAATACGGCTGTCGTTATTGAGAAAGACGGCGCTATTGCCGGAAAATATCGTAAAATGCATATTCCGGATGATCCGGCCTATTATGAGAAGTTCTATTTTACTCCCGGTGATCTCGGATTTGAGCCGATCGAGACTTCTGTTGGTAAATTGGGTGTATTGGTTTGTTGGGATCAGTGGTATCCCGAAGCAGCCCGCCTGATGGCGATGAAAGGAGCGGAACTGCTGATTTATCCGACAGCTATCGGTTGGGAAAGCAGTGACACGGAGGAAGAGAAAAAACGCCAGTTAGGAGCGTGGGTAACTGTTCAGCGGGGGCATGCCGTAGCCAATGGTCTTCCGGTCGTTACGGTAAACCGGGTAGGACACGAGGCCGATCCGTCCAGACAAACGAATGGCATTCAGTTCTGGGGAAACAGTTTCGTCGCTGGTCCGCAGGGTGAACTTTTGGCCGAACTTTCCAATAATGATGAAGAAATACGAATTGTGGAGATCGACAAGACGCGTAGCGAGAATGTCCGCCGTTGGTGGCCTTTCTTCCGAGATCGCCGTATCGATGCTTTTGGTGGTTTGACCGAACGTTTTCTGATATGAGATTCTATAACCGCATAGAGGCCGTCTGCCGTATGAACCGATTGGGTGCGGAAAGGCGGCCTTTCCTGTTTGTGATCGATTACAAGCAAGAGCAGGTGATTGTGGAAGAGCCGGATCAGATCGATTCGGAGGCATTGCTCTACAATCTGGACGGTGTGACGAATGTTGCGACTGCAAGCCGTATGAATGATCGGGAGAACCGAACTTCTGCGATCCGATGGGAAACATTCCCTATCACACAATCGGCCTACGCCGACTCGTTTCATAAGGTGGTCGGACATATCCGGGCCGGAAACTCCTATCTGGTCAATCTGACTTGCGCCACTCCTGTTCGGACCGATCTGAGCTTGAAGGACGTTTTTGTCAGTTCGGAAGCCCGGTATAAGCTCTGGATGAAAGACCGTTTTGTCGTTTTCTCTCCTGAGATATTCGTGAAGATTCGGGATGAACATATCTATTCCTATCCGATGAAAGGGACGATCGATGCTACATTGCCGGATGCCCGCAGGCGGATATTAGAAGATCCGAAGGAAACGGCCGAACATGCTACGATTGTCGACCTGATCCGCAATGACCTCAGTATGGTGGCGACCGAGGTGATGGTGACCCGTTATCGCTACATAGACGAACTACCGACACATCAGGGGGCTTTGTTGCAGGTCAGTTCGGAGATCCGGGGTCGTCTTGCCGGAGGTTGGCAGGCTGAAGTGGGAGATTTGTTCTTCCGGCTCCTTCCGGCAGGTTCCATTACCGGGGCGCCCAAAAAGAAGACAATGGAGATTATCGCGGAAGCCGAGACCTACGAAAGGGGGTTTTATACGGGTGTCATGGGCTATTTTGACGGGAATAGCCTGGACAGTGCCGTTATGATCCGCTTTTTGGAACAGCAGGCGGATGGCTCGTTGATCTTTAAGAGTGGAGGGGGAATCACTTCCCAAAGTGATTTGACAAGCGAATATAATGAAATGAAGCAGAAAGTATATGTCCCTATTTATTGAAACAATCCGGATCGAGAACGGGCGGATTCATAACTTATCCTACCATAACCGGCGTATGAATGAGACACGTCGGAACGTGCTACGTCAAACCGATGTGCTTGATTTGAACGATTACATCCGCCCCGTGAACTATCGGGAGCGGACGAAGTGTCGGGTCGAATATGATGTGGATATCCGGAACGTGGAGTATGCCGCCTATCACTTCCGCCCAGTATCCTCTTTGCGGTTGGTTGTCGATGACGAAGCCGACTATCGGTATAAAAGCAGAGATCGGAGTGTGCTGAACCGCTTGTTCGCGTGCCGCGAGACAGAAGATGATGTGTTGGTCGTCCGGAAAGGGTTGTTGACCGACACCTCTATTTGCAACGTGGCATTCTGGAACAGGAAACAATGGATCACTCCCTCCGCACCGTTACTGGCAGGGACGAAGAGGGCTTCGTTGCTGGATCAGGGAGAGCTGGTTGCAGGTGATATCCGTCCGGAGGATTTACCGGGCTATTCCCGTATCAGGCTGTTCAATGCGATGATCGAGTTCGGGGAAATCGATCTTCCGGTTGATAAGATCGTGCTTTGACTCAGATACTCCTTATCGTTGGCATAGATGTAGAGTAAGGTCCCGTCCTTGATGGTGTTAATGATCGGCTTGGCAAGCGACGGGGGTAGGGCGGGACAACCGAAACTTCTTCCTAAGCGGCCCGTCGAGACGGCAACAGACGGGCTGCAATAATTCGCCCCGTGTACTACGATCGCCCGTTCTTTTGCCCGGTCGTTGATCCCTTTTTCCAAGCCGTTCAGGACTAAGGAATAGCCATTTTTGCCCTGATAGGTATTTTCCGTAACGAAAAATCCCAATGAACTTTTGTAAGAATTGACTTTGTTGGAGAAAGAAGTGGCGTAATTTCCTCCGCTGTTTTTTCCGTGTGAGACGAGAGAGGAGAACAGGAGTCTCTTATGCCGGATATCCAGGACGTAAAGCCGTTCTTCCGTGGAAGGCTTTGTGAAGTCGATTAGGGTAATGATATCCTTGTTACGCCGTTCGATTGCCTGTGCTCCGGTTATCGCCTGTTCGAAAGCGGTATAGTCCACCATACTATCCAGCTGCATATCAGCATAGAGCTGTCGGCATACCGAAGACATGGCCGCCGCGGGATCAGCCGGAATCAGGGGAGACGAACTTCTGGTTGTCGTATAATTAGCCGGAAGAAATAATAAAAACAAGTATAAACAGATACGCAATAACATAAGATTGAATAATGTCGCACAAAGATAAGACTTTTAATCAAAAACGAAAACAATAGTCTCATTTACAGGTGCCCAATCATAAACGAACTTGGCGTGAGAGGTCGCATTCCGGACGCACATATGGGAGCGTGGGGTCGTTCCAAGTGTTGGGCTGTATTCGATCAGCGACTTGCGTGGCGCGTTTACCGGGACCCCGTGGATATAACCTCCGTTGGTGAACCGGCTGGCATAAGGAGCGAATCCGCCTGTCTCTTTGCTGCCGTCTACGAGGTAAATCATCCTTGCCTTCTTTTCCTGAACGACAAATATGCCTAATGGCGTTTCCTGTGCGTATGGAGGACGGTGCTGCCCTGTTGTGGCCGGATTCATGCTTCTGACCAACCATTTGGAACCTGCATGTTCGAGTGTTGCGATGTTCTGGTTGGTGACGTCGACGAATATGGCCTTGTCGAACGTGACGCTATCGGCTATCGACTTGACATATTTTCCGGGAACCAGCCATTCCCCGTTTGTATAGATCGTTTGGATACGGAAAAGGCGGTTGCTGTCATCAAGCAATTTCACAAGAGCACCGTCACGGCCATAGCGTTCGGCAGTCAGTGTATCTTCCGGCAGATATAGCGGGACAGATTGGTAACGTTCGATACCTAAAGTGTCGGAAACCCGCTTGTAAGCATCGCGATGAAACTTCCGGACCAGCGGGGCTTCCCCGTTCTTGTTCCTGTAGTTTTGAAAGATCGCCCAACGGGACGGTTTCTGTCGAAGCGAATCGAGCAGACGGAGACCGGCACGGATCTTATCCCATTGGAATTCCCGCATTGTATCCTTGTATGGGTAAGTATCGGCCAACGTATGCTGGTCGTAAAGCAGTTCCTTTTCTATAACGGTTTCAATGAGGGGAGGGGCCGCCTCCGGTACTGTTTCTGCAACGGGAGTGTCTAGTCCGGGTAAACCAGGTCCTTGCGGCTCTCCTGGCTTTGTCGTACAGAAACTCAGTGTGGAAAGGCAAAGCAACAAGAGTATGGGAACTGTTTTCATTGTATCTGTCATTCTATTCATTATATAAATATAAACAAAAGAATAGAACGATTGTTTGTTTTTCTTTTTTTATTCCTTTTTAGGCAAACGAAGGACAAAGCGGATCAGGGCGACGAATACCTTGCCGTATTTGTCCAGCTTGAGCCGTCCGACACCTCGTATTTCGCTGAACTCGTCGAGCGTAACCGGTTTCTTACGGACCATATCTTCGAGGGCGTCATCCGAAAAGAGGATATAAGCCGGGGTATGTTCGCGTTCGGCAATCTGCTTACGGAGTTGTTGCAGGGAGTCGAGCAATGTTTCATCCACGGAAGTGGATTCGATCGGACGGATCGGACGGTATTTGTAGCCGCCTTTCTTGGTCGGCAGGGCAAAATCTTTGATCTTTTGGTAAATGGTCATGAGCGCCTGCTGCTCGCCGAAAAGGACTTTACGTCCTAATGGAGTCACTTTTAGGTGACCGGCCGACATATAGTCGATTTCAATATAACCGAGCTGAAGCATCTGATATAAGTATTCTTTCCACTCTTTGTAGCTGAGGTCTTTGCCAACACCATAGGTTTTTAGCTTGTCGTATCCTTTTTCCTTCAGTTCATCCTTTTCGGCTCCCCGGAGTATATCGATTAGCAGGTGCATATTGGCTGTTTGCCCGGTACGAAAAATACCGCTCAGGGCTTTCTGTACCAAGATGCTCCCGTCGAAACGTTGGGGAGGGTTCTTGCAGACGTCGCAGTTCCCGCAGTCCTTGTCCGTTTCTTCTCCGAAATAGCTCAGCAAGATACGACGCCGGCAGATGTCTGCCTCGCAATACCTGCGCATCCGGTTCAACTTCTGTAAACTGACGTCTTTCTGTCCGCTTTCCTCTGCAAAACGGCGAAGGAGCAGGATGTCGCCCACGGAATAGAACAGAAGCGTGTCGCTTTTCATTCCGTCCCGTCCGGCACGGCCTATTTCCTGGTAGTAGTTCTCGATGCTTGCCGGCATATTATAATGAATGATCCAGCGGACATTGCTTTTGTCTATCCCCATCCCGAATGCGACCGTTGCACACACTACATTAACACGGTCGTTGATGAAATCGTCCTGTGCTTTCTCGCGTTTGTCGGAGCTTAGCCCGGCATGATAGGCGACTGCCCGGATGCTGTACTCAGACAGTTCTTCGACCAAAGACTCCGTACTGTTACGGCTCATGCAGTAGATGATACCGCTCTGCCGGTGATGCCGGTTGATGAAATGGACGATCGCTGCGATCTTTTCCTTTTTGCTCAGCCCGCGGCGGATAGTGAGCGACAGGTTCGGGCGGTCGAAAGACGAGATGAATGTTTTAGGATCACGCAGTTTCAATTGATTCAGGATGTCCGTCCGGGTGATTTTGTCTGCCGTAGCTGTCAGGGCGATGATCGGTACTTTCGGAAAATTCTCTTTCAGAACGGACAACTGGGTATATTCGGGGCGGAAATCATGTCCCCAATGCGAGATACAATGCGCTTCATCGATGGCGATCAGCGAAATGTCGATGCGGGGCAGGAGCCAGTGTAGTTCGCTAATGATCCCTTCGGGGGAGATGTAAAGCAGTTTCACCTTTCCCTGTATGCAGAGTTGTCGTACCCGGTGGCGTTCTTCCTCCGGCATCATGCTGTTGAGCGTAGCAGCCGGTATGCCATTGGCGATCAGCCCTTCGACCTGGTCTTTCATCAGAGCGATAAGGGGAGATACTACGATGGCGGTTCCCGGCATATAGATCGCCGGAAGCTGGAAACAGATCGACTTGCCGCCACCCGTAGGCATCAGGACCAGCGAATCTTCTTTCTGCAAGGTGCGCTGTATGATTTCGGCCTGTAAGGGGCGGAATGAAGTGTATCCGAAGAACCGTTTGAGTAGTGACAATAATTCTTTCATGAGAATCAAAAAGAACTGAATATTTTTAAAAAGCACGCAAATATAGCAAATTATTGCAGAGATGCCGGATTTTTGTGTATCTTTGTCACCATTATTTATTTAACGAGCCGTGACGGCTCATACTTATTATATGACATTTGAACAATTGGAACTAATCGAGCCGATACGAAAGGCTCTCAAAAAAGAAAAGTACACAACTCCCACTCCCATACAAGCCGAAGCCATTCCCGTAGTATTGGACGGATCTGATTTATTAGGTTGCGCACAGACCGGAACAGGTAAGACGGCAGCTTTCTCCATCCCTATCATCCAAAAGATCGAAGAGCGGATTTCGAGGGGACGTAAACCGGGCATCAAAGCCTTGATCCTGACTCCGACACGCGAATTGGCGATCCAGATAGGTGAAAGTTTTACGGCATACGGGCGTTATACTCACGTAAAACATACCGTTATTTTCGGTGGCGTGGGGCAGAAGCCGCAGACAGATGCATTGGAACGGGGTGTAGACGTATTGATCGCAACTCCCGGGCGTCTGCTGGATTTGATCAATCAAGGTTTTATCCGCCTGGACACATTGGAATATTTTGTTTTGGACGAAGCCGACCGGATGCTGGATATGGGATTTATCCATGACATCAAACGCATCCTTCCTTTACTGCCCCGAAAGCGCCAGTCCCTGTTCTTCTCTGCAACGATGCCGCCGGAGATCGAACGCCTAGCCGGAACGATCCTTCATGAACCTGAGAAAGTGGAGGTGACTCCTGTTTCTTCAACCGTCGATACGATCGACCAGTCTGTCTATTTTGTTGAGAAAGTGGAAAAGATCAACCTGTTGAAGAATCTGCTGGAAGACCGCTCACTGGAATCCGTCTTGGTTTTTACTCGTACGAAGCACGGAGCCGACAAGGTTGCCCGTGTCCTGAACAAATCCGGGATCGGTGCGGAAGCCATTCATGGAAACAAAGGGCAGAGTGCCCGTCAGCGTGCCTTATCCAGTTTTAAGGATCATACGCTCCGTGTCTTGATCGCGACCGATATCGCCTCCCGCGGTATCGATGTCGACCATCTTTCGCATGTCATCAACTATGATTTGCCGAATGTACCTGAAACCTATGTGCATCGTATCGGTCGTACCGGTCGTGCCGGCCGTAGCGGGATCGCTTTTTCCTTTTGCGATGTGGAAGAGGTTCCGTATCTGAAAGATATCCAGAAGCTGATCGGTAAAGAAGTGCCGGTTGCAGGAGGCCATATGTTCGAGACGGTCGAGGTAAAGGAAGCGGTAGCCGAGAAGAAAAAAGCGATAAAAGAAGAGTCCAAGCGCCGGAATATGTTCGGTAGCAAACGGGATGGCAGCTTTTGGCGGAATAAGAAGAGAACGGCTGCAAAATAATGGGCTATCTCCTTTGATATATGCATGGAATGTTATACATTTGCCCACTTAACATAAAATTCTAAATTGAAAAATGGAAAACACTCGTCGTTCATTCCTGAAAAAGATGACCGCTGCCGGAATCGGTACGGCTGGTCTTGCATTGAGTAGCAATGCTGCTGCTACGGTTACAACAGAAACTAGTGCAGAGAAGAAAAAGAAACCCGCCGGCAAAGACGATGGTAAATTACGCTTCGGTTTTATCGGTACAGGTTCTCGTTGTCACGAACATATTAACAACGTGTTGTCTATCCCCGGAAACAAGATCGTGGCTATCTGCGATATCCAAGCTGGTCCGATCCAGCGTACGCTGGATCATATCGCCAAGTTCAATGTTCCGGCTCCGAAGGTATATACAGGCAGCGAACGTGAATTTGAAAAAATGTTGAACAACGAAGAATTCGATTGTGTCATCATCGCCAGCCCGTGGGAATGGCACGTGCCGATGTCGGTTGCAGCCATGAAAGCCGGTGTCCCTTATGTCGGTGTGGAAGTATCTGCCGCCAATACGCTGGAAGAATGCTGGGATCTGGTCAACGTATCGGAAGCTACGGGAAGCCATCTGAACATCATGGAAAACGTTTGCTATCGTCGCGACTGCATGGCTGCGTTGAACATGGTCCGCAAAGGCCTGTTCGGTGAATTGCTGCATGCGACTTGCGGTTACGAACATGATTTGCGCGATGTCAAATTCAATGATGGTAAACATTATACTTACCAGAAAGGCGGTGAGTTGCGCATGGGTAAAGATGCGTTTGCAGAAGCCCAGTGGCGTACGAACCATTCTGTCCGCCGTAACGGCGATGTCTATCCGACGCATGGAATCGGACCGGTGGCAAACTGCCTAGACATCAACCGTGGTAACCGTTTTCTCTCCTTGTCTGCTATGGCAACCCAGTCTCGCGGTTTGCATAAGTTCATCGTGGACAATGGCGGTGAAAATCATCCGTTGGCAAAAGTCCGCTTCAACTTGGGTGACATCGTGACTTCCATGATCAAGTGTGCGAACGGACAGACGGTTATCGTTACGCATGATACGAATTCCCCCCGTCCTTACTCTTTGGGATTCCGCATTCAGGGAACCGAAGGTTTATGGATGAACGATGGCGATCACGTATACGTTGAAAACCAATCCAAACCTCACCGTTGGGATGATTCGGAAGAATGGTTCAAGAAGTTCGACCATACATTGTGGTCCAAGCATGAAGCCGAAGCTGCTCAGGCCGGACACGGTGGTATGGACTACGTGATGATGTTCGACTTGATCAACGCTATTCATAACAAGAAACCGGCTCCTATGGACTGCTACGATGCTGCTGCATGGAGCGCTATTTCCGCTTTGTCCGAGATGTCTATCGCCCGTGGCGGCGCATTGGTAGACTTCCCCGACTTTACTCGTGGACAGTGGATTCACCGTCAGCCGGCATTTGCATTGTCTGAATAAGAAAACTGAAATATCCATTAAAAGGCTATCGGGTTCCGGTAGCCTTTTTTTGTGGGAACGGTTGGCTATATGTAAATATTTCAAAGAGCGTTTGTGAATCGATTACCCTGCAAATATATGGCATTATAAAAAAGCGGAGTCGATTAGAGTCGAATAGAGTCGATTAATCTTTTCATGTTCATGGATCGATTCTTCCGGATTGTGATCTGCTTTTATATATAGCCTGCTGCTTTATGGTGCGAATCACCGGTGATTTGAATTCAAAACACCGGTGATTCGTTTTCAAAACACCGGTGTTTTGATTGGGGGGCTGAGATGCCGGTCCTTTAGGTGTTGGCGGGATTTTTTGAAGTTTCGCCTTTTGTCGTTTTCAAAAATTGAAAAAAGTCCCGTTTTATAATTAGTTATAAGAGAATACTTAGTTATTATATATAAGGAATCGTCATAGCAAAAGGTCAAGAGGTGGTGATTTGCTGTTGCAATGTATTGGTATTCACTGTTTTATTGATCGTTTGCAAATGGACATAGCTATCAATAAAACAATGAATACCAATAAAAATCGTTTTAGCAGTCATTTTAATCGACTCTAATCGACTCTAATCGACTTTGCTTTTTTATGGTTTCGTATCTTTGTCGGGTGAATCGGTTCGGTATCTATATGTTGATCCGTTCTATCTCTTCCAACCAGAGTCGCGACACCGCATCGCTCGGCATACGCCAGTCACCACGTGGTGAGAGGCTGACGGAGCCGACCTTGGGGCCGTCTGGCAGGCAACTGCGTTTGAATTGTTGTTGGAAGAAGCGGCGGAAGAAGGTGTAGAGCCATTTCTTGACCGTTGCATTGTCGTAGATGCCTGCGAAGGCTTTTTGCGCTAAGAAATAAATCTTGGACGGATGGGAACCGAAACGCAGGAAATGGTAGAGGAAGAAGTCGTGCAGTTCGTACGGGCCGACCAAGTCCTCTGTCTTTTGCTTGATGTTGCCGTTCTCGTCTGCCGGGATCAGTTCGGGGCTGATCGGCGTGTCGACGATATCCAGCAAGGTGAGGCGGGAGGCATCGTCCACCTTGTGATTGGCAACCCATTCGACCAGGTATTTGACCAATGTTTTCGGGATGCTGCCGTTCACGCCGTACATCGACATATGGTCGCCGTTGTAGGTCGCCCAGCCGAGTGCCAGTTCGGAGAGGTCGCCGGTTCCGATCACGAGGCCGTTCTTCTGGTTGGCGACATCCATCAGCAGTTGGGTCCGTTCGCGTGCCTGGCTGTTTTCGTAGGTCACGTCATGGACGGACGGATCATGGTCGATGTCGCGGAAATGTTGAAGGCAGGCTTCCTTGATCGGGATCTCTTTCAGTGTGACGCCGAGGGAGCGGATGAGGTCGCAAGCGTTAGTATAGGTGCGGTCGGTCGTACCGAAGCCGGGCATCGTGATGCCGATGATCTGCCCCCGTGGCATCTTCAGAGCGTCGAACGTCATGACGGTCACGAGCAGAGCCAGGGTGGAGTCCAGCCCGCCTGAAATACCGACGACAGCCGTTTGAGCATGTGCATGGACGAGTCGTTTGGCAAGGCCGGCTACCTGTATGTGGAATATTTCTTCACAGCGTTCCTTCAAAGCCTCTCCGGAGGGAGTGAACGGATGCGGATCGACCGGACGCGTCAGGCTGAATCCGTCCGGAATCCGGACTTGGAAGTCTACAACCTGTGCCTTTTCCTTCGGTAGACCGGATGTGCCATACATGAAGCTGGTGTTGACTTGCCGGTCGTTCTGCAAAGTCTCTATGTCGATCTCGCTGATGACAAGCTGTTCTTCCATCGTGAAACGGGGAGATTCGGTAAGCAGGTTGCCGTTCTCGGCTATGATCCCGTTACCGGCAAAGACGAGGTCGGTGCTCGATTCGCCGAAGCCGGAAGAGGCATAAACATAGCCTGCCATGCAACGGGCGGATTGCTGGCAGATCAGCGAACGCAGGTAGGCGTGCTTGCCGATCAGCTCGTTGCTGGCGGAGAGGTTGAAGATGATGTTGGCTCCTTCCATCGCCAGCAGGGAACTGGGGGGGACGGGAACCCAGAGGTCTTCGCATATCTCGATGCCGGCAGTCAGCCGTCCCGAACGGAACAGCAGGTGGCTGCCCATCGGATATTCTTCTTCCCCGATGGAAATTGTCGATTCCCGAAGTTCCGTGACAGATGTGAACCAGCGTTGTTCCTGAAATTCTTTATAGTTGGGCAAATATGTCTTGGGGACGACACCCCGTATGGCTCCTTTCTGGAAGACAACGGCGGCATTGATCAGCCGGTTTTCCGTCCGTAGCGGAACGCCGACGATGGTCAGGATATCCAGGTCGGCCGTGTTGCTGACCAACTGGAGCAGTGCCTCTTCTGCGCCATCGAGCAACGTCTGCTGGGCGAAGAGGTCGAGGCAGGTATAGCCGGTGACGGACAGTTCCGGGAAAGCGATGATCTGCACGCCTTTTTCCGATGCTTGCCGCATCAGTCCTTCTATTTTTTCTATATTATAAAAACAATCCGCTACCTGTACAAGCGGTACGGCGGCGGCAACTTTTACAAATCCGTAGTTCATATTTGTTTATATTTGTCTTATAGTTTTTTGAGCTTGTCGGGGTTCTGACGGCAATCCCATAATAAAACGACTTGTATCGTGTGATCGTTTTCTCATGGTATAGATAATTTTATAGTAGCCTTCTACCAGAGAGCGATACTGCTTTGTCCTGTTTGCAAAGGCAGGTTCTCCATTTCTTTGATACCTTTTCCTTCGCTTAATTCTTTTTCGGCAATATCGATTTCAGCATTTGCTTCGTCTATATTGAAAGCGATATTAGTATCCGTTTTGTATATTTTTCCAGCTTATCCATCACTTCCAGACTGTCTATCTCGTCCAGATAATCGCGGATAAAGTTCTGTTTCCATTGTTGTAATTCCATTGCCGTCATGACGTAAACTCCTTTCTTATTGAATTATGCTCCAAAGGTATGCAATTCCTTTGTAATAAAAAAGAAGGGGATCCATACTTCACAGCACGTTCCCCTTGCAAACACAAAACAATCAACAAAAAACTATCTGATAAATAATAGTTCCCTGTATTTCGGCAATGTCCAGATCTGGTCGTCGACAACCAGTTCTAATTTGTCGATGTGGTAGCGGATGGCTTCCAGCATCGGGACGATCTTGTCGTGGTAGGCGATTGCCTTCTCGCGTTCGCTTTCGATCTTGTTAGCGACCTTGCGGGCTTCCACCATTTCATCGACCTTCTCTTTGATGAAGTTGGTGCGGTTGGCGATGTCTTCGATGATCTCCAGGTTGCGGGACGAAAGGGCGGAAGCCTTATCGGCAGGGAAGAGGTCTTTCATCTTGTAGACGTTGTCGATCAGGGAAGTCTGGTATCTGGTGGCGGTCGGGATGATGTGGTTCATCGCCAGGTCACCGAGTACGCGAGCTTCGATCTGGATTTTCTTCGTATAGGTTTCCCATTTGACTTCGTTACGGGCTTCCAGTTCCTTGCGTGTCATGACGCCGGTGGATTCGAACATCCGGACGCTGCTTTCTTTCAGATAGTTGTCGAAGATTACCGGCACGCTTGTCTCGCAGTCCAGGCCACGACGGGCTGCTTCGGCTTTCCATTCGTCACTGTAGCCGTTGCCGTCAAAATGGATCGCCTTGCATTCCTTGATGTCTTTACGTAGTACTTCGAGGATGGCGGCGAATGTCTCCTTGCCATCGGCAATTTTTGCATCGACCTCGGTTTTGAATGTCTTCAACTGTTCGGCTACGGCAGCATTCAGGGCGAGCATGGCGGAAGCGCAGTTGGCCTCGGAGCCTACGGCACGAAATTCGAAACGGTTGCCGGTGAAGGCAAAAGGTGAGGTACGGTTACGGTCGGTATTGTCGATCAGCAGTTCGGGGATACGGGCGATGTCGAGCTTCATGCCTTGCTTGCCTGCCAGCATCAGGTCTTCCGGTTCGCTTTTTTCGAGATGTTCCAGGACTTTCGACAACTGTGTTCCGAGGAAGCTGGAGATGATTGCAGGAGGTGCTTCGTTAGCTCCTAAACGATGGGCATTGGTGGCACTCGAAATGCTGGCTTTCAGTAATCCGTTGTGGCGGTAGACAGCCATCAGCACATTGACGATGAAGGTGATGAAGCGGAGGTTTTCTTCCGGTGTCTTGCCCGGAGCCATCAGCAGGATGCCTGTGTCGGTTCCCAGTGACCAGTTGTTGTGTTTGCCGGAACCATTTATGCCTTTGAACGGTTTCTCGTGCAGCAGGACACGGAAGCCATGTTTGCGGCTGATCTTGCGCATCAGAGCCATTACAAGCAGGTTATGGTCGTTCGCCAGGTTGCATTCTTCGAAGACGGGAGCCAGCTCGAACTGGTTCGGGGCGACTTCATTGTGGCGTGTTTTCAAAGGAATGCCTAATTTGAGCGACTCGATTTCCAACTCCTTCATAAATTCCATGACACGGGTCGGGATGGCGCCGAAGTAGTGGTCTTCCAATTGCTGGTTCTTCGAACTTTCGTGTCCCATCAGCGTACGGCCTGTCAGCAACAGGTCGGGACGTGCGGCATACAGTCCTTCGTCGACTAGGAAGTATTCCTGTTCCCAGCCCAGGTAAGCGTATACTTTCTTTACATCCGGATTGAAGTAATGGCAGACGTCTGTGGCAGCCTTGTTAACGGCTTCGAGGGCTTTCAATAGCGGGGCTTTGTAGTCCAGCGATTCTCCGGTATAAGCGATGAAAACAGTCGGGATACAGAGTGTGTCACCTACGATAAAAGCGGGAGAGGAGGGGTCCCAGGCGGAATAGCCGCGTGCCTCGAATGTGTTCCGGATACCGCCGTTCGGAAAACTGGATGCGTCGGGTTCCTGCTGGATCAGTAGCTTGCCAGAGAACTCTTCGACCATGCCGCCCTTGCCATCGTGTTCGACGAAAGCATCATGCTTCTCGGCTGTTCCTTCGGTCAGCGGATGGAACCAATGCGTGTAGTGGGTGGCTCCCATTCCGATCGCCCACTTCTTCATGCCGGCAGCTACGATGTCGGCTGTTTCTCGGTCGAGCGGAGCGCCGTTGTCGATGCAGTCCGTGATCCGTTCGTACGCTTTTTCAGGAAGATATTTGAACATCTTCGCCCGGTTGAATACGTTCTGCCCGAAATAGTCGGATGGACGTTCGGCCGGAGCCGGTATTTCTGCAGCCCGTTTCTTGAAGGCTGTTTCTACTACTCTGAATCTTAACTTTGACATAGATATAATGATTTGATGTGATAATTTTCCAAATTAACCTGTGGATTGGAATTCATCGACTGTTAGCTTAGAGCAACCACTTCTTCAGCCTGCTCATGGCTTCCAGCGTGTCGTCTCTGTCTCCGAAAGCGGTGAGACGGAGAAAACCCTCGCCACCGGGTCCGAACCCCACACCGGGAGTCCCTACTATATTGACTTCGTAAAGCAGTTTGTCAAAGAATTTCCAAGAAGAGAGTCCGTCCGGTGTTTTCAGCCAGATGTAAGGTGCGTTTTCGCCGCCATACACCCGCAGGCCGCAGCTCTGGAGGCTTTCCCGCATGATGCGGGCGTTGGCCATGTAATAATCGATCGTTTTCCGGACCTGCTCTTTCCCTTCCGGGCTGTAGACTGCTTCGGCTCCTCGCTGGGTGATGTAGCTCGTACCGTTGAACTTCGTGCACTGACGGCGGTTCCACATCCGGTTCAGCGGAACCCGTTCGCCTGCCAGGGTAAAGGCGTTCAACTCTTTCGGAACAATCGTGTAACCGCAGCGCACACCTGTGAAACCGGCTGTTTTGGAGAAGCTGCGGAACTCGATCGCCACCTTCTTTGCTCCCTTGATCTCGTAGATAGAGTGGGGGATATTGGGATCTTGGATATAGGCCTCGTAAGCCGAGTCGTACATGATCAGGCAATCATTGGCAAGGGCATAGTTCACCCATTTCTTCAGTTCTTCTTTCGTAAGCGTTGTCCCGGTCGGGTTGTTCGGATAGCAGAGGTAAATGATGTCTACGCGGCGGCTGGGCAGATCGGGCACGAAGTTATTGGCTTCGGTGCAGGGGATGTAGACCACGTCGCTCCATTTGCCGTTTTCCAGCGTACCGGTCCGTCCGCTCATCACGTTCGAGTCGATATATACCGGATAGACCGGGTCTGTCACACCGATACTGTTGTCGTGACGAAGCATGTCACCGATGTTTCCACAGTCGCTTTTGGCTCCGTCGCTCACGAACACTTCTCCGGGTTCGAGGAAGATGCCGCGACTGGCATAATCGTTCTTGATGATGGCATCTATCAGGAACGGATAGCCTTGTTCGGGGCCGTATCCGTGGAATGTATCCTTGCTTGCCATCTCGTCGACCGCCTTGTGCATGGCTTCGATGACGGCAGGGGCTAACGGTTGCGTCACATCGCCGATACCCATGCGGATAATTTTCTTTTTGGGATGTGTAACCTTAAAACTGTTTACTTTCTTTGCGATGTCCGAGAACAGATAGTTGTTTTGCAGCTTCAGGAAATGTTCATTAATCAGTGCCATATTCTATCAATAGTTTTTTGTTGTGTTTATATTTCCAGTTCCCCCTCGAATACTTTGACCGCCCCGCCAGTCATATAGACGTGTCCGGAACTTTCATCCCAATGGATGGTAAGAGGGCCTCCATCCATGACGACTTTGGTTTTTCGTCCGGTTTTCCCGCGCACTGCGCTTGCTACGGCTGTCGCACAGGCTCCGGTCCCACAGGCTTGCGTAATGCCGGAACCGCGTTCCCAAACCTTCATCCGTACTTCGTCTGTACTTAGCGCCTGGACAAATTCGACATTCGTCCGGTTTGGGAACAGCGGATGGCATTCCAATAAAGGTCCGATGACCGGCAGATTTATATTCGTGATATCTTCGACAAAAATGACAAGATGCAGATTCCCCATCGAGATGACCGTTCCCGTATAAAAATAGTCTCCGGCTTCTATTTCAAGGGCTGTTTCACCTATTACCGGACAGCCCATGTCGACCGTCACTTCGGTTACCTCTTCGTGGGAACCGGAAAGTTTCCGGGTGGTCAGTTGCAACTCCTTGATGCCGGATAATGTTTCCAGCGTAATGTTTTTTTTGTTCGTCAGTCTTTTGTCATATACATATTTGCCGATACAACGGGAGGCATTTCCACACATCATGGCTTCGGAACCGTCCGCATTGAAAATACGCATGCTGAAGTCGGCGATTTTTGATGAACCGATCAGAACCAGTCCGTCCGAGCCGATCCCGGTATGGGGAGCACTCAACCTAATGGCAAGCTCTTCCGGGTTCCGGACCGGAAAAGCCATTGTATTCACGTATATGTAGTCGTTTCCGGCTCCGTGCATCTTTGTAAATCTGATTGGTTCTGTCATTTTTATCGCTATTATTTTGTTTAATATGTCTTTTTGTTTTATTGCAATGCAAATATACGACGTTTTGACATTTTTGATACGTAAATTATGTCTTAATGTATAATAATAATGTATTTGTGATGAATTGTTATAAATAGGGCTGTTTTATGTTATAAATAGTAATGAGGATACTTGTTTTATCTTTGTTATTGTAAGTTGTTCTATGCGAATGGCTATCTGAGTTTATGATGAGGACTTTTGGTTTTGGAAGGATGGGAAGAAATTCTGACTGCTGATCGACACACCTCCTGAAAGATTTCATGAGGTCAAAATAAAAATTCGCTTGCTATTTGTTTTTTTGGCACGGGTTACACGAGGAAAGAATAAAAAAGTCCATGTAATCCGTGCCTAAGAGAAATCATATAGGTATTTTGATACAGTTCCTTAACCGGCATGAAAGAGGTTATTTTTGGAATATCTCCGGATATTTGTTGATGAAATAGATCGGGGTGCAACTCCAGGCATGGCAATAGCTATTGATTACGAAGAAGCCATAGGGGGAAAGGTAATCATTGTTCGGGTCATAGACTTCCCAAAAGGTATCGGCTCCCCGCTTTACCATACTACCCCAATAATCGGTAATCAGTTTGCGTGCTTCTTGCGGCATGCCGCATTGCAGAAGGGCTTCTATCACATAATGGTAAGCATAGGGGCAGCCCGGATAGCAAGCGTCGGGCATGGACATGACGGTAGCCATTGCCTTAGCCCCTTCTTTTTTGTCCAGTGTGTTGGATAGGATCATCCAAACTTGCGACAGATAGGAGATTTGTTTGTCTTTGCCGCTGACCATTACTCCTCGCTTCTTGTCATAGAAATGTTGGCGGGCAGCTTTCTTCATCTTGCCGGCTATTGTCGGCCATTCGCCGGCCTCCTTTTCTTTGCCTAACATTTTAGCCAATTCGTAGCTGTGTTGTAGGGCGAAAATCGTTAGTCCTTGCATGGAAGCCTGCCGGTCATATCCGTCTTTCCAGTCGAATACCAACCAGTATTGAGGTTTCTTGTCCATGTCATAGATCCATTCCGGTGAAAACTGGCGAAGTGCTAACTCTATCTGGCGGACAACAACAGGCCACAGGTCATTCGCTGTTTCCCTGTCCCCCGTCTCTTTCAGGTATTCCAACAATGCTACGTTATAAATGAGGCAGTAGTCCAGTGTGTGCGTGCCGTATTGCGGATGGGGTTGAGGCTTTTCGAGCAGTGTGGCATGCAGCAAGCCTTCGTCGTTGGCGAAGGCGGCGAGCAGATACAGGCAATGTTTGGTCAGTTCATGGTTCTTGAACGTATGGGCGTTTGCCAATGCTTCGAGATAGAGGTCGCCGATCCACAGGCGGCGATCCCGTTTGGGGCCGTCTTCATAGACAGTCTGCATGCATTCTTTCAGGGTATTCAAGCCTACTTTATATATATCCCGGACCAGAGGATCGGTGGTAGAGGCTAAAGCCGGTGCTTCGTTGGTGACGGAGGTTTGTGTCTTGAAGGTCAGCTTGTCGAACACGAAGTCGAAACTGCCCGATATGCCCAGCAGTTCGATTTTCAGGTAGCGTCCTGCCAGGCGGCGCGGGATCGTCATCTCGTGGGGGACGCTCATGACCGTCACGATCTCGTCCTGCACCCAGGAACGGGCCAAACCTCCCTTATAAGGTTCGAGCGGGGTGTTCAACTCTCCCGGAACTTCTGCAAAGGTGAACTTAAGCCGGACGGGTGCGTCTGCTGCTTTTAATCCGGACGGTTTGATGGAGAAAGTGAGATAGCCGGTATAATGATTGCCGAAATCCAGGGTAATGGCTGGATGCTTTTTGAACGGCTCGTTGAAGAGGATATCCGGTTGTCCGGCATCTTCCATCCGCCAGCCCTGGAATGCTTTTGTGTCCTGTACGGAACGGACGACTTTGACGGGAGAAATAGTCTGATAACTCAACTCCGGCTTGCAGGCCTCAGCTTTCCGGAGCCATTCTTTACTGTCGCTGAAATACGTGCTTTGCGCCAGGCAGGTCGATCCCCAAGCGAATAGGGTAAAGCCTGCGGTCAATAAGATTTTCTTCATTCTTTATAGGGGCTTAGTAAATGGTTGCTTTGTTTGAATGATGCTTTATCGGTGAATAAAAACCGCCTTATTCCTGTGCTGGGCACAGGATCGCGTTATAACTGGCCGTAGATAATGCCTGTTCTTTTGCGATCCCGCGTCGAGCGTGGAAACAAGGCGGTTAAGTCTTCATTCGCCGATAGGTTACTTCGCGTTCTCGATGCGGAACGAGTAGCTATAGTTTTTGTTCTTTTCAATTTCATAATGTGGGCGCGGGCCTGGGCCGCAACTGCCGTTTCCAATACCACGCTGGATGCAATCGAGATTTAGAATCACTTCCGCACGGCGGATATTGTCGAGGTCATGCCCGTAAGTCAGTTCCCACAGTTCCGGATCGGTGAAGTGGAGTGCGCTGAAGTTCAGGTGGTCTTTAGATGTGATTCGGATACCTTGGTTATCGAGGCTTTTTAGCGTCAGCCAGCGTACATCGTCGCGGTTACCCATCGACTGGGCACGTACGTAGGCTTCTTCCATTCCAGTCACGGTGTTCTTGTACAGGCCGACATAGGCTGCATTTTTGCGGTCCCAATAGTTTTCAATCGGGCCGCGTCCGTACCATTCCACCTGTTCGAGTGTCGGGTTCAAAGCAACCTGGAGGCCGAGGCGAGGCAGGTTGAAGTCGTTGCCAGCTTTGAAAGTCGCGTCTACATCGACCGTACCGTTTGCATAGACTGTATAGGTGACGTCGAATGGCAGTACCACTTTTTGGGTTCCGCTTCCTACGGTAGCTTCCAAGCTCGTGGTAATGGTCACCGACTTTTTGTCGGTGGCCTGCTTCCAGTCGAATGCCTGCTTTTTGACGGTGGTCGGCAGATAATCCCGTTTATCATTGTCCATTGCACGGAACCAGTTGAAATCGAAACCTTCCTTATTATAGATCATATCCGTACCGGCATAGCGTAAAGAAACCATCTTGCCTGTCTCAGGATTGAAAGCGATGAAGAATCCCGGAGCGCGAAAACCGATCTGCTCTTTTTCTTCTTCGACTTTCAGTGTGTCGTTGAAAGCTGTGTCGACAGGAGCTACTGCAATCTTTCCGGTCAGTGAATATTGCTCGGAGGCTACTTCGTGCCCGGCATTCGCCCAATTGCAATCTTTTTTCAACCGGGCTGACAGGTTGAGGAAGTATTCACTGCCGGCATCCAAAGCCGTTTTATAAGGAATCGTCACTTCGATGTCTTTGTTCGGAGCTGCATCGCCTAAAGATAATACGCCCGATTCGACTATTTGGCCGTCTTTCAACAACTGCCATTGTAAATCGAACTGATTCAGATTAAGGAAATCGTAGCGGTTTTCCAGCTTCACTTTACCAGCCTTCAACTCTACCGGTTTGAATTTGATATATTGGTACACTTTTTTCACTTCGATCAATTTAGGAGTTACCTGGCGGTCGGGAGTTACGATACCGTTACAGCAGAAATCAAAATCGTTAGGTTTGTCGCCGAAGCCACCGCCGAAGTAGTAACGGTCAGACAATTCGCCATATTTGTTGATACCCTGGTCCACCCAGTCCCAGATACAACCGCCTATCATGCGGCAGGAATGGTTTTCGATATAATCCCAATATTCATCGAGGTTACCGATCGCATTACCCATTGCATGCGCATATTCGCAAAGGAAGAACGGTTTGTCGCTCTTCTCCTCGTCCTGTTGCTTCATCGACTCGATGGAAGGATACATTCGGGAATCCATGTCGGCGATCCGGTTTTTGCCTTCATAATGGATCGGACGCGGATCGAGTTTGCGGGCTTCCTTGTATACGGTGTCGAAGTTTTTGCCGTCACCGGATTCGTTACCCATAGACCAGAAGATGACGGACGGGTGGTTCTTGTCACGCTCGACCATGCGAACCATACGGTCTACATAGGCGGGTAACCAGCTTTCCTTGTTGCTGATCGAATGGTTGCCGTGACACTCTATATCGGCTTCGTCCATCACGTAGAGGCCATAGTAGTCGTGTAATGCGTACATCTTGGCATCGTTCGGATAATGGCTCGTGCGGATCGTGTTCAGATTATAACGCTTGAAAAGCAATATATCCTCGATCATCGACTCGACCGGAACCGCTTTTCCGTGCTGAGGGTGGATGTCATGGCGGTTGGCTCCTTTGAAGAACACCTGCTCATTATTGATATATACCCGCTTGTTCTTGATCTCGATTTTGCGGAAACCGAATTGTGAAGACATAGCTTCTAGTGTTTTGCCAGTCTTGTCTTTCAATTCCAGTATCGCCGTGTAAAGGTAGGGAGTCTCGGCAGACCAGAGACGCGGGTTCTTGACTTCGACGCTGGCCGTGTTGATCGTTTCCTGTCCTTTCCTGATGTCTTTGACAACATCGGATATAAAGGCCACCTGTTTGCCGTCTTGGTCCAGCAACGTGATGTCGACAACCGCTTCGTCCACTGTTTTGCCATAGTTCGTCACGTTTGTACGGACATTGAATATCGCCTTGCTCAGGTCATCTCCTGTGAAGGAAGCGGTCAGATAGTAATCGCGCAAGCGCAGCTTGGGAGTCGCGAACAGATAAACATCGCGATGGATACCGCTCAGGCGGAACATATCTTGGTCTTCCAGGTAGCTGCCGTCGCTCCAACGGTACACTTCGACAGCCAGGACGTTCTTTCCCGGCTTTACATATTTCGTGATATTGAACTCTGCGTCGTTATTCGCTCCCTGGCTGTACCCGACTTTCTTTCCGTTCACCCAGAGGTACATTGCACTGTAGACTCCGTCGAAATGGATAAAGATTTCACTTCCTTTCCAGTCGTCCGGAATATTGAAGTCGCGGCGGTAGGAGCTGACCGGGTTGGGTTCGTCCATAATCGTGTATCCTTTCTTGCCTTGTATGAAAGGAGGGTTGTTGCGATGCGGATACGTGATGTTTGTATAAATAGGAGTACCGTATCCGTACATTTCCCAATTGGAAGGAACCGGAATTTCTTTCCAGCCGGAAACATCGTAGTTCGGTTTATAGAAATTGACCGGACGCTCGGACGGCTGTTTTACCCAATTGAATTTCCAGTTGCCGTTCAACAACTGGTAGCGCGGCGAGTTCGGGCGAAGCCAGGCTTTGCGGTAGTCTGGCGAACTTTTCAGGCTTTCCACGGAAGGGAAGGGGACATAAGTCGTATGCCCCGGCTCCTTGTTGATAGCGAAGATAGTTTCGTTCTCCCAATCCTTGTCACTGGAACTGCGCAGGGCCTCCTTGTCAATTTTGATGTTTGTCCAGTGTTGTCTGGCACTGGTCGAATCAGCGACAAGCTGGAGAGCCGCTTTTCCTGGTTGCCCGTCGTCACTGATACCGAGGTTCAACCCGTTTGTTATGTTGGTGAACGTGTAGGTGTTTCCTCCTATCTTCGTGAGTTTCCAGAATTGGTTCATATTGGTCGCTCCGTTGTCCCACTGGATAACCGGGCCCGGTTCTTTCGTGTTGTTGTTGTCCACGCATTTATCGGAGAGGGGCGTACAGATCTTATAGACCCCATGGCCGGGAGTCGTCAGTTGCCATACCTGCGACACGCGGTTCTCCACACGGTTGTTGATGAATATCTGGGTCCCGTCGTCTTCGCTGTCTTGATTGTCGAGAACCAGGTTGTTGCTGCTTACGATCTCGTAATAGGCGTTGGGATCGATTTCTTGTGAATGTCCGGTTCGGGGAAGCATGGCCATAAGTATAAGCATGGCGAAGAGCGCCCCAGTAGAAATTCTATTTTTCATGTTGATAGATTTAATAATGCATCAAATGTACGAAAAAACGATTATTTTTGTAATAATTAAATTGCAAAATCATGAAATACGAGAGTAACAATTTTCAGTTTGAGGCAGAAATGCCATGGGAATCAGCGGGTGAAGGTATCGTTAGGCAAATCATGGGTTATAACGACAACCTGATGATGGTCAAAGTCAAGTTCGAAACAGGAGCAATCGGAACGCCGCATACACATCCGCATACGCAAACGACTTATGTAGCGAGTGGTGTGTTCGAGTTCACAACGGACGGTGAAACGAAGATTGTGCGTCCGGGTGACGGCGTATATATGAAACCGGGTATTCTGCATGGTTGCATATGCTTGGAAGCTGGTGTTCTGATCGACACGTTCAGTCCGATGCGGGAGGATTTCTTATAAATGGCAGGAATCCCATTTGTACTACGAAAGTAGCCGGAAGTTCGTATTTGTAATAATAATTGATAATTAAAAGGAAACAAAAAAATAGACATAGTTCGATTAGAACTACGTTAATAATGATGCAAATCTATAAAATAAATCCTAACAAAACGGGTTTTTGTATTAATTTTTATTACCCGTTTGAACCTTTTTGCCAAAATAAGGTGTGTTTTGGTTGTTGATATGGATTTCGTTACTTGAAAAACGCCATAAAAGGAAATAGTTCTAATCGAACTTAATCAAATTTTAAATTTATGGCTTTAAACGAACCTAAAATGCGTAGCATTACCGGCAAATTAGTCGCTAATAAGCTGACGGAGCGTGATGATGACTTTTCTTTTAATGTAACTTATCAGGCAAATCGTTCAGTCAAAGACTTATGCAAGCTGGCTGCAACGAACAGTAAATTTACGGCGTCTGAGTTGGAGAGTGCCTATAACGACTTGATGGCCCAGGCTAAGATAGAACTTTACAATGCTTCTACCGTAGAGTTCGGGTTTGCGAATAATTCACTTGGCGTGGACGGTCCGTTTATAGGTCCGGATGCCAAATTCGATCCGTCGGTCAACAATGTAACTTTACGTTGTTCACCCCGTATCGAATTTAAGGAAGATTTGAAAAACATCAGTGTGATTGTCGCCGGTACGGAAGAAGGATTGCCGACCATTACGAAAGTTGTCGATGTGGCAACCGGCAGTGAAAATCTTCGGATCACTCCGGGCGGTGGTCTTAACGGCGAAGGCAACCGGGTGAAGATAACCGGTTCTGAAGGGCAGACGGTCGGCTTCTTCTTCGTGTCCGATACGGATAAAACGGAAATCCCTGTCCCGGTTTCTGCTTTACTACGCAACGACCCATCTTTTTTTTCATTTATCATTCCTCAGTTAAATAAGGGGGCTTACTATTTGGAGGTTGCGACTCAGGCAAGCACAAATTCAAAGAAGTTGTTGAAGGAACCCCGTCGAAACCGCTTCCCCTATCCTTTGTATGTGGGAAATATTCCCGGAGAAGAAGAACGTCCGGGTGAATTATAATTTGTTCCGGTCATCGGCACTGAACGGTGCTGGTAACTGGCACCGAATGGTCTTGACTACCGGCATCGCTGGATGCCGGTAGTCAAGACTGATTAGTATTATTAATCGAATTTTTATATAACAGAAAAATGAAAAAGATAAAAACAAGTATTTGTGTTTGGTTAGCTCTTTCTGCTGTGTTTATGACCGGATGCTATAATGATGAAGATTTATGGAATAAGATTTCGGGATTGGAGAACCGTATCGAAGCTTTGGAAACCTGGCAGGCTGCGGCCAGTAGCAATATTGATGCTCTTCAAAAGTTGATGGACGAAAATGACTATATCACGGATGTCACTCCTGTGGTTTTAGGCAGTGATACGGTCGGTTATACGATACGTTTTAAGAATCAGGAACCGGCTACGATCTATCACGGCGAGAAAGGCGAAAAAGGGAATACCCCCCTGATCGGTATAAAGCAGTCGGAAGATGGAAATTGGTATTGGACACTTGACGGCGAACTGATGAAAGATTCTAAAGGCAATATAATCGGCGCTAATACACAGAATATACCTCCTGAATTGAAATTAGGAAGCCAATTGCCGGATGATGCCATTCTGATTGGTGGGGGTAAGAAGAATGATACTGCCGTTTATCTTTCTGTAGACGGAGGCAAGCAATGGGCGAAAGTCTCAGGTGAGCGTGGCGAAACGGGAGAACAGGGTCCGACCGGCTCACAAGGTCCTGCCGGTAGCGGTGGGGACGGTGGTAGCTCGTTCTTTAGCGATGTGAAGGTCTATGATGACTATGTGGAATTTATCTTGACTGATGGAACCCGGTTCAGTATGCCTGTCACAGTTGAGAATTATATCGATATAAATGATATAGATTGGGATAAATCCAACGTGTGGAAAGTGATGGATGGCGATAAGCAGGTTGCGGAGATCTGTAAGGAAGGGTTCGGCCGTATTCCGGGGCAAAATGGCGTGACTTATCAGGTCGTAGCCGTTTATCCTGTAGGTGAAGATAACAAGGTAGACCTTGCCAATGGATATATAGCGAAATATCTAGGAGGTGCTAAAGGCAGTAGGAATATTGCCGGAGGTAACATTGGTTGGACAATGCGGGGTAGTTATGAAAATGGTAATGTGTCACCTCTTGCAGCTTTTATTGCGGGAACTGGAGGGAAGGAGGAAATCTCCAAATTGATGATTACATCATCTAAAAATGTCAAGGAATGCAAAAATGGGATTGATAAGTATAAGTTAGAACCCTATACCATTTCGGATGCTGACGGTATTGAGTATCCTATTGTCAAGATAGGAGCGTCTTATTGGATGAGAGAGAATTTGCGTGCTACAAAGTTTAAGGATGGAACTTCTTTGGTTTATCAGCGGAGCGCAACGGATGACCAAAAGTCTCAAACTGTTTGTCTTAACGAATATTCGACAGGTACTCAGTATCAGAAAGCAGCTATGTATGATTATTATAAGAAAGATGATAGTTTTGATGTGGAAAGTCAGAGCGATGAGGTGAAGAAACGATATGGTTTGCATTATAACTTTTCGGCTGTGGCGGGAGATTACGATCCATATGTCCAGAATCTTGGTTCAGATTACAATATTCTTTCACAAGATATAGAAGGACAAACTAATAATAGTCTTTGCCCCGAAGGGTGGCATATTCCGACAAGTTTTACGCATGGTGTATTTGGAAATTATTATGCAGACATGGAATATATTGATTATATTTTTGGCTTTGACTGGTGGCATATGATGGCTTCTAATGTGGCGGAAAATAAAGATAGTCGTGATTGGGCGGCTGCTCAATGGTGGAAGTCTGGTGATAATACTCCTGATAATTTGAGTGGACTCTCACTTTATGCTGTGCCTGCACTGGGACAGACAACAGGGTTTGGTAAAACCAATACTCCTAAGTTTAATTCAACGGAGTTAGAAGGAACTGTCTTATTTTGGGTCGATATCTTGTCAAAGGGAATTCCGATGCTTCCATATTTGGATGGCGACAATGATATGATTAATAATAATGTCTCAGCGGCAGCAGTCGGAGCTTGTTATTTCCCTATCCGTTGCGTGCGGGATTAGTGAAGGTCATATAAAAACAGAAGCAAACTTCAGTTTAGAGGTTTGTTTCTGTTTTTTATATAACATACAGATTTGAGTGTGTTTTGTTACGGAGATCGGTATGTCAGTATGCCGCTTCATGTACCCCTTTCACCGCCCGTCCGCTGGGGTCGTTCATGTTCTTGAAGGCGGTATCCCAAGCGAGAGCTTCGGCGGTGGAGCAGGCAACGCTCGGTACGCTCGGCACGCTGCGGGCGGCACTTTCACTGGGAAAATGCTCTTCGAAGATGGTACGGTAGAAGTATTCTTCTTTGTTCTGAGGCGTGTTGATCGGGAAGCGCCGGGCGGCATTCGCCATTTCAGTGTCGCTGACGGCTTGGGCGGTCACCTTTTTCAGCGTGTCGATCCAGCTGTAGCCGACGCCGTCGGAGAATTGTTCCTTCTGCCGCCAGGCTATTTCCGAGGGGAGCACATCGGCGAAAGCCTCGCGGAGAATTTTCTTCTCGATCACGCTACCGGGACACATTTTGGCTTCAGGGTTGAGGCGCATGGCAATATCGAGAAACTCTTTGTCGAGGAAAGGAACGCGACCTTCCACACCCCAAGCACATAAGCTTTTGTTAGCCCGTAGACAGTCATACATATAGAGTTTGCTCAGTTTACGGACGGTCTCTTCGTGGAATGCTTTCGCATCCGGGGCTTTGTGGAAATAGAGGTAACCCCCGAACACCTCATCCGCCCCTTCGCCGCTCAACACCATCTTTATACCCATCGACTTGATTACGCGAGCCAACAGGTACATCGGAGTGGAGGCGCGGACAGTCGTCACGTCGTATGTCTCGATGTAGTAGATCACGTCACGAATGGCATCGAGCCCTTCCTCGATCGTGTAGTTGATCTCGTGGTGGACAGTACCGATATAATCGGCCACTTTCTTGGCTGCCACTAAATCAGGCGCTCCTTTGAGACCGACAGCGAAGGAGTGCAGCTGCGGCCACCATGCATCTGCCTTCCCTTCGGTCTCGATGCGTTTGGCTGCGTATTTTTTGGCTATGGCGGAGGTGATGGACGAGTCCAGACCGCCGGAAAGGAGTACGCCATAGGGCACGTCGCTCATCAGTTGGCGGCGTACGGCCGCTTCGAGGGCATCGTGCAGTTCCTCTACGCTGGCAGGATTATCTTTCACGTTATCATATTGCATCCAGTCGCGGATATACCAGCGGGTGAAATCCTTATCACGGCTATAGAAATAGTGTCCCGGAGGGAACTGGCCGTATGCGGTGGCGAAGCCTTCGAGCCCTTTCAGTTCGGATGACACAAGGAGATGCCCTTCGTCGTCGTGGCCGATATAGAGGGGGATGACGCCGATCGGATCGCGGGCGATCAGGTAACAGTCGTTCGCTTCGTCGTAGAGAGCGAATCCGAAGATCCCGCTCAGCTTTTCCACGCATCCCACGCCGTATTTGCGGTAGAGGGCGAGGATGACCTCGCAGTCGCTTCCGGTCTGGAATTCGTATTCGTCTTTCAACTGTCCGCGGAGTTCGCGATGGTTATATATCTCGCCGTTGACGGTGAGGATCAGTTTGCCGTCTTTGCTTCTCAGCGGTTGTCCGCCGGATGCAGGATCGACGATGGAGAGGCGTTCATGGGCGAGGATGGCGGTTTTTCCTTGATAGATGCCGCTCCAGTCCGGGCCGCGGTGACGGATACGTTTACTCATTTTCAGGGCTTGCTGACGAAGGTCGGCGGCGCTGCTATGGATGTTGAAGATTGCTGTAATACCACACATGGGAATTATGATTTATGAATTATGAATTATGATTTATGGGGGTGCAGGTATTTGTCGATAGCGGCTGCTGCTTTGCGACCGGAGGCCATGGCACGGACAACGAGGCTGGCACCGCTGACGGCATCGCCTGAGGCGAAGATATTAGTGTCGGCTATCCGGTTGGTGCCCGGATCGACGGCGATGTTGCCGCGTGTGTCGACGGCGATGGAAAGTTCTTTGATCAGCCCTTCCTGTTCGGGGTGGATGAAGCCCATCGCGAGGAAGACGAGGTCGGCTTCGATTATTTCCGTACGGCCTGTCTTCCACATTTCGGGACGTCCGCCGTTTTTCGCAGGCAACCATTCCACCTCTTCGACTTCGACGCCTTTCAGTGTGTTCTTTTCGCCGATGAAACGGACGGAGGCGAGGTTCCAGCGGCGGATGCATCCTTCTTCGTGGCTGCTGCTCGTTTTCAGCACTTGCGGGTACAGGGGCCAGGGAGTTGTCGGGTTATGTCCGACGGGCGGCTGGGGCATGATTTCGATTTGCGTCACGTTAGCGGCTTTGTGGCGATTGGCTGTCCCGACGCAGTCGCTTCCCGTGTCGCCGCCACCGATGATGAGGATTTTCTTGCCTTTGCAGTTGATGATGTCTTTAGGCGGGATGACGATGCCTTCGAGGATACGGTTCTGTTGTGACAACAGTTCGAGGGCGAAATGGACGCCTTTCAGATTACGCCCTTCGATGGGGAGGTTGCGCGGCACTTCGGAACCGATGGCGATACAGACGGCATCGAACGTCGAGGCGATCTCTTTGGCGGATACTTCGTTGCCGACCATCGTGTTGACTTTGAAGACGATCCCTTCCTGTTCCATCAGCCGGATACGGCGGTCGATGATGTTCTTCCCTAATTTGAAGTTCGGAATACCGAATCGGAGCAGGCCGCCTGGGAGTTCGTATTTCTCGAATACCGTTACTTCGTATCCCCGGCGGTTCAGTTGGTTGGCTGCTGTCAGTCCGGCCGGGCCGCTGCCGATCACGGCTACCCGCTTGCCGTTGCGGATGGGGCGGACCGGTTGGATGTATCCTTCGCGAAAAGCGGCCTCTACGATGGAGGCTTCGTTCTCGCGTATCGTGACAGGCTCGTCACAGCTCAGTTTCAGCACACAGCTTTTCTCACAGAGAGCGGGGCAGATGCGTCCGGTAAACTCCGGGAAGTCGCAGGTCTGCTCCAACACGTGGAAGGCTTCGCGCCATCTGCCTTTATAGAGCAGGTCTTGCCATTCGGGTTGTTTGTTACCTAACGGGCAGGCCCAGTGGCAGAAGGGCACGCCGCAGTCCATGCAGCGGGAAGCCTGTGTGCGGCGGTCGCTGCTGTTGAGCGTTTGTTCTACTTCGCTAAAGTCGTCGATGCGTTCATGAACGGGACGATATCCGGCTTCTTGCCGGTGTATGGTGAGGAATGCTTTCGGATTTCCCATGTTGGTAATTGATTGTTTATACTGATACTTTTCTTTTCTTCGTAATTCGGCCCGGATGGGTAGGGGGGACCTTGTAAGGACGGTGACTCCTCACGCATAAGGACGGTCGCTCCTCACTTGCCGGGTACGTATCCCTGCCGTTTAGTAGTCGCGCTGCATTTCAGCGATTTTTTGTTGCAACTTCTTCATCTGCTCTTCCTGCAAGACCTTTTTATATTCGATCGGGACGATCTGTATGAATTCATCCACATACTTGTTCCAGTTGTCAAGCATTTTGCTTGCGAGGTGACTGCCAGTGAAATGGTAATGTTTGCGGATCAGTTCGTGCAGTTCCTTGCGTGTCGTGCTGTCTTCGATCAGCGAGAGTTCGACCATCTCCATATTGCAGTAGTAGTCGAAGTCTCCTTCCTTGTTCCACACATAAGCAACACCGCCGCTCATGCCGGCGGCGAAGTTGCGCCCTGTACGTCCGAGAACCACCACGCGTCCTCCGGTCATATATTCGCAGCAGTGGTCACCGACTCCCTCTACGACGGCGATAGCACCGGAGTTACGCACGCAGAAACGTTCGCCTACACGTCCGTTGATATACACTTCGCCGCTTGTCGCCCCGTACATCAGGGTGTTTCCGGCAATCGTGTTGTTTTCGGCTATGAAGGTCGACCGTACCGGAGGCATCACGCTGATACGTCCTCCGCTCAAGCCTTTGCCTAAATAATCGTTGGCTTCTCCTTCGAGGCGGAAGTTGACACCGTGCGCAAGGAAGGCGCCGAAGCTCTGTCCGGCCGAACCTTTGAATTTGATATTAAGCGTATGTTCCGGTAATCCTGAGTTGCCGTATCGTTTGGCAATCTCACCGGAGAGCATGGCACCTACCGAGCGGTCGGTGTTGGCTATGGCATAATCCAAAGAAATCTCTTGTCGGTGCTCGATGGCCGGCATGGCATGCAGGATAATGTCCTGGTCTTTTACATGTCCGGTCAAGTGGACCTGCTCTGCCGTATGACGTATGGCATTTGTAGCAGCCTGTGCTGGGATGTGCAGCAATTTGGAGAAATCGAGCAATGCGTATTTGCCGGATGCAGATGGCGTGGGTGGGCGCTTATCGATCAGGTCCGTACGCCCGATGATGTCATCCAGCCTTTTGAAGCCCATCTCCGCCAAGTATTCTCGGACCTCTTCGGCGAGGAAGGTGAAGAAGTTCACCAAATATTCGTAACGGCCGTGGAAACGTTTGCGCAGTTCCTCGTTTTGGGTGGCGACACCCACCGGGCAGGTGTTCATGTGGCATTTGCGCATCATCACGCAGCCCAGTACGATCAGGGCGGAGGTGGCGAAACCGAACTCTTCGGCTCCCAACAGGGCCATCAGGACGATGTCGCGCCCGGTCTTCAACTGTCCGTCGGTTTGCAGCCGGACTTGCCCGCGAAGGTTATTCATGACCAGTGTCTGTTGCGTCTCCGACAATCCCAGTTCGGGAGGCAGTCCGGCGTAGCGGATGGAGCTCATCGGAGAAGCACCTGTTCCCCCTTCGGCTCCCGATATGACGATGCGGTCGGCTTTAGCTTTTGCTACGCCTGCTGCAATTGTCCCGACACCGCTTTCCGATACCAGCTTCACGCTTATTTCGGCACTCGGGTTGACATTTTTCAGGTCGAAGATCAGTTGTGCTAGGTCTTCGATCGAGTAAATGTCATGGTGGGGAGGAGGAGAGATCAGCGAGATACCTGGAATGGAGTGGCGTGTTTTGGCAATCACGTCGTTAACCTTGAATCCCGGCAGCTGTCCACCTTCACCTGGTTTTGCGCCTTGGGCGACTTTGATCTGTATCTCTTCTGCATTCACTAAATATTCAGCGGTTACGCCGAAACGTCCGGAGGCCACTTGTTTGATGGCGGAACGGAGGGAGAGACCGTCTTCGCGGGGAGTGAAACGGGCGGAGTCTTCGCCTCCTTCCCCTGTGTTGCTGCGTCCATGTATCTTGTTCATTGCTACTGCCATCGTCTCGTGCGCCTCTTTGCTGATCGAGCCGAAGCTCATGGCGCCCGTGACGAAACGCTTCATGATCTCGCTTATTGGTTCCACATCTTCGATCGGAATGGATTTTCCCGTTCGGAAGGTCAGGAAATCTCGGAGGAAGATTGGTGTATCCTTTTTGTCTACGAGATGTGTGTATTCCTTGAACTTCTTGTAGCTACCCAAACGGGTTGCCTGTTGGAGGGCTGAGATCGTTTCCGGGTTCCATGCGTGTTTCTCGCCGTCTTTGCGGAAACTGTATAGCCCTTTGTGCTCAAGAGTCAGACTGTCTATTGTCCCTCTAAAGGCCTGATGATGCAGGGCGATGGCGTCGGCGGCTATCTCTTGCAGGCGGATACCGCCTACACTGCTGGCCGTCCCTCCGAAATAGGCATCGGTAAGTGCGGTCGAAAGGCCGACTGCCTCAAACAGCTTGGCGCCTCGATAGCTGCGGATCGTGCTGATTCCCATCTTGCTCATGACCTTGAACAGACCTTTGCAAAGCGCTTTGATGTAGTTCTTGCGTGCCATTTCGTAGTTGAGCTGTATTTCCTGCCTGTCCACCAGATCTTGGAGGATGGCGAACGACATATATGGGTTGATGGCGCTTGCTCCGTAGCCTAAGAGCAAGGCTGCGTGCATCACTTCGCGCATTTCCCCAGTCTCCACCACCAATGCGGTCTGCACACGTTTTTGTGCGGAGATCAGGTGGTGGTGCACGGCGCTGACGGCAAGGAGTGAAGGGATAGGGGCATGGGTTTCGTCCACATCCTTATCGCTCAGGATGATGTAGTTCACACCGTCTGCGACAGATTGTTCTGCTTGCATGCAAAGCCGGTCGAGGGCGGTTTTCAGTCCTTCGCAGCCTTGCGATACTTCGAAGAGCATCGGCAGCTTGACGGACTTGAAACCTTTATAGCGGATGTTGCAAAGAATATCTAATTGCGTGTTGGTCAGTATTGGGTGAGCGAGGCGTACCATCTTACAATGTGCCTCGTTCGGTATGAGGATATTACTTCCTACAGCACCAATATATTCTGTTAGGCTCATGACCAAATCCTCACGGAGCGGATCGATTGGCGGGTTCGTCACTTGGGCGAACTGTTGGCGGAAATAGTTGAACAGCAGTTGAGGATGCTCGGAGAGGACGGCCAGTGGTATGTCGTTTCCCATTGAACCGACCGGCTCCGTGCTGCCTATGCACATCGGGGCGATGATACGCTCGATGTCCTCGCGGCTGTACCCGAAAGTGCGTAGCATCCTGTCATATCCGGCAACGGTGTGCGGGACGTGTCGCCCGGACTTCAGTTCGTCCAGTTCCACCCGGTTGTTTGCTAGCCAGACGCGGTAGAACTGTGCGCCAGCAAGCTGCTTTTTCAGTTCGCCGTCGTAATAGATCTTGCCTTCTTCCGTATCGACCAGCAGGATTTTGCCCGGTTGTAAGCGTCCTTTTTCCTCTATCTCGTCCGGCTCGAAGTCCATTACGCCCACTTCGGATGCCACGACCATCATGCCGTTTTTCGTGATCAGATAACGTGCCGGGCGCAAGCCGTTGCGATCGAGCATTCCTCCGGCATACCGTCCGTCGCTGAAAAGCAGGGCGGCCGGGCCGTCCCACGGTTCCATCAGGATGGAATGATATTCGTAGAACGCTTTCAGGTCTTCCGATATCGGGTTTTTTCGTTGAAACTTTCCGGAACCAGCATCGCCATGGCATGTGGCAGGCTCATGCCGGACGCCACGAAGAATTCCAGCACGTTGTCCAGTGAAGCGCTGTCGCTCATATCCGGCTGGATGATCGGGCGTATCTCGTCTATATTCGGGATGCGGGGAGAGGACAGGACGCTTTCACGTGCTTCCATCCAGCCACGGTTGCCCCGTATCGTATTGATTTCCCCGTTGTGTGCCAGGAGGCGAAACGGTTGTGCTAGACTCCAGGTCGGGAATGTGTTCGTGCTGAAGCGGGAGTGGACGAGTGCCAGTCCGCTTGTCAGGTAGGGGTTGGTCAGATCAGGGAAATAATGGCGAAGTTGCATTGATTCCAGCATGCCTTTATATATGATGCTCTTGGTGGAAAGTGACGCTACGTAGAAATCTTTCCTGTTCGGTATATCGGATGCCGCCATCCGTTTCTCGATTCGTTTGCGGATGATGTATAGTTTCAGTTCCAATACTTGCTGGTCGTCACATCCGGTGATGAACACCTGTTTGATATCCGGCTCTGTATCCCGTGCGTCTTTTCCTAAGATGTCCGTGTTGACAGGTACTTTGCGCAGATGCATTAAGGTCAACCCTTCCTTTTCGATCTCTTCGATCATGATACTGAGGATAGCCGAATGCTGTTTCTCGTCTTTCGGAAAGAAGACTAGTCCGGTTCCGTACTTACCTTTTTCCGGTACGGGGATGCCTTGCAGTAAGATAAACTCGTGTGGAATTTGTAACAGGATGCCTGCACCGTCGCCGGTCTTGTTATCCGCTCCTTCCGCACCCCGGTGCCGCATGTTTTCCAATATTTTAAGGGCTGATTCCACTATGCCGTGCGATTTACCGCCGTGGACGTTTACGACCAGTCCTACGCCGCAAGCGTCATGCTCGTTGGCAGGATCGTATAATCCTTGCTTATTGTTCAAATTGCTCCTTATATCCATTGTTAGTTGACCTTATGTTTGTAATGTATTTGATTTGTTTATCAAATTGCTTGGCAAATATATGTTATTTGTTTCAAAATGTAATAATATTGAGTGCGGATAAGGAGAAGCTTTTTTATTCTATAGATTGGTTTGTTTCTATTTGAAAGTGTTTTGCTGATTTGTGTGACAATTTGTAATAAAACTATTGTTTAATTCTTTCAAATAGAAAGTATATTGTATTCTTTCGATACGTATTCTTGGAGGGATAATAAAGGAGAGGATGGAATGAAATTTACCGGATGCGACCTGCCGCAGACGATACAGGGATGCGCACTCGTCTGCGGCAGGCAATGTATGTGTCAGGTTACACCTGCAATACCAGAATAAAGCGGCTGCCTTTTTTGTATTCGGGGTCTATGGACAGTGTGCCGTTCATCTTCGAAGCGATTAGGGAGCAGATGGGTAATCCCAGTCCGTCTCCATCAGTCAGATCCTTGATTTCAGTAAAAGGCTTGAAGATCGCCATTTGCTTTTCGACAGGGATACCCGGACCGCTGTCGGTAACGATGAACTGACAGATATGGGCTCCTTTCTTCTTGAATTCCAGCTTGATTTTGCCTGATGTCGTGTAGATCGCCGCATTTCTCAGCAGGTGTAGCAAGATGCGTTGCAGCTGTTCGGCATTTGTCTTGATTTCGATCTTTGGGATATCAGCAGTGACTTCAACGTCCGGACGGACATCCTCTTTTACCTGTTCCATCACTTTCTCGCAGAAAGAGCTGACATTAAAAGATTGTGCTTCGTAGGTTTCCAGCAAGGAGTTTTCCAACAAAGAAAGTTCTTGTATATGATTTCCGAACTGTTTTAGGGCATCGATACGGGCTTGTATGGCTTTTGCTTGTCTGGGTGCTGTGATTTGCAATCCGGCTACCGATTTGCTCATTTCGTCTAGTGTCGGTTCCATCTGCGCCGATATACTTTGGATGAATCCGGTCTGTTGTTCGCTGTGCTCGGTGATGGTCTGGATGATCTTCTTCAACTTCCGGTTCAGGAGTATGAAGCGTATGACCAGAAATGCCAGAAACGCCAATGCGGCAATTAGGATGGCGGCTAACGTGCAGAGCCCGGCGATGATATACTGCTTGGCTGATAGCTGGTCTTCTTTTTCCAGTATCGTTTGCAGGCTGCTGTCGTATTTTTGTTGCAGGGCACCCAATTTGTCCTCTGCGGTAAGCATTTTTACGGAATCGGTCCATACCATATATTTCTCGTAGGTTTGCTCTAGCAACGAGATATTATTGGCTTTGCGGGCAATTGCGATCAGATTTTGATAGCATTCGTCGATTTTACCGTATTCCTTTTTCTCCCGGTATTGGCTGATGAGCTTGTTGAATGCTGCGTCTCCTTCTTTTTTCTGTTCGAAGATATAGAAATAATCGGTTTTTGTGTACAACAGTTCTTCGGTAAGTTCGGGATTGCCTGATTCTTCGGCCAGGTTGTCCAGCATGTTAAGCTGGAGCTGTGCTTGCGCGGTGTTTCTTAGCTTGATGTACATTTGTAGGCGCTCTTTTGTTATCCCAAAACGCAGGCCGTACAGTTTCTTTTGCTCTGCATGTTCCTGATTTGCCACTATCTGGCTCATTTGTCGGCAGAGGTCGAACGCTTCCTGATAGTAGTTCTCGCGGTGATAGAGGGATGCCGCCTGTGTACCGCATTCGATTGCCTGCGTTATTTTTCCTTCATTTGCGTAATCCTTGTATGCCTGGATATAAAGATAGCGGGCTTTCGTATAGTCTTTGTTCTCAAAGCTACTTTGTGCCTGTTGCTTGAATTTGTCCGCATTGTTTTGTGCCTGAAGGGAAACACAAAAACTGATAATGAGGGTGATAATGAAGTAGTAAATTCTCATAATTTGAATTTTAACGTTAGACAAATATACTAATTTCTTTGTAATAGGGAATATGAAAATGTGAGATTTCTTAGTCAAGAGCCAAGAGTCTTAGAGTTCTCTCGGCTTCTCTTCGTCCGAAGGAGTGGTAGTATCTCTCGTTTTCGGCAGGAGATTATTATCAAAATGACAATATGGGAAAGATAGTCGAGAAAGGATTTTTTTGGTGTGGTTGCTTGAGGATAAAAGAAAAAATGTATTTTTGCTACAAAACAAAAATGTAGCCCATGAAAGACATAACCTTTGTTGATCTGGAAGTAACGCTGAACACCTGCCGGGTAGTGGATATCGGAGCTGTCCGATCCGACAGAACTCCTTTTCATGAAAATTCCTTTGATAATCTGTTGCTTTTTTTGCATCAGGTACCTTATATTGGCGGGCATAATATATTAAAACATGACCTTTCTTATTTGAAACCTCAGTTTGAGAAAGCAGGCTGCCGACAACCGAAAATAATTGATACGCTCTATCTATCCTCGTTGCTGTTCCCGGAAAAACTGCATCATCAACTGTCCAAGGATGATAAGTTACAGGCTGATAAACCCAATAACCCGGTAAACGATTCGCTGAAATCGTTGTTGTTATTCGAGGAAGAACAAAACGCTTTTGAACGCTTGGATAGTATGCTGAAAATGATCTATTACGGGTTATTGCATGATACGGATGAGTTCGGCGGCTTTTTTGATTACATAGATTATGCACCGGATATTCTGGATGATTTATCGGGTAGTATCCTTGAGTGTTTCAGTAAAGACATCTGTATATCTTCTCCGCTTGCTGAATTGATCACCTCTTATCCGGTGGAATTGGCTTATGGCCTGTCTTTGATTAATTGTTGGAATAGCAGTTCCGGCATTCCGCTTTGGGTATTGCATAATTACCCGAAGGTAGGATGGGTGATGGAGCGTTTGCGGGATACGCCTTGTGAAAATAACGAATGTGCTTATTGCAGAGGAGCATTTAACGGTAAGGAAGGACTGAAATATTTTTTCAAATATGATTCGTTCCGTACCTATGAAGGAGAAGATCTGCAGCAGAAAGCGGTGGAGGCTGCGATTGAAGGAGAATCTCTTTTGGCTGTTTTTCCGACAGGCGGAGGAAAATCCATCACATTCCAGCTCCCGGCTTTGATGAGCGGTAAACGGATAAAAGGACTTACTGTCGTTATCTCTCCCTTGCAATCCCTGATGAAGGACCAAGTGGATAACCTGTGGAAAAATGAAATCATGGATGTTGTTACCATCAACGGGATGTTAGACCCGGTGGAACGTGCCCATGCTATCCAAAGGGTGGAAGAAGGGTCGGTTTCCATCTTGTATATATCGCCGGAGTCGCTTCGTTCGAAAACGATAGAACGGTTGTTGGTCGGGCGGAAAGTGGTTCGTTTCGTTATTGACGAGGCACACTGTTTCTCAGCTTGGGGACAGGATTTCCGTGTGGATTATCTATATATAGGTGATTTCATACGTCTGTTACAGGAACAAAAAGGAGGGAAGCAGGCGATACCGGTGTCCTGTTTTACAGCCACTGCCAAGCAGAATGTAATACAAGATATCAAAGACTATTTTTTCGAAAAGCTAAATATACGCTTTAAAACATTTTGTTCGGGAAGTACCCGCAAAAATCTAAAATACAAAGTTTTCAAGGTAGAAAATGAAGATGAAAAATATGGACTGTTACGGAGTATCATTGAAGACCATGATTGTCCGGCTATAGTTTATGTTTCCCGTACCCGTACGGCAGCCAAAGTTGCCACGCGCTTGCAGCAGGATGGTTTTTCGGCCGGTACTTTTCACGGAAAGATGGAAACCCGGATGAAAACGTCCAGTCAGAATGATTTCATAGACAATAAAATCCGGATAATGGTCGCTACCTCTGCTTTTGGAATGGGGGTCGACAAGAAAAATGTCGGTCTGGTGGTTCATTACGAGATATCGGATTCATTGGAAAATTATGTGCAGGAGGCTGGTAGAGCCGGGCGTGACGAATCAATTGAGGCGGATTGTTACGTTCTTTTCAACGAAGAGGATCTGGACAAGCACTTCTATTTGCTAAACCAGACCAAACTGCGTATTAAAGAGATACAGCAGGTTTGGAAAGCAATTAAAGAACTTACCAGTTCCAGGATTTCGTTGTCAGCTCTTGAACTTGCCCGTAAAGCTGGTTGGAATGAAAATATTCTGGACGTGGAAACGCGTGTAACCACTGCAATAGCCGCGCTTGAGGAGGCCGGTTATATTCGGCGGGGGCAAAACAATCCATGTGTTTTTGCTGATAGTATCCTTGCGAAAACAGCTCAGGAGGCTATCGATAGAATAACAGTCTCTCCACGTTTTGATGACACTCAAAAGGAAGAAGCGATACGTATCATCAAAAAATTAATTTCGACGAGAAGCCGCAAGCATGTAAATGGCGAGATCCCGGAATCTCGTATCGATTATATCTCGGACCATTTGGGGATATCCCGGCAAGAAGTGATGCTGGTCATTCGCTTGTTGCGGGAAGAGAATATTCTGGCAGACGCTTGTGACTTGACAGCTTATATAAAAAAAGGTGAAAACAGCAATCGTTCGCTTGAAACAGTCCTTCTTTACAACCGTCTTGATGAATACCTTTTATCCGTTTTTACCGCAAAAGAACAATCTTTCAATCTGAAAGAGCTACGGAAAGAAGCCGAGATCGAGACTGGAAAAAGTATTTCGCCAGATAAGCTAAACAGACTCCTTAATTTTTGGTCTGAAAAGAACTGGATCAAACGGATATACTTGGATAAAGCGCATAATTATGTCACGATTGCCCGTACCGGATCGGTCCTCGATCTGGAAGAACTGACGGAAGGGAGGCATCTCTTGTCTGATTTCATCATTCGTTATTTGTTTGAGAAAACAGGACAGTCCAGCGAGCTGGAACAGAGCGGAAATATTTTGGTCGAGTTTTCCATGCTTGAGCTGAAAGAGGCGTATGAGAAGGATGTCAGGAAACAATTGTTTGGGCATACCATTCGGATGGAAGACATTGAAGATACTCTTTTGTATCTTTCGCGGATAGAAGCCTTACAGATCGAAGGTGGCTTCTTGGTGTTATACAACCGATTGCAGATAGACAGATTGGTTCTGAATAATAAGATGCAATATAAACAGGATGATTATCATAAACTCGAACTGTTTTATGCCAATAAGATCCAGCAGATTAATATTGTCGGTGAATATGTACGGAAAATGCTTTCCGGTAATAGCGATGCATTGGAATTTGTTGACGACTATTTCCAACTGAATTATTCGTCATTCCTCCAAAAATATTTCCCTGGTAAACGGAGGGATGAGATTAACCGGAAAATGACGAATACCAAACTTCAGCGGTTATTGGGGGAATTGTCCGAAACACAATTGGAGATTGTCAAGGATGACCGTCCCGGTTCTATAGTCGTCATGGCGGGACCCGGAAGTGGAAAGACACGTGTACTTGTTCATAAACTGGCTTACTTGCTGTTGGAGGAAGATGTCAAGCACGAACAACTCTTGATGCTGACTTTTTCTCGTGCTGCTGCGAGCGAATTCAGACGACGGTTATGGGATTTGATAGGGACTGCTGCTGGTTATGTTGAGATCAAGACTTTCCACTCTTATTGTTTCGACCTGTTAGGGCTGCAAGGTTCTTTAGAAAAATCATCTTCCGTAATTATCGATGCCGTGGGAAAAATAGACAATGGGGAAGTAGAGATAAATCGTATTACAAAAACGGTTCTGGTGATTGATGAGGCGCAGGATATGACTGAAGACGAGTTTGCACTGGTGGAGGCGCTTATTCGTAAAAATGAGGACTTGAAGGTGGTCGCGGTAGGTGACGATGACCAGAATATTTACAGTTTCCGTCGTTCGAATTCCCGATATATGAGAAAGCTGGTCGATGAATACGGTGCTCGTACGCATGATTTGCTGGTCAATTTCCGAAGCAAAAAGTGTTTGGTTGAGTTTGCGAATCGTTTTTGGGAAACTATACCTGAAAGAATGAAGCAGTCGCGGATCATTTCTCACGACCAGGATGAAGGTGAGATCCGTATCGTTCAATACCAGTCGCCGAATATGGTTATACCATTGGTGCAGGATATTTGTGCAACCCCTCTGATCGGAACGACCTGCGTATTGACTCAGACAAACTGGGAAGCGATACAGGTTGCCTGTTTGTTGAAAGATAAACGTATGCCAGTCCGTTTGATTCAGTCGAACGAGGGTTTCCGTCTGTGCGATATGGATGAGATGCGTTTCTTCAACCGGATTTTAGGATCGCAAGCGGAGGTTCATCTGATAGATGAAGTATGCTGGGCTGAGGCAAAACAAGCTATTAAAAATGAATATTGTGAAGCTGCTTCTTGGGAAATTTGCCGGGGGATTATTCAGAATTTCGAACAACTTTATCCCTGTAAGTATCGTTCGGATTGGGAAACGTATCTGTTTGAATCGAAGCTGGAAGATTTCTATGCCGTTCGGGGAGAAACTATCGTTGTTTCTACGATTCACAAGGCAAAAGGGAAAGAGTTTGATAATGTCTTTCTGCTTTTAAACGATAATAGGGATTTATTAGGGGATAATCAGCCTGTCACGGATGAAAAGAGACGTGAGATTTATGTAGCACTCACACGTGCCAAAAATAAGTTATCGATCCATTTGAATAGCTATTATCCGGAAATTTTCGGCAATGAGGAAAAAATTATCCGGTTCGATAAGGCTTATTATCCGATGCCGGAACGTTTACTGTTCTTGCTTACGCATCGCGATGTATGGTTGGATTTTTTCAAAGATGCAAGGAGGCAGGAGTCGATTGGAAATCTGAAAAGTGGCATGCCATTGCGGTTGATGGAGGGCGGTTGTTGCGATTCGTCGGATAAGGAAGTTGTCCGTTTTTCAAACAGTTTCAAAAAAGAGATCGAGAAATGGCTGGATAAGGGATATGAACTGAAAGAGGCACGCGTTAATTTTGTCGTGTATTGGAAAAAAACGGGAGAAGAAGAGGAGGTAAAAGTTCTTTTACCGGAAATAGTGTTGGTAAAGGTGAGAAACTTAAATGTTTCGGAATTGATGATTTTATAAATGTGGAGGATGATATGAAAATACTGGAAACGGAACGATTGTTATTACGGGGATTGGAACAAGGAGATTTTAAGGATGTGTGCAAACTGTTGCAGGACGATGAAGTCATGTATGCCTATGAAGGGGCATTCAACGATCAGGAAGTGCAAAACTGGCTGGATAGGCAGTTCGGACGGTACCGGCACGACGGCTTCGGTTTATGGGGAGTGGTTGAGAAAGGTAGCAACGAACTAATTGGGCAGTGTGGTATTACTTATCAGGAATTTGACGGAAAACGAGTCCCTGAAATCGGTTACCTTTTTAAAAAGGAGTTTTGGCATAAGGGCTTTGCTATCGAAGCTGCTGTCGCTTGTCGGGAGTATGCTTTCCATACGCTTGGTTTCGAAGAGGTCTATTCGATCATACGGGATACCAATATTGCTTCCCAAAAAGTAGCGCGGCGCAATGGCATGCAAAAAGTGGCAACCTTCATTAAGCATTACCGAGGGGTGGACATGCCGCATTTTGTTTATAAAGTCAGTTTGTGTAAATGAGAAATCCAAAAGCGATTTCCCAGAACAAAATCGCTCTGATAATGATTATATAAAAAAGCCTTTTGCTTTCTTACGATCCGTATGTGATGAAAGGACTTTTTCTTTTTATTTGGTAGATTTGTTGAAAGAATATTGTTTTATAGAATAATTTAACTAAATGGTAGATAAAATGATTATTTCTATTAATGTGTCAAATAAACTTCGTTTATATGAACATTATGTAATATAATGTAAGTATCTTTGCAGTCGGAATAAACAAGATAGAACCAAATGGAAGTACTTAAACACGAGTGTGGAGTCGCCATGGTCCGGTTACTAAAGCCTTTGGAATATTATCATCAGAAGTATGGAACCTGGATGTATGGGCTCAATAAGCTCTATTTGTTGATGGAAAAGCAGCATAACCGCGGTCAAGAAGGAGCCGGTTTAGCATGCGTCAAGTTGGAAGCTAGTCCCGGCGAAGAATATATGTTTCGGGAAAGAGCATTAGGCACAGAAGCCATTACCGAGATATTCGCAGCCGTTCATGAGTATTACAAGGATTTGCCGCCCGACAAACTGAATGATCCGCTTTTTGCTAAAACAAACCTTCCCTTTGCAGGAGAGCTTTATATGGGACACCTGCGTTACAGTACGACCGGGAAATCCGGTATTTCCTATGTCCATCCTTTTTTACGCCGTAACAACTGGAGAGCCAAGAACCTTGCTCTTTGCGGTAATTTCAATCTTACTAACGTACAGGATATTTTTGAAGAGATAACAGCCATCGGCCAGCATCCGCGTGCCTATGCCGACACTTTCATCATGCTAGAACAGGTGGGGCACCGTCTGGACCGTGAGGTCGAACGCCTGTACCGGAAGTACGAAGCCGAAGGGCTGAAAGGAATGAATATCACCCATGCGATCGAGGCAAATGTCGACCTGTCGAATGTCCTGAAACGTTGTGCCCCGCAGTGGGACGGTGGTTTCGTGATCTGCGGATTGACCGGGAGTGGTGAGTCTTTCAGCGTGCGCGATCCCTGGGGCATCCGTCCGGCGTTCTATTATGCCGATGACGAGATCGTGATCCTGGCAAGCGAACGTCCGGTGATCCAGACGGCCATGAACGTGCCTGCCGAAGATGTACATGAACTGAAAAGGGGAGAGGCACTGATCATCAACAAGCAAGGTAATTGGCATACGTCGCAGATCGTAGAGCCGAAGGAAAATAAGGCCTGCTCGTTCGAGCGCATTTACTTCTCACGTGGAAGCGATCGGGATATTTACCGCGAACGGAAACGGTTGGGTGAAAATCTTGTACCTGCAGTCTTGAAGGCTGTGGACAACGATCTGAACCATACGGTCTTTTCCTTTATCCCGAATACGGCGGAGGTCGCCTACTTTGGATTGCAGGAGGGCATGAACGAATATTTGAACAAGAAGAAAAAGGAATGGATCGCCGATCGCAGCCACCTGCTTCAGGAGGAAGAACTGGAACAAATCCTGTCCATGCGTGTTAGGTGTGAAAAAGTAGCGATCAAAGATATAAAATTGCGTACCTTTATTGCCGAGGGAAACAGTCGTAACGATCTGGCTGCCCATGTGTACGATATCACGTACGGAAGCATCGTGCCTTTCGAGGACAATCTGGTCGTGATCGACGACAGTATCGTGCGCGGTACGACACTCCGGCAGAGTATCATCGGTATTCTGGACCGCCTGAATCCGAAGAAGATCGTGGTGGTCAGCTCGTCTCCGCAGGTGCGCTATCCGGACTATTACGGTATTGATATGTCTCGTATGAGCGAATTTATCGCGTTCAAGGCTGCCGTGGCACTTTTAGTGGACAAGGGGATGGAATCCGTTCTGCTCGATGCCTATAAGAAAGCCAAGCGGCAGCAGGTTATGCCGTGCGATGCGACCGTAAATTATGTGAAGGAGATTTATGCGTCTTTCACCGACGAGGAAATTTCGGCCAAGATGGTGGAACTGCTTACCCCCGTAGGAACACGTGCGAAGGTGGAGATTGTCTACCAGACACTCGAAGGGTTACATGCCGCTTGTCCTGATCATCCGGGCGACTGGTATTTCTCCGGTGATTATCCGACACCTGGTGGTGTACGAATGGTGAACGAAGCGTTCATTCATTATATGGAAGAGGAATATTGGGGAATTGAAAAATGATAATTGAATATTGAAAATGACAAGAAAAACAGCAACATTGGTCTTAGACGACGGAAGCATGTTTCACGGCTTCTCTTTTGGTTTTGACAAGGCAGTGGCCGGCGAAGTGGTGTTCAACACTGCTATGACCGGTTATCCCGAAAGTCTTACCGACCCTTCGTATGCCGGGCAGTTGATGGTTCTGACTTATCCGTTGGTCGGAAACTACGGGGTGCCTCCTTTCTCTATCGAAGAGAACGGCTTGCCTACCTTCATGGAGAGTGAGAAAATTCATGCGGAGGCGATTATCGTGAGTGACTATAGTGAAGAGTATAGCCACTGGAATGCTGTGGAAAGCCTTGGTGACTGGTTGAAACGTGAGAAGATTCCCGGAATCACCGGCATCGATACCCGTGCGCTGACAAAAAAGATACGAGAGCACGGGGTAATGATGGGACGTATCGTTATCGGCACCGCCGATAAAGAAGGTGAAAGTGGAGGGGAAATACCGGATTACGGTAGCATCAATTATGTGGATCGTGTTTCTTGCAAAGACATTGTCGCCTACTTACCTGACGGGATCACCACCCATTACCCTGTAGGCTTCGACAACTTTCAATTTTCAACTTTCAACTCTCAACTCTTGAAGCGTGTTGTGCTTCTCGATTGTGGTGTGAAAGCCAATATCATCCGTAACCTTTTGAAGCGGAATGTAGCGGTGATACGTGTTCCCTGGAACTATGATTTCAATCATTTGGAATACGATGGGCTTTTCCTTTCGAACGGCCCTGGCGATCCTAATACTTGCGATGTTGCTGTCCGGAATATCCGCAAGGCATTGGATAGGGACAAACCGATCTGTGGCATTTGCATGGGAAACCAGTTGCTTGCCAAAGCAGGCGGTGCTTCGATCTATAAACTGAAGTATGGCCACCGCAGCCATAACCAGCCGGTGCGTATGGTGGGGACGGAGAAGTGTTTTATCACCTCCCAGAATCACGGCTACGCAGTGGATAATGACACATTGGGGGCTGACTGGGAACCGCTCTTTGTCAATATGAACGACGGGACAAACGAAGGAATCCGGCATAAGACGAAGCCTTTCTTCTCTTCCCAGTTTCATCCCGAAGCATGTAGCGGACCGACCGATACGGAGTTTATCTTCGATAAGTTTGTCGATTTGCTTTAGGAATTGGGACGACAGATCTAAAAATGTTAACGAATAAAAGAGTCTGAAAATGAAAGAAGATATAAAGAAAGTCCTGATACTCGGTTCCGGCGCCCTAAAGATCGGTGAAGCGGGAGAATTCGACTATTCAGGTAGCCAGGCTTTGAAAGCCATCAAGGAGGAGGGAATCCAGACAGTGCTTATCAATCCGAACATCGCTACGGTACAGACTTCGGAAGGAGTGGCAGATACCGTTTATTTCCTGCCCGTCACTCCCTTCTTTGTCGAAAAGGTGATCGCCAAAGAACGTCCGGATGGCATCCTGCTCGCTTTTGGAGGCCAGACGGCGTTGAACTGCGGTGTGGCGCTTTACCAGAGTGGTGTGCTGGAAAAATATAACGTCCGTGTACTCGGTACTCCGGTACAGGCAATCATGGATACGGAGGATCGCGAACTCTTCGTCCGCAAACTCGACGAGATCGGTGTGAAGACGATCAAGAGCGAAGCGGTGGAAAATGCCGAAGATGCCCGCCGGGCTGCTGCCGAGTTAGGCTATCCGGTGATTGTCCGTGCCGCTTATGCTTTGGGCGGCCTCGGCTCCGGCTTCTGCGACAATGAGGAGGAACTGGATGTACTGGTTGAAAAAGCCTTCTCTTTCTCTTCTCAAGTGTTGGTGGAAAAGAGTTTGAAGGGATGGAAAGAAGTGGAATATGAGGTGGTGCGCGACCGTTTCGACAACTGTATCACGGTCTGCAACATGGAGAACTTCGACCCGTTGGGTATCCATACCGGCGAAAGCATCGTGATCGCTCCGTCACAGACACTGACCAACAGCGAGTATCATAAACTTCGTGAACTGGCTATCCGGATCATCCGTCATATCGGTATCGTGGGCGAATGTAACGTGCAATATGCTTTCGATCCGGAGAGCGAAGACTACCGCGTGATCGAAGTGAACGCCCGTCTTTCCCGTTCGTCTGCGCTGGCCTCTAAAGCAACTGGTTATCCGTTGGCTTTCGTCGCAGCCAAGTTGGGACTGGGTTACGGCCTTTTTGATTTGAAAAACTCGGTGACGAAGACGACAAGTGCTTTCTTCGAACCGGCTCTCGACTATGTGGTCTGCAAGATCCCGCGCTGGGATTTGGGTAAGTTTCATGGTGTGGCTCGTGAGTTGGGGTCGAGCATGAAATCTGTGGGCGAGGTGATGGCGATCGGGCGCACCTTCGAAGAGGCGATCCAAAAAGGGTTGCGTATGATCGGACAGGGCATGCATGGTTTCGTAGAAAACAAGGAGCTGGTGATAACCGACATCGACAAGGCACTCCATAAACCGACCGACACCCGTATCTTCGTTATCTCCAAAGCGTTCCGTGCCGGATATACCATCGATCAGATACACGAACTGACCAAGATAGACCGGTGGTTCCTACAAAAACTCTACGGAATCATGTGTACCTCCAAGGAGTTGCATAAATTGACAATGGACAATGGACAATTGGCAATTAAAAAAGAATATCGCAATCCTGATAATTGTCAATCGTCCATAGTCCATAGTTCATTGCTTCGCAAGGCGAAACGGCAAGGTTTCTCCGATTTTCAGATAGCTCGCGCCTTCGGCCTTGAGGGAAATATAGAAAAAGGTATGATGCAGATCCGCCAGTTTCGTAAGGAACACGGCATCGTTCCGGTAGTGAAACAGATCGATACGCTGGCTGCTGAATACCCGGCGCAGACGAACTATCTGTATCTGACCTATAGCGGTACGGAAAACGACGTGCAGTATCAGGGTGACCACCGTTCCATCGTCGTGCTGGGTTCCGGCGCTTACCGGATCGGCAGTTCGGTCGAGTTCGACTGGTGTGGCGTGCAGGCGTTGGAAACGATCCGTAAGGAAGGTTGGCGTTCGGTGATGATCAACTACAATCCTGAAACAGTTTCGACCGACTATGATATGTGTGACCGCCTTTACTTCGATGAACTGACCTTCGAGCGTGTGATGGATATCCTCGAACTGGAAAATCCGCATGGCGTGATTGTTTCAACAGGCGGCCAGATACCCAATAACCTGGCGATGCGTCTGGACGAGCAGCATGTCAATATCTTGGGGACATCCGCCAAGAGTATCGACAATGCCGAAGATCGCGAGAAATTTTCCGCCATGCTGGACCGCATCGGTGTGGACCAGCCGCGTTGGAAAGAGCTTTCGTCGATGGAAGATATCAACGAGTTTGTGGCTGAGGTGGGTTTTCCGGTCTTGGTTCGTCCGAGTTATGTGCTGAGTGGCGCCGCCATGAATGTCTGCTCCAACCAGGAAGAACTCGAACGCTTCTTGCAGCTGGCAGCCAACGTGTCGCAGAAACATCCGGTCGTTGTCAGCCAGTTCATCGAACATGCCAAGGAAGTGGAAATGGATGCAGTAGCCGATAAGGGTGAGATCGTCATGTATGCTATCTCCGAACATATCGAGTTTGCCGGTGTGCATTCCGGCGATGCAACTATCCAGTTTCCCGCACAAAAGCTGTATGTTGAAACGGTCCGCCGCATCAAGCGTATCAGCAAGCAGATCGCAAAAGAGCTGAATATCTCTGGTCCGTTCAACATCCAATATCTGGCGAAAGGCAACGAGATCAAGGTGATCGAATGTAACCTTCGCGCGAGCCGTTCCTTTCCTTTCGTCAGCAAAGTATTGAAGATTAACTTTATTGAACTGGCCACTCGCATCATGTTAGGTTTACCTGTCGAGAAACCTAATAAGAACGAATTCGATCTGGATTATGTAGGTATCAAAGCCTCGCAGTTCTCCTTCAACCGCTTGCAGAAAGCTGACCCTGTTTTAGGTGTTGATATGGCTTCGACGGGCGAGGTCGGGTGTATCGGCGACGATGTTTCCGAGGCTGTTTTGAAAAGTATGCTTTCCGTCGGTCTCCGTATCCCAGAAAAGAATATTCTGCTCTCGACGGGTACGCCAAAACAGAAAGTGGCCATGTTGGATGCCGCCAAGATGTTGGCATCGAAAGGCTACAACCTCTTTGCAACAGGCGGGACACACCGCTTTCTCGAAGAAAACGGCATCTCCAGTACGCGGGTTTACTGGCCGAGCGAGGAGGACATGGAACCTCAAGCACTCACCATGCTCCACGAAAGGAAGATTGACATGGTTGTGAATATTCCGCGCGACCTTTCAGCCGGTGAGTTGAATAATGGCTATAAGATCCGTCGTGCCGCCATCGATCTGAACGTTCCGCTCATCACAAATGCCCGTCTGGCAAGCGCCTTTATCGAAGCATTTTGCACGCTGGGCATGGACGATATACAAATCCGAAGCTGGCAGGAGTATAAGTGATTTGTTACTTTTGGATCAAGTTCAAAGTAACAGAAATAATTATTACATTTGTGGTAATTAAAATAAACCAATATGAAGATAGGATTATTTATTCCCTGTTATATCAATGCGGTATATCCGGAAGTTGGTGTTGCTTCCTATAAATTATTGAAAAGTCTCGGGTTGGATGTGGATTATCCGTTAGACCAGACTTGTTGTGGCCAGCCAATGGCAAATGCCGGATTCGAGCATGAATCGGCAGGGTTGGCGCTGCGTATGGAAGAATTGTTCCGTTCGTACGATTATGTGGTTGGCCCTTCTGCCAGTTGTGTCGCTTTCGTGAAAGAGAATCATCCCGGTATTCTGGAAAAGGCAGGTCATGTGTGTATGAACAGCAAGAAGATTTATGATATCTGCGAGTTTCTGCACGATATTGTGAAGGTCAAGGAACTGAAAGCTGAATTTCCCCACAAGGTAAGCATTCACAATAGCTGTCACGGTGTGCGCGAGTTGCATCTTTCTTCTCCGAGTGAACGGAATATCCCGTATTTTTCTAAGTTGCGCGATCTCCTCTCTTTGGTGAAAGGCATTGAGATATTCGAACCGAAACGTATCGACGAGTGCTGTGGGTTCGGTGGCATGTTTGCGATTGAGGAACCCGAAGTGTCCGTCTGTATGGGACGAGATAAGGTGAAGGACCACATGAGCACAGGAGCCGAGTACATCACCGGTGCCGACAGTTCCTGCCTGATGCATATGGAAGGCGTGATCAAGCGTGACAACCTTCCGATCAAAACGATTCATATTGTTGAAATATTAGCCTCCGGATTATGAGCACGAAACATTCAAAAGCGGCTGCCCGCTTCATCGGGAACCGCAAGCAGGAAGCCTGGCACGACGAAACCCTCTGGATGGTCCGTGTCAAACGGGATAAAATGAGCCATTCGCTTCCCGAATGGGAACGCTTGCGTGAACTGGCTTGTGAGATCAAACTTTATTCGAACAGCCATTTGGATGTCCTTTTGGAAGAGTTCGAGAAGAACGCCACGGCCAACGGAGCGATTGTCCATTGGGCGAAAGACGCGGCGGAACATAATGCGATCGTCGAGGAAATCCTGCAACAGCACAAGGCGCATACGCTGATAAAGAGCAAATCCATGTTGACAGAAGAGTGTGGTATGAACGATTACCTGTTCGGAAAAGGTTACGATATAATCGAGAGCGACCTCGGCGAACGTATCCTTCAATGGATGAAACTTCATCCCAGCCATATCGTGATGCCCGCTATCCATATCAAGCGGCAGGAGGTGGGCGAGATGATGGAGCGCGTGTTAGGTACGGAAAAAGGCAATTCCGACCCGACCTATCTGACGCATGCCGTCCGCAAAAATATGCGTGAGAAATTCCTGACAGCCGATGTTGCCATGACGGGAGCTAACTTTGCAGTTGCTTCGACTGGAGAGATAGTGGTCTGCACCAACGAGGGGAATGCAGATATGGGAACTTCTTTCCCGAATGTTCACATTGCGACGTTCGGAATGGAGAAGATCGTGCCGGATCGGGACTCGTTAGGTGTCTTCACCCGCCTGCTGGCACGCTCCGGCACGGGGCAGCCGATCACTTCCTACACTTCTCACTATTGTAAACCGAAAGAAGGAGGTGAGTTTCATATCATCATAGTCGATAACGGGCGGAGTGATATCCTGGCATGTCCCGATCATATCCGTACGCTGAACTGCATCCGTTGTGGCGAGTGTATGAATACTTGTCCGGTCTATCGCCGTAGCGGTGGTTATTCCTATACATATTTTATACCCGGCCCGATTGGGATCAATCTAGGGATGCTGAAAGATCCGGTGAAATATTCGGACAATGTTTCTGCCTGTTCGTTGTGCCTCTCTTGCTCGAATGTTTGCCCGGTCAAGATAGACCTCGGCGAACAGATCTATCGCTGGCGTCAGGACTTGGATAAGATAGGGAAAGCGAGTACGGAGAAAAAGATTATGTCCGGCGGCATGAAGTTCCTGATGGAACGTCCGAAACTGTTCAATACGGCTTTGAAGTTTGCCCCGGTAGTCAATAACATGCCTCGTTTTATGATCTACAACGCTTTGAATGCATGGGGGAAGGGCCGTGAACTGCCAGCTTTTGCCAAGCAGTCGTTCAATGAAATGTGGAAAAGTAACAAGATAAAATAATGTAGGGGTGAAGTATGCTTGCCCTTAAAATGATACGACAATGAGTAGCAAAAACGATATATTATCTGCTATCCGTCGTCACACCGGCAAACGTTACGATATGCCGGAACTGACGCTGGATGCCATCACTTACGAAGATAAAATCCTCCAGTTTACCGACTCTCTGAAAGCTGCTGGGGGGCAAGTCGTCCTGATGCAGCCTGGAGACGATATCAACGATATTATTCGTCACCATTTTCCTGATGCAATCCGTATCGCCTCCAATCTGTCCAGTATTACCTGTGCCACCTTTAATCCGGACGATCTCGACGATCCTCGTGAGTTGGACAATACAGACCTTGCCATCGTGGAAGGCCATTTTGGTGTAGCCGAGAACGGGGCTGTCTGGATTACCCGCCAGGTAAAGCATAAGGCATTGTATTTTATCTCCAACAGCCTGGTTATGCTGATAGACCGCAATTCGATCGTGAACAATATGCATGAAGCCTATAAACGGACGGAAAACATGACATATGATTTCGGTGCTTTTATCTCAGGCCCCTCTAAAACAGCTGATATAGAACAGGCTCTTGTATTGGGTGCACATGGCCCGGTCAAGGTATTGGTTGTGTTGAAATAGGATGTGTTCCCGTAAATAGCTGAAAAAACAGGGTAACGCAGATCTTGCCAATTGGGTGGATTTGCGTTACTCTATATGTCCTGTTGTTATTAATCTACATTTCGCTTATTAAACAACGAAGCGATCCATAACATCAGAATGGCTCCGACTGTCGCCGTAATCAGACTGCCGATAATACCGGAAGCTGCAATTCCGAGTAATCCGAATACCCAGCCGCCCAATACACCGCCGGCTATTCCCAAAATCAGATTGATTATTACTCCGAAGCCACCGCCCCGCATGATTTTACCGGCCAGAAAGCCGGCTGCTATACCTATGATAATGTACCATAAAAATCCCATAGCTTTTAAATTTTATGTTGTTATTGTATATATAACCGCTCATGGAGGCATGAAGTTTATTGCAGTAAAGGATTCCTTTTTCAAAGCATATATGTTTTGAAAACGAAACATATATGTTTTGCATTCAAAACATATATGCTTTGAAAAGGGCTGTCATTGCAATCGCTTAAACCTGTTTTCCCATTTGATAGGCATCTTTCATGGCGGGATTTCCGTTGATCTCTCCTTTGTGCCAAACGCCTAATCCGAACACGGTTCCTTTTATTACGGGATCTTCCAGGCAGTCCAGGAATCCCTGGAAAGTGTCGATCGTGCGGAGCATTTTCTTACGGTCGTCTTCGGCTGCCGTTACGATGAAATAAAATTCCTTGCCGTTCATCTCCGTGTATCTTCCACAGCAGCGGTCTATCAGGGTTTTCATTTGAGCGCTTATTGTGTAGAAATAGACTGGGGTAGCCATTACGATCACATCGGCATCCACCATTTTTTCGATGATTTCTGCCGCGTCGTCTTTTTGAGGGCATGGCTTCTGGTACAGACTGCATGTACTGCATCCCGTACAGTAATGGATTGTTTTGTCTCTCAGGAAAATCTTTTCCACTTCATGATTGCTTTCTGCCGCACCACGCATAAATTCGTCACAGAGCGTGTCTGAGTTGCCGCCTCGGCGGGGACTGGATGATAAGATCAATACTTTTTTTGCCATACTTGTATATTAGTTTAAATCGCTATTAAGAATGTTCCGGAGGAACAGATACAAAGTTACTGTGACAGGTTGGTTCGGATTGTATATGAATTACGGGGATAAGTACCATTTTTACAGGATAAGGGTATACATCCTGATTTTTGGTCAACGGACAGGCGTGTAGTCTATCTCGGACTCTTCGTCCGTCGCTTCGAGCTTGAATATGACAGGGCGTAATCCGTCATTGCAACTGCAGATGGCAACTCCCGGTTTTCTGATCCAGTCTCCATAATAGAATACTTCTTTTCCAGCACCATGTGACAACGCAAAAGCATATTGGTAAATCGCTTTCCAAGCCTCGTCACAAAAACCTTCCGGCTTGGCATAATCAGCATAAAAAACTTGTCCTTCTTTCAGCATGGGGCAGGCGGTCAATCCTTCGGCGCCGTATTCGCGGGCCAGTTGTTCATCTAAAGTAGTTTTTAATACCGTAATCTTGACTTTTTTCATCTGATATGTTTTTTGATGGTTTAACAATGAAAATCTGAATCAGAACAGGAAACCGAGTGAGAAACTCATTATGTTTGTTCGTTTTTCAATGTTGAGAGTCCCTTTCTGGTTGGCCTCGGTACCTATCTCACGGAAATCGGAAGCTACCTCGTTCAAACCGAATTCATAACTGAAGTCAAGAAACAGACGCCAGATACTGACTCCCAGCCCGGCGGCTATGCTGATGCCGAAAGGGGTATTGTCGTCTTCAAACTCGCGGGGTCTGTCTGTCATATCTGTACTGTAGCGCGTTTTGTAGTTGTATTTGATATTGGGGCCGAACATCATGCTTAATGCGTACGGACCTTCTTTTACCAGATAATAACCGATCATCACCGGAACTTCGAGCGTGGCGGACTTATAAGTAATCCGGTTCTTGCCGATAGGCATTTGGGTGTTTGTCCCGTCAGGCAGGCTGTTTTCCGTCTGTGGTATGTTGAAACGTATGTCACCTTCCGTATATTGCCATGCCAAGCTGGGTTGAATATAGAAACGATCGATATTGACTCGTGCAAACACAGCTGCTTGGTAACCTACCTTATATTGCAGACGTATGTCTTCCATCTCCTGATTGTCTATCGTCAACGATTTGACAATCGGGAGCGCGGCATTGACTCCGACTTTTCCTCCCCAGTTGAATGTCTTGTCTTCGATCTTGATAAACTTCTGGGCGTTGGCCGAGAAACAGAATGGAAGTATCAGCAATATAAGGTAAATTTTCTTCATGACTATTTTTTCTTTCTGACCGACCAGCCGAATTTACCGACAAAGTCGCCCAATCCGTAATATTTGCCATGTGAATAAGCCAGCAGGTCAGCACGCTGCATATCGAAAGCTCCCGTTTTCGGGTCCAGATATTTGTCGTCGGCCTGCACGTTTACCACATCGGCGATAAACATGTCATGGCTGCCTAATGCCATTACTTCTTTTACCCGGCATTCGATGCAGAGCGGGCATTCTTCGATGATTGGAGCATTTACGACTGAGGCTTTTCCTGGCGTCAGTTTCATCTCTTCGAACTTAGTATGATCTTTGCCGGAATTGACACCACACCAGTCTGTTGCGTATGCTAAAGAGCGGGTTGTCAGGTTAATCACAAATTCCATGTTCTTTTTCAAGATCGGGTAGGAGTGACGTTCCGGACGGACGGAGATATAACACATCGGTGGGTTAGTACATATCGTACCCACCCACGCGACAGTGATAATATTGTATTCTGAAGGCTCAGAGCCGCAACTAACCATTACTGCTGGCAGCGGATAGATCATCGTGCCGGGCTTCCAGTCGTGTTTCATGACAATTGGTAATTAACAATGGGCAATTAAAAGACTGCGACAAATAATTGTCGATTGTCCATTGTCGATTGTTAATTATTTAACGATGATGTCTTCTTTATTAATCTTGCGTTCGCAATAATGGCATCTGATTGTACCCTTTTCTTTGTCGATTACATCGAAACGAGTCGGCATTGGTTCATTATTGGTAATGCATTTCGGATTGTTGCATTTTACGAGCCCTACCAGTTCGTCTGGTAAGGTAACGGTCTTTTTCTCCACCACTTCGTAATCGCGGATAATGTTCAGGATCACGTTTGGGGCGATCAGGGCGATGCGGTTGATCTCTTCGTCACAGAAGAACTTGTCGGAGATTTTGATCATGCCTTTACTGCCCATTTTATTGCTGTGGAAATTGTTGCCGATCGTAATCGTATTGTCCATGTTTTCCAGCCCCAGTAATTTGGCTACTTTAAACAACTGGCTGGGGGGAATATGATCAATGGCAGTACCGTTCTCTAAAGCGGCGACCTGCAATTCTTTTTTCTTTTCTGCTGACATAACTTTTGATAATTGAAAATTGATAATTGAAAGTTGAAAATCAGGAAACGGGATTCTTAATCTTCAACGGAAATGCCCAACACTTCGCAGATGATGGCTTGACGGGCGAACAGTCCGTTGCGTGCCTGCTGGATATAATAGGCTTTCGGATTATCGTCCACATCATAAGCGATTTCGTTCACGCGAGGCAGCGGATGCAGGATGCGCAAGTTCTCGCGACTGTTTTTCAGCATGTCATTCTTCAGTATATACACATTCTTTACACGTTCGTATTCTTCGAGGTCGGTGAAACGTTCGCGTTGTACACGAGTCATGTACAGAATATCCGTCTGGTTGATGATGTCTTCCGTAAATTCGGTATATTCGTTGTATTTGATGCCATGTTTGTCGCAGAAGTTTTTCTGTTCGTCCGGCATGCGGAGTTCGTTTGGTGCGATAAAGTTGAATGTCGGGTTGAAATGAGACATACCTACTATCAGTGAGTGTACGGTACGTCCGTATTTCAGGTCGCCTACCATTGTGATGTTGAGATCGGTCAGCTTGCCTTGTGTCTTTTGAATGGAATAGAGGTCCAGCATTGTCTGGGAAGGATGCTGGTTTGCTCCGTCACCGGCATTGATGATAGGCACGTCCGTAACCTCCGATGCATAACGGGCGGCGCCTTCCAAATGGTGGCGCATAATGATAAGATCGACGTAGTTGCTTACCATCAGGATGGTATCTTTCAGTGTTTCGCCTTTGGAGGAACTAGTCGTGGAAGCGTCGGAGAAACCGATCACACGGCCGCCCAACCGGTTCACCGCAGTTTCGAAACTCAGACGTGTGCGGGTGGAGGGTTCGAAGAACAAGGTCGCTGCAACTTTGCCTTCCAGCACCTTACGGTTCGGATTTGCTTCAAACTTCCTGGCGTTATCCAGAATACGAAGAATGTCCTCTTTGGAGCATTGATCGATAGAAACTAAACTTTTACTTTTCATTGTTGTGTATATTCTGTCTTATGCCCACAAAAGTATAAAAAAATGAATAGACAATGTCATGGCTCCGCTTATTTTTCATTTGATAAAAAAGGACCTGTTTCGTTGAAGTTTGGATACTTTTTCTGAAACAGGTCCTATGGAATAGGTAAAAGGTCCGGTTTAGAAGGTTTTTGGCTTTTATGGATAAAAAATGTTTTCTTATTCTCTACCGCCGCCTAAAGCTTGATAAAGGTTGATCACGCTTTGTATCTCGGTGAACCGGTTAGCTGTTTGTGACAGCTGTGCACTCAACAAGGACTGGCGGGCGGTCAGCACTTCCAGATAGGTCGTCGTACCATGTTCCATCAGCAACGAGGTGCTTTCCAATGCTTTTTCCAAGGATTGGATTTGCTTTTCGAACAAAAGGGTCTTGGCCTTGCTTGTCTGGCAGGCGACTAAAGCGTCGTTGACTTCGCTGCCGGCATTCAGCAAGGCTTGCTGGAAAGACAGGCTTGCTTCTTCCTGCTGTGCTTTGGCGATGCGGTATTGGGCCATGATCTGTCCTTTATTGAACAATGGTTGTGTGAGTGAGCCGACTGCCGAAGCCAGGAATTTGCCTGGATTGACGATCATACTCCCTGCCGAGTTGGTCCATCCGGCACTTCCACTCAGTACGATGGAAGGATAGAAAGCGGCACGAGCCTGGTTGGTCGCGTAAAATGCTTGTTCCAGCGAACGTTCGGCAGCACGTACATCGGGACGGTTCGATAACATTTGCATCGGTACGCCGACTGCTACGTCTTCCGGGAGCTGCTGGTCGGCCAGCTTTCCACGTTCGTAGCGGCGCGGTGTCTCAGCGAGCAATAGGGCGAGACTATTTTCGACTTGGTTGATCTGCTCTTTCAAGTCAAGAATGGAAGTCTGTACGCTGTAGTAAGCCGCTTCCATTTGGGAAGTGGCCGCCTCGTTGGCTAATCCGGCATCCATCAATGCACGGGTAGAAGCCACCGTCTCTTTCCAGGCTTCTTCTGTCTGTTGCGAAATGGCTAACTGTTCATCTAACATCAACAATGTATAGTATACGTTGGCGATCCCGGCGATCAACTGGGTACGCACAGCCTGCTGGTAGTCCTTGCTTTGGGCATACAGTGCTTTGGCCTGTTGCTTGGCATTGCGCAGACGTCCGAAGATGTCCAGTTCCCAACTGGCTGTGACTGGCAGCGTGTATGTCTTTGTCGCTTTCCCACCGTCGAAACTGCTGATCGTTCCTTGCGGGGAAAGTGCGAACGAAGGAAGGAAAGCAAGTTTTGCCGACATTAACGCCGCTTCCGCTTCCTCGATCTGCAATTGGGCGGACCGGAGATCGGTGTTGTTTTGTAACCCTTGTTCGATAAGAGCCTGTAACTGCGGGTCCGTAAAAAGTTCCCGCCAGTTCACATTACCGAAGTTGGTCGTATCATCGACAGCCACCTCTTCTCCGTACAGGTTGTCCGGAGTCGTCTCGGCCGGTTGATATTTGGTGTATATGCCGCAACTGCTCAACAGGGCGGTTGCGGTTGTTAATACGATTATTTTCTTCATACCTTATTTATTTTCATTGTTTAAACCGTCACGTTCGGTTTGGCTCTTTTGCTTTTCCAACGCAACTTGCATATCGGTTTCAACTTCCATCGGCGGACGGATTTTTTCTTGCATGTATTCGAAAATGATGTAGAATACCGGCACGACGAACAGTAATGCCAATGTCCCGACTGCCATACCGCCGACAACACCTGTTCCTAATGAACTGTTACCGTTGGCTCCGGCTCCGGATGCGAACATAAGCGGAAGCATACCGAAGATCATCGTAAGTACGGTCATCAAAATCGGACGTAAACGGGCTTGTGCGGCCGAATAAGCCGATTCGACGATCCCCATCCCTTTACGACGGCGTTCGATGGCGAACTCAGTAATCAAAATTGCCGTCTTGGCCAAAAGTCCGATCAACATGATTACACCGGTCTGCAAGTAGATGTTATTTTCCAATCCAAACAGTTTGGCAAACAGGAATGAACCCATCAAACCGAACGGAACAGACAGGATAACGGCCCAGGGCACAAGAAAACTTTCGTACAGACAAGCCAGAATCAAGTAGATAAGCAAGATACAGACCGCATAGATAAAGAGTGTCTGCGAGCCTCCCGTATTGGCCTCTTCACGTGCCATACCGCCATATTCGTACCCGTATCCTGTCGGCAGCATTTGGGCAGCCACTTCCTCGATGGCCTGTTGTACTTCACCCGTGGAATATCCCGGTGCCGGGTTCACATTGACCGTGATACAGCTAAAGAGGTTGAAACGATTGGATACTTCAGGTCCGAGTACCCGTTTCAGGGTTACGAACTGGCTGAGCGGAGCCATTTCCGTCCCGTTGCGGACGAACATGTTGTTCAGGGCTTGTTCGTCAAGACGATATTCAGGTGAGGCTTGTGACATCACACGGTATACTTTCCCGAATTGGTTGTAGTTGGAAACGTATGCACCACCACAATAGCTACCCAATACGTCGAGAACCGTCGAAGGTGAAATGCCTGCCCGTTTACATTTGGCTGCATCCACATCGACCGATATCTGCGGGAAGTTCATTGCATAAGAAGTATAAGCCATTGCAACTTCTGGGCGCTGGTTTAAAGCTCCGATATACTGCATGGCGTTGCCGTAGAAAGTGCTCATATCTCCACCTGTACGGTCCTGCAAGTTCAACTCGATAGAGTTACCCAGACCGTAGCCCGGAATCATACCCGGCTGGAAGCAGAATATCTGCGCTTCTTTGATTTGGGCGAATTGTGCGTTTAGGCGGGCTACTACTGCGTCGGAAACATGTTCGGCCCCTTTTCTTTCATCCCAGTTTTTCAAACGGATGATTGCCATACCGTAGGAAGTACCTTGACCAGCCAGGAAGCCGTAGCCAGCTACGCGGGCGTAGTGTTCTACTTCGGGCGTGTTCTTCAGGATATTCTCTACTTTGTCCAGCACCTTGCCCGTTTCTTCTAATGTGCTACCCGGAGCAATGGCCACGTTTGCCATGATGGTCCCTTGGTCTTCTTGCGGGACAAGACCTGTTTTGGTATTGCTGATAAGCCATCCCAGCAGAATAATGGATGCGATCGTTCCGGCCCATACCATCCAGCGGTGGTGAATAAAGAACATGACGCCTTTTTTGTATTTGCCCAACACGGCATTGAAAGAGGCATTGTAGGCTGCACGTACACGTCCGTTGAAACTTTTGGCACTCTTGTTTCCATCGCTCGGGCGCATCATCATAGCACACAAGGCGGGGCAGAGCGTCAATGCACAGATCATGGAAAGACCTACGGAGGTTGCCATCGTCACACCGAATTGTGTGTAGAAAATACCAGAAGTACCGCCCATGAAAGTTACCGGTATGAACACGGCCATGAACACACAGGTACAAGAGATAACGGCCATCGTCACGTCACCCATCGCATCTTTCGTTGCTTGATAGGACGAGGTGTAACCCGCATCGAATTTCGCCTGTACGGCTTCTACCACTACGATCGCGTCATCCACTACCGTACCGATGGCAAGCACCAGGGCAAACAGGGTCAGAATGTTGATCGTGAATCCGGCTGCGGTCAGACAGGCGAATGTACCGATCAACGAAACGATGATTGAAATAGACGGGATCAAGGTACTCTTGAAGTCTTGCAGGAAGAAATACACCACGAGGATTACGAGGATGATCGCCACGATCAGTGTTTCGACTACATTATAAATAGAAGCAAATAAGAAGTCGTTGGAGCTCATCATCGTGATGAATTCCATACCTGTAGGCAATTCTTCTTTCATCTTTTCCAATTCGGCGGCAATACGTTCGTTGACTTCCGTAGCATTGGAACCGGCTACCTGGTAAATCATGAATGTCACGGCTGGTTTGCCGTCCATTTGGCTGTCGAAACCGTAACTCAATGTTCCCAACTCAACCTTAGCGACATCTTTCAGGCGTAAGACAGAACCGTCTTCCTGAGCACGGACGACGATATTCTGGAATTCTTCTACGCTCTTCAAGCGTCCACGATATTTCATCGTATATTGGAAAACGTTTTTCGAGTTTTCACCCAGCGAACCGGTCGGAGCCTCGATATTCTGTTCTCCTAATACAGCAGTCACATCCGATGGAACCAAGCCGTATTGGGCCATTCGTTCGGGGTTCAGCCAGATACGCATACTATAGGTATCACCCAACTCCATTACGTCACCTACGCCTTCGATACGTTTGATACGTGGGATGACGTTGATGTCGAGGTAGTTTCCGAGAAAGGTCTTGTCAAATCGTCCGTCAGTGCTGACAAGTGCGTCGATCTGCAGGAAGCTGGTCTGTCGTTTTTGAGTGCTGACACCGATACGGGTTACTTCAGCAGGCAATAAACCCTGTGCCTTCGTTACACGATTCTGTACGTTGACGGCTGCCATATCGGGGTTTGTCCCTTGTTTGAAATATACCTCGATCGTTGCCGAACCGGCATTGGTTGCTGTTGAAGTCATGTACATCATGTTTTCCACACCATTGATGCTTTCTTCCAGTGGCATGATAACACTGTTCATCACCGCATTGGCATCCGCTCCGGTATAGGTTGCCGATACGTGGACCGTAGGCGGCGCAATGTCAGGATATTGCTCGACCGGCAAGGTAAAGAGCGAAATTAGTCCGATCGCCAAAATAAGAATGGAGATGGAGATGGCCATAACAGGCCGTTTGATAAATATATTTCCTTTCATACTTCGATCCTTTATTTAACTTGCGTTCCTTCGCGTACTAACCCGGCTCCTTCGGATACGATTTCTTCGCCAACCTTCAATCCGTCAAGTACGATATATTCGCGACCGTCGTTGATTTCAGCTACAGTAATCAATGTGGAAACAGCTTTCCCATCCACCACTTTATAGACAAGCGTCTTGTCCTGCAAACGGACTGTTGCACCTTGAGGAATTACGATACAGTCTTTGTAAGTTTGCGGTATGAGCACATTGCCGGAGGCTCCGCTATGAAGCAGGCGGGATTCGTTAGGGAATACGGCACGCACGCCGACTGTCCCGGTCTTCCGATCGATCACTCCGCTGATCGATTCGATCTTTCCTTTTTGTTCGTAAATGGACTGGTCATTCAGTTTCAACGACACTTCCGGCATGTTTTTCAACGCTTCGTCCATGCTTTTGTACTGGCGGCTCATAGCCAGTAATTGATTTTCGGTCATGGAGAAGTAAACATACATGTTCGAATTGTCGGAAACAGTTGTCAACGGTTGGGGAATACTGGCGCTGACCAATGCTCCGGCACGGTAAGGCAACATACCGACAACTCCGTCGGACGGACTTTTGACTTCCGTATAAGACAGGTTGTTGCGGGCGTTTACTTCTTGTGCTTCCGCCTGCGCCAGTTGTGCTTTGGCCGTCAGATAGCTGTTTTCGCTTGTTTTCAGGTTGAAAGCGGAAACGACTTTTTTCGCAAATAATTCTTTAGTACTGTTGTAGTTCAGTTCGGCTGTAGCTAAAGCTGCTTTTGCCACTTCCACATTTGCCTGGGCTGTCTTTAAAGCAGCTTTGTAAGGAACTTGGTCTATAACAAAAAGTAATTGTCCTTTCCGTACGACCTCTCCTTCGGTTACACAAAGCCTTTCGATCGTTCCCGATACTTGCGGATAAATGTCTATATCCTGGCGACCGCGGATCGTGGCCGAATAAGGGGTTGTCAGCTCTTTGTTTGCCGTAGAAACTTTCATCGTCGCGTAAGATGCTTTCATCTGTGCATCCGGTGCATGTTTGCAGGATGCCATCCACATAGTCGTACAGCCGATAACTGCCATCAGCCGTATCCATTTTGCATTTGCTCTTGTCATATTCGTTTTATTCATTAAAAATGACGCAAATGTACCTTAAAAAGAGCGGTTTTATTTGTCTGAATGTCTATATAAATCTTCCATATTTATACAGTATAGATATTTTAAGAAAAGAATGATTGAAAAAAAACAAATAACTATAACTTATTGCCGTATATTATGTAAATAGGGCGTTTGGAGGAGGAAGACAGGTTTATGGGGAAGATAAATTTCACGAGAGAGGGGTGGTGTGCACACCACCCTCTTCTCTATTTTTATTGCAGATATTCTGCCAGTTTGGTCGGCAAGTAGAATGTATTGTTTTTGTCAACGTATACGATTACCGAATTCAGGCGGATTTCTTCCTGGCCTTTCTTTCCGATCGTCACGATGTTGCTGAACGGCGTGATGTTGATCTGCTTCCTTTTGTTTTTTACGACCAGTGAAGGAGAACCTTTCTCGTCTTTAGCCGGAACGATTTCACATTTGAAATCTTTGAATACTTCCGTGTGAGGAGCGAAGTTTCCGGCTGTCAGTTCTTCCAGCGTGTCGTGTGTCATGCCGAACAGGGCACAGAGATAATGATTCAGTTCGATATTCGTGTGCATACCGAGAGGTAAGCTTGTACGGTCGGGATGGTAAGCTGCAAGGAACACCTCTTCGCCTGTGTGGCCGCCGGTTGTGAAACCGAAACAGGTTCTGGAGGTAAGCAGCTTGGACATGAAAGTCGTCAGCGAACTGCTGTATAAAGAGCCTTTGCCTTCGATCGAGCGTTCATTTTCCGGGATCGGGCTGTTTTTGTAATTCTTGCAATGGTTCAAGGCATCCAGTTCTTCAGGAGTTAGTTCGAAGCCGGCATATTCCCGGAAGACGTTTTGCACTTCGGAATTCGGTACACTGTTCACTTTCTTGGCAAAGCCTTCGGCTGTCAATTTATACAAAGAAAGCTGATGAAACAACTGGTCCTTGCTCAGTTTATCGTAACCTTTACAGTCGGCACGGCCGATACTGATACCGCTGTTACCATGATCGGGAACGATCACTACGGCAGTCTCGCCATTCTGACGGGCAAATTCGAGGGCAGCACCGCAAGCACGGTCGAAAGCCAACATATCCGTGGCCATGCCGACCGGATCGTTCGCGTGGGCAGCCCAGTCGACCTTGCTGCCTTCCACCATTAGGAAGAAACCGTTCGGGTTTTGGGATAACTTTTCGATTGCCTTGCGTGTCATCTCTTCCAAGGATGGCTGTTGGCTCGGATCTCGGTCGATGTCGTAAGCCATTTCCCGATCTCCGAACAAAGCCCACATATTGTTGCCTTTGTAATTACGCATACCGTCGATGTCATTCTTGAAAATACCGTATCCGTTACCTTTCAGGTAGGCTTCGCTCTCTTCGGGAAGCAGGCTGGCGCCGCCACCGATCACGACGTTCAGGTCGTTGTGAGCCATCTGCGGAGCGATCCATTCATATTTGCCACGGTTGTAGCTGTGGGCGGAGCAGTCGGCCGGTGTTGCATGCGGGAATTCGCAGGTGAAAACCAGTCCCGTTGATTTGCCCTGTTTTATTTTGGCAGCTTCCAGGACGGTTGTCAGCGGTTGGAAAGCGCGTGCCGGATCGGTCGGGTAGATATCGTTGTCACCGTCGTTCTCCGGGTAGGTGGAAACGTAGCCTGTACGGCTGGGTTGTCCTGTCATGTAGCAGGAAGTCGTAGGAGCCGAGTCGCCGATCGGGGCATTCGAAGAATGCGTGCGGACTGTTCCGCAGAGATACGGGTCGATGTTCAATTTCGGTTTGTCGGGGTTGGTATACCATTGCAGCCAACGCGCCATAGAGACTGTAGCCAGTGATGTCCCGTCCGGGATTAGAAGAATGACATTCTTCACCGGCTTTACGTTTTCTACATCTTGTGCCTTTACCGGCATGAAGATGACAGACAGTAACAGGAGAAGTGAGATTGTTTTTTTCATTATGATTTATGATTTATGATTTATGATTTATTTGTCTAATTGTATGATATCTTCTGTGAAGTGCGTGATCTTCTCCAGTCCGGTTTCCGTAACCAGGAAACTATTTTCGATGCCGACGGCGCCGATACCCGGTATCACATATTTCGGTTCGAGTGCAAATACCATGTTCGGTTCCAGCATGTCTTTCGAGCGGGGCGTAAGTACCGGCAGCTCGTTTATCTGGATGCCGATGCCGTGCCCTACGAATTTGGCTTGTTGCTTGGTCCCCATGAAATATGCGCCGAGTCTCTGGCTTTCGGTGATTTTGGCGGCTATCTCGTAGAGTTCGGCACAAGGTGTGCCCGGTCGGGCGATATTCTCGATCTCGCTTTCGATAAGGAGGGCTGTCTGATGTGCCCGGTAAGCAAGCCTGGTCAGGTGGCCGACGGAGAACACACGTGTCATATCCGTCATATAAGCCGTATAATTTCCTGCCATGTCTACCATGATGGCTGTCCCTTCTTTCAGAGGCGTTCCGTTTGCACCTAACGGGCAGGAAGCGTCGATACCACTACCACCTAAGGCAAAGTCGAAAGGCGAGGGGACTTCGGCGTTTTCTCCCGCCAGGATACTTCCCATAAAGATATCCATATTGGCTCCGAAGGCGCGGAACAGTCCGATGGAACCGTTCTTGCGCATCCGTTTTTCTATTTCATACTGGAATTCGAGATCAGTCATTCCGGGGCGGAAACATTCGGGAATTTCGGCATATGTCTTGGCGTGGCGTTCGGCCGAGATGCGGAACATTTCGATCTCGTACGGTGTCTTTATCCGGCGCAGTTCACGCATCATTGCGGTTGCGTTTCCGGTCTCTTTCGGATTGAAGATCTTTTGCAGACGTATATAGTCGTTGTATGTCAGTTCGTCGGCTTCGAGCAGAAGCTTTTCCGGCATTTCCAGTCCGTAGAACGCGAAGAGCTCGGCCATCTGTTCCGGTTTGCGAATGTATTCGACATGATCGCCTGCCAGTCCGTTCGGCCGTTTCACGAAGAACCACGGAGCACCTTCCGCAGGAAGATAGAAATAGCCGCTATAGATACGTCCGGTTGTGTAATACAGATTTACATCCACGGTAAGCAGGCATCCGTCGGCATTTATCTTCCGCATCGCCTGTTGTATGCGATCCCATTTCAGCTTAAGATCGCCGGTCAATTCTTTTTGTATCATTTCCAACACTTATTTTTATCCGGCATCAAAGATATTAAATTAATGCCGGGATTGGAATGATTAGGGATATTAAATCTTGATTAAATTTAGAATTGTTCGAGTACTTGTATCCGCTTTTCAATGGGTGGATGAGTGGCGAAAAGTCCGCTTAAACCGTTCAGTGCGCTTTTGGCCTGTTGGCCCGGATGCTGGATGAAAAGCTGGGCTACGTCTTCTCGTTTGACGGCTTCGATGTCGGGATCGGCCGATATTTTCCGCAGTGCGCTGGCGAGGGCGAGCGGATTCTTGGTCATCTCGGCAGCTCCGGCGTCGGCCAGGTATTCCCGTTTGCGCGAGATGGCGAAACGCATCAGCATGGAGAAGAAATAACCGATGGCTGCAACAACCATGACTAAGACGATGATGATCGCAGTGTTGTTTTTCTCGTCTCTCCTGCGGCTCATCGACGAGTAGTAGACGGAACGCATGGCCATCTGTGCGAGCATGGCAAAGATGCCGACAAAGACAATCGATACGATCATCAGGCGCACGTCTTTGTTGCGGATATGCGACAGCTCGTGTGCAATGACCGCTTCCAGTTCTTGGTCGTCCAACTTGTCGATGATCCCCCGCGAGAGGCTGACGGTGTAAGTCCTTTCGTTGATGCCGCTTGCAAAAGCGTTCAGAGAATCGTCGTTGATGATATTGATCTTGGGCATTTTCATTCCCTGGCTCATACATAGGTTTTCCACTAAGTTGTATACCCTTTTGTTTTCCATTCTCGACAAAGGTTCGGAGCCGGTTGCCGAGTTGATGATGCTTGTATTGGCAAAATAGGCGATGATGAACCATATGAGTACACCTCCCAATACGTATGGCGCCAAATGGATGAACATCCCGGTGGAATATCCGAGCAGTTCGGCCCCCGTCAGGCCGTCGTCGTTCATTGCCAACAGGTGGAGCAGGTAGCAGAACGCAAAAAGCAATCCCATTACCAGGCAGGGAAACAAGCAAAGCAGGAGCAGGGACCGGAAATTGTTCCTGCTCTGTTGGGTTTGTATACCGACGTATTGCATCCTTAGAACTTGATTTTAGGTGCTTCTTCGAGTGTCGCGCGTTGTTCGCCCAGGTCGAACATCACTTCCTTCTTGAAACCGAACATACCGGCGATCAGGTTGGACGGGAATGTCTCGACTGCGTTGTTCAACTCTTTCGTGGCCGAATTGAAATAACGGCGCACGGCAGCCAGTTTGTTTTCTAGGTCGGAAATTTCTTCCTGCAACTGCAAGAAGTTCTGGTTGGCTTTCAGATCGGGATAGGCCTCGAGCGTGATCTTCAATCCGGCAAGAGCGGAAGTCAGGACGTTTTCGGCCATGATCTTGTCGTCGATCGTTTTGGCGCTGATCGCTCCGTTACGGGCGTTAATGACGCGTTCCAGGGTCTCTTTCTCGTGTGAGGCATAGCCTTTGACCGTTTCGACCAACTGTGGGATAAGGTCATGGCGTTGTTTGAGCTGTACGTCGATGTCGGCAAATGCGTTCTCGCGGTTGTTGCGCAATTTCACTAACGAATTATACAAAGAAACGATCCAGATTGCCAGGATCACGATCACTGCTATTAAAATGATTACTGTCATTGTCTTTATTTTTTTAGGTTACGGCTGCAAACATACGAATTAATTTACAATCTTGTTTCTCTTGAATCCTAAAACAGGTCACTATGTGATTCATTCCGAACCAAGAGCCGTTCTACAGTAAAAAATATCCACAAAACCGTAATTTGTATTCCTTCTGTTCGAGTGATGCCCTGTAATTTTGTTCCCGGAAGAAAACGAATAAAAATCAAATCTGAAATTTGAAAATATGGAAACAACAAAAACAGTGCTTGCTCCCGGAGAGCGTATTACAGTGATCGATGCCTTGCGTGGCTTTTCTCTTATCGGCATTTGCCTGATTCATTCTATGCAACATTTTGGAGCTATGGGGACGATGACGTCTCAGGCTGTGTTCCCGTGGGAGGGAACGATGAACGAGATTTTCAGTTGGCTTATCAATTATCTGGTTTTCGGGAAATTCTTCATTATCTTCTCTTGCCTGTTCGGTTTAAGTTTCTTTATCCAGATGGATCGGGCGGCGAAGAAAGGACTTGACTTCCGTCCGCGTTTTTTGTGGAGGTTGGTTCTCTTGTTGGCGATCGGTTATTTGCACGGCTTGATTGTCCGGGTGGATATTTTGCTGATATATGCGATACTGGGATTTGTTTTGGTGTTGATGTATAAATGGCCGACCAAGCTGTTGGCAGGGATTACGCTGTATCTCTTCTTAGGTGGTGCGACGCTTGTCCCGGTGGCTTACAAAAGCCTGACGGCTCCGGCGGTCGAGCAGGTGGAAGAACGTATGGCCGAAAGGCCTGCTTCCCGTCCGGCAGGTCCCCGGAAAGTCCAGACCCTGTCTGAAACGATCGAGAGTAACGCTTGGGACGGGATCGTCGGAAAAATGCGCTTCCAGGTGTCGAGCGGGCGTATTTACTTGACCTTGGGACTTTTCATCTTAGGGTTCATCGTAGGACGCATCCGTCTGTTCGAACGTATGGACGAGTTTCGTGGCCGGCTGAACCGCTGGGCCTTGCTTGCCCTCGCAGGATTGGGACTGCTCTATGTGGCGCGTTCTTATCTTCCGCCTGTGGCTTGGGGAGAGGTCTCTTTTTATTCGTGGATGAGTTCGACGACGACTAATCTGATTAACCTGTTGACTGCTTATCTATGGGTAATTGTGGTGATGGAGGGATACCGTTTGCAGAAGGTGCAGCGGGCGATGGCGCCGTTAGTCAGCTACGGGCGTATGGGCTTGACGAATTATATTGTGCAGTCCGTGATCGGTGTCTTTATTTTTTCCGGTTTCGGGTTGGATTGGAGTCATCTGGGTGTTTTCTTGAGCGTATTGGTTTGTCTTGCTTATACGGGTGTTCAGATAGTGTTCAGCCATTATTGGCTGAAGAAGTTCCGTTATGGACCGATGGAGTGGTTGTGGAGGACCGGAACTTATATGAAATGGCAGCCGTTGGCACGGTGAACTCCCTCATCTCGCCTATAGTCATTGTTGTTGTGATCATTTTTTGAGTGTAAATGTTTGCTTTCCGCCGGATCTGTGAGTACCTTTGTCTAATATCAATACATTAATACCATGTTAGACAAATTAGATTATTCTTTGGTCCCGAACGACTTTGCACTTTGTTTTAACGGGAAATGCCTACATGCTTCCACCTGTCTGCGTCATCAGGTGTCGCGGCATATCCCGAAAGAACGTTGGGCGGTGAGAGCGATCAACCCGGAACGTGTTGTCCCCGATGGCGATTGTTCCGGGTTTATGGACGACAGCCCGTTGAAAAATGCCTATGGCATGGAGCACCTGTTGGACAATATCCCTTATCGCCAGGCTAAAGAAATACGGCGGGAGATGAGAGAATATTTCGGGATGACTCATTTTTACCGTTTGAAACGTAAGGAGCGTTGTTTTACTCCCGAAGACCAGTTATACGTACGCGATTTGCTCCGTCAATACAATATCGAAGAGGAACCCCTCTTCGACCGGTATGAAGAAAATTTCGGTTGGGAACGTTGTTCTGATACCATTGCATGAAAGAGAAGTTTCCATCGCATGAAAATAAATTTTCCATAGTGGGGAAATAAATTTTCATGTGATGGAAAATTTATTTTCACTGTTGGGGAAAGAATGAAAATTTTTAGGGTATCTGAAGAAACGAGGTTTCTTGTATAAATTGCTTGTGTTGAAAAAACCTATCTTTGCAAATTTGATCGACAAAGTAAACTTAAAAAGATATTGTATATATGGAAAAACAAAAACAGTCCCGGCGACTGCTGTCGCTGGATGCCCTGAGGGGGTTTGATATGTTCTTTATTATGGGAGGGGCTTCTCTTTTCGTTGCGTTGGCAACGTTGTTTCCGAATTCTTTTTTTCAGGCGATAGGTGGACAGATGGATCATGTGGAGTGGGACGGGTTGACACACCACGACACGATTTTCCCGCTGTTTCTGTTCATTGCCGGCATCTCGTTTCCATTCTCGTTGGAAAAGCAGCGCGAACAGGGGAAGAGCGAGTCGGATATCTATAAAAGGATTGTCCGCAGAGGAATTACGCTGGTGTTGCTGGGATGTGTCTATAACGGATTGCTACAGTTTGACTTTGCGAACCTTCGTTGCGCCAGCGTCTTGGCGCGTATTGGGTTGGGATGGATGTTTGCCGCCTTACTGTTCGTGCATTTCCGGACTTCAGTCAGGGCGTGGATAGCCGGGACGATCTTGGTCGGCTATTGGGCTTGGATAGCTTTTATCCCTGTGCCGGGTGCGGAGGCCGGACCATTCACGCTGGAAGGCAACTGGGTCGGCTATGTGGACCGTTTGTTGTTGCCGGGGCGTTTGCATCAAGGATTTTTTGACCCGGAAGGATTGTTGTCCACGTTGCCGGGGATTGTGACGGCTATGTTGGGAATGTTTACGGGCGAGTTTATCAAGTTGCGTAAAGAGGGATTGACGGACAAGCGGAAGGTGGCAGGCTTGGTGTTGGCCGGTGTGCTGTTACTATTGGTGGGGGTGTTGTGGAGTTTGGTGTTCCCGATCAACAAAAAGCTGTGGAGCAGTTCGTTTGTCTGCGTTGTCGGAGCCTATTCGGTTTGGATGTTCGCCCTGTTTTATTACATTGTCGATGTGTTGGGATGGCGGAAATGGACTTTCTTCTTCCAGGTGATCGGGGTTAATTCGATTACGATCTATTTGGCGCAAAAATTCATCGATTTCTCTTATACATCCCAAGGCCTGTTTGGCGGACTTGTCGGATGGATGCCGGAAGCCGCGCAGCCTTTAGCCAGTTCGATCGGCTACATTGCCGTTTGCTGGGGATTCCTGTACTTCCTGTACCGTCAACGAATTTTCCTGAAAGTGTGAAGAAATTTGTGATTTCAGATTTATGATTTATGACCAGAAAACATAACATTAAACATAAATCTGAAATCTTTTTTTATACAAATCATAAATCATAAATCATAAATCATAAATCATAAATCATCATGAAACCATCTTATCAACGCCTGGAGTCGCTCGACGTGTTACGTGGCTTCGATTTGTTTTGTCTGGTGGCGCTGGAAGGGGTTCTGCATCCTCTCGGACGTGCGATAGATGCGCCTTGGTATAACGATTTTTTGTGGTGCTTCTCGCATGTGCAGTGGGAGGGGTTCTCTTCGTGGGACTTGGTGATGCCGCTCTTCATGTTTATGGCGGGCGTGTCGATGCCGTTCGCCCTTTCCCGATATAAAGTGATGCCGGATAAATGGGCGGTCTACCGTCGTATCGTCAAGCGGGTGGCCTTGCTCTGGATCTTCGGTATGATGTGCCAGGGAAATCTTTTAGGATTGGACCCGGATCGGATTTATCTTTATTCGAACACATTGCAGGCAATTGCGATGGGCTATCTGATTTCGGCAATGCTGTTCCTGCATGTGCGTCTGTCCGTGCAGATCGGGACGGCGGTCGCCTTGTTGTTAGCCTATTGGGGAGCCATGCAATTTATTACGGTCGATGGTTATGGAGGTGGCAACTACACGCCGGACGGTAACCTGGCGGAATGGGTGGACCGTACGGTCCTGGGACGATTCCGCGATGCTGCTGTTGTGGAGAACGGACAGATCGTATTTGCCGGATCTTATCGTTATACCTGGATATTAAGCAGCCTGAACTTTGGCGTGACGGTGCTGACCGGAGTTTTTGCCGGGCATATCTTGAAGAGCGGAATGGACCGGAAGCACAAATGGCAATGGCTGTTAGGAATCGGTGTGATAATGGTTGCGCTGGGCTGGCTGTGGGGCTTGCAGTTGCCGGTGATCAAGAAGATATGGACGAGCTCGATGGTGTTGGTCAGCAGTGGCTATTGTTTCCTGTTGATGGGCTTGTTCTATTATTGGATCGATTATAAGGGACACCGGAAGAACCTGACTTGGTTGAAAGTCTACGGCATGAATTCGATCGTGGCCTATATGCTGGCTAACGTGATTAGTTTCAGATGTATAGGAACTTCTCTTTTTCATGGCCTCGAACAATATACAGGAAATTATTATCCGGCTTTGATTGCAGCGTCGAACGCATTGATTATTTATGTAATTTTGTGGCTGCTTTATAAGCGGAATATATTTTTGAAAGTGTGAAAAGATTTATAATTTATCATCAATGCATAAACTATAAATCATAAATTACAAATGATAACTCATAAATCTCAAAACAATGGAATCGATCAAGCAAATATACAGGATCGGTCACGGGCCGTCCAGTAGCCACACAATGGGGCCGATGCGTGCTGCCCGGATGTTCCTGGAACGCAATCGGGGAGCCGTACGTTTTAATGTTACGCTCTATGGGAGCCTGGCGGCTACAGGCAAAGGCCACATGACGGATGCGGCAATTCTCGAAGTGTTGAGCCCGGTGGCCAAGACCAATATCACTTGGGAACCGAAGGTGTTCCTGCCTTTTCATCCGAACGGCATCCTCTTCCAGTCGTTTGACGAAAGCGGAGAGGAACTGGATAACTGGACGATTTACAGTATCGGGGGAGGGACGTTGGCAAACGAAACCTACAACGAGTTGACGCAGGGCCAGGTTTACGAAATGCATACTATCAAGGATATACAGGCCTGGTGTGAAAAAACCGGCCATTCCTACTGGGAATATGTCGAACAGTGCGAAGGTCCGCAGATATGGGACTATCTGGCCGAAGTATGGGAAGTGATGCAACAAGCAGTCCGTAATGGCCTCGAAGCCGAAGGCATCTTGCCCGGCGGTCTGGGAATCCGGCGTAAGGCATCCGACTATATGATCCGTGCCAAAGGTTACGGCAGCAGTATCAAAAGCCGTGGGATGGTCTATGCGTATGCTCTGGCCGTTTCCGAGGAGAACGCTTGCGGAGGCAAGATCGTGACGGCCCCGACCTGCGGTTCGTGCGGTGTCATGCCGGCTGTGCTTTACCATCTGAAAGAGTCCCGCGACTTCCGTGACTCCCGTATCTTGCGTGCGTTGGCGACAGCCGGGTTGTTCGGTAATGTGGTCCGTACGAATGCATCCGTTTCCGGGGCCGAGGTAGGATGCCAGGGAGAGGTCGGTGTGGCTTGTGCGATGGCTGCTGCTGCGGCCAGTCAGTTGTTCGGGGGGACGCCTGCACAGATCGAGTATGCGGCCGAGATGGGGCTGGAGCATCACTTGGGACTGACTTGCGACCCGGTTTGCGGGTTGGTACAGATTCCTTGTATCGAACGCAATGCCTTTGCGGCAGCCCGTGCGCTGGATGCGAACACCTTCTCCAATTTCTCCGATGGCAAGCACCGTGTAAGTTTCGACCAGGTGGTGGAAGTGATGCGTCAGACCGGAAACGACCTGCCGAGTCTCTATAAGGAAACATCCGAAGGGGGGTTGGCTAAGAATATGGAACAGAAAAAATCTAACTCATAAATGAAAAAAAGTTTATATGTGCTATTGTGTGCTGCCGCATTAGTTTCGTGCGGACAGCCGAAACAGCAACAGAAGGCTGTTGCTGATGTCGTGACCAGTGGTAATCCGATATTCGAGGGCTGGTATGCCGATCCGGAAGGGATCATTTATGGTGATACCTATTGGGTTTTCCCGACCTGGAGCGATGCGTATGAGAAGCAGACTTATTTCGACTGTTTTTCATCCAAGGATTTGGTGAACTGGACGAAACATTCGTCTGTGCTCGATACCTCCGCCGTGAAATGGGCGAAGAAAGCCATGTGGGCGCCGTCTATCATCCATAAGGATGGCAAATATTATTTTTTCTTCGGGGCCAACGACGTGCATGAAGGTGAAGTAGGAGGAATCGGGGTTGCCGTCAGCGACCGCCCGGAAGGTCCGTATAAGGACCTGTTAGGCAAACCGCTTATCAACGAGATCGTAAACGGGGCACAGCCGATCGACCAGTTCGTTTTCCGTGACGATGATGGCCGCTACTATATGTATTACGGCGGTTGGGGACATTGTAATGTCGTTCGCCTGAACGACGATTTCACCGGGTTGGTTCCTTTTGAAGACGGGACGGTCTACAAGGAAGTGACACCGGATAAATATGTGGAAGGTCCGTTCATGTTCAAGAAGAACGGTAAGTACTATTTTATGTGGAGCGAAGGGGGCTGGACAGGTCCCGATTATTGTGTCGCTTATGCGATTGCCGATTCGCCTTTCGGACCTTTCAATCGTATCGCCACGATTCTCCAGCAGGATTCGACAATCGCGCGAGGAGCCGGGCATCATTCCGTATTGCATGTTCCGAATACTGAAGATTATTATATCGTCTACCATCGCCGCCCGCTGAACGACAATACTCGCGACCACCGTGTGACTTGTATCGACCGGATGACTTTCGATGAGAACGGATTTATAAATCCTGTTAAAATGACTTTCGAAGGTGTTCCCGCCCGTACAATAGATAAGTAAGATTTGGTTTATCTCTAAAAGATATTAAAACAGGAGTGTAGCTGTTGCGCTCCTGTTTTTTTATATTGCTTTTGATGCGTGTGTCAGACATATTGGAACATTATTGGATTATTGGTTTTATCCTGCTCACGACAGGTACCTGTATCGCCTGGCTTGTATATGGGTTGATGTCGGTAGGCAATAGGGGGATCATCTACCTGTTCGTAGTGTTCTTTAACATACTGGCCATCGTCAGCTACAAGAAGAGTTGAAAGTTGCTATTTGCATTTTCACTTTCACCTTTCAACTATAATGTGTTTTACGACATACTTAACTAATTTTTACAAACATCCTGCTTGCATTTATGCGCTCTCTTTTATATTTGATTCAAATCTGAAACAATATTTCAAATATGGAAAGCGTTATTCCAAATATGGAAAAAGCAGAAGAGAACTACAAGGTTCCGAATCTCGAAAAAGGGATCGCTGTACTTGAGTACTTGTCGCTTCACACCCAGGGTGAGACGCTTCAGGATATCAAGTCCGCCCTTGATATTTCACAGACTACGGCCTACCGTATTTTAAATACGTTGGTCCGTCTGGATTATTTGATCTATAATGAAGACACAAAAAGGTACAAGTTATCCCGTAAATTACTAACTTTGGGATTCAGATCGTTGAATGAACACAATTTGCTGGAAACTGTTTTGCCTCGTTTGCGCGATTTGCGCGACCAAGTGAAAGAGACGGCATGCTTCGGCGTGCTGGGGGACCGGAAAGGTATCTTTATCGAGCAGGCGCAGGGACATCATACGTTCCGTTTTATCCTCTCGCCGGGAAAACCTTTCGATTTGCATTGTTCGGCTCCGGGAAAGGCTATCATGGCTTATTTGCCGAATACAGTCCGGGACCGATATTTGTCTTATATGGAATTTACACGCTACAACGCCCGGACTATTACTACACGTGACGCTTATCTGGAGGAACTTGAGAAGGTCCGGAAATTGGGTTATGCCATGGATAATGAGGAAGAACTGAACGGTGTGATTTGCATCGGAGCGCCTATCTTTAATTATACGGGTTATCCTTGCGGGGCAATTTGGATTTCAGGCCCTAAGGACCGGCTGTCGAAAGAGGTCGTACGTGTTTCGGCAGACTGTATAAGGAAAGTGGCCCAGACGATTTCTCTTGAGTTGGGATATAGTAAAGCAAAAAAAATATAATATACCATGAACACACGAAAATACATGTTTAAAAACTCACTGGTGGCTTGTTTTGCCTGCTGTTGCATCTCCTTTGCTTCAGCAGGCAACCCACCGTTCTTCCCGACAGATGTCGTGGCGAACGCCAAAGGTGAGTTGCTGATGACAGATAAAGGAGTAAAGCGGGTGGATGTTTTTTCGCCTGATGGCAAGACATTGTTGCGTTCTTTCCCGATGGACGAAGCGCCTACGGGTATCCTTTTGGATGGCGACAAGGCATATGTGACTACATTCGGAACGACAGGCCATTTACAGATCCTCTCGCTCGAATCGGGCAGGGTGGAGGCTTCTATTCCGACCGGTTCGGGAGCATGTCATCCGATGTTCGGTCCGGACAAGAAGCATATATATGTATGTAACCAGTTCCAGACTACGATCTCCGAAATCGATCCGGTTGCGCGGAAGGTGATGCGTACGGTGAAGGCATTGCGCGAACCGAAGTCCGCCGTGTTCAGCAAGGACGGCAAATATATGTTCGTCACGAACTTCCTTCCTGCACAGCGGGCTGATCTCGATTATGTGGCCGCGTGTGTATCCGTCATCGAAATGGATGGCTTCACGAAGGTGAAGGACATCCAGTTGGCAAACGGAAGCAATGCCCTTCGGGGAATCTGTATAACTCCCGACGGCAAATATATATATGTATCGCACAACTTGGGGCGTTTCACCGTCCCTACATCTCAATTGCAGCAGGGATGGATGAACACGAGTGCTTTCAGCGTGATCGATGTCGACAAGCAGGAGTTCCTGGGAGCCATCGTCGTGGATGAACCCGAACGGGGTGCGGCCGGTATCTGGAGCATTGCCTGCAACGACGAGTCTGTTTTCATCTCCCATTCGGGAACGCACGAGGTCAGCGTGATTGACCATAAGGCGATGTTGGAGAAATTTCTGAACTATCCCAATAAGGCGGTGTTGGACTACGACCTGACTTTCTTGTATGGCCTCCGCGAACGTATCCCGCTGGAGGGGAACGGTCCTCGCAATATGATCCTGAACGGTGACAAGCTGATTATCCCGACTTACTTTGCCGATATCCTGAACATCATGGATATCAATACGAACGAAGTGACGTCTGTCGAACTGAATCCCGGACGTGAAGAAACGGCTGAAAACAAGGGTGAACGCTACTTCAACGATGCTTCGCACTGCTTCCAGAATTGGCAGAGTTGTAATGGCTGCCATCCGGGAGACGGACGAACGGATGGCATGAACTGGGACTTGATGAACGACGGTGTCGGCAACTCCAAGAACTGCAAGAGCATGCTCTTTAGTCATGTGACTCCTCCCAACATGATTTCCGGTATCCGTGAACATGCGGAACGGGCTGTGCGGGCAGGATTCAACTTCATCCAGTTTTTTGAAGTTTCGGAAGAAGATGCTGTTTGTGTGGATGCCTATTTGAAATCACTTCGTCCCGTGCCCAGTCCTTACTTGGTGAATGGCGAGCTGTCTGATTTGGCAAAGGAAGGGCAAAAGGTTTTCGAAAAGCTGAAATGCGGGGAATGCCATAGCGGTGTTTATTATACGGATATGAAATACCACCGCATAGGTGAGGATATAGAGTTCGAAAAAGGTTGGGATACTCCGACTTTGCGTGAAGTGTGGCGTACGGCTCCCTATTTGTTCGACGGACGTGCCGCTACCATGAAGGAAGTGTTCAGTGTCCATAAACACGGCATCGAGAAGAAAGTTTCAGAGAAAGATATCGAAGCATTAACCGAATATGTGAACTCTTTATGAACTATTGCGATAAAATACATTATAATATTTATACGACCGGACTGGCTACTTTCGGTGAAATGGTAGACGCCCTGCTGGCACAGTTGCCTCAAGACGAACAGATTCTCCGTTTGGCATTCTTCGGCATGCCGAACGACAACGAACAATACGTCTCCCGCCGCATCATGCTGCGTGAGAAAATCCGTAAGTTTTATGGGAATCATGAACCGGTATTGAGTTATGTTTCCCAGCCACCTCTGAATGCCGGACTGATCTTGGAAGTCCATAGCTACAAAGCGGACGAAGACGATCATATCACCTTCCGCCGTCACGGCGGCTTCCCGTATGTCGTACTGGAAAATGCCGATGGCCGTTTCCTCTTTGCCGGTGGCCTCCATGGGGATGTGATAAACTTCGGTATCCAGCAGCAGTCCGCCGAAGTATTCCACATGATGGGAGAGGTGATGCGCCGGGAAGGCTTCCCCGTAAACTGCATCATCCGCCAGTGGAACTACATCGAGCAGATCACCCGCTTCGACGGGCCGGACCAGCATTACCAGATGTTCAACAACGCCCGTGCCGATTTCTATGGAAAGACGGACTGGAGCAACGGTTATCCGGCTGCTACCGGTATCGGGGCCAACTTGGGAGGCATACTGGTCGATTTGGATGCGGCCGTGTTCGCCCGTTCCGAATGCTATGCCACCCCGATCGACAATAAATTGCAGATAGCCGCCCACGCCTATTCGGACCAGGTCCTCGAAGCTGCCCAGCAGAAGAAAGCCACTCCGAAGTTCGAACGGGCCAAAAGCATGACTTTCGATGACCGGCGGATCGTTTATATTTCCGGTACGGCAGCTATCCGCGGGGAGGAAAGCCTGGTTGGAGTAGGGCTCGGACGCCAGCTCCATATCACGATGGAAAACATCGGCCAGCTGATTGGTAAGGCGAAACTGAAAATGCTGCGTGTCTATCTGAAAGAGAAATCCTTCTATGAGGAGGCACGCGAACTGCTGGAAGGATATAATTTGAATATCCCCATATCTTATATGTGGGCGGACGTTTGCCGGGATGAGTTATTGATCGAAATAGAAGGGATCGCCATCGAGTAAACGTTTCATAGGCATCAAACAAAAGTTTCCTCGTATGGAAACAGTCGTTTCACCCTATGGAAACAAAGTTTCTCCGGTAGGAAATAGGTACAGAACAAATATTACTAACTAAATAAACAAGAGAAAAAATGAAAAAGAATCTTATGAAATCGGCCGCTATGGGAGCCCTCCTGCTTTCGATGGCTGCATGTAACGGCAAAACATCTACTGGCGAGGCTACCTGTTGCGCAGCGGCAGGCGAAGGACAATGCACCGAACAGTGCGGAAACGACTGCAAGAATGAATGTAACAACAATGCTAACTGTAAAATTAATAAAGAAATGAAGTATTCAAAGAAGTACACAAATGCCGATTTCTACAAAGACGGCAAGTTCCAACAGGATGTTGCTATGGAAGCAATGAAAGACATGTTCGCTTTCTACGGTGTTCCTTTCACCGAACTGATGGCTAAGGACATGTGGGTGACTGATTTCGGTCTGGGTGATTTTGAAAACGTGGGTATGGGTGGTATTTTCTGGGTCAACGATCCTGAATACGGCTACTTCGCTCACGCGATCTACCTGCTTCCGGGACAGATGATCCCCGAACATGCGCATGTAAAGACCAAATTCCCGGCTAAACATGAATCCTGGATGGTAGAAAAGGGATGGGTTTACAACTTCTCTGAAGTAGGCGACGAGACTCCGAACGCTCCTGCTATCCCTGCTACCCATGGTGCGATCAAGAGCAAAAATTTCGTCGTACAGAATGTAGGTGATGTTCTTCGCCTGAAAAAACTGGAAACATTCCACTTTATGATGGCTGGTCCTGAAGGTGCTATTGTTGATGAATGGGCATGCTACCACGATAATGACGGCTTGCGCTTCACCAACACGAAAGCTGCGTTATAATAAGTAATAAACACCTTATAATTTATTACATGAACAAATACTATTTATTAGTATCACTCTTTCTGTCCTCTTCTGTTATGGTGTCTGCCGGCCCCAAGCAGAAGAAGGCGGAAACGTGGATTGATGCTTCAGTCAAAGCCAAAACGGAATTACAGGCAAAGCTGAAGAAATCCGGAATGCCGATCGTTTCTACCTGGATGAAGCATAAGGCGAAAGCCGAACCTTTCGTGGTAGACTTGAAAGGCGTGGATAAGCTGGTGCTTGTAACGGCCGGTGGTCCCGATGGTACGGATTACGACCAGGCTGTATGGGCGAATGCCCGTTTGATCAAAGCCGATGGTACAGCCGTATGGTTGGACGAAGTTCCTTATGAATACGGTGTTGCCGGTTGGGCAAAACCCAAGATGAACACGAATGCATACGATCATGAGATCGTTATTGCTGGAAAGGAATACAAACACGGTGTGTTCTGCCATGCGAACGGCACGTTGGTATACCCGGTGGGTGGCCAGTATGTCCGTTTCGAAGCCGAAGTCGGTATCGATGATACTTCAAGTGGCGGAAGTGTGTTTTTCCAGGCATTGAATACGGTTCCGACCTTTGTGGCGGAAGAATTGAACAACAAGTATCCGGAAGAAATCGGTATGCTGGGTGCGGTACTGGACGGCCTGGATACCTGGTTGATCACCCCGGATGCCTCAGTCGAAAAGCAGGCTGCGGATAATGCGATCGCCCGATTGAAGGACGGAGCCTACTATTCGAATGTGGCAAAGCAGATCGCAAACGAAAAAGATCTCAATACACAGATACGCAAATATCTCGAACTGGTTGAGAAAGTACAGGAGCTGTACACGCTTCAGAGCGATTTGGAATGGCTGAACGTCGAGGCTGTCAAATTGGCTTTCGCCGATATGAAAAAGCAGAAAGGCTACGACGCCGCCAAATACGAACCGATGCTGAACGAACTGGTACGGCTCGAAAAGAAAGGTTTCAAAGGCATCTATAACGGTGACGAACAGGCTATCGCCGATGCCAAGAAAGCATTGGAATGCAAACGTGCCATCTTGCTGGCTAACCCGTTGCTGGATGCCGACAAGATCGTGGCAGCCCGTTTCAAGGTAGGTTCAAAGGCACACCAGATCATGACTCCTTCCTTGGGGACTCAGGCCAATAACTGGAGTAACCAGGAATCTGCCGGTCGTGAGGGCTTCGATGCCGAGATCGTCGAACTCTCCAATCTGCGTGGCGATATACAGATGCGTCAGGTCTACAAACCGAAAAACGGTTCTTCCATCGCTGACCTGAAACTGCATTGGGACGGTGACCGTGTGATGTTCACACAGACACAGGACGACAAGCGCTGGAACATCTATGAAGTGAATCTGGATGGGACAGGCTTCAAGCCGCTTGTGGAAAACGACGAGCCGGATCTGGAGTTCTACGATGGTACTTACCTGCCCGACGGTCGTGTGATCGCTATCTCCAACATCGGTTACCAGGGTGTTCCTTGTGTGAACGGTAGCGATGCGGTAGGTAACATGGTGCTGTATGACCCGAAGGACAAGAGCATGCGCCGCCTGACATTCGACCAGGATGCCAACTGGAATCCGGTCATCATGAATAACGGCCGCGTGATGTACACCCGCTGGGAGTACACCGACCTGACCCACTACTATTCCCGTATCGTAATGCACATGAACCCGGACGGAACGGAAAACAAAGCCCTCTACGGTAGCGGTGCGATGTTCCCGAACAGTACGTTCGACGTGCAGCCGTTGCCCGGCCACGGTTCGGCGTTCGTCGGTATCATCTCCGGCCACCACGGTGTGGCACGTTCAGGCCGTATGATCATCTTCGATCCGACCAAGGGACGTAAGAGCACAGCCGGTATGGTACAGGAAATCCCTCACCGTAACCGTCCGATCAAAGAAGAAATCAAGGACCAGCTGGTAAACGGTGTATGGCCGCAGTTCATCAAACCGACTCCGCTGAACGACAAATACTTCCTGGTTGCAGCCAAGTTGGACCCGCATGCCTTGTGGGGACTCTATCTGGTGGACGTCTACGACAACGTGACCTGTCTGATGCAGGCAGAAGGCGAAGGCTATATCAGCCCGATCCTGGTGCGCAAGACAAAGACTCCTCCGTCCATTCCCGACCGTGTGAAACTGAATGAAAAGGAAGCGACCTTCTTTATTCAGGATATCTACGAAGGAGAAGGTCTGAAAGGTATTCCTCGCGGAACGGTCAAGTCTCTGCGTCTGCATGCTTACGAATATGCGTATGTAAAGACTCGTTCCGACCATAACTGGCATGGAATCCAGTCCGGTTGGGATATCAAGCGTATGTTGGGGACGGTTCCTGTCGAAGAAGACGGTTCCGTGATCTTCAAGGCTCCTGCCAATACACCGATCTCCATCCAGCCTTTGGATAAGGACGGCGTGGCTATCCAGTGGATGCGAAGCTGGGTGACCGGTCAGCCGGGCGAAGTGGTTTCCTGTATCGGTTGTCATGAAGACCAGAACCAGATCGCGATCCCGAAACGTGTGATCGCTTCGCAGAAAGCTCCGTCTGCTTTGACTCTGCCCGAAGGCGGTACACGCTCTTTCACGTTTGACCTGGAAGTGCAGCCGATCCTGGACCGCGCTTGTATTGCTTGTCATAACGGTGAAGGAAAAGCGTTCGACCTGCGGGGTGGAAAGAAAGACAAGCTAGGTTATGGCACGTCTTATCTGAACTTGCATCCGTATGTGCATCGTCAGGGAGGCGAAGGCGACATGGTCGTTTTGCAGCCGTACGAATATCATCCCAACACGAGCGAATTGGTACGCTTGCTGAAGAAAGGCCATCACAACGTGAAACTGACCGATAAGGAATGGAAGACGCTTTATAACTGGATCGACTACAACGCTCCCGACAAGGGTTATTTCAATGCGAACGTATTGACTGATCTTCCTTATAAGGGATTCGACCAGATCAAGCGTCGTAAGGAATTGACCGACAAGTATGCGAACGGAGCCGGTGTCGACTGGAAGAAAGAAATCGCCGACTATGCCGACTACCTGAAGAAACAAGGCCCGATCACCCCGGTAATGCCTGAAAAGGCCGCTCCTGTAAAGGAAAAGACCTTGAAGGTGAAAGGTTGGCCTTTCGGTGCTGACCGGATCAAGGAAATGCTGGCTAAGGAGAAGGAAACCCGTAAGGTGGTTGAGATCGCTCCGGGTGTGAAAGTCAATTTCGTCCGTATCCCGGCCGGTGAATTCGTGATGGGTAGTTACCGTGGCGAACCGGATGCTTATCCGACTGCCAAGGTGAAGATCGACAAAGCCTTCTGGATGGCCGAGCTGGAAACGACGAACGAACAGTTCAACGTTGTCTTCCCGGATCACGACAGCCGTTTCGTCGATCAGCAGTGGAAAGACCACGTGGTTCAGGGATATCCGGCCAATAAACCGGAACAGCCTGTTATCCGTGTCAGCTACAACGATGCTATGGAATTCTGCCGGAAACTGAGCGAAAAGACCGGTCTCAAGATCACGCTTCCGACAGAAGCACAGTGGGAGTGGGCTTGCCGCGCCGGTAGCGACCAGGACTTCTGGTATGGCGACATGCATGCGGACTTCGGCAAGAAGGACAATTTGGCGGACAAGACAACGCTGTTGTTTGCCGTTTACGGTGTAGACCCGCAGCCGATGGCGAAGACCAACCCGTGGTACAAGTACTATACCTTCCTTCCGAAAGAAGAGAGCGTGGACGACGGTAACCTGGTCCAGGTCGGCGGCAAGGCTTATGAGGCCAATCCCTTCGGTCTGTACAGCATGCACGGAAACGTAGCCGAATGGACCCGTTCCGACTATGTATCGTATCCGTACAATGAGAAGACGAAAGAGACATCCGAATACAAGGTGGCCCGCGGCGGTTCTTATATCGACCGTCCGAAATATGCGGCTTCCCATACGCGTAAGGCTTACTATCCGTACCAGCGTGTGTTCAACGTCGGCTTCCGTATGATCATTGAAGATTGATAATGAAAAGGTATAGATGATATCTATCAACTAATAGAGGACACAGATGTGGCAGATTGCCACCGGTTATTTCATCAAACGATTAATCTGCGTACATTTGCCGCATCTGTGAACTCTAATAAAAAAGTAAATGAAAACAAATCTCGAAAGATTTTTCTCCTCCTTTGTAACGACGATCGTCCTGTTACTGATTTATGCCTTTGGCCTGGCCGTTGCCACTTTCATCGAAAAGTATCACGGTACAGCGACAGCCAAAGCAATGGTTTATTATTCCCCCCTGTTTTTTCTGCTCCAATTCCTTTTAGTCGTTAATTTTATTGCGGCTACGATCAAACACCAATACCTGAAACGCGGCAAATGGGGACTGATGCTGACTCATTTCGCCTTTATCATCATCCTTCTCGGCGCCTTGACCTCTTTCCTTTTCGGCGAAGAAGGAATTTTGCATCTGCGTGAAGGGGAGACAAGCAACCAGATTGCTGTCCGCACTTCCGATAACACGACCTTTCATACCCTGCCTTTTTCCGTTGAACTGAAGAAATTCACCTTAACCCGCTATCCCGGTTCCGCCAGTCCCTCTTCCTACGAGAGCGAAGTGATCGTTCATGTGGACGGGGAAGACCGCGAAGAGCGGATCTTTATGAATAACGTATTGGATGTAAAAGGCTACCGTTTCTTCCAGGCCTCCTATGACCAGGACGAACACGGGACCATCCTTTCCGTCAACCGCGACGTGGCGGGGCGGAACATCACCTACACCGGATATCTGTTGCTGGTCATTGGCCTGATCCTTTGCCTGGTCGGTAAGGATTCCCGCTTTATGCGTCAGAGCCGCCGCCTGAAAGAATTGCGCAAGGCGACCAACGTAGCGGTCCTGTTGCTTGCGCTCCTTGCCGTACCCCTGTCCGTAAATGCCGGCGGGAAGGCTTCCCCGATGCTCGATGCCGTGCAGAAATATGCGGTGAGCTCGGAACATGCTGTCCTCTTCGGAGCCCTTCCGATCCAGTCAGGTAGCGGCCGTATGATGCCGGTCAATACCTTCTCTTCGGAGATTCTACGTAAGCTCCATAAGTCGGATAAGATCGGTCAGTTGAACTCTGACCAGTTCCTTTTGAGCCTTTTAGCCATGCCCGATATGTGGATGCGCGTTCCCTTTATCGCTCTGTCCAATCCGGAGTTGGCCGCCTATTATGATCTGACGGACGGCGAGTGCGCCTATATCCAGGCCTTCGACAGTAACGGCAACTACAAACTGCAAGAGAAGTTGGAAGAAGCCTATAACAAGATGCCTGCCCAGCGTACGCGTTTCGACAAGGACCTGATGAAACTGGACGAGCAGTTGAACATCTTCCATCAGCTGATCAATCACCAGATGCTGAACCTTTTTCCGAAAGAAGACGACCCGAATCATAAATGGTATGCACCCGGCGACGACCTCTCTGCCTTTACCGGCAAAGACTCCATGTTCGTCTCCCGTATTTTCGACTGGTATTTAGGTGAAGTGCAGGAGGGCTTGAAGAGCGGCGATTGGGCGAAAGCCGATGAAGTGGTCGGCATGATCGACACCTACCAGCAAGCCAAGAACAAGACACTCGATATCAGTCCGAAGCGCATGCAGGCCGAATTGAAATATAACAAGATGGATGTTTTCCGTTATTGCAAGATCGGCTATCTGGTCTTGGGCGGACTGTTGTTGGTCCTTTCTTTCGCGATGCTGTTCCGCCGGACCCGCTGGATGAAGGTTGCCGTATGGCTGTTAGGAGCCGGCGTACTGGTCGTCTTCCATTATCATATGTTCGGAATGGGGATGCGCTGGTATATCGGTGGCTATGCTCCCTGGAGCAATTCCTACGAGACGATGGTCTATGTGGGATGGGCGACTGTCCTTGCCGGACTGTTGTTCGTGCGCCGTAGTACGATCACCTTCGCGCTGGCCACCCTGTTCGGCGGTATCATCCTCTTCGTCTCCGGTCTGAACTGGATGGACCCTGAGATCAATCCGCTCGTACCGGTCCTGAAATCGCCGTGGCTGATGTTCCATGTGGCGGTCATTGTTGCCGCTTACGGCTTTTTCGGTATCAGTTGCCTGATCGGGCTGACCAATATGGTGATGATGTCCGTCGCCGGAAAGAAGAACAAAGAGATATTGAAAGCCCGTATCACCGAACTGAGTATTGTGGGTGAGATGGCGTTGTGGGTAGGGCTTGCCCTGATGACTGTCGGCACTTTCCTCGGTGCTGTCTGGGCGAATGAGTCCTGGGGCCGTTATTGGGGGTGGGACCCGAAGGAGACTTGGGCGCTGATCACGATGGTCGTCTATGCCGTAGTGACTCATCTCCATTTGGTGAAATGCTGGAATAGTCTTTGGTTGTTCAATCTGGCATCCGTGATCGCGTTCGCTTCCGTGCTGATGACTTTCTTCGGTGTCAATTATTTCCTGAGCGGAATGCATTCATACGGTCAAAATGATAATGTGCATGGAATATTCACCTATCTTTATATCGCCTTGGGGGTAGTCGTTATCTTGGCTGTCCTTTCGTACAGGAGATGGAAGACGAAGGTGTGAAACATATATGTTTTGAAAACGAAACATGGGTGTTTTGAATGCGAAACATCTATGTTTTGAGGTTGAGAGAACTGATAACGAATAAAAAATAGTACGAACACTTAAAATTAATTAGTCATGAGAACATTTAATCATGTCGGTATCGTAACGACAGAACAAGTAGAAGGGGCTATGTTTAACGAAGGCCTGAAAGTATGGTTGACAGACTATAGCAAAAGTCCGAATCGCATCGAATTCCTGAAATTCGAGGAAGGCAGCTGCCTGCCCGAACTGGTACAGAAACAGGGACACATTGCCTACACCGTTCCTTCTTTGGAGGAAGAGTTGAAAGGCAAGAAGGTGATCTTCGGCCCGGCCGTATGCGACGAACACCTGACGATCGCTTTCATCGAAGAAGAAGGCATCGCCATCGAAATCATGGAAATCAAATAATAACATTAATAACATACTTAAATAAAGGAGGAATATACCATGTCAGACATAAAGACAAAATTTATAAATGATCCCGAACAGATAACACCCGAATTGTTGGAAGGTTATGTATTGGCATATCCGGACCAGGTCAAGTTAGGTGGTGAAAATATCGTCGTACGTGCCAATCCGAAGAGCGAAGACAAAGTGGCTATCGTGACTTTGGGCGGTTCCGGTCATGAACCCGCATTGAGCGGATTCGTAGGCGAAGGTATGCTGGACTGCTCTGTCGTGGGCGACATCTTTGCCGCTCCCGGTGCACAGCGTCTGTTCCAGGCTTTGCAGCTGATGAAGCGTGAAGCCGGTATCCTGTTGGTTGTCCTGAACCACTCTGGCGACGTGATGAGTGCGAACATGGCTTGCCAGTTGGCAGAACGTGTAGGCATTAAGGTGAAACAAGTGCTGACTCACGACGATATCAGCGCCGGTATCGGTGCCGACATCAACGACCGTCGCGGCTTGGCCGGTTGTGTGCCTTTGTATAAAATATTAGGTGCTGCAGCCGAAGAAGGCAAGACGCTTGACGAGCTGGTCGAAATCGCCGAACGCTATAACAACAACGTCGCTACTCTGGCCGTTGCCATGCGCTCTTGTACGCATCCGCAGAACGGCGGTACGATCACCGACCTGCCCCAGGGCATCATGGAGATCGGTATGGGACAGCACGGCGAAGGCGGTGGCGGACAGAAACCGCTTGTATCTGCCGACGATACGGCTGCCGAGATGGTAGACCTGCTTTGCCAGCAGCTCAAGCCGAAGGCTGGCGACAAGATGATGCTTATCATCAACGGCGTAGGAGCGACTACCCACATGGAGTTGAACATCATCTTCCGTAAGGCCTACAAGGAACTGGAAGCCCGTGGCCTCCAGGTTGTCGTAAGCCGCATCCAGGAAATCCTGACCGTACAGGAACAGGCCGGTTTCCAGATGATCATGGCTATCCTCGACGAAGATCATATCGACTATCTGAAGAACAAACGTGCTGATGCACCTTACTGGACAACAATCGGTAAATAAACGAGATATGAAACAACTGACTATCGAAAACTTCAAGGCGATGCTCGACAACGCCTTGAAGAACATCAAAGAACGCGAAGACGAATTTTCTAAACTGGACGCCGTTATCGGTGACGGCGACCACGGTCAGGCAATCGTGACAGCCATGTCCGCTATCGTGGCTACGGCCCAGAAAGGAACGGAGTTCAAAACCATGCTGAACGATATGGGTTTTGACGTCATGTTGCAGGTAAGTGGTTCCACCAGTACGCTGTTGGGGGCTTTCTTCTTAGGTATGAGCGACCATGCTTCCGGTACGGAACTGGATGCTGCCGGAGTGAAAGCCATGTTTGCCGGCGGTCTTGCCAACGTGCAGAAACAGACGAAAGCCCAGAAAGGCGACAAGACCATGATGGACGCCCTGATCCCGGCTGTGGAAGCGATCCAGGCATGTCCTTCGGACGATATCAAGGAAATCCTCGAAGCCGGAGCGAAAGCTGCCCTTGCCGGTGCTGCTTCGACCGTAGAAATGAAAGCCAACTTCGGCCGTGCCCGTAACTACGGCGAACGCTCCGTCGGTTATGCCGACAGCGGTGCAACCTCTTGGAGTTGCATGTTTGAATCGTTCGCACAAGCGCTTTGAGAAATTAAGAATTAAGAATTAAAAATTAAGAAAGGAAAAAAGCTATGGCAGATATGGATGGGTTCAGAGAAGCGAATAATTTCGGCTTCGGACAAACTTCCCAATTTGACAATTTTCATGTAAAAGGTGCGTCTAACTACTCTTGGGGCATGAAAGACCGCCTCTCTCGTATCTTCAACCCGAAAACAGGCCGTGCCGTTATGTTGGCATTCGACCACGGGTTTATCATGGGTCCGACTTCAGGTTTGGAACGTATCGACCTGAATATCGTTCCCCTCGTACAATATGCCGACTGTATCATGTGTACGCGCGGTATCTTGCAGACTTCTATTCCCGCCAACATCAACAAGCCCGTCTGCCTCCGTTCGGATGCCGGTTCTACGATCCTGACGGAATTGAACCGTAACGTCTTGATCGATATCGAAGATGCGATCCGTTACAATGCTTCCGCTATGGCAGTCATGTTCTCTGCCGGCGATGGCGAACAGGAAGCCATCACGGCAGCCAACTTGGTGGAAGCAGTCGATATGGGAAACCGCTATGGCATCCCCGTCATGGGTGTGACGGCTGTCGGCAAACAGATGGCACGCGACTCCCGTTACTTCGCACTCGCATCGCGCGTATGCGCCGAGAACGGTGCTTCTATCGTGAAGACTTACTACTGCGACGGTTTCGAAAAGGTAGCTGCCGCCTGTCCGGTTCCCGTTGTGATCGCCGGAGGTAAGAAACTGCCTGAAAAGGAAGCACTCGAACTCTGCTACAACGCCGTTAACGACGGTGCTGCCGGTGTCGATATGGGACGTAACGTCTTCCAGAGCGAAAACCCTGCCGCCATGATCCAGGCCGTACACGCTGTCGTACACGAAGGCTTGACACCGGAACAAGGTTTCGAAATGTTCAAGGATTTACAATAATGTGCTAATGGGTCAATATGCCAATGTACCAATGGAATGAATGTCCCATTTGGAGTATTTCACCGGCATATTGGCACATTCGCAAATTGATAAATTATTAATTATGCATAAATTATTTACTTATCTCTGTTCCGCATTGTTGCTGGTAACCGCTACATCCTGCGAGAAGAAGACAGAAAAATTGCTGTTGGGTGGTTCCGGCTGGAACAAGATCGTGATCATCGATAAGAACACCAAGCAGGTAGAGTGGGAGCATCCCCTCGAAAAAGGCTGGGAATGCAACTCTGCTGTTGCCACTCCCGACGGGAATATCCTCTTTGCCTATGCCAGAGGTGCGAAGCTGATCGACCGCAACCATCAGGAGATCTGGAATATTGCCGCTCCCGATACCTGTGAGATGCAGACTGCCCGCGTGTTGCCCGACGGTAACTATCTTTTGGGTTGGGTAGGCCATCCGGCTGTCATCATGGAGGTGAGCCCGAAGGGAGAAATCCTGTCGCGTACCGAATATGAGACAGGCATCGAACATCCGCATGCCCAGTTCCGCCAGCTGAACAAGAATGCCCGCGGTAACTACCTGATGCCCCTCTTTGCCACTTCCGACGTGCGCGAGATCTCTCCGCGAGGCGAAGTCGTGAAGATCACCCGTCTCGAAGGAACACCCTTCACGACATTGGCATTGGCTAACGGGAACCATTGGGTTGCCTGTGGTGACGGTCACTCCCTGATGGAAGTGAACCTCGACAACGGCGAAGTAGCCCGCCGTTACGGTGAGAACGATATCAAAGGAGCCCGCCTGTTCTTCGTCGCCGGCTTGCTTCCTGCAAAGGATGGCGGCCTGTACGTCTGCAACTGGCAGGGACATGACAAGAATGCCGTAGAGGCCAACAGCCCCCAGGTATTCGAAATCAATGATAAAGGTGAAGTGATCTGGAATCTGAACGATAACGAAAAGTTCGGTATGATTTCTACGATTAGCACGATCGAATAAGCCGTCTTTATTTGGATCATAAAAGGGTATGTCATTCATTTGATGTACCCTTTTTTCATTTACCCCTTCCTACCTCCGTTTTTCTAAAAAAGAGATTAAAACTATCAATCTCTGCTAAAGCTCCGTAAAAATAAAATGACTAAAAAAACGTACGTTTTTTTTAGTCATTTAGAGGAAGCAAATATACTTAAAATCTTTGAATATCAAATATTCTTATTTGTTTTTTATTTTCTTGTCAGTCAGATGTATCAATGGATAGATCTGATACTCTCTGATAGTCAGCCATTAACAATATTTCAGATATAAAATGACTAAAAAAAACGTACGTTTTTTTAGTCATTTAGAAGACGATTAATCATCATATAACCAATTTGTTACGCCTTCCCTGCTTTTGGGACTGACGACTTTGGTATGAAATAATATGTATGATAATTTATTGTAAATGAGCTACTTGTAATAAGTGGTTAAGAAAGGAAAAATCAAGATTGATTATCCTTCATTGTTATACGGTTGAAAAAGTGCGGCTGAAATTACACTATTTAGAAATAGTCTAATTTGTAATTAGAATAAAATTTTTCAATAATAAATGATAATCATGTATTATTTTATAGATATCATTAAGGTTATATCTAACTATAATAGCAAGGATATATTCTTGTGAATTAAAGTGAATAATAAAATTAATACATGATTATCATACATTTTTGCAAAAATTCGGATGTGATTGATAATTAAGCTATTAAAATTCGAAAAAGTTTGAATATCAAAGAAATTGAATATCTTTGCTGTGTGGGGTAATAAATGTTTTAATTATATAAAAATCAATTATTTACTATTAAGGCTGACGCGAGAGAAATATATCAATCGTTGGGTTATTCTCCTGATTGATCTGTTTCTTTCTGTTTTTTCGACCATCACTTCCTTGGCTTTAATCAGCTACATTTTAGATTGCGACTACTCCAACCAAGTTGTATTCAGAGTCTTTTTAGCTTCGGCGTTTTGTAGCATCGTCAGTTTTTTTGTTTGTCAGACCTATAAAGGAATTATCCGTCACTCTGCTTTTACCGAGACGGGGCGTATCGCTATGGCCTCCTCCCTGAAAGTGGCGATCGTTCTGCCTGTCCTTTTCCTGCTGACTGAAACCTTTTCTTTCCGTAGCTTCCTGCTAGGAAGTGTGATCGATTTCTTTCTCACCTTCTTTATCTTGACGATTTTCCGTGTCTTCCTGATCACGGGCTATACTTTTATGATAAGTAGCATGACTTCCCGTAGTAAAGATAAACTGTTGGTTTTCGGGCATGAAAAATCTTCTCCGGCATTCTTGAACGACTCGTTTTTACGTGAAAACTCATCCTATCAGGTCGAAGGTTTTCTCCGTTTCGGACCGAGAATCTCCATGCGTATAGGAATCTATAAAGTCTATTTTGTATCCGACCAGGCAGAATTCAACCGCTTGGTGAACCGCTATAACATCAAGGCCATTCTTTTTACCGATTATAAAGTCGTAAAAGAGGAAAGCGAACGTCTGGTCCGTTTTTGCGAGAAAAAGAAGATCCGTATGCTGTTGTTGCCCTCCATCGACGAACTCCAGGGAGGTAAAATACAATTGCGTGCCCTTCCCGAAGTCCGCATCGAAGACCTGTTAGGACGCGAAGAGATCCGTATCAACATGGAGGAGATCGCAGGTTCCCTGAAAGGCAAAGTCGTTTTGGTCACCGGAGCCGCTGGTTCCATCGGTAGCGAACTCTGTCGGCAACTCTGCCATTTCGGGCTGAAACAATTGGTTCTGTTCGACAGTGCCGAAACCCCGATGCACAACATCCGGCTGGAGTTGGAAGAAAAGTTCCCCGATGTCGAGTTTACCCCGGTCATGGGAGACATCCGCATGATCCACCGTGTCGAAAGCATCTACCAGCGTTTCCGTCCCCATATCGTGTTCCATGCCGCCGCCTACAAGCATGTGCCCCTGATGGAAGAGAATCCCTGCGAAGCCGTCCATACGAATGTTTATGGTACGCGTAACGTAGCTGATATGGCAGTCAAGTACGACGTAGATAAGTTCATCATGGTCTCGACCGATAAAGCCGTCAACCCGACCAACGTCATGGGAGCTTCCAAACGTTTGGCAGAGATGTATGTGCAAAGCCTGAGCATCGCTATCAGCAAAGGTCGGCAATCCGGTAAAACCCGCTTTATCACCACCCGTTTCGGAAACGTGTTAGGCAGCAACGGTTCCGTCATTCCCCGTTTCCGCGAACAGTTGGCAAAGGGAGGCCCTCTGACCGTCACCCATCCCGACATCATTCGCTACTTCATGACGATCCCCGAAGCCTGCCGCTTGGTTTTGGAAGCCGCCTTTATGGGCAAAGGAAACGAAATCTTCGTCTTCGATATGGGAACCCCTGTGAAGATCGCCGATCTGGCACGCCGCATGATCGAACTGGCAGGCCTTATCCCCGGCGAGGATATCGAGATCAAATATACCGGTCTCCGTCCGGGCGAAAAGCTCTACGAAGAATTGTTGGCAACGAAAGAAAATACATTACCAACGGAAAACGAAAAGATCTACCGTGCCCAAGTCCGGGAATACGATTACAAAGACATCTGTACGCTCATGTCCCCCTTGATCGACCTCGCGATCAAAGTAGACAAAATGGGAACCGTCCGAATGATGAAAGGAATCGTGCCTGAGTTCAAGAGCAAGAATTCGGTATATGAAGCGTTGGACAAGGCTGAATAATACCCTGCTCTTATTTTTTGCAGTATTATCCGCCCTCTGTTTGACCGGAGGCTATTACGCTGATGGAATCTGTATCTGGCTATCCTTCCTTACATTGTTGGTTTGGCCGATATTGGCAGTCAACCTGTTGTTGCTGGTAATACAATTATTCACAAAAAAGAAATGGAAATGTATGGTTCCTTTGCTGGCGATCCTGCTTCATGCGGATTATCTGTCAGCCGTTTATCAACTTCCATATTGCTCTAAACCGACTGTATCCGAACAAGAAGGAACCCCTCTGACCGTAGTCACCTACAACGCCAGCCATTTCTATTGGGACAGAAAGTACACCATGAACGAAGCCGCCGCTTATATCAAGCAGCTACAACCCGATATCATCTGCTTCCAGGAAGCTCCCGGTGACGGATATTACCATCGGGACAGTATCCGGTACGCTTTCGATTATGTACTGTATAAATATATCAGCCGGCGTACGGACCATTTATCGACTACGATTTACAGCCGTTATCCGATCCATTCGGTAAAAGCTTTGTATTATAAGAATTCCAGTAATATGTCATTAATAGCCGATGTAAGAATAAACAACCAATACATCCGCGTGATCAACAACCACTTCGAGACAACAAGCGTCAATGCCTATCGCGGTATCATTACCGCTCCCGGCAAGAGTTTGGAAGTTCGTGCAAAAGCAGTCAAAGATTTGGTATTGAAAATGAAAAGCAACTATCTGAAACGAGCAGAACAAGCCGATTCAATCCATGCCGAGATTGAACGTTCTCCTTATCCGGTATTGGTTTGTGGCGACTTCAACGATACGCCCGCTTCTTATACATACCATCGGTTACAGGAAGGTCTGACAGATGGTTTCCGTGATTGTGGAAGTGGTTACCAATATACCTTCCGTCAGTTATACAAACTCTGGCGGATTGATTACATTTTCTATTCGGAATCGTTGAAAGGTTATGAATGCTATTCTCCTGAAACATCTTATAGTGACCATAATATGGTGGTTTGGAAAGGAATAATATGATGGATAATCTTAGCTTTGTGAATTTGAGGGTGAATTTGTGAAATGGAAAACAAATATTTGGATCGTGAAGCTATTTGTATAGAGGAAATTAATGATGCGTGATTTAGAATTGATTTTAAAAATATTAAGAAATTGATGGGATGAGTATTATTAGAACTGGTTACGAGGTATGGTTAGAAGTTTTATGTTATGCAATTGACAAAGTAACGGGTAACAAGGCAATACTAAATAATCTAGTAGAATTGATGTGATATGATAAATAGTGTATCAAGTAACAAACGTGTAATGAAGAATACTCTGATGTTGTACATCAGAATGCTCTTATTATTGTTTATTAATTTGTTTAGTAGTAGAGTAATTTTGCGTGAACTTGGAGTTGATGATTATGGTATATATAATGTTGTTGGAGGAATAATAGTAATACTCTCTTTTTTGAATGCTGCAATGGCATCAGGGACTCAGCGTTTTATGAATGTTGAGATGGGGCGAAAGAATCAAAAAGCATTGAATAAAGTTTTTTCTACAAGCCAGCAGATACATCTATTAGTTGCGATATGCATTATTGTTATTGCAGAAACGATAGGATTGTGGTTTCTTAATTACAAAATGAATATACCTGAAGACCGAATGGTTGCTGCGAACTGGGTATATCAATTTTCTATTATATCTGCAATTGTAGGAGTTTTTTCTGTGCCATATAATGCTTCTATTATATCTCATGAAAAAATGTCGGCTTTTGCGTATATTAGTATTTTTGAGGCAGTAATGAAACTTATAGTTGCCTTTGCGGTTATATTATTCCCTTTTGATAAATTAATTTTTTATGCTGCACTTATCTTAATTACTGGTACGGTAACTTGTATTATTTATATAATTTATGGAATTAGAAACTTTGAAGAATGTAAATATTCCACTTTGATTGTAGACAGATCAATGATGAAACAAATGTTGTCTTTTTCTGGATGGACAATATTTGGAAATTTGGGATATATTCTTCATACCCAAGGTATAGCTATTGTTATTAATATGTTTTTTACCGTTGCTGTAAACGCTGCACAAGGAATAGCTAATCAGGTTAATGGTTTGGTAACTCAATTTGCGACAAATTTTTTAATAGCTTTAAATCCACAAGTTGTAAAAAACTATGCAGCAGGTGATTTAGATCGGATGCACACCCTAATAATAAGAGGTTGTAAAATGGCATTTTGTCTAATGTGTTTCTTTGTTATACCTTTGATTTTAGAAGCTTCTATGGTATTGAAAATATGGCTTGGAATAGTACCAGAATATGCAGTGATATTTATGAGATTAGTATTATTAATATCACTCATTAATTCATTTAGTAGTTTACTTGCTGCTTCAAAAGGAGCAACAGGAGACATTAAGACTTATCAGTTAACACTTACAATAATAGGTGCATTTCATCTGCCACTAGCGTGGTTGGTATTTGAACTTGGTGGTGGTCCTGAATATTCAATGTATGTATACTTGTTGATAGTTATAATACTTCAAGTATTTCGTATTTGGTTTGTTTGTAAAAGTGTGAAAATGAATATCCTCCGTTTTGTTAAAGATGTATTAGTTAGATGTTTATTAGTGCTTGTGGCTGCATCTGTCTTACCTGTTATTGTGCATGTATTATCATCTCCTTCAATACTAACTACCATAGTGGTAGGAACAGTAAGTGTTATTAGTGTTATTTTTTCAACCCTATATTTGGCACTTACAACTTTAGAACGTGATGCTATTTTAAATTTAATTTTTTCTCGAATAAAAAAATAAAAACAATGTACGTTAATGACAAAATGGTACTTCAGCTCGTCGCATTGCTGAAAAAATTTGGAATCAAAAAAGTTGTTGTTTCACCTGGAAGTAGGCATAATAAATTAGTTAATTCGTTGCAAGTAGATGATTGGTTTGAGTTATATTTGGTTGTGGATGAGCGAAGTGCGGCATTCTTTGCCCTTGGACTGATACAAGAGTGTGGGGAATCGGTTGCAATTACATGTTCTTCAGGCACTGCTTGTATGAATTATGGTAGTGCAATTGTTGAGGCTTTTTACCAGCGTCTTCCTCTTCTTGTGCTTTCAAGTGATCGAGTACCCGAACTGCTTAATCAGTGTGAAGATCAGATGTACGATCAAGTAAGTACTTTCGTCTCTTGCACAAAATATCATTGTCAATTGCCAGAGATTGATACTCCTAAGGATGAGTGGTACTGCAATCGCCTCATTAATGAGGCTCTAATCGAACTTACCCATCATGGACGAGGACCTGTTCATATTAATATCCCATTTGCTGCACATCACGAAACTAAATATGATGTTGAAATACTTCCAGATACTCGCAAGATCACGATGCATCAATTACCAATGAATTCATCTGATTGGAAAACTATTTCTTCTCGCTTGAAAGATAAAAAAGTTATAGTTATTTGGGGGCAATCTGTTACTCCACTAAAAGAAACGGAAGCTGCAGAGAATACTTTTGCAGAGTTGTATGATGTAGCTGTTTTATCTGATAAGATGTCGAATTGTCATGCTACGAATGCCATCATTAATACTACCATTACTATGAGAATTATGAAAAGTAATCAGATTCCTGAATTGCAGCCGGATATTGTCATATCTATTGGAGCTAATTATATTTTCAATAATGAGATGAAAGCTTTTTTGAAAAAAGGGAAAGCGGAGCATTGGCAGTTAGGTCTGGAAGATAAAGTTTGCGATCCATTCCATACGCTAACGGATATATTTGAAATGCCTGAGACTTATTTTTTCAAGATGCTTACAGAAAATTGCGATGGCAAGACAAATGGCTCTTACTTCGCAAAATGGAAGGCGATTGCTGATCTTCCTACTCTTCCTGATATGCAATATTGTGAACTTTATGCGATCACTAAATTAATGAATCAACTTCCTGCAAATTGTGATCTACAACTTGCTAATAGCCAAACTATTCGTATGGCTCATTACATTCCTATCAAGGAAGGTATTCGCGTGAACTGTAACCGTGGTGTGAATGGTATTGACGGTAGTATGTCAACAGCTATAGGCTTTGGAGCTGTTAACAATAGACCATTGTTCTATATCACAGGCGAACTTTCATTCTTCTATGATATGAATAGCTTATCCATTCGGCATCTATCCAAGAAAACTCGTATCCTATTGATTAACAATCATGGTGGGGCAGTGATGTATGATAGACCGAGAAATACACCAAATGAACATCTTCCAATTTATCTCGCTGCTGGTGCAACAACAGTTGCAAAAGGTTGGGTAGATTCGCTTGGATTTAAATATATTTCTGCAACAAATAAAGAGGAAATTGATTTGGGTGTTAGTATTTTACTTGACGAGACTATTGACGTTCCAGTTCTCCTAGAGGTTTTTACAAACCTTTCAGAAGATCGTTACTGTATTGAAGATTATGTAAGAAGCCAGGATCAACGCTCTTTTAGTGAGAAAGTAGGTGGTAGATTAAGCAAAATTTTTAAGAAATAGTTATGAATTTATTTTTAAGGATAAAGAATAAGATTAACCTTAAAAGGCGTATAGGTGACTTCTTGCGTTCGCATTATTCTTCCTTCTGCGTTACTCGTCCATATATTATTAATGTAGACAATCATGATGGGTTGAATGAGAAGGTGGTCGTAATCACAGGCGGATCGGGGGCTATCGGGCGAGCGTGTGCTTTCCGTCTTGCTGCTGAAGGTGCAAAAGTGTATGTATGTGGCTCTCGTCCTACTAGTGCACAGCCTGTAGTCAATGAAATACTTGCGGCAGGTAAACAAGCTGTAGCTACACATTTGAATGTCCTTGATGCCCCTGCTATTTGTAGAACCTTTGAAAGAATTGCGGCAGAGAACGGTGGACATATTGATATTCTTGTCAACTCTGCAGGTGGGAGTGCTCGTGGTAAAGCAAATAATGTAGTCGATCAGGATATTGATGTTTTTGATGAGATATTGGATATTAATCTTCGAGGTGCAATGATCTGTGCTAAAGAGGCTGCTAAATACATGATTGCTAATAGGTATGGGCGAATTATCAATATTACTTCTGTTATTGGCCTCCAAGGCAAAGCTGGTTTTAGTGAGTATGCTGCTAGTAAGGGGGGGAGTATTGCATTTGTGAAGTCTCTTGCACAAGAGCTTGGCAAATATGGCATTACGGTTAATGGTGTCGCTCCTGGAATCGTTCAGAGAGGAGAAGTTACTATGGATGCTGTAAAAAGACTTGAAAAAACAAACTGGATGGGAACATACGGTAAGCCAGAAGATATTTCTGCAGTAGTTAATTTTCTCTGCAAAGAAGAAGCTTCTTTTGTTACTGGTCAGAATATTGCAGCTGATGGTGGAAGAAGCCTTGGTTTAAAAGAATATTAATTGAACAAAAATGAGAATAGGAATAGTTACACAACCTCTTACAACTAATTATGGTGGTATTCTTCAGAATTATGCATTGCAACAGGTACTGAAAAAATTGGGGCATGAAGTTTGGACATTTGATATATTGAAATACACTTGGTGGAATTGGCTCAAAGAAACATGTAAAATTATTGTTTATAGAATTTTAGGTCGTAAATCCCCCTTTCTTCCTAGTCCTATAGAATTTGCAAAAAAACAAAAAAGCTTAAGACAATTTGTAAATAAAAAAATTTCTCTCACAAAGCCAAGAACCTATTGGTTTGATAGAGAAATTATTAAGAAGTATCGGTTAAATGGAATTGTAGTTGGTAGCGATCAAGTATGGAGGCCTATTTATAACGCCCATATTGAAGATATGTTTTTATCATTCGCTCGTGATATGAATCTTGTCCGAATTGCTTATGCAGCTTCTTTCGGTGTTGATAAATGGGAGTTTACTTCTCGACAACAGTTGACGTGTGCAGAGTTGGCAAAGTTGTTTAATGCAATTTCTGTGCGAGAAGATTCAGGTATAGATTTGTGTGATAGATATTTGGGAGTAAATGCTACACACGTATTAGATCCGACTTTACTTCTGATAGCAGAGGATTATATAACATTATGTACAAATATGGAGAAACAGAAACCTTTCATCTTTGCTTATATACTAGATGAAAGTGAAGCAAAGCTTTCTGAGATAAAGAGGTTTGCTGAATTAAAAAAGCTACCTTATTTAAAGATAAGTGCAGGTCCTAATGTGAAAGAGGGTGATTCAGTCGAAAGATGGTTATCTTATTTTCGTGATGCAGCCTATGTAATAACCGATTCATTTCATGGTGTAGCATTTAGTATAAACTTTGGTAAAGATTTTTTTGTGTTTGATAATCAGGAAAGAGGAAATAGTCGAATTGATTCGCTTCTTGGAAAATTGGATTTAAAGTCTCGTGTTGTAGTAGATTCAATATCGATGTTGGGGCCCATAGATTGGGAGTATGTTAATCACATACTTAAGATCGAAAGAGTGCATAGTAAGATGTGGCTAAAGAATGCTTTGACTATAAAAATTATTTAGTTTGTAGTATTGTTCTTTTTGTAGGAACATCTATTATGTTCCAAATATTTTATATTATAAAAAATATAAGTTGAATTTTTAATATATAAGATATGCCAAAAGTTTCAGTGATTATCCCTGTTTATGGAGTTGAAAAGTACATTGAAAAGTGCGCTCGAAGTCTTTTTGAACAAACGTTAGACGATATTGAATACTTATTTGTTGATGATTGTACTCCTGATAAAAGCGTTGATATTCTTAAGCAGATATTAGAAGAATATCCTCATCGTAAAAGTCAGGTTGTTATCCATCGTATGGAACAAAATAGTGGACAAGCTGTTGTCAGAGAATGGGGTGTAAAGAATGCAAAAGGTGATTTCATTACTCATTGTGATAGTGACGATTGGGTTGATACAAGTATGTATCTAGAAATGTATGAGACTGCCGTTCGAGAAAATGCGGATGTGGTGATATGTGATTTTGTTGTAACAGATAGTGATACGACTAACATTCGAATTACGGCATGTCATGCAAAAACTCCCGAGCAATTTATGGAAAATTGTTTATTCCAAAGAGACTCTTGGTCTCTTTGTAATAAATTTTTCAGACGAGAAATTTATTACAATATCGAATATCCTCAATTCTCAATGGGGGAAGATCTTGCTACAACTACACAACTGTTTCTAAAGGTGAAAAAAATGTATTATATTCCTAAAACATTTTATTATTATTATCAAAATAATAATTCGACAATACATCAAACCTCCGAGGAGGTTATTGTTAGAAAATTTCATCAATTGCAAGATAATACTAATATAGTAATAAATCATTTAGAAAAATCAAGTCGGTTTGCACAAATAATAGCTAATGTCAAACAGCTATTGTTGATGAATGCTTGTGTACCTCTGTTTGCTCTCTTTGACAAAGAAGAGTATAGGAATATGTGGCGAAATGCATGTCCACAGCTTTCTTTGTGGTATCTGATTAAGACACCATTTCCTCTTTATTCAAAATATTCTTACATTAAGCACGTGATTAAATATAGACTAAAGAGATGAAGGTTTTGTTTTTAGGTGGCGTATTTGATGATAGCCATAATGAAGAGATTATTAGTAAGACTAGGACTTATGTAGAATATGCTGCAAATAACTTTCAGAAGAAAATAATCTATGGTCTTCGTTCTAAAAATATACCATTGGATGTAGTCTCTATTCCTTTTTTGGGTGCGTATCCTACAGCATATTCAGATATTTATTTTACTGGGTTTAAGAATATGTTAAACGACAAGAGTGGTTATAAATATTATAATTTTAATAATATTTATGGTTACAGAAATATCTCACGATATAGAGCTGCAAAAAGAGGTCTTCGAGAATTTATCAAGTATAATGATGAGCAAAAGTTGATAATCGTATATACCCCACATACTCCATTTGTACAGGCTGCGAATTGGGCAAAGAGGAAAGATCCTCGCATAAAAGTATGTATGGTTGTGCCTGATCTTCCTCAATTTATGAATCTGTCAGAAAATCAATCTCTAATATATAAGTTCTTAAAAAATATTGATCTTAAGAAATTTGCTAAGGAGAATGAAGGAGTAGATAGTTATATTCTTCTTACTGAGCAGATGGCAGAAGCATTAAATGTAGGAAAAAAACCTTATAAGGTGGTTGAGGGTATTTATGAGGAAGCATTAAAAAAAGTATCCAAACAGAAAAATATTAAAACGATCGTATATACTGGAAAATTGAATATTGCATTTGGTGCATTAAATTTGGTAAAAGCTTTTCATTTTATTGATAATCCAAATGTTCGTTTGGTGATATGTGGTAGTGGAGAAGCAAAGGATGAAATAGCCAAGATAGCTGCAGAAGATTCAAGAATTGACTTTAGAGGGCAAGTGTCTTCAGATGTAGCACGTCAATGTATCCTTGATGGTGATATTCTCGTAAATCCAAGACCAAACGATTCAGTGTATACTAAGTATTCCTTTCCATCAAAGATTATTGATTATTTGGCAACAGGGAATCCTGTAGTAGCATTTGAACTAGACGGTATGCCTAAAGTTTATAGGAGTTTTATCTATTATATTCCAGAAAATACTGTTCAGTCAATGGCGGAAACAATTAAGTATGTTATTAATGAGGCGGAAGATGAGATTCAGAAAAAAACAGATAACGCTATTCGTTATATTAATAACAATTTGTCAAGAGAGGAAGTGGCAAGAATAATTATTGATTTGAATTTCGAATGAACATGATAGCATTGATTGGAAAATTGTTCCTTTATAATTGAAGCCTACAAACTTCGTTTTTATTAATAAATATAAGCTCTCAAAGTTGGCTTCTCATGGTGTAATTGTTATTATAGTGTATTGTAAATATTTCATATACAAATATTTATATGGGGTAGTGATATCTTTGTTTCAACGGGGGGTAACCTTTCTTTCTTCTGATGTAAAAATCATAATTGGTAGTAACGTTATGTTCGGGGCGAATGTAATGATTGTTACAGGCAATCATCATATAGTTGGAAAGTATATGATAGATGTGAAAGATAAGCGAATACAAGAGGATGAAGTTGTTGTAATAGAAGATAATGTGTGTTGGTATGATATTAAAATATTGGAGAAGGCTGTGTGATTGGAGCTGTGCCCTTATAACAAAAGATATATCACCATACTCTATTGTTACAAGGGCTGGTGGAATTAAAAATAAGGCCACGATTTACAGAAGAAATAAAGTTACACAAAAATGAATATTGAATTGAAGGAGCAAATAAGGTCAGATTTTTATCGTCATTATGCGGGAGCAAAACCTCTGCGATTTTAGCAGATAAGAAATGTTGCACTATATTGTACAATTATTTATAGAAAGGCACATTTCTATTCGAGTCAGTCTGGTATCGTGAATAGAATTCTTGGAATTTATTATAGATACAAACTAAATGTTATATCGAGGAAATATCTATTTCAAATTCCATATCCAGTAATAATTGGCAAAGGTTTTAATTTAGTTCATTTTGGTCGTGTAATTGTGGCTCCTAATGTGAAAATCGGTCATAATTGCAATCTCTTTATAGGTGTAACTGTTTGATATATAGCTGGATATATGGAGGTTAAAAATAGGTGTACCTATCTTGGTAACAGTGTTTGGATTGGTCCTAATGCAGTTATCGTGGAAAAAATAAATATTGGAGACAATGTTCTTATAGCCGCTAATTCTTATGTAAACTTTGATGTTCCTTCAAATAGTATAGTGATTGGTAATCCAGGAAGGATATTCCATCAGCAAACGCTATTGAAGGATATATCTGTCAAAAATGGATTGAAAAATGAATAAGTTTGTTTATCTGTGCGCGAAAGCTCGTAATGTGGTTTGGTGTGCAATCAGAAAGGTGATAGGTTTGCACCACTTTAAGAGATATTGGTATTATGGAAAGCGTATAAAAGGCTATGACGATGCAAATCAAATAATATATAATGGTTTGATATCAGGAAAGCCTTTCTTGGTTGCACGATATGGTGATGCAGAACTAAGAGCTCTTGTCTATGCACTTGAATGTGATTTAGGTTTGAGGTCTTCGTTCCCTAATTATATAAAAACAGCAATGCATAGAAATGCAGGATTTTATCCTGCTGATGATGCATATCTTTTGGAATTTGGGCATATCTTGTGGAAATCAAGTAAGGAAGTTGATGTATTTGGTGTTTGGTACAATCTGCTTGAAGATTATGTAATCCATCATTGTAATCCTAATGCTAGTTTAGTTGAGTTAGAAGGATTGGAACCCTACCGAAGTAAGAATCCTTGGAGTCGTGCACTTAAAGGAAAAAGAGTACTCGTTGTTCATCCTTTTGAAGAGTCTATACAACGTCAGTTCTCTGTAAAAGATAAACTGTTTAAGAATTCGAATGTACTTCCTAATTTTGAACTTGTTACATATAAGGCTATTCAAACAAATGCAGGAGGAACTTGTGAGTATAAAACTTGGTTTGATGCACTTGATAAGATGTATAAAGATATCAGAGAATTGGATTTTGATGTTGCTATCGTAGGATGTGGTGCTTATGGGCTACCGCTTGCTGCCAAAATAAAAAGTCTAGGTAAGCAGGTCATTCATTTGGCAGGGGCAACTCAGATTCTTTTTGGTATCAGAGGTGCTAGGTGGGATGCACGTCCTGAAATGCAAGAATATTTTAATGAATATTGGATAAGACCTTCTGACTCAGAAAGACCTAAGGATGCACAGAGTGTGGAAGGTGCTTGTTATTGGTAAAAAGTATGAAGAAGATAAAGGTTCTACATCAAGTTCTTGATCCGTCAGGAGTTGGTGGTGTAAGTGCGGAATTTCGCGCATTGAAAAGGTCTAGGTTATCTGAAAAGTACGATTTTGATGCAATGATTCTGAAAAACTTTCATTCTGGAGTTAATTTTCATGATATAAAATTTTATTATAAACGCATTAAAGAAATCAAACCTGATATTGTACATATAAGAGGAGCTGCAGTGGATGGATTAAATGCTGTAATAGCTGCGAGGTTAGCAGGTAAATGTAAAGTGTTGACTACTGTACATGGAATGTATAGTGATCTCATATATATAAATCCAATGAAGCGGTGGATTAGTAAGAATATCATTGAACGCGCCATATATACTCTCAGTCACGGGATTTCTTGTGTTTGTAAAAATGCTATGGATCGTGAGTATTTTGATGCATACCGTTGGAAAATGCTTCCATTTGTATATAATAGAATGCCGCAGTATGATAGGATTGCAAGGTTGCAGTATCGTATGGAAATCCGTTCACAGTATAAATTATTAGAGAATGATGTTGTTTGTATATTCGTAGGTCGTATGACACGAGAAAAGGGATTACTTACTTTAGAAAGGATGTTTGGAGATTATTCGATTGCGTTCCCTTCAAATATAGTTTTCTTGTTTGTTGGTGATGGAGATTATCGACTACAATTTGAAGAGAATTGCCGAACTTATAATGTGAGAACAATATTTGTTGGTATGCAAAAAGACGTGAAGCGATACTATTTATCAGCTGATCTCTTTTTACAACCATCTTTGCATGAAAATCATTCTATTGCTTTGCTTGAAGCATGTGCAGCTGGCATTCCAAGTGTGGCTACAGATTGTGGTGGCAATAGTGAAATTGTAATAAATGACTTTACAGGAAAGCTTGTTCCTATTGATGACCCAAAAGCACTTTGTTCTGCAATTGTCGAATTAATTAATAGTGACAAACTGAATGAGTATACGAATAATGTACAGAGTATGAAATATATGCAATTCTCTGATATGGAGTGTGATAAAGCTTTGGATATTGTTTATCAAAAAATATTGAAATAATGAATGCAAAAGTTTCTCTTATATATAATACTTGTGATCGTTATGAATGTCTTTGGGAAGGTTTTTTTCGTTTATGGAAAAAATATTGGCCTTCGTTTGATGCTCAAGTGATATTTAATACTGAAACAAAGAGTTTCTCTTACGAGGACTACAATATTGTACGTCCTCCATTTAAGATGATTAAATTAACGTGGTCGAACGTCTTTATGAGTCATTAAACATGGTTAAAACGCCTTATGTCCTATTTACCCTTGATGATTTTTACATAAAGGCACCTGTTGATACGAAAACATTAGATTTGTGTATTGAGCAAATGGATAAAGACGAATCTATTAAATTGTTTACTATGGGCTGGCAACCGGGAAACAATACACCATGTGTCTTTAGTGATATGTTTGAGAAGAGGGCGCGTTTTGCACCATACAGGGTTAATGCTCAGATTGCTTTGTGGAGAGTGTCTTATTTAAAAAAGATTATTAAGCGTTATGAGAATCCATGGGAGTTTGAATTGAATGGCTCTTTCAGAAGTTCTATTTTAGGGGGGCATCTTTTTTCCCTCAAAAAAGATGCTCCTTTAGTTTTTGATTATGACTGGGGATTTCTTGTTGTTAGAGGGGAACTAAACAAAGAAATTTCTGATTATTTTGAAATTAAAGAAGGCATTGGCTTTGATTCAACATTTAGTTATATTGACATGGATGCTTATCGGGCATTGGGAGAACGACGTAAAGGAAGTGTATTTAGGAAATTAAAATATTTGTGGAAAATGATTGTTTCATTGTTTAGAAGATAGGATATTATGAAAGGAAAACTCATTACGTTTCTTTTAATGGTATATTGTATTTTAATGCCATTCGAAGAGGCTATTGCTTTTGGCTTTGGTAGTGTCTTAAAAATTGTTGGTATACTCATTATTATTTTTTCATTTATATTTTATGTATCAAGAAAACTTTCATCTATTATTAAGCCTTTACTTTTATGGATGATCTTCATGGTTGTATCTATTCTTTGGTGTGATTCATCGCAATTTTGGGAAGCATTCATAATCATATATTTAGGGCAGGTCATTCTACTTGTGGCTCTTGAGTATGTGAAGATTCAAGACTTTAATTTCAAGATGATAGATATGGGGCTTGTTTTAACAGGTTGCGTAGCTTCTTATGTCTTGATTAAGTTCCCTGCGACATCCATGTTTACAGATGAGGGACGCCGTACTATTATGATAAATGGAACATCCCTTGACCCTAATATTGTGGCGGCAACTATTATCCTTGGCTTACACATAACAACGAATTTTTTTCTTATTTGTTCAAATAAATTCGTTAAGTGTTTATATGGTGTAGCTGCAATGTTTATGTTGTATGGTATCCTTTTAACTGGTTCAAGAGGGGCCTTAATTGCTTTTGTGGCATCATTCGTTTTAAAAATTTATTTAGAAAGTAAGATTAATACTGATACAAAAAAAAAGTCAATATATCTGATTTTATTTGCTCTAGTTGCTTTCTTTGTAATGGTGGCCATTTTGCCTACAGATCTTATAGAATCAAGATTTTCCAGAGAGACTATTTTAGGTTTAAATGAACGTGAATTAGGTAGTCATAATAGATATGATATTTGGTTAGCTGCATGCGAATTATTCACTAAGAGTCCTATATGGGGATTTGGTTGTGGTAATTTCATAAACTCAATTGCGCTAATATATTCTCGTCAATGTGCTGCACATAATATGTATATATTATTGCTTATCGAGGGTGGCCTAATTGGTTTCTCGTTATTTGCAAAGTATGTGTATTCTATCTGGAAAAGTTTAATGAGGTATTGTGATTATTTGACAATTTCACTCCTTTCTGCTACATTGCTCATGTCATTATCATTAGATGCACTCCCTTATAAGTTCTTTTGGATTACTTTAATATATTGTAGATTGCAAATTAGGAGGCAAAACGCAGGTCTTTTGAAATAGAAAAATATTTGATTGTTGATTAGATATGCAAGTTTCAATTATAATGCCGTATTACAATGCGGCTAAATATATCAAGGAAACGGTAAACGCTATTATCGCTCAAACTTATAAGGATTGGGAACTAATAATAGTAAATGATTGTAGCTCTGCTCCAGAAACAGCTGAAGTTCTAAAACAAGTAATGGCTTTGGATAATCGTATCAAAGTTCTGCATACTGAAAAAAATGGAGGAGCAGGTTTGGCACGTAATATTGGTATAGAAACTGCACAAGGGCGATATATTGGCTTTTGCGATAGTGATGACTGGTGGTATCCAACGAAGTTGGAGGAACAGTTGAAGTTCATGCAAGAAAATGGCTATGAACTGACTTGCACTTGGTATGAGGATGCTAATGAAAAATTGGAATCTTATTATATGATGAAACAAGCTTCTAAACAATCTTATAAATCAATGATAGCAGGTTGTAATATTGGTACTCCTGGAGTTTTGTTTGATACTAAACGAATAGGAAAGAGATATATGCCACCTCTTCGTCGAGCAGAAGATTGGGGACTGTGGATGAATATTCTGAAAGAAGTGGATTATATCTATACATATCCCAAAGCTTTATGGAAATATCGCCATATACCGGGTTCGGAAAGCAGTAACAAATGGATTATGTTGAAAGCAGTGGTAAAAATGTATCAGACTGTGCTAGGCATAAATCTGTTAAAGGCTTGTTTAATAGGGATATTTATATTCCTCCCTAATAATATGCTGAAGAAATTGAAGAAGGTTGTATAAGTACGAATAAATATTCAGTAAGTAAGGGGTTATATGATGAAATATCTGCTTTTGATTATTGGGGACAGATAATATAAATAAAAATCAAGTATATAATTCTATGAAAGATGAAAGGTTGTATATAGTATTATTTTGGTAGTTATATTTTATATAATAGGTGATCATTATAATTAATAAATTATATGCTGTAAGCTGGAGAATTCTTACTAGTTATAAAAGGGAATTAATATGATATATTTTATTATTTTTATTTTACTTATTATTGTGGAGTTAGGTTATTTTCGAGTTGCTGATAAGTGCAACATCATTGACAAACCCAATGAAAGATCGTCTCATTCTATTATTGTTCTGCGTGGTGGTGGTATCATCTTCTTGATCGGTGTTTGGATTTGGAGTGCTTTCTTTGGATTTCAATATCCGTGGTTTTTGATTGGGGTGACGTTGGTTGCTTTGATTAGTTTTATAGATGATATTCGTTCCCTGCCGGATAGTGTGCGTTTGGTCGTGCAGTTTGTGGCGATGTTCTTGATGTTTTATCAGTTTGGTATTCTCAATTGGCAAAGTTGGTGGATTATACTCTTGGCTCTTATCGTTTGTGTGGGCATCTCGAATGCTTATAATTTTATGGATGGGATTAATGGTATTACAGGGGGATATTCCATAGCGGTTTTATTGCCTCTAATATATCTTAACCATAAAATATCGTTTATTGATGCGAATTTTCTGTGGGTAACGCTACTGAGTTTGCTGGTCTTTTGTTTTTTCAACTTCCGTAAACGGGCGAAGTGTTTTGCAGGAGATGTGGGTTCGTTGAGCATCGCCTTTATTATCGTATTTGCACTTGGGAAATTAATCTTGCAGACCGGGGATTTTACTTATATCGCATTCCTTGCTTTGTATGGAGTGGATTCGGTATTAACGATCTGCCACCGCATCTTGTTGCATGAAAACCTGGGAAAAGCACATCGTAAACATGCCTATCAGTTGATGGCGAACGAATTAAGAATACCACATGTCGTTGTCTCTTCATTTTATATGATGTTACAATTGCTCGTCTCTTTTGGTTTGATTCTGTTACCGATGAATCATTGGCTATATCTGGTAATGATATTGGTTGTGTTGTGTGGGAGCTATTTACTTTTTATGAAACGATACTATCATTTGCATGAATCCTATTTGAGATCATTAAATAATTAACAAATAACTATAATATGAGCATTTTTAAAGACAAAACCCTCCTAATCACCGGAGGTACCGGTTCTTTCGGTAACGCTGTGCTTCGGCGTTTTTTGGATTCCGATATTAAGGAGATCCGTATCTTTAGCCGTGATGAGAAAAAACAAGATGATATGCGTCATCAGTTGCAGAATCCCAAAGTAAAATTTTATATAGGGAATGTGCGTAATAAGACATCGGTGGATGTGGCGATGCGGGGTGTGGACTATGTGTTCTCGGCTGCGGCCTTGAAACAGGTTCCCAGTTGCGAGTTCTTTCCGATGGAAGCGACCCGTACGAATGTGGAAGGGACGGAGAATGTGCTGCTTTCCGCGATCGAGCATGGCGTGAAGAATGTGGTGGTCCTTTCAACGGATAAAGCCGCTTATCCGATCAATGCGATGGGGATCTCCAAGGCGTTGATGGAAAAGGTGGCGATCGCCAAAGGACGTGAGCTGGGCGAAGGGGCGCAGACGACGATCTGCTGCACGCGCTACGGCAATGTGATGGCGAGCCGGGGTTCTGTGATCCCTCTCTGGGTGGAACAGATGGAACAGGGTAAACCGATCACGATTACCGACCCGGAGATGACGCGTTTCATGATGACGCTGGATGATGCGGTCGACCTGGTGGTCTATGCCTTTACACATGGGCATAACGGTGACCTGTTCGTGCAGAAAGCACCGGCAGCCACTCTGTCTGTCCTTGCACAGGCGTTGAAAGAGACATACGCGCAGATCGATCCGAAGTACCAGGATACGGAGGTGAAGGTGATCGGCACACGTCATGGAGAAAAACTGTTTGAAACCCTTGTGACACGCGAGGAGATGGCGAAAGCGATCGATATGGGCGACTATTACCGCATCCCTTGCGATACGCGTGACCTGAACTACGACAAGTACTTTACCGAAGGAAGCGAATGCCTGTCCAAGATCGAGGACTATCATAGCCATAACACGACCCGTCTGGATGTCGAAGGAATGAAAAAACTGTTACTCCGCCTACGTTTTATTCAGGAAGACCTCGGATTGATCGAACGGGCAAAACCGAGAGAAATCAGAAGCGAATAAACCTGCCTTGTGCCAAGCCTCAAAACTTCAAACTTAAAATTTAAAAGAGATGAACATATTAGTAACCGGTGCCAAAGGCTTCATCGGTCGGAATCTTGTATCCCAACTTCATAATATCCAGTCGGGAAAGGCTCGCAATTATCCTGTTTCAGGGACTGAACTGAAAGTCTTCGAATATGATATGGACAGCGACCCGGCCGAATTGGACGTCTATTGCAAGAATGCCGATTTTGTCTTTAACCTGGCCGGGGTGAACCGTCCGAAAGACCAGTCGGAGTTTATGAAGGGAAATTTCGGTTTCGCTTCTCTCTTGTTGGATACGCTGAAGAAACACGGTAATACCTGTCCGGTGATGATCTCATCGTCTACGCAGGCTGCGCTGGATAATCCGTATGGCGAGTCGAAGCGGGCAGGAGAGAACCTCCTGTTCGAGTATGCCGGAGAGACTGGGGCGAAGGTCTTGGTCTATCGTTTTCCGAACGTGTTCGGGAAATGGTGCCGTCCGAACTATAACAGTGCAGTGGCGACTTTCTGTAACAATATCGCGAACGACCTGCCTATCCAGGTGAATGATCCGAAGGTGGTGATGAACCTGGTCTATGTAGATGACGTGGTGGACGAGCTGATCGCCGCCTTGTCGGGGGGCGAACACCGCGAAGGGAACTATTGTGCTGTTCCGGTGGTTCATACCATAACCTTGGGTGGGATTGTCGACTTGCTTTATTCTTTCAAGGAGATGCCGGGTAACCTCGCGGTTCCCGATTTGGGTGATCCTTTCACGAAGAAGCTCTATTCGACCTATCTGTCTTATCTTCCGAAAGAGAAGTTCATCTATCCGGTACAGATGAAGACGGACGACCGGGGGAGCTTCACTGAGATCATCCGCACGCCGGATAGAGGCCAGTTCTCGGTGAACATCTCTAAGCCGGGCGTAACCAAGGGACAGCATTGGCATCACACCAAGAATGAAAAATTTGTGGTGGTGAGTGGTCACGGTCTGATCCGGTTGCGTAAGATCGGGACGGACGAGGTGGTCGACTTCGAGGTCAGCGGCGAGAAGATCGAAGTGGTGGAAATGATCCCCGGATACACCCACAACATCATCAACCTTTCGGACACCGAAGAACTGGTGACTTTCATGTGGGCCAACGAACCGTTCGATCCGAACCGTCCGGATACTTATTTTGAAGAAGTGTAAAAACAGGAAATCATGAGCAAACTAAAATTAATGACCATTATCGGTACGCGTCCGGAAATCATCCGGTTGGCTGCCGTGATAAAGCGTTGTGATCGATATTTCGATCAAATCCTGGTGCATACCGGGCAGAACTACGATTATACATTGAACCAGGTGTTTTTTGACGATCTGGGGCTTCGTGCTCCGAACTATTATCTGGATGCGGTAGGCAAGGACCTGGGAGAAACGATCGGCAATATCATCGCCAAGTCATACCAGTTGATGGTCGAGGTGAAGCCTGATGCGGTCCTGGTGCTTGGCGATACGAACTCCTGCCTTTCGGTGATCGGAGCGAAGCGCTTGCATATCCCGATCTTCCATATGGAAGCCGGTAACCGCTGCTTCGACGAATGTCTTCCGGAAGAGACAAACCGCCGTATCGTGGATGTGACGGCCGATGTCAACATGTGTTATTCCGAACATGCACGCCGGTATCTGAATGCCGCCGGAACACCGAGAGAGCGTACCTATGTCGTCGGCTCGCCGATGGCGGAGGTATTGCACGATAACCTGGAACAGATCAAGGCGAGCGATATCCTCGAACGTTTGGGGTTGGAGAAAGGCAAGTATATCCTGCTTTCCGCCCATCGTGAAGAGAATATCGATACGGAAGCCAATTTCTTCAACCTGATGAACGCGGTGAACGCTATGGCTGATAAGTACGACATGCCGATCCTTTATTCCTGCCATCCCCGCTCCAAGAAGTTCATCGAACAGCGTGGTTTCCGGTTCGATCCTCGTGTGATCCAGCATCAGCCTTTAGGTTTCCATGATTACAACCATCTTCAGATGAATGCATTTGCCGTCGTATCCGATTCGGGCACGCTTCCGGAGGAAAGCAGTTTCTTCCTTTCCGTCGGCAATCCTATTCCGGCTGTGTGTATCCGTACCAGTACGGAACGTCCGGAAGCATTGGACAAAGGCAACTTCATCCTGGCCGGTATCACGACCGAACAGGTGTTGCAGGCGGTGGATGTGGCAGTCGAGATGAATCGGGACGGTGCTCTGGGACTCCCCGTTCCCAACTACGTGGACGAGAATGTCTCGGTGAAGGTCGTCAAGCTGATCCAGAGCTACACGGGTGTTGTGAACAAGATGGTTTGGAGAAAATATTGATAGAAAACAGGGGTTGTCCTTGAAAAATAGAACAGGATGGATATACAAACAATAGATAAGAATCTGCTTTCTGATCTTCATCGGAAAGCAGTTGCGAATGAGCGGAAGCGGATGAATTTTGATTTGCGTACTTCTGCTTTGGATCAGAGTCAGCGTATGCTGAATGCGTTGGAGCCGGGGACACAAGTACCTGTTCACCGGCATATGGAGACGGCGGAGACGACGATCTGTATAGAGGGATATTTGGAGGTTGTTCTATATGCCGAGGCTTCCGGTCAGGATGAAACGGGAGGGGAAAGGAAGTTCGTGGAGGTTTCCCGTGTTACGCTTTGTCCGCGCGAAGGCAAATATGGGGTACAGATCCCGTTAGGTGTGTGGCATAGTGTGGATGTGAAAGAACCAAGCACCATCTTTGAGGCCAAAGATGGTGCTTATGTGAGCGCAAGCAGATAGATTTTACCGAGGAGCTTTTATCCCGCCAGCACCTTATAAAGACTCCCGATCCCTCCTGCCAGCATCAGGGTGTAGCCGGAGAGACCGAGCCAGTCGGCTTCGGGGGGTGGGGCTTCGGGGGGCGGGGAGAGAGGAGGGAGAGAATCGCTCCGAGAGCGGCGAGGGTTACTTCCGTTTCCCCTCTCCACAGGGAGAGGAGGGATAGGAGGCTCAGGCAGAGGACAAGGACAAAGGTCGTCACCGGCAACCGGGCGTTTGCGCCGGGGAAAGATGATCCGGGCGAGGGTGGTGAGGAAGCTGAGGATGGTTTCAAGGACGTTCATGATTTATGAATTATGATTTATGGGGTGGGGAATGAGTTTACTGATTTTTCTGCAAACCTTGACCAACAATGCTTGATAGGCGGCACGGTTGTCGCCGTTGACTTCGCTGATGTATTTGCTGTAGGCGATCTTGCGGGCGAAGGCTTTCGGGTCGTCGCTGACGTCGGCGGCGAACGGATAGACCGAACGGATCAGGCGGGCGTAGTCCATGAACGAGTCTCCGGGACTGTCGTAGGTACGGAAACGGAGGGAATGGGCGCCCAACTCGATGCTTGCGCCTTTCCACCAGACGTTGGAGCGGCCGTAGGCGGTGAGGCCGAAATAGTTGTGATGCTCGCTGGCGAGATCACTTTGTCCCCAGCCCGACTCGATAGCCGCTTGTGCCAGGATAACCGCCGGATTGATCCGGAATGCTTCCCCCGCCTTTCGGGCGAGGGGAAGGAGGGAGGAAAAAAATTCGCTTTGCTTCATTTTTTTAGTTGAAAGGTGATTTTTTAGTTGAAAGGTGAAAGTTGAAAGGTGAAAGTTGAAAGGTGAAAGTTGAAAATAGTAACGTGGAGTTACTTTCAACTTTCACTTGATTTACAGTTCTCCCGGGCGATCATCCGTGCCACCGCCACTGCCGGCCGATTCGCTGGAGGCGTCCTTTTTCGGGACGTAGCGTTCGAAGGAGACGTTGTTGACGAGGTTGATCAGCATCGTGCCGGGGTAAAAGACGATGTGGGCACGGTTGAACAGGGCGGTGTTGAAACCGTCGACGGTGGCCGAACCTTTGCTGCCGGCAACCATACGGAAGCTGCCGAATTCGCCCAGGTGAATCGATTCGCCGTCGGAAAGGGCTTCGTTCATGACTTTGATCAGGCCGTCGAGCACCAAGATAATCTCACCGCGGCTGGCGGTACAGATGTTTTCGATACGGGTACAGATCTTGTTCAGCGTCAGTTTTTTCGTGATGCTGGTCTGTGCATGATAAAGAGTTGCACCTGAGGCTGCGTCTTTGCTCATGTCTTTGCGTTTGACGAGAGTGTAAATTAATGGCATGGGGATTGAAAAATTAAAAGTTAAAAATTAAAAATTAAAAGATTGAAAATTAGGGAGATGTCCCTTTTGACTATACAAAGATACGGCAGGGAAAAAACGCAAAGTCGATTAGAGTCGATTAGGGTCGAATAGAGTCGATTAATCTTTCGTATATTTGCATCCGATTGGTCAGTTTCAAAACACCGGTGTTTTGAAAACGAAACATAGGTGTTTTAAAATCAAAACATATATGTTTTGAAAGGAAGGGAAAAAGGAAGAATGCCATATAATACTACGGTCTGAAAAACATTAGAATTAATGAAAGATCAAAAAAACAAAAGGGAAAATTTCATGAAGGATTTCCTGAGGTGTGATAAAAAAAAGTGAGGGCGATAACGGGAAAATATCTGTCTTTTCCGCTTCTGCAGGATTATATCGCCAACTTGAAGGCGGACCGGGAGGTGGAGTTGTTTGCGCTCGCTTTCCTGTTCAAAGGGTTGAGGGGTGAGAAAAACGAATCGTGGAATCGTTTGGCGGATCGTTTTTTCAAAGTTTACAGTGACGAGTTGTACCGCTATTGCGGCTACGAGACGGAAACTCCGGGGTTTGCCCGGGTATGGGTGGCCCGTCCCGACTTGTTCATGGTCTATATGGGGGCGATGATGAGGGCCGGCATTATCGAGGACTGCTCGTTCGCTCGGATGGCCGGTCATGTGGACCGCATCTTCGACACGGGAAATACGGAAAACACCGTTTTGAACAAGTTGAAGGAGCAACTTCCGGAGGCCGATTCGATCGTGGACGGGATGAAAGCGGAATTTAAGAATTTCAAATCACGTAATAAAAAATAAACCGATCGGCGGTGTTATATGGCTTCTTTTTAAAGGGTGAAAGGAATTGAAAATCTGCATAAAATAGTTTTTTTTAATAATGGATTTGACTCTACCTTTGTGATGGCTGAAAGTTGAAGATCGCTCTTCTGAAAAAAATGCGAAAATCGCTTTTTATAATTAGTTATAAGAAGTATGTTTTAGTTATTATATAATAGGAATCACCAGGGCAAATGGTCGCCAACTGACGACTTGCCTTTGTAAGTTGTTGTTATTTAATGTATTCGGAGCGATTTGCAAATTATCATGCCAATAAAGAATTTATTAATTGTCAAAATCCAGCTATTATGGATGTAAACTTAAGCAAAAAAAAGGTTGCCGGATTCCTTGGACAGTCATATGTCCTTATTCCGCGCAAAGTGTTGGAGATGTTGTTCCACGGCAAGGGCCGGGACAGATCGGTCGGCATGGTATACCTCGCCTTGTTCTCGGAAGTGTTTTTCAAGGACGGACAGGTTTATTTTAATAATCGTTGTTATACTTGCAAACGCGGGGAATACATCGGGTTACGTGAAAACCTCGCTAAAAGTTGCGAGATGAGTCTGACAACTTTGGACCGAAATCTTGTCTGGTTGAAAGAAAGGGAATTGATCGGGATGAAGCGGCTAAATGGAGGGGTTTGTATATCTCTCTGCGGATATGATTCGATCATGGGGATCCGTCGTAAGGAAGCAGGGAAGGAGGCGCCGGAGCAATCCGCTTTCCTCGCCCTGGAAGAGGCCGAACGCCGTATGGGCGGACGAAGCATGCAGTTCGATTGTTGTACCGCAGACGGGGAAGGAGGCTTGCAATGATGAACGGTGAAGAAACGGACGGAGGAATCTCTTTGGGCGATATGGAAAAGGCGTTGGTCTGCCTGTTGATGACCTCGATGGAAGCGCCGGTGCAGGCGGAGTCTGCAGGGCTGACTCAGGAAATGTTTGCGGATGCTTCGTTGGGATTCGTCTATGAAGTGATCATGAAAATTTATGCAACGGGGGTACGGCCGGACATGGTGCTGGTGGAACGCGGAATGCGCGAAGCGGACGAGGAGCTGGCTGCCAAGCTGGGCGGTTTGTCGTTCCTGTTGCCCTACATGCTGAATGTGCGCCACGACGGGAACGTGGCGGCCTATGTGGAAGGAATCAAGAAACAATATAAGCTGAGATGCCTCGTCACGTTGTTCGGGACGATGGCGTTCAAGGCAGGTAAGGTATCGTCCGTCCCGGAGGAACTGGTCGACGAGGCGGAGCGCCTTCTGATGCAGTTCCGCCAGAAGACGGCCGAGGGCGCTCCGGTGCGTACGATCGGCGAACTGGCTGCCGAGGCGGTGTCCTGGCATTATCGCCGCTTTGGGGGTGAGCTGGAGGCCGAACAGGTGAAGAGCGGGCTTGCCGAGTTCGATTATGTGACCGGAGGGTTCCACAATACGGAGCTGACGATCGTCGCCGGACGGCCGAGCGACGGGAAGACGGCGGTGACGTTACAGATGGCCCTGAACGCGGCGCGTGCCGGGAAATCGGTCTGCTTCTTCAGCCTGGAGATGTCGAGCCTGCAAATGCTGAACCGTGTGCTGGCAGGGATGACGGACGTGAACCCGGATCACCTGCGCATCAACAAGCCGACCGGACGCGAGTTGGGACAGTTGGAAGAGGCTGCCCTCCGGTTGAAGGACTTGCCTTTCTATCTCGACTATACGGTAGGGGCTACCGTCGAGCAGATACGGGCGAAAGTACTGCTGCAATGCCGCCTGGGGAAATGCGACCTGGTGGTCGTGGACTACCTGCACCTTTTGGGTGGCGACCGCCGGAAGGGGGAGACACAGGAACAGATGGTGGGACGGAATGTAAGGGCGTTGAAGCAACTGGCGTTGGACAGCAATTGTCCGGTGCTGACGGTTTCGCAGATGAATCGTGCCTGCGAGGCGCGTGCCGACAAGGCGTACCTGCCGGTGATGAGCGACCTGCGCGATTCGGGGACGATCGAGCAGGTGGCGGATTGCGTGGCGTTCATCTACCGTCCCGAACGCTATGGCTTCACCCGCGACGAAAAGACGGGGCATAGCCTGGTGGGGGTCGGCAAGATCTATATCGCGAAGAACCGTAACGGTTCGACGGGGATCGCCCGTTTCCGGTACAACCCTTCGTTCACCCGTATCACGGACTATATACAGCCCGGTACGCAAACCTCTTTAGGGTTATGACGAAGCAAGAGATACAAGAACTGAAAGCCTCCCTGTCGATCAGGGAGGTGATCGGGCGTTATACGAAACTGAACCGTGTCGGTCGCCGGTGGATGGGGCTTTGCCCGTTCCACGGGGACCGGCATCCTTCCCTTTCCGTCGATGAGGAGAAGGGGAGCTTTGTTTGCTATGCTTGCGGAGAGAGGGGAGATGTGTTCGCCTTTGTCAGCAAGATCGAGAACGTCGGCTTTGTCGAGGCAGCGAACAAATTGTCGATTGACAGTGGACAGTTGGCTATTGAAGGGAAAGACAATAAGGAGGCGAGGTTGTTGCCGGAACGGTTGGCAGTCAAGGAGAAAAAAGAAAATAGCGACGCGGAGCAATTGCCCGTTGTCAATTCCCAATTGTCAATTGAAAACGAAGCTTTCCTGGCTTTGTTGTTACCTGCGGGTAGCGGATGTTCGGAACTGACGCCTACTTGGTTGGATTTCGGGGTGGGGCAGTCGCCCTGCCTGGTTCCCGAACGCTGGAAGGCGATGCGGAACCGGTTGGTATTCCCTGTGCGCGACGAGGAGGGCCGGCTGGCCGGGTTTGCCGCGCGGAGGTTGTCGGACGAAGATCGGGATAAACCGAAATATGTCAATTCGGAAACGGGCGGGCTGTATCGAAAGAGCGAGCTGCTGTACGGGTTGTACGAGGCACGGGAGGCGATCCGCCGGGAGGGGAGCGTCTTTCTGGTGGAAGGATATAAGGATGTGCTGGCGATGCATGCGGCGGGGTTCAGGCATACGGTGGCGTTGTGCGGGACGGCGCTTTGTCCGGGTCACATTGCCTTGCTGAAACGATATACGACATCTGTCCGCGTGATGCTGGATGCTGACAAGGCGGGGCGCAAGGCGGCGGATGCGATTGTCCCGGTACTTGCAGGCGAAGGGATGGATGCGGTGAGGATCGGGCTGCCGGAAGGGGACGATCCGGACTCGCTCTTTCGCCGGCTGGGGAGAGAGGCGTTTGCCGCTTACGTCCGTGAGGCGGTGCGGCAGACCCGGCCTTCGGAAGAACAGGTGTTGCTCGGACGCATCCGGAAAGGCATCGGGCTTTTGTCCGGTGTGGCGGAAGCGGAGAAACGGGAACGCCTGTTACGGGTGCTGGAGGATTGCCTGACGCAGTTGAAGGGCTTGTCCGTCGGTGCTTGCCGTCCGGCGACAATGGACTGGAGGTGGGTATGACCGGGACGTCGGATGATGAAGAAGGAAAATGGAAAAACCGTTCCACCACGCTCCGGAGGCTGGGACGGCAATATAGCCCGGATGTCACGCCCGAAGTGGCTTCCAGGCGTTTGAAACAGTGGATCGTCGGTAATCCCGTCCTGCTCGGACTTTTGCACGAGAACGGCTGGACGGCTTCGCGGCGGGTGCTGACACCAAGGCAGGTGGAACAGATTGTGCGGGTCCTTGGAGAACCTTGATGTTACTTTTGGATCAAGCCAAAAGTAATAAAACAGAATATGAAACATAGAATAATAAAGAAAACCCTATTGACAATCGGCATTTCATTGTCGATTGTCAATTCTCACTTGTCAATCGCCCAACGCTCGTTGGGTGTTTCCGGTCTGCTGAACATCCCTTCGGCCGATATGCAGGAAGACGGTACGTTCATGGCAGGAGGCAATTACCTGCCTCAGGAGATGCTGCCTCAGGAGTGGGGATATAATTCGGGAAACTATTTCGTGAACCTGACGTTCCTACCGTTTATGGAGGTGGCCTACCGGTGCACGTTGCTGAAGGTCGAGAGTACCGGCAAATGGAACCAGGACCGTTCGGTCTCCCTGCGTCTGCGTCCGTTGAAGGAGGGGAAATGGTGGCCGTCGGTCGTGATCGGTTCGAATGACTTGCTGACGACCGGCGAATTGAATCCTTTCCTGGATTCGGGCGGAAATCGTTATTTCTCTTCCGTCTATGCGGTCGGGACGAAGCATTTCGGTTTCTACGGCCATGATATCGGCGTGACGGTGGGAGGGCATGTACCGTTTCGCAGCAGGAGCGAGAACAAGGGGGTGTTCGGCGGGGTGAGCTACCGTCCGGCGTTCCTGAAGCCGCTTGAGGTGATGGCGGAATATGACTCGAAGGCGGTGAACATGGGAGTGTCGGCACGGCTGTTCGACCATTTTTCCTTGTATGCCTATTGCTACGATTTCAAGACGGTGGCGGGTGGAATCCGGTATGAGCTGACGCCCCGTCAGCGTGTGTTCAACCCCGACGAAGTCCGTATGCCCTGGGACGGACGGGTGGAACTGGTGCTTTATCCGCAGATCACGTTGAACAATTCGTGGCTGGACAAGATATACGGGGCGGTGATCAATATCGCTCCGGCGGTGGAGGCGCGGCTTTGGAAAGGGGCGGCTTTCACGGGGCAGGTGATCCTGCCGGTCTGGAACAATATGGTCGGGCAGATGGACTATGTCCGGGCCGGGGTGCTGACCTTGAGCCAGGAGTTCGGATTGCCCGGAGGGGCGTTCGGACGGGTGACGGTCGGCAACTTCACGAACAACCGGATGGGGGCGGACCTGAAACTGCGCTATGCGACGCCGGACGACCGTTGGATGTTCGGCGTGGAAGGCGGTGTGACCGGATCGTCCACTTTCTACGAAGGCAAGTGGCAGGTGTCTGCCTGGAAGCGGGTAAGCGGGGCGGCGGAGGTCCGTTTCCGCGAAAGGCGTTTCAATATGGATTTCAACTTGGGCGTGCATCGGTATATCTATGGCGACTATGGGGTGCGGGTGGACTGCATCCGCCATTTCGGACGGACGACGGCCGGCTTGTATGCCATGTACACGGGGGGCGAGGCGAACGGCGGTTTCCATTTTGCCGTCCCGTTGCCGCAATGGGGCAAGTCGCGCAAGGTGAGGGTGCGCCTGCCGGAATATTACCAGATGGAATATTCGGGACAGAGCGGTCTTGAATACTTCCACCGGAAACTCGGACAGGACTACAAGACTCGGCCGGATGAGAGCAACAGTGTTCCTTATGATAGGAGGAGGGATGATTTATGATTTATTGCTGAAAAGAGAGATAGTAGGATGAATATTGTTTAATAAATAATATAATGTTTTATTTTTAATGAGTATGAAAAAGAAAAATTTCTGGAGCGCAGTGCTGGCTATGGGCTTGGCTGCGACATTGAGTGTGGGATTTGTAGGATGTAGCGATGATGACGAACCGATGCCTGAAATCGTGACCGATAATCCATTGGATAAGGAGGTCTACTATATCGCAGGTAAGGTGACGGAAGGAGGCAAGTCGCTGGAAGGTGTCGAGGTCAGCACGTCGGGCAAATCGGCCAAGACGGCTGCCGACGGAACCTACCAGTTGGCGATGGACAAGATCGGAACCTATGTTGTGACGTTTGCAAAGGATGGATATGTGACAGTTACAGCCGATGCGGTAATCCTTTCGGGCACGCCGAAACAGGGCAGCATCTCTTTGTCACAGACATTGACATCTTTGGCTGCTTCGGTGACAGTATCGGCCGACCAGGACACGGTTGTGTATGATGAACGTACGCATGTGGCCGAACTGGCAGTTCCGGCAGGAGCCGTGAAGGAAGATACCGAGATCACGATGACCGAATATCTGAAAGGTGCGAAAGCCGGAGCCGACCATGCCAGTCTTTCGACAATCAATTGTACGCCTGACGGACTGAAATTTGAGAAGAGCGTGGAAGTGACGGTCAAGAACGCGACCAGCAACGCGATCAGCTTTGCCGATGTAAAGCATTTCGTGGAAGATGGCAATGCTTGGAAGGAAGTGGGCATGGCCGATTTTGATGCGGACCGTAATGTTTATGCCTGCACTTTGGACGGTTTCTCCAACCACTCTTTCGGTCCGGTTTATTCGGTATCCGATGCTGGAAGCTCGACGGAAAACTTGTCTACCGTCACAATCGACAACTTAGGCAAGATGGCTGCCGCAGAACAGGAAGTTACAGGCAAGCAAAAAATCGGCTGGGAGATCCAGGGCGACTTGAAACAGTTGTTGGGCAGCGCGTTCTCCGCTTTGAGCAGTTCTGATCTCGAAAGTCTGGCCAACCAGCTGAACGCGGCGATTACGTCTACCAAAGGTTCGACTGCCGGTGTGGAAGAAATTCCTTTCTCTTTAGGTACGGCCAAAGTGGACGGTGACCAGAAGGTGACGATCGATATGAAGGCCAAGAAGAACCTCTCTTCCTTCTCTGTCAATTTCAACTACCAGGGCCGTGTCGTTCCGTTCAGCGTGGAAATTGCAACGTACGCAGGTGTAAGCACGACGATCACCAAGGAAGGCGGCGCAAGCCATCCGGGACATTCCGGCGGTGCTATCCAATAAACCGTAATTACTTATTTTAATCAGGAAAGAAGAGTGAAAATCTGGAATTATATGTTGATGTGCGTGGTGGTACTCTGTACCTCCTGCGCATCTTCCAAGAAAGTGGTTTACCTGCAGGATGTCGTCCCGCTGAAGCAGCAGGATATCGAACAGAAGTACGAGGTGTATATCCATAACGACGATTTGCTGGCAATCATGGTGAATAGCAAGAACCCGGAACTGGCGTTGCCGTTCAATATGCCGATGGTGTCGTATCAGTTGGGAAGTCAAACTGCTCCTCAGCAGCGTGTGCTGGGCTATCTGGTGGATACCAACGGGGACATCGATTTCCCGATTCTCGGCAAGTTGCATGTGGCAGGGCTGACTCGTTTGCAGTTGACCGATATGATCAAGCAACGCCTGATAGACGAGGACCTGATCAAGGACCCGATCGTGACGGTGCAGTTCCTGAACTACAAGGTGTCGGTGATGGGTGAAGTGAACCGTCCGGGATCGTTCAATATCTCCGGCGACCGTATCACCCTGTTGGAGGCCTTGAGTATGGCGGGTGACCTGACGATCTACGGACGACGCGACCGGGTGGCTGTGATCCGCGAGAAGGACGGGAAGCGGACGATCCTGATGCATGATCTCCGTTCGTCCGATATCTTCAATTCTCCTTGCTATTATTTGCAGCAGAACGATATCGTGTATGTCGAACCGAACAAGGCGAAAGCGGGGCAGAGCGAGATCAACCAGAACAAGTCGGTGGGAGTGTGGTTGTCCGCCGCTTCGATCCTGGTTTCCATCGCGTCTCTGATTGTGACATTAACAAAGTAAAAAAAGAGAACCTATGAACACAGAACAAGAAACGAACACCCGCGTGGAAGAGAGCGAATTGAACCTGGGGGACATCCTGCAAACGGTGTTGGCTAACTGGTATTGGTTTGTTCTGTCTGTCGTGGTATGTGCCGGAGCGGCGTTCCTCTATCTGAAGTGGGCGCCCAAGGTATATACCCGGACGGCTTCGGTACTGATCAAGGATGATGCGAAGGGTGGTGCGATGAGCGAGTCGGCCGCTTTCGAGGATCTGGGGCTTTTCGGTACGAAGCGGAATGTGGATAACGAGGTGCTGGTATTCAAGTCCAGACGGTTGATGACCGAAGTGGCGCGCAACCTGCATCTGGATGTGAGCTACACGGTAAAAGACGGGCTGCGGACGGTGGAACTGTACACTCAGTCACCCGTACAGCTCTCTTTCCCGGATGCGGAAGAGGCACAGGCTTTTTCGTTGAAGGCGGTTCCTGTCTCCGGAAAGGAGGTGGTATTGTCCGGATTCACCCTCGGCGGACAGGAGGTGGCGGACGGCAAGCCGGTGAAGGTGGCGCTGAACGACACGGTCACGACGCCTGTCGGCCGGGTGGTGGTGGTCCCGTCGCTTTATTACGGCGACAAGTATTTCAATACGGTCGTGCAGGTGACGAAATCGCCGTTGCAGAATGTGGCGCTCCGCTTCCAGGGAGGCTTGCAGGCCACTTTGGCGAGCAAGACGGCTACGATCATCAACCTGACGCTCCAGGATGTCTCCATCCCGCGTGCGGAGGATGTGATCAACACGCTGATCTCCGTCTACAACACGGATGCGATCAACGACAAGAACCAGATCGTGATGAACACGTCCAACTTCATCAACGACCGTCTGATCGTGATCGAGAAAGAACTGGGGGATGTGGATTCGGATATCGAGTCGTACAAGCGGGAACACCAGCTGACGGATATCTCGTCCGAGACGGGCATGTACCTGCAGACTTCCAGCCAATACCGCCAGGAGGGATTGAGTCTGGAGAACCAGTTGAGTCTGGCGAAATACATCAAGAACTACCTGACGGACCCCGGCAAAAGTTCGGACCTGATCCCGGCGAACACGGGCATATCGGATGTGAACATCGAGTCGCAGATCGGGGAGTTCAACGAGATGTTGCTGAAACGCGACAAGCTGATCAGCAACAGCAGTAGTAAGAACCCGGTAGTGCAGGACCTGAACAATTCGCTGATCGCGATGAAGCAGACCATCATCCGTTCGGTGGATAACCTGATCGTCGGCCTGAACATCAAGATCAAGAATATCCGGGCGCAGGAGGAACAGACGAGCCGCCGTATCTCGGCCGTGCCGACCCAGCAGAAGGAGGTCCTTTCGGTGGAACGCCGCCAGAAGATCAAAGAGGAACTGTATCTCTACCTGTTGAACAAGCGTGAGGAGAACGAGTTGACGCAGCGGATGACGGAAAGCAACGCACGTATCATCGACCCGGCGGCGGGAAGCAATGCCCCGGTGGCTCCGAAGTCGATGATGATCCTGTTGGCTTCCATCGTGCTGGGATGTGCGATACCGGCAGGTGTCTTGTGGCTGTTGGCGGTCAGCGACACGAAGGTGCGCTCGCGGAAGGATGTGGAGGGGGTACTCTCCGTGCCGTTCCTGGGCGAGATCCCGATGCGCGACAAGAAGGACAAGAGCGAGGTGGTGGTGCATGAGAACGGCCGCGACTCGGTTTCGGAGGCGTTCCGTATCGTGCGTACCAATATGGACTTCATACGGGTGAAGGATAAGAAGATGCAGGTGGTGATGTTCACCTCGTTCAATCCGGGAGCCGGCAAGACGTTCGTCTCCATGAACCTGGCGATGAGTTTCGCCCTTACGCACAAGAAGGTCGTTTTGGTCGACCTCGATATACGTAAGGGTACCCTTAGCTCCCATGTCCGGGTATCGGACAAGGGGGTCACCAATTATCTGTCCGGCCGTATCGACAATGTCGATGAGATCATCCGGCAGAACGAGTTGTGCGACAAGCTGGATATCATCCATGCCGGTCCTGTTCCGCCTAACCCGGCTGAACTCTTGCTGGGGGACAGGTTGGAGACTTTGATCGCCGAGCTGCGTAAGCGGTATGATTATATCATCCTGGACAACGTACCGGCTGGTGTGGTTGCCGATGCGGTGATCGTCAACCGGGTGGCCGACCTGACGATCTATGTCGTCCGTGCGGGCAGAATGGACCGCCGTGCCCTTCCCGAAGTGGAGAAACTCTACCAGGAAGGCAAGCTGCGTAACATGAGCCTGATCCTGAACGGGACGGTTTACAAGCATGGCGCGTACGGCTACCGTTACGGGTATGGCTACGGTTATTCCTACGGCTATGGGTATGGTTACGGACAACGTAAAAATAAATAGAAAAGATGTTTTCCCTACTTTTTCCAAAGAAGAACGCGGTTCACACCGATTTGTTGAGGGGGACGGCAGATGTGCATTCACATCTGCTGCCCGGTGTGGACGACGGTGTGCAGAGCGCCGATGATATGCAGGCGGCTCTGAATGCGATGCAGGAGGCTGGTGTGGAACGTGTTTTCCTGACTCCTCATGTAATGGCGGACCTGCCTGACAACCGGCGCAGTTACTTGCAGGATCGTTTTGCTTGTATGAAACAGTTTGCCCCGGAAGGGATCGAGTTGAGGCTGGCGGCGGAGTATATGCTGGACGCCGGTTTCCGTTTGCAGATGGCGGACGGCCTCTTGACGTATGAGGACAGGCAAGTCCTGGTCGAGACTTCCTATCTCTCGCCTTCTCCCGACTATCTGAACTTGCTTTACGAACTGAGCTTGGAGGGCTACACGCCTGTCTTGGCTCATCCGGAACGGTATATGTATATGACGAAGGAGGATTATTTCCGGCTGAAGGACAAGGGTTACAAGTTCCAGCTGAACTTGTTCTCACTTGCCGGCGTGTATGGCGCCCGTCCTGCCAAATATGCCGCATACCTGATGAAGGAAGGCTTCTACGATTATGCTGGCTCCGACCTGCATCATCCCGACGATTACAAGAGAAACCTTGCCCGCCTGAAACTTTCGGGCAAAATGCTCGACGGTCTCAGAGAGGTGCTGGAGAATAACAAGGGACTATAGTTTTTATTTATCATGCCATAGATAAAACTGATGAGCTTTCTATATGCCTCTTGATAATTCTGCATACCTTTGCATTTAACAAATCTAAATAAACCAATAATTATGCTTAACACTATTCTTTGTAAGAGGACGGCATTACCTTTAGGGCTGCTTTCATTGGCTCTGGTTCTGCCTTCGTGTGGTTCCTCCGAATACAAGAAGTATGCGGACAATCAGGCAAAACAGGTTGCTTCCATCCTTCGTGAGAACGGATGCATGCAGTGTCACTCGGCTACGGCGGCGACTCCTTTCTACGGTAATCTTCCTCTGATCGGTCCGACTGTCAAGGCGGATATGCGGGAAGGTACGCGTTATCTGGATCTGACGGCGATGCTGGAGGCGCTCGACAATGGCAAACTCGTTTCCGAAGCCGACCTGGCCAAGGTGGAAGATGCCGCTCTCTCAGGTTCCATGCCTCCCGCCAAGTATTCGCACATGCCGATGCATTGGGGGACAAACCTCGATAGCGACGAAAAGGCGGTCTTGCTTTCCTGGGCGAAGGATGTCCGTAAGAAGAACTATTCGACACCTACCGTCGCCGAAGAATTTGCCAATGAGCCTGTGCAACCGTTGATGGCTTCCATCCCGACCGATTCGGCCAAGGTAGCGTTGGGGTTCGATCTTTATCATGACACCCGTCTTTCCGGCGATAACACGATCTCGTGTGCTACCTGCCACGGGTTGGCTACTGCCGGTGTGGACCGCAAACAATATTCCGAGGGGATAGACGGACAGTTCGGCGGCGTGAATGCTCCGACTGTGTATAACTCGGCTTTGAATATCCTGCAGTTTTGGGACGGACGTGCTGCCGACCTGAAGGAACAGGCTGCCGGGCCTCCTTTGAACCCGGTTGAAATGGGCAGCCACTCGTTTGACGAGATTTCGGCCAAGCTGGCGGAAGACAAGGAGTTGAGCAAACGTTTCCTCGAAGTGTATCCGGAAGGTTTCAACCAGTCTACGATCACCGATGCTATCGCCGAGTTTGAAAAGACGTTGCTCACGCCGAGCCGCTTCGACAAGTATCTGATGGGTGACAAGACGGCTCTGACTGCCGAGGAGGTCGCAGGCTACGAATTGTTTAAGGAGAATAAATGCGCTACTTGCCATACGGGGGTGAACCTGGGTGGACAGTCCTTCGAATACATGGGTATCAAGGATAATTATTTCGATTATCGCGGCACGGGGCTGACGGATGGTGACAACGGACGTTATTCCGTCACGAAGAACGAACAGGACCGCCATCGTTTCAAGACGCCGACTCTGCGTAACGTGATGCTTACCCCGCCGTATATGCACGACGGTTCGATCGCGACGGTCGAAGATGCCATCCGCATCATGCACCAGTTCCAGATCGGTAAGAACATCTCGGACGCGGATACCAAGAGCCTCGTGGCGTTCCTGAACACGCTCACCGGAGAATATAAGGGCGAGTTGTTACAATAAAATCGAGCTGCTACAATAAAATCAAGAGCCTTGCGTTATTGTAAAGTAAAACGATAACGTGTATGCCCTTCCGCCTGGTACATATCATCCTTCTGTTGGTCGCTTTCGCGGGCACGGGGGATGTGTGGGGCCAGGAGGAAGGGCTTGCTTCTTATTACCACAACCGTTTCCACGGCCGTAAGGCCGCCAGCGGGCGGGTCCATGATGCGGATGAGCTGGTTGCTGCCCACCGCACATATCCTTTCGGCACTTTCCTGCGTGTCACCAACCTGTCCAATATGAAGCGGGTGATCGTCTGTGTCACCGATCGCGGTCCTTTCCGCAAAGGACGTATCATCGATGTCTCTGCCGGTGCGGCCGAACTTCTGGATTTTAAGAAGAAAGGTCTTGCCCGTGTCCGTATCGAGGTCGTTCCGGGCAAGATAGATCTTAGCCTCCTCGACCTTCTCTATCCCAAGATTCCTTTTTTGGAAGTGGATCATCTTCGGGTGAGGCCGCCTTACAGGATCGGAAAGAACAAATGATCTGATGATTTTTATCCTATATTTGTAGTCCGATACACAAAAACATGTAATGGCAAAGATATTATTAGTAGAAGATGAAATAAACATCGCCTCTTTCATCGAGCGGGGCTTGCAGGAGTTTGGTCATGAAGTCTGCGTGGCCAATGACGGGCAGGCCGGCTGGGAGTTGGTTCAGCAGGAGGATTTCCAATTGTTGATACTCGACATCATCATGCCGAAGATGAACGGTCTGCAACTCTGTAAACAGTATCGCCAGACGTATGGCTACCAGTCACCCGTTATCATGCTGACCGCCTTAGGGACGACGGACGATATCGTGAACGGACTGGATGCCGGTGCCGACGACTATCTGGTGAAACCTTTCAGTTTCCAGGAACTGGAAGCCCGTATCAAAGCCCTTTTACGGCGTACGGGGGCGGAACCTGCCGTACCGCTTCTGAGTTGTGGAGACCTGACACTCGATCCGTCCAGCCACCGGGCGATCCGTGGCAAGGTAGTGATCGACCTGACTGTAAAGGAGTACCGCCTGCTCGAATATCTGATTCGGAACCAGGGGACGGCACAGAGCCGGCTGACCTTGCTGAAAAATGTCTGGGACAAGAACTTCGATACGAATACGAATGTGGTGGATGTCTATGTCAATTACCTGCGTAGCAAGATCGACAAGGATTTCGACCGCAAACTGATCCGCACCGTAGTGGGAGTGGGCTATATGATGGAAGCATGAAGACCGGGAATAAGATTGCTCTTTTTTATACGGCTATCACGATCGGCATTATTTCGATGGTGACGGTCGTTTTCTATTTTGTGGCGACCGACTATATCAGCCGCCTCTACTATTCCTATCTGACGGAGAAGGCATACGCGACGGCACAGAAGCATTGGGAGAAGGATGAGTTGGACGAGGAAGATTATGCCCGTATCCAGCAGCATTATGAGGAAACGTTGCCTGTTGCGGCGGAAATATTGCTGAACGCCGACAGCATCGCAGAGGCGCATAGCGTCTTGTCCCGTTACCTGACCGATGAGAAGATCGCTTCCCTGTATGCAGGCAATGTGGTTCGTTTCCATGAAGGGAAAGAATTAGGAGCGGCTGTCTACTATCCGGATAATGAGGGCAATTTTATCGTACTGGTTGTGTCGAGCAACCAGTACGGCGGGGATATCCAGCACCGTATCGGCTGGCTGTTGCTGGGGATGCTGGTGATCAGTGCCGTCCTGGTCTATTTCGTCGGCCGTTTGTATGCGACCCGCATGGTCGACCGTATCGATGCGGCTTACCAGAGTGAGAAGTCTTTTATCAGCAATGCATCTCATGAACTGAATAATCCGCTTACGGCCATCCAGGGAGAATGCGAAATCAGCTTGCTGAAGGAACGTACGTCGGCCGAATACCAGGCAGCATTGGGGCGTATCGCTTCCGAAACGAAACGCATCATCCTATTGATGAAGAACCTGCTTTTCCTCTCTCATGGGGATAAGGAGATCCTGAAGAATGCACGTGAGACGGTTTTGCTGGCCGACTTCCTGATGCAGTTCGTGGGTAACCGCGTTCGTTTTACAACCGACCATTTCGCTTTCGCTATCGAGGCGAATCCGCATCTGCTGAAGATCGCTATCGGCAACATCTTGAATAATGCCTGTAAATATTCGGGAGAAGCGCCTGTCGAGATGCAGCTGAAAGGTTCTGTCCTGACCATTACGGACATGGGGATCGGTATTCCGGAGGAGGAGATCGCCCGTGTGTACCAGCCTTTCTATCGTGCCTCCAACACACGGGAGTTCGCCGGGCATGGTATCGGACTTAGTCTTTCCATGCGTATCCTAAGAAGCTACGGGGCGGAAATCACGATTACGTCCGAGGTCGGGAAGGGAACGACGGTGGAAATCGAATTCCCGTAAATTTTAGATTGTTACGCTTGGACGGATGGAAAGAATGGCTATCTTTGTTTTATTAGATAACACAAACACAAAACAGAAAGGAGAGACTGTATGAATATTATGAATATGATGTGGTTTATGGGGATGTGCTTATTATCGACAGTTATTATAGGTGGCTTTTTTATTCATCGGGATAATAAGCGTAATGCAGCTGCGAATAAAAAAGGACAGTCTTCAAAGGAAGGCTGAACGATATACTTCATTATAAAAACTATATATGGGTAGAGGTCAGGTTAAGCACTCTTTAGCCGGATCTTTCCTTTTCTACTACCCACCTTTTCCTTTCAACATTTAGGCCGTTTTGATTGTTAGATATAAAAATAAATAATATGGCATACAAAATTGCATTCTTTGGAGCTAAACCGTACGATATAGCTTCATTCGACAAAGTAAATGAAAAGTACAATTACGACATTCGCTACTATAAAGGACATTTGAATCCGAACAATGTAGTCCTGACGCAAGATACGGACGTGGTCTGTATCTTTGTCAACGACACCGCCGATGCCGCTGTGATCGATGCGATGGTGGACAATGGTGTCAAACTGCTGGCCCTTCGTTGTGCCGGTTTTAATAATGTGGATCTGAAAGCGGCCAAAGGAAAGCTGCCGGTCGTTCGCGTACCGGCCTATTCGCCTTACGCCGTAGCCGAATATTCGCTTGCCCTGATGCTGTCGCTGAACCGTAAGATACACCGTGCCTACTGGCGTACGCGAGACGGTAATTTCTCGCTGAACGGCCTGATGGGGTTCGATATGCACGGCAAGACGATCGGTATTATCGGCACGGGAAAGATCGCCAAGATCCTGATCCGCCTGTTGAAAGGGTTCGGAATGCGCATTCTGGCTTATGACCTTTACCCGGACATGAAGTTTGCCGGAGAAGAAGGTATTTCTTATGTTTCGTTAGACGAACTGTATCGCGAGTCGGACATCATCTCCTTACATTGTCCGCTGACCGACCAGACAAAATATATGATCGACAAAGACTCCATCGACAAGATGAAGGAAGGCGTAATGATCATCAATACAGGCCGGGGCCAACTGATCAACACCAACGACCTGATCGAAGGCCTGAAGGAAAAGAAGATCGCGGCGGCCGGTCTGGACGTGTACGAGGAGGAGGGCGAATACTTCTATGAAGACAAGTCTGATAAAATTATCGACGATGATGTATTGGCCCGTCTGCTTTCTTTTAATAATGTGATCGTTACTTCGCATCAGGCTTTTTTCACGAAAGAGGCCCTGCATAACATTGCAGAGACCACCCTTCAGAATATCGAAGACTTCCGCTGCCACCGTCCTTTGGTGAACGAAGTTATTCTGTAAAAAGACGATGTTTATATCGCTGATTTATTATATTTTTGTAGCCATTGTCCGGTGTGAGCCAGGCAATGGCTATTATTTTTATGGTAAACAGATATGGATATAGACAGTCGCACAGGTCTGGTGCTTGAAGGAGGAGGGATGCGTGCCATCTTCACCGTCGGAGTGCTGGACTGCTTTATGGACCATGACATTTGGTTCCCTTATACGATCGGTGTGTCCGCCGGGGCGAGCAACGGTATTTCGTATGCCTCCCGGCAGCGCGGGCGTTCCCGTTTCAGCAATATCGACCTGCTGGAAAAATATGATTATATCGGTTTCAGGCATTTCCTCCGGGGGCGGGGATATATCGACATGAAATACCTTTTTTATATTTATCCGGAAAAATATTATCCGCTCGACTACGAGACGTATTTCAAGTCGCCGAACCGCTTCGTCATGGTCACCAGCAATTGCCTGACGGGTAAAGCCGAATATTTCGAGGAGAAGCAGGATGCAGACCGCCTGGTCGATATCTGTTGTGCCTCCTGTACGCTTCCGGTGCTTTGTCCGGTGGCGTATGTCGACGGTGTCCCGATGGTCGACGGCGGTGTCTGCGATGCCATCCCGATCCGGCACGCCATCGACGACGGTTTCCGCAAGAACGTGATTGTCCTGACCCGCAACAAAGGCTACCGTAAGGAAGAGAAGGACTTCTGGCTGCCCGGCTTCATCTACCGCCGGTATCCCGCTATCCGCAAGCAGTTGAAGCTGCGCTACCGCAACTATAACGAAGTGCTGGATTATATCGACGAGCTGGAAGCGAAAGGAGACGCGATCGTCATCCGTCCGCAAAAGAAAATGGAAGTCGGCCGCACCACCAACGACCGCAAGAAGCTGTCCGCCTTGTATGACGAAGGCTATGCCGTCGGCCGATCCATCGTCGAAAACAACCGGTTCGATTTCAAAACACCGGTGATTTGAATTCAAAACATATATGTTTTGGACATCGAGTGAAAATGAGGGCTTAAAATTCGGATTATTCGAGGAAATTGACTATATTTGTATATTAACACAACTAAAAGAATAAGTGATGATGAATAATTATGCAAATTACCTGTATATAGCTATTCGCGCCGCCCTCGATGCAGGCAAAGCGATCATGGATATTTATACCGATCCGGAATCCGATTTCGGCATCGAACGTAAAGCCGATAACTCCCCGTTGACAAAAGCCGACAAGAAGGCCCATGCGATTATCTCGATGGCCCTGTCCGTGACGCCTTTCCCCGTGTTGAGCGAAGAAGGAAAGGAGACGCCTTTTGCCGAACGTTCAGGCTGGGACATGCTCTGGATCGTCGACCCGTTGGACGGGACGAAGGAGTTTATCAAGAAAAACGGCGAATTTACGGTTAATATCGCCCTTGTGAAGGAAGGGGTTCCGGTATTGGGCGTGATCTACGTGCCCGTGCGGAAAGAGCTGTATTTCGCGGCTGACTCGTTGGGAGCGTTCAAGCTGGCGGAGATAGACTACGGATATCAGCCTTCGATGGACGAGATAAAAACGAAAGCCATACGCCTGCCTATGCCGATGGGACACCAGGGAGTCGTGGTGGTCGCCTCGCGTTCGCACCAGACGGAAGAAACGACGGCCTTTATCGAGAACCTGCGCAAGCAGGGACAGCCGATCACCCTGATCAGTAGCGGCAGCAGCTTGAAGATCTGCCTGGTGGCGGAAGGAACGGCCGATGTTTATCCCCGTTTCGCACCGACGATGGAGTGGGATACCGCCGCCGGACATGCGATTGCACGGGCGGCCGGATGCGAAGTTTATCATATCGATGGCAAAACACCTTTAAAGTACAATAAGGAAGACCTTCATAATCCGTGGTTCATCGTCAAACCGCTCTGACGGGCGGTTTGTTCCGTTTGCTGAAACTTTTGGTCTGTAAGCAAGATTATCCCTAAAATTGGTTATCGTAGTAAGATTAGATTTAATATTCTTATTACATTTGCAACCCTAACAGATAATTGACAATTGATAATTAATGGTCTCTGTTCTTAATTGTCGATTGTCAATTGTCAATTGTCAATTGAAAGGATGAACTTTGAAATAATATTTGTATTGCTGGCATTGGTCGGCATGATCGGGGCGTTGATATGGGATGGGCTGAGGCCCGGAATGGTGTTACTCACGGTTGTGGTGCTGTTCCTCTGTGTTGGAATATTGACGCCGAAAGAAATGCTCGAAGGTTTTAGCAATAAAGGGATGATAACCGTCGGAATGCTTTTTCTGGTAAGCGAGGGTATTCGCCAGAGCGGAGCATTGGGACAACTTATAAAGAAGTTGTTGCCGGAGGGGAAGACAACCGTTTTCAAGGCGCAGTTGCGTATGCTTCCGCCTGTCGCTTTTGTATCCGCTTTTCTCAACAACACGCCTGTTGTCGTTATTTTCGCTCCTATCATCAAGCGTTGGGCGGAGTCGGTCAAGCTGCCGGCGACGAAATTCCTGATTCCTCTTTCGTATGTGACCATTTTAGGCGGCATCTGTACTCTGATCGGGACATCGACCAACCTGGTCGTACATGGCATGATCCTCGATGCCGGATATGAAGGGTTTACGATGTTCGAGCTGGGAAGGGTGGGGATCTTTATCGCGCTGGCCGGCATCATTTACCTCTTCGTGTTCTCCAACAAGCTGCTGCCCGATTCCCGCACCGATCGCTACGAGGAAGAGGAGGAAGACGGCAACCCTGGTAACCTGCACCGGGTGGAAGCGGTGTTAGGCTCCCGTTTTCCGGGTATCAACAAGACATTGGGCGAGTTCAATTTTACCCGTCATTACGGTGCGATCGTGAAAGAGGTGAAGAGCGGGGGACAGCGGTTTACCCGCGATCTCGATAAGGTGACGTTGCACGAGGGCGATACGCTGGTTCTTTGGGCGGACGATACGTTCGTGCCGACATGGGGTGAATCCAGCGTCTTCCTTTTGCTTGCCAACGGCAAGGACGGTACGGAACCTGTTTCCCGCAAGAAACGCTGGCTGGCATTGGGCTTGCTGATCTTTATGATCGTAGGCGCCACGATAGGGGAGTTGCCTGTGGTGAAAGAGGCGTTCCCTGAAATACGGCTGGATATGTTTTTCTTTGTCTGCATTACGACCATCATCATGGCGTGGACCAAGATTTTCCCTCCGAAAAAGTATACCAAATATATATCCTGGGATATTCTGATTACGATTGCCTGTGCCTTTGCCATCAGCAAGGCGATGGAGAATTCCGGTTTCGCAGCTTTGATAGCCCGTCATATTATCGGTATGTCCAGCAGCATGGGACCGTATGCTTTACTGGCGATAGTCTTTATCATCACCAATATCTTTACGGAACTGATTACGAACAATGCGGCTGCGGCGCTCAGTTTCCCGATTGCCTTGTCGGTCGCTACGCAGCTCGGTGTGGACCCGACGCCGTTCTTCGTGGTGATCTGTATGGCGGCATCTGCCAGTTTCAGTACGCCGATCGGTTATCAGACCAATCTGATCGTGCAAGGTATCGGTAGTTATAAGTTCACTGACTTCGTGAAAATCGGTTTACCCCTTAACCTGATCACTTTTTTGATCTCGGTGTTCGTGATACCGATGATCTGGAAATTCTAAACAGGTGAAAGTTGAAAGGTGAAAGTTGAAAGGTGAAAGTTGAAAGTGATGGGGAAGAGTTTGACGGCAGAAAAGTCCTTTGGTTTTGCGATCCGTATCGTTAGACTATATAAGATATTATATGAAAGAAAAGAATTTGTTCTGTCAAAACAGATGTTGCGTAGTGGAACTGCCATTGGTGCCCTTTTGAAAGAAGCTGAGCATGCGCAGTCCAAAGCCGATTTTATAAGCAAAGTGAATATTGCTTTGAAGGAAGCAAATGAAACGGAATATTGGATTATGTTATTGAAAGAAACGGATTATTTATCTGAAAAAGAATACGAATCGATTATAGAAGACTGCCGTGAATTGATTAAACTGACGGTCAGTATTGTGAAAACAAGTAAACAAAATATGAATGGAACAAGTAAATAATAATAATATCGAAGAGAAACTTTCAACTCTCAACTCTCAACTTTCAACTAACATCTATCCTATTTTCGATAGGATGATGACAAGGGAGGATAAGGAGCGTTTGTTGAAGCAGCGCAGTGTGATGGTGTGGTTTACCGGGTTGAGCGGTTCCGGGAAGAGCACGGTGGCGATAGCGCTTGAGCGCGAGTTGCACAAGTGCGGTTTGCTGTGCCGCATCCTGGACGGCGACAATATCCGCAGCGGGATCAACAACAATCTCGGCTTTTCGGCTGAAGACCGGGTAGAGAATATCCGCCGTATCGCCGAAGTAAGCAAACTTTTTATCGATACGGGAGTTATCACGATAGCGGCTTTTATCAGCCCGAATAACGATTTGAGGGAAATGGCGGCATCTATTGTCGGGAAGGAGAACTTCCTGGAAATATATGTCAGCACTCCGATCGAAGAGTGCGAGCGGCGCGATGTCAAAGGGTTGTATGCGAAGGCACGCCGGGGCGAGATCAAGGATTTCACGGGCGTTTCCGCTCCTTTCGAAGCACCCGAACATCCTGACCTGACGTTAGACACTTCCGTGTTGAGCCTGGAGGAATCCGTAACCCGTTTGCTCGAACTGATATTGCCGAAGGTTTCCCTTGGCGGGAAACAATAGTTTCCCCGGCATGGAATTTTTGTTCCTGCAGCATGCAAACATAGTTTCATGGGCATGGAACTATATTAGAATAGAAAGGTAAGAATAATAACAACATTAAATAACATACAATGTCAGATTATAAATTAAGCCATTTACAGGAGTTGGAAGCAGAGTCTATCCATATCATCCGGGAGGTAGCTGCCGAGTTTGAGAATCCTGTGATGCTTTATTCTATCGGAAAAGACTCTTCCGTCATGGTTCGCCTGGCAGAAAAGGCTTTTTCTCCGGGAAAAGTTCCTTTCCCTTTGATGCACATCGATTCCAAATGGAAGTTCAAGGAGATGATTCAGTTCCGCGACGACTATGCGAAGAAATTCGGATGGAACCTGATCGTGGAATCCAATATGGAGGCATTCAATGCCGGTGTAGGGCCTTTCACGCACGGAAGCAAGGTGCATACGGACCTGATGAAGACGCAGGCGTTGTTGCATGCGCTCGATAAATATAAGTTCGATGCCGCTTTCGGAGGCGCCCGTCGCGATGAAGAGAAGAGCCGGGCGAAAGAACGTATCTATTCGTTCCGCGACAAGTTCCACCAGTGGGACCCGAAGAACCAACGTCCGGAGTTGTGGGACATCTACAACGCCCGTGTCCATAAAGGGGAGAGCATCCGTGTGTTCCCGCTGTCCAACTGGACGGAGCTGGATATCTGGCAGTATATCCGCCTGGAGAATATTCCGATCGTACCGTTGTACTTTGCCAAGGAACGCCCGTGCGTAGAGATCGACGGCAACCTGATCATGGCAGACGACGACCGTCTGCCGGAGCAGTACCGCGATCAAATCAAGATGCGCATGGTACGCTTCCGTACCTTAGGCTGCTGGCCGTTGACCGGGGCTGTGGAAAGCAATGCCGACACGATTGAAAAGATCGTCGAAGAGATGATGACGACGACCAAGAGCGAACGCACGACACGCGTGATCGACTTCGACCAGGAGGCAAGCATGGAACAGAAAAAGAGAGAAGGATATTTTTAATTAGTTGAAAGTGGAGAGTTGAAAGTTGAAAGTGGCTTCGTGTCACTATTTTCAACTTTCACCTTTCATCTTTCAACTTTCACCTTTCAACTTAAAATATATGGCAACATTAAATATAAAAGAATACCTCGACAGAGATGAACAAAAGGATTTGCTTCGCTTTCTGACTGCCGGATCGGTGGATGATGGCAAATCGACGCTGATCGGTCGTTTGTTGTTTGACAGCAAAAAGTTATACGAAGACCAGCTGGATGCCCTCGAACGCGACAGCAAGCGCATGGGGAATGCCGGCGACCATATCGACTACGCTCTGTTGCTGGACGGCCTGAAAGCCGAACGCGAACAAGGGATCACCATCGATGTGGCTTACCGCTATTTCAGTACGAATAACCGTAAGTTCATCATTGCCGACACTCCGGGACACGAACAGTACACCCGCAATATGATCACCGGCGGTTCGACTGCCAACCTTGCCATCATCCTGGTGGATGCCCGCACGGGAGTGATTACGCAGACGCGCCGCCATACCTATCTGGTTTCGCTCTTAGGTATCAAGCATGTGGTGCTGGCGGTCAACAAGATGGACCTGGTTGATTTCGACAAGAATATTTTCGACAAGATCGTTTCCGATTATAAGGAGTTTGTCGCTCCGTTGAATATCCCGGATATCACCTGCATCCCGCTGTCCGCTCTGGATGGCGACAATGTGGTGGAGAAGAGCGACCGTACGCCTTGGTACGAAGGGCCGTCGTTGTTGGACTTCCTCGAAACGGTTCCTATCGACCAGGACCGCAACTTCGAGGATTTCCGCTATCCGGTGCAATATGTCCTGCGTCCGAACCTGGACTTCCGCGGTTTCTGTGGGAAAGTGGCCAGTGGTATCGTTCGTAAAGGCGATACGGTGATGGCTTTACCTTCCGGGAAAACATCCAAAGTGAAAAGTATCGTGACATACGACGGAGAGCTGGATTATGCATTCCCTCCCCAGTGCGTCACCATCACGCTGGAAGACGAGATCGATGTTTCACGCGGTGAGATGCTCGTCCATCCGGATAACCTGCCGATTGCGGACCGTAACTTCGAGGCTATGCTGGTGTGGATGGACGAAGAACCGATGGACGCAAGCAAGCAGTTTTATATCAAGCATACGACCAATCTTACACGCGCCCGTGTGGACAGCATCCGTTATAAAGTGAATGTCAATACGATGGAACAGTTGTCGGTTGACAATGGAAAACTGACAACTGACGATTTGCCGATGAAGCTGAACGAGATCGCCCGTGTCGTCTTCACGACCGGAAAGGAACTGTTCTTCGATCCGTATCAGAAGAACAAACAGACAGGCGCCTTTATCCTGATCGACCCGATCACGAACAATACATCGGCTGTCGGCATGATTATCGACCGGGTAGATGCTCGCGACATGGTGACGGAAGACGCGTTGGCTGTACTGAATCTTCCGGAATTGGGTATCGGCCCCGAGCACTACGAAGCTATCCGTTCCGTTTGTAAAGAGCTCGAACGGCAAGGGGTTTCCGTCAAGTGTATAACAGAAAATAAATAAGGTATGGGATTACTGGAATTTGACAAACTACCGATCAATACTTTAGTGGGTGCTGACTGGAAAACGTTCAAGGCTGTGACAGCCAATAAAACGATCGACAAAGGATTTCGTAATAAATATTTCCTGACTAAATCCGTTTGCCGTCTGCTCAGCCTGTTGCAACCCTTCGAAGATGCGCGTTACCGTAAGATTGCGGACAAGCCGTTGGAGATGGACCCGGTGTTCATTCTCGGACATTGGCGTAGCGGGACGACATTCATGCACAATGTCTTCTCGTGTGACAAGCATTTCGGCTACAATACGACCTATCAGACCGTATTTCCGAACCTGATGCTTTGGGGACAGCCTTTCTTCAAGAAGAACATGGCGTTCTTGATGCCCGACAAGCGTCCGACCGATAATATGGAGTTGAAGGTGGATCTTCCCCAGGAAGAGGAATTTGCCTTGGCAAATATGATGCCTTACACGTATTATAATTTCTGGTTCTTCCCGAAGCATATGCTCGAATATTGCGACCGTTATCTGCTTTTCGACAATATCAGCGAACACGAGCGGGAAGTGTTTAAGGAAACGTTCCTCAAACTGATCAAGATTTCCCTCTGGAATACGAAAGGAAGTCAGTTCTTGAGCAAGAATCCGCCTCATACGGGACGTGTGAAGACTTTGGTGGAAATGTTCCCGAATGCTAAATTTATCTATCTGAAACGAAATCCGTATACGGTGTTCGAGAGCACGCGCAGCTTCTTTACCAATACGATCCAGCCGCTCCGCTTGCAGGACATCTCCAACGAGCAGATCGAAAGCAATTTTATCGAAGTATATCGCCGTTTGTTCTATAAATATGAAGAACAAAAGCATCTGATACCCGAAGGAAACCTGGTAGAGGTGAAGTTTGAGGATTTCGAACAGGATGCTTTCGCCATGACAGAGGATATATACAAGAAATTAAACCTCCCCGGTTTTGAAGAGTCTAAAGCTGAAATCGAGAAATACCTCGGGAAAAAGAAGGGCTATAAGAAGAACCAATACAAGTATGACGACCGCACGGTACGGCTTGTGGAAGAAAATTGGGGAATGGCTCTCAAGGAGTGGGGATATTCTTTATAATTGACAATTGTCGGCTCTGCCGGCTTTGCCGACTTAGGGATTTTAGAAAAAACAGAATTTGAAATGAAACAGAAAGCAAAATTCCTCTTTCTCTTGGGAATTGTCAATTGTCAATTGTCAATTGTCAGTTCCCAAGAGCACGTAGTGCCGTTCAGTTTTGGAGATATGGATCATTGGGTCGTTCGCGAGATACATGAATCCGGCATTATCGGAGGAAATACGAAGCATCTTTACGAGCTGGGGCCGACAGATACGATCATCGGCAATACAGCCTATACGAACCGGGGCGGTTCGCCGTGGGCGAACTCCAACGTGATGGCGAAGGTGGCAGGTGTGGTGAAGACGAATACATCTGTCTTCCCTGAAAGACGGGATGACGGTTGGTGTGCACGTCTGGAGACACGCATGGAAAGTGTGAAGGTTTTCGGCTTGGTCGATATTGAAGTGGTAGCCGCCGGTTCTGTTTTTCTCGGAACGGTGCACGAACCGATCAAGGGGACCAAGAACCCGCAGGCCATGTTGAACAGCGGAGTGGCGTTTACCAAGAAGCCAAAGGCTTTGCGTTTTGACTATAAGGTGAAGCTGGCTCCGGAAAAGGACCGTATCCGCAGTACCGGCTTCAGCCGCAAGACGACCGTTGCCGGACAGGATTCGATCGCAGCCATTCTTTTGCTCCAGAAACGTTGGGAAGATAAAGATGGAAATATTTATTCCAAACGTGTCGGGACAATGGTGCAGCGTTATACGGAATCCAGCAACGGTTGGGTGAACGATGCGACCTACCCTATCTTGTACGGCGATATTACGAAGCATCCGGAGTATAAGCCTTATATGCGGATTCAGGTGGAAGAGCGTTATGCCTTGAACAGCCAGGGTAAAAGTGTCCCTATTCAGGAAGTGGGCTGGGCGGCGGAAGGTGAATTGCCGACTCATATCGTCCTGCAGTTTACTTCCAGCCACGGCGGAGCCTATATCGGCTCACCGGGCAATACGATGTGGATTGATAATGTAGAACTAATATATTAGTTGAAAGTTGAAAGGTGAAAGTTGAAAGTGATGAATTTTTCTTTTTAACTTTCACCTTTCAACTTTCACCTTTCAACTGAAAAAATGGTGGTAAAAGATAAAATAAAAGCACTTCGCGAAGCGCTGGAGCAACATAATTACAATTATTATGTGCTCTCGGCACCGACGATATCGGACCGTGAGTTCGATGAGATGATGAAGGAGTTACAGGTCCTTGAAGAGGCGCATCCCGAATATGCCGATCCTCATTCGCCGACCCAGCGGGTGGGGAGTGACCTATCCAAAGAGTTTGAACAGGTAGTGCATAAATATCCGATGCTTTCGTTGGGCAATACCTATTCGGAAGATGAAGTGAAGGATTTTTACGAGCGCATAGCCCGTGACCTGAACGAGCCTTTCGAGATTGTTGCCGAGTTGAAATATGACGGAACTTCCATTTCCCTGACATACGAGGACGGACGTCTGGTCCGAGCCGTGACGCGTGGCGACGGGACACGTGGCGACGATGTGACGGCCAACGTGAAGACAATCCGTTCGGTCCCTTTGAAACTAATGGGCGACCGATACCCGGCAACATTTGAGATAAGGGGGGAGATCTTGCTTCCCTGGGCCGAGTTCGACCGCTTGAACAAGGAACGTGAAGAACAGGAGGAGCCTCTTTTTGCCAATCCGCGCAATGCTGCTTCGGGTACGCTGAAGCAACAGAACCCGGCTGTCGTGGCGGCTCGTAAGCTGGATGCCTATTTCTATTATTTGTTGGGAGAGGAGCTGCCGGCGGAAACGCATTTCGATAATTTGGAGGCGGCCCGTTCATGGGGGTTCAAGATCCCGAATGTGATCCGCGTATGCAACAGCTTGGAGGATATATACGATTATATCGCCTATTGGGATGTCGAACGCAAGAACCTGCCGGTTGCAACAGACGGGATCGTTTTGAAAGTGAATTCATTGCGCCAACAACGCAATTTGGGATTCACGGCCAAAAGCCCACGTTGGGCGATTGCCTACAAGTTCCAGGCCGAACGTGCCGTGACGCGCCTTAACTCCGTGTCTTTCCAGGTCGGGCGGACAGGAGCCGTCACTCCGGTTGCCAATCTGGAGCCGGTATTGCTGGCCGGAACGACCGTAAAGCGTGCTTCCCTTCACAATGCGGATATTATCGAAGGACTCGACCTGCATTTGGGTGACAAGGTGTTTGTGGAGAAAGGCGGCGAGATCATCCCGAAGATTGTCGGTGTCGATGTCGAAGCCCGCGGTTTGCTGGTGGGCGATAAGGTCCGTTTCATCCGTTCTTGTCCCGAATGCGGGACACCGTTGATGCGTCCTGAAGGAGAAGCGGCTCACTATTGTCCGAACGAAGCCGGCTGTCCTCCCCAGATCAAGGGGAAGATCGAGCATTTCGTCACCCGGAGGGCCATGAACATCAATATGGGGCCGGAGACAGTCGAAGATTTGTACGAAGCCGGCTATATCAAGGACACGGCCGATCTCTATACGTTGGAAATAGCCGATCTGCTGCGCTTGGAACGTTGGGCTGACAAGAGCGCCCGTAACCTGATGGCGAGCCTTGAAGAATCCAAACAGGTTCCCTTCGAACGGGTACTTTATGGATTGGGGATTCGTTTTGTGGGTGAAACGGTGGCAAAACGCCTGGTATCCGCTTTCCATTCGATGGAGCAGTTGGAACAGGCTTCTTTCGAAGACTTGACTGCCGTGGACGAGATCGGTGAGCGGATCGCCCGAAGTATCATCGCTTACTTTGCCGACGAGCGTAACAGGACGTTGGTGAACCGTTTGAAGGAATACGGGTTGCAGATGTCCGTGGCCGAAGAAAAGCTGGCCAACCGTTCCGAGAAGCTGAAAGGCTTGAGCATCGTTATCAGCGGGACATTCGCCAAGCATTCCCGTGACGAGTACAAGGCCATGATCGAGCAGCATGGCGGGAAGAACAGCGGTTCGGTGTCCGGTAAGACCGATTATATCCTGGCGGGAGATAATATGGGACCGGCCAAGCTCGAAAAGGCGGCCAAGTTGGGTGTGAAGATTATAAACGAAGACGAATTCTTAAATATGATAGCGGAATGAGACTGACGAATTATTTTATTAAAAAGAAAGTGCAGTCTTTAGCTTCCGGGGCTGCCGGCCGCAAGCATGAGTTTTGTGCGCTGGAAGACGCAGGCCATATCCTGGTCCTTTATCAGGCAAACGATCGCGAGCTTGTCGAGCCTTGTCTGGACGTCCTGCGTAAGAAGAACAAGAAGGTGCAGGCCTGTGTCTATGTAACCGGCGATCCGGAGGCAGATGCCTCGTGCATCCCGGTCCATGCCAAGAAGGATGTGAACGTCTGGCAGGTTCCTTCCGATGTCGTGCTGGAACGGTTCAAGACGGTCAAGGCGGATATCCTGATCGATCTTACGCGCCCCGATTGCTACCCGATGCAATATCTTATGCTACAGCATCCTTGCAGATTCAAGGTGGGAGTGAAGCATGCCGATATAGATTTGTATGATTTGTCCATATCGGTAACAGAGCGTGAAGATATCAAGCATTTATTCGAACATATATTATTTTATTTGCAGGCGATACGCTCAAAATGATATAAATTCCTTATTTTTGCAGCACCGTTGACAATTGACAATTATTATCATGGCAGACATAAATTTAAAAGGAATGGGTGTGGCGTTGATCACTCCCTTTAAAGAAGATGAAAGTGTAGACTATGAGGCGTTAGCCCGGCTCGTAGATTATCAGTTGCAGAATGGAACCGATTATCTGGTTGTGTTAGGTACCACCGCTGAAACCCCTACACTCACGGAAGAAGAAAAGAAGGATATAATCAATTTGGTCGTGACGAAGGTAAACGGACGCATTCCCATCGTGTTGGGGGTTGGCGGAAACTGTACGCGTTCGGTTGTCGAGAAGTTGAAAAACGATAATTTTGACGGTATAGATGCGATCCTGTCTGTCGTACCTTATTATAACAAACCATCCCAGGAAGGAATCTATCAGCATTATAAAGCGATTGCGGAGGCGACTACGTTACCGATAGTCCTGTATAACGTTCCGGGACGTACCGGTGTGAATATGACGGCCGAGACTACGCTGCGTATCGCTCGTGAGTTCAAGAACGTGATTGCAGTCAAGGAGGCTTCCGGCAATATCACCCAGATGGACGATATCATCAAGAACAAACCGGCGAACTTCAATGTGATTTCAGGAGACGACGGTATCACCTTCCCGCTTATTACGTTGGGAGCTGTCGGCGTGATTTCCGTAATTGGCAATGCTTTCCCGCGTGAGTTCAGCCGTATGGTGCGTCTGGCATTGGCTGGTGACTACGATAGCGCCCGCACGATCCACCATAGTTTTACGGAGCTGTTCAGTTTGCTGTTTATCGACGGTAATCCGGCGGGAGCGAAGAGCATGCTGAATGCGATGGGCTTTATTGAAAATAAATTACGCTTGCCTTTGGTTCCGACCCGTATCACCACATTCGAAAAGATTCGTGATGTATTACGTCAGTTGAGCATTAAATGTTAAGATTTTTCAGGCTTGTAGGGGTGGGGTTCTACTCCGCCCGATATCAGTAATCCCGCATCTACTTTTTCCGTTTGCGTCAGGATAATCGTACCGTCCTTGTCGGCAAGGAATACGCGGGGTATGGTGTTGTCGGCAAAGAGGGAGTAGACGTTCAGGTCCGGATCGGCGAAAAACTTCATATTGTACTGATGTTCCCGGAAATAGGCCGCTACCTGCTCTTCGGTTTCTCCACGTGCGATCAGAAGCACACAGACGGAGGGATCGTCTTTGTATGTATGATATAAAGTGGAAATATCCGGGAAGGCCTTCTGGCAGTCGGAACAGGTCGTACTGAAGAAAATAATCAGGGCAAATTTATTTTCCAAGTCTTTTTTCGATACCGTTCCATCCGGATTGGAAATGCTGAATTCGGGTAACGGATCGCCTTCCTCCAAAGCAAAGCCACCCTCAGGCGGCAATTCCTCGTGGATGCAGGCGGTGAGAGATAACAGACTGATTATGTAAAACAATAAATATTTCATGGGGTAAAGATACGGGTTGTTCGCCATACTTTGTGACTTTTTGCATGGATATTTGCATATTATCCTGTATATTTGTACCGGAATTTCAGATATCAAAGAACAAAACAGCAAGAAATACACTTGGTCATACAATCTAAAAATATGGTGCGCGTGATGCGGTTTATACTGGTCGGTACGCTGAATGCGTTAATTACGGTCTTGATTGTCTGGCTGATGATGGACAAGCTTGGTTGTAACTATATCGCTACCAATATCACCGCTTATGTGATTGCGCAGATCAATAATTTCTTCTGGAGCAAATATTGGATATTTTCATCCCGCACCGGTAAGTTTCGCCGTGAGATTCCCCTTTTTCTGATCGCTTTCGGATGTGCTTATTGTTCCCAATTCCTCGCTTTGCTTATCATGGTGGAAATCTTTGACTTGAACGAATATCTCGCCCAGTTCTTAGGATTGTTTATCTATGGTGCAGTCAACTATATGATGAACAAAAAAATCACCTTCCAACTCACCCCTTAATTCTTAATTTTTAATTCCTCAGTGCGCCCGTTCACGAAACTCCGACGGTGTCACGCCCTCTTTCTTCTTGAAGAAGGTGGAGAACTGTCCGGCATTCTCGAATTTGAGACTGTAGGCTATTTCCGAGATATTCATGCTGCTGCTGGTAAGCAGTTCCTTTGCCTTCAGGAGTTTTTGCTGCAATTGATATTGGGCGGGCGATACGCCTGTATATTCTTTGAACATACGGCGGAACCAGGAGTAGCCGAGCCCCAGGCGGGAAGCTATTTCTTCCGGTGTCAGCGGGTTTTCCACCTGCTCTTTCATCAGGATGCGGGCTTCGTTGATCTTATCCACAACGTAGGTATTCGTGAAGGAGTTGTTTCTTCTTTTATAATAGACCGTACCCAATATATGAAGGACGATACTCGAAATCATCTCCTGGTAGCCCGTCTTTTCCTGAGAGGCGAATTTCAGTATGTCTTCATATAGTCCGACGATCGTCGCACTGAGCCCGATGTGCTGTAACGGTTCCTCGCGGGTAAAAAAGCGTTTTTCCACGCGCCGGTCGATGTGGACACCGCGGAAACCGACCCAGTATTCGTCCCAGCCTGTCTCGCTGTCGGGATAGTAGCTGTGCCATTCTCCCGGAAAAAGCAGGATCATCGTGCCGGCGTTTATCTTTTGCATCTTGCAGGATTGCGAAGAGAAGTAACCGCTTCCCTTCGTGATATAGACCAGCTGGTATTCGTTCAGGATTCGTCCGGTCTGCGGCTTGAAGTTATAATTGTCCGGATGCTTCGAAAGAGGATAGTTCCCTTTCGGGGGAATAAACTGGTAGCCGACGGTCGTGACGACAATTCCCCACTCTTCGTCTATCGCACTTATCGTCAGGTATCTCAATTGATCGCTTAGTCGTTTCTCCATCTCCTCTGTCAGATTTGAAAGGTTTAAAATCATTTTCAAAAGCAAAGATAGTAATTTACCGTTTACTTTTGCAATCATAAAACAAACAACTTTGTTGTACCATGAAGAAATATAACTTTTTAGCCTTTGATATAGGAGCGACCAGTGGACGTGCCGTGTTAGGCACTTTGGTTGGTGACAAATTTGAAATGCAGGAACTTCACCGTTTCCCGAATGCGATCATGGAGTTGCATGGGAAATATTACTGGGACATATACCGGTTATATGATGCCTTGAAAGAAAGCCTTACGATTTGTGCACGCCGGAACCTGCTCCCGGACTCTATCGGGATCGATACCTGGGGGGTGGATTTCGGGTATCTGGCGGAAGACGGCACACTGTTGGGGCTACCGCGTGCGTATCGCGATCCTTATACGGACGGTGCGCCGGAAGAATATTTCCAGCGTGTTCCCCGGTCGGAAGTCTACCGGCTTACCGGTATACAGATCATGAATTTTAATAGTGTTTTCCAGTTATTTAGGGCTAAAAAGGAAGGTTTCGGGCCGTTGGAGGCTGCCGAAGAGATACTGTTTATGCCCGATCTGCTTTCTTACCTGTTGACGGGTAAAAAGGTTTGTGAATATACGGATGCTTCCACCTCCGGATTGCTGAATCCGGTGACGAAAGAGTTCGAGGCGTCCTTGTTGGAAGCGGCAGGGGTAGCTCCGTCCATTATGCGTCCGGTAGTGATGCCGGGAACTTTTGTCGGGGAGCTGACCGATGCGCTTGCACGGGAAACGGGGATCGGCAAAGTGCCTGTCATAGCAGTTGCCGGCCACGACACGGCTTCGGCTGTCGCGGCTGTTCCGGCGGCGGATCGGGAGTTTGCCTATCTTAGCAGCGGCACATGGAGCCTTATGGGGATCGAAACGGAAGAACCGATTATCTCGGAAGAATCCTTCCTGCATAACTTTACGAACGAAGGCGGTATAGACGGGACGACCCGTTTCCTGAAAAATATTACCGGGATGTGGTTGCTCGAACAGTGTCGGAAAGAGTGGGAGAAGGCCGGGCGCGACTATTCCTATCCGGCGATAGTCAAGATGGCGGAACGGGCGACGCCTTTCCGTCGTTTTGTGAATCCTGACGATCCGCGTTTTGCCAATCCGCCGAGCATGACGGAGGCAATCAAGGCTTATTGCCGCGAGACGGGGCAGCCCGAACCGGTCGAGGACGACGAGTTTATCCGCTGTATTTTTGAAAGTCTGGCATTCCGGTATAAGGAGGTGCTGGCATTGTTATCCGAAATGGCTCCTTTCCCGATCCGCAAATTGCATGTGATCGGGGGAGGCTCGATGAATAATCTTCTCAATCAATTTACGGCAAATGTAATAAACATGCCGGTTGTGGCAGGGCCTTCGGAGGCGACGGCAATCGGCAACTGCATGGTGCAGGCGAGGGCGGCGGGATTGGTAGCCGACCGTTGGGAGATGCGCCGTTTGATCAACTCTTTCCTTTCGCCGGCTGTCTTTCTGCCGGAAGGTAGTGGAGAGTGGGAAGAGGCTTTTAGGAAATATAAATCTGTAACCTCAAAAAAATAAGACCATGACAAAAGAAAACATTATCAGACAAGCGTATGAGGCAGCTGTTGAACGCTATGCAGCTGTCGGTGTGGATGCAAGGGAGGCAATGGACAAATTGCAGAAGATATCTCTTTCGATGCATTGCTGGCAGGCGGACGATGTGAGCGGTTTCGAGAACCAGGGCGGTTCGCTGACGGGCGGAATCCAGGTGACAGGCAACTATCCGGGACGTGCCCGCACGATCGACGAAGTGCGTGCCGATGTCTTGAAAGCGGCTTCTCTGATCGCTGGTAAACATCGCTTGAACCTGCATGAAATATATGGCGATTTCCAGGGCAGGAAGGTCGACCGTGACGAAGTGGAACCTGCTCATTTTGAGAGCTGGATGCAGTGGGCGAAAGAGAACGGGATGAAGCTGGATTTCAACAGCACTTCTTTTTCGCATCCGAAGAGCGGCGACCTGACGTTGGCGAATCCCGACGATGCGATCCGCAATTTCTGGATCGAACATACGAAACGCTGCCGCTGGATCAGCGAGGAGATGGGCAAATACCAGGACGATCCCTGTATTATGAACCTGTGGATTCACGACGGCAGTAAAGAAGTTCCCGCCAGCCGTCTCAAATATCGTCAGATACTGGAACAGTCGCTCGACGAGATTTTTGCAACTGAATATAAGAACATGAAGGATTGTATCGAGGCAAAACTGTTCGGCATCGGTCTGGAAAGTTATACGGTCGGTTCCTATGATTTTTACTTGGGCTACGGTGCGAAGAAGAATAAGATTGTGACGCTCGACACGGGCCATTTCCATCTGACGGAAAGTATCGCCGACAAGGTTTCGGCCCTGCTTCTTTTTACACCGGAGATCATGTTGCACGTGAGCCGTCCGATTCGTTGGGACAGCGACCATGTGGTGATCCTGAGCGACGACTTGCTCGATCTGGCACGCGAAATCATCCGTTGCAAGGCATTGGACCGTGTGCATATCGGCTTGGACTACTTCGATGCGACGATCAACCGTATCGGGGCGTACGTGATCGGTTGCCGTGCAACGCAGAAGGCTTTTATGCAAGCCCTTCTTGAACCATCGGCAACTTTGCAGCAGTACGAAGCCGAAGGCAAATATTTCCAGCGTTTAGCTCTGCAGGAGGAAATGAAGAGCCTTCCGTGGACAGCCGTCTGGGATATGTTCTGCCTGCAAAACGACGTCCCGGTAGGTGAGGATTATATCGCCGAGATAGAAAAATACGAAGCGGAAGTAACAAGTAAACGTTAACCTTAGGGGCGAACACACAGGTTCGCCCTCTAAAAATAACATATATGGAAATAATCATCGGATTGATCATAATCGCAATCGGTAGTTTCGGGCAGAGCAGTTCCTACGTTCCGATCAACAAAGTCAAGGATTGGAGCTGGGAAAGTTTTTGGTTGGTGCAAGGCATTTTTGCCTGGCTCGTCTTCCCATTCTTAGGAGCGCAGCTTGCCATTCCCAATGGGAGCAGCCTCTTGGAACTGTGGAGTGCCGGCGGAGCTGCGGGGGCCGTTATCTACGGAATCTTGTGGGGGATCGGCGGGTTGACCTTCGGGTTGAGCATGCGTTATTTGGGGGTTGCGCTCGGCCAGAGCATCGCGCTTGGAACGTGTGCCGGTTTCGGGACGCTTTTCCCGGCAGTTTTTGGCGGAACGGATTTGTTTCATGGCGATGGCCTGGTCTTGCTGATCGGTGTGTGTATCACGCTTGCCGGTATCGCCGTGATCGGGTATGCCGGAAGTCTTCGCGCCCGTAATATGACCGAGGAGGAAAAGAAAGCGGCTGTAAAGGATTTCGCGTTGACGAAAGGTTTGCTTGTCGCTCTTTTGGCCGGTGTGATGAGTGCCTGCTTCAATCTGGGCCTGGAATCCGGCGCTCCGATCCTTGAGAAGGCGAAACAGTCCGGCGCAAGCGAATTGTTCGCACTGAATCCGGTCATCCTGTTGGTGACGATCGGGGGTTTTATCACGAACGCCTCTTATTGCCTTTTCCAGAATGTAAGGAACAAGACGGGGAGAGATTATTTCTCCGTATCAGGCGGTACTTTGCTGAATAATGTCTTATTTTGTGCGCTGGCAGGTGTTTTGTGGTATTCGCAATTCTTCGGGCTGGGAATGGGAAAGAGCTATTTTGCCGAATCTCCGGTGATGCTGGCCTTTTCATGGAGCATCTTGATGTCGCTGAATGTGATCTTCAGCAATGTGTGGGGCATTATATTGAAAGAGTGGAAAGGGGTGAGCCGGCAGACGATCGTCGTTTTGGTTTGCGGCATGTGTCTCCTGATATTCTCACTTTTGCTGCCTAATTTGATTTAAGATAATGATCGGATTGGAGATAGGCATGGGACGTTAGTTCGATAGGTATGGAACTTAATTTCCATAGGTATGAAATTAAGCTCCCGTGCTTGTCTGTTTTTTGCCGGGTGAAGAACAATTTTGAGCCGGGGGCGTGTCCCTCATAAAAAAGATATATAAGTAAAATGAAAACAATCAGAAACAATGAAAAATTGATGGCCGAGATTGGCCGTATCGCTGAAGTGGCCGGCTATCTTTGGACAAAAGGATGGGCGGAACGTAACGGTGGTAACATTTCCGTAAACCTGACCGACTTGATGAACGATGTCGAAAAAGCACTTCCCGCACTGGGACCGGCTATTCCTTTACAAGAAGCGATGACCGCTCTTGCCGGACATATTTTCTATGTCACCGGTACAGGAAAGCGGATGCGTTATGTAGCACAGGAACCGTTGGCCAACGGTTCCTTGATCCGTATCGCCGGGGATGGAAAAAGTTATGATATTATTGCTGAACAATTGATTTTGCCTACTTCCGAGTTGCCTTCGCATTTGATGATGCATAATTATCTGCGTGGCCTGGGCCGTGATAACAGAGTCGTTCTGCATACGCACCCGACCGACCTGATCGGCATGACGCATTGTAAACCGTTCTTGGATTCGGATGTCATCACCCGTACGTTGTGGAGCATGATTCCCGAATGTCGTATCATTGTCCCGAAAGGAGTCGGTATTGTTCCCTATGAAATACCTGGGACACTGGATTTAGCACGTGCAACCATTAAACAATTGGAAAAGCACGATGTCGTATTCTGGGAAAAACATGGTATTTTGGCAGTCGGTGAAGACCTGATCGAATGTTTTGACGCAATCGACACGCTAAGCAAGTCCGCCCAAATCTATTTCAGCGCACGCATGGCAGGATACGAACCCGCCGGCATGACTGACAAGCAGTTGGATGATTTGGTTCCGGCCTTCGGTTTGTGATAGGTTACGATCGTAAATGATGATTTATAGGTGTGTTTATAGCAACGAGGTATAGCTTTGTTTGTCACTACACCGGTAAATCATCATTCATATAAATACCATATACCATGAAAACATTATTTATTCTTATATCTCTATTCTTTGCCGTATCATTGTCCGCTCGGCAGCGCGATAGTCGTGTACGCGAATATCTACCTCCCGCACGCATCGTCTGGCAACAGGAAAGCCAGTTGATACAGGGTGCAAACCATTTGCTTCTTTCTGGAAACGGACAATCCAATCTTGTGAATCATAACATCTGTAAGCTTTCGAGCACCGACCGGCAGCATCCTGCCATCCTTCTTGATTTTGGAAAAGAACTGCAAGGCGGCTTGCAAATAGTAACCGGCATGCCGGCTTCGCACGAACCAGTCGCCGTCCGGATCCGTTTGGGTGAGTCGGTAAGTGAAGCCATGTGCGATATAGATGGGGTGAACGGTGCTTCCAACGATCATGCCATGCGCGATTTTACTATTCGCCTACCCTGGTTGGGGGGTATGGAAGTGGGTAATTCTGGGTTTCGGTTTGCTCGGATTGATCTTTTGGACGATTCCGTCGAATTGCATATTAAAGAAATACGTGCCATTTCCGTTTTTCGGGACATCCCATATAAAGGCTCATTTCGTTGCAACGACGAACGGCTGAACCGGATTTGGCAGACTGGTGCTTATACGGTACATTTGAATATGCAGGAGTATATTTGGGACGGCATCAAACGTGACCGTTTGGTCTGGATTGGTGATTTGCATCCGGAAGTGATGACGGTCAACACTGTTTTCGGATATAACGAGGTGATACCGAAAAGCCTTGATTTTATCCGCGATGCAACGCCGTTGCCTGGCTGGATGAACGGGATGTGCAGTTACTCCATCTGGTGGTTGCTGATCCAGCGCGACTGGTATTACTATCAGGGGGACTTGGCTTACTTGAAGGAACAGAAAGACTATTTGACCGGTTTGCTCCGTCTTTTGATCTCCAAAGTCGGTGACGACGGCGTCGAGAAGCTCGACGGAGGAGGACGTTTCCTCGATTGGCCGTCCAGTGAAAATCCGGTTGCCATCGATGCCGGCTTGCAAGCCTTGATGCTACAGGCGATGAAAGCCGGAAACGAACTTTGTAAGGTGTTGGGCGAAGATGCGTTGGCGGCAGAATGCGAGGCTGTAGGAAACAGGATGACCAAGGCCGCTTCGAAGGTGATAAAACCTTTCCTGAAGTCAGGTGTTGCTCCGGATGCTCCTGGATCGAAACAGGCAGCTTCCCTGTTGGCGTTGGCCGGACTGATGAAGCCGGAAGAGGCCGATCGGAGATATCTCGCAGTTAATGGAGGGCATGGATTCTCTACTTTTTATGGTTATTATATGCTTCGAGCGATGGCTGCTGCCGGCAATTATCAAGGGGCGATCGACGTGATACGCCAATTCTGGGGTGCGATGCTCGATTTGGGTGCAACTACTTTTTGGGAAGATTTCAACTTAGACTGGTTGCCCGGCGCTTCTCGCATCGATGAATTGGTTCCGGTAGGCAAGAAAGATATTCATGGCGATTACGGGGCTTATTGTTATAAAGGTTTCCGCCATAGCCTTTGTCACGGTTGGGCTTCTGGTCCGACTTCCTGGCTGAGTGAATATGTGTTGGGTGTCCAGGTTGTGGAGCCGGGTTGCCGCGTTGTCCGGATCACACCGCATTTAGGTGACTTGGAGTGGGTGGAAGGAACGTTCCCGACTCCTTACGGTGTGATCACTATCCGTCACGAAAAAGGCGCTGACGGGAAAGTACGGAGTCGGATCGATGCTCCGTCCGAAGTAAAAGTTGTACGATAATCAAATCAGATAAAGATATGGTAAAAAAAAACACGCTGTTGATCTGCTCACTTGCCTTCTTCTCGCTGATGGGTTGCAAAGGTAAAAACGAGCTTACGGTTCCGGTGAACCTGCGAACAGAATACCTGCGCGAACCGATCGGTTTGGATACGAAAAGTCCCCGTTTCACTTGGGAATACAAAGGAAGTGAGAAGAACTTTTTGGCTTCCCGTTCGGAAATCCGTATCGGGACCTCGCCGGATAACCTGCAACCGTATACCGATAATATGACATTGGAACCGCATACCCGTTACTATTGGAATGTGACGGTATGGGATCAGGATGGAGACATTTGCGAGACTTCGGAAACGGCTACTTTCGAGACTGCCAAATTCAAGTCGTCCGACTGGTCGGGAAAATGGATAACCGACAGTCACGATAAGGAGTTCGAGCCGGCCCCCATGTTCCGCAAAGCTTTTACATTGGGAAAAGAGATTGAAGAAGCCCGCGTGTATGTGGCTGCCGCTGGTTATTACGATTTGTTTATCAACGGTAAGCGGGTAGGAGAGAACTATCTTGATCCGGGCTATACGCATTTCGACAAACGTATCCTATATGTGACACATGATGTAACCTCTCTTTTAAAACCGGGTGGCAACGCTATCGCTACCGTTTTGGGTAACGGCTGGCACAATGTACAATCCAAAGCTGTCTGGAATTTCGAGACTGCCCGTTGGCGTAACCGTCCCCGGATGCTCTGTGAATTGCGCCTACGCTATACCGATGGTACGACTGAAGTCATCGCCACCGATGAAAGTTGGCGTACCGCGACCGGTCCCTATACCTATAACAACATCTACAGCGGTGACAAATACGATGCCACGTTGGAAGAAAATGGTTGGAACGCGGAAGGGTTCGATGACAGCAAGTGGGATCCGGTACAAGTTACGGAAGCTCCGGCTCCCTTATTGGCCGCCCAGCAGATGCCGGGTATCCGGATTACGGAAGAATTGCAGCCTGTCTCGATGAAGAAGTTCAGCGATAAACTTTATGTATTTTCATTCGAAAAGAATTTTGCCGGTCTGTCCCGATTAAAGGTGAAAGGTGCTCCCGGTACGCGGATCACTTTGAAGCATGGAGAGTTGCTGAAAACAGACGGTCGTCTGGAACAGGGAAATATAGATGTCTATTATCATCCTGTGAAACCGGGAGAGGTTTTCCAGATGGATGTGTTCACACTGAAAGGAACAGGTGAAGAGGAAATCTTTATGCCTTCATTCGCCTATCATGGTTTCCAGCATGTGGAAGTTGAAAGTTCGGCTCCCGTAGTCCTGACAAAAGAGAGTCTGACCGGACTGTTCATGCACACAGCGGTAGAGCCCGTAGGCTCCTTCTCCTGCTCCGATCCGTTGTTGAACAAAATATGGAAGGCGACAATGGAAGCCTATCGTAGTAACCTGCACAGTATTCCGACCGATTGCCCGCAGCGTGAAAAGAACGGCTGGACGGCCGATGCGCATGTAGCAATCGACCTCGGCCTGTTAGGTTTCGACGCCATCACCTTGTATGAGAAATGGATGAACGACTTCATTGATAACCAGCGCGAAGCCGGTGAGATCTCCGGTATTATCCCCTCCAGCGGCTGGGGATATGGTGAATGGCCCGGCCCGGTATGGGATGCCGCCATGTTTATCATCCCAAATGCTTTGTATAATTATTATGGTGAGACACGCAGTATCGAGAACCTGTATCCTACGATGTTGCGCTATTTGGATTATTTGAAAGCAAAAGAGAAGGACGGTGGTTACCTGACCTTCGGTTTAGGAGATTGGGTGTACTGGAAGTCTACGACCAATAACACTTATACCTCTACTGCTTATTATTATTTGGATTACACCTTGATGGCCCGTTTCGCCGGACTGTTGGGTAAAGATGCCGCCCCTTATCGGCAGAGAGCCGACGAGTTGAAGGCCTTGGTCAACCGTAAGTTCTTCAATCCCGAAACGGGGGTCTATGCTGAAGGAACCCAGACGGCACAGGCGATTGCCCTCTATTTAGGAATCGTACCGGAAGGTAAGGAGCAGTTGGTCGCCGATAAACTTTGCGAGGTCGTGCGTGCCAACAACCATTTCCTCGATTTCGGCCTGCTCGGAAGCAAGTCTGTTCCGGCCATGCTGACCCGCTACGGCTATGTCGAGGATGCTATGAAGATGATTACGAAGACGGAAGCTCCCTCTTGGGGCTATTGGGTGGAAACGATGGGATATACGACGTTGCCTGAAACCTGGACGTTAAGTCCTGAGTTCCGCGACGCCTCCCTGAATCATGTCTTTATGGGAGATGTCTCTGCTTGGATGATGAATCAGCTTGCTGGTATCAACTACGATGCTGTTGAACCAGGTTTCCGCCATATTCTGATTACGCCTCATTTCGTGGAAAGAGTGAATTGGGCGAAAGGTGAGTATCATTCTGTACGGGGCTTGATTTCGAGCGAATGGAAACGGGAGGGAGGCAAAGTTACTCTTACCGTGACGATCCCGTCCGGCTGTACGGCGGATATCCGTGTCGGCGATAAGACGGAAACAGTCGGGTCTGGTACACATGTGAAAACTTATTAAACGAGAATACCATGAAACATTATTTTCTGTTGTTACTGTTAATCGGATGTATCGCTTCCGGCCATGCTGAATCTGGCTGGAAAGCCCATTGGATCAATACGGAACGTTGTCAGAGCGAGACGAACACCTGGTTGGCTTTCCGTAAAACCGTCCATATAGACAAGGTTCCGCAAACTCTTACCGCCCGCATCGCTGCCGATAGCAAATATTGGTTGTGGATAAACGGTCGCCTGGTCGTCTTTGAAGGCGGGCTTAAACGGGGACCTTCTCCGTATGACACCTACTACGATCCGGTAGAGATAGCTCCTTATTTGCAAAATGGCGAGAATACGATTGCTGTGCTGGTCTGGCATTTCGGTAAAAGCGGATTCAGTCATGTGAACAGTGGTCTGGCTGCCTTGCTGTTTGAAGCTGTCGCTCCTGGTGTCGAGATCGTTTCCGACAAGAGCTGGCAATGCACCGTATATGATGCCTATCAGGATACTGAGGCGCCCTATCCGAATTATCGTTTGCCGGAAAGCAATATCCGTTTCGATGCCAGGATGGAAATGTCCGGCTGGAATCAGCCCGGCTACACAGGCAAGATGCCGAATGCCGAAATTATTTCGTCTGTCGGGGTCGCCCCTTTAGGTAAATTGGTCGAGCGTCCGGTACCCCTATGGAAAGACTATGGCTTGAAACCGTATGTCAGTGTCCGCCGGTCGTCTGCCGGCGATACGCTTTATTGTCGTCTGCCTTATAACAGCCAAGTGACTCCTTATCTGAAAGTGGAAGCTCCTGCCGGCAAGGTGATCCATATCCGGACGGACAACTATGAGGGCGGTTCTCAATACAACGTCCGCGCTGAATATGTCACGCGCGACGGCGTGCAGGAATATGAGAGTTTAGGCTGGATGAACGGTCACGAGATGCAATATATCCTGCCGGAAGGCGTGAAGGTGCTGGATGTGAAATTCCGGGAAACCGGTTACGATACCGAATTTACAGGTTCTTTCAGTTGCAATGATCCGTTCATGAACGAACTTTGGAAACGTTCGGCCCGCACCTTATATATAACGATGCGCGATAGTTATATGGACTGTCCGGACCGCGAACGGGCGCAATGGTGGGGTGACGAGGTGAACGAATTGGGCGAGGCTTTCTATGCCCTTTCTCCCTCTAGCCATAAACTGGCGCTGAAAGGCATCTACGAACTGATGAACTGGCAACGCGAAGACGGTGTGATTTTCGCTCCGGCCCCGGCTGGTAACTGGCGGAAAGAGTTGCCATTGCAAATGTTGGCTTCGGTAGGTTGGTACGGTTTCTATACCCAGTATTATTATAGTGGCGACAGTAGCTTTGTCGCCGGTATTTATGACCGAATGCACCACTATCTGCACGAAGTATGGCAAGTAGATAAGAGCGGCCTGGTTATCGAGCGTGACGGCGATTGGAGCTGGGGTGACTGGGGAGAAAACATCGATATGGGCGTGTTGGTAAATTGCTGGTATTATTTGGCCTTGAAAGCAGAGAAAGCTTTTGCCCTCCAACTTGGAAAAACAGCCGATGCCGATGAGATCGGCCGTATGATGTACAGTATAGGGAAATGCTTCGACACAAAGTTTTGGACAGGATCAGCATATCGCTCTCCCGGCTATAAGGGAGAAACGGACGACCGTGCACAGGCGATGGCTGTCGTTTCCGGTTTAGCTTCCGCTGATAAATATCCTGCTCTGGTAAAAGTCCTGAAGAAGGAATGCCATGCCAGTCCCTATATGGAAAAGTATGTGCTCGAAGCCTTGTTCCAAATGAATGAACCGGCCTTTGCTTTAGAGAGGATGAAGCAACGCTATGCGAAAATGATGGATTATCCTGAATATACGACCTTGTTCGAAGGATGGGGAATCGGTCCGGACGGTTTCGGAGGCGGTACGATCAACCATGCATGGAGTGGTGGCCCTCTTACGTTGCTGAGTCAGAAAGTGTGCGGTATAGAACCTACCTCTCCAGGTTTTCGTTCCTTCAAGGTTTGTCCCCAAATGGGCACTTTGACCGAAGCCTCTGCTACAGTAGATACGCATTTCGGCAAGATAGAGGTGTCGCTGAAACGCAAAGGTAAAAAGATACAGGCCACCCTTTCCGTTCCCGAAGGAACGACAGCCGAAGTCATCTGGCCCGATGGCTCCCGCAAGAATTTCGATCCGGGGCGCCATCAGGCGAAACATGTAGGCCTTAAAGGAAAAAAATAGTACTTTTGTATCATTCTTTCTATTACTCTTCTGCGGGTAAGCCGTGGTAATTTATAAAAACATCTCCCTTTTCGAGAGGAGCGTGGGGCATGTGATCTTCGTATATCGCCTGGCAGCATTTTTGAAGATTGCATGCCTTTTTTGTGTCCTGCTCAAAAAGGGAAATACTGTCAGGCTACTGCAATCGGTAAGTTAACGGGACGGTATATTGTACGCGGACGACTTTTCCGTCTTTCATCTTTCCCGGAGTCCATTTGGGCATCGACTTGACAATCCGTAAGGATTCTTCATCCAATGAGGGATATAAAGCCTGTGTCACTTTGGCGTTTGTGATGCTTCCGTCTTTTTCGATAACGAATGTGACGACTACTTTTCCCTGTTTTCCCTGTTGCTGGGCTTCTGTCGGATATTTTATGTTTTTAGCAAGAAACTGCAATAATGCATTTTGCCCGCCCGGAAATTCCGGCATGATATCACATGTGTCATAAATCTTGTCTTTTTCCGGTGGAAGCGGATTGGCTGCTTCCATTTTGGAAACAGTAGTGGTGGCGAGAGCAGTCGGCTGTTGGATAACCTCTGCTACCTTTTCATTCAAAACACGTGCCATCGCATCGATATTATTGAGCAATAGCAAGCCTGCGGCCATTGGAACCAGTGCCAGGTATTTCACTTTTCTGGCGTTGTTCGTTCTTTTTTTGTTTAACATAGTAATTCTCTTTTTAAGTGGTAAGACACTGAAATTGTTATATAAATTTGCAATAGCCGTATTGGGATGTTTTACTCCGATCAGATGGTACTGGTATTCTTTTTTGTCGAATCCGGCAAGCATGACTTGTTCATCTGCGATAAATTCATGATTTATACCGATCTCTTTCTTTAGCCACCAGGCAAACGGATTTAACCAGCAGGCGATACAGATGATTTCACCAGCCATCATGTCGATCGAATGCCATTGGCGGACGTGTGTTTGTTCATGGATCAAAATGTCATCAAGCCTTTCCCGTTGATGCGGATCGGATGAAATGAAAATCCAGCCGAAAAAGGAGTAGGAGGCTTCCGCTTCCGGAAGGATACAAACTTCGATGCCGTTCAAAGTGATTTTCCTACATTTCCGGTGTAAACGAGAAACAGTGAACAGCTCCGCCAGACATCTGGACAGCAACAGGCCGGCTCCTGCCAGCCAGATAACTTGCATAACCTTGAGCCCGGTTTCTTTCCAGTCGGAGGCGGCTATTTCATTGCTTGCTGTCAGGACTGTTTCTTTAGGTAGCAACCCTGAATAGTAGCCGACTATACCTGCTACGCTTGTCTGGGTGGATAACCAGCCGCTTAAATCCGGTAAAGGGTAAAGGAATGCGATCAGGTAAATCGACAATAACACCCCTCTGCGTAACCTGAAGAACGTATCGTCACGGAATAATAGGCGATAACAGATATATAAAAATGCCAACGCCAGATTTACCTTTAGAAAATAGATTAGTATCGGAGTTATCATATTGATATCTTTATAATTGATTATTCTTCCTTTTCGATCTGATCCATCAAGTCCTGCAAATCGCTTTTGGATAATTTACGATCGCGGACAAAGAAGGAAACCATTTCTTTATAAGAACCGGTGAAATAATTTTGTACGACATTCGACATGAAAGTACGCTTGTATTCCGCTTCTTTCACACGTGGAGAAAAGAGTGTAATCGTTCCGAATTTCTTCGGGGTGACGTACTTCTTTTTTTCAAGGTTCCGGACCACCGATGCCACGCTGGTGTAGGGCGGTTTCGGATCGGGCATTTCGTTCAGTATGTCACGGATGAAACATGATCCTAATTTCCAGATATACAACATCACGCTTTCTTCTTGTGCAGTCAGTCTTTCCATTGTCTTGTTGTTTTTTTGAATTTCAGATTACTATCTTTTCGCAAATCTACTTTATTTTAGTAGATAAGGGTACGTGTCTTATGGTAATAATTGTTAATGAGGAAAAAAGGGCTTCTTGCTTCCGGTGTTGTGGAGGATTTCATTTTCATGCCTGTGTGTTTTGATTTGGACTAACGGATCTTTAGGAAAAAAGTACGATAAGAAGAAGGGAGGCGATAAGTCCTGTTCTTGTTTTTCGCTTTTTATTGTGTATCTTTGCCCAACAGAATCAAAGAAAAATACTTACCGGATGATAGACTTCAATATGATACCATCTCCCTGTTATGTGATGGAAGAAGAGTTGCTCCGCCGTAATTTGTCACTGATCAAGAGCGTGAAGGAGAGGGCGGGAGTTAATGTAATTCTGGCTTTTAAGGCGTTTGCGATGTGGAAAGCATTTCCGATCGTGCGTGAATATATTCCGTATTCGACAGCAAGTTCGAAGTTTGAGGCCAGGCTGGCTTTTGAAGAGATGGGTAGTCGGGCACATACCTATTCGCCGGCATATACGGAAGCGGATTTCCCGGAGATTTTAAGATACAGTAGTCATGTGACGTTCAATTCGCTTACGCAATTCGAACGTTTCTATCCGATGGTGCAGGCGGACGGAAACCGGGTATCGTGCGGTCTGCGCATCAATCCTGAATATTCGGATGTCGAAACGGATTTGTATAATCCTTGCGCTCCGGGCTCCCGGATGGGAGTGGTTAGCGACCTTTTGGACGGTCAGTTGCCCGATGGTGTCGAGGGCTTGCATTTTCATACGCTTTGCGAATCGAGTTCGTATGATCTGGAAAAGACGTTGGGAGAAGTGGAAAAGCGTTTCGGCCGTTTCCTGCCGCATATCAAATGGTTGAATATGGGAGGCGGGCATCTGATGACACGAAAAGGCTATGATACGGAACATCTGATCGGGCTGTTGCAGGCGTTCAAGGCCAAATATCCGAACCTCGAAATCATCATGGAGCCGGGAAGCGCATTTGCGTGGCAAACCGGATTTCTGCTGACGACGGTGGTGGATATCGTGGAGAATCATGGTATCAAGACCGCGATCATAGATGCCTCTTTCACTTGCCATATGCCGGATTGTCTGGAGATGCCCTATAAACCGGTGATTCGCGGGGCTATAGAGCCGGAAGAAGGAAAGCCTGTTTATCGTATCGGAGGAAACAGCTGTCTGAGTGGTGACTATATGGGCGATTGGTTTTTCGAGCAACCCTTGAAAGTGGGTGATAAATTGATATTCGAAGATATGATCCATTATACCATTGTCAAAACGACCATGTTCAACGGAATCCCGCATCCATCCTTGGCTTTGTGGAGCAAGGAGGACCGGCTCGTGATGTACAAGGAGTTCGGCTACGAAGATTACAAGGGAAGAATGGACTGAATCAATTGACAATTAATAAAGAAGAGGAATGTCTGGATTGTAAATCAGGTTGTGCAAATAAAATTGTCGATTGTCAATTGTCAATTGTCAATTATTTAGTAATTTAGCGCACTCATTCAGAAAAGAAATAATTAAGCAATAATTAAGGTATGGGTATTTTTAGCTTTTTCAGTAAGGAAAAAAAGGAAACTCTGGACAAGGGGTTATCTAAGACAAAAGAAAATGTATTTTCTAAGATTACCAGAGCCATTGCCGGTAAAAGCAAGGTGGACGACGAAGTGCTGGACAATCTGGAAGAAGTACTGATTACTTCCGATGTCGGAGTAGATACTACACTGAAAATCATATCCCGTATCGAAGACCGCGTAGCCAGAGACAAATATGTGACGACCAGTGAGCTGACAGCGATCCTGCGTGAAGAGATCGCTTCCCTGCTTACAGAAAATCATACGGAAGACCTGGAGTCGTTTACGGTTCCGGAAGACAAGAAGCCGTATGTCATCATGGTCGTAGGCGTGAACGGGGTAGGCAAGACGACCACGATCGGCAAACTGGCTTATCAGTTCAAGAAGGCCGGTAAAAATGTGTATTTGGGAGCAGCCGATACGTTCCGCGCCGCAGCTGTAGAGCAATTGGTGATTTGGAGCGAACGGGTAGGAGTGCCTATCGTGAAGCAGAAGATGGGTTCCGACCCTGCTTCGGTGGCATTTGACACGTTGAGTTCGGCAAAGGCGAACGGGGCGGATGTGGTGATTATCGATACCGCCGGTCGCCTGCATAACAAGATCAATCTGATGAACGAGCTGACCAAGATCAAGAATGTGATGAAGAAAGTGGTTCCCGATGCACCGCACGAAGTCTTGTTGGTATTGGACGGTTCTACCGGACAAAACGCATTTGAACAAGCCAAGCAGTTTACGGCTGCAACCGAGGTGAATGCTTTGGCGGTTACCAAATTGGACGGAACGGCCAAAGGTGGCGTCGTGATCGGTATTTCGGATCATTTCCGTATCCCTGTCAAGTACATCGGCTTGGGAGAAGGAATGGAGGATCTCCAGGTTTTCAATAGAAAAGAATTTGTAAACTCCCTTTTCGGAGAATAAAGGGAGTTGTACCATAATATATGAGGAAAAATAAGGTAGATATTATAACGCTGGGATGTTCAAAGAACCTGGTGGATTCGGAGCAGCTTATGCGCCAGTTCGTGGCGAACGGGTATACCGTCGAACATGACCCCCATAAGATTAATGGTGAAATCGTTGTTGTGAATACCTGCGGTTTTATCGGAGATGCCCAGGAAGAGTCGATTAATATGATACTCGATCTGGGAGAGGCCAAGAAGAAAGGGAAGATCGGTAAATTGTTTGTCATGGGATGTCTTTCCGAACGGTTCTTAAAAGACTTGGAGAATGAGTTGCCGGAAGTCGACCGTTTCTATGGAAAGTTCAATTGGAAAGAACTGTTGAACGATTTGGGTAAATCCTACTACCGGGAATTGGCTGCCGACCGCGTCTTGACGACTCCCCGGCATTACGCCTACCTGAAGATCGCCGAAGGGTGTGACCGTACCTGTTCGTATTGTGCCATTCCGATCAGTACGGGGCGTTACCAGTCCATACCGATGGAAGAGATCGAGAAAGAGGTTCGCCTGCTGGTGAAACAGGGTGTGAAAGAATTTCAGGTAATCGCCCAGGATTTGACTTATTACGGTTTGGATTTGTATAAACGCCATGCGTTGCCGGAACTGGTGGAACGCATCTCCGATATTCCGGGAATGGAATGGATCCGCTTGCATTATGGTTATCCGTCCCATTTCCCTTATGATCTGCTCAGGGTGATGAGCGAACGCGATAACGTTTGCAAATACATGGATATTGCCCTTCAGCATATCAGCGACCCGATGTTGAAGAAAATGCGCCGTAACATCACGAAAGAAGAAACATATGCCTTGATACGCCGGATGCGGGAAGAAGTACCCGGCATCCATTTGCGTACGACCTTGATGGTTGGCCATCCAGGGGAAACCGAGCAGGATTTTGAAGAACTGGTCGAATTCGTAAAAGAAGCCCGTTTCGAACGTATGGGCGCCTTTGCTTACAGTCATGAGGAAGGGACCTATTCGTTTAAACATTATACCGATGATGTCGATCCGGAAGTCAAACAAGACCGTTTGGATTATCTGATGCGTATACAGGAAGGCATTTCGGCCGAAGTGAACGGTTCCAAGATCGGAAAGGTATTCAAGGTGATGATCGATCGGGAAGAAGAAGATTTCTATGTCGGCCGTACGGAATTCGACTCGCCGGAGGTCGACCCGGAAATACTTGTTTCTAAAGAGAAGCTGTTGATTCCCGGAATGTTTTATAACGTGCGGATTGACGATGCGCAAGCTTTCGACCTGTATGGAAGCGTACTTTAATTTGACATAAAAACTGCAAAGATGTTTGTCGGTTTACGAAAAAATAACTAATATAGCTGCATAATCTATTAATGGACGCGGATATGAAAAATAAGGAACTGGTTACTGAACTTGCCGCCCGTATGGGTTGGACTGCGCAGGAAGTTACTGAAACGCTTTCTGTCCTGAGTTCCGTCGTCAGTTCGCGTCTGGTAGATAACGACACCATATATTTGCAGGGCTTCGGTCAGTTTGAGGTGAAAAAAAAAGCGGAACGGATCTCTGTCAATCCTTCAAACGGAAAACGGTATTTAGTCCCCCCAAAACTTGTCCCGGTGTTCAAACCCGGAACGACCGTCAAGAATAAACTTAAAGAATTAGGCGACCATGAATAACCGGCTGGCGATACAGGATCTGGCCGGTCTGTTGGCCGAATATACAGGTAAGGACAAGAATAGTTCCGAGCGCTTTTTGAGAGAATTCATAGCGGTCGTGTCGGAAGGTGTCTATACGGATAAACTGGTAAAGGTCAAGGGGCTCGGTACTTTTAAGATCATTCCGGTGGAGAAGCGTGAAAGCATTCATGTGAATACGGGTGAACGTTTTGTAATCCCGGAACATTACAAGTTTTCCTTCCTGCCGGACAAGGAACTGCGGGAACTTGTCAATAAACCGTTCTCTTTTTTTGAAACGACCGAACTGCGGGAGAATGTCGATTTTACCGATATGGATGTCGTGTTGGACGAACCGGACATAAAAGAGACGGAAGACGAATCGATTGAGGAGATGATACCGGAAGAGAAACATCTTCCCGAAGAAGAACCTGTTGTCTTTTCAGAAGAAGAACCTGCCGGGCAGCCCGAAGATGAAGGGATGGATACCCTTGAACCGGTTGTGGACGAACGTTCAGATAGTTCCGGACCTGACAGTCCGATCGAAGAGGTAGAAACTGGTCCGGATGCGGAAAGAAAGAAGCCCCGCACGAAGCGGATTGCCGTTGTTTCTATGTTTGTATTCCTTCTTATGCTATTCAATATCGGGCTTTACCTGAATCGCACGTACTTTTTCGAAAAGGAAAAAGAGCCCTTGAGGATTGATACGGTCTTTCCCAAAGGAGAGACTGTTGCGACCGAAGCCGTTCCGGATACGACAATCGTTTTTGCCAATGAAGATTCCTCCCAGACTGTGGGTGAAACAACGGTGGAAAATCCGGAAGTTGAACCCGAAGCCGTTTCGCCTAAAGTCATTGCCCGTGTCAAGATCGAGCCGGGAAGCCGCCTGACGCTGATCTCGTTGAAATATTACGGAAGCAAATTGTTCTGGGTATATCTGTATGAATATAACAGAGCTGTCATAACGGACCCGAATAACGTGCCTATCGGTACTGTGATCGAGGTGCCTGCACCGGAAATGTACGGCATCGACCGTCGTGATCGTTCTTCCATTGAAAAAGCCGCTGCCCGCCAGACTGAGATACTGAGTGGCAAACTGTAATAAAAACTCTCTCTCTTAAGTAAAATAAAACAAAATAGTTCTGTGCAGGTTAGTATTATTTAACTGCGAAAGTGCAGAATACGAATTTAACATTTCTAATTTTGTGCATCTTAAAAAAAGCAAGTAAAAAATAGTAACAATATAATTGAAAAAAATCTATGAGTCAGACAGTAGACATTCGTGAGTTGAACGAGCGAATTGAAAGTAAAAGTTCGTTTGTGAACATGATTACGATGGGTATGGACCAGGTAATTGTTGGACAGAAACATTTGGTTGAATCATTATTGATCGGTCTGCTTTCAGATGGCCATATCCTGCTGGAAGGTGTGCCAGGATTGGCAAAGACATTGGCCATTAAGACACTGGCATCATTGATCGATGCGAAGTATAGCCGTATCCAGTTCACGCCGGACTTACTGCCGGCTGACGTGATCGGTACGATGATTTATAGTCAGAAAAGCGAAGAATTCCAAGTCAAACAAGGTCCAGTCTTCGCTAATTTTGTATTGGCGGATGAAATCAACCGTGCTCCGGCAAAGGTGCAGAGTGCCCTTCTGGAAGCAATGCAGGAACGCCAGGTGACAATCAGCGAAAATACATACAGATTGCCGTCTCCTTTCTTGGTAATGGCGACCCAGAACCCGATCGAGCAGGAAGGAACCTATCCGCTGCCTGAAGCACAGGTAGACCGTTTCATGCTGAAGGTCATCATCAACTATCCGAAGAAAGAAGAAGAAAAGTTGATTATCCGTCAGAATATCTCCGGAGTGAAGCCGGACATCAAACCGATCCTGACGAAGGAAGAGATCCTCGAAGCCCGTAAGGTTGTCCGTGAGGTTTATCTGGACGAAAAGATCGAACGCTATATCGTAGACATTGTGTTTGCTACCCGCTTCCCGCAGGAACATGGTTTGGCAAACCTGGCTAACATGATCTCCTTCGGAGCCTCTCCGCGTGCGTCCATCAGTTTGGCGCTGGCTGCCCGTGCGTATGCCTTTATCAAACGCAGAGGATATGTGATCCCCGAAGATATCCGTGCCGTATGCCACGACGTGATGCGTCACCGTATCGGTTTGAGCTACGAAGCGGAAGCCAATAACCTGACCTCCGAAGAGGTGATCAGCGAAATCCTGAACAAAGTCGAAGTCCCTTAAATAGTTGAAAGTTGAGAGTTGAGAGTTGAGAGTTGAAAGTTGCGTAAGCAGCCCGTTTTTAGCTCTCCTTATTAACTCTCAACTTTCAACTCTCAACTTTCAACTGAATAATATGGAAACAAGTGAACTATTAAAGAAGGTTCGACGGATTGAGATAAAGACGCGCGGCTTGTCACGCAATATTTTTGCTGGGCAATACCATTCGGCGTTCAAAGGGCGCGGTATGGCGTTCAGCGAAGTGCGCGAGTATCAATACGGAGACGATATCCGTGATATTGACTGGAACGTGACCGCACGTTACGTCCGCCCATACGTGAAGGTGTTCGAAGAAGAACGGGAGCTGACGGTGATGTTGCTGATCGACGTGTCGGGCAGCAGGGACTTCGGTTCCGTGAATGTAATGAAGAAAGAAGTCATTACGGAGATCGCGGCGACACTGGCTTTCTCGGCTATCCAGAACAACGACAAGATCGGTGTGGTGTTCTTCTCCGACAAGATAGAGAAATTCATTCCTCCTCAGAAAGGGAAGAAGCACATCTTGTATGTCATTCGCGAACTGATCGACTTCCAGCCGGATAAAAAACAGACCAACATTGCACAGGCATTGAAATATCTGACTAATGCGATCAAGAAGCGCTGTACGGCTTTCCTGATCTCCGACTTTATCGACAAAGACGGTTTCAAGGAGGCCTTGACCATCGCCAACCGCAAGCATGACGTGGTGGCCATACAGGTGTATGACCGCCGCGAGACGGAACTTCCGGCTGTTGGGCTGATAAAGATCAAGGATGCGGAAACCGGACAGGAGCGCTGGATAGACAGCTCGTCCGCCCGTGTACGGGCCGCCTACAAGGAATGGTGGGACCGCCGACAGGCTGCCATGAGCGATTCATTCAAGAAATGTCGTGTCGATTCGGTCTCCATCCGTACGGAAGATGATTATGTGAAAGCATTGATTGCTCTTTTTGACAAACGTAATTAAAGCAAACAAATGAAATTAATAAAGAAAAGCATTCTGTTACTTGCACTTGCCGGTGGAACATTCCTGTCCGGCGGGAAAGCGTATGCGCAGCAGACGCTCGTTGACGTTCGTGTCGACTCTGCCGCCATACTGATCGGAGAGCAGACTGTTTTACATTTGACGGTAACGGCAGACAAAGATAAGGCCGTCCAGCTTGTCATCCCACGTGACACGTTGATGGCAGGAGTGGAGGTGCTGGAAATTCCGAAAGCGGACTCCACCTTGATCGAAAACGACCGCCTGCTGATCGAGCAGGACTTGCTGGTGACCTCTTTCGACTCTTCTCTATATTTGTTGCCCCCGTTTATGGTGATCGACGGGGCGGATACCGTTTACTCCAACCAAGTGGCCTTGAAGGTGTCGACGGTTCCTGTCAATGCCGACAAACCGGAGGAGTTTTACGATATTAAAAACGTCTGGAAGCCGCCTTTTGTATTGGCCGATTACTATCCCTGGATATTCGGTGTGTTGCTGACTCTGTTCCTGATCTGTGTGGTTGCCTATGTGATCAAACGTATGCGTAACCGTCAGTCCATCCTACCGTTCAAGAAGCCGGAACCAAAACTTCCGCCTCACGAACAGGCGATCAAGGAACTTGACGAGATCAAGCAGCAGAAGCTCTGGCAACAGGGGCGTAGCAAGGAGTATTATACATTGATTACGGATACGTTGCGTCGTTATATTGTGGATCGTTTCGGTATCAATGCTATGGAAATGACTTCCGGTGAGATACTCGATATCATCCGTAAGCAGCAGGAGGCGACTTCTGTCTATGAAAGCCTGAAGCAGATCATGCAACTGGCCGATTTCGTGAAGTTCGCGAAGATGAATCCGCTACCCGATGAAAACGACTTGAGTTTGATGAACGCTTATCTGTTCATTAACCAGACGAAGGAGGAAGAGATTCCCGTTCCCGGAGAAGGTGAAAAGGCTGAAGGTGAAGTAAAGTCTGTAGAAAAGAATGATTCAAATATAAGTAAAGAATAAGATGATATTTGCAAATCCTACATATCTGTATTTGTTATTGTTGCTGATCCCGATGATCGGATGGTACGTCTACAAACTGAGCAAGAATCAGGCGAGTTTGCAGGTGTCGTCTACGGAAGGTTTCGATGCTCCGGGAGTAAGCTCCTGGAAAGTCTGGCTCAGGCATGTCCCTTTCATTTTGCGTATGGCGGCGGTAGCTGTCCTCGTCGTGATATTGGCGCGTCCGCAGTCGACCAACAGTTGGCAGAACTCTTCGACGGAAGGTATCGACATCGTGCTGGCAATGGATATCTCGACCAGTATGATGGCGCAGGACTTGAAACCGAACCGTCTGGAAGCATCCAAAGATGTGGCGTCCGCTTTCATCAACGGCCGTCCGAACGATAATATCGGTTTGGTCGTGTTTGCGGCGGAGAGTTTCACGCAATGCCCGTTGACAACCGACCATACGGTCTTGCTGAACCTCTTCAAGGATGTCCAGCCGGGTATAATCCAGGATGGGACGGCGATCGGTCTGGGGTTGGCGAATGCTGTCAGCCGTATCAAGGATAGCCAGGCCAAGTCGAAAGTGATTATCTTGTTGACGGATGGTGTGAACAACCAGGGCGAGATCGCTCCGGTGACGGCTGCCGAGATAGCCAAGACGTTCGGGGTCCGTGTCTATACGATTGGTGTCGGAACGCAGGGCAAGGCTCCGTATCCGTTCCAGACAGCCTTCGGTGTCCAGTATATGGATGTCGATGTGGAGATCGACGAGCCGACCCTGAAGCAGATTGCCGCTACGACCGGCGGACAGTATTTCCGTGCGACGGATAATGCCAGCCTGAAGGAGATCTATTCGGAAATCGATAAGATGGAGAAGACGAAGATCAGCGTGCAGGAATACAGTAAAAAGCAGGAAGAGTACAAGAATTGGGCGATCCTGCTGTTCTCGCTGTTGCTGGTCGAGATATTATTGAGAAATACATTGTTAAGAAATATACCGTAAATATAAAAGGCTTATGTTTCGTTTTGCACATCCGGACTTTTTATACTTGCTCTTCTTGCTTCCCGTACTGGTTGCATTCTATGTGTATGCAATCGTCTTGAAAAAGAAGGCAATCAAGAAATATGGTAATCCCGAATTGTTGGCAGAGTTGATGCCGGAGGTTTCTCCCAAGCGTCAGCATCTGAAGTTTTGGCTGTTGTTCGGAGCCATCACGATGGTTATCATAGTTATGGCCGGACCGCAGTTCGGCTCCAAACTGGAGACAGTGAAGCGTCAGGGAGTGGAGATCATGGTTTGTCTGGACGTATCCAATTCGATGTTGGCAGAAGATGTCTCGCCGGATCGCCTGTCCAAGGCCAAGCAGATGTTGTCCAAGCTGACTGACGGCTTTTCTAATGATAAGGTCGGACTGATCGTTTTCGCAGGAGATGCTTTCACGCAGCTTCCTATCACTTCCGATTATGTCTCGGCCAAGATGTTCCTTTCATCCATCAACCCGTCGATGGTGTCGACACAAGGTACGGCTATCGGCGCAGCTATCAACCTGGCGATGCGTTCCTTTACACCGAGCGAGACATCGGACAAGGCGATTATCCTGATCACCGATGGCGAGAACCACGAAGACGATGCCGTGAAAGCCGCTGCCGCAGCAGCAGAAAAAGGCATTCATGTAAACATTGTCGGCATGGGTGATCCGAAAGGTTCTCCGATCCCGGTGGACGGTAGCAACAACTACATGAAGGATAAGGATGGGAATGTGGTGATCACGAAACTAAATGAAGAGATGTGTCAGGAAATTGCGGCTGCCGGCCATGGGACGTATGTCCGTGCCGACAACACCAATTCAGCGCTTCGTGCACTTCAAAAGGAGATCGATAAAATGAATAAATCGGAACTGGACAGCAAAGTCTATTCGGAATATGACGAACGTTTCCAGACGTTTGCCTGGATCGCATTGATTCTGCTTTTAGTGGATTTCATGACGCTGGACCGCAAGAACCGTGTATTCAAAAAAGTAAAATTATTCTCTTAAAATGCTATGGATAAGATGAAACGTATGCGAAAATCGATTATATGGATGGCGGCATTCATGTTCTGCTGCGGGGCTGTGTTTGCCCAAAAGGCGGAACGTAAGAATGTGCGGGAGGGGAATAAATTTTATGAGACGGAAAAGTTTACCGAGGCGGAAATCGCCTACCGGAAAAGTTTGGAAGTGAACCCGCGTTCGTCCGAAGGAACTTATAACCTGGGGAACGCTTTGTATAAGCAGAAGAAATTCCCTGAAGCTGCTGAGCAGTACCAGTTGCTAGCCGGACAGGGGGAGAAGATGATCGAAACGCCCGAAGGTAAAGCTCGCTTGGCTGAGATTTACCATAATGTCGGAAATATTGGCATGCAGAGTAAAGAGTATGCCAAAAGTGTCGAAGCTTACAAACAGTCTTTGCGCCTGAATCCGAAAGATGATGAAACACGTTATAATTTGGCTTTGGCACAAAAGTTGTTGCACGATCAGCAGAATCAGCAGAATGAAGATCAAAATCAGGATCAGAACGAGGACAAGAAGGAAGATCAGGATAAACAGGATCAACAGCAGCAGAACCAAGATCAGCAACAACAGCAGGATGATAAGAAGCAGGATAAGACACAGGAACAACAGCCGCAGCAGCAGGAACAGATGAGCAAGGATAACGCTCAGCAGATGTTGGATGCCTTCCTGCAGGATGAAAAAGACACTCAGGAGAAGGTGAAGAAAGCGCAGGCTCAACAGCAACAGCGTCGTCGCACGGATAAGGAGTGGTAAACGGAAATTGAAAATTAAGAATTAAAAATTAAAAATAAGGATTGAGGAATGAGGAAATTAGTTTTCTTATTTGTTCTCTTTGCAACTTTCGGAGTGGTAGCCAGAGCGGCGGATGTGACGTTCAAGGCTTCTGCTCCGGAAGCTGTTGTTATGGGAGAAACTTTCAGATTGTCGTACACGGTGAATGCGGAAGGTAGGGATATACGTGTACCGGAAATACCGGACTTTGAGGTATTGATAGGTCCGTCTACTTCCACAAATATGAGTACCCAGATCATTAACGGTAAAATGACAACCGAAACGTCATTGACGTTCACCTATATCCTCCAACCGAAGAAAGAGGGTACTTTCAATATCGCACCGGCAACAATCAAGGTCAAAGGCGCCAATTACACATCTAACGCATTGGTGATAAAAGTGCTTCCTCCCGATAAGGCGGAAGAGGCAACCAAAGGCGGTTCGACCGGTACCGGTATCAGTAAGGACGATGCTTTTCTGACAATCGATGTTTCTAAACGGAATGTATATGAACAGGAAGGTATTTTGGTTACGTTTAAATTGTATGTAAGAAAAGATATCGGAGGGATCGACCAGCCTAAGTTCCCCGAATTTACAGGTTTCCTTGCCCAAGAGGTAGAACTGCCGCAAAATAAGCAGCTGGTAATGGAGAACTATAAGGGAAAGAACTATGGGACTGCCATTATAAAACAGACGGTGCTGTACCCTCAGCGTTCAGGGAAGATTACGATCCCTTCCGGGAAATTGGATATTGTTTTGCGTGTGCCCGGACCGGCCAGACAGAGAACCAGCGTATTCGATGATTTCTTCGGTTCGTCGTCTTATATAGATGTAAAGAAAGAATTGACAACGCCCCCTGTAACGATCGATGTCAAGCCGTTACCATCGGGTAAACCGGCCTCGTTCTCCGGTGCGGTAGGCAATTTCACAATGACATCCAGCATCAGTTCCAATAATGTAAAGACAGATGATGCCGTTACCGTGAAGGTGAAGATTTCCGGTAATGGAAACATCAAGCTGGTAAAGAATCCGGAAGTCGCTTTCCCGAACGATTTCGACGTTTATGATCCGAAGGTGGAAGTGGACATCAAGACTACCGCGGCAGGAACTTCCGGTACGAAGACGATCGAATATATGGCCATCCCGCGTTACGCAGGCGATTTCGAAATTCCGGCTATCGCATTCTCTTATTTCGATACGAAGATCGGTTCCTATAAGACAATTACATCCGAACCATACAAACTGCACGTAGAGCAGGGCAAGGGAGGGGGAACATCTTCTCCTGTTGTTTCTAATTTCAGTAACAAGGAGAGTGTTAAATATCTGGGTAAGGATATCCGTTACCTGAAAGTGAACGGCATTCATTTCGTTCCGAATAATGAACTGTTCTTCGGCTCATTCATGTACTATATGTGCTATCTGATTCCGGCAATCCTGTTCATTGTTTTCTTCTTCATCTACCGCAAGCAGGTGAAGGAAAATTCCAATCTGGCATTGGTCCGTACGAAGAAAGCCAATAAGATGGCGGTAAGACGTCTGAAAAATGCCGGCAAGCTGATGAAGGAAAACAAGAAAGAAGAATTCTATGACGAAGTGCTTCGTGCCTTGTGGGGCTACTTAAGCGACAAGTTGAGTATACCTCAGGCCAACCTGACAAAGGATAATGTCGAGATGGAACTGGCAAAGTATGGTGTGGATGACGCTTTGATCAAAGAATTTATGGATATCCTGAACACTTGCGAGTTTGCCCGCTATGCTCCGGCACAGGCTTCGGATGCAATGGATAAGCTATATGAACAGACAGTGGATGCCATTGGTAAAATGGAAAATACAATTAAAAAGTAACGCGATGAAGATGAATATAAATATGAAAAAGATCGTATTCTTTCTGCTGGTTCAATTCGTTACCTTAGGGGCATTTGCTCAAGAGGCGACGATTAAAGAGGCGGAAGTTGCCTATACGAAAGAAGACTATGGCAAGGCTATCGAACTCTACGAAGGGCTTCTGAAAACGCATGGCGAATCGGCTGAGATTTACTATAACTTAGGGAATGCCTATTATAAGGAGAACAAGATTGCCCCGGCCATCCTGAATTACGAGCGGGCTTTGCTGTTGGATCCGGGAGACGGGGATATCCGTTTCAATTTGCAGCTGGCACGTCAGAAGTCTGTAGACAAGATCGAGCCGGTGGGCGATTTCTTCCTGCACCGTTGGTTCGACAAGGTTCAGAACATGGGGGCTGCCGATTCGTGGGCGCAAATCGGTATTGTTTGTTTTATCCTTTTTATCGGCTGTCTGATCCTGTTCTTCTTCTCCAAGTGGATTCATTTGAAGAAGATCGGGTTTTATCTGGGGCTGGTATTCTTGGTGTTGGTCATCTTTGCCAATATCTTTGCCGGCAACCAGAAGGACGAGCTGATAAACCGGAAGAGCGCGATCGTGTTTGCTCCGACAGTGACAGTGAAAAGTTCTCCCGATGCAAGCGGAACCGACTTGTTTATTCTGCATGAAGGAACGAAGGTCTCTATCAAGAGCAAGTTGGGAGACTGGAATGAAATAGAAATGGAAGATGGAAATGTAGGATGGATGCCCAGCAAAGACATGGAAATCATTTAGGATTTGTGATTTATAACTTATGATTTATCATTGACGCATAAATTATAAATCACAAATCACAAATCTCCTTTTTCAATGGTTGAGAAAATACTAATTTACGAACGCGACGCGTTCTTTGCGCTTAACGGCAGCGACTCTGCTTTTCTGGATCGTTTTATGTGGATTTTCACAGGAAAGGCAGTTTGGCTGCCGTTAGCCTTTCTGATCCTGTTGGTTCTGATCTATAAAAAGAACTGGCGCGAGTCATTATTGATCCTGCTGGCGATCGTATTGGTCGTTACGCTGTGCGACCAGTTTGCCTCTCACGTCTGTAAGCCTGTCTTCACCCGTTTCCGCCCGACTCACCATCCTGATTTTATGGATCAGGTGAAAACTGTTTTCGGATACCGGGGAGGACTTTACGGATTTATTTCCAGCCATGCTGCGAACGCTTTCGGTTTCGCGACTCTTATGGCATTGATCATGCGGGATAAGTTGTTCGGCTGGACAATCTTTTTCTGGGCGGCTCTTACTGCTTATACACGGGTTTATCTTGGGGTTCATTTCATTTCGGATATCGTGCCGGGAGCCATTTCGGGTGTGTTCTTCGGTTATCTGGTCTACAGGCTCTATTCTTTCAGCCGTTCGAAGTTGCTTCCTGTGCAGGTGAATAATGGGGAACCACTGTACTCGAAGAAACGTATCCGTCTCATCGTCTATGCAATATATGTGACGATCCTGATTATTATCGTTTTTAATGTACCGCTTGCGGCTTGTTTGCAAAAATGATACATGTCGTAAAGCATATTTATTTATATGGAATAATTTTGTTGCTGTAATTTATAATGACTAAGTTAATGGCATGAAATTAAACAAAGTAATTAACCTTCAAAATAAGGAAGCCATGACAAAAACTATTACATTTAATGAACTTCGCAGACTGAAAGACAGCCTGCCTGACGGAAGTACTCACCGTATTGCTGATGAACTGGGAATCTCTGTTGAAACAGTTCGCAACTATTTCGGCGGGCATAATTTTAAAGATGGCAAAAGTTGTGGAATACATATTGAACCGGGACCAGACGGAGGCTTGGTAGTATTGGACGATACCACAATATTCGAGCGTGCTTTGCAGATACTTGCTGAAAACGAGGAAGTGTCGGAAGCACAGCAAGCGTAAAGAAATTCATTTTACAAAGAAATCCCATAGCTGAATCTGAAAAGACGCTGTGGGATTTTTTTTCTCAACATTTAGTGATTTCCGATTGTTTAATTTATAAAAACACACGAGTATGGAAGATAAATTAGTAACGTTAGCGATTCACACGTTTGAGAAAGCTCAGATTCTCAAAACGATGCTTGAAACAGAGGGGATTGAAGTTTACATACACAATGTGAACCAAATCCAACCGGTAGTTTCGGCTGGTGTACGTGTGCGAATTAAAGAAAGCGATCTGCCTCATGCCTTGCGTATCATCGAAGACAGTAAATGGCTTAGCGAGGATGCCGAACAAGAGGAAAAAGCCGGTCATCAGGAAAAGAAGATATTGATACCGATAGACTTTTCCGACTATTCTATCAAAGCGTGTGAATTGGGAATCAACTATGCCCATAAAGTCGGAGCCGAAGTGATGATCATGCACGCTTATTTCAGCCCTTATTTCCCGTCTGCTATTCCGATGGGCGACACATTGGCTTATCAGGTGAACGAGGAAGAGACAGCGCAGAATGTCCTGAAGCGTGTCCAGATCGATATGGAAAACATCTGTACATTGATCAACCGCAAGATACACTCTGGTGAACTTCCTAAAGTGAAATACAATTATGTGCTCCGCGAAGGTTTGCCGGAAGAAGAGATCATTGCCTATAGCAAGGAATACCATCCGTCATTGATCGTGATGGGGACTCGTGGAAAGAGCCAGAAAGATATGGACCTGATCGGCAGTGTCACGGGTGAAGTGATCGAGGTGAATAAGGTTCCTGTCCTGGCCATTCCCGAAAATGTGCCTTTTGAAGATTTGAGCGAAGCTAAAAATATAGCTTTTGCCACTTCCTTCAATCAACGCGACTTGGTGGCATTCGATGAGTTTATGGAAATCATCAAACCGTACAATGCCCACATTCATTTGTTCAATATCTCGACAAGTAAGAACGAATGGAATGAAATACGGCTGACCGGAGTCAACGAGTATTTCAAGAAGCAGTATCCGCAAGCACATATCACCCATACGGTGCTGGCCGACGGCGACCTGTTGCTGGCAATCGAAAAGTTTGTGCGGGACGAACATATCGACGTGATAGCGCTCAGTACCTATCGCCGGAATATCCTGGCACGTATGTTCAATCCTTCGATCGCCCGTAAGATGCTGTTCCATACCGACACGCCGTTGCTGGTGATGCATGCATAGGTCATGGTGAAACAGTTGGTGTTTACTACTAAACGGTAGATGACACGGGACATCCGGATAAACGTAGATTTTAGGGATCTACGTTTATCCGGGTAATCTATATAAAAGTTTTGCAAAACAACTATCATACTATCATAATTGAATTTATATGCTTGTAAAGCAGTAGGTTATTTTATGATAGTTCCTGTTTTCAACTATCATTCATCTATCATAACCATCATAGTTAAAAACAATAAAGCATTATATGTCAATCTTCTATCAAATTCCAGATATCTTCTGAAGCTGATACAAAATAGATTAAATAGGCTCGTTTTTTCATGAAGACAAGCTGTTCTTTTACCAAAAACAACTTGAAAAGTTTCTTCAGACCCGGGTGGAAGGGCATGGGAGATCCGGGTGTGGAGGAGGTGGAGACCCGGATCTTCGTGAAACCGGAACGGGGATGTGGAGCTGTTTATCTGCCTTGTTTGAGGAGATTTTATGCACTGTTTCTCAAAAAATGAAGCCGACTCTTTTAAGGGTCGGCTTCATTTTTATTCTTCCACTTGCACCTTTACAATCACTTTGCGGATATTACCTTGGCCGATACCGGGAGCATGGCCATCTTCGGGGAAATAGATGGCGAACTGTCCCGGATAGATCTTGGTGTAGGCTGTAGGACGGTCGATATAGAAAGCGATGTCTTTTTGCTCGTTATAAGGAGTTGATTCTTCCTGCAGCTCACATCCCGGTTTCCAACCGATTTTCTCCACACCTAACAGAGGCATTTGGATGTCGATGTATTTTTTGTGTGTTTCGATAGCGGCATCTTTCTTTTCCTTGCCAAAGATACTGACAACGCTTACATATAAGCGAGAACCATCCAGTTCATGCTTACCATCTTCCACTTTAGAGAAGTCTGTAGATTTTAGATAGTCGAATGCTTTTTTGAATAGAGGATGCAGGCATTCGATTTTTTTTGTGTTGTTTAATGAATCAAGTATCATACGTCTTATTATTTAATTCGTTCATTCGTTTGATTATTGGCAAAGGTCGTATATTCGAATGTTAAATAATAGCCTTTATCTGCAAATAATTCTATTAAAATCAAAGAATATTTATTTGGCTACAAAATAACCGAATAAACCGTATCTTTGTTATACTAATGAAACAAATTTGACATTTAAACACGATATGAGAGAAACAGAAACGAAGGTATTGCCTGTTCTTGAAATGAGTTGTGCCGTCTGTGCGGGCAACGTGGAGAGTACGGTGCAGGCATTATCTGGTGTGGAGAAGGCAAGCGTGAATTTCGCTGCTGGTACATTGACGGTAACTTATAATCCGTCCGTTATCACTTTGGAGGTTATGCAAGCTGCTGTGCAGGCTGCTGGATATGATCTGATAGTCGAAGCCGAGGACCCTGTAGCCATGCAGGAAGAGAAAGCTCGAATGCATTATAAGATATTGAGGAGGAATACCATAGGAGCATGGACGTTGTCTATCCCGTTGGCGCTTTTAGGGATGGTGTTCATGCATGTACCGTTTGGAAACTGGATCATGATGGTGTTGGCTTTGGCTATTATGATCTTTTTCGGACGTTCGTTCTATGTGAACGGTGTGCGGCATGCCCTCAAGGGAAAAGCCAATATGGACACATTGGTCGCACTTAGTACTTCGATAGCTTTCCTGTTCAGCCTTTTCAACACCTTATGTCCCGGATTTTGGCTGGGAAAAGGACTGGAACCACATGTTTATTATGAGGCTTCAGGTGTGATCATCGCGTTCGTCTTGTTAGGCAAACTGATGGAGGAGCGGGCTAAGAACAGTACCTCTTCAGCCATAAAAGGATTGATGGGATTACAGCCTAAAACAGCTCGTTTGGTAACGGACGGTAGAGAAGAGGAGGTGCCTATTTCGAATCTTCAGGTCGGTAATGTAGTCAGTGTACGGCCGGGCGAAAAGATTCCAGTGGACGGGACGCTTTTACAGGGGAGCTCTTCGGTGGACGAAAGTATGCTAAGCGGAGAGCCGATTCCGGTGGAGAAAAATGCCGGTGACCGAGTGTTGGCCGGAACGATCAACCAGAAAGGCGCTTTTACGATGGAAGCGACAAGTGTCGGAGGTACGACCGTATTGGCCCAGATCGTGCAGATGGTTCAATCGGCGCAGGGAAGTAAGGCCCCCGTTCAGCGGATTGTAGACAAAATAAGTGGTATATTTGTACCGGTCGTCGTATTGCTTTCGTTTCTCACCTTTGTTTGTTGGTTGGTGATAGGAGGAGAAAGTTATTTTTCATATGCATTGCTATCTGCCGTTTCGGTGCTGGTTATTGCTTGCCCGTGTGCGTTGGGATTAGCTACGCCGACTGCCTTAATGGTCGGAATGGGAAAAGGGGCCGAACAGCATATCCTGATTAAGGATGCCTTCGCTTTGGAAAATCTATGCAAGGTTGATACGGTTGTTTTGGATAAGACCGGAACATTGACGGAAGGTGTGCCGGTTGTCACGGATTCGTATTGGATTTCAGATGACAATATCCGTTATTTGGATGTCTTGTACACAGCGGAGCAGAAATCCGAACATCCTCTGGCATCCGCTATTCTCTGTTGGTTGGAAGAATCCGGTGCAAAGGTCTGTGAGGCAGAAAATTTCGAGAGCCTGACGGGACGTGGCGTACGCATTCAGGTCGAAGGAGTTACCTACTGGGTGGGGAGCCAGGGATTGCTTGACATATTTCAGGCTGGTATTCCGGAAAAGGTACGGAAGCAAATCGGGCAATGGCAGGAAGATGGGCAAAGTGTTGTTTTTTATGGTCAGGAAACCCGCCTATTGGCAGTTCTGGCGATCTCGGACCGTATCAAGCCGACTTCTGCAGAAGCCGTTAAGGAACTGAAAAAGCAGGGAATAGAAGTACATCTTCTGACGGGCGACGGTGTCCGGACAGCCGAACGGGTTGCCGCAACCTTGGATATCGGTTATTATAAGGCGGAAGTGATGCCGAACGATAAGGAGGAATATATCATATCTTTACAGCAGCAAGGTAAGAAAGTGGCGATGGTCGGCGATGGCATTAACGACTCGCAAGCGCTTGCACGGGCCGATGTCAGCATCGCGATGGGAAAAGGAACTGATATTGCAATGGATGTGGCTATGGTTACGCTTATCACGTCCGACCTGTTGCTGCTTCCCGGTGCGATCCGTTTGTCCAAACAGACAGTCCGCCTGATTTATCAGAACTTGTTTTGGGCATTTATATATAATGTAATCGGTATCCCATTGGCTGCGGGCGTTTTGTTCCCGATAAACGGACTGCTGTTGAATCCGATGCTGGCGAGTGCAGCAATGGCTTTCAGTTCCGTCTCAGTGGTATTGAATAGTTTAAGATTGAAATTCATGAAATGAAAAAAATTATGATTTATGAATTATAATTTCATGGCAATATCCCTATTTTTGTATTCATAAATCATAAATCGTAACAGCTATGGCAACAATAAAATTTAAAACGAATGCAAAGTGTGGTGGATGTGTAGCGGCAATAGGTGCAAAGCTCAATACATTGATGGCTTCGGATGACTGGTCGATTGATTTGGCCGATCCGAATAAGGTGTTGGAAGTGAAAGTTGATCTTGCTCCTGCTATTGTGATTGCAGCAGTAAAAGAGGCCGGGTTCAAGGCCGAACAATTATAAGCGGATGGCTGCCAGGCAACGACAAACATATGGTGAAGAGGTTGCCAATGTCTTGACACATGGTGCCGGAATGCTTTTTGGAATGACCGCTATCATTATTTTGATGATGGCGGCTATCCGAAGTGGAAATCCTTGGGCGATCGGCAGTTTTGCTGTTTATGTCGTTTGTATGACACTTTCGTATGTGACGTCTACATTTTACCATGCTTCGACCCGTGCACGACAGAAAAGACTCTTGCGGCGGTTCGATCATGGTGCGATTTATTTGCATATTGCGGGAACTTATACGCCCTTTACGTTGCTGGCCCTCCGGCAGGAAGGTTATTGGGGTTGGTCACTATTCGCCGTCATATGGATCGCGGCAGTGGCAGGTGTCTGGCTGAGTTTCAGGAAGATGAGAAAGAAAGACCATCTGAAAACAGTTTGTTATCTGGCAATGGGTTGGGTAGTCATAATTGCTTTTAAACCCTTGTTGCATGTCTTTCGTGAAACCGGTTCGATGGATGTTCTGTATTGGTTGATCGGAGGAGGGCTATTTTATACGGTAGGCTGCCTGTTTTTCTTTTTAGACAAATATAAATATATGCATCCAGTATGGCATTTCTTCGTATTGGGCGGTAGTATCTGTCATTTTATATCGATATACTTGTTGGTATAATATGTTCCATCTTTACTTAGGATTGATTTGAAAACATGTTTATAGAGGATTGTATGCATTGGGGCACTTTTTTCTAACAATTCAAACCAATACATTCCCTCCATATGTGTTGTATAGCATCTTTATATTGTCTACTTTTGCGCCTAAGTAGGAATAGGTTTTATCAAGAGAGATGGCAAAGAGAAAAAGCGCAAGGAAACCGCGGAAAAAAGTTCAAAAGACTTCGTCTTTCCTTTCCACAGTGAAGCGAATGTTTATTGGCGCCTTTATTGTAGTGGCTTGTTTTATAGGGGTTCTGTTTATATATGATTATTTTGTTCCGATGGCCGGACACAAACCGGCGGCTCTGGAGAAAAAGGGACAGGAAGTCGTTTCTTCAAAAAAGGCTGCAACCGCTCCGAAACAAAAGATACAGGACAAAACATCTGCCTATAAGACTCTTGCCAAGTCTTCCACAAAAACATTTAAAATCCCCGCAAATACAGAGATACCCCGCCTAAAGGAGAAACGCCAGGAGCAGGTTATCAAGCACGAAGGATATACGGTTTCTTATAATTCCGAGTACCGTATAGCTAACTGGGTCGCGTACGAATTGACGGCAACGGAAGCCAAAAACAAAAAGACGGAACGTTCTAATAAGTTTGTACCCGACCCGCAGGTGAAAGGTTCGACGGCGATGAACGAAGATTATACGCGTTCCGGCTACGATCGTGGCCATTTAGCTCCGGCAGGCGATATGAAATGGTCTGCAAAAGCCATGCGCGAGTCTTTTTACCTGAGCAATATCTGCCCGCAAAAACCGAAATTAAACCGGGGCATATGGAAAGACCTGGAGGAACAGTGCCGCTTGTGGGCGTTGGATAACGGTTCGCTTTTGATTGTTACGGGCCCCGTTATTACAGGCGATATGAAACGGTTGGGAAAAAACAGGGTTGCGATACCCAAAGCCTTTTATAAGGTATTGTGTTATCATACGGAGAAAGGCTATAAGGGTATCGGATTTCTTTTCGAGAATAGGGATTATAAAGATAATTCGCTGAAATCGATGGCGATACCTATCGACAGCGTGGAGAAGGCAACAGGTATTGACTTCTTCCCGTCTATCCCCGACGATCAGGAAAACGAAATGGAAGCGGCGGTTGATTGGAGCCGTTGGTCATTTTAATGCGTATATCCGAAAAATTATCGGAGGGTACACTTTGAAATCCGGTCGGAACCGGAACAATAGATTTTAAAAGAATGTTGTATTCTCTGGGTATGCAATTAATAGTCAGAATATAATAGTAATAATAAATAACTAAATGCAAGTTATCATGAATGGTAAATTAATCCCTGTTTTTGTATTGGCAGCATTGATGTCGTGTAGTCAGCCGCCGGTGAAGGAGCAAGGTCCCCGTCCGGTAAAGTTGGCGGAAGTGACCTCATTGAATCTTGTGGAAAAGTCGTTTAGCGGTGTCGTATCGCCGGATCAGTTCAGTGATCTGGCCTTTAAAATGTCCGGACCGCTGATTTCGCTGAAGGTGGATGAAGGACAAAAAGTCCGTACGGGACAGGTCGTGGCAGAGATCGACCCTCAGGATTTCAAATGGGAATATGAAGCGAAAAAAGCCTCTTTTCAAACAGCCGAAGCACAGTTGCAACGTGCGAAGAAGCTGTTATCCAAACAGGCTATTTCGAAGCAGGAATATGAAACGACCGAAGCTTCCTATTCGAATGCAAAGGCTGCATTCGAATATGCGCAGAATCAGCTGGAACAAACGAAACTGCGTGCTCCGTTCGATGGATTTATCCAGAAGAAATATGTCGAGAATTATCAGAAGGTACAGGCCGGGCAAGGGATCGTTTGCCTGATTAACCCGAACAAGTTGCAGATCCAGTATACGATGCCTGAAACGAACATTACCTATTTCTCGACTCCTTATCAGATCTATGTGGAGTTTGATAACTACAAGGGAATCCGTTTCAAAGCGAAAGTGAAGGAATATGTGGAAGCGTCTCCCGATGGTTCCGGCGTTCCCGTTTTCCTATATATCGACGATCCCGAATTTAATCTGAACAAATACAAAGTGGCTGTCGGCTTCTCCTGTCGCGTGGTGCTGCATATCGAGAGTGCAAGCTTTAACGAGGGAGCGGTGTTGGCGCCTCTTTCCGCTATTGTAGCGAGTGAAGAAAATAACGACAAATTTGTCTTTGTCTATAATGCCCAGTCGCAAAAGGTGGAACGTCGCCAGATCGAAGAATCCGGACTGGTAGGAAAAGACAATGTTATAATAACCAAAGGGCTGAAAGCCGGTGACCAGGTCGTTTCCGCCGGGGCTACCCGCCTGGTTGAAGGACAACAGGTAAAAGTATTAACAGATTAAGCTGATAAATAATGAATCTTCCAGTATATTCTTTAGAGAATAAGAAGATTATATATTTCTTTTTGGCTATCATGCTGATAGGAGGTATATATTCTTTCTTTAAATTGCCGAAGAAGGAGGACTCGCCTTTCGTAATCAAGCAGGCTGTTTTGGTTACGCAATATCCGGGTGCTACTCCTCAGGAGGTAGAAAAATTGATAACGGAACCTATCGAGAGGGAAATTCAGTCCATGTCGGATGTTTTTCAGATCAAGTCTGAATCTTATTTCGGCATGTCGAAGATCTCGATTGAGTTGCAGCCGACTTTGGCCCCGGATTATATGCCGGTCAAGTGGGACGAATTGCGTCGTAAGGTGGCTAACATACAGCCTCGCCTTCCGAGTGGCGCCTCTGCCATCAATGTGAGTGATGATTTCGGGGACGTGTTCGGTATCTATTACGCCCTGACAGCCGACGAAGGTTTTACCTACGACGATATGCGCGATTGGGCGCAGAAGATCAAGACCGAGCTGACTCCTATTCAGGGTGTGCAGAAGGTCTATCTGTTTGCGGAACAGACGCAGGTCGTGAATGTGCGTATCTCGGTTCCCAAGCTGGCGAATTTGGGGATCGATCCGAATTCGATTCAGCAAGTCCTGCAAACCCAGAACCTGCTGGTCAATACGGGTGAGATCATGACCGGGACCTACCAGCTTCGTGTACGTGCCGAAGGTACTTATAAAAGTATAGAGGATATACGCGACCAGCTGATCGTGACAAAGGGTGGAGGCGAAGTACGCCTGGGTGATATCGCAACCATCGAACGAGGCTATATGGACCCGCCTTCCAACCTGATGCGTGTGGATGGCAAACGGGCCATCGGTATCGGTGTGGCTACGGGTGCGAAAGATGATGTGGTGGCTGTCGGTGACGCTGTTGCCGAACATTTGAAAGAGATGGAACAGCTTTTCCCGATCGGTATGGAACTGAAAACCATCTATCCGGAAAATCAGATTGCCAACGAGGCGAATAACGGATTTATCCTGAATCTGATCGAATCGTTGCTCATCGTTATCGTGATTATCTTCCTTGTGATGGGATCGCGTGCAGGTATGCTGGTGGGTAGTTCACTGCTATTCTCGGTTGGTGGAACGTTGCTGATTATGCTGATCTGGGGTGTCGGGCTGAACCGTACGTCTCTTGCTGCTTTCATCATTGCGATGGGTATGCTGGTGGATAACGCGATTGTGGTGACCGATAATGCGCAGGTCGGTATCAAGCGCGGTCTGTCACGCTATCAGGCGCTGGTCGATGGGGCCACCAAACCGCAGTGGGCGTTGTTGGGTGCGACCTTTATCGCTGTTTGTTCTTTCTTGCCGATGTATTTGGCGCCAGCTTCGGTGGCCGAAATTGTCAAGCCATTGTTTATCGTGCTTGGTGTATCCTTGGGGTTAAGTTGGATATTGGCTTTGACGCAAACGACGACTTTCGGGAATTTCATCTTGAAGGAGGCGAAACCGGGTGAATCCAAAGATCCCTATGACACCAAACTGTACCATAAGTTTGAAAATGTGCTGGGACGTCTGATCAAACGTCGTTATCTCACGCTTACTTCGGTGGTGGCAACCTTGTTCTTGTCTTTGTTCATCATGAGCATTATGCCGCAGAGCTTCTTCCCGATCATGAACAAGCCCTATTTTCGTGCCGACCTGATCTTCCCGGAAGGGTATGGGATCGACGATGTGGAAAGGAATGTGATCAAGATAGAAGAGTATCTCAAGAATAATGATAAGATCAAATCCTATTCGTTCACGCTGGGAGGTTCGCCGGTACGTTATTATCTGGCAAGTTCGTCTATCGGTCCGAAGCCGAACTTCGCCAATGTCCTGATCGAAACCAAGGACGCGAAAGATGCACAGAGCGAGGAAAACAAGTTCTATGAATATATGGTCGCCAACTATCCGGATATTTTGACTCGTTCAGCTTTGTTTGCTTTGTCTCCTGTGCCTGATGCGGCAATTGAAATCGGGTTTGTTGGCGATAATATCGATACGTTGGTGGCTCTGACACAGCGTGCACAAGAAATCGCCCGCAAGAACGACATGGTGATGGAAGTGCGCAACAGCTGGGGAAACAAGGTTCCGGTATGGAAGCCGTTGTACTCGCAGGAAAAAGGTCTCCGTTTAGGTATCACCCGTCAGCAGATGGCTTATTCGCTTCGTTCGGCAACCAATGGCGTGCCTTTAGGCGAATATCGCGAAGGAGATGTGTTTATGCCGATCCTGCTGAAAGATGCCGATCGCGATTCGATGAACCTGAACGATATCAAGACTTTGCCTGTCTACAGCGCCAAGGGGCGTTCTGTCAAAGTGGAGCAGGTGATCGACGACTTCTCGCTTGATTATGAGTACAGTGTCGTGAAGCGTTATAATCGTCAGCGTTATATGATGATGCAGTGCGAGCCGAAACGCGGAGCCAATACGATGGCTGCTTTCAGCCAGTTGTGGCAGGATATCCAGCAAGAGGTGCAGGTTCCCGAAGGATACAAACTGCAATACTTCGGCGAACAGTCTGAACAGGATAAAGGTAACAAGGCGATTGCTGCCAATATTCCGTTGATGTTCGGTCTGATCTATCTCACCCTGTTGTTCCTCTTCCCGAAATACTACCGGAAGCCGGTCTTGATTATGTGTATGTTGCCTCTGATCTTCATCGGTGTGGTATTGGGGTTGCTGGTGTTTGGCAAGTCGCTCGATTTCTTTGCCATGTTAGGTCTGTTAGGTCTGATCGGTATGAATATCAAGAATGCGATCGTGCTGGTGGACGAAATAGGATTGCAGCTTGACAGTGGCCTGGCGCCGGTCAATGCGGTGATCGAGGCAACCAAGACGCGTATCGTTCCGGTGACGATGGCATCGGGGACAACGATTTTGGGTATGTTGCCATTGTTGGGCGATGCCATGTTTGCCGGTATGGCGGCGACGATCATGGGAGGTCTGTTCGTTTCGACCATCCTGACCATCTTCGTGCTTCCGGTGACCTATTGTATATTCTTTAAGATTAAATCGGTATAATGAGTATGAGAAATAAAATAATTATCGGTTGTATGCTGTTGGGGGCTTTATCGGTGGGAGCACAGGAAAAGCCCGTCACGGCTGCGGACTACAAGCAGAAAGTGCTTGAATATAGCCGCCAGATCAAACAGAGTGCGGAAGAGCGTATTGCGATGCAGCATGCTATCAAGGCGGCCAAGACCGCTTTCTTCCCGGCTGTCGATTTCTCCGGCAGCTACCAGTACCGTATCAATAAGTACGATTTGGATTTCGGCCCCGGCATGGCTGTCGAAATGGATCATAACACCTATAGTTTGGGAGCTACCGTAAGTCAGCCGATCTATGCCGGCGGACAAATCTACAACAATTACAAGGCCGCCCAGATACAGGGACAGATCGCTTCCGAGGCGGAAGACCTGACGACGGATAATATCGTGTATGCCGCCGACCTGAACTACTGGTCTGCTGCTGCCCGTAAAGGCATGTACGATGTCATGTGCCAGTATGTCGATATTGTGCAGGAATTGGCAAACGTGCTGACAACCCGTTTCAATGACGGGCAGATCAGTAAGACCGACCTCTTGCAGGTACAGTCCCGTTTGAAAGAAGCGGAATTGAACAAAAGCGCTGCGTACAAAGATTATCAGATCGCCTTGCAGAACCTGAATGTGCTAATGGGTGTTCCTCCTATGACACCGGTGGAGATTGCCGATGCCATCACGACGGTGCAGCCGTTGCCGATGCACATAGGGGAAGAGGCCGCTTTGCAGAACCGGCCGGACTTTACGATCTCCCGATTGAATGTTGAATACCAGAAGCGGCAGATCAACTTGTCAAAAGCAAAGTATAATCCGACACTGGCTATCGGTTTTCAGGGAACCTGGGGCACTCCGATGTTGAACGTGAAAGGATCCGACCAGCTTTGGACACCTGCCGTGTTCGCCTCCCTGAAGATACCTTTGTTTCGTTGGGGAGCCCGTTTCAAAGAGGTGAATTCTCAGAAAGCTATCTTACGCAGTAAGGAATATGTTATGGATTACACCCGCGACCAGATTTCCCAGGAGGTAGCCAATTCCTGGACCAGCCTGACGGAAAACACGAAGCAGATCGATGTTGCCGAAGAAGCCTGCAAGATCGCTGAGGAAAATCTCGACCTGAATACGTTCAGCTATAAAGAGGGAAAACTTCCGATCCTCGATGTCCTTTCCGCCCAGCTTTCCTGGATTCAGTCCTATAGCAGCTTGATTCAGACTTGGTATCAGCAGAAAGCGTCTCTCGCCCAGTATAATAAGGCGGTGGGCATTCGTCGCTTGCAGTAATCGGAAAACACCTTTATCACAATCTTTTTAGGCACGGATTTCACGGATTTACACGGATGAATTTATTTTTTCCGTGTTTTCCGTGAAATCCGTGCCTAAATTATATCTATTAGTAAGCAAAATTTTGCTTCGACACAGCTCCCTGCCAAGAGCAGAAACAAATGCAAATATTATTGAAACTCCTTTTTCAGTTTCGCCACCCATTTCAGTATCCGTTCCTCCGTTTGTTCGGACTGATTCTCGATATCGAGGGGAAGTCCCAGGAAATGCCCTTCCTTAACGGCCCGTGATTGGGTGAAATGGTAGTCGTTGACAGGCATGAAACCGATCAGTTCCGCATTGCTTTTGGTAAAGGCTTCCGCCAGAATGCCGATCCCATCGACGAAATTGTCGGGATAGCGTTCTTGGTCTCCGAGCCCGAATAGGGCGACTTTCTTGCCCGTCATGTCGATGGATTCTATTTCCGGCATGAACTCGTCCCAGTAAGTCGGCAGTTCTCCGTCGAACCAGGTGGAAGTTCCGGCAATAATATTGTCGAACGATTCGAACTCCTTGCGTGTCGCCCCTTCTATCGGGATCAGGACGACTTCGTTTTCTGCGAATGCTTCTTGTATTTTCAAGGCGACTACGGCTGTTTTAGCGGTTGTGCCACCATAGAATAAACCTATTTTCTTCATTTTGTATGTTGTTTATAGAAGGTGTGTCAAAACTATCCTGTTCCCGCGCCCCTCGCGGGATCGCATTAAAACCGGCCCTATAAAATCTGATTGATAAGGTCTGTCCTTTTGCAGCCCCGCATCAAGTGCGGGGACAAGGAGATTTTGACATACCCTCTTCATTAATATTCCAATAATGCTTTTGCTGCGTTGTAGATCCGTTCTTCTCCGGGCAGGATCGCCTTTTCGAGGACCGGATGGAAACCGACAGGCGTAAAGGTAGAACCGACGCGTTGGATCGGAGCATCCAGGTATCGGAACATTTCCGTGCCGACGATACCGGCTATTTCCGCTCCGAAACCTGAGAACACTTTGTCTTCATGTACGATCAGCACCTTGCCGGTTTTTTTCACGGAAGCGAAGATCGTTTCCGTATCGAGTGGGATCAGCGAGCGGATGTCGATGACTTCCACGTCCCAGTTATGCTCTTTCTTCAGCTTCTCGGCGACACTGAGGCAGAAATGCGTGGTATTGCCATATGTGATCATGCTCAGGTCGCTGCCCGGCCGGCGGATACGGGCTTTCCCGAAAGGAACTTCGAAGTCTTCCGGCACAAAACCGGCTGCTTCGACCGAGTTATATTGCGCTTTCGGTTCGAGAAAGATGGTAAAGCCCTTCGAACGTATGCTGGTGCGCAACAGTCCTGCCGCATCATCGGCAAAAGAAGGATAGACGATGCGGGCTCCCGGAATGGAGGTCAGCGCCCCTTCGATCGTTTGCGAATGGTAGAGCCCTCCGCCGATATAACCGCCCGATGCCAGGCGGAGTGTCAGGTTAGGGGTGAACTGTCCGTTGCTTCGCCAGTATTCGTGTGTACATTCGACATATTGCTCGATGGCCGGCCAGAAGTAGTCGGCAAATTCGGCTCCTTCCACCACGACATGTATTTTCGGGTCGAAGCGGCACATGCCGTTGGCCGTGCCTACAATGTAGTCTTCGGCAATGGGAGCATTGAAGATACGCTTCGGCCCGAACTCCTGTTGCATGCCTTTGGTGACGTTGAACACGCCGCCTTTGTCTTTGTTGGCCACGTCCTGTCCCCACAGGAATGTATCCGGGTTATGGCGGAATTCTGCTTTCAGTGTTTCGTTGATTGCGGTTACCAGTGTTTTCTTTTCGCCATTTTCTTCTTTGTGTGTGCCGTCTGTATATTTCTGCGGCAGGTAAGGTTCGGGCAAGACATAGTCAAAGATCGTTGCAGGATCGGGTTCGGGAGCCGCCATCGCTTTGCGGTTGGCTGTGCTCAGGTCTTTTTTTGCCTGTGCTTCTATCTGCTTCAGTTCCTCTTCGGTCAAGCGGTTGTAACGGAGCAGCATACGGCGGAATTTTTGCAGCGGATCGGCTGCTTTCACGTAGGCAAGTTCGTTTTCATCGCGATACAAAGTCTGCTTGTCGGAGTTCGAATGGGAGCCGATGCGTACGCAATTTGCATGGACGATCACCGGATTATGCGTATTGATCGCATGTTCGCGGGCTTCGGTCATGGCGTTCATCGAGTCGAAAACGTCTTTTCCGTTGCAGTGGATGATGCGCAGGTTCTTGAAGCCTGAGAAGTTGTCGGCTACCTTGCGGTTGGCCGTCTGATCCTTTTTGGGGACGGAGATGCCGTAGCCGTTGTCCTGCAAGACAAAGATAACGGGGAGCTGCTCGTTGCTCGCCCCGTTGATGGCTTCGTAGACGTAGCCCTCGGAAGTGGCGGATTCACCGTGCGAGGTGATCGCAATGCCTTTATGGTCGTAATAAACCATTGCACGGGCGACACCTACGGCGTGCAGGTCGTGTGTCCCGGTCGCCGAGGATATGTTCTCGATATGCCACTCCGGCTTGGCGAAGTGGTTGGACATATGCCGTCCGCCGCTGGACGGATCGGTCGCTTTCGAGATGCCGTTCAGGATGATTTCTTCCGCCGTCATTCCGGCAGACAGGACGGTCAGCATATCGCGGTAGTAGGGAAAGAGGTAATCCTCTCCCCGGTGGAATACCTGCCCGATGGCGAGCTGGATGCCGTCATGCCCGGCATAAGGGGCATGATAGGACCAGCCTAAGGACTGGAGCAGGTAAGAAGGCGCCTTTTCATCGAGCGCCCTGCCGAGACTCATCAGGTAATACCATTTGCGGAGGGTCTCGGTATCGGTCGTTTTTATATCGTATCGTTTCATACTTGATTATTTTGTGTGTTGTTTTAATTGTTTTGTGATATGTTACTTTTGGCTTGACCCAAAAGTAACCAAAAAGTCAAGGCTTAACCGTCCGGTCTACTCCGGGCAAAGACTACGCTGTCGCCTGCGAAACTCGCTTCGCTCAAACAGGGCAGGCTCCGGACGCTTCGTCTTTACCCTCCGCTTGACGCCCGTCCGCTTAGGCCTTTCCAAGAAAGCTCCGCTTTCTTTTGGGATTGCCGATACTGATCGTTCTTTTGCGGCCCCGTGCGGGGCACGGGGACAAGCCTGTTCCCGCACTTGATGCGGGATCACAAAGGAGCAGGCAGCATTGGCAATCCCTGAAGAGCCGTCAGGCTCTATTTCCGGCCTAAGCTGGTGAGCGTAAAGCGCAGAGACCGCAGTGAGCGTCCGGAGCGTCTGCTGTTTGAGCGAAGCGAGTTTCAGACGCGACAGCGAACGGAGGGAACGAAGTAGCGAAGCAGCTTAAGCCTTGATCTTTTGGTTACTTTTGGATCAAGCCAAAAGTAACAGATAAATCATCATTTATCCCAGTTCTCCAGATAATCCGCTACGCGTCGCAGGAACTCTCCACCCAGTGCTCCGTTGATGATCCGGTGGTCGTACGACAGGGACAGGTACATCTTGTGGCGAATTGCGATTGTATCTCCTTCGGGTGTCTCCACGACGGCCGGTTTCTTTTCGATGAAGCCGACGCCTAAGATGGCTACCTGTGGCTGGTTGATGATCGGCGTACCGAACAGGCTCTTGAACGAACCGAAGTTGGTGATCGTGAAAGTTCCGCCTTGTATATCGTCTGGCATCAGCTTACCCGTGCGTGCTTTGGCGGCAAGAGTGTCGATGTTGGCAGCAAGGCCGTTCAGATTCAACTTGTCTGCATCATGAATAACCGGTACGATCAGGTTACCGTCGGGTAGCGACACGGCGATACCCAGGTTAATATGCTTTTTCAGAATGACTTTGTAGCCGTCGACCGAAGCGTTCACGTGCGGGAATTCAGCCAGTGCCTTTGCTGTAGCTTCCGCTATGGCAGGCATGAAAGTGAGTGCTACACCTTCACGTTTGAAAAATGCGTCTTTCGTGCGGTTGCGCCATTTTACCAGACGGGTGACGTCGGCTTCGACAACAGTTGTAACGTGGGGAGACACTTTTTTCGACATGACCATATGGTCTGATATGATACGGGCAACGCGGTCCATTTCGACCGTTTCGTCTTCGGTGACAGATGCCGGGTTGCGTCGATCGTCGATGGTGGGCTGCGTCGGTTGGTGATGGTGGACACCATCGACCGGAGATGGTGGGTTACGTCGATCGGAGATGGTGGGCTGCGTCGACGGTTGACGCAAGTTTTCGGTATCACTTTGTGGGGTGATGCCACTTTTCTTGGTCGTGATATAATCTTTAATATCTTTTTTACTGAGTCGTCCTTCGTAGCCGGTTCCCGGAATCGCGTCCAGTTCGGCTTGCGATATTTTGGCTTCCTGTGCTAATTTCAGCACGATGGGAGAATACCATCTTCCGTCTTCTTCCTTGGATGATTTGACGGGCTGGGCGGGTTCTGCCGGTACAGACTGTACCATTGTGCTTTCGTCGCTTTTAGCTGCGGCAGGAGTGGTACTTTCGGGTGCTTCTCCCTCTTCGCCTTCCAGTTGGATCAGGGCGACGGTTGTACCGACGGCCACCGTATCGCCTTCGGAAAACAGCAGTTCGAGCACCTTTCCTGCAACTGGAGAGGGTATTTCCGCACTGACTTTGGCGGTGCTCACTTCAAAGAGGACATCGTCTTCTTGAACAGCGTCGCCTACTTTGACGGACCAGGAGACAATCGTCCCTTCAGTGATGCTTTCGCCCAGTTTGGGCATTTTTATTTCAAATGTCGACATAGTTTAAATGTGTATTTTATGTTCTGATATTGAAGTTCCAGGCCGACGTCGCGTATTTGTTGTCACGTAGGGACCGGATGGCGTTCAAATCGTCTTCAGTGAATGAATAGGGACGGGTGTCCGTCTTGTTTTCTGTAAAATAGTTCAGGAGTGCGTCTCTGAATTCTCCGATAGATACCGCTTTACGGGTATAGGTGCATATGTTGGTGACCGGGCTTCTTACGGATTTGACATAAAAAGGAGCGGGCTTCATTTCTTTTTTTTCCGGTTTCCGTTCTGTATTTTTGAGGGCGGTCGTCAGGCGATACAGGTCGGTGGAGAAAAGGAGGGTGGCGTGGTGCAAGATCCTCCCTTTGTGGATGGATTGCGCACTGCCCGATATTTTCAACCCGTCGATCGTGAGTGCCTGCCGCTCGTCAGCCTCTGCCCGGATGCCGAATGTGGCAAGGAAGGCGATCAGCCGGGCTGTGAATATGCCTGATGCGAGTTCCTTGCTGTTTTGTATAAAAGTGATATTCAGGTTGCCGGAATCGTGATAGACGGCTCCGCCACCGGAATAACGGCGTACGACTTTGATATGCTTCTCCTGAATATAGTTTCGGTTTATCTCGTCCCATACGTTCTGGTGCTTACCGATGATGACGGACGGTTCGTTCTGCCACAACATGAAGATGTCGTCCGAAAAGTTCTTGAGCAGATACTCCTCGGCTGCCAGGTTGAACCAGGCATCCGTGTATGGATTGTTGATATAAAGCATTATCAGAGGTAGAGACTTTCATGTATCGCCTCTCCGACAGTCGGATGGGGAAATACGGTTTTCTTGAATTCATCGACCGTATAACCGTGCTCGACGGCGATACCGGCAATGACGATGATCTCCGATGCCGGATTTCCCACCAGATGGCAACCGATGATCTGGCCGTTCACGTTTGTCAGGAGCTTGCATAGCCCGTTGCCGGTTTCGTTTTCGGCGACAAAGCGGCCGGAATAGGTCATCGGAATCTTGACAAGGTTGTAATATTCTCCACTTGCCTTCAATTCCTCTTCCGTCTTGCCCACACCAGCCACTTCCGGATTGGTGTAGACGACGGCGGGAATAGCCCTGTAGTCCATCCGTTCCTCATTCCCCAGGATATGGTTGACAGCAACCTCACCTTCCCGATAGGCCGTGTGGGCCAGTTGCGAGAATCCTGTGATATCTCCGGCTGCATAAACGTGCGGATGGGAGGTCTGCATATATTCGTTCACTCGGACGCCCCGGCGGTCCGTCTCGATGGAAAGGCTTTCCAGACCTAAATTTTTGGTAATTGCCCGGCGGCCTACGCTGACCAGGATTTTGTCTGCGGGGATCGCATTCGTCTTGCCGTCTTTTTCGACAATGACCTCTTTCGGGTTGACTTCGGTCACTTTTGTGTTCAGATGAAATTCCACCCCTTTCTTGGCGTATTCGCTCCGGAGCATGGCGGAAGCCTCTTTGTCCATCGCGCCGAGTATTTCCGGCATCATCTCGATCACCTTTACTTTTACTCCCATGCTGGTAAAGAATGAAGCAAACTCGATCCCGATGACACCGCCGCCTATGATGGCAAGTTCTTTGGGAAGTTCTTTGCTGTCGAGCGCTTCCCGCGAAGTCCAGTAATCTGTATCCGAAAGTCCCTTGATTGGAGGAATTACCGTTTCGGAGCCGGTACAGAGGAGGACGTTTTTGACGGTGAAAAGGGCGTTTCCGCATTGTATACGGATCATTCCATCCGTTTCCCCGTTCAAAACGGCTGTCCCTTCGACAATCGTGATTCCACTTGAAGTGAGCCGCATCTTCACACCGGATGTTAGCTTTTTGACAGTCCGGTTCTTCCGCCTGATGATCTTGTCCATGTCGAAAGACGGTGTTCCTTCCGGTGAAATGCCATATTTGAAGGATGTTTTGAAACTGTCCAATATCTTGGCGGAGTATAATAACGTTTTTGTGGGAATACAGCCTTCGTTCAGGCAGACGCCTCCAATGGCGTTCTTTTCAAAGAGGACGGTTTTCAGGCCTCCTTCGGCTGCCCGTTCGGCTGCGGTATAGCCGGCTGGTCCTCCTCCTATGATTGCAATATCGTAATTCATGCTTGTGCTCTTTTACTTGAAAACCAGGACTCTTTTGTCTAACGGTTTGATCTCTTTCGGTCCGGGTCCTTCCGTCGGCGTTCCGAAAGGCATCTGTGCCACCAGTTCCCATTTCGGGTCGAGTTTCCATTCTGCATATACCGTTTCGTCGATTAGCGGATTATAATGTTGAAGGGACACGCCTAAGCCGGCATCTTCCAACATTGTCCAGATCGCCAGCTGGTGCATGGCAGATGTTTGCTGTGCCCAAACCGGAAATTTGTCGTAATAAGTAGGGAAGGAGTCTTGCAGCTGTTCAACTACCGCTTTGTCTTCGAAGAACAGGATCGTTCCGTAGCCGGCAGCCAGACTTCCGTCTATTTTAGCTTCCGTCCCTTTGAAGACTTCCGCTGAAACAAGTCTCTTCAATGTCTCTTTCGTTATCTCCCAAAGCTTTTTATGATTCTTGCCTAACAGCAATACGATGCGGGTAGATTGCGAGTTGAAGGCAGAAGGGACGTTCATGACTGCAAAGTCTATGATTTCTTTGATCTGTTCGTCTGATATCGGAGAACTGTTCGTGATGTGGTAATAAGTTCTGCGGTGTCTCAATGCTTCTTTAAAATCTCGTGTCATATTAAATGCGTTTTTATTTTATGTTTCTTTAAAAATGAAACCATCCCAAGTTTGATTTTGTTGCAAATACGTCCCGTTGTTTCTCGAATGAACAGATAGAATTAATTTATCACGGGCGGATTACCGGTGAAAAGGCTGTATCTTTGTCTCCCAAAAAGAGCAAAAGAAATGATAGGGAAAAAAATACCGGTCGTTTTTCGGATCATGTTTGTCATATGGGTGATCCTACAGGTTTGCCTGGTAATAAAATACTGGGATATGCCCAACCACGATGATGCCCAGGCTTATGTGAAACTGGCTTCGGAATGCATCGCGAGGGGCACTTGGTATCCGGACGTGCATAACCAATATGAGGATTTTATTTTCGGTCCGGGGTATGTAAACCTTTTGATCGGGATCTATCATCTTTGCGGATCTTTCTCCTTTGTCCGATTGCTGAATTTATTGATGAATATTGCAATGGTATTTGAAATACGGAAGTTGGCCGGACGGATGTTTTCGAATAAAACGGGGTATTACGCTGCTATTTTATATATGTTGATTTTTTCGAACCTATATGCTCCGATAGCTGTATTGACTGATTTGCCTTTTACTTTCCTACTATTGACAGCCCTGCTGCTATGCAACGTTCGCCGGCTGTTTCCTGTGGCTGTCGCCGGCGTGCTGATCGCTGTGGCTAACTGGTTCCGTCCTCTGGCAATTGTCTTTTTATTCGTGATTTTGCTCCTTTTCATCGTGCAAAAGCGCCGGTGGCAGTCTTATGCAGCATTGGCCTTGCCGCTTGTCTTGACTGTTTTCCTGATCGGGCGAAGTGCGAAGGAGAGAACCGGCCATTTTGTCTATCAAGCGGTGTCCGGAGGCTATAACTTAGCGATGAGTTCTTTTGATGAAGCAAACGGTTTAGTCAATTTTAACGGCTTCGATGATCCGGACAATTATATTTGCCTTCCTCCCGGAGATTATACCTACATGGAGCGGGACAGCCTGCTGAAGCGTGCGTCAGTCCGCTGGATATCGGAGCATCCGTTTAAGTATGTTTCCCAACTGCCCTTCAAGTTGGCTGCTTTGTATTGTGAAGATACCTGGACGGAGCGTGTAAAGCCGGATATGGGATTTAGAGTAGTTCTTTCAAAGGCGGAGGGTAATAATATGAAGATGATGGAGTTAATCGTTTCCCTGGCGTTGAAAAGCATTGTCTATTACACGGTGCTTTTACTATTCTTTTATTACGTTTGGACGAACCGGCGCGATCTGTTACGAGAGCGGAATATCTATCTTCTGATCCCTGTTTTAGGCACAGCAGTAACGGTTTTGTTCGTGATCACTTCCCGTTATCATTATCCTTATTTGTTTGCGATAACAATCTATGCGGCAGCGGGTCTTGACGCCTTTATACAGAATAAATTAAGGAAAAATAGCAGAAAGTGTTGATTTATTTGTAGATTTCTTGTGTGTGAATCAAAATAATTTGTACCTTTGTGCCCCGTAAAAGAAGAGAAACTCTATTAGAATCTTTGTTTTTGTTCGTGATGCAGTTCAAAAAGGGAAGACACATAGCAGGAGTTGACTTAATTTCGTAATATTAAAAAGTAAAATTAGCAATGTCGAAAATTTGTCAAATTACCGGAAAAAAAGCAATGGTTGGCAACAACGTTTCTCACTCTAAGAGAAGAACGAAACGTAAGTTTGATGTGAACCTGTTTACTAAAAAGTTCTACTGGGTAGAACAGGATTGTTGGGTTAGCCTGAATATTTCAGCCGCTGGCTTGCGTACTATCAATAAACTTGGTTTGGATGCAGCAATTAAGAAAGCTGCTGAAAAAGGTTATTTAAACGCTTAATTTGAGGAGGAAATAAGAAATGGCAAAGAAAGCAAAAGGTAACAGAGTTCAGGTGATTCTTGAATGCACCGAGCACAAAGACAGTGGTATGCCGGGTACATCTCGTTATATTACAACAAAGAACAGAAAGAATACAACTCAGAGATTGGAGCTGATGAAGTATAATCCTATCCTGAAGAAGATGACGTTACACAAAGAAATTAAGTAAGAGGAGATTAAACAATGGCAAAAAAAGCGGTTGCAACATTTAAGAAAGGTGACGGTCGTACCTACTCTAAAGTAATCAAGATGGTTAAGTCCCCGAAGACCGGTGCTTACATCTTCCAGGAAGAAATGATTCCTAACGAAGCTGTTAAAGATTATTTCGCTAAATAACGGAGCGTAATATCAAGATATGAAGAGAGGTCCTTTTCCATAGTGGGAAGGACCTCTTTTTTTGTCTTCATTCGGGTGGTTATATGGAATATTTTCATACTTTTGTGTGGGCGAATCTGCAGCTATCCGATTGGGAGCAGTCTGTGAATCGAACCTACAACACGTTGATAAATAATAAATAGAAACAAATTAATAATTAAGAACCATGAGATTTGATGTATCCAGCACAGCGTTGTTATCACGTTTGCAATCTATTAGCAAAGTTATTGCTTCTAAGAATTCATTACCGATCCTGGACAGTTTCCTTTTCAACCTGGAAGGTAATAAACTTACTATAACAGCTTCGGATGCTGAAACACGTCTGGTTACATCCGTTGACGTGATGAATGCACAAGGAAGCGGACTTTTCGCGGTTTCGGCAAAAATCTTGCTCGACCCGTTGAAGGAGTTGCCCGAACAGCCGCTGACTTTTGATATTAACGACGATAACCTGGAAATCTTTATCCATTTCCAGAATGGTAAATATAATTTTATCGGACAGAAGGGAGATACATATCCGCAGCAGAAACCTCTGAATGAGAATGCAATCTCTATCATGATGGACGCGCAGATGTTGTTGAACGGTATCAGCCGTTCGTTGTTTGCAACGGCTGACGACGAGCTTCGTCCGGTAATGAATGGTATCTATTTCGATATTCACACGGACGATTTGACATTCGTGGCTTCCGACGGTCATAAGCTGGTGCGTCTGCGCAATCTTTCGGTAAAATCACCGGAAAGAGCTTCTTTCATCTTGCCGAAGAAGCCCGCGAACCTGTTGAAAGGCCTTTTATCAAAGGAAGGAGAGATGGTCAGCATCAAGTTTGATGATAACAATGCTTATATCAACTGTGCTAATTTCGAAATGGTATGCCGCCTGATCGAAGGTCGTTATCCGAATTACAACAGTGTGATCCCGCAGGAAAATCCTTTCAAGGTGACAATCGACCGTATCTCTTTCCTGAATGCCTTGAAGCGTGTTTCCGTTTTCTCCAATCCGGCCAGCAGTCTTGTCAAGTTGCAGCTGAAGGAGAACGAAATGCTTGTTTCCGCACAGGACATCGATTTTTCTACTTCCGCAGAAGAGAAAATTGTTTGCAGTTTTGACGGAACCGAATTAAGCATCGGTTTCAAGGCAACTTATCTGATTGAAATACTGAGCAACATCAATTCGGAAGAGGTGATACTCGAATTGGCTGATCCTTCGCGTGCTGGTCTGATCGTTCCTTCTGAAAATGAAGAAAACGAGGATTTGCTGATGCTGCTGATGCCTATGATGTTGAATGATTAAAATATAAGAAATGCAGTTAAACCTGAAAAATCCGTTAGTCTTCTTCGACTTGGAGACGACGGGTATTAATATTGTCAAAGATCGTATCGTGGAAATCTCTTTTGTCAAGGTTTACCCGAATGGAAAAGAAGAATCTAAAACGAGACGGATCAATCCGGAAATGCCCATTCCACCAGAGTCGACCGCTATTCACGGCATCACCGACGAAGACGTAAAAGACTGTCCTACCTTTAAAGAAATAGCCAAATCGTTGGCAGCCCAGATAGAGGGGTGTGATTTGGCAGGATATAATTCCAATCGCTTTGATATCCCTTTGTTGGCAGAAGAATTTCTGCGTGCAGGTGTCGATATCGATTTGAACAAACGCAAGTTTGTAGACGTACAGACCATTTTTCATAAGATGGAACAGCGTACGCTTGCGGCCGCTTATAAGTTCTACTGTGACAAGAGCCTTGAAAACGCCCATACGGCGGAGGCCGATACGATGGCGACTTATGAAGTGTTGAAAGCGCAGTTGGACCGGTATCCGGAGTTGCAGAATGACATTAATTTCCTTTCCCAATATTCGAGCTATACGAATAATGTGGACTTTGCCGGACGTATGGTATATAACGACAAGGGGGAAGAAGTGATAAACTTCGGTAAATATAAAGGCCGCCTGGTAGAGGAAGTACTGAAGAACGATCCCGGATATTATTCCTGGATTATGAATGGTGATTTCCCTCTGAACACCAAGAAAATACTGACTGAGATAAAATTGAGAGGTTTTAATTCGAAATAAGGACCATGAATAATTTTGAGTTTTGTAACCCTGTAAAGGTTGTTTTCGGCAAAGGTTCCATAGCCCGTTTGTCCGCTTTGATTCCGGAAGGAAGTAAAGTGCTGATGGTGTATGGCGGCGGTAGCATAAAGAAAAACGGCATCTACGGCCAGGTGACGAAGGCGTTGGAAGGATTTGAAGTGACCGAGTTTCCGGGAATCGAAGCAAATCCGCATTACGAAACCTGCATGAAGGCCGTGGAGGTCGTCAAAGAGAAGAAGATCGATTTTTTGTTGGCTGTAGGCGGAGGTTCGGTGATCGACGCTACGAAGTTCATCGCGGTGTCTGTCGGTTTCGAAGGCGATCCGTGGGATATTCTTTCGAAAGGTGGCGAGATAAAGAATGCCCTGCCTTTGGGTACGGTGCTTACATTGGCCGCGACCGGTTCGGAGATGAACGAACGTTCGGTCATCTCCCGTGTATCGACTTGTGAGAAACTGAATTTCGCCAGTCCGCTGGTATTCCCGAAGTTCTCCGTACTGGACCCGGAAGTGACCTATTCGCTCCCTGTGCGTCAGGTGGCAAACGGGGTGGTCGACTCTTTTATTCATGTAGTGGAGCAGTATTTGACTTATCCGGTCAATGCAAAAGTACAGGATGCCTTCTCGGAAGGACTGATGCGTGTCATTCATGAAGAGGGGTTGAAGGTCTTGGACAATCCGAACGATTATGATATCCGTGCCAACTTGATGTGGGCGGCAACCAATGCGTTGAATGTCTGGATTGGGCAGGGGGTTCCGCAGGACTGGTCTTCCCACCGCATGGGGTACGCGCTAACGGCGCAGTTCGGCCTGGATCATGCACAAACATTGGCGATTCTCTTGCCGGGTGTCATGACTTATATGTTTAAGGAGAAGCAGGTCAAACTGGCTCGTATGGGGGAAGTTGTTTTTGGTATTACGGATGGAACGGAAGAGGAAAGGGCGCGTAAGGCAATCGTCGCCTGTGAGGATTTCTTCCGCCGGATGGGACTGAAAACGCGCCTCGGTGAATGTGGCATTGCAGAAAAGGATTTGGATGCCCTTGCCGCTCCTGTGGACAAACAGGGGTGGAAATTGGGTGAACATCACAATATAGATAGCCGTATGGCGCGTGAGATAATGGCGTTACGCTTGTAATAAAACATGGAACAAGGAACTTCTCTTTCAAAACATATATGTTTCGTTTTCAAAACACCTATGTTTTAAAATCAAAACACCTATGTTTTAAAAGAGGGGTACTACATATCGAATAAAATGCTGAAAGGTAAACATATCATATTGGGGATAACAGGGAGCATCGCTGCCTATAAAGCCGCCTATATTATCCGTGCCCTCGTGAAGAAAGGGGCGGAGGTACAAGTTGTCATTACCCCTGCGGGAAAGGAATTCATTACGCCGCTTACATTATCCACGTTGAGCAGCCATCCGGTGATCAGCGAGTTTTTCTCGAATCGCGACGGCACGTGGAACAGCCATGTCGATCTTGGTCTCTGGGCTGATGCCATGCTGGTAGCACCGGCTACTGCTTCGACGATCGGAAAGATGGCGAATGGCATTGCTGACAATATGCTGGTCACGACATACTTGTCATGCAAGGCTCCGGTTTTTGTCGCTCCGGCGATGGATTTGGATATGTTCGCACATCCTTCCACAAGGCAGAATTTAGACCGGCTCCGTTTGTTCGGCAACCGTATCATCGAACCTGCCGAAGGGGAACTTGCCAGCCATCTGGTGGGTAAGGGGCGTATGGAAGAACCTGATAAGATTGTGGCGGTCCTGGAAGATTTCTTCGCTTCCCAAACCCGGCTTGAAAAAAAAAAGATTGTAATAACAGCCGGTCCGACATATGAAAAGATAGATCCTGTGCGTTTTATAGGTAACTATTCTTCTGGAAAGATGGGGTTTGCATTGGCGGAAGCGTGTGCGGAGCAGGGAGCGGAAGTGACATTGATCGCAGGACCGGTGTCTTTGACGGTAGTTCATCCGAATATCAAACGGATCGATGTCGAGTCGGCCGAAGAGATGTATCAGGCGGCCATAACTGCTTTTCCGGAGGCGGATGCCGGTATTCTTTGTGCCGCTGTGGCGGATTATCGCCCGGATGAGCAGGCAAGCGAAAAGATCAAGAGGGAAACGAAAGGAGAAATGTCGCTCCGTCTGGTTCCGAATAAGGACATCGCAGCTTCGTTAGGGGCGATCAAGCGTGAAAACCAGATCTTGGCAGGTTTCGCATTGGAAACAAATAATGAAATGGCCCATGCGGAAGGAAAGATGAAGCGGAAAAACCTCGATTTTATCGTGTTGAATTCTTTAAAGGATGCAGGTGCCGGTTTCCGTTGCGACACGAATAAGATCACGATCATCGACAAGGAAGGCGGGACGATTGCTTATCCGTTGAAGAGCAAACAGGAGGTGGCCGTTGATATTGTAAATAAATTGGCAACATTATTAAAATGAGAATGATTAAGAAATTGTTATGCATATGCTTGTTGGGAGCTGCTCCCTTTATAGGTAAGGCGCAGGAGCTGAATGCCCGCATCACTATAAACAGTGATAAGGTACAGAGTACGAATAAACAGGTATTCAAAACCTTGCAGGATGCATTGAATGATTTCGTCAATAACAAAAAGTGGACGGATGCTACTTTTGCCATGAACGAACGTATCGACTGTTCCATGACTCTCATCATCAACGAAATGGTATCGGACAATAGTTTTAAAGGCGAGATACAAGTGCAGGCCCGCCGTCCGGTATATAATTCCAGCTATACGACTACGTTGCTGAATTATCGTGATACGGAACTCTCTTTCGACTATACCGAATTCGAACCGTTGGAATATACGGAAAATACATTGAACAGCAATCTGATTGCAACGGTTGTTTTTTATATCTATACGATCCTCGGACTGGATTTCGACAGTTTTTCTCCGAAAGGTGGCACTGCTTTCCTCGAACAGGCCATGCAGATTGTGAGCCTGGCACAGGCGCAACCTACATGGACAGGATGGAAAGCTTTTGAAAACGACCGTAACCGCCATGCTTTGGCAACGGCTCTGACGGACAATACTTCGGAACTGTTCCGGGACATGTGGTATAATTATCATCGTAAGGGGCTCGATGAAATGGCTGCAAATCCGGATCGTGGACGTACGACTATAATCGGTCTGCTCCCGGTTCTGGAACAGGTGAAAAGTGCCCGGCCGACATCTCCGTTGCTTCAGATGTTCGCTGATTCCAAACTGGATGAAGTCGTTTTGATCTATTCGAAAGCAACTACACAGGAAAAGCAGGAAGGTTATAAAATGTTGTCCAATCTGTATCCTGCTCTCACGACGCGTATGGAATCGCTTAAAAAGTAATCTGGAATAGCTATGCTGAAGTCTTTATTTATACGTAACTTTGTTCTGATAGACAGCTTGGACATTAAGTTTGATAAAGGTTTTTCTGTGATAACCGGCGAGACGGGTGCAGGAAAGTCTATTATATTGGGGGCCCTATCCCTGGTCTTGGGACAGCGTGCGGATGGAAAGAGCATTAAGAACGGTTCTGAAAAGTGTGTGATAGAAGCAGTCTTTGATGTCTCCCGATATAAATTGGAAGAATTTTTTCTTACGAATGACTTGGAGTATGATGCGGAGATTTGCATTCTTCGCCGGGAATTGTTTGCATCAGGTAAATCCCGTGCTTTCGTAAACGATTCGCCTGTCCCGCTTTCTGTAGTGAAGGAACTGGGAAGCCGGCTGATCGATATCCATTCGCAGCACCAGAATCTTTTGTTGGGAGATAACCGGTTTCAGCTGAAAGTAATCGATGTAATGGCCGAAAACGATATCCTGCTGATTCTTTACCGAAAGGAATACAGCCGATACCTGTCTCTGAAAAAGGAACTGAAAGAGTTGACCGAAAAGGCTCTCCAGACCAAGCAGGAGGAAGACTATGTACGTTTTCAGTTGGAGCAGTTGGCCGATGCCGGTTTGGTTGCCGGTGAACAGGAAGAACTGGAACAGGAGCTGGAAACCCTTTCCCATGCCGAAGAGATAAAAGGTTCTCTTTATAAGATAACCCGATTGCTGGACGGGGAGGAACAAGGAGCTGTCCAACTGATAAAAGAGGCCCTTTCCACCGCAGACAGTCTGGAACGTTATTATCCGAAAGCGAAAGAAATAGCCGAGCGTCTGCGTTCTGCCTATATCGATATGAACGACCTGGCTTCCGAAACGGAAGTCCTGAAGGAGGACATAGAATTTAATCCTGAGCGCTTGGATTGGGTGAACGAACGTCTTAATACGTTATACACCTTGGAACAGAAACACCGGGTTTCCAAAGTCGAAGAGCTGATGGAGTTGCTGGATAAATATAATAAGCAGCTGAAGGAGATCGATTCTTTTGATGAACAGATCGAATCGTTGAAAAAGCAGTTGGAAGTCTCTCACCAGGAACTGCTTCAACAGGCAGCCGTATTGAGCGAGCAGCGTAAGATCGCCTCGAAAGCCATCGCTTCCCAATTGGTAGAAATGGTTGTCCCGTTAGGCATGCCGAATATGCGATTTGCGATCGATTTCGTACCTAAACAGGAACCGGAAAGCGATGGAATGGATGAAATCCGGTTTATGTTTTCCGCCAATAAGAGTGCGGAACTGCAACCGGTGGCCCAGACGGCATCCGGAGGCGAAATCTCCCGCCTGATGTTATGTATCAAGGCGATGATTGCCGGATTTACGGCGTTGCCTGCCATTATCTTTGATGAAGTGGATACGGGGGTTTCCGGGGATATAGCCGATAAAATGGGGGATATCATGCAGGAACTAGGTACGAAGATGCAGGTTTTTGCCATTACCCATCTCCCCCAGATCGCAGCAAAAGGGAAAGACCATTATTTTGTTTATAAGGAGGATACGGATGAAAGGACCGTAACCCGTATCAGGAAAATGAATAAAGAAGAGCGTGTAAAAGAGATTGCGCGTATGCTGAGCGGTGCTTCGTTGACCAGTGCTTCTATTGCAAATGCGAAAGAGCTGTTGAAATCAAAGATTTAAACCTTTTCATCGCGATCCGGTCATAATAGCAACAGAATGTAAGTGCTAATTTAAAATTGAGAGACATGAAGAAATTGAGTATTCTATTAATAGCGATCCTTTTTTGCAGCTTGCAGGGACATGCACAATTTTGGATCAGTTTCGGATGGAATGAACCCCATTGCCAGAACTGCCTCTGGATGGAACAGGCAATCCGCATGACGAACCGTCAAGCTGCCGAGTATCATAAGATCATTCATCGGTACGGAGAGAAGATCGAGCGTGAAGCACGCAAGCATTATCGCTATTGGGATCAGTCTGCCCGGAAGATATATAAGTTGCGTATGGAACGGGACCGGAAATTACAGCGTATCCTTTCGCCTTCGCAGTTTCGTTTGTATGTGCGTTTCGTCCGTGAGGCACCGACACGCATTCATGACTGGAGAGGTTGGTACAATAATCCGCATTATCCGCACTACCGTCCGTCCAATGCGTGCTATCGTTATGAAGATCATTATTGGCATTGCCAATGGGAATATACGAACAATAGATGGTTTGACCGTTTCGACGACGGCAAATGGTATCCCGGTAAATATGATCGTCCTCAACCACATCATAACAATGGCCGTCCACATCATGACAATGGGCAGTGGAAGCCCGGCAAATACGATCGTCCGAGCCATCAGGGAGGCCGTCCCGGTTCCGATCATCACAAGAATAAGCACGATAAGGACAAATTTGACAAGAAACGTCCGGATCGGGATAAAGACAGGCATTACGATAGGGACAAACGGTCTGACAAGGATCGCACGAATAGCCGCCAACGTACGAGTGACAGGCGGAGCATAGAGAAAAGTATCTGATAATGGAATTTAGAGTAAACCGGCGCACCCTGCTTTTAATAGCCGGATGCGTTTGGATCATAGCTGGCATCAATATCTTAAGGATCGGCATCATCACGTGGTTGAACGATGCCCATTACTGGCTGTTTAAAGTTGGAGAGGCAATTGTTGTTTTCCTGCTTTTCTTCCAGTTTGTCTTTCGCCGTTTGTTTGTTAAACATTCCGAGCGGATTTCCCAGAAAGGGGAAAAGAACTGTCCTTTTTCATTTTTTGATGTGAAAGGCTGGATCGTGATGATCTTTATGATTACTTTCGGTGTTACGATCCGTCATTTCCAATTGCTTCCCAACTCCTTTATTTCGGTATTTTATACCGGACTTTCATCTGCTTTGATTATTACTGGTATTTTATTCTTGATCCGGGCTTATTCATCGTCACGGCATAAGCTGAAAAGCAATAGCTAATATATACGAGAGTATATAATAAAAGCGTAAATCTTTTGTATCTTTGTCCGCATAAAGCCGGGAAAAATCGAAATAGTCCGGTGATGAAAACGGAAAAGATATAGAATAATGAAAGAAAACGAAATGGTGTTCGGCATCCGTGCCGTGATCGAGGCAATCCAGGCCGATAAGGAGATTGATAAAATATTGGTGAAACGTGAACTGCAGGGAGACTTGTCTCGTGAATTGTTTGAAGTTCTGAAAGGACGTGATATACCTGTACAGCGTGTGCCTGCCGAACGTCTCGACCGTTTGACACGTAAGAATCATCAGGGAGTAATCGCTTTTATCCCGGCTATCACATACGAACGGCTGGAGAATATTATTCCGTTTGTGTATGAGCAGGGAAAGAATCCGTTTATCGTGTTGTTGGATGGGGTTACGGATGTCCGTAACTTCGGTGCGATTGCCCGTACCTGCGAATGTGCGGGTGTGGATGCGATCGTGATTCCTTCAAGGGGAAGCGTAACGGTGAATGCCGATGCGATTAAGACCTCGGCCGGTGCGCTCCATGTATTGCCTGTTTGCAAGGAAAAAAGTATTACGGAGGCCATCCGTTTCTTACAGGCGTCCGGAGTAAAAGTCTATGCTGCCAGTGAAAAAGCTTTTGAGAATTATACGGCTATTAAATATGACGGACCTGTGGCTATCGTAATGGGAGCCGAAGATACGGGAGTTTCGATGGATAATCTTCGTATCTGCGACAGCATGGTGAAGATTCCGCAGTTCGGTACGATCGGTTCGCTGAACGTATCGGTCGCCTCTTCCATCCTGATCTATGAAGTGGTTCGCCAGCGGATGAATGAACAAGGCACAATAACGTTATTAAAATAAAGAAACAATGAAGAAAGTTATCGCAACAAAAAACGCACCTGCCGCTATCGGTCCGTACAGTCAGGCTGTGCAAGTAGGAAATATGCTGTTTGCTTCCGGCCAGTTGGGGCTTGACCCCGCAACAGGCAATTTCGCAGAAGGAGGAGTGAAAGAACAGACCGTACAGGCATTCAAGAATGTACATGCAATTCTGGAAGAAGCTGGCCTTAGCATCAACGATGTCGTAAAGACAACCGTATTCCTGGCCGATATGAGTGATTTCGCTGCTATGAACGAAGTATATGCTTCTCAGTTCGAAGGTACTTTCCCGGCCCGTTCTGCTGTCGCAGTCAAGACATTGCCGAAGAATGGCCTGGTGGAAATCGAAGTGATTGCCGTAAAGGAATAAAACAATTGTCTTTGAGGCACTATAAAATATTTTGTGTAAATGTAAAATACGGGATTCAGTATGGGTTCCGTATTTTTTATTTAATAGCTTTGCAAAATGAAGAAAATTATGAAAGAGAAGAATCATGTAGTGCCTGATGAGGTATTAAGTAAGGAGTTCCTTAGCCAGTTCAAGACAGAAGCTGATGTCAGCAAGTTTCTGAAGCAGTTACACGCGCAGGTATTGGAGAAAATGCTTGAAGGTGAGATGGATGCGCATCTGGGTTATGAGAAGAATTCGGTTTCCGGTCATAACAGCGGTAATTCCCGTAACGGCAGCTACCCCAAGAAAATCCAAACTGAACACGGTGAAGCGGTCATACCTATTCTCCATGACCGTAACGGTGAATTCGAGTCCATAGTTGTTCCCAAACACGAGGGTCATGGGTTTTCCATAGAAAAACTTATCTCCCTATATGCCAAAGGAATGAGCGTGTCCGACATTGAAGAGGAAATGCGTGAAATCTATGAAATAGAACTGTCCACATCAGCCATTTCCATCATCACGAACAAAGTCAACCAGGGCTGCTCAGGAATAACAGAACCGCCCTTTGGATCCGGTCTATCTCATCGTTTGGATGGATGGTATTGTATTCAAGGTTCGTGACAACGGAAAAATCATCAACAAGACTGTCTATCTCTGTGTCGGTTTGAAACAGAACGGCTTGAAAGAAGTCCTTGGCATGTGGGTGGGAAAATCAGAAAGTTCTTCATTCTGGATGGGTGTCCTGACAGATTTGAAGGCCCGCGGAGTGCAGGACATACTGATTACCTGCACTGACAACCTGAACGGGTTTACCGACATCATACGTGCCGTATTTCCTCTGTCTTCCACGCAAATACGTGTTGTATATCAGATCAGGAACTCCTGTAAATATGTCGTTTACAAGGACAAGAAAGAGTTTACAGCCGATATGAAGAGCATCTATAACGCGCCCAACAGGAGGCTGCTGCCGTGGAACTGGATAATTTGGAAAAGAAATGGGGAGGGAAGTACCCTTATGCCATCCTCTCATGGAGGAATAACTGGGATGACCTGACTGTTTTCTTCCAGTTCCCATTGGAAATCAGGAAAATAATCTACACTACAAACCTCATTGAAAATCTGAATGGAAAAATCAGAAAGTACACTAAATCAAAACTTTCATTCCCGTCGGATGATGCGGTGAAGAAAATGGTATACCTCGCTCTGATGGAGATTGAGAAGAAATGGACAATGCCGATTACTAACTGGGGATTGATTATGAACCAATTTATGCTTATTTTTGAAAACAGAATCCAGATATAAGAGAACTTATAACTGAATCCCGTTTCTATTTACACAAAATTATGGATACTGCCGTCTTTGATTACGAATATAACTGCTTTTGATTTCAAAGACAGTTATATTCGTAATCAAAGACAACTTTTGTTAAATGTATTTCGTGAACTTGTATCGGTCACGCAATTTTTTTGTTCCTCTTCGCTCAAAGAAGTGAAATTACTTTCCGAATAGCTTTCCGATCAAGTCTTTCTTTCCTATCTTCTGCAATGCTTGTGTGATTTGGCGGCGGAACTCCGGTTTATACCAGAAAAAGAACTGACGTTGTGCCAGTTTTTGTTCTTTCGTATGCGCCGTATATACCTTTTCCAATGTATAGGGATGATACCCTGTGTAGTACATCTCCGTTGCCAGTGTCATGGGGGTAGGTGTAAAATCCTGTACCTGTTCGAGTTGAAAATGCAGCTTCTTAGTCTGGATAGCCAAGTTTGCCATATCCGCCTCGGTACAACCGGGATGGCTGGATATGAAATAAGGGATTAATTGCTGGTTCAATCCGTGTTGTTTGTTTACACGGTCGAATATCTTTTTGAATTGCCCGAAAAGCTCGAATGAAGGTTTGCGCATCATCTTCAGGACATTGTCTTCCGTATGTTCGGGTGCGACTTTGAGGCGGCCGGAGACATGGTGAGCTATCAGTTCCTCCATATAGGTATGGGCTGCCTTGTTCAGATTGTCATCCGCATACCGGTGCAAGAGCAGGTCATAGCGAATGCCGCTACCGATAAACGAACGTTTGATTTCCGGTATGCTGTCCACTTCTTTGTATATATCTAACAACGGCGTATGATCTGCATTCAGGTTTTTGCAGATGACAGGGGAGATGCAAGAAGGTTTCTTGCACTGGGCGCAGATATCCGGATTCTTCCCTTTCATCCGGTACATATTGGCCGAAGGGCCGCCCAGGTCGCTCAGATATCCTTTGAAGTCCGGCATTTGGGTGATCTCCTTAACTTCTTTCAATATGGACTCTTTACTTCGTGAGGCGATAAACTTTCCCTGATGCGCCGAGATCGTACAGAAAGCACAGCCCCCAAAACATCCCCGGTGGATGTTTACCGAGAACTTGATCATCTCGAAAGCCGGTATCGTCTTCCCTTTGTATTTAGGATGGGGCAGGCGGGTGTAGGGCAGGTCGAATGACGCATCTATCTCTTCTTCCGTCATAGGCGGGAAAGGAGGATTGACGACTATCGTCTGTTTGCCTACCTTTTGCAGGATGCGGGAAGCCTGCTGCTTGTTGGATTCTTCCTCTATATGTTTGAAGTTCTTGGCCTGTTTCAGCTTGTCGCGCAGGCATTCTTCATGGGAAAAGAGATTGATATCTTCTGGTAGCGGTTCTACCGTATCCGCCAAATAAGCCGTTTGCCGTATATCTTTAATCTCATGGAAGGGAGTTCCGGCTTGTAACCGACTGACCAGTTCTTTCAGGGGAAGTTCTCCCATGCCGTATATCAGTAAATCCGCCGGGCTGTCTTTCAAGATTCCGGGGAGCAGCTTATCCTGCCAGTAATCGTAATGTGTGACTCGGCGCAGGGAAGCCTCTATACCTCCTAATACGACGGGAACATCCGGGTAGATTTCTTTCAGTATCTTCGTGTAAACGATGCTGGGATAATCCGGGCGCATGCCGGCACGACGGTCCGGAGTATAAGCGTCGTCACTGCGTAGGCGTTTGTTGGCCGTATAGTGATTGATCATCGAATCCATCGCTCCGGCAGAAACTCCGAAGAACAGGCGAGGGGCTCCTAACTTCTTGAAATCCCGGTAGTCTCCACGCCAGTCCGGTTGCGGAACGATTGCTACACGCAGTCCCATCGCTTCGAGTGTCCGCCCGATGACGGCGGCTCCGAATGAAGGATGGTCCACATATGCGTCACCGCTGAAAAGTATCACATCTATATAGTCCCATTCGCGGGCTTCAACTTCTTTCTTTGTTGTAGGCAGCCATGCCTCCGGTCTGAATGTTCTCATGACTGCAAAGATACAAATTATATTCTGTCTGTCATGACGGGCTCAAGTTATAACTTTTGCTTATGGGTGATAGGAATTAATGATGTACAAGGGGTATGGAAATCTTTTACCTTTGCAAATAAAAGGAAAAATAAAGTTTGCAAGCGAACTTTATAGTAGCCGGAAATGTTTTAATAGAAAACATATCATTAAAAAACAATACAATATGAAAACATTGACAGACGAAAAGCTCACGATCGTAGGGGCAGCAGGTATGATTGGTTCGAATATGGCTCAGACAGCCATCATGATGGGACTTACTTCTAATATTTGTTTGTATGACCCGTACGCTCCTGGTTTGGAAGGGGTGGCTGAAGAGTTGTTCCATTGCGGTTTCGAAGGTGTTAATATCACTTTTACTTCCGATATCAAAGAAGCGTTGACTGGTGCTAAATATATCGTAAACTCCGGTGGGGCTGCCCGTAAGGCAGGAATGACCCGTGAAGACTTGCTGAAAGGAAATGCCGCTATCGCCGAAGAATTCGGTAAGAACGTAAAGGCTTATTGTCCGGATGTCAAGCATATCGTAGTTATTTTCAATCCGGCCGATATCACCGGTTTGATCACACTGTTGTATTCAGGTTTGAAACCTTCGCAGGTGACGACTTTGGCTGCTTTGGACTCTACCCGCCTGCGTAGCGAACTGGCTAAACATTTCGGCGTATCTATGGATGTTGTAGAGAACTGCCGTACATACGGCGGCCATGGCGAACAAATGGCTGTTTACGCTTCTACTGCGAAAGTGGAAGGCAAATCGTTGGCTGGCATGATCGGCACGGATGCCTTGACTAAAGACCAGTGGGCTGAAATCCAGACGAAGGTGACAAAAGGTGGCGCCAATATCATTGCTTTGCGCGGCCGTTCTTCTTTCCAAAGCCCGTCTTATGTTTCCATCGAGATGATTGCTGCCGCTATGGGCGGTAAACCGTTCCGCTGGCCTGCCGGCGCTTATGTCTCCAATGGCAAGTTCGACCATATCATGATGGCGTGGGAAACTTCCATTACAAAAGACGGCGTAGCATTGAAAGAAGTAAAAGGAACTCCGGAAGAAGAAGCTGCTTTGGAAAAGAGCTACGAACATCTTTGCGCATTGCGCGACGAAGTGATCGCAATGGGTGTTTTGCCTCCGATCTCCGAGTGGTACGCATTGAATCCGAATATTAAATGAAGGGATAGGTAAAAAGATTTAGGTTATCAGGTTATAGATATTTATTAAAAGAGTATGCCGAAAGGATTTTCCATTCCTCCTTTGGCATACTCTTTTTTATTGATTACAGTGCAGTTTGATTATCCGATAATTTCCGGATAAGTTCAGCAACGTTTCGTCCGTCCATAAGTCCATGATGTGCACAGACCGAAATGGGCAACAAGTATTTGCTATTCTCCTGCATCAATTTCCCTGTAGAAATACGCGGAACGGAATCTCCGTTCTTAAAAGATGTGGCATGCTTCATTTCGGAAAAAGCGAACCAAGGTAATGCCGAATAGCGGATAACATCTTGTCTACTTGTATTTTTGGAAAAAGACAATCCTGTTCCGTTCTTAACCCTTTCTATTTCCTGTGTTGCTTTTTGGATAAACAGATCGATATCCGGATCGTATTCAAAAAAGCCGAAACCGAAAGTCCCGTCTTCACGCCCAATAGTCGGAGAGATATGGATCGTATCATAACGGACTACCGAGTCTTTTTCTATTCGTAATTTGAATGCATCGGTTTCGTTTACATACTTCAGTAAGAAATGAAGGGAATAAAGGAAAAAAGAAACATTCTGTTCTTTACTTTGTCTGTAGACATCAGTAAAATCCACAAGAGTTGTAACCCCGAAAAAAGGGTCGTCGAATGCAGAAAAGAAAGCGAAATGCTCTTTTCTGTTCCAATTGTCTAAATCGATAACTTGCTTCATCTCATTCTGTTTTATAAATGCCTTTCCGGATAAAGCGCATCCCACCATTGCGGTTCGTCTTTCAGGTATTTGGCGAACCAGGCAAAGATGGTGTTCTGCCATTCGAGACGTTTCTTATAATCCGCAACACCGTGATCCTCTCCGTCTACCTGTACGAACTCGACTGTTTTTCCAAGTAGTTTCAGAGCCAGGAACATCTGGATGCTTTCCCCGACGGGCACGTTCGTGTCTGCATTTCCGTGAAGCAAGAGGAGAGGTGTTTTTATCTTGTCGGCATTGAATAACGGACTATGTTTGGTATAGAACTCCGGATTATTCCACGGATAAGTGCCTGTATTGGCAACCGAGCAATATCCATATCCCCAGTAACCTTCACCCCAATAGCTACTCAAGGCACTGATGCCCGCATGACTGACAGCGGCTGCAAACAGGTCGGTCTTTGTTTGCAGGTATTGTGTCATGAAACCGCCATAGCTGGCACCGGCGCAACCGATTTTCTTAGGGTTGACGAACGAATGTTCTTTGCAGAACTGTTCTGTTCCCTGGATGATTTCATCGGCGGTCTTGTCTCCCCAGGCGTTTACGTGACGGGCGGCGAACTCTTGTCCGAAGCCGGTCGTGCCGCTTGGGTTCAGAGTGTAGACCACATAGCCGAGGGCTGCATACATGTGCATGGAGTAGCTGAATTCCAACGCACGGTTAGTGGGAGAGGTTCCGCCATAATAATAGACGATCATCGGATATTTCCGGGATGCGTCGAAGTTGGGCGGGAGATAATAGCGCCCTTGAATGATGGTCCCGTCGGTAGAGGTGAAATTCCAGTCGTGCACTTCTCCGAATTGGATGTCTTTCAGTTTGTCAGCCGACAAGTCGTAGATCAGTTGTGTCTTCTTACTCTTGGTGTTGTAGCTGTACAGGCGGTTGGCGTTGGATACGCTCTGTCCGTAGTAATACATGACCGGAGCGGCTTCGGCTAGCGAGTAGTTGTAAATGACGTCTTCCGGCAGGTCGAGGCGGCGGATTTTCCCGTTGGCCGGATTGCAGGTATAGACACGCTGGTAATCCTGGTCTTCCGTCAACATATAGATCTGTCCGTCGAATTTGTTCCATTGTGCACTTGTGACGTTCGGATTGAAGTCTTTGGTAAGCGCTTTCGCTTTCCGCGTTGCCGGATCGTACAGGAAAAGCTGTCCGTCGTAGGTGTTGGATATCTGCCCCTTTTTGATGTTCAGGCCGATATTGTCGAAGGCATTGCCGGAACCGAATACCATCAACCGCTTGCCGTCCGGTGAGAAGGTCGCCCCATTGATGTATTTGGCTCTTTCCCATAAGGTGTCGACCGCCATGCTCTGCAAATCCAACTTATACATGGAATTGCTGGAGTGGGGCAGTGAAGTGTAATCCTGCTCATTGGTACTGAACAGCAGGTAACGGCTGTCGGCACTGACATCATTGATAAAGGTATTGTTATGCCCGTATGTCAACTGCTCGTATAAACCGGTTTGAAGATCGTAGCGCCAGATCAAGTAACGGTTGCGGAACCCCGGCAGACGATCGTTCGGTTCCAGAATACGGAGCATATCCGGTCCGTCTTTAGGTCCCTCTTCCTGGATGGTATAGAGCAATGTCTTTTCATCCGGAGTAAAGCTGAAGCTGCCTTCCGGCAGATTTTCCGCCAAGATTTCCTCCTGCATGGTAGCCGGGTCAACGGTTACCAACTCTTTCCCGTTCATTCCGGTACGGGTGAAATACATCTTGCTGCTCGTCGGCATCCAGTCGGCAGTTAAGATAAACCCTTTGTCCTGCAATAAAATCCGTCCGGTCGCAGCATCCCGCAATTGGGCGTATTGTTCGCTTTTCCCACCTTCCATACGGGTGTAATATTTTACCAATACATATTTTCCATCAGGTGAAACGCTCGTTCCCCGGAATTGCGTTCCTTCCAGGATATCGCGTGGCGTGTACCGCTTTTCAGGATCGAGGGAGGCTATGACCTTTGCTTCCTCTTCGCTCTTAAATTTGGCTGTCAGCGTGGACGGACAGGTATCGGTGTCGGCTGTCAGATATTTGATTACCACTTCATAACGGTGCGGTTCCAAAGCCAACTCGGAAGTGGCGCCGACCGGTTTATTGTTGACGAACACTTCGAATGTACCCGCCCCGGAAACCTCCAGCGAACCTTTCGTGTAACGGTCGCTGTTTAGGTAGAACGAATAGAGATGCAAGGCATATCCTTTTTCGGGCGTCGGGACGGTAATCAGTCCGGCGGTATCCGCGTCGATAACGGCTGCATTGCCGAGGGCACGGCCGAACGGGATAGTCGACTTGACCAGGTTTTTCGCTTCGAAAGGTTTGCCATCGACGTTCAAGCTGTCTGTCAGGATCGGTTTGTTGACCGTAATCGGCCCGGCATGGAGGTACTGCATCACTTTAACGTCTTTTGCCGCTTGTGTGGCGAAAGCCGAAAAGAGGAGTAACGGGATAAGTTTAATCTTCTGATTCATGTATCATGTATATTTAGAATGTCTGTTTGCGGGTGGCGCTAATCATATAGAGTCGGTCACTGTCTTCCATCGTGTTGACAGTGAAGAAAGGGGATAACATGCGTGCCAATTCTTCCACGGGAGGCAATCCTTCCGAGAGTTTTCCGGCATGCTTGTCATGGTGTCCGTTGATCCTGTCGCGGCTTTCGCTGTGGCAGACCACCAGTTTGCCGCCAACCAGCAGTAGTCCGGCTAAATGGGAGATCAGTTTCTCTGGTTCCTGGAAATGGGGGAAAACACTGTAGGCGATGATATAGTCGAAAGATTCTCCCCGTATGTCCCGTACGTCCTGGCAACGGAAGTCGACGATAGGTGTCGCGTATTTGCTTCGTGCCTTTTCGATCATCCCCGGAGAGATATCCACTCCCACGATTTGTAAGGGGGAATAGGGCAGGAGATAACTTTCCAATACGCCTGTCCCGCATCCTATGTCCAATATACGGAGTCCTTTCCGCAGGCCGGTCCGTCGCAGGATGTCGTTCAGCTTTTCCGGATCATGGTAGCAAAGCTCGTCCCACCGGTCGGCAAGGGTGTCGGAGAAATCCGCTACCTTGTTCATGGCAGTTGTCCCTCCCAGACAAAACAATCGGCAAACAAGCCTTTGAGGTCTGTCGCCTCTTTGAACAGTCCGAACACGGAAGAGCCGGAGCCGGACATAGATGCATAGACGGCTCCCTTTTCATACAGCGTTTCTTTAATCCCTGCAATGACTGGATGTTTCGGGAATACGCTTTTTTCAAAATCGTTTACCATCAATTCTTTCCATTCTCCGACAGGTCTCCGGATGATTTCTTTCAAAGAGATAGCCGGAGCTGCGGGCGTCACCATCGAATAGGCTTCCGGTGTCGAGACGGCAACATCCGGCTTGACTAGACAGAGATGGTAGTCTGCCAGCGACAATTCCACCGTTTCGAAGATATTTCCCGTGCCGGATGCGAATACCGGCATATTGCGGATAAAGAACGGACAATCCGCTCCGATGGAGGAGGCAAGTTCTTCCAAGCTGTCTTCCAGGATATGAAGTCCGCAATAGTCGTTCAGCAACTTCAGCATAAAGGCAGCATCGGCCGAGCCTCCGCCAAGTCCGGCTCCGAAGGGAATAGCTTTCAGCAGATGGACTTCCAGTTCCGGGATTTCGTACTGTGACTTCAGCAGATTCAGTGCTTTGACAACCAAGTTTTTTTCTATTGGAGCATCTACCGGTATTCCCGTTTGTGTGAAAGAGAATGTATCGGCTCTGACTATTTCCAGCGCATCTTTCACCGGGATCGGATAGAAGATAGTTTCGATATTATGGTAGCCATCGGGACGTTTGCTAACAACATTCAGCCCCAGATTTATTTTGGCATTAGGAAAACTGATCATACGTTTCTTTTTTAATGATTGGCAAATGTAAGTATTAATACAAACTTTTCCATACAAATCAAGTGGTAACTGTGGCAAATTATGGTTGATAGAATGTGAATCTGACAAGTTTGCAGAAGAGAGGAATACTGACTTAGTTCGTTATGAACTACGGTCATACTGTTGGCAAAGATAGTAAATATCCTGTAATAGCTTATATATAGTTGTTATTTATCAGGGATTTTCTGTGTTTATTTTGCCTGTGGACGGATTAAATTATACTTAGAATCTCCGGTTTGGGTATAAACAAGGGTGACTAACCGCTGGTATTTTATCGTCTTTCCCTTTATTGTAGCCGATTTCAAGAGACATATCAGGCCTTGATTTTTAGTAATCGACTTAGTTCATAACGAACTAATTAAATTAAAATATCATGGTAAACGAACCTAAAAAGCGCAGTATCACAGGCAAATTGGTAGCTAACGTACTGACCGAACGTGAGGATGACTTCACATACAATGTAACCTATGTCGCAAACCGCTCTATCAAAGACCTTTGCCGGATAAGGGCAGCCAAAGGGAGCAAATACACTGCTGCCGAGTATGAGAGCATGTGCAACGATCTAGAAGAGACGGCGAAAGAAGAGATGTACTCTGGTTCTACCGTGGAATTAGGCTTTATGAACAACTCCCTCGGAGTCGACGGGCCGTTTATCGGGCCGGGAGCCACTTTTGATCCTGCAAAGGAGGAAAATCTACCCACAATCACTGCCGTTACAGATGTCGTGACCGCAAAGGTCAACTCGCAACTCACCCCGTTAGTAAAACCGTCCTTAAAGAGGTACGCCGTAATCGCTTCCCTTATAAACTGAGGGTAGGTGAGGATGAAGAAAGGCCGGGCGAACTCTGATGTTCCCCTTTTTATACGATGGCCGTAATAAAACAAGTATAAACTACATAATAATTATAGCATATGAAAAATAGGTACTTAAAGAGTTTGACAGCGCGTGTGACGATATTGATGCTGTCTTTTTTATGTCTGGCAGGAAGCCAGGGAGCTGGGGCACAAATCCCGATGGAGAGAAGGAACAGCTCTTCAACCAGTGTTGTGTCGTCACAAAAGCCGGTAATGCCCCGTATGACTAAAAGCGGAGGTAATGCTGTTTCGGTAAATGGTACGGAATACGATACTTGGGCTAATGCTGTTGCGGCGATCAATTCAAATGCGACAGAGACTTCGTTCGATATCGTATTGTTGAATCATGTAATGGATGCAAAGATAATGCCATCTAAAGCGTGTACGATTAGTGGGAGTACGTCTTTGATCAATTTCGCCTACATTAATGAAGATAGCTATCTTACGAGATTGCAAATGTTGGCTCCATTGACGTTTAAGAACATTACGCTTCAGGTATGGCAGATAGCTGCGAACGGGCATGCGTTAACGTTTGACGAAGGAGTTACTGTTGTGAGTAAATATACTTCTGGAGGAAATGATATTGCCGGTATTCGGAATATCTGGGGAGGAACAGATTCATCGAGTGATGTGGCAAGTTCCGACATTACGATCAAAAGTGGCCAGTTCGGCTGGATATGTGGCGGTAGCGGTTCTACCGGAGCAGTCATTGGAACTGCTAAAATAACAATGAGTGGCGGAACGGTTAACGGATCTATTTTCGGAGGGGGGTATGAAGGTGCATGTGGCAATACGGAAGTCGTTATGTCGGGAGGTACTACCTGCTGGATTTATGGAGGGGGTGAAAAAGGGAATGTGACCGGCATTTCCAAACTGACTATTTCCAACACGGCTGCCATTACTGAAAATATATTTGGAGGTAGTGATTCCGGTACTTGTGGAAATACGGAAGTAAATGTTTCCGGTGGAACTTTTGCGTATGGCATATATGGAGGTTGTTTTACTGGGCAGGTAACAGGACTTTCTAAAGTGATCGTGACCGGAGGCAATTTTTCCGGTACGATTTACGGAGGGGGATTTGGGAAAAAATGTGGGCAAGGCGATAGCAGGGATGCGAATCTCGGCAAAGTCGGAAAAACGGAAGTACATGTGTCTGGGTTGACGAATGGAGAAGTTTCGGTTTTTGGAGGAGGTTTGTATGCGGATGTGACAGGGAATACCCAAGTTACGATAAATACAGGAAAATACAATCATATATATGGTAGCGGGTATGTGGAAAGCCCTTATAATCCAGCCCATATCGGAGGTGATGTGACTGTCACGTTCAATGATGGAGAAACACAGATCTTAGGAGCGATAAATGATCAAATTGCAGGTGCTTTGGATGGCGTTGTTGCAGGAAGTATGAATATCGTCATAAAAGGAGGTACGGTCACGGCTGGCCTTCAGTCTGGGAACAGAGCTTCTGTTTCAGAGAATGTCTACGAAAGCTGTACGTTGACGTTTGATGGAGTAGGGAATGAAAGCACTCCATATGTAACTCCTATGATTGAGGGTTTTACAGATATCGTCCTCAATAATTCGGTTGTCAACTTTAAAGAACCTCAGGCCATAGAGAACGGAATGTTCCTTTTGCATGGTTTTAGTCTTGATCCCGCACATCCGGTAAACATAAGCGGGAATGGCAAATTGGTCGGGACCGGAATCCTGCTTCACAAAATCAGGGAGGATTTCTCGGCTAACACACCGTTGGTAATTGCAAGCAATCTTCCCAAAACCACTACATTCGCCAAATATGTAAAGATGGAAGCTGGCAGTGTCATTACTGCCCCTGTCTACAAAGCCGGAAAAACCTATCGTCTGAAAAAGGATGGCGAAACCCTTTATACGGTAAACATCACGGAACCGGACCGGAAACTCGGAACTTTGTCTGTCATATGGGATAAGTTTAAAGAGCAAGATGTCAAGCTGGAAGATGGCGACCAGGCTCCGGAGAATACCCAGTTGACCGTTACTGTCGCTCCCGCAGATGCGGGTATTACTGCCATTCTCAAAAATAACGGTCAAACGATAACGAGCGGTGAAAAACTGACCTTGTCCGCTGATGCTGATATAACGGTGGAAACGGAAGTCCAACCGTTGGATTTGTCCCAGCGGAGCAATGATGTCACGATCTCGAAGGATGGTGATGATTGGAAATATACGGAAGCCACCATTACAAAAAACGTTACGGCAGCAACCTCTTTCAACGGTACAATCAAGAACACCCTTGCCGATGGTAAACGCATGTTGATCGATAACACCGCACAGGGTGTTTTGATCTTCGAGAGCGCAAAGATCAACTCGACATCGACCGCAGCTCCGGCTCTGACAATCGAGAACGGAGCGAACGTCTCTTTTAGCGGCAACTTGGAAGTAAAGACAGGAAATGCCGACCAATACGCTATCCGGAACGACGGAATCCTGACCATTACAGATGCATCGACAACGATCACATCGACCAATACGAATGGAAGTAGCGATAAAGGGATTCAAGTCGGCAATGGTGCGGTCATTGTGTCCGAGACAAACACTACTCTTATCACTTCCGGCTTGAGTAATGAAGGAACTGTTGTCGTGAAAGAAGGTGCTGAGGCCAAGACCGAAGGAGGACAGGATTTGCAAAAGACCTATTTGATCACGGTCGTAGATCCGGGTAACGGAAATATCTTTACAGTAATAGCCGGCGATATCGAAATCAAATCTAACGACAAGGTTGCCGATAAGACGATATTGACAGTCCAGGCAACTCCGGCTAATGGCTATCGGTTGGAAACGATCACTGTCACTTCCAAAGATGGTCAGGGAGTGGCATTGGCAAACAACGGAACCTATGTGATGCCTGAAAATGAAGTGACCTTCAAGGCTACCTTCAAAAGTACGTATGTTCCGCCTGCCCCGACTTACTATACCGTTACCCTCCCCGAAGTGGAAGGTGTCACCACCAATCCGAAAGCCGGTACACGGACCGTCGAGGAAGGCTATTCGTTCAGCTTTGCCCTGACGCTTCATGAAGGTTACGAAAGTTCACAGCCAGTAGTAAAAGCCAACGGCATAGTTGTGGAACCTCGTGAAAGCGATGGCAAATACATCATCCGGAATATAGAGGAAGATACGGAAATAACGATCGAAGGCATCATAAAAGACGATCCGACGGGCAATGCAACGATTGAAGGAGAGACAAAGGTTCAAGCTATCGGTTCTACCCTGCATATCTATCTCCCGAAAGCGGAAACCATCAGCGTCTATACGCTTTCCGGACTTCTGTACGAGCAACAGGATGTATCCGCAGGAAGTACGCAGATACATTTGAGTAAAGGTATGTATCTTGTGAAGATCGGAGAGGGTACGTATAAAATCGTAATCCGGTAATAAAAAAGGAAGGTGTTCCAAAACACCTTCCTTCCTTATAATCTTTTAGATAAGGATTTATCCTTATCTCTGCCCTTCGCCAATCATTTCTTCAGCCAATACTTTGTCTGCATCTTTCTGAATGTTAGGGAGTTCGAGGCCGTAGCCTTTGATACGGTCTTCACGTTTCAGCAACAGGGAGATTACGAGTGCCAGGACTCCGAAACCAGTGAAGATCAACATCGGGATCGTATAGTCGTAGGTCGGTTTACCGTTGATCTCTCCGGAAATACAATATTGATCCAAAACGATACCGATTATATACGGAACTCCCATCAATCCCCAGTTCTGTACCCAGAATATCAGCGCATAGGCTGTTCCCAATTTGTTTTCCGGGATGATCTTTGGAACGGAAGGCCACATGGCGGAAGGAACCAGCGAAAATGCGATGCCCAACAGCAGGATCAGTATCAGAGCGACCAGCCAGTTGTCCAGCATCGGAATGGAGAATGTGAAGTGGATAAATATCAGCATAATGGAACCGATAATCATGATAGTGGCTCCTTTTCCCTTACGGTCGTACAAGTTTCCGAAGAACGGAGTTAAGAGAATATTGCCGAATGGCAGCAAAGCCGGAATGACACCGGACCATTCGGGATCGATATTGAATTTGTTAATCATCAGGTTCGGGGCATATTTCAAGAAGGGGAAGACGGCTGAATAGAACAGTACGCAAAGGAGTGCCATATACCAGAAGCCTTTTAATGTAATAATATCCAAGATATCACCGAAACGGAACGGCTCTTCTGCTTCTTCTTCTCCGGTAGCACCGGCTGCATCTTCTGCATCACGTTTCTTGTCCATGATTACGAATACAATGAAGGATAACAGGCCGATACAAAGCAGAATCAGGCCGATGAAGATTGGCATGCTGATGGAATTGCCGAATGCGCGGCTCAACAAAGGCGTAACACCAATAGCTAACCCCGTACCGATACGGGCACAAGCCATTTCCAACCCCATTGCCAGGGCCATTTCCTTGCCTTTGAACCATTTTACAATGATCTTGGAAACGGTGATACCGGCGATCTCAACGCCTACGCCGAACAAAGCATATCCTAATGACGCAATTACCAATGGATATCCGTACTCCGAACCGAAAACGGTAACGGTTGCACCGTCAAAGTTGTGTGATATACCGAACCATTTGATGAAAACGCCGATAAGCATGATGCTGGTCGCCATCAAACCAGTGAAGCGTACGCCCATCTTGTCTAGGATCATACCTCCGAAGATCAGCATCAGGAAAAATACATTGAACCAACCGTAAGCACTGGTGAATTTACCGTATTCATTGGCTGTCCATCCCAGTCCGCCGCCTTCGACGGGGGTTTGTAGTAAGTCCTGTAGCGGAGCCATCATGTCCGTGATGAAGTATCCGCAGAGCATTGTGAATGCGACGAGCGCCAGTACGGACCATCTTGCCGTCTTCGATTCGCTCAGTTTTCTCTGAATTTGTTCTGTCATGATATTTGTTTTTGAATTATGTTATTTGTCTCTTTTCAAGAACAAGGGTAGGGCGTCCGCCACGACGAAAGTGCTTCCGCCGATAAAGATGATGTCGTCTTGTCCGGCTCGCGCCAATGCTTTTTCCACGGCTTCCTGCACGGAATCGCAGATTGTGCCCGATAAACCGTGGAAGATTGCTTTTGTTGCAAAATCTTCCGCAGGCATTGCCCGTTGCACGGATGCTTGCGTGAAGAAGTAAAAGGCTTTTTCCGGCATCAGGTCCAACACGCCGTCGATATCTTTGTCGTTGACCATGCCGACGATCATAAAGAGGTACTTATGCCGCTTCAGTTCTTCTTCCAGTTGGATGTTCAGATATTGCCATCCTCCGACGTTGTGCCCAGTGTCGCATACGACTTTCGGATTCTCCTGCAAAACCTGCCAACGCCCCATCAGCCCTGTCAATTCGACCACATGTTCGAAACCTTCCCGTACTGCTTCGGTCGGAATGTTTACACCTATTGTATTCAGCAAATTAATGGCCCCCAATACGGTTGTGGCATTCCTGAACTGCACGACGCCACCCAGTTCACCGAATAGCTGTCCGTATTCCGCAGAATCCAGATACCATTCGCCTGTATCCATCAGATATGACTCTTTCAGCAGCCCTTCGTCCTGAGCGAAATAAACCAATGTGCCGGCTTTGACTGCTGCGTCTGCAAAAACTTGTGCCACACTGTGCCGGTCTATTTCTCCGATCAACGCCGGGACATCCTTTTTGATGATTCCGGCTTTCTCAAAGGCAATCTTTTCGACCGTATCTCCTAAGAACTGGGTATGATCCAGGCTGATGTTCGTAATGATACTTAGGATGGGAGTGATGATATTGGTACTGTCCAGACGACCGCCCATGCCCACTTCGATTACGGCATAATCCACCTTCTCGGCACGGAAATAGTCGAATGCCATACTGGAAGTCAGTTCGAAGAAGGAAGGATCGAGAGTCTCAAAGAAAGAACGATGGCGTTCTACGAAGTCGATGACATATTCTTCCGGTATCTTTTGTCCGTTTACCCGTATCCGTTCGCGGAAGTCGACCAGGTGCGGAGAGGTGTAAAGCCCGACCTTATATCCCGACTGACGCAGGATCGCGGCCAAGAGATGGCTGACGGAGCCTTTCCCGTTCGTACCGGCTACGTGTATTGTTTTGTATGCTTTATGCGGATTGCCTAAGTGATCGTCCAGTGCGATGCTGGTTCCTAATCCGGGTTTGTAGGCTGAAGGTCCGGCATTCTGAAAAACGGGAATACTGGTATATAGATAGTGTAGCGTCTCTTCGTATGTCATGCTGTTGTTATTTATTTTCGCAAAGTTAGGTACAAATCTTTTAGGAAAAAAGGAATTACTTAAAATGATAGATGGAATAAACAAGAAAAGGATATCCGGTTCCGGGTATCCTTTTTGATTTAACTTTTATAATTCTGTGAATTTAATTTCTTGGAAGTGCTTCTTTTACAACCATCTGACGGCCTTCGTAAGTGGCTCCGTTCAAATCTCTGATTGCGTTTTGTGCTTCGGAATCTTCCGGCATTTCGACAAATGCAAAACCTTTAGACCTTCTTGTATCGCGATCGATGATAAGTTTTACAGAATCAACTGTTCCAAACTCTTCCATTACATCTCTTAAATCCGATTCCCTAACGTTATAGCTAAGGTTACCAATATACATGTTCATAAATATAAAAATAAAAAAATTAATAATTCAATAATCGAATGTAAGGAAGTTATTTATCAGAGATGAAAATGCTCAATATGTAATTGAGAAGATACATGTGAAAAATCAAATCGATATAATCTCTCATTGTTTGTTGGTACAAAGGAAAGCATTCTTTTCGGATAATGCACTATGCTTCCCGATATATATTGAATAATTTATTTCTTTTGTGAAATTAGGTCAATACTTAAGGATTGGTAGTTGTCTTAAATTATTCTATCTTTGTGCCCCGTTACATGAATTATAATGGAAGTAGAAAAGGATGAATAGACAACGTGTTACTTATACTCCGACTGGTGGGGTATGTTCTAAAATGATGATTGTCGACTCGGAGGACAACGTGATTAAAAATGTACAGATCATTGGTGGTTGCCAAGGAAATACACAAGGTTTGTCCAGACTGCTGGTCGGAATGGAAATCGGCGAGGCTATCCGGCGTCTGGAAGGCATTGATTGCCGCGAGCGTGGAACGTCATGCCCGGACCAGTTGGCACAGGCATTGAAACAGATCAGTCGATGATCAGCTTATAACCGATCCCGCGTACGTTCAGTATTTTGATTGATTCGTCTTTCGACAGTTTATGTCTTAACTTAGTAATGAATACGTGCAGGCTGCGGGCATTGAAGAACGAATCGTCTCCCCAAAGTTCCAACAGGACGTCTTTCATGGGCAGCACATGGTCTTTGTTTTCACATAGGCGTTTCAGTATTTCGGATTCGCGGTTGCTCAGCAATTGCTTTTCTCCGCAGTACTGGAGCGTTTGTGTGATGGAATCGAATGTATATTGTCCGAGCGTGAAGTTGCTGCTTTCTTCCTTACGGACACTTATTTTGTTCAATAATGCCTTGATACGGATAATAAGTTCCGCCATGCCGAACGGCTTTTTCAGGTAATCGTTACCCCCTAGTTCGAAACCTTCGACCACGTCGTTGGCTGCGGAACGGGCGGAAAGAAAAAGAACCGGTATCTGTCGATCCGTTTTCCGGATGTGCCGGACCATCGTGAAGCCGTCGATTTTCGGCATCATGATGTCTGTGACGATGATGTCCGGCTTTGCTTCTCTATATCGTGACAATCCTTCTTCTCCGTTTGCGGCGAGAATCACTTCAAATTCTTCACCGTCCAAAGTGTCTTTTATAATCATGGCGAGTGTCGGCTCGTCTTCTACCAATAATACTCTGATCTTATCCATTGTCGTTAATTTTTAAAATGAAGGGTGAATGTGGAACCTCTCCCCAGCTGGCTTTTAACCGTTACGCTCCCGTTGTGTTTAGACATCATGTCGCTGACGTAGTACAAACCTAGACCGAAGCCTTTCACGTCATGCAGGTTGCCGCTGGGCACGCGGTAGAACTTATCGAACACCCTCTTTTGGTTAGCTTCGCTAATACCGATCCCTTCGTCTGTGACCGAGAGAGTCATTTCCTGGGACGATACTGTTCCTTTGAGGATAATGCGGCAGGTCTTTTCTCCGGAATACTTGATTGCATTCCCGATCAGGTTGCTGAGCATGTTATACAGATGGGTACGGTCGGCCGTTACGGTCATATGCTCCGGTACTTCTGTCGTGATGTCGATCGGTTTATCTGTTTTTAGCTTGAACTGTTCTATAAGCGGAGTCAGTAGCTCTGCAACCTGTATCGTTTCGAGATGAAGGCGGAAAGTACTTCTGTTCTCAACGGAAAGAGTGAGGATTTGTTCGACCAAACCGGATAGATGATTCAATTGCTCCCGCACGATATCCAGATATTTCTTTTGCTTCTCGTTTGTCGTACTGCTGTAGTTCAGCAATACATCATTGGCGGCATAGGCAATGGAGATCGGGGTTTTCAGCTCATGCGTCATATTATTGGTGAAATCCGTTTTAAGTTCTTCCACCGTCTTTAGCCTCAGTATTGTGTAGAGCAAATAAACGAAAGCGACCAAGATAACCATAAAAAGCAGGAAAGATGAAATCAATATACCTGCCATCTGCCGGAATACAACCCGGTCAGGAGATTGGAGTTCCAATTCGTAATAATATTCCGGTTCGATCACATGTGTGAAGTGGACAGCGTCTTTCCAGGATTCCTCTTTTTCGGAAGCATCCGTATAGGCATATAATACGGAGTCTTTCGCTTCTTTCCGGATTACCTGCAGGCGGTACGGGACGGTGATGCCCTGTTTCTTTAATCCGTTCTTTAATAGTGTATTGAATTGTGCGTAATTGACGGGAAGTAACGTGTCTATCTTTTGATGCATGAGCATCTGCACGTTCCTTTCCAGTGTACCGATAATCTGCAAATATTCATTTAGAGTTTGGGCTGCTTCTATATATTGGATTGTCGAATTCGGCGATGATATCGGCATATTATCTGTTGAAAGGGAATCTTTCCTCTTTTCCCATGCCGTGTCTTGGCTAAAGCTGAATTGAGGATTTATCTGGCTGTGAAAATTGTTATTGCTTAGAGAGTCCAGGCGCAGGAACAGTTCCATATAGTCGGCCATCCGCATGGCTTCCTCTATATTATCCCACGTGCTTTTCTTACTAGACACATATAAACCTTTCAGCCAGTATCCTTGTGAAATCAAGAGTCCGACAAGCGAAAGGCAAATAAGCACAGCTATTATCTTAAATCGGAGGCGCGTTTTCATATCCTTTTATATTTACAACAAAAGTATATGTTCCGATTCAATTTATTGCGAATCCGATAAGACTAAATAACACTTAGAGCCTGTTTAAATTTCTCTGAAATAAATTTTGCATAGCCCTCATCGGCCTGCTTTATCTCTTTATAGGATTATTTTGAAAAACAACTGTCATACTATCACTAATTTCCTTTTATCAATTGAATATCAATAGACACAAGCAATGATAGTAGGTATGACGGATGCCTATTCCATCTATCATACTATCACTAACCGCCTGTCCAAGATTCTTCTTCACATGACTTATTTTCAATAACATAATAAGATAAACCCATTGACACCCGGGTCTCGATATCATTCACACTCGGGTGTCAAGACCGTTCACATCCGGGTGTAAAAAGCCTGTAAACGGGAATCTTCGGCACTTTTTCTGCCTGTTTGAAGCAAAATAAGTCACGTGTTTCAACAAAAAAGACGGCATCTCCTACAGAAAAACATCCTCAATACAACTCTCACAACCAACAAATGCAAAATTTAAACAGGCTTTTAGTATATTAGAATGAGCGCTCGGCATTGTTCGTAAATATTAGACTCTCCGGAAGTTGAGGTTTATCGCATTTTCCTGTTTCCCTCAGTTTGGCTGACAAAACGGGGTCGGTAATCGGATAAGCTACCGGTCTTATTGCTCCTTATCTCGGCGATAATACTAAATAACACTCCGTAAGCGAGTGATAACATAGTTTCTCCTTTGAAGTCTTTTCCTTTGCAGTGTTGATAAAAAAACGAATGAAAATGAAACGAATACTTTATTACTCTCTGGTTTTACTTACTGCCGGTAATGGGATGTTACAAGCGCAGAACTGGATTCATGGAAAAGTGGTCGATAAAGAAGAACGACCGGTAGACGGGGTGGCTGTCGTGTTGCAAACATTGGATTCTACTTATATAGATGCAGTCGTTACGGATAGTCTCGGGGCATTCATGTTGAACAAGGAAGCCGGTCCGAACTATCGTTTGTTGTTCCAGCATCTGCTGTACGAGCCGGTTTGTAAAAAAATCTCGACTGCTGATGCCGGTACGATAAGCCTGACTGAAAAAGATTATGAACTGGAAGGCGTTGTGGTAAAAGCCGAACGTCCGCAGGTCAAAGTGGAAAACGGCGCTTTGAGATACGACGTGCCCCAATTGATGAAAGATAAGGCGGTCAGTAATGCGTTCGAGGTGGTGAAACAGATACCCGGTGTGATCAGTACGGACGATGCTGTCCAACTGTTGGGAGCCGGTAGTCCGAGCATTGTGATCAATGGGCAGTTGACCACGATGTCGGTCGATCAGTTAGTCGGTTTGCTGAAGACAATTCCTGCTTCGCGGGTATGTAACGTAGAGATCATGTATAATGCACCAGCCAAGTATAATATCAAAGGAGCTATGATCAATGTCGTATTAGATAAGGAAACTGTCGAAAAGAATACTTTGCAAGGAGAAACCGGTGTCGATTATTTGCAGCGCCATTATGCGGAGGGGAAAGTCCATGGCAACTTGCTTTACTCCACATCTCGTTTCAATATAGATTTCTTAGCCAATGGGGCTAAGGGACGGAACTATATGGGAGAGGAGATCCAGGCCCTCCATACCCTGAAAGATCAGGTAACGGAGGTCAACCAATCGGGACGTGGCACCCGGAGCGGCATAGATGGAACGATGCGTTTAGGTATGGACTATACTTTCAAAAATGACGACAGGCTCTCTGCCGCCTACTATCTTACGGCCGGCAAATCCGATCTTGAACGGGCGGCCGTTACAACCTTCCAGGCATTGAAATCCGGACAGCCGGTGGAAGAACGCCTGAGCCGTACATACATAGAGGGAAACAGTGCGTTGCACAATGTCCGTATTCAATATGACGGTAACTCCGGACTGATGGCGGGTGCGGATTTTACGCGTTATCATTCACCCGGCTTCCAGACATTTGTCGATCAAAGCCATGAAACGACAGTGACGGATATGCAGAATAATTCCAAGCAGGATATTTCACAAGGAGCACTATTTATTAACCATAGCCACACTTTTGAAACCGGGTGGGCACTGAATTACGGTGTCCACGGCGGTTTCACCTCTTCGAAGACTTATATCGATTATCTATATAATAAAGGTAACGGCTATGAATCGGCTCTTGATGAACTTGAAAATAACCGCCAGAAAGAGTATAGTGGAAATGCCTTCTTGGAGGTGTCCAAGGATTTCGGTTCGCATTTCTCTGCAACAGCTTCTCTGAAAGTTGAATACTTTAAATCGGATTATACCTCTAACGGGATGAAATCCACACTTTGGAATGATTGGACCTTATTCCCGAATGCGACACTCAGCTATACGGTCAATCCGATGCACATCATCCAATTGGACATAAGCAGCGACAAAACCTATCCGTCCTATTGGGATGTGACGCCGCAGGAAAGCCCGATCAACTCTTATTCCGTTATCTTGGGCAATCCTTCCCTGAAGCCTTACCGTTCTTATAGCGGGCAGTTGATTTATATCCTGAAGCAGAAATATACGATTCTGGCTTTTTGTGACTATGTGCCCGATTATTTCGCCCAGTTGCCTTATCAGAATACCTCGGAACTGAAAAACGTTTTCCGGTATGAGAACATGGACTACCAGTTGCAATTCGGTGTAGGGGTGATCGTTCCTTTCCGGGTCGGCGAGTTCTGGAACAGCCAAGTGACTTTGTCCGGTCAGCGTATGCAGGAGAAGTTGGACCATTTTCATGATCTGTCTTTCCATAATGAGAAATACACCGGGCAGTTCAAGATGGATAATACGTTTACCCTTTCCAAGTCTCGTCCGAATTTGAAGCTGGATTTGAATGGCTATTTCGTTACCGGAGCCGTGCAGGGAATCTATGATCTCGGTCATCTCTATGATGTGTCTTCTGCATTGAAATGGCAGTTTGCCGACGATCGTGCTACTCTGATTCTGAAATGTAACAACATCTTCCGTAGCAATATGCCTCATACGATGGAAATCAACCAGTCCGGCCAATACAGCCGCCTCTGGAAACTGGACGACCAACGTTGTGTAACGGTTTCTTTTGTCTGGAAGTTCGGCGGTTATAAGAAAAAGCAACATGAAGCGGTGGATGCTTCCCGATTCGGCAAATCGATGTGATCTGTTCTTTTGACATTTAGATAGGGAAAAGAGGGTTGAACATGCTTGTATATTATTGTCGTATTCTAATTTGAGTGTCTCTCAAATAGCCTACGAATCAGGCTATGGTAATGTTCCATACTTTATCAAGCAATTTGAAAGTATAACCCGGCAAACTCCAAAGGAGTATCGTATTTCTCTTTTGCAAGGTTCGGAGAACCGGATAAAAAGTAGTACATTTGATGCCCGATAACAATTAGAACAAATGGCAGAAAGAGGAAAAAATACAGGAGGAAAAGGGAGGCAGAAACAGGTTGTAGTACCCGATATGGGACGTTTGCAACCACAAGCCCGCGAGTTGGAAGAGGCGGTGTTAGGTGCTCTGATGCTTGAAAAGGATGCTTACTCCATCGTTAGTGAAATATTGAAACCGGAGAGTTTCTATGAGAAGGCACATGAGAAAATTTATGCAGCTATCGTAGATCTGGCGATCAGCCAACGTCCGGTGGATATGTTGACCGTCACTGAGCAACTGAAGAAGCGAGGCGAATTGGAAGAGGTAGGTGGCCCGTTCTATATTTCCCAGCTGACCAGCAAGGTGGCCAGTAGTGCCCATATCGAATATCATGCCCGTATCATCGCCCAAAAATATCTGGCGCGTGAGTTGATCTCCTTCACTGCTATGATACAGGGCAAGGCTTTTGATGAGTCGATCGATGTGGAAGACCTTATGCAGGAAGCGGAAGGAAAGCTCTTTGAGATTTCTCAGCGCAATGTGAAGAAAGATGTTACCCAGATCAATCCTGTCATCAAGGAAGCGATGGTTATGCTTGAGAAGGCTGCCAATCAAAAAGAAGGGTTGAGCGGTCTGCGCACCGGTTTCGAAGGATTGGACAAAATGACGTCCGGATGGCAAAATTCCGATCTTATCATCATTGCCGCCCGTCCTGCGATGGGTAAGACGGCTTTTGTCCTTTCGATGGCTAAGAATATGGCGGTAAACCATAACACGCCGGTGGCTCTGTTCTCTCTTGAAATGAGTAACGTCCAGCTTGTCAACCGTCTGATCGTGAACGTATGTGAGATTCCGGGCGAGAAGATCAAGAGCGGGCGTTTGGAAAACTATGAATGGGAACAGTTGGACTTTAAGATAAAAGAATTGTATGATGCACCGATTTATGTAGACGATACGCCGAGTCTTTCGGTATTCGAACTGCGTACGAAGGCTCGTCGTCTGGTGCGTGAGCATGGTATTAAGATCATCATTATCGACTACCTTCAGTTGATGAATGCAAGCGGTATGAGCTTCGGCAGCCGTGAACAGGAAGTAAGTACTATTTCACGGTCGTTGAAAGGATTGGCGAAGGAACTGAACATTCCGATCATTGCCTTGTCTCAGTTGAACCGTGGTGTCGAGGCACGTCAAGGAGCGGAAGGAAAACGCCCGCAGTTGGCCGACTTGCGTGAATCCGGTGCTATCGAACAGGATGCGGATATGGTTTGTTTTATCCACCGTCCTGAATATTATAAGATAACGGAAGACGAACGTGGTAATTCCTTGATCGGTCTGGCGGAGATTATTATCGCCAAGCATCGTAACGGTGCGGTCGGAGATGTACGTCTTCGTTTCAAGAGCGAGTTCGCCAAGTTCATGAATGTGGACGAAGATGTTCCGGTTCGCGAGTTCTCCTCTAATATGAATAGTTCAGGCCCGATGGAAACAATGCCGCCCATACCACCGGCCGGTACCGATTTCTTGGCTCCCGGCAATAATGAGGTTCCGTTTTAATAATTCTATCCTCTTTTCAAAACATAGGTGTTTAGTATAAATAATTATTTAGTTTAATGGAGTGATATGGCAATTTGTGTTTTCAGCAATTTAATGCCTTTTTATTCTCTTCATTAACCGGGTTCTTTCCTTCCGGTGTGTAGAGATGGTTGATGCGAAAGGCATATGCTTTTTCTATTTTCCCGCGGACGATCTTCATCGTGCTGTTGACCATGCCGTTCTGTTCGGTGAAAGGCTCCGGCAGGATAGCAAAAGCTGCAGGCAGCCAGCGATCGGGGAAAAGGGCGGACAGGTCGCCTCCCTTGCGGAAACGGTCTATCTGGGATTGGATGATCCGGATTGCCTCTTCGCGTCCTTTATCGGATGAAAGATCAAGATACTGGTGCGTCAGATGCTTCTTCAGCCGGTCTTTGTTAGGGACGACGAGGGCAACGGTATAGGGACTCTGGTTGTTATACAGGATCAGCTGGTCGATGCAGGAAGAATGTTCGACGAGTGCCTCCTCGATCCCTTCCGGACTGTATTTTTCCCCGTCACTACCGATCAGCAGACTTTTGAAACGTCCGAGGACGTAGAGCAGACCGTCATGCCCCATATATCCCATATCCCCAGTGTAGAGCCACCCGTCGCGTACGGTTTCGGCAGTTGATACCGGGTTCTTCCAGTAGCCGGCCATCACATTCTCGCCCCGTATGACGATCTCTCCTTTTTCGCCTGCCGGGAGTTCTTTTCCGTCGGCATCGCATATTTTCAGGTCGAGCGGACGGACCAACATACCGCTGCTGCCGAAGGTATGCCGGTGCGGGCCGTTGGTGGAAATTACGGGAGTCGCTTCGCTTAGTCCGTACCCTTGGTACATAGGAAGTCCGATTGCGTAGTAGAACTTTTGCAAGTCTTTATCGAGCAGTGCGCCACCGCCGATGAAAAACTTCAATTGTCCGCCGAAGTTTTCACGGACTTTCGTGAAAAGCATGTGGTCGAACAGGCTCACGAGCGGTTTCAGCAGGAATCGGACACCACGTCCCTTGTCTTCTCCGCCGTCTCCGTTATAGATGTAAGCCACTTTGAGGGCAAAGTCGAACAAACGGGTTATATTCTTGCCCTGGGCACGGATACCTTGTTCGATATTCTTTTTGAAATTCTTGGCCAGTGCCGGGACGCTCAGGATCAAGTAGGGCTTGAACTCTTTGATGTTGACCGGAATGTTCTTTAATGTTTCCAGCCCTGTCCGTCCGACTTGTACTGTTGCTACGGATGCTCCTTTCGACATGAAGATATAGAAACCGACCACATGCGCGAAACAATGGTCGAGTGGGAGGATTATTAATGTGCGCCATGTATCGTCGATATCGACACAAGATAGGGCTTGCTCCACGTTCGCCGTATAGTTACGGTGCGTCAGGATGACACCTTTCGGGTCGGCCGTCGTGCCTGAGGTATAGGTAATCGTCGCATAGTCGTTATTCTGTAAGGATTGTCCGACAGCAAGGAAGTCTTCCAGAGAATGAGATGCCAGATATTCTTTCCCCATCCGGAATACTTCGGACCAGGATATTTCTTTTTCTTTATATTCCGGCAGTTCGTCTATCACAATTATTTTTTCGACTAAAGGCAATTTATCCATGATAGCCCGTATCTTTTTGAGCTGGTTGCCGGAAACCAGGATATATTTCACATCGGCATGCACAAGACGGAACAGCAGGTCGTTCGCTTCTTCGAGCTTGATGGAAAGCGGGACGTTGGTCGCGCCGGCATAGAACATGGCCAGTTCGCCGATGATCCAAGCATTACGGCCTTCCGAAAGGAGCGCCATATTGTCGCCCTTCTTCACTCCGAGAGCTATCAGTCCGGCACCGGCAGCGTAGACTTGTTGCTGAACTTCTTTATAAGTGGTCGGTTCGAAGGCATCCCTGGTTTTTTCCCACAGGAAGGGATTGTCGGGATATTGTTTTACCGAATTTTCGAAAAGGTCTATAATTGTCTTCTTCATATTATTTATTTTTGTATTTGTACTTTCCCGATTTCATCCAGGTAATTACAAGCCACCTCTACCGTTGGTACATTCTTGATCACGATACTGCGTTTTCCGTTCTGTTCGCGAAGCGTGCATTCGCGTGGATGCTTTTGGATGAAGCCGAGCAGCTTGTCGAAGGCCTCGCTTTCGTAGTAAGGACTTTCGGGATTAGTGACGAGAAAAATGCTCATCTGTCCTTTTTTCAGAATGACTTTTTCCATACCTAATGTCTTTGCCATACGGCGAAGGCGAACGACACGGATCAGTTCTTTCCCTTCTTTCGGCACTTTTCCGAAACGGTCTTTCAGACGCTCGGTAAAAGCAAGTATATCACGCTCTTCCTCCATCTTGTCCAGTTCACGATAGAGGGAGACACGTTCGGAGTCATTCGGGATGTAGGTCGGAGGGAACATCAGTTCCAAATCGCTTTCGATATAGGTTTCACGGACATATTCGCTACCGGTGTCGGGGCGATTTTCGGTAGCGTTGGAATACAGGTCGGCAAATTCTTCCGCTTTCAGTTCGTCAACGGCTTCTTCCAGGATTTTCTGGTACGTTTCGTAGCCCAAGTCGGCGATGAAACCGCTTTGTTCGGCACCTAACATATTACCGGCACCCCGGATGTCAAGGTCCTGCATGGCGATATGGATGCCGCTTCCCAACTCTGAAAAATTCTCGATCGCCTGCAAACGACGGCGTGCTTCCTGCGTAAGACTTGACAAGGGTGGAGAGAGGAGATAACAGAAGGCTTTCCGGTTACTTCGCCCGACACGACCGCGTAGTTGATGCAGATCGGACAATCCGAACTGTTGTGCATTATTGATGATGATCGTATTTGCATTCGGTACGTCGATGCCACTCTCCACAATGCTCGTGGCGATCAGTACATCGTATTCGTAATTGACGAAATCCAGAATGATCTTTTCCAGCTTCTCCGGTTCCATCTGCCCGTGACCGACAGCGATACGGGCATCCGGCACTTCACGTTTGACAAGTGCTTCCATTTCATAAATATTTTGGATGCGATTGTTGATGAAAAAAACCTGTCCGTTACGGCTCATCTCGAAATTGATGGCTTCTCGGATGATGTCCGGGTTAAAACGTTCTACCTCTGTTTGAACCGGATAGCGGTTGGGTGGGGGAGTCGTGATGCTCGACAAGTCACGGGCTCCCATCAACGAGAATTGCAGGGTACGAGGAATCGGAGTGGCGGTCATGGTGAGCGTGTCGACGTTGGCTTTCAGCTGGCGTAGCTTCTCTTTGACGGATACGCCGAATTTCTGTTCCTCGTCGATAATCAGCAGACCGAGATCTTTGAATGTGACATCTTTTCCGACGATTCGATGGGTGCCGATGATAATGTTGATATTTCCTTCTTTCAAGTCTTTCAAAGTTTCCCTTATCTCTTTCGCCGTACGTGCCCGGCTGATATATTCGATTCGGCAGGGAAAATCTTTCAACCGTTCGGAAAATGTTTGATAGTGCTGGAATGCTAATACTGTAGTCGGGACCAGCACGGCAACTTGCTTGTTGTCCGAAACGGCTTTGAAAGCGGCACGAATGGCTACCTCCGTTTTCCCGAAGCCTACATCTCCGCAAATCAGTCGGTCCATCGGACGGTCGTTCTCCATATCGGCTTTGACATCGACTGTTGCTTTCATCTGGTCAGGGGTATCTTCGTAGATAAAGCTGGCTTCCAGTTCGTGCTGCATGAAACTGTCTGGACTGTAAGCGAAACCTTTTTCCTGTTTTCGTTTGGAGTAGAGGAGAATCAAATCGCGGGCGATATCTTTTACTTTTGACTTGGTGCGTTCTTTCATCTTCTCCCAGGCTCCTGTTCCGAGTTTACTCAGCTTGGGCGGTTCCCCACTGTCCTTGCCTTTATACTTGGATAGCTTATGGAGAGAGTGAATGCTGACGAATATAATGTCGTTGTTCTGGTAGATCAGTCTGATGGCTTCCTGCATTTTTCCGTTTACTTCCGTACGGACTAGCCCGCCGAATTGTCCGATACCATGATCGATATGTACGATATAATCGCCGGTCGTGAATTGGTTCAACTCCTTCAACGACAGAGAGAGTTTTCCACTTCTTGCTTTATCGCTTTTCAAGTTGAATTTATGAAAGCGGTCGAACAACTGGTGATCCGTGAAAAGGCAGACACGCAAGGTCTCGTCGGCAAAACCTTCATGGATGGTCTTGTTGACGGAGGTAAAAGGTATGTCGTCTCCCCGATCCTCAAAAATGGCCCTGATACGGGTTGCTTGCTTTTCTACATCGCTCAGTATATATAATGTATAGCCGTCTTCTAAATATTTATGGAAAGACTCGCTTACCAAATCGAAATTTTTATGATAGATCGGTTGTGCTTCCATTGAGAAAGTCAGGGTGGCATCGGCTACTCCTGTAGGCCGCGTACCAAAATGGAGCCGGCAGAAACCAAGTGCCGCATGTAGAAAATCCTCTCCGGTAATTAATTTGGCCCGCAGTTGCTCGATGTTGGCAAACGATTCTTCGTCCCCGGTGATTGGTTCTTCATTCCAGATACTGCCGATACGTTCTTTTACCCATGCCATGTCTTTGCTAGCGAGCAGTGTCTCGGATGGCAATGAATCTAGTAAGGATGAGTTGGTCCGGTTTCCTTTTGTCATTTCGGGCACGATATAGATGCTGTCCAGTTTTTCTTTGGATAGCTGTGTTTCCACATCGAACGAACGGATCGTCTCTACTTCGTTTCCAAAGAAGTCGATACGATAGGGAAATTCATACGAGAACGAGAACACATCTAAGATACTGCCGCGCATCGCATACTGCCCTGGCTCATAAACATAATCTACCTGCTCGAAGCCGTATTCGTCCAGTACGTCAGAAACAAACATATTGTCCAACCTTTCGCTGACACTGATCTTCAGCGTGTTTTCTTTCAAGATCTCCCGTGAAATTACTTTCTCCGCCAATGCTTCCGGATAGGTGACAATGATGAAGGGAGCAGTCGGATCCTGCAGCGTGCTGAGAACTTCTGTCCGCAGGATTTCGTTGGCTGGATCCACATGTCCGTACTTGATAGCACGTCGGTAAGCGGAAGGAAAGAAATAGATTCCGTCACCTCCTGTGAGTTGCACCAGATCGTGATAAAAGTAGCCGGCATCCTCTAGGTCATTCAACACACACACATAACTTCCTCTTCTTTTTGAAAAAAGAGAAGCTATTATCATTGCGGCCCCTGAACCGTTCAGTCCTTTCAGAAATATATTGCGGGACGTTTTGTTTTTTAACAGGGTATTTAATGCCGCCACTTGCGGATGGGCGGCATATTGTTTTAGTAAATCTTGTACCTCCAACGGATGAATTGAAAATTGATAATTATATATGCGCAAAATTACGGAAAATGTTACAATAATCTTCCTAAAACCAATGAAAATATCTACCTTCGCGCTTGGGTTGTCAATTGAAATGAGCAGGATCTTCTCATTTTCAATTCTCAATTCTCATTTTTCAATTAAACAGTGGATTATGTCAGACAGTATTGTTATTATTCCCACGTATAACGAAAAGGAGAATATAGGAAATATTATTCGGGTTGTATTTGGGTTGGAGAAAGAATTTCATATTTTGATTATAGATGATGGATCGCCCGATGGTACGGCAGGTATTGTAAAACGGCTGCAAAAAGAGTTCCCCGAACGCCTTTTCATGGTGGAACGTAAAGGTAAGTTAGGATTGGGTACGGCTTATATCTGCGGATTTAAATGGGCAATAGAACATAAATATGATTTTATATTCGAAATGGATGCAGACTTTAGTCATAACCCGAATGATCTTCCCAAATTATATGCGGCCTGTATGGAACAGGGTGGTGATGTCGCAGTCGGTTCCCGCTACTGTAACGGTGTGAATGTCGTGAACTGGCCATTGGGACGTGTGTTGATGTCCTATTATGCTTCCGTATATGTTCGTTTTGTTACTGGAATGAAAGTACAGGATACGACAGCCGGTTTCAAATGCTATCGTCGTGAGGTGCTTGAGACGATCGATCTGGATCGTATCCATTTCAAAGGATATGCGTTCCAGATAGAAATGAAGTTTACGGCATATAAGTGTGGTTATAAAATCGTGGAAGTCCCCATTATTTTTATCAATCGTGTATTAGGCACTTCCAAGATGAACTCCTCTATCTTCGGGGAAGCACTGTTTGGCGTATTGAAATTGAAATGGTGGAGTCTGTTTCGTAAATATCCCCAAAAAGGGAATCGAAAAGCGATTGCCGGATAATGCCATTATTGTAAAAAGCAATAAAAAGAGATATTCAGTAAATGTCTCCACATAATACCATAGCATATGAAGATGATAGAGTATAATCACTTCATATGCCATTATTATTGTCATTTTTCTGTATATTCTCATATACTCTTATCGAGCAAGACATGATGCTCCGGAAGAAGTCTGATGACCTCTTCTGATTCTTCCAGTAAACTCATATCATGCAGCTTTCCCCGTTCTGTTCCTGATCTTGTCAATCATCAGTATGGCATTTGCCGTATGTATTCCGAAGAAAATCCACAGGATTTCCGTATTCCTGTTCCTTGCCTTTATCCTTGCGAGCGAGTAATGTTGCTTTTGAGTGCCGAAGCTTCCTTCAAGCCGGGTGGCCCTTTCTTTTGAGAGTTCGCTTCTAAGCACCTTCCTCAAAGGCTCATCTTGGGCCGCCCTTCCCTTGCGCACAAAGGATGTGGATATCCCATATTTTGTACAGAACTTTCTGTTGGCATTATTGGCATATATGGAATCGGCAGCCACACATCTTACTTTTACATTCATCAGCTTCTGCTGCATACGGAGAAAGACGTTTCTGGTAATCCTGTGTATATCGGAGTAAAGCACCGTACTTGCTATGGATCTCATCCCTTTGACAGAGGAGCTTTTCAAGAAGCTTGATCATACGGCGCTTAAGCATTCTTGTCCTTGAAGCTCTCCTCTTTCTTTTCTTGCAGTAGGACAGATAGGATTCCGCCACATTCCTGTATTTGTTGCGCGGACGCCTTATGCCCAGAGATCCCTGCAATGCCGGCATATATGCCTGTAAAGCCATTCAATGCTTTCCTAAAGGAGTTTGTTTATTATTCTTGATTTGACACTTTCAAGGAAAAATAGAAGGTGGTGCCTTTCCCTTCTTCGGAATCGAACCAGAGCTTGCCACCGAGTTGTTCGACAAAGTCTTTACACAGCATTAATCCCAAGCCAGATCCCTTTTCGTTATTTGTCCCATAAGAAGTAAAATGAGTGTTTGACCTCAATAGCTTACCCTGGTCTTCTTTTTTGATCCCTTTACCTGAATCTTTTACACTGACAACGACAAAATCCCCGTCTGTTTTGGTTGATACTGTAATCAAACCTTTTTCATAGCTGAACTTGACTGCGTTGGAAATCAGGTTACGGACGATAGTCTTTACCATATCGATGTCTGTCGATCCCATCAGTTCTTTATCCAGACCTTCAAGCATGATGGATATGCCTTTCTGGGTAGCCATTGGAATAAATATCTCGGCAGTGCTGTTGACTATGCTGTTGATGTCGACTTGTTGTCTGTAAATGTTCTGTTTGTTCAGGCGATTCTTTGCCCACTTCAAGAGGTTGTCGAGAAGCTGGAATATCTCTTCCGATGTCTTGTTCATCATCTGAAGCATTTCGTATACCTCATCGCTAACCTGATTCTTATCGACCATCATCAGGATGGCGTTATTCATCATCTTCAAAGAACCAAGCGGAGAGCGTAAATCGTGTGCAATAACGGAATAGAGCGTGTCGCGGGATTCGATTGTATTTTCAAGTTCCTGCTTGATACGTTTGATACTGAACAGTTCGTAACGGTGGGCGACACGTTTCACCAATTCTTCCCGTTGGAAAGGTTTTGTTACATATTCTGTTGCTCCCAACTGATAACCTTTTACGATACTTTGCATATCGCTCAAAGCTGACATGATAATGACGGGGATGTTGTTGGTTTCCGGATTGCTTTTCAAATGCTGCAGTACCTCGTATCCGTCCATCTCTGGCATCATAATATCAAGCAGAATAAGATTGGGATGCCTTTCTTGGGCAATGCGTAGCGCTTTAGCTCCGCTATCTGTCGTCAGTAGCGTATAACCTTCTTTTTTTAGTATCGCTTGCACAAGCATAACGTTAGTTGGCACATCGTCCACCACTAATACAGTATATTGTGATGCTAAGTTTTCCATTTGATTCTGTACTTTTCTTGATATTCAAATACTATCAATGATACAAATGTATTTAATTCTGTCGACATAATCGTCTTTTTCCCGAAAATAAATTCCATTTCTGAAGAATAATTTTTTATATATTAAACGTGTCCAACTAAAACGCTTGATATAGGGCTTTTTATTAAAATTATTATTTAAGTTTGCACTATGAAATCGAATTTAGTTCTTTTAGCGCTCATATTAGCCAGCTGTCAGCCGGAAATGCCTGTAACCTCCTCTATTCTGGTAAAGGGAGATGGTTTGACAGTCCCTGTTAACAAGGAACTGTATGGTTTGACCATTGAGGAAATCAACCATGCGGTGGATGGCGGTATTTATGCGGAACTTATACAAAATCGGAGCTTTGAAGACGGGGTTCCTCCCTTGAATTGCCCGTACGACCCTGTCCGCCGGGTTCTGACTACCCCGAATGGATGGACTATTCCTTTCCTGCGTTCTGATTCGGTACCGGGATGGCGTTGCTTTTCTGCGACGTCTTATATGTATCCCGATACTAAGGAATTGATTAATGACAAGAACCGGCGTTCTCTGCTGGTTTCGGTGTCTGCTTCAGCCGAATCAGGAAAAGGAGGTGTCATTGCCGAAGGATATGGAGGAATACCGCTTCGGAAAGGTGAGAAATATGATTTGTCTTTTTATATGAAAGGAGCCTCTATGTCTTCGAAGACCGTAAGTCTGACTTTGGCCGATTCTACCGGAAAAACGGCCCTAAGCGAAGTTTTTCGGGTAGCACCAGCTTATGAGTGGAGGAAGTACAAGCACACTTTTACCGCAACCTCGAATACGAATAAAGCCGTGTTGACGATAACGACTGACAGTTCGGCTGTTTTCTGGCTGGATGTTGTTTCTCTGTTTCCGCAAAATACATGGAAAGGCCGTCCGAATGGATTACGTCCGGAACTGATGGAACTGATTGCAGCATTGAAACCTGCTTTCATTCGCTTCCCCGGTGGAAGTTTTGTAGAAGGGTATACGGCGGGAACCTATCCGGTCTGGCGTGAAACCGTAGGAGACATTGCCGAACGCAAACATTTTTGGAATGTGTGGGCATACGGTACGACGAACGGCATCGGCTATCATGAATATCTCCAGATGTGTGAAGATTTGGATGCTGAACCGGTCTATGTCATTAATAGCGGTGTGACCAATCAAAGTCGTCGTCCGCGTTATGAAGACATAACGGCAATGGGGAAACTAGTACAAGATGCCTTGGATGCCATCGCTTATGCTAATGAACCGGCCGATTCCATTCTGGGAACTTTGCGAGCTAGTCACGGACATCCGGAACCTTTTGAATTGAAGTATGTGGAGATCGGCAGTGAAAATTACGGACTAGAATATACGAAGCGTTTCGAGTTGTTTAAAAAAGCGATCCAAGAGGCTTATCCGGAGGTTATGGTGATAAGCAGTTCCGACATAAGAGGAAAGAACAGAAATGAATGGTCAGATACTCATTTTTATTCGAGCGAATCATTTTTGATCTCTAATCACAACCGTTTTGTTGCCGGACAGTATACGCGCCGGATGCCTCCTGTCTTTATCGGAGAGTTCGGCTTGTCCGGTGGGGCAGCTCCCGGAAGTTTGCGGGCGGCTATTGGGGAGGCTTGCTTTCTTGCAGGGGTAGAAAACGGACAGGAGATTGTGAGGTGTTTGGCTTATGCCCCTGTTTTGGGAAATACAAAATACAAAATAGAACGTTATCCGGTCATCTTTTTTGACGGTGAACAGATTGCTCTTTCTCCTTCTTACTATCTGTTGCAAATGTTTAGCAGCAATAGGGGAGACGAAGTGCTGAAGACCGAAGTCCGCACCTATCAGAAACCCCAGGTGACCTTCGGACGCGCCGGTATCGAAATGTTCGATAACAGCTATGAATTCAAGGAGGTGAAAATAGACAATTCGCCGGTTACGGAAGGGGTTGTCATGACCGGAGGCTGGACGGTCGGACAGGGTACGTTGACGCCGGTTGCAAACAGGTGGAACTATATCCTTTTAGGCGATCCGTCTGCCTATGACTATACGTTCTCGGCGGATATCAGGCGGACGAAGGGGAGCGGGCAAGTCCAATTCCGTGTGCGTGACAACGGGCTGTCTGGAGAACGAAATGACTATATCGGGTTGACGATTGGTTCTGGTGTTGTAGAGTTCTATCGCCAGGCGGGAGGTGTGAGGGATACGTTACGTACACCTGTTCTTTATCCGTTCCAAAGTAATCGTTGGTATAACGTGAAGATCGCTTGCAAAGGCGAACAAATCGGTTGTTTTGTGAATGACACGCTGGTTCATGAGACGATACTTCCCGGCATACCTTCATTGGTTTCTACTGCGGCGTTGGATAAGGAGGCTCATACGATTATACTGAAGGTGATCAATACGACTCAGCACGAAGAGAAGACGGAGTTGAACCTGCAAGGCGTCAGTGTCAAAAATACGGCGGAAATTATTCAGCTCACAGGAGATCCCGAAGCGTGTAACACTTACGACCACCCCGGCGTGGTCGTACCGGAGACAAAAGAAATATCCTTCTCGTTGAGCGGTCCCAAAGTGTACAATTTCCCTCCCAACTCGATTACGATAATGAAATTGAAGATCGACTGACAGGGCGACCGGCATCGGATTCAAAACCGATGCCGGTCGCGCGTCCAACCGATGCCGATCCATTGACTGCCGGATGCCTGCCGGATGAAATAAAAAAGGCTACCTCAGTAATGAAGCAGCCTTTTTCCGTTTAGTATCGCATTGATTAATGTACTAACATTTCAGGAGTGATCTTGACAAACTTGTCGGAGTCGGCTTTGCGAAGTTTCACGCTGCCATCGTTCCAGTTTGAGGGCCAGCCGCCAATGATATGTCCTAAGAATACCACCTTGATTTCATGCAAGCCTTTCGACAATGCAGCCGAACTGTCGTGGCGGGAGAAGCGTTTCACTTCACCTGCATTGTTCACTAACAATTTGCCGTCGATCCATACTTCTTCGTTGTCGGAAGAAATGTAGTAAACGCCATCTTCAGGGATGTTGACGTAACCAGTTGCTATGGCAGCATATTGTTTGACACCGCGCATAGATTCGCTTGACTTGACAACACTGGTGATTTCACGCAAATCCTTGATAACCGATTTCTTCCATTCTTTTACGTCTCCCAGTTTGGAAGAATTCAAAAACATGCCGTCGGTCACTTGCATTTCCAATCCTGGAGTAGTTTTGGCAACCTCTTTAGCGGGGGCCAAAGCTTGCTTTTCAACCGTGATCGTACGAGTCTTACTCATCTTGCCGGAAGGCAATACGGAACGGATCTTCAGAACGCCGGATTCCGTGAATTCGATCGGAGCGGAATAGGCGGTTGATTCCGGAGTCGGTTCGGTTCCGTCGATCGTATAAACCACCTTGACCGGACGGGTAGTCTTGAATTCCAGAGAAGCCTTGTCGGTGAAAGCGACAAAATCGCATGAGCCGTTCGGTTGCTCCGGTTGCGGGATATGGTAGTTGATGTTCAGTTCGTCCAGACGGACCAAGGCATTATCCAAGCGACGTTCGAAGTCTTTATAATCCTTGCGTGCCAATGGAGTCCAGCCGATTTCAGCCAATGCCAGCACACGCGGATAGGCACGGTATTCCAATAGGTCAGTGTTGTACATATATTCGGACCACAGATTTGTTTGTACCCCCTTGATCAAATTAGCTTTTCCGGTAGCGACCAAAGTATCGGGTATCGGATTGTATGCATACACTCTTGATAACGGATCGTAACCGCCGATAGAAACCGGTTCGATCTTCGGATCACCTTGGAATTGGTCAATGTACATGCCACCGCTTCCTGGAGTCATGATCGCTTCATGTCCCATGTTTGCAGCAGCGATACCGCCTTCTTCACCACGCCAAGACATGACGGTTGCGGAAGGAGCGAGGCCGCCTTCGAGGATTTCATCCCATCCGATGATCTTTTTACCATGCTTTTCGGACAAGTATTTCTCCATGCGCTGAACGAAATAGCTCTGCAGCTTTTCTTCGGCAGAATGGCTCTTGTCGGCTTTCAGACCTTCCTCGCGGATGCGCTTCTGGCAGAGCGGGCATTCTTTCCAGCTTGATTTCGGGCATTCGTCACCACCGATATGGATATATTCGCCGGGGAAAAGAGGTGCGACTTCATCGAAAACATCCTGCAGGAGCTCGAACGGTTTTTCCTTTCCGGCACACAATACGATGTCTTCTACCCCCCAGATGATACGCGGGGTGGTCGGTTCGCCCTTGCAAGACAATTCGGGATATGCGGAGATTGCAGCCAACTCGTGTCCCGGAAGTTCGATTTCAGGAACGATCGTGATAAAACGGTCTGCTGCATATTTTACCACTTCCTTGATTTGGTCTTGCGTATAAAAACCGCTATATTCCGTTCCTTCGCCATCTATGCGTTTGGAACCGACTTCTGTCAGTTTCGGGTATTTCTTGATTTCGATACGCCAGCCCTGGTCGTCCGTCAGATGCCAATGCATGCGGTTGATCTTGAACAAAGCTAATACGTCGAGATGTTTCTTTACGTTCTCTACCGGGATGAAATGACGGCAAGGATCCAGCATGATGCCGCGATATTCGAAACGCGGTTCGTCTTTCACTGTCACGCAGGATGCAGTCCAGGCGATATCGTTTACGACTGCCGGGCTCTGGATCTCGGCTGGAAGCAACTGCATGAACGTTTGCATGCCGTAGAACAAGCCCTGCGGGGTCTTAGCCTTAACCGTCACGCCTTGCGGAGTGACATCCAGCGTGTAGCCTTCGTCGTTTACATCCAGTGCCTCGTCGATCGCCAGTGCAATGCCGTTTGAGGCGGCCTTGTCACTGACCGTTATCTGGTAACCGGTGGCAAGATTCATCTGGGCGGCAAAATATTCGGCAACAGTTTTAGCTTCCGGAGTGGAGGCGGAGAAGGCTGTGTTTTTGCTTAGTTTAAAACTACCCTCGTTCTGGACGAGGCTTACCGGCGTCGGGATTACATTGATGCCCTGGTTGTAAGGCATTTGTTTAGTTGGCCCTTCGCTGCACGACGCAAGGATACAAAATGCTGCGCCGGCACAAAGTGATAAAAAAGTTTTCATTTTGGAATTTATGTAATTTGATTGATTTAGAAAGAAGGAAGAAATTTATGATTTTTGATTTACGATTTATTTCCGTGCCGCATAAATTATAAATCAAAAATCATAAATCTATAGTGTTACCAAGCGAAGATAGGATATTCCTTCATGATGCCGTTCACTTTTTCGCGAACAGCCGTGATAGTCTTGTCGCATTCGGGTGCTGCCAGTACAGTGTCAATCAGTTCGACGATCTCGGCCATCAGCGGTTCTTTAGCGCCGCGGGTCGTGATAGCCGGAGTTCCGACACGGATGCCGGAAGTCTGGAATGCCGAACGGCTGTCGAACGGAACCATATTCTTGTTTACGGTGATATCGGCGGCTACCAATGCCTTTTCTGCCACCTTGCCGGTCAGTTCGGGGAACTTCTTGCGCAGGTCGATCAACATGCTGTGGTTGTCCGTACCGTCGGAGATGATCTTGTAACCTTTGTCCATGAATGCTTTTGCCATAGCAGCCGCATTGGCTTTTACCTGAGCCTGGTAGGTCTTGTATTCCGGTTCCAGCGCTTCGCCGAAGGCCACGGCTTTGGCGGCGATCACGTGTTCCAGCGGACCGCCCTGTATGCCTGGGAATACGGCGGAATCCAGCAGTTGGGACATCTTCTTGATCTCTCCCTTCGGTGTCTTCTTGCCCCAGGGATTCTCGAAATCCTTACCTAACAGGATGATGCCGCCACGCGGACCGCGCAAGGTCTTGTGGGTTGTGGAAGTTACAATATGGGCATATTCCAGCGGGTTATTCAGTAGTCCGGCTGCGATCAGTCCGGCAGGGTGAGCCATATCGATCATCAGAAGGGCACCGACCTTGTCGGCTATTTCACGCATCCGTTTGTAGTCCCACTCACGGGAATAAGCGGAACCGCCACCTACGATCAATTTCGGTTTTTCTCGTAAAGCGACTTCTTCCATCTGGTCGTAGTCTACACGACCGGTGTCTCCTTTTACATTATATTCTGTAGCGTGGTATAAAATACCAGAACTGTTTACAGGAGAACCGTGAGAAAGGTGGCCACCGTGTGCCAGGTTTAGGCCTAAGAATGTATCACCGGGATTCAGGACTGCCAGAAATACGGCTGCGTTAGCCTGTGCTCCTGAATGCGGTTGTACGTTGGCCCACTCTGCATTGAAAATCTGTTTCAACCGTTCGATGGCGATAGTTTCGCTCTGGTCTACTACTTCGCAACCTCCATAATAGCGCTTACCGGGATATCCTTCTGCGTATTTATTGGTCAGACAGCTACCCATGGCTTGCATCACCTGGTCGCTTACAAAGTTTTCGGAAGCAATCAGTTCAATACCTTTCAGTTGGCGCTGATGTTCCTTCTCAATGATGTCGAAAATGATATTGTCTCTTTTCATTACATGTAAAATTGGTTATTGCAATGAGTCCCCTTCTTCTTTTGGGGGGATCGTTGGCAAATTTACGATAAAAAATCTATAGCAGGGATAAATAATATCGAAATATCCTTATAATTTCACCACATTTCCTTCTTTACTGCTCTTCCAGGCTGCCTCGATCAGGCGGATGACAAGCAATACGTCGGCGGCATCCGTCAAGAGCGGTTCTCCGTGGCGGAGATGACGGTAGATGTTGTCGTAAAATCCTGCATAATTTCCGGCAAGACTGGGATATTTGTAATGGACGACGTTGCCGTCTTTCTCTGTGTGAAGAAGTCCCCAGGTACTTTCGTCTTCAACTCCCCAGTAGGGAGTACCGGGCATTTGTCCGTCATTCAGATCCGCTTCCTGACGGTCCAGGCCGTATTTGACGAATGAGCCTTCCGTACCGTGTAAGATGAAGCGGGGCTCTGGTTCGCACATCAGATAGCTGGATTTCAGGGTGACTTTGACACGTGGCGCCTTAGACGGACGAAGTAGATGGATCACGAAATAATCATCTACCATGCCGCCTGTACGAATGGTGTCGATATCGGCGAAAACCGCATCTGGCACACCGAACAATTGAACAGCCTGGTCGATTATATGAGCCCCTAGGTTATAGGTCAAGCCGCCGCCCAACTCTCCGGTTTCCTTCCATGTTCCCGGTTTTATAAAGTTGCGATAGCGAGGGAAAGTTGACTCGAACTCAACAAGACGTCCCAACAGCCCTTTATTCAGTATTTCCCGAACTGTAAGGAAATCCGAATCCCAACGCCTGTTCTGATATACACTTATAGCCAGCCCTTTGGACTGAGCGAGGTCGACTAATTCCTGTCCTTGCTCTGCTGTTGCCGTGAAAGGTTTTTCGACAATCACATTCTTTCCTGCCTCCAGTGCTTTCCGTGTATACTCGTAATGCGTACTGTCTGGCGTATTGATAACGACCAGTTCCAGCTCATCCAAAGCAACGAGCTCTTCAAAACTGCGCACAATACGGGCTGAAGGATAACGCTCTTTCGACAGATTCTTATTGCGCTCCGTGATTGCTGTCAGGCAGAAAGCTGGGTTTGTACTGATAAATGGGGCGTGGAATATTTGTCCAGACATGCCGAAGGCTGCCAATCCTGTTTTTATCTTTTCCATTTTTATGAAAGTTTATTTTTGCGAAGATATGAATTTATCGATTACGATGGCTTACGATTTTTACAGAAAACAAATAGCGAGTTATGTTTCTAATGCCTTCGGGACATAACACGCAACCTTGGAAATTTCGCATTGCTGATAATGCTATTATGATTGAAGATATTTTATTCTACCAAATAGGGAAACGGCAGACAAATCGTAGCTACAGAATACGTTTAAAGAATGTATTGACGTAAGGTGAACTCTCACGTTTTTATTGAAAGCTGCCGAGATTGGGATGTCTTATGCATTTCTGAATCAGCCATGTGAGATTACGACGTTAGCTTCTGCTTTACAAGATAGGTTGCCGATCAATAGGGAATTCCCAGTCTTGATACTCAGAATAGGTTATGCAAAGCCAGTTCCTTATTCTTCCCGTAAGAAAATTGAGACATTGCTAATTTGATATTTCTACTCAGAGTGACAGCAGAATAATTGAAGTGAAAAAATATCAGCAGTTTGTGAACAATGTAAAAAACAAGACTGTTTATTTGAGGTATATGAAGAATATAAATTCAAATAATCTAAAAAACATGAAAAGTATGATGTCGTACACGGACGCTGAAAACGGGAAGGTTGCCTTAATGCAGGAAATATTGGGGGTGAAAGACATACAAGATATCGACTTGCTCTATGAATTGCATCAGGAGTTTATGGATGCGCAAAAGAATGCAGGAACAGGAAATAGTGAAGGGCAGAGTGAACTTTCATGATTTTTCAAAAACAAAAAAGAGAATGTTATTAATTAACATTCTCTTTTTTGTGACCGCGACAGGATTCAAACCTGTAACCGGCTGATCCGTAGTCAGCTACTCTATTCAGTTGAGCTACGCGGCCATTGCAAAACTAATCGAACTTCTTTTGGTAGTGACCGCGACAGGATTCAAACCTGTAACCGGCTGATCCGTAGTCAGCTACTCTATTCAGTTGAGCTACGCGGCCATTGCAAAACTAATCGAACTTCTTTTGGTAGTGACCGCGACAGGATTCAAACCTGTAACCGGCTGATCCGTAGTCAGCTACTCTATTCAGTTGAGCTACGCGGCCATTATTTCGTGATTGCGAGTGCAAAGGTAGCACTTTCTTTTATATTCGCAAGCCTTTTCGGTATCTTTTTTTTGACTAATCAAGCATCTTTGGGTTAAATATCAGATAACCAATATTCAAGCCAAAATTAAAATTTTTAGCTGGATAGCTGTATCCGTTTGCATACAGGCTGATGCTAGCGAAAGGCAGTTGTAAAACAAGGGCTGCTTCTCCCATATATTTAAAAGAATGAAGGAATTTCCCGTAATAGGGGATTGCCGTGTATGTGTTATTGTTCCATACTTCTTCTTTTTTTATTTCGTATAATGGTGCGAAACCGTACATGTCGAGGCGAAAGTGCAGCAGCTTGCTGAATTTCAAGATCGGTGACAAACCGAATGCCACGTATTGGTTGGCGCGGAACGCCTCGTTGAAGACAATCTGGCTATGTGGCGTCGGTGTGAAGGCTGGTGCTTGCAAAACGGAAGCCGTATAGTTGTTCATCAGATTCTTGCTGGAGAGCACTAGTTCACTCATAAAACCGAGGTTGAAATATGGACTGATCGTCTTGTACTGTTCCCATTCACCTTTCATTTGCAGCCAGCTATGGACTTTCCGGTCGAATGAGCCCATATCTGTAATGGGAGACGGCATATACTTTTCTGTACCGGTTACATATTGTGCCACTAAGAATTGTTTTCGCCCGGAGATCGGATATTGTTTATAATCCAGCGAGTTACGCTCGATGCTGAGCGAACCGGCAAACAGATCATACCTGCTATGATCGGTGGTCGCGTTCGGGAATGTCATGTTGGAGGTCTGGAAATAATAATCATTCAGCCGGCCATAAGCAAAACCGATCTCGGCTTTGGCACGATTCAGGAATGGGAATCCTAACTTGACCTTCGTGTACAATTCTTTCTGGTGGATGAAAGCCGGTAGTACGTCTTCGTAGAACAAAGACTGGCTTTCGGAGTATTTTTTGTCTGAGAATACGCCTTGCCAATTCAGGTAGGTCGGTATTCTCGTCTGCAAATAGATACGGCCGTTCAACATCACGCCACTGAACGAGTTGCCGACCTGGAAGTTGGCGTTTACATCGGCGGCATATCGTCTCAAATACTGGTATCCCAGTCCTAGAAACAGTTGGTTGGCCTGGTAGGAGGAGATGTTGCCTCCGAATCCAACCGTGATCTCTTCCTTCATTTTGACATCAAGATACAGGTCGAACTTCTTTTCCTTCCGATTATAAACGGCATGGGGCAATATCTCTTTAATCTTGGAATAGGTTAGCATTTTGAAATAAGCACGCTTGAACTCTTCCATCGAGAACTCATGATTGATGTCACGATGGAGTTGAGATTCAATATATTTCTTTTGCGATTCATTTACGCCTGTCACATATATATTCTGGAAAATCAGCGGAGGAAGGCCTTGCTTATAGGCCGCACGGCGTTTGTTGACTTCGCTTAGTTCCACACGCCGGGGGACACGCGCCTTGATGGAGTCGATCATCGCCATCGTCCGTTTATAGCCAATATTCATCAAATCCCGTGCTTTTTGAAAATCGAGCAGGGAGACGGTAGGGAAGCTAAATTTTATCATCATACCTTCGTCTTCGGGTACGTCGTATTCCGTTTTCTGCATGATCATTGTTTCAAGCTGGTTATAAGGATTGGACGAAGGTTTGTTGTTACCGCCTGCCACAGTCGAACCGAAGATGAAGTCCGGATGGAAAGCCTCCTTCATCGGGCCTACCGGGAAATTGTCGTAGATACCGCCGTCGAAAATAGGGACGCTATCTTTCCAGATCGGCTGGAAAAAGAAGGGGAATGTCATTGATGCACGGACAGCGTCTCCGAGATCTCCGTTTTTGAAAATAATAGCTTTTTTGCTGTAGATATCCGAGGCCACGCAACGGAATGGGACAAAGAGATTGTCGAAATTCCAGCCGGCTTTTGCTGTCGCTTGTGAAAACAAGGCCATAAACGCCTGATTCATCTGGATCGGATTGATCAGACTTTGTGGAAGGAAACTGGCTTTCACTTGTAACGAATCGGTCATGTCTATGGAAAAGTGCCCGAATTCCGGTGTCGGGTCGGGGCGTTTGAAATAATATTTGTATTCGTTTTCCACCGTTCCGGTTTGCCAGTAGCTGAACTCCTCGGAGAGCATCAGTTCAACCATTTCTTCGGGTGTATATCCCATTGCATAGAGACTACCGACGATCGCGCCGGCAGATGTTCCCGTTATGTAATCAATAGGTATTCCGTTTTCTTCCAGAGCTTTGATTACTCCAATATGGGCGGCACCTTTCGCACCGCCACCGCTCAGAACCAAGCCTACTTTCTGGGCATATCCTATTTGTAAGGCCGCAAACAACAGGGCTGTCAGTACAGCTATTTTTTTCATACTTGTATCTTCTCTGCTTAATGAATTCAAATGTAGTCGTTATTTCTCAGAATACAAGAGTTTGAGATATATAAAATACAACATAAAATTAGTTCGTTTTGTTAATCTTGCGAAGAAACTTGGTGTCGGCCGTTGGTCAAAATAAGAAAGGGTGTCAAACTTTCCATTCCCATATCAAGTGCGGGAATGGGGACTTTGACACCCTTTTGCTATTTTTTCCGGCTTCGGTTTAACCGATCATCTGAACGCTGCGTTTGATGAATTGGCTCAATGCTTCACCTTTCAACATACCGTTTGCCAACAGGGCAAGGTCGATTAACTGGCTGACCAGTTTATTTCCACCAGCATATTCAGACAGGATGCTGTTGCGCTGTTCTACCAGTTCGTCAATCTTTTTGTTCGTATTCGTCATATCTTCCTTCTCTTCAGAAGTGATTTCTTCTTCTTTCTTCTTGCTCTGGGCTTCGCGCAAGTCGGACTGGCGGGCTTTCCAGCCTTTCAGGTCAGAAAGGATCGGATTCAGCTTTTCGGCACAAGCCGCTTCTTCTTCGCTCAGGATTTTCTTAACCAGTTCGTGGTCTGTGTTCAGCACCAGATTGTAGTTATCCGGCAGTTCTCCATAAAACGACATACCTGGTTGCATGGCAGACATTTCGCGCATACGGCGCATATATTCGCTTTGTGTCAGCATGACCGGGTTTGAGTTTTCTCCCAACGCCTCGAATGTGACAATGAAATCTGTCTTCTCGATCTTCGGTAACTGGCTTTTGAACATCTCCTGCAGAGCATTTTTTTCGTCCTCATTCAGTGTTACCTTGTTGACATTGTCCTTGCGGATCAGATTGTCGATCGTGTCGCTATCCACACGGACGAAGCGTGTTTTTTCGAACTTCTGTTCCATCTGGCTTATAGCATGGACATCCAGCTGACCATCCATGATCAGCACGCTGTAGGCTTTGTCTTTTGCAGCCTGGATATAGCTGTACTGGTCATTGGCATTTGTTGTGTACAAGTAGATCAGGTTGCCTTCCTTGTCTGTCTGGTTGGCTTCCGTCAGGGCTTTGTACTCTTCGAATGTGTAATATTTGCCGTCTACATCCTTCAATAGGGCGAACTTGGCTGCCCGATCGTAAAATTTTTCTTCGCTCAACATTCCGTACTGGATGAAAAGTTTCAGGCTGTCCCACTTTTCTTCAAATTGAGGACGGTCGTTCTTGAACATTTCTTCCAGGCGATCTGCCACCTTTTTCATAATGTGGTTGGAGATCTTTTTCACGTTCTGGTCGCTCTGTAGGTAAGAACGGGACACGTTCAGCGGTATATCCGGAGAATCGAGCACACCGTGCAGCAATGTCAGGAATTCAGGAACGATACCTTCAACCGAATCGGTGACGAACACTTGGTTGCAGTATAATTGGATCTTATTGCGATGCAGATCGATGTTGCTCTTGATGCGCGGGAAATACAGGATACCGGTCAGATGGAACGGGTAATCCACATTCAGATGAATCCAGAACAGAGGTTCGTCGGACATCGGATACAGATCCTGATAGAATTTCTTATAATCTTCATCTGTCATATCGGTCGGCTTACGAACCCATGCCGGTTGGATATCGTTGATGATATTGTCTTCGTCGGTATCGACATATTTGCCGTCTTTCCATTCCTGCTTCTTTCCGAATGCGATGGGAACTGGCAGGTAACGGCAGTACTTAGTCAACAGGCTGTTGATCTTGTCTTTGTTCAGGAAATCTTTGTTCTCGTCGTCAATATACAGGATGATGTCTGTTCCGCGATCTTCTTTTTCCGTCTCTTCCAATGTGTATTCGGGTGTGCCGTCGCAGCTCCATTTCATAGGAACGGCTCCTTCTTTATACGATTTGGTGACGATCTCCACTTTCTTGGAAACCATAAAAGAAGAATAGAAACCAAGTCCGAAGTGGCCGATGATGGCGGCTGCGTCGTTCTTGTATTTTTCAACGAACTCTTCTGCGCCGGAGAAGGCGATCTGATTGATATATTTGTCAATCTCTTCGGCAGTCATACCGATACCGCGGTCGGAGATTTTGATCGTATTGCTATCGAAGCTGACATGTACGGTCAAATCTCCCAGTTCTCCTTTGAACTCGCCGACAGAAGCCAGTGTTTTCAACTTCTGTGTTGCATCAACTGCGTTAGATACCAATTCACGAAGAAAAATTTCGTGATCACTATATAAAAACTTTTTGATGATAGGGAAGATGTTCTCACTCGTAACACCGATGTTTCCTTGTTTTGCCATAATCCGATATAAAATATTTTGATGTTATACTTATTGTTTCCTATAACTATAATTATTTACGCAATGTTCAGTTACAAAAACAATGCCAAACAAACAAAATGACATTTTGACTGACAAGTTATCAGTATGGAGAGGGAAAGAAGTGGAATGTATATAAAAAATTAAAGGCTGTCTCACGACAACCCCTAACCAACTTTGTTAACCTTAAATCTAATACTATTATGAAAAAACCACATTGCAAATGTACGGATACTTCTATAATTGTCAATAGATAAAATATTAAATTTTGTTCTTTTGGTTTTAATAAAATCTAATATCTTCAGATCTCTTGCTTTTTATACGTTATTAGGCTTGTGAGAACCATCGCAACGGTGGATAAAGGCAATGCGAACAGGATCGGATCGATGGCGAACCAGGGATAGATATCGATCAAAACATCACGTCCAGACAGCATATTGCATAAGCCGACTGCTCCGGCTTCCGCCTTGTGAAGAAACAGCATGGCAAACAAACTTGCCAGTGCCCCCGTCCATAAACTAGCCAGTGCTCCTTCCTTGGTCGCCTTTTTCCAGAAAAGGGAACAGAAGTAGGCCGGGAGAAAAGTGGCGGCACAAATCCCCATGAACAGGGCTGTCCCGCGTGCTATGACTCCTGCACTCAGCGTATAACAGATTATATAACTGACCAGAATGGAGCAAAGTACTCCGATGCGTACACCCATCGTCGAGTTGGCATTCTTTCGATGTCCCAGTTTAGGGAATATGTCTGCCCCGAAAGAAGCTCCCATCGTGTGGAACTGGGCGCTGAGCGTAGACATACTTGCCGACAAGATACAGAGCATGAAAACGGCACTGAACCATTCCGGCATTGCCCGGTCGATAAACAGCGGGATAATCTTATCCATATCCTTGATGGCTTCCGATGCAACCACGCCTTCTGTTTTCAGGAAAAAGAGGTTCGATAATGCCCCGACATGATAAATGGCTCCGACGGTCACGATCAGAAAAACACAACCGATCAGAACGCCCCGGTTCAATTGCTTGGTGCTTTCCACCATCATAAAACGTACGACCAACTGAGGTTGGGCAAGGCAACCGATGCCGACTCCCAAGATCAGCGAGGTTACGAGGGTGTACCATTGCGGAGACCCAGTCACAGGCATGGCTGTCCATCCTTGGTGTCCTACCTCCTTAAACCGTTCAGGAACAAGCGGGGCGATTTCCGTCAGTTTCCGGTTGGCTTCGATAAAGCCCATATCCATCACCCGATAGAACCAGAATAGCAAGAACAGCATGCAGGCGAACATGATGACGGCTTGCAAAGCATCCGTATATAACACGCCTTTAATACCTCCCGTGATAACATAGGCCGCTACTATAAGCGTGAAAATAAGCAGTGCCAGATGCAAGTCTATGTGGAACATCTGTTCGATGAACACTGCACCTCCTTTCATTACGACTGCTGCATACAAAGGCATGCCGATAAAGATGATGGCGGCAATAAATATCTGTATGGCACGCGAATTATAGTGCAACCCCAATAATTGCGGGAATGTGCGGGCATTGTACTTTTCGCCTAACTTACGGGTGTTCCGCCCGAATATGATAAAAGCGATGACAACGCCCATAAACATATTCAACAAGCAAAGCCATTGGATTCCCATACCGAACGTGGCCGCAACCCCTCCGAAACCGACAATGGCCGATGCGGAAATAAAGGTTGCCCCGTATGAAAGGGCCATGATAACAGGATTTACTTTCCGTCCCCCCAGCAAATAATCGCTAGCATTTTTCGTTTGTTTGTATCCGATATATCCCAGCCAAGCCAGGATGAACATATAGATAATTACTACGATACCTAAAGTCAGTGTGCTCATTTTTCCGGCTGTTGTGGGTTAGTACTCTCCTCGTCGTCTTTATTCCAATGGGTTATTCCGAACCAAATGGAATAAAACAGGCAGACGAGGGCTAACAGGTAGGCCAGCCAGATGCCAGGGTCGCTTATTCCGAACATGTATTGTTGTTGTTTATAATTTGATCAAATCACTTTCACAAATATATTCCAGATTCTGACGACGGATCACTTCGCGAGCGGCTTCCCGGTTATTCGTCCGTAAGATCAAAATTGATTTCTCATTGGCTGAGAAGCAATACATATATTCGATACTGACACCGGCTTTCGTGAAACAAGACAAAGTCTGGGCAAAACTGCCTGCACAGGAGTTTGTGACGATTGCCAGCACATCGGTCAGGTTTGCACTGACATTGTTGCCTTTCAGGATTTTATAAGCCTTTTGCGGATCGCTGACTATAATGCGCAGAATACCGTATTCGGATGTGTCTGCTACCGTTGCGGCAATGATTCGTATCTTCTCTTCGGCCAGCAAAGCGAGGATTTCGCTTAATTTACCGTATTTGTTTTCCAGAAAAATAGAAATCTGATTGACTGTCATGTTGATTATGATTTTAGATTTATGAATTATGAGTTCAGCAAAGTTTACGCAAGTCTTTCACCCGGACAGCTTTTCCATCCTGTACCGGCAGGGAGCCTTTGGCGACCAGTTTGAGATGGGGAGTCAGAAGCAGCTCGTCTTTCAGCTGGCGGGTGATTTCCTTTGTCAAGCGTTGTAAAACGCTGTAATCGTCGGTAAACAGGTCGCTCAATTCCACTTCAATCAGCATCTCGTCATTGTTTCCTACCGTTTCGATTGTAATTAGATAATTGCTACCCAGTTCTTTAAACTGCATCAGTATCTTTTCGATCTGGATAGGGAAGAGGTTGACCCCTTTCAATATGATCATGTCGTCGCTACGGCCTTTGAAACGTGCAAGGCGTTTGTGCGTTCGTCCGCAGGGACATTCACCCGGAAGGACACAGGTCAGGTCACGGGTACGATAACGGAGCAAAGGCATTGCCTCTCGGTTGATGGTCGTCAGGACCATTTCGCCGACTTCACCTTCTTTTACCGGTTGCAGTGTGACTGGATCGATAATTTCTACGATTACATTATCTTCCCAGATATGGAGCCCGTTCTGTTCCGTACATTCGAATGCGACGCCGGGGCCGTTCATCTCCGACATTCCGAAACAATTGTATGCTTTTACGCCTAACAATTGTTCGATCCGGCGGCGTTGTTCTTCCGAGTGAGGCTCAGCACCGATACAAACGGTGTGCAGTTTGGTGTCGCGACGGGGATCGAGGCCCATTTCATACATCACTTCCGCCAGGCGAGTAGCATAGCTGGGAATGATATGGAGGCAAGTCGTCCCGAAATCCGTAATGAACTTGATCTGCCGCTTGGTATTTCCTGCTGCTGCCGGTACGGTCAGGCAACCTAATTTTTCAGCTCCGTATTGGAATCCCAATCCTCCGGTAAACATTCCGTAACCGGAAGTGTTCTGGAATACGTCTGTGTCGCGAATGCCTACCATATACATACAGCGTGCCACCTGGTTAGCCCATTGGTCCAAGTCTTTGGCCGAATGCAATACGACTGTTGGGTTTCCTGTAGTACCGCTTGACGAATGGATACGGACACAGTCCTTGATAGGAATAGCCGCCATGCCGTACGGATAATTGTTGCGAAGGTCGTCTTTCGTCGTAAAAGGAATCTTTTGCAAATCGTCCAGTGATTGTATACTGTCGGCTGTGATGCCGTTTTCTTTGAAAACTTTGCTGTAGAAAGGAGAATTTCCGGCTGCTTCAATTGTTTTTCTCAATCGCTCAAACTGTAGCTTTTTCAAATCTTCGCGATTCATGGTTTCAATATCTTTCTGCCAATATTCCATCGTTTTTTGCATTATAATGTGTTTGATTCATGAAATTAGACTGCAAATGTATTGTTAATTTTGGAGAAATCAAAGATCAGCCCGGTCAGATTCGTATACAACATAGAGGCCGACAAGGCAGCGGTACAGGCGGCTGTTGACACAAACTACAGTAATGCCTTACTCGAAGGGACGGTAAACAGAGTAAAAACTATTAAAAGGACAATGTTCAATAAGGCTGGGTAACAAAGAACTTGCGTTTTGTGCAAAACAACTATCATACTATCATAATTGAATTTATATACCTGTAAAACAGTATATTATTCTATGATAGTTCCTGTTTTCAACTATCATTCATCTATCATAACTATCATGGGCAAAAGCAATAAAGCATTGTATATCAATATCCCGTCAAATTTCAGATATGTTCTGAAGCTGATACAAAATAGATTAAATAGGCTCGTTTTTTCATGAAGACAAGCTGTTCTTTTACCAAAAACAACTTGAAAAGTTTCTTCAGACCCGGGTGGAAGGGCATGGGAGATCCGGGTGTGGAGGAGGTGGAGACCCGGATCTTCGTGAAACCGGAACGGGGATGTGGAGCTGTTTATCTGCCTTGTTTGAGGAGATTTTATGCACTGTTTCTGATTAAAAATAACCTTCATTCGCCCATTTCTCCTGTCTTAACAGTCTCCCGCATATTTACGGGGATAATTGAATGTGATAGCCAGCAAAGCTCCGACACCCAACAAATAAGGATAATATAAATACTGCATGATCTCGATGGGAGAGACATGCCCTAAACCTGCCGCCATCAATAATTGCGCGCCGTAAGGTATGATGCCTTGTACGAAGCAGGAAAAAATGTCCAGCAGACTGGCACTGCGTCTTGGATCGATTTTAAAACGATCGGCAATATCTTTGGCTATTGGGCCTGCCATGATCAAAGCGATGGTATTGTTTGCGGTGCAAAGATTTGCAAAGCTGATTAGTGCGGCAATACTCCCTTCGGCTCCTTTGGTGGAACGAATGCGGGAAGTGAGTTTCAAGATGATCCAATCGATACCTCCGTTATATCGTATCATTTCCAGCATTCCACCGGCCAATAAAGTCACGATGATAAGTTCGCCCATATTTGTGATGCCTAACCCCATTGATGCATTCCATCCCCAGATATCGAATCCGCCTGTAAGCAATCCGACGATACCGGAAAGAATGATCCCGGCTATTAGAACCATCATGACATTCACACCGCAGATAGCTGTTACCAGGACAACTAGGTAGGGCAGGACCTTGATCCATTCGATCGGCCCTGTTTCATATCCGCTCCCGACCCCACTCCCGATCAGCACATAGAGAAGACCGGTCAGGATGGCGATCGGCAGAGCAATTCGAATATTTACTTTGAACTTGTCGTTCATATTACAACCTTGTGTACGGGTGGCGACGATAGTGGTATCCGATATGAAAGACAGGTTGTCTCCAAACATGGCTCCACTTACTACGACACCCAGCATCAGGGCATCTGGCATTCCGGTTTTGTCGGCGATCCCTACGGCAACAGGAGCCAAGGCAACGATTGTTCCGACAGATGTCCCGACAGAAATGGAAATGAAACAGGCAGCAAGGAATATTCCGGCTGCCAACAAATTGCCAGGTAGGATGGACATGGCCAGATTCACGGTAGCATCGACTGCTCCCATCGCTTTGGCTGTTTGGGCGAAAGCACCGGCAAGAATGAAGATCAATACCATCAGCATGATATTGCTGTTGGCTGCCCCCCGGCAGAATTGCTCGATCCGATTGCTGATCTTACCCCCTTTGGACATGGCGATGGCAACAACTGAGGCGATAACAAAGGCTACGGTAATAGGCATCTTATAGAAATCGCCTGCGATGATGGACACTACAAGGTAAGACAATAAAAAAACAACCAAAGGTGTCAATGCCCAAGGATTAGGGGCATGGTGTAAACGTGAACTGTTCAGATCTGTCATTCTTAATTAAACCGCATGTTAGAAAGTGAATCTTAATGCAATACGGATACCTCCCTTCTTAATATCAGGATGATCCAAATAAGTTAAGCGTCTGTAATAATCAATGCGCAGGATCTTGAATATATTTTCCAAACCGACGCTGCATTCCATATATGGAGTGCTACCTAATGGCTGCGTCCCATCTGGTAATAGGAAAAGTCCCGGTGTCAAGGTCGGATTATTTTTGTCCGTCAGTCCACCATAGATCATATTAAAGGATAGGACTTCACGCAGACGCAACCACTTGATGCCCGGAATACGGTTCAGGATCCAGCCCTTCAGATAATAAGTAGCATTGAACGATACATATTGGTCGGTCACAAACTCCAACGCGTTCATCATGTGGAATGCTTCCGGCTGAATTGTGATAGATTGGTTCGTATTCGGCAAAATCAACAGGGGGAAAGGTACCTTGTCCCAGACCTTGCCCGCTTTAATCTGTGCATCGATATGCCCAAACGAAGAAAGCCAGATACGTTTCTCGGCACTGATCTCCGTATGGTTGTAATTGTAATCGCCGCCTAACACGCCTTTAATACCTAATTGATGGGAGAGCTTGAATACAGGGGCATCTTTAGACAGGTTGAATACGGATTCTTTCCCCGAACGCCCGTTATAAGCGCGTTCACCCGGAGCGAAACGCAACTGTGTCCCGATTTCGGATGTCGTAAAATCTTTTATATGGTATAAATTCCCGGATTCGTCCCGTTTAATATATTGAAGCGTTCCTGCCGCCTCGTTGTTCTGATTCATTATCCAGGACTTCCATGTCAGGCCGTTCAGCCATTCTTTTTCGTATTGCAATACGCTTTTGCGGATATATTGCATCTTGGTCACAGGTTCACCTACTTTCCAGGCAACGAATATGTTATCTTTGCTTGTGAAAAGGAAATCTTGGCCTGGGGTATACACGTCATATTCTTGGATGAACGACAGATTATTAACCGGATTTTCACCTTCGTGATATTCTTTTTTAGTGAAACTGTGTGTTAACTTCAAATTGTATTTGATCTTGCGGTCATTTGTACCGTAAGCCAGATAACCGCTTGCAAACCAATACGGATTGAGGTTGGCAGTCGTCATTCCTCCCACACGCATACGAAAACCTTCCAGATGGTTTGCACTGAAGGTCGTATTCATCGGACCGAAGTCAAATTTGGTCACCTTCTTGTCATTTGCTGTCGGGATATAGCCCGTTATCAGGATCTCTGCGGTTTTGATAATGGCATTGAAAGCCGGAACTTTCCGCAGTTGTCCCAATAAATCTTTTAGCGCATCTTCCTTCTCTTTCAATGGAATAGGGCGGTTGTGCGTCCAGAACGTATCCGGCTGTGCCGTCGCCTCCGGCAAGACATGCAATGCCCCTAAGAGCCCGAAAACGGAATCTGCATTTTGCACGTTGAAATTATAATTGTCATAATTCCTTAGCTGGTGCGCATAGAGCTGTTGCGTCCCCTTTACCACATAGAAATTGACGAAAGTATTCTCTTGGTCGAGTACCCAGGTACTATCTGGCATCTGCTTGAATTCCTGCTCAATACGGAGTTTATCCACCCAATTTAGGTTGATGTTTGCGGGGGTGTTCAGCAATACTTTCTTGACCGCATAATTACCGTCAAGCGTGATATAAAGCCGTCCCGTAAAACCGTAGCTTTCGCTGTTTGCCGGAACGAAAGCCAGATCCACACATTTATCTCCTCCCACATCGAGCGTATCCATGATGTAGTAATGGTAATATGTGGTCGCCAATGTCGATGATAATGGGCTGACGAACCGATTCAATAGAATAGGAATATTGTTATCGAAAATATTGATACTCTTAAAAATCTCTTCCAAGTTGGAGGTTATGCCGCCACCGTCATCTAATGTCTTATCGATCCCCTGCATGCGCTTGGCTCTGACAATCGTCTTTTCCGCTTTGGGACTTTTCCGGTAGTAGAAGTCCGATAGGTTTTCACGCACGGAGACAGTCAGGATCGGTTTGCCGTTAAACTCGGACGTGTCCAGATAGTTTTTGATAAATTTGAACTTTTTCAGAAATTTGTTCTTGTCGAGATTCGGATTGAAATTATCCAGCGACAGACTTAGTTTTTCGTATACTTCCGTTTGATATTCCGGCTTTGCCTCGATCCGGTTGTCGTTCTTATGTGCAATTACTTTTTTGATAAGCTCTACAGCCGGATTATCCTTGCGGGTATATTTTTCTCTTTTGGGTTTGACCACGACTTCCGAAATCTCGAAAGCAGTCGGCTTCAACAATACTTCCAAATTGTCATTCTTTTTACCGGGCTTGAGATCGATGAATTTAGTATCGTATCCCAATGAGGCGGCGGCCAGTTTGGTATAGCCCTGATTGTTTTGAAGGGTGAATGTCCCATTGTCGTCTGTCATAGCTCCGATAGTCGACCCGTCAAAATAGACGGATACGAATGGGAGCGGTTCACCGGTAATAGAATCTTTGACAATACCGGATGCCGAGGTAAAACTCTGAGCGTGTGATAGAAAAATTCCTACTACAGCTTGTAATAGAGCTATTAATATGATATAACGGATAAATCTTACCATGTATTTAACGTTGTTCCTTCTCGGATATGGACAACAAAGATAAGGTTTTTTTGGTTACAGTTTTACTGGCGATATTAATAATCTTTAATCGAAAGATAGTCTGCTGATTAAATGGGGAGGCTAAATATCAATTATACATACAAAATCCGAAACATATTTCTTTTTATTTACTTTTAATTCCGCCAACAGTTTTTATCCTTATATTTGTTCTGCTTGAAAACGTAAAAAACAGGTCCTAAAGAAATGAAAGAACATATTAGAAAAAGAAAAATCATGGCTGTGACCTTGATTGGATCTCTTGCCAACTTTCTGCTATTGGTTTTCAAATTTATAGCAGGTGTGTTAGGGCATAGTAGCGCCATGATTGCAGACGCCGTCCATTCGCTATCCGATTTTGTGACGGATGTAATTGTTTTGCTTTTCATTAATATATCGTCCAAGCCGAAAGACGAAGGCCATGACTATGGGCACGGAAAGTATGAAACTTTGGCTACTACGATCATCGGGATTGTCCTGATGTGTGTAGGAGCCGGCCTTTTCTGGGATGGTGCGAACAAGGTATTTGGATTTTATTTTGGAGGCGAACAGTTGGAAAGTCCCGGCAAGATCGCACTTATTGCCGCCATTATCTCTATTTTGATAAAGGAAACCCTGTATCGTCTGACGCTATATGTCGGAAAAAAAGAAAATAGCCAGGCTGTTATCGCGAATGCCTGGCATCATCGTTCGGATGCTTTTTCTTCTATCGGGACGACGTTGGGTATTGGAGGAGCCATCCTCTTAGGTGATAACTGGCGTGTGCTGGATCCGATAGCAGCCGTGATTGTCAGCATATTGATTGTAAAGGTAGCCTTTCAGTTGGTCATACCTGCAATTAATGATTTGCTGGAGAAATCTTTACCGACTGAGGTCGAAGATAAGATTCTCTCTATAATAAATGAAACGCCGGAGGTCAGGAACCCGCATAATCTATGTACCCGCAGAATCGGTAATGATTTTGCAATAGAAGTGCATATCCGGGTCGATGGACAAATAACTGTAAGCCGTGCGCATGAGCTGACGAAGGAGATAGAAAGTAAGTTACGTTTGAAATTTGGGCCTGCAACCCATATCGTCTTGCATGTCGAACCGATAAAAGAGAAAAAAGATGAGTGAACTGACATTATACCGGGGAGAAGTTTTTGATTTTATCGATTCTCCGTTAAATAGAAAAGATGCTTACCGATATTTTCCCGATGGAGCATTGGTCGTACGGGAAGGAGAGATAGTCGATTGTGGGCCTTTTGAGGATATTAAAGGCCGTTATACCGATTATGAACTGGTTGATTATTCCGGTAAACTCCTGATGCCTGGATTTATAGATTCCCATATCCATTATCCGCAAGCTGAAATAATCGGGATGTACGGAAGGCAGTTGCTGGATTGGCTGGAGGACTATACCTTTCCAGCAGAACAGGCGTTTGTTTCTTCGGAACATGCGGATAGGATGGCCCACTTCTTTGTAGAGGAACTATTCCGGAACGGAACGACAGCTTGCATGGCTTATGCAACGGTACATCCAACATCCGTCACCGCTCTCTTCTCCGTTGCGTCGGAATATAATATGTGTATGCTGACCGGAAAAGTGCTGATGGACCGGAATGCTCCGGCAGGATTGACCGATACGGCGGAACAGGGGAAATCCGAAAGTCGTTCCTTGATCGAATCTTGGCATGGAAAAGGACGGAACCGCTATGTCATCACACCTCGTTTTGCCATCTCCTGTTCGACGGAACAACTGATTGCGGCTGGACGTTTGCACGAACAATATCCTGGCACTTATATACAGACGCATCTTTCCGAGAATAAAGACGAGATCGACAGCACGCTTTCCTTGTGTCCCGACTGCCAAGATTACTTGGAAGTATACGAGCGGGCAAGATTGGTTACAGACCGTTCCATCTTCGGACATTGTATTCATCTGTCTGATTCGGAATGCCGTCGGTTGGTCGAAGCCAGTTCTGTCGTAGCCCATTGTCCTACATCCAACCTCTTTTTGGGAAGTGGCCTGTTTGATATGCAACAAGCCAATCGTGTCGGTATGCAAACCGTATTGGCGACGGACATCGGAGCCGGAACCTCTTTTTCTATGCTGCGCACGATGGGAGAGGCGTATAAAGTGCAGCAACTTGGCGGATATCCGATGTCTGTATTCGAATCATTATATAAATGTACGTTGGGAGCAGCTAAAGCACTTCATTTGGATGGTGAAATCGGCTGTTTCGGGAAAGGCCGGAAAGCGGACTTCATTGTTATGGATTATGCCGCCACACCTTCCCAGCAGGTACGCATGGACTATCTGAAACGCCACGGGAAGTGGACGTTGGAAAATAAACTGTTCGGCCTGCAAACATCTGGAGATGAAAGGAATATTCAAGCCACCTATGTGATGGGGAAAAGAGTATTCACCCTTGCTTAGAATACCTGCATCTCGTTCCTGACAGTCGTGACACCAATTAGCCGATCATAGCGAGCACCCATCGGACGATAATAAACATAGATGCTATATTCATTTTGTGTCTGGTAGTAATTACCTTCTATCGGACCTGTCTGACCGACAGAGGAACCGGTCGGGACAAACAAATACTGGTAATTGTAACTTCCCTGTTTGAGAAGTACGGCTTTTTCGTATTGCTTCGTCTCGAAGTTATAGCCCATTTTGCTCTTTTCATCCAATACATTATTAAATAGCTCACCGTTCAGATATACACTCCCATCGGGCAGCGGATCGCATGCAAGCGTAAAATGCACGATATAATAATCCGCTTCCGTATCCGGATCGTTACAGTCGCTGCAACGAATGAAGAAACGGCCGTCCTGATCCTGATCATATTGGTAAGTGCCTTTATCCCGCCTGTAATCGGTCATAAGTTCCACATTATAGTAAGGATTGTGGAAGGAGATATTTTCGACGTGCATTCCATTATATTTGTTGCTTAGGAACTCCATGCGACGATACTCATTCCCGGCAGGGAAAATAAGGTTGCGGTTATACGTATAAGATATTTGGTTTTCCAGAATGCTCATAGGTTGCAAGTCCGTTACGGCATTATCGTGTCGGTTGTCCTGGTAAACGAATATCTTCAGGTCCGTTTGCGGATAAGTGATCGGAAAATTTTTGTTGTTGATGTTGAAACTTACCTGCTGATGGCTCTGGTTGGTGTCGATGTCCGTGTTCCCGCTCACCGAAGCCGAGATATTGACAACCGGTTCTACCACAGAGAAACAGGCTGTAAAAATGATCTGGTCCGGCGTATCCTCGTTATAGACCTGGATGGCATAATTGCCGGAAACTTTAAACTGGACATCGTCGTTCGGAAGCAATAACCGGTAGTTCGAATATTGAGTCGTAGTCCCGATGGAATTGGCAAAATCGTCGATTGTTGTTCCTTGGAAACCATTCATATATTCGATCGGATTCAACTGCGATTGTGTCCAGTCGGCGTTGCAATGCACCACGTTATAGGCATATCGTGTGTATCCACTCCCCAAACCGTCGAAATTGATTTCGATTTGCTCTTCTCCTCCCAACGCTATGTAAGGTTCGGATATCAACTCTCCGGCAACTTTCACCTGAAGCGTTTTTATCTGCTTGCTATTGACATCGGTGAAGAACTTTACCTGTGCGTTTACCCCGATGGAAAGGGCAAAAAGCATCATAAATAGTAAACTGTACACTCTCATTTTCATATTTCTTTCTTTGTCGGTGCAAAATTATGGAATTATTTCTTTAATTATTTTCCATTCCCTGCTTTAAAGCATAAAAAATTGCTTACTTTTGCGGGAAAATTACATATAAACAATTTTAGTTGTATCATGGCAAATGTGATTAAGATTAAAAAGGGTTTAGACATTAATCTGAAGGGCAAAGCTTCGGACGTACTGTTAAACGGAGGGAAAAGCGATAGTTACGCTATCGTTCCCGATTATTATAACGGTATTGTACCCAAAGTTGTTGCCAAAGTAGGAGAAAAAGTCAAAGCCGGTTCTGTATTGATGATCGATAAGAACCGCCCGGAGATCAAGTTTGTTTCGCCTGTCAGTGGCGAAGTAACTGCCGTAAATCGAGGAGAGAAGCGCAAAGTGCTTAGCGTGGTTGTCAAGCCGGAAGCGCAGATCGAGTATGAAGATTTCGGTAAGAAAAATGTAGCTTCCCTCAAGAGAGAAGAGGTGAAGGAGGCAATCTTGCACGCTGGTATGTGGCCGTTTATCAAACAACGTCCGTACGACATCGTCGCCTCGCCGGCTGACGAACCACGTGACATCTTTGTTTCTGCATTCTATTCCGCACCGTTAGCTCCGAACTTCGATTTCGTCGTGAAAGGACAGGACGTTGATTTTCAGACGGGATTGGATGCGCTTGCAAAACTTACCGACGGCAAGGTGTATGTCGGCATCCGTAAAGGTTCTTCCGTTAGTGTGAAAGGTGTTGAAACTGTAGAAGTGGAAGGTCCGCATCCTGCGGCCAATGTGGGAGTACAGATTAATCACATTAAACCTATCAATAAGGGTGAAGTGGTCTGGACGGTAAATCCTGCCGACGTGATCGTTATCGGCCGTTTGTTCAATAAGGGCATCGCCGATTTCAGCCGCCTGGTTGTGATAACCGGTTCCGAAACGACAGAGAGAGGATACGTTAAGGCAATTGCCGGCTGTACGATCGCCAGTCTGGTTGACGGAAAGATCATGAGAGGTAACGAAGATATCCGCATTATCAGCGGTAACGTGTTGACTGGTACGAAGGTAGAAAAAAACGATTATTTGGGAGCCTATGACAATCAGATTACGGTTATCCCGGAAGGCGACGAAACACACGACTTCTTCGGCTGGGCGACTCCCGGTTTCGGAAAATTCAGTGTGAGCCATTCATTCCCCGCCTGGTTGATGGGTAAGAACAAGGAATATGTGATAGACGCCCGTATCAAGGGAGGCAAGCGTGCTATGATCATGTCCAACGAATACGATAGCGTGTTTCCGATGGATATCATGCCGGAATACCTGTTGAAGGCTATTATCGCATTCGATATCGATAAGATGGAAAACCTGGGTATATATGAAGTAGCGCCCGAAGATTTTGCCCTTTGCGAATTCGTCGATACGTCCAAACTCGAAATTCAGAAGATCGTTCGTCAAGGTCTGGATGTATTATACAAGGAAATGAATTAATAACATTAAAAATTAGAATACATTGAAAGCGTTAAGGAATTACCTCGACAAGATTAAGCCTAACTTTGAGGAAGGCGGAAAGCTGGCGATGTTCCGTTCTGTTTTTGAAGGTTTCGAAACATTCCTGTTTGTTCCGAGCACAACTTCCAAATCAGGCGTACACATTCATGACTATATTGACTCGAAGCGTACGATGACCGTGGTCATCATTGCTTTGTTGCCCGCTTTGCTTTTTGGTATGTACAATGTCGGTTATCAGCATAACCTTGCAATAGGAGCTGATCCGGGATTTCTCATGACTTTTATTTTTGGTTTTCTGGCTGTATTGCCTAAAATCATTGTTTCGTATGTGGTAGGTTTGGGTATCGAGTTTGCTGTTGCCCAGGTGAAGAAGGAAGAAATCCAGGAAGGTTTTCTGGTTTCGGGTATTTTGATCCCGATGATCGTCCCTGTTGACACTCCGTTGTGGATGATCGCCGTAGCTACTGCATTTGCAGTTGTTTTTGCCAAAGAAGTATTTGGCGGTACAGGTTATAATGTATTTAATGTAGCGTTGGTTACACGTGCATTCTTGTTCTTCGCATATCCGGCGGCTATGTCCGGTGACCAGGTGTTTGTTCGTACGGCTGATACGTTCGGTATCGGTGGCGGACAGGTGGTAGACGGCTTCTCTGGCGCGACTCCGCTGGGACAGGTTGCTATCGCAGGCAAGGAACTGATCGGTTCGTTCCAGGCAGTCGATGTTCTCGGACATCCGATTTCCACATGGGACATGTTCTTAGGTCTGATTCCGGGTTCGATCGGTGAAACATCTGTATTGGCGATCCTGATCGGGGCGGTTATCCTTCTTTTCACAAAGATCGCAAGTTGGAAAACAATGGTTTCCGTATTTGTGGGTGGTGCGGTCATGTCGCTTATCTTCAATATGATCGGAACGACGGTGGCCATGTGTGTATCTCCGTTGGATCATTTGTTCCTGGGTGGTTTCGCATTCGGTGCCGTGTTTATGGCTACCGATCCTGTCACTTCTGCCCGTACGGAAACAGGTAAGTACATCTACGGATTCCTGGTAGGAGCTATGGCTATTATTATCCGTGCATTGAATCCGGGTTATCCAGAAGGTATGATGCTCGCTATCCTGTTGATGAATGTATTTGCTCCGCTAATCGACTATTATGTAGTGGAAGCTAACATCAACCGCAGATTGAAACGTGTAATCAAATAAAGTAAGAAGGAGTATGGCAAAATATAAATGTAAAGTATGTGGATATATCCACGAAGGAAATAAAGCTCCGGATGTTTGTCCTGTATGTGCAGCTCCCGCTTCCGATTTCGAAGAAATGAAAGACGAGGCTGCTGCTGACAAGAAAAAGGGACTGGACAGAGACAGTAACGTGTATACTGTTGTTTATGCTTCCGTAATGGTTGTTCTGGTCGCAGTCGTGCTGGCCTTTACTTCGCAATCGCTTAGAACTTTCCAGCAGAAAAACGAGGAAAACGACAAGAGACAGCAGATCCTGCGCTCCATCAACGTGACGGTTCCGGCAAATGAAGCCGAAGCTAAATATTCGGAATTGATCAAAGAAGCATTTCTGGTAAATGAAAATGGTGAAAAAGTAGAAGGTGACGCTTTTGCCGCCGATGTGGTGAAGGCTGCTGCCGAACACCAGTATCCGGTTTTCGTTGCAAATGTAGATGGCCAGCCTAAATACATCATGGCTTTGCATGGTGCCGGTTTGTGGGGACCGCTGTGGGGATATATTTCTGTAGACAGCGATAGGAATACGGTTTATGGTGCTGATTTCAGCCACCAGGGTGAAACTCCGGGATTGGGTGCTGAAATAGCAAAACCTGCATTCAGCAATGAATTCAAGGGTAAGAAACTGTTCATGGACGGTACATTCAAGTCTATTGCGGTCGTTAAGCCTGGCAAGAGCGTTGCCGGTCAGGATTATGTAGACGGTATTTCCGGCGGTACGATTACAAGCCAGGGAGTACAGGCGATGTTATTTAATAGTTTGAATGGTTATGTTAAGTTTTTAACCTCACAAAATTAAGTAGAAAATGGGATTATTATCTGAAAAGAATAAAGAAGTTCTGTTAGGCCCGCTTAGCGTAAACAACCCGGTCATCGTCCAGATGTTGGGTATCTGCTCTGCGCTGGCTGTAACATCAAAACTGGAGCCGGCTATTGTAATGGGTATTTCAGTAACGGCTGTTGTGGCTTTTGCCAACGTGATCATTTCACTGCTGCGTAATACGATTCCAAACCGTATCCGTATCATTGTGCAGCTGGTGGTGGTGGCTGCATTGGTGACTATCGTGAGTGAAGTGCTGAAAGCGTTTGCTTATGACGTAAACAAACAGCTTTCAGTGTTTGTGGGTCTGATCATTACCAACTGTATCCTGATGGGACGTCTGGAAGCATTTGCACTGGGTAACGGTCCGTGGGAATCATTCCTTGACGGAATCGGTAACGGTTTAGGCTATGCATTGATCCTGGTGATCGTCGGTTTCTTCCGCGAGCTGTTAGGTTCCGGCACGTTGCTGGGATTCCAGGTTATTCCGCAGGCATTCTATGACTTCGGTTATGTGAACAACGGTTTGATGATCCTGCCTCCGATGGCATTGATCGTGATCGCCGTGATTATTTGGGTTCACCGTTCTCGTAACAAGGAACTTCAGGAAAATTAATGCTAACTATTAAAAAAATAATAGAATGGAAGAATTATTAAGCACATTTGTCCGCTCGATCTTTGTAGACAACATGATTTTCGCATACTATCTGGGTATGTGTTCTTTCCTGGCTGTTTCCAAGAACGTAAAGACTGCTTTGGGATTAGGTATGGCTGTGACGTTCATTCTGACATGTACGTTGCCGATCAACTATATGCTTGAAAATTATGTATTGAAGGAAGGTGCTCTGCAATGGCTGGGTGCTGAATTCGCTGGTGTAAACCTGAGCTTCCTTGCTTTCATTATCTTTATCGCCATCATCGCTTCGTTTACGCAGCTGGTGGAAATGGTAGTGGAAAAGTTTGCTCCGGCTCTGTACGCTTCTCTGGGTATCTTTTTGCCGCTGATCGCTGTAAACTGCGCTATCCTGGGTGGTTCTCTGTTTATGCAACAAAAGGCATTTCCTAACGTAGGTGTTGCAACTGTTTATGGCTTAGGTTCTGGTATCGGTTGGATGCTGGCTATCGTCGGTATGGCTGCCATCCGTGAAAAGCTGGCATACTCGGATATCCCCAAACCGTTGAAAGGTCTTGGTATCACCTTTATCATCACAGGTTTGATGGGTATGGCATTCATGTGCTTCTCAGGTCTTAAGATATAATATTAACGCATTAAACTTATTACAGAAATGACTTTATTAATGACGACTGGCAGTCTTACAATCGCAGCAGGTGCCGTGATCTTCTTGGTGATTACGCTGATCCTGGTGGGTGCGTTGTTGGCGGCCAAAGCAAAATTGGTACCGTCAGGAAATGTAGACCTGAAGGTAAATGGAGAAAAAGATATTGAGACTCCGATAGGAAGCACTTTGCTGGCTGGTTTGCAAAGTGGTGGTATCTTCTTGTCTTCAGCTTGTGGTGGTGGTGGTAAATGTGGCCAGTGCCGTGCACAGGTATTGGAAGGAGGCGGGGAAATCCTGCCGACAGAAAAGGGCTTTTTCTCTCGTAAACAGATTAAGGAACACTGGCGTCTGGCATGTCAGTGCAAAGTGAAGGAAGATATGGTCGTTCAGGTTCCGGACGAAGTTTTCGGTGTAAAGGAATGGGAATGCGAAGTCATTTCCAACAAGAACGTGGCTACTTTCATCAAAGAGTTTATCGTGGCGTTGCCTAAGGGTGAACACATGGACTTCCTGCCGGGTTCTTATGCCCAGATCAAGATTCCGGCATACGCAATGGATTACAACAAGGATATCGACAAGTCGCTGATCGGCGAAGAATATCTGCCGGCTTGGGAAAAGTTCGGTTTGTTCACGTTGAAATGCAAGAACGACACACCGACCATCCGTGCTTACTCTATGGCCAACTATCCTGCAGAAGGTGACCGCATCATGTTGACGGTTCGTATAGCCACTCCGCCGTTCAAACCGAAACCCGAAGTGGGCTTCCAGGATGTGATGCCGGGTATAGCTTCTTCTTATATCTTTACCCTGAAACCGGGTGATAAGGTGACGATGAGCGGTCCTTATGGTGATTTCCATCCGATCTTCGATTCGAAGAGAGAGATGATGTGGGTCGGTGGTGGTGCCGGTATGGCTCCGCTTCGTGCTCAGATCATGCACATGACGAAGACACTCAAGACTACGGATCGCAAGATGTCATACTTCTATGGCGCCCGTGCCTTGAACGAAGTGTTCTATCTGGAAGATTTCCTGGAAATCGAAAAGGAATTCCCGAACTTCACATTCCATCTGGCACTCGACCGTCCGGATCCGGCAGCCGATGCGGCAGGAGTGAAGTACACGGCCGGTTTCGTTCACCAAGTAATCTACGATACATATCTGAAGGATCACGAAGCTCCGGAAGATATCGAATACTACATGTGTGGTCCGGGCCCGATGTCAAAGGCAGTGGAAAATATGCTGGACAATCTGGGCGTGCCGCGTGAAATGTTGCATTTCGACGATTTCGGCGCGTAACAGATCATTCGAAACATGACAATAATAGAATCGGGGAAGGATATTTATTCTTTCCCCGATTTTTTTTTGAACTATTCTGTGTATTAACCTGTTATCCATAAAAATCAAGGGATAAGGACGAGTTGTTACGAAAGAATTACAAAGAAAATACATTTCTTTTGTAATATAGTGCAGCGTTTTGCGTTTTGAATACATCATACTTGTATATGATATTAAAATTGTAATAGAATATGAAAGCATTGATATTATCTTTTTTTGCAGTAATCTTAGGTTATTCACTAATCTTCGATGAGAAGAAAACAACTGACCAACCTGTCATAAAGGATAGTAATTCCGTGTATGTCGACAGACCGGCCAATATGCAGATTTCCGATTCCGTTATGATATATAGGGATCAGACCGCATCCGTTCTGTAAGTTTTAGTTAGAGTTTTGTTGTTTACCCGTGTTGTTTTGCTTTTGTAGTATCACTCTATCACCCGGCCGGGCGTTGCCTTTGTTTTTCAATGGCGATAACAAGTGATACTATTTTGTTTTCTCTATCACACTTCTATCACACCCTATCACAAGACATCCGTTTCTTTTTTGAGAGAAATAAAGGGATCCGTTTGTAGAACTAACGGTCTTATTTTTAGTAAACTAACTACATTTGTCCGTAAACATCCGGGTGTAGGGAGGACGGACATCCGGATGTTCAAGGAGCCTACATCCGGGTGTACAGGCGTGAAGATGGGGATGCAGAGGATTTTTTCCGCCCTGTTTTGACAAAAAAGGTCCTGGCATTGGATGTAAAGGTCTGTATATCGGATGTTAATATCGGTAAAAACGAGGTTTATAATTCGTTGTATGCGGGTATTCCTTCCAAAAAAGTGTATGTCCGGTTGTTATAGTCGATTTTGCAGCAATAGTGGTTTAAGCCATTGCTAACAATCAGGTATTCGACACGTAGCACCATGTTATAACGGGCTATCTGGTCGAAAACAGTGTTGGTAATGTTTATATGGGGAGCTTTGTACTCGACAATGACCAGAGGTTCAAGAAAACGGTTGTAAGCAACCGTATCGCAACGTTTGGAGGTTCCATTCAGCTTGACCAGCACTTCGTTTGCCAGCAGTTCTTTCGGGTAGCTTTTCCGAGTGATCAGATAATTGACAAAATGCTGACGTACCCATTCTTCAGGAGTGAGAGCCACATATTTTTGCCGTACGGGATCGAAGATCATACGTTTTCCATCTTTTTCTGCTACTTTAGGCGCAAAACCAGGTAAGTTTAATGCAAGCATTTACTATATTTGTTCTTTTATTCTGTGAAAATAGACCATCAAAGGTAGTGATTTATGAAAACAAAACAAGAAATTGTCGAGAATTGGTTGCCGCGCTATACGGAGCGGAAGCTGGAAGACTTCGACAAATATATCCTGCTTACCAACTTCACGAAGTATGTGGAACTGTTTGCCGACCACTTTAACGTGCCGATCCTGGGACTGAAAAACTCCATGCCGAACGCAGCGGCCAATGGCATCACGATTATCAACTTCGGGATGGGGAGTGCGAATGCGGCGACAATTATGGACTTGCTATCGGCGATAAAGCCGACTGCCGTCCTCTTTCTGGGGAAATGCGGAGGATTGAAGAAGGCGAACAACCTGGGAGATTATGTCATGCCGATTGCGGCTATCCGAGGAGAAGGCACTTCGAACGAATATCTGCCGGCAGAAGTGCCGTCGCTCCCGGCTTTCTCGATGATGCGCGCCATCTCGTCCGCCATACGTGACCGGGGGAAAGATTACTGGACCGGGACTGTCTACACGACGAACCGACGGGTATGGGAATATGACAGCGATTTCAAAAACTACCTTCGCCGTACACACGCTACCGGTATCGATATGGAGACGGCAACCTTGTTTACGGCAGGCTTTGCAAACGAGATTCCGACAGGAGCTTTGTTGATGATTTCCGACAAACCTATGGAAGAAGCCGGGGTGAAAACGGAAGCCAGCGATCGCGAGGTGACCCGGAATTTTGCGAAAGAGCATGTAATGTTGGGAGTGGAAGCGCTTCGCCAGATTATTGATGGAAAGAAGACGATCCGTCACATCCGTTTCAGTTGGTAATTTTAATTGAGATCGCACACAAATATGGCAAAAAAAGAATATACATACGAGGAAATATGTCGGAATATCGTTGCAAAAAAATTCGCTCCTGTCTATATAATGATGGGTGACGAACCGTTTTTTATGGATCAGATAACAGACTTGCTACTCGAAAATGTATTGGAAGAATCCGAACGGGATTTTAACCAAATTATCATGTATGGAGCAGATACGGATGCAGCATCTATAATTAACGCAGCCCGCCGTTTCCCGATGATGTCAAAATATCAGTTAGTGGTTGTTCGGGAGGCTCAATTAATTCGTGATATTGAGCTTCTGTCGAACTATGTTAAGAACCCTTTAATGTCGACAGTTCTGGTCATCAATTATAAATATAAAAACTTAGATCGTCGTAAGGCGCTGGCTTCCGCAACAGACAAAACCGGGGTGCTGTTCGAGTCCAAAAAGATTCCCGACTACAAGATGCCGGCATTTATCGCCTCTTTTATGCAGATGCGTTCCATAGGGATAGACGGAAAGGCGTCTCAGATGCTTTCTGACTTCCTTGGAAACGATTTAAGCCGTCTGAGTAAGGAATTGGATAAGCTGGCACTGATCCTGCCTGAAAAAGGTGCAAAACGCATCACGCCGGAACTGGTGGAGCAAAATATCGGAATCAGTAAAGAGTACAATAACTTTGAACTGATAAAAGCGCTTGCCATGAAAGATGTCTTGAAGGCGAACCGTATTGCTCAATACTTCGAGAAGAACCCGAAAAGCAATCCGATTCAGATGACCCTTCCTGTATTATTTAATTATTTCTCGAACCTCCTGATTTGTTATTATACGAAGGATCGTTCCGAAGCCGGCTTGATGACGGCACTCGGACTTCGGGGGACATTCCAGGTTAAGGATTATCTTTTAGGGATGCGAAACTATTCGGCGATGAAAGTGTTCAACCTGATCAGCGATATCCGTATGACGGATGCTCGTTCGAAGGGAGTGGAAAACACTTCTGTTTCCGATGCCGAACTTTTAAAGGAATTGCTCTACAAAATCCTGCATTAAAACGATTTTTATACTTGATTGGCCTAAAGAAGAGGCTTTTTATCTGGAACAACAGAAAAATTGAACCGGATAAAAAGCCTCTTCTTATTGTTTCTCAATCTTTTATCGTTGATTTTACCCTACTTAGATTTTAATATTTGCCTTTTCCTGAATATCTGTTCACAAAAATCACAAAAATGGAGAGGGAAAACCTTAGCTGCATAAAAGTATGTTCGTCCATAAATCGTACAAGTACAAATTAGAGACACTTTGTCAGTTTATGAAATCAAGTATTTTTAGTTCGGTATTGAATTGTGAACGGGATAGTGCTTGTTAGAAATGTGAACAGCTCTTTTTGTACAAAAGATAGCCATTATACGATTCTACTTTGTAAACATATAACAGGAGTGTAACATTTGTTTATGTTTACATTACTATCACAAACCGATAAAAGTAACAATTTTATCTCTACTTTATATTTTTAGCATAAGTAATCGTATACCAAATGATTATACAGGATTATTAATTTAATGCATTAACTATTTTGTTACATATGCGTACAATTATGGCTAAATAGGCGTGTTATCTCAATATCATTTTCTATTAATTAAAAGATTAACAGTAAAATATAGCCTATATATTAAGTAATACTTTAATATGATTTTTGCATTAAAACAACCTGTTTACAATCTTAACGGAAACAATTGTTATCCATGCGATACAAAAGTATTGGTTTAAGTTTATATAATTAAATTGCACAATTGAGAATCATTGTGTATATTTGTATCGTTATTGATTTGTATACATTCCTTCCATGTAAACAGACATAATGGCAGTATTTCTATAAACAAATTAGGATTTACAAAAATGATAGGACGTATTACTCAAATAATGGAGCGTGAAGGCTTGACCTCTTCTAAATTTGCAGAAGCAATCGGTATCCAGCGTTCAGCAATGTCGCATATTTTGAACGGAAGAAATAATGTAAGCTTGGATGTCCTTATAAAAATTCTGGATCGGTTCACTTATGTCGATTCCGACTGGCTCCTTTTCGGTAAAGGCGAAATGGTGCGAGATCATATGTCAACACAACCAGATTTGTTCTCAAATACGGCGATAAATCCGTCCGGAGGGCAAGCTGCTCTTGAATATCGCAAGGAAATGAGGGTTGATACACCTGTAAACACTGTAAAACCTACTGTTGTTGAGCAAATTATACAGCAAGAAACAGCAACCAGAAAAGTAAGTAAAATAATGGTATTCTATTCCGATAATACATTTGACACTTTTGTTTCTGAAAAAAATAAGAAAGAATAGCTTGTTTTGGTTTATATACCATATTCATGTATCTTTGTATAGAATTAGACTAATCATATTATATGAAGAAGTACATGCTTGACATGAAGGTGACTGAAAACTGTAGCCTTCACAAAAATTATTGCCTGCTTAAACTAACATCTGATCAGATCCTGCCGGAAATGTTGCCGGGACAGTTCGTACAGGTACGTGTGGATAACTCTCCTACAACATTTCTTCGTCGTCCGATCTCAATTAATTATGTCGACAGAGCGACCAATGAACTGTGGTTGCTCGTCCAGTTGGTCGGTGACGGAACACGCCGGATGGCTGAGTATAAACCGGGTGATGTTGTTAACATCATGTTGCCTTTGGGAAACGGTTTCACGCTGCCTGCCGATAAAGAACAAAAATTACTGCTGATCGGTGGTGGTGTCGGGACAGCCCCGATGTTGTATTTGGGATCCATCCTGAAAAAAGCCGGTTACACACCTACGTTCCTTTTGGGAGCCCGTTCAAAGGAAGATGTGTTACAATTGGAACAGTTCGAACAGTTTGGAACAGTCTATGTTACAACAGAAGACGGCTCATTGGGCGAAAAGGGATATGTGACCAACCATTCCATCTTGAAAGATGTACATTTCGACCGGATTTACACTTGTGGACCTAAACCGATGATGGTGGCTGTTGCCAAATACGCCCATGCAAACTCTATTATATGCGAAGTCTCTCTTGAAAATACAATGGCTTGTGGTATAGGAGCTTGCTTATGTTGTGTGGAGAAGACCAAAGATGAGCATCATGTGTGTGTATGTACTGAAGGACCTGTATTTAATATTGAAAATTTGACATGGCTGAATTAAACGTAAACATTGGTAATTTGCAATTGAAGAACCCGGTCATGACGGCGTCGGGTACTTTCGGATATGGCATTGAGTATTCGGACTTTATGGATATCTCCCGCTTGGGTGGTATTTTTGTGAAAGGAACAACGATCCAGCCACGCGAAGGGAATTTGTATCCCCGTATGGCGGAAACCCCTTCGGGAATGTTGAATGCCGTAGGTTTGCAGAATAAGGGTGCACAATATTTCGTCGATCATATCTATCCGGAGATTAAGGATATCGACACGAACATGATTGTAAACGTGAGCGGTTCCTCTGTGGAAACGTATGTGGAATGTGCTGAGAAGATTGCAGATTTGGACAATATTCCGGCGATCGAACTAAATATTTCTTGTCCGAATGTAAAGCAGGGAGGTATGGCTTTTGGAGTGACGACTTGTGGGGCAAGTGAAGTGGTGAAGGCTGTCCGCAAGGTTTATCCGAAGACCCTTATTGTAAAACTTTCCCCTAATGTGACCGACATTACGGAGATTGCCAGAGCGGTCGAAGCCGAAGGAGCAGATTCTGTTTCATTGATTAATACTATGCTGGGGATGGCCATTGACGCGGAGAAGCGTAAACCGGTATTATCTACAATAACCGGTGGTCTTTCCGGTCCCTGTGTAAAGCCGGTTGCCTTGCGGATGGTATGGCAGACTTATAAGGCTGTAAAGATTCCTATTATCGGTTTGGGAGGTATTTCGAACTGGAAAGATGCGGTGGAGTTCATGCTGGCCGGAGCTACAGCAATCCAGATCGGAACCTACAATTTTGTAGATCCAGCTGTTGGCATAAAGGTTATCGAAGGGATGAACGATTATTGTGACCGACATGGTTTTTCGTCTGTCCGCGAACTGATCGGAGCTTTGGAAGTATAAAAACAGGATGAGATAATCCTTTTCGGAATAACAAATTAAAGAAAAGCCTGTAAAACGACTTATTTTATGCGTTTTGCAGGCTTTTTCTTGTAATTTTTATTCGTTTGGACTATCATTATTCCAATAATTATAATATCTTTGTTCGTATATAAAATAAACCTTGGATTTGTAATATCTAATTAATAAATTATAGAGGAAAAACATGAAGATCAGACATCTTTTTTTGCTATGTCTAATAGCGATATCAGCGACGCTGAGTGCAAATGGAAAAACTGTAATTCCAATTACAACCGATGACATTAGCCTTATTTATAAGGTTGATGATAAAAATGGCCGCCTGTATCAATCTTATCTGGGACAAAAACTGTCATTCGATTCGGATATCGTACAATTACCTCTCGGTAATGAAGCCTATCTGACACATGGCATGGAAGATTATTTCGAGCCGGCTATCCGTGTTTTGCATAATGACGGTAACCCGTCACTGCTCCTGAAATATATTTCCCACGAAAACAAACAGCTTCAGCCGGGAGTTGACGAGACGGTAATTCTTTTGAAAGATGATAAATATCCGGTCGAAGTGAAGTTACATTTCATCGCTTATCCGAAGGAAAACATCATCAAGGAATATGCGGAGATCTCGCATCAGGAGAAGAAGCCTGTCACCCTTTATAACTATGCTTCCTCTTTGTTGCATCTGAACGGCAGCAAGTATTTTCTGACCGAATTTGCAGGAGACTGGGCACATGAAGTCAATATGAAGGAAACCGAGCTGGCTTTCGGTAAAAAGATATTGGATACCAAGTTGGGGAGTCGTGCCAACATGTTTTGTTCTCCGTTTTTTTTGCTTGCTCTGGACAGGAAAGCGGAAGAGAATGCCGGAGATGTATTATTCGGAACTATCGGATGGACAGGAAATTACCGTTTTACGTTTGAAGTGGATAATGAAAATGGCTTGCGCGTACTTTCTGGTATCAACCCGTATGCATCGGAGTACTCGTTGAAACCGAATGAAGTGTTCCGCACACCGGAGTTCATTTTCACTTACAGCACGGAAGGTAAAGGGAAAGCCAGCCGCGATTTCCAGCGTTGGGCACGCAAATATCAGTTGAAAGACGGCGAGAAGTCTCGTATGACATTGCTGAACAACTGGGAAGCGACCTATTTTGACTTTAATGAAGACAAGTTGGTGAATATTATGGATGAAGCCGTTGCATTAGGAGTCGATATGTTCTTGCTTGACGATGGCTGGTTTGCCAATAAGTATCCCCGCAGCAGTAACCATCAGGGATTGGGAGACTGGGAAGAAACCGTTACCAAGCTGCCTAACGGTATCGGAAAGTTGGTGAAGGAAGCGACGGACAGAGGCATTAAGTTCGGTTTGTGGATCGAACCGGAAATGGTAAACCCTAAAAGCGAGTTGTATGAGAAACATAAGGACTGGGTGATTCATTTGCCGAATCGTGACGAGTATTACTTTAGAAATCAGATGGTTTTGGATTTGACTAATCCGAAAGTCCAGGATTATGTATATGGTGTGGTAGACAATCTGATGACGAAATATCCGGGTATCGCCTATTTCAAGTGGGATTGCAACAGCCCGATAACGAATATCTACTCTCCGTATCTGAAAGATCAGCAGTCCCATTTATACATTGAGTATGTACGCGGTCTTTATAATGTGCTGGAACGGATCAAACAGAAATATCCGAATCTGCCGATGATGCTGTGTTCCGGTGGTGGTGGACGTTGTGACTATGAAGCGTTGAAATATTTCACCGAGTTTTGGCCGAGCGATAATACGGATGCCGTAGAGCGTATTTTTATCCAATGGGGTTATTCTTACTTCTTTCCCGCTAAAAGTATGGCTGCCCACGTAACGAGTTGGGGTAAACAGCCGGTTAAGTTCCGCACAGACGTAGCTAGTATGTGTAAGTTAGGTTTCGACATCCGTATTCACGAAATGAGCCAGACAGACCAGCAATACTGTAAAGAGGCGGTGGCTAACTTCAAACGTTTGGATGATGTTATTTTGGACGGTGACCAATACCGTTTGCAGTCGCCTTATGAAAGCCAGCATGCTGCTGTTATGTATGCCAACGACAATGCAGACAAAGCTGTTCTGTTTGCCTTCGATATCCATCCGAGATACGCAGAGTCGATACAACCCCTTCGTTTACAGGGCTTGAAGGAGGATGCCCGTTACGAATTGAAAGAAATCAATTTGGTTCCGGGTACGCAATCCAGATTGGCCTGCAACGGTAAAACGTTCTCCGGAGAGTTTCTGATGAATGTCGGTATTCCTGTGTTTTCAAGTCGGCCGACAAATAGTCATGTGATTGAAATTACAGAGGTCAAGTAATCAAACAAATTGCTATATTTGTGTGTTACTAAAGCAATAAGTATGTTAGAACAGATAAACGACATATTACAAAACACGGTTATTACCCCTTATACGGCAACTGTAAAGTTGTTGATCAGTTTTCTCTTGGGAGCTGTCATCGGGATAGAGCGCCAGTTCAGAAGACGGGAGGCGGGAATGCGTACCTTTACATTGATTTGTATGGGTTCGACTGCCGCTATGCTGGTCTCTATCTGGATTCCGCAATGTTATCCTAACTTCTTGAATGGCGATCCGGGACGTATTGCGGCACAAGTGCTTTCGGGTATCGGTTTTCTTGGAGCGGGAGCAATTATCCAAAGTCACGGAAGTGTTCATGGGCTGACGACAGCAGCCTGTATCTGGGTAATGGCGGTAATAGGTTTGGCAGTGGGAGCCGGAATGTATATTCCGGCTGCTATTGCAACTGTCATAACACTTTTCATTCTGGTCAGTCTGGAACGTTTGGAGAAAAGAATGTTCTTGAATGGTGTCAATAAGATCCTGGCTATCACCTGTTCTACGGCGACCCCCGATTTGAAGGCTGTCCGGAAGATATTGGAAAGTAAAGGCGTTTTTATCGTAAGTGTCTCTTTCGAGACGTTTTATAAAGAGGATCGATCTGTTATCACATACAAAGTGAATGTAAAGGCGATCTCTTCCTATACGAACTTATTCAATGAAATACGGAGTTTAGGCATTGTTACACAAATCAGATTGATGGCATAAGCCATCAATCCAATTCTCCTTTCAGCATTCTTCCTGCAATGCGAGCCGAATCTCCAACGAATCTTCCGCAAGGGCGCTTCTTATAATATTCTTGCGTACGGGCGGCCGGTGCCGGTGTCGTAGCTGCTGCGTCTTCAGGAGGCAAAAGGTTGCGGCAGATGATTGTCCCGTTTTTCTCCTTGAACATGTCAGCCATTTTCTGTACCATTGCATAATTCCTGGTGCGGGCTTCCTGATCGGAAATGTCCTGAACCGGATATTTGAATCCCGCTAACATAGCCATTGCGCTGACTGTTCCGCAAATTTCGCGCATACGACCTACACCTCCTCCAAAAGAGACAGACATTTTCTTGGCTGTCTCCATATCCAATTCAAAGATATCCGAGTAAGCCAGAAAGACAGATTGTGCACAATTATAACCTGCTTCGAAATTCTGAACTGCACGGTTTACTCGTTCTTCAAGATCAAAGTCTTTCATGATACTCTTCGCTTGTTAATATTCATAATCGACGCAAGCTCTGTCTGCCTTGACGGGACCGATGATGCCCTTGGATACGGCTACATGTTCGGGATGGTTGGCATACGTTCCGACATCCTCAAGTGTATCCAGCTCTGTAGTAAGGATGATATCCCATGTCTCTGCCGGATTCACGTTAAAATCTACGCGGATCATGCGCAAGACGTCGATTTTGTCGATCAATGCTTCTAATCCTGTTTTGATTTCCTGCATTTTAGCCTGCTTGTCGGCCGGAGTTGCAAACTCCTTCAATTTAAACATTACGATGTGTCTGATCATTTTACTATTTATGATTATTTATCTATATAATAAATCAATGTCACATTTTTTCATCCAGATAGGAATCTTTATAGCCCAAGAAATACAGGATACCGTCAAGCCCGATCGTTGAAATGGACTGTTTGGCCGTAGCCTTTACTTTTGGTTTGGCATGGAAAGCGATTCCAAGACCGGCAATACTGATCATCGGCAAGTCGTTGGCTCCGTCTCCGACAGCGACCGTCTGGCGGATATCCACATTCTCGACTTGTGCAATAAGACGGAGCAGTTCCGCTTTGCGTTTCCCGTCCACAATGTCGCCGACATGACGTCCGGTCAGCTTTCCATTTTCCACTTCAAGCTCGTTGGCGTAGACGTAGTCAATGTTGTATTTCTGTTTCAGATAGTTGCCAAAATAAGTAAATCCTCCGGAAAGGATCGCAATCTTGAAGCCTACCTTTTTCAATATACGCATCAGACGGTCCACCCCTTCGGTAATCGGCAGGTTCTCGGCTATTTCCTGCATAACGGAGACATCCAAGCCTTTCAACAAGGCACAACGTTGACGGAAACTTTCGCAGAAGTCAATTTCTCCCCGCATGGCCGCTTCGGTAATGGCTTTCACTTGATCACCGACACCGGCTCGGATAGCCAGTTCGTCGATTACTTCCGTTTCAATCAATGTCGAATCCATATCGAAGCAGATCAGGCGACGCATGCGTCGATACATGCTTTCTTCCTGAAAAGATATATCCATCTCCTGCTCGGCAGAGAGTTTCATGAAATCGGCCTTCATCTGTTCCTTGTCCCTCGGCGTACCGCGCACGGAGAATTCTACACTGGCTTTCGGCGTCCGGGCATTCTCATCCAAAGGGATACGTCCCGTCAAACGCTTGATGTCGTCGATGTTCATGTCCTGGTCGGCAACAATGCGTGTAACACCTGCGATTTGTCGGGCAGTCAGTTTCCGACCCAGAATCGTTATTATATACCGGTTCTTGCCTTGCATGGAAACCCATTGGTTATAAGCTTCCTCGGTGATCGGGTTGAAACGGATATTTACATCAAGCTCATAACTTTTGAAGAGTAACTCTTTCAGAATATCCCCCGAATTGCCTTCGCTACTTTGAAATAAGATGCCTAAAGAGAGGTTGTTGTGGATATCAGCTTGACCGATGTCCAAGATAACCGCGTTGTTCTTGGCCAGTATCTCGGTAAGGGCGGCGGTCACCCCCGGACGATCCGTACCATTTATGTTTATCAGTATTATTTCGTCTTTTTGTCCCATACGATTGTAATTGTGAGGCGAAGGAACGAATAATTATTTTAAGTAAAAAGTGTTTTCTTAAAATAATACCGTTTTATCAGAGATATGGAACAATCGTCCCTCATGCCTTCGGTGCGCTTGTCCTGATCCTGCACGAATAGGCAGATCAAGGGATAAAAGTTGTAAAAAATCAGGCAGAAATGACGAGGATGTATCCTGTTAATACAACAGGGGCACTCTCGTCATTTCTGTTTTGTTTTTATTTTCTTATCGCTTCTACCTCTTCAGCACGGACGGGGATCTTTTTACCTAACAGGCGGGCGCCGTTTTCGGTGATCAAATAGTCCTCTTCGTTGCGGATGCCGCTGAAATCTTTATATGTGAACAGCTTGTCGTAATTGATAAATTCGGTGAACTTGTTCTGGCTTCTCCAGAGATCCATCAGTTCGGGGATGAAGTAAACGCCCGGCTCGATAGTCAGGACAAAGCCCGGTTCCAACTTACGTCCGAGGCGGAGAGACTTGCGTCCGAACTCCGTGCTCTTCGGCTGGCCGTCATATCCGACGTAGATTTCGCCTAAGTTTTCCATATCGTGAACGTCCAGTCCCATCATGTGTCCCAGTCCGCAAGGCATGAACATGGCATGAGCACCGGCTTTGACTGCTTCCATCGGATCGCCTTTCACGAAGCCCAACTCTTTCAGGCCTTCCATGATCACTTTGCAGGACAATTCATATACATCGACAAACGGGATACCCGGACGCAAAGCTGCAACAGCTGCTTCGTGGGCAGCCACCTGGATATCATAGATCTCACGTTGGCGAGTGGTGAATTTGGCATCGGCAGGAATTGTTGACGACATGTCGCCGGCATATCCCATCTCCGTTTCGGCGCCGGCATCGAGCAGAAGCATGTCGCCACTCTTGATCAAATTGCTATGATCATGGTTGTGCAACGTCTGCCCATTGATCGTCGCGATGATCGGGAAAGAGAGTTCGTAATTGTTGGCATAAGCAACTTCGGCAACGGCGGCGGCCACTTCGCTTTCGCGGATGCCCGGACGGACGGTGCGCATGGCGGCCAGATGCATGTCGGCTGTCACGATACAAGCCTTTTCTATTTCGGCAATTTCTTCTTCGCTCTTATAGTTACGCTGGTTGACAACGCCCATAATAAAAGGTACGGAAGGTTTTTCGGCTCCCGGAACGACGCCTAACCACTGGAACAGCTTGATCTGGTGTTCGGCGCGGTAAGTCGGCAGGTAATGGATCGGCTGGCCTTTCTGCTGCGCGTTCTTCAGATAGGTATCGATTTCCTTGAACGGACGTACTTCGGTGATACCGGCTGCTTCGCTCTTTTCCTTCAGCGTCGGCTGTGTTCCCATCCAGACGATTGCGTCGATCGTCAGTTCGTCGCCGAAAATGATCTCGCGGTTGTTGTCTATGTCGATGATGGAGGACAGCCCGGCGTAGGGAAGCCCGAAGAAATACAGAAAAGTGGAATCCTGGCGGAAATGGTATGTGTTATCGGCATAGTTCATGCCTGACTCATCGTTACCCAAAAATAACAGCAGGCCGGAACCTATCGTCTGTTTTAATTTAGCCCTGCGGGCGATATAAGTTTCTTTTGCGAACATGATATTATAAATTTAATTTAATGCAACCAAAGGTAAGCATAAATTGGAATCCTAACCTATTCGTATCCTATTATTTTTGTCGTTACTCGTATCTTTTTGTCAGCCTTTGGAAAGTTTCACCGATTTCCGCCTGCCGGCTTGCGGCGGTAACGAATTATCGTACCTTTGCTATGTAATCATTAAAATACAAGAACTATGATGAAAGACACATCTTATTCTAAAATTCCTTCTAATTACGGTTTATGTGCGGCAGACTGTCCTCGCGGCGACACTTGTCTCAGGCGGATCGCATACGACCGTATTCCGGCAAATGTTGTTTTTCCTCCGACATTGCATCTGAAAGCGATAGAAGCGATGGCGGGGAAGTGCAAGTATTACCGTTCCAACGAGAAAGTGCGTTATGCCAAAGGGTTCCTGTGTACGGCCGGAGCCTTGGCGGTCAGTGTGTCGGGTACGTTCAGGTGTCGTCTGATCGGTAGTTGGGGAGTCAGGAGATATTATCAGAAGCGGAAAGGAGAAACGTTGCTGTCACCGGCCGAGCAGCAGCAGGTGGTTGCGCTTGCCAGGAAGTTAGGCGTGCGGTTGGACGAATACTTTGACGGATATGTGGAGGAATACGACTGGTGACTGGGCATCTGCAGTCTTTTACATGCCCAAGTAAAAGACGTTACATGCCGATGTAAATGTTGTTACCATCCGATGTAAACATTTTTACATGCCAGCATAAATGCATTTACATCGACAGGTAAATGTTTCGTAAATGCAATACTCTGACAGTTAATTGATAATCTTTTTACCGCTTTATTTGATCGGATGAATCGGCGCCCCGTCCATATAGGTGAGGGCGGCGCCTATGGCTGTCCTGTATTCCGAATATTTGGGGATTAGGAAACGGACGCCATACATTTCTTCCAGCTTAGGGAAGATCTCCTTGCACTGGGGCAGTTGCGTCAGGTTGCCGATCAGGACGAAATCGCGGATCGGGCTGTTGAGAGCCGACAGGATGGCAGCCTGGCCGATCGATTGCAAGACCATGTGGATAATCCCGGAAGCAATGTCTTCGGGAGAGGCGTTGCCGTCCGCCTTTCCGAAGTTGGAGGCGGTGGCGTCCAGCGGCAGGTCGGGCAGGGGCCTGTTGCAGATGTCCTGTATCTGGAGGTCGATATTCGTCAGGGTCCCTTTCCGGGCCATTTCAGCGATCAGATGGATGTCCTGCGTTTTCAGGAGCAGGCGGGAGAGTCCGAGCAAGGTTCCGCCTCCGATGCCGATGCCGCCGATATGCTGGATATGCGGTCCTTCAACCTTTACGAAAGAAGTTCCCGTCCCCATGCTTACGACAATCAGGTTTTCCAGCGAAGCGGCATATTTGGCTCCGAGGCCGTTGGCCAGAAATTCATCGGTCTTGGCTGTCGGCAAGCCGTATAGCGGCTGGTCGATGAAAGCGCTTCCCACACCCGTCAGCATCACCATCTCGATCTCCGGCAAGGTGATCCCGTTGTCATAGATATACTTGCCGAAAGCTCCGAAGAGCGAGGTGACCGGATCGGTCGCCTTGACGAACATCGGCGACTGGATGCTCTTGTTTTCCACTCCGACAATCTTGGTTGTGCTTCCACCTACGTCAATACCTATTACTACGCCCATATTTTCATGATTTAGTTATAACTTTCCGTATCTTTTCGCTTGCAAAGTTATAACTATTTCTTACATTGCCCCGGCAAATATAACCTTTATATAATATGAAGATACGGCAGATAATGGCACTTACCGGCGCGACAGTCGTGTGTGGTAACGGCCGGGAAGACCACGAAGTGCAGTGCGCCTTCGCCAGCGACCTGATGAGCGATGTCCTGACATTGGATTGCAACGGTGTGCTCCTCGTCACTGGTCTGTGCAACATGCAGACGATCCGGACGGCAGAGATGGCGGATGTTTCCTGCATCCTGTTCGTCAGGGGAAAGAAAGCGACTCCCGATATTTTACAACTGGCGGCAGAAAACGAGATGATCCTGATGGAAACGGATCACTCGATGTACCATACAGTCGGTGAACTTTATTGTAACGGCCTTCCGCCGATCTATTAAGCAAAAGGAGGTGAAGATATGCAATTCAGATTTGAACTGGAAGGAGGCAACTTCTCAAAAGCCGGCTATGCTTCGAGCCAGATAAAGAAGGTGTTGAAGCAACTGTCCGTCGATCCGCGCATCATCAAGCGGGTGGTCGTCGCTCTTTATGAAGCCGAGGTCAACGTCGTGGCGCATGCCTGGCGAGGGACGGTTCTGGCCGATATCGAAGCCGACAGGATCAGCCTCCTGTTGCAAGACGAAGGTCCCGGCATTCCCGATATCGGACAGGCCATGCAGGAAGGTTTCTCCACCGCATCGGCAGCCGTCCGCGAGATGGGGTTCGGTGCAGGCATGGGGTTGCCCAATATGAAGAAGAATGTAGATGAATTAACGATCGAGAGCAAAGTAGGAGAGGGCACGGTTGTCCGTATGCTGACCTACTTCTCCGCAAACGACAGATAGCCATGGAAGAGACAAAGTTTTACCACGCATTGAAAATAGACAATGACCGTTGTGTCGGCTGTACCCACTGCATGACGAAGTGCCCGACCGGTGCGATTCGTATCCGCGAGGGGAAAGCCTCCATCCGTAAAGGTTGGTGTGTGGACTGCGGCGAATGTCTGAAAGCCTGCCCGACGGAAGCCATCTATGTGGAGCAGGACGACTTCCAGAAGATATTCGACTACAAGGCCCGTGTCGTGCTGGTTCCGACGGTCTTTATCGGGCAGTTCTCCAAATATACGACGGAGGAAGAGATTTTCAGTGCGCTGTACGAACTGGGGTTTACGCATGTGTTCCAGGTCGAGTTTACGGCAGACATGATCCATCGCGAGATGCTCAGGCAGATGGAGCTGGCGGAGGATAAACCTGTCATCAGTTCGTTTTGCCCGGCTATCGTCCGGCTGATACAGGTGCGCTTCCCGGCCCTGGTCGATAATATCTTGTTGGTGAAGCCGCCGGTCAATGCGACAGCCACTTACTATCATAAGGTATTGGAAGAAGACGGTTTCTCGTCCGAAGAAATCGGTATTTTTTATGTGACGCCCTGTGCGGCGAAGATCGCCTCCCTGAAAGGTGCGGAGGGATATTCGTCCACGATCAAAGGCGTGATCAATATGGATACCCTATATAATAAGGTATATCATATCCTGAAAAACCGTCCGAAGAACTACACGCCCGAATGCGTCCTTCCGCCCTCCCTGACCAAGAAGGAGATGCGTTGGAGCCAGACGGGAGGCGAAACCAAACATTTCTCCGGCCGCTGCCTGGCGATAGACGAGATACACAATGTCATCGAATTCTTGGAACGGATGGAGTCGACCACCGAAGTCCGCAATGTGGACTTCCTCGAACTGCGTGCCTGCGACCGGAGTTGTGCCGGTGGCGTGCTGGCAGTCGCCAACCGTTTCCTGACAGCCGAGCGGGTGATGAAGCGTTCGATGAAACGCGACAAAGCCCCGCTGATCTATTCCGACCGGTTGGAGGCGTTGTCCTATCTGAAACAACACATCACCATTCGTCCGCTTCAACCCAACCCGAAGTTGCGATACGAAGGAAATATCGAAGAAGTCCTGAAAAAGATGGAACAGGTACGCAAGTTGATGTGCTACCTGCCCGGCATCGATTGCGGGGCCTGTGGTTCGCCCAACTGCCAGGCGTTGGCGGAAGACATCGTCCGCCATGAGGCGCAGTTCAGCGATTGCGTCTTCATGCAGCGCAATATGGAGAAGCACGGGAAGCTGGACAAGGAACATGCTTTCCGCCTGATCGAAAAGACCTGGGGGAAAGACCGGTTGAATAAAGATTGTTATAAGAAAGGAGCCAAATATGAAGGTCAGTGATTTAGTGAGAGAATTGAACTTAACCGTTTTTTGCGGAGAGGCAGGACTGGACGCGGAGATTTCCGGCGGCTACACCAGCGACCTGTTGAGTGACGTAATGGGACATATAGACGAAGGAATGTTGTGGGTCACGATGCAGACACACCAGAACATCGTGGCGGTCGCCACTCTGAAAGATGTGGCAGCCGTCCTGATCGTGAACGGGGCTTCGCCGGACGAGGAAACGCTTGAGAAAGGAAAAGAGGAAGACGTGCCTTTGCTCGGAACGCCGCTTTCCGCATTCGAAGTAACGGGAAAAATATACAGCCTTTTGCAGCAGGCATGAAGGAGTTCCGGGTAGATTTGCACCTGCACACCTGTCTTTCGCCTTGCGGAAGCTTGGAGATGAGCCCGCAGCGGATTGTGGAAACGGCCCTCGAACGGGGATTGGATGCCATTGCTGTGACGGATCATAACAGCACGCTGCAATGTCCCGAAATCCTGGCTTTAGGGGAGGAGCGGGGACTCATGGTCTTTGCCGGTGCGGAGGTGACGACACGCGAAGAGGCGCACTGCGTGGCACTTTTTGCAGATGACCGGGCACGTGCCGCTTTCCAGATGTATCTGGATGACAATCTGCCGCCTGTCCCGAACGACCCTGAACGATTCGGCGACCAGGTCTGGGTGAACGCCCGGAACGAGATCGTGGGGGAAGCCCCTTATCTGCTTATCTCGGCCCTCGACCGGAGTGTGGAACAGATTGCCGCAGTGGTGCATCGTCTGGGCGGGTTGTTCATTGCGGCCCATGTCGAACGTCCTTCGTTCAGCCTGATCAGCCAGTTGGGGTTTATAGATCCTTCGTTGCCGCTGGATGCGATCGAGTTCAAGGATGCTGTCCGCTATGAAAGGCTGTTGGCGGCACATGCTTATTTGAAGCATTACACGGTCTATAGCGCTTCTGATGCGCATGATCCCGGACAGATCGGCACGAAATATTCCCTGCTAAGAGCCGACCTGCTTGATTTTGAACATTTAGCAATGGCTTTCCGGAAGGAAAACGGTCATACGATTGTAACAGCATGAATAATCTATCTTTTCATATCACCGATATCACCGCAAACAGTATCCGGGCGAATGCTTCGGAGATAGGGCTGTCCGTAGAAGAGCAGGATACCCGCATCGTCATCCGCATCACGGACAACGGCTTAGGGATGGATGCGGAAACCGCCCGGCGTGTCACGAACCCGTTCTACACCACCCGCACGACTCGCAAAGTCGGACTCGGCCTTCCCTTCCTGATCCAGAATGCGGAGCAGACCGGCGGCAGTGTCACCCTGACATCCGAGCCGGGAAAGGGAACGAAAGTGAGGGCTGTCTTTCATTCGGATCATATCGATTGCCCGCCCTGGGGAGATCTTCCGGGTACAGTCGCCTTGTTGATCACCGGCAATCCGGAAATAAACGTTTGCTTTGAATACCGTTCGGGAGAAACCGGGTATTCAATCAGCACGAATGAAATAAAAGAGATTCTGGACGGCGTCCCACTGAGCCATCCGAAGGTGATGTTGCTTATTAAGGAGATGATAAAAGAAAATATCCGGTCTTGAAAATAAGATGGTCTGATTGGTTATAAGCAATACGCACCTCTTTATTTCTTTCCTGTTTTATGAAGATAATAGTTGTAACGCTCCATCACCTCGCGCACATAATTGAAGGTTTCCGAACCACGCAGGTAGCCGTGTTTGCAGACCGGATCATTGTAGTACTCCGGATCGTTCTTCATCCGGATATATTCGGCCACATTATCATCCCAGACGTATGGGTCTTTGCCGTATTTCTCTGCCAGTCGTTGGGCATCGTAGATATGCCCGATCCCGGCATTGTAAGCCGCTAAGGTGAACTTGATCTTTTCGACCGGGTCCGTTATTTTTCCAAATCCCTGACGGAAACGGCGCAGGCAATCCACACCCGTACGGATTCCCGTGTCCGGATTTTTCAGTTCGTGAGGCGTTACCCCTAAAGCCTTTGCCGTGTTCGGCATAATTCCCATCAGCCCTTCTGCGCCGGCCCATGAGACGACGTTCGGATTGAAACGGGATTCCTGGTAGCCGATAGAAGCAAGTAGCTGCCAGTCCCAGCCGATGTTTTTGGCATGTTTGCGGAACAGCTCGTCGTAGGGCGATACATGTCCGTTTTTAACTTCCGGCAGTTCGGTCGTGACGGGTTGTTTGCTCAGTTCGAAATAGCGTTTCGTCAAAGCCTTGTAGACATGCGTTCCCGCCTTGTCGGATGCCCACGCGTCGATGGCCTTAGCCAGTTCGGGGCTGCTTTTACGTACGACCCATGAGGAGCGTTGCATAAAACTGATCTTCAGCGAAACGTTCAGGTTCCAGAAATAAGTTTTGTTCAGGCGGGCTATATTCTCGTCGCTTACGGTGTAAGGGATTTCTCCTTGCGAAACCATGCCGATCAGATCCTCCGTTGTCACTGTGTCGGCATCCGCTTCATGAATCCGGATACCGCCTCCTAATTCGACATCGAGGTTCTTCAACCGTTCGAAATATTTGGTTCCCGGCTTTACATAGACATCTTTTCCGAGCAGCTCCGTCACGTCGGTGATCACCTTGTCGCCTTTGTTGGCACGTTGGATCAGCATCTGGCAATCTTGCTCTTCCCGTCCGCAATAGATGAGTTTCTCTTTCATGCGGTTGCTGATCTGAATCGGGTAGGCGACGACATCGGCTTCTCCCGCTTCCAACATTTCGATCAGTTTGGCAGGACTTTCGGCAACTTTAATATTCAGTTTCAGACCTTCCGAACGGGCGAAATCCTTGATCAGTTCGTATTCGTAACCCATCGGCTGCATCTTATACTGAAAATAGGAAGTCGAGCTATATAGCGTAACGGCCGTTATTTCGCCTTGCGCTTTCAGTTGAGGCAGGTCAATTGTTACATCGTCATCCTCCCGCCCTTGTTCCTGCCTCGCACGATTACAACCGGACAACAACAAAGCAAGTGAAAACAGGAGGATGATCTTGTTCATTATTTTTTTAAGCTTTTAATTCTTAACTTTTAATTTCTCCAGGAGGACGACATTTTCTACATGATGCGTATGTGGGAACATATCTACCGGCTGTACCTTTTTAACGGCATACTTTACCGAAAGCAGGCTCAGGTCGCGTGCCTGTGTCGCGGGGTTACAGCTCACGTAAACGATACGTTCCGGTTCCGCAAAAAGAATCGTGTTGATCACATCGTCATGCATACCGGCACGGGGCGGGTCTGTGATAATAACATCCGGACGGCCGTGTTGGTTGATGAAATCCTGTGTCAGGATATCCTTCATGTCGCCGGCGTAGAACAATGTATTCTCGATCTTATTCAACGAGGAGTTCACTTTGGCATCTTCGATCGCTTCGGGCACATATTCGATACCGATCACTTTCTTTGCCTGGCGGGAGACGAAGTTGGCGATCGTACCGGTTCCGGTGTACAAGTCATAAACCATTTCGTTTCCGGTCAGTCCGGCAAACTCGCGGGCAACTTTATAGAGTTCGTAAGCCTGTTCACTGTTGGTCTGATAGAACGATTTCGGCCCTACTTTGAACTGAAGTCCTTCCATCTCCTCGATGATATGGTCTTTTCCACGGAACACAAGAACGTCCTGGTCGGTAATCGTATCATTGCATTTTTCGTTGATGACGTACATCAGTGAAGTGATCTCCGGGAACTGTTCAGCCACATAGGAGAGAAGCGCTTCGCGGCGTTCCACATCTTCGTAGAAAAATACCAACACTACCATCAGATCGCCCGTTGAAGCCGTACGGATCATTAATGTACGCACAAATCCTTCCTGATTGCGAAGGTCGAAGAACGGATAGCCTTTGTGTGTCAGGCAGTATTCTTTGACTGCCTGACGGATGCGGTTTGATATGTCGTTCTGCAACCAGCATTTGTGAATGTCGAGCACCTTGTCGAACATTCCCGGAATATGGAAACCGACCGCATCCATACAATCGAACTTGGCTCCGGTTTTCACTTCCTCTTCCGTCAACCATTTCTTGTTAGAGAATGTAAATTCAAGTTTGTTACGATAGAAAGTCGTATGTTTGGAACCCTTGATCGGGAGTATTTCTTCCATTTCGATCTTACCGATCCGGGTCAGGTTGTCGATCACCTGCTTGTGTTTGTAGCGAATCTGTTCCTCATAGGGCAGATGTTGCCATTTACAGCCGCCGCATACACCGAAATGTTCACAGAACGGCTCTGCACGTCGGGGCGAATATTCATGGAAAAATACAGCTTTTCCCTCCGCATAACTATGTTTCTTACGTGTCAATTGTATGTCTATGACATCTCCGGGCGCAACAAAAGGTACGAATACGACCATGTCATTTACGCGTGCGATAGCCTTTCCTTCTGCGGCTACATCTGTTATTGTTACCTTTTCCAATAAAGGCAACTGCTTCTTATTTCTTGCCAAGATGATTATTTTTTAATTTATGGCGCAAAGATAGAGATAAAAATATATCGTAAAATACTTCTGTGTAAAAGATTTTGACTATCCGCATGGTTGTCCGGCCTTTTCCCGGCTGTCGAAAATACCTGTCATATGCTCCAATGCCCAACCGACAAGACTCTCGATATGTGGTATCAGCGTTTTGCCGGTTTCCGTAAGTTGGTATTCGACACGGGGCGGAACTTCAGCATAGACTGTTCTTGAAACAAGTCCGTCGGCTTCCAGTGTGCGAAGCGTGACGGTCAGCATACGTTGTGAGATGTCGGAAATTGTTTTTTGAATGTCACTAAAACGAAGAGATCAGAAGACTTCTTCCGGAGCTTCACGTCTTGCCCGATAAGAGTATATGAGAAAGATTCAAAAGTCATAACGAGTTGATACAATATATGTATCAACTCGTTATGACTTTGATCAGCTAATTACGACCTCTTATTTATGTCGGGGTACCAGGATTCGAACCTGGGACCCCCTGCTCCCAAAGCAGGTGCGCTAACCGGACTGCGCTACACCCCGTTTTGCAATTTCTTTTATTTTTGATTGCGATGCAAAGGTAGGTATTTTTTTTTAACTACCAAATATTTCATTGTTTTTTTTATTTACGTACATTCGCATCAGTTTAGGAGATCATTACAACATGTATACCCCCTTTATCAACTTTTAGAATGAACATATTGCAAACCAATCTGTTATATATCAAATGATAAAACAAAATTTAAATAATAAAAAATATGACAATTGCTTATATACGTACATATTCAAATAAACAACAAACAGAGAGCCAGAAAAACGCAATCGAACAATTTGCAAAAGCAAAAAAAATTGAGATTGACAAATGGTTGAAAGATGCTAAAAATTCTTCCAAAGAGAAAAACCGACTCGAAGACGTAATAAAAAATTTACAAGAAGGCGATATTCTTATCGTCGCCGATGTCACTCGACTCAGCAGGAAACTAATGGAGATAATGCATTTGATTTTGTTGTGTATTGAAAAGAAAGTGGCACTTTACTGTATCAAGGAAGGTTATTCATTTGAAGATAACGTGAACAGCAAGACGTTGGCATTTACATTTGGGCTTGTTTCTGAGATTGAAAGCAAACTTATTTCTGCCCGTACGAAAGAAGCATTGACAGCCAGTAAAAACAAAGGAACAAAATTAGGACGTCCTTTGGGAAGCCCCAAAACCGAATTTCTCCTTTCCCAGAAAAGCCAGATCGAAAGAGAATTGAAAGAAGAAAATGCAACATATGCCGAATTAGCCGATTATTATAAGGTTTCTTTAAGCGGTTTCAAGCGCTTCATTCGGGAAAATATACCGAACTTACCTTCAAGAAGGAAAAAGAAAAACGATACCGAATAAATATAAAAAGCGGGATTTTCAGATATACTTAAAGATAATAAGTATTATGTTTAATAAGATTGTTGAATTTCTTTTTTGCGCAGACATAATAAAAACCCCGAAAGTTTTTTGTCTAACTTTCGGGGTTCATTATATGACATATTTTCTTTTATCAAATAAATCTTATCCGATCTATTATTTATTCATTTCTGCTTCAATAGCTTCTAATTCCGGCCCCATGTTCAGATTGTAATAGATACCTCTCAAAGCGATCATGTTGTCCATTTTTTCAGGTTCAGCTTCATGAGCTTTTTTATAATAAGGAAGAGCTTTTTTGAACAAATCTTTTGCCATGCCTAATTCCTCCTGGTATTTCTTACTATCATTAATCATATTGGCTTCGCTTAATTTGTTCACTCCTTGATTGTAATAGATACGACCAATGTTAGAAAGCGCATCTGTCAAATTCGGATCTTTTTCCAAAGCAATCTGGAAATTCTTTTCAGCATTGGCATAATCTTTTAATCCGGTTTCATAAACACGTCCCATTACATTGTAAAGGTTTGCATCATTTGGATTTTTCTGGATTGCAACATTCAACATTTCCAATGCTTTTTCATTTCTATTGGAATAGATGTATGTATTGATCAAGTTATTCAAGAAGAATGCCGAATCTGGAAAAACCTGCATGCCTTCTTCGAATGTTTTTTCCAACATAACAGAGTCCTGAGCAGTTCTTGCCTCTCCGTATTCGTAGCAAAGATACTGATAAACATCATATTGACGATAAGGAGTATTTTTAGCACGTTCCAAAGCGGCAATAGCCAATCTGGAATCTTTAGCTAAAGAAGCTGCTGCTGCTGCATAGAACTGAACTGTCATGAATGTAGAGTCTTTTTCCGCAGTCTGAGTCCCTGCGAACATTGGCAGTTCGGATATTTCCACATATTGGTTGAAGAAATCGTATGCTTTTTTATACTCTTGTTTATCGAAATAATATGCACCACCATTGAACAGATATACATGGTTTGCACTCAAGATACTTTTGATATCTTTTGTGTATTTAGGTTTCACTTTTCCTTTTTCATTAGGCAACTGATCCAGTTCATAGGCTTTCTGAAAATAAGGTAAAATACCATACAAAGCTTCGTACATAACCGGCTCGTTGGGTTGCTGTCCCAAGATTTGTTTAGCTCTTTCAGTATTGAACTGCTGATCTTCAATAAAACCTGCTACATACCAAGTTTTAGCGTCATCTTTAGTTTCCGGATTTTCCAACGCTCCTTTGATCAAGGTTCTGGCTTCTCCGAAATCTGCGTTACTTCCTTTCGCAATACTCTGTGCCTCGTTCACAACTTTTTTCTGTGCGAAAGAGGCAGATGCTGCAACACATAGTGCAACTGTCAATAATACTCGTTTCATTTGTGATAGTGATTTGAGATTAATATTTCTATTTGTTTAAATTATTCCTCAGTTGTTCCTTCTGTATCGTCCGCATTTTCATTGCTTTCGACATCATCAGAGACATCTTCGAAATCGGTATTCTCTATTGGATGTTCATGAATTACCACACCTTCTAAAGCTTCACGCTGTGCTTTTTCTTCAGCGATCTCTTCTTCAGTCTGTGACAGCACCTTGCATACAGAGGCGATTTCGTCATTACGTTTCCCTAAATTGATCAGGCGTACCCCTTGTGTTGCACGTCCGATGACATTCAGATCAGATACCTTCATACGGATTGTGATACCGGATTTATTAATGATCATAATATCGTTTTCCTCCGTAACATTCTTGATGGCAACCAGTTTACCGGTCTTTTCCGTAATGTTGATGGTTTTGACACCTTTACCTCCACGATTCGTAATACGATAATCTTCGATATTAGAACGTTTGCCGTAACCTTGTTCGGACACAACCAGTACAGTTTCTTTTTCTTTGTCCTTAATGCAAACCATTCCTACAACTTCGTCGTTAGAATCGTCATCAAGTGTCATACCTCTTACACCGGATGCTGTACGCCCCATAACGCGCACTGCATTTTCATGGAAACGGATAGCACGTCCGTTACGGTTTGCAATCAGAACCTCATTATTACCATTTGTCATACAAACTTCGATCAGACCGTCGTCTTCACGTAATGTAATGGCATTTACACCATTCTGGCGAGGACGGGAATATGCTTCCAATAGAGTCTTCTTGATCACACCTTTCTTTGTACAGAACAACAGATAGTGCGAATTAATAAACTCGGTGTCTGTCGTCAGCTTCTTTACTCGAATGAAAGCGTTGACCTTGTCATCCGGTTCGATGTTCAACAAGTTCTGGATCGCTCTACCCTTTGAGTTCTTCGCTCCTTCCGGAATTTCGAACACTTTCAACCAATAACATTTTCCTTTTGCCGTAAAGATCAGCAAGGTAGCATGCATGGAAGCCGGATAGATATATTCTACAAAATCTTCGTCACGCGTTTCAGAACCTTTGGCCCCTACTCCGCCGCGTCCCTGAGCACGGAATTCACTGAGCGGCGTACGCTTGATGTATCCCATGTGGGAGATGGTAATGATCATCTCATCATCTGCATAGAAGTCTTCAGGATTGAGTTCTTCGGAGGCATAAACGATATCTGTTTTACGTTCATCTCCGTACTTGTCCTTGATTTCCTGCAACTCGTCTTTGATGACTTTCATACAAAGATCGTCATTTTCTAGAATTTCCTTCAAATATGCGATTAATTTTTCGATTTCTTCATACTCTGCACGAAGTTTATCCTGTTCCAGGCCAGTTAACTGGCGAAGTCTCATTTCTACAATGGCACGAGACTGTATATCCGACAGGGAGAAACGTTCCATCAAACGTTCGATAGCTTCAGCAGGACTTTTAGACGATTTGATGATTGCAATGACTTCATCAATATTATCGGAAGCAATAATCAGACCTTCTAAGATATGGGCACGTTCTTCGGCTTTCTTCAAATCGTATTTCGTACGGCGAATCACAACTTCATGTCTATGGTCGACAAACGCTTTGATCAAATCTTTCAGATTGAGCAGTTTGGGACGCCCATTCACCAACGCGATATTATTGACGCTGAAGGAAGACTGCAATGCCGTCATCTTATATAGCTTGTTGAGCACAACACTCGAATTTGCATCCCTTTTTACATCCACGACGATTCTCATGCCTTGGCGGTCCGACTCGTCATTTACATTCGATATACCGTCTATGCGCTTTTCATTCACTAAATCGGCAATATATTTGATCAGTTCGGCTTTATTTACACCATAAGGGATTTCCGAAATGATAATCTTCTCATGATTATTTTCCGTCTCGATTTCTGCTTTACCGCGCAAAACAATACGTCCCTTACCTGTTTCAAAGGCGTCTTTTACACCAGCATATCCGTAGATAGTCGCACCTGTCGGGAAATCAGGAGCTTTGATATATTGCATCAAATCAGCTACTTCCATTTCTCCACGAGTATCAATGTAAGCCATACAGCCGTCCAGCACCTCGCTAAGGTTATGTGTTGGCATATTTGTCGCCATACCAACGGCAATACCAGATGCTCCATTTACCAGCAAATTCGGAATACGAGTCGGCAATACGGTCGGTTCTTTCAGCGTATCGTCGAAATTCAGCTGGAAATCAACCGTATCTTTGTCGATATCGCGAAGCATTTCTTCGGCAAGTTTACTTAATCTTGCTTCTGTATAACGCATGGCAGCAGGACTGTCACCGTCCACCGAGCCAAAGTTTCCTTGTCCATCCACCAACGTATAGCGCATAGACCATGTCTGTGCCATACGAACCATTGCGAAATAAACAGACGAGTCACCATGTGGATGGTATTTACCTAAAACTTCACCAACAATTCTCGCAGATTTTTTATAAGGTTTGTCGGATGTATTACCCAATTCATTCATTCCAAACAAAATACGACGATGAACCGGTTTAAAACCATCCCTAACATCCGGAAGGGCACGCGAAACAATGACAGACATTGAATAGTCAATGTATGCCGATTTCATTTCCTCCTCGATGTTAATCTTAATAATTCTGTCTTGATCAACCATTTAGTCTTATATTAATTACACTCAATATCTCACCTTTCAAAAAGTGCACTAAGGTAAGGCTTTTCCGTGTATCACGAAAGCTTTTGACTCGAAATTTTAGAATTTACTTGTCAGAAGGCATCCGGTTTCAAACCATCAAAATGAAACTGCCACCCTATGAAAATGGGATTAGTAGTACATGTATTTGGAATTACATTTACGGGTAATATTTTTTTACGTTTCTTTATAACAAGATAAAGCTGTTTTTTGTAATATATGACAAGCCTGGCTTCAATACTTTATTTTCTTTTAAGGAATAATGGCATGGATTTTGTTAGATATATGACGAGAGTTTATTACATTTGCACTATCATAGTACATTATTATAATATGAAAAATAACTATTCAAAGAGATTAATGGACGTTATTGAATATAGCCGTGAAGAAGCAGCAAGGCTTCAGAACAGTTATATTGGACCGGAACACTTAATGCTTGGAATTATCCGCGACGGCGAAGGGAAAGCCGTGCAGGCCCTGCGCGAACTAAATGTCGACGAATGGGATATCAAAAGAAAGATCGAACAGGAAATTAAAAATACAATCGATGCCGAAGATGCTGTCCAGCATGATATCGCTATTAGTAAAACAACCGAGCGCGTACTGCGTATGAGTATGCTTGAATCGCGCTTGTTCAAGAAAAAAGAAACCGGAACGGAACATTTGCTTCTAGCCATTTTGAAAGAAGAGTTTAATGTTGCGGCAAAGGTGCTGAACGAAGCGGGCATAACGTATCGCAGTATATATAATTACCTGATAAGCGGCACAGGTTTGAAGCACATGGATGATTTTATTGGAAAAGAAGATGCCGAACATTTTGAAGGAATCAGTGATGGCTACACCGATGATGATGAAGACGATGACGATGATTACTCTTCCCGCCGGGAGTCTCCCCGCTCCTCTTCCGGAGCCGGCTCTGCACAACCAAAATCACCAAACGACACGCCTGTATTGGACAACTTCGGTACAGATATGACGCGTGCGGCCGCTGAAAATCGTCTCGATCCGATTGTCGGACGTGAGAAGGAGATCGAACGCTTAGCTCAGATATTGAGCCGTCGCAAAAAGAACAATCCTGTCTTGATCGGTGAGCCAGGTGTCGGCAAATCGGCAATTGTGGAAGGTTTGGCACTGCGTATCATCCAGCGCAAAGTTTCCCGCGTTTTGTTCGACAAACGTGTGATCAGCTTGGATATGGCATCTATCGTGGCTGGAACCAAATATCGCGGTCAGTTTGAAGAACGCATTAAAGCTATTTTAAACGAACTGTCGAAGAACCCGAATATCATCCTGTTTATCGATGAGATCCATACGATCGTCGGTGCAGGTTCAGCTTCAGGTTCAATGGATGCCGCCAATATGCTGAAGCCGGCTCTGGCCCGTGGTGAGATACAATGTATCGGTGCTACGACATTAGATGAATACCGTAAAAATATCGAGAAAGATGGAGCTTTGGAACGTCGTTTCCAAAAAGTGATCGTCGATCCGACAACAGCGGAAGAAACTTTGCAGATCCTGCAAAATATCAAGGCCCGCTACGAAGAACATCACAATGTGATCTATACGCCCGAAGCCCTGCAAGCTTGTGTAAAACTGACAGAACGTTATATCAGTGACCGCAACTTCCCGGACAAAGCAATTGATGCGTTGGATGAAGCCGGTTCTCGCGTACATATATCTAACATAACGGTTCCGAAAAGTATTGAAGAACTGGAAGCCAAGATCGAGGCAACCAAAACAGAGAAGCTTGCTGCCGTTAAGTCACAAAACTTTGAATTGGCTGCCAGCTTCCGTGACAAGGAACGTCAGTACCTCTTACAGTTGGAAGCAGCCAAAGCCAAATGGGAGCAAGAATTGCAGGAGCATCGCGAAACGGTGGATGAAGATAAGGTGGCTGAAGTTGTAGCCATGATGTCAGGTGTCCCTGTCCAACGTATCGCAAAAGCTGAAAACCTGAAATTACTCGAAATGGCGGAGAACCTAAAGAAGAAAGTAGTCGGCCAAGATGATGCCGTTCAGAAGATCGTAAAAGCAATTCAGCGGAACCGCGTTGGCTTAAAGGATCCGAACAAGCCGATCGGAACATTCATGTTCTTAGGGCCGACAGGTGTCGGTAAGACTCATCTGGCCAAAAAGTTGGCGGAATATCTGTTTGACTCGGCCGACGCTTTGGTCCGTATCGATATGAGCGAGTATCTCGAAAAGTTTGCGGTGTCCCGCCTGATCGGTGCGCCTCCGGGATATGTAGGTTATGAAGAAGGCGGTCAGTTAACCGAGAAGGTCCGCCGTAAGCCCTACTCTGTTGTCTTGTTGGATGAGATCGAGAAAGCGCATCCGGACGTGTTCAACCTGCTGCTGCAAGTCCTGGACGAAGGTCGTCTGACTGACAGTCTTGGCAGACGGATCGACTTTAAGAATACAATTCTGATCATGACGTCTAATATCGGTACACGCCAGTTGAAAGACTTCGGCCGTGGTGTCGGTTTCAGTTCGCAGGCTGCCGGCGAGCCAGATAAGGACTTCTCCCGCAGCGTTATCCAGAAAGCACTGAACAAGGCATTCGCTCCGGAGTTTTTGAACCGTGTGGACGACATCATTATGTTCGATCAATTGGATAAGGAAGCGATCCATAAGATCATTGATATCGAATTGCAAGGTCTTTACAAACGCGTGGCTGGTCTTGGTTATTCTCTGGAACTGACAGACGCCGCCAAAGATTTTGTTGCCACCAAAGGTTATGACATTCAGTTCGGTGCACGTCCGCTGAAGCGTGCCATCCAGAAATATCTGGAAGACGAAATGGCAGAAATGATTATCCGAGCGTCTGTCGGAGAAGGTGATACGATTGTTGTCGACTTCGACAAGGACAAACAGGAGATTGTTACGAATGTAAAGAAAAGCGAGTCTGCTGCCGAAGCTTGATTTTCAAAAATGTGATAAGAGTGCCGCTGTGGTTTTTGCCACAACGGCATTTTTTATGTGATTTGCCATAAATCGAGACTTTTTTCTTAAGTTTGCCTAAACTTTTTATGCTATGACATTCTTCAGATGCCTTTGCTTGCTATTTATTTTATGCTGTTGCAATAGTAAACCGAAAACAGATGCGGGAATGATACGTGTATCAGTTCTGCGTGGTCCTTCCGCCATTGCCTTTGCACACTGGATGAAAGAAACGCCCGTTATCGACGGCAAGCCGCTTTCCGTTCGGATAATCGATTCTCCTGACTTGATGCAAGCTACTCTGATAAAAGGTGAAGCTGATATAGCTGTTTTGCCGATGATCAGTGCTGTCAACCTGTATAATAAAGGCATTCGATATCATCTGGCAGGTTGTCCGATATGGGGTACCCTCTATTTGGTAGGTAGAAGCGACAAAGGTATATCCGGTGAGAACAAATCGGTTTTACATATTTTCGGAGCAGGAACGACACCTGACATTCTTACCCGTTATTATCTCCAGCAACATAAACTTAATTACACATTGAATTATTCATTCACTACCGCACATGAAATCATGCAGGGACTGTTGGCCGGGAAAGTCGATTATGCCGTTTTAGGAGAACCGTTCTTGAGTATTGCGTTGCGGAAAGACAGCACGTTGCAAATATTGGCAGACCTAAACAAGCCAGATTCAGCCTCTTTAGGATTTGCCCAGACAGCCATACTCTATGTGCCTACCTTGAAAAAAAGTAAAGAAACGATAGACAGTCTTTTAAATACTTCTTGCCGTTTTGCCGTAGAGCAGCCGGAACAGGCTATTTGTATATTGGAAAAGGAAAACATTTTTACATTTGGCATGTTGACGCCCGAAAGTATCGAACGTTGTAAGATTGACTATAAAACAGTCTCCGAAGCCCAAGAAAATATACTTCACTTCCTGCAACTGATTGAGCAATATGAACCTAAAGCATTGGGAGGCAAAATGCCCGATGAGCAATTCTATAAATAATCCGGAAAATGAAGAAAAGCATCTTTACGATCCTGTCGATTACAATCCTCATATTGGCCTGGCAACTATTGACCATGCTGGTCCGTTTGCCGGATTTGGTTCCGTCCATACCTCACCTATTTAGCACGCTCGTTGCACTTTTCGCATCCGGTTCATTCTATCAATCAGTCATGGCGACAGTGTTGCGCGGAACCATCGGGATGTCTATATCGTTAATGGCGGCTATGGGAGTTTCTCTCTTGTTCTACAAATGCGAGTGGATTTATGAACTATTTCGTCCGTTACTGGCCATCATGCGTTCCATTCCGGTCATTTCATTTATACTCTTGGCTTTGATTTTCCTGAATGCGGAAAGTATTCCTTTGATAATCGCTTTTCTGACCATGTTCCCACTCCTTACGGAAAACCTGACGAAAGGAATACGAGGACAGAGGAAAGAGTTTTCGATAATGGCTCGTCAATTTAGGATCGGACGCTGGAACAAGCTGACACAGGTGGTCTATCCGCAACTGAAGCCATTCCTATACAGCGGTCTTGCATCTGCTTCGGGCTTTGGTTGGCGTGCTATCATTATGGGAGAGGTACTGGCGCAATGTTCGCCCGGTATAGGCGGGGAAATGAAACAGGCACAAGTTTTTATAGCCGTTCCCGAATTGATCGCATGGACGATTATAGCAATTCTGATCAGTTATCTTTTTGATAGAGGAATCAGCTGGTTGGCGAAGCAACGATTCCCTATACATTACAACAAGCATTGCGGTAAACAACCTGTGCCAAAAGGAAATTGCGATATACGGATTCGTGATATTTCATATCGGTATGGTTCGGATACGGTCCTGTCCCACTTCAGCTATACTTTCGAAAAAGGATTCATATATGGCATAACAGCTCCGTCTGGAACCGGCAAAACGACCTTGTTGAACTTGATAGGAAACATTTTAAAACCCGCACAAGGGGAAATCGAAACAGATTTTAAAACCGGAATAGCTTATGTATTCCAGGAACCCGAATTACTCAGCCAGTTGACAATTGCCGAAAATATCGCCTTACCCTTGGCTGCCTATCTGAAAAAAGAAATTGCTTTCGAACAGGCGATTTCAATATTGCAAAAGATGGAGTTGGACGGCTTTGAGAACCGTTTTCCGAATGAACTGAGTTTCGGGCAGCAACAACGAGCAGCGATAGCACGTGCCTTGACTTACCCTTCTCCACTCCTGCTCATGGACGAGCCTTTTAAAGGTTTAGACGAGGCTTTAAGCCGCCGTATTATCAAGCGTATCCGTGAACGGCAAACAGAAAACGGGCAGACGATTCTCTTCACTTCCCATAATCCCGGAGAACTGCGTTTGTTTGCAGATAAGACAGTTCGTTTGGATCCAACCAGCCATTAAGAGACTTTTACCGGTGAGCAAGGGATGGTAAACCAAAAAGTAGACCCCTTGCCTTCTTCCGATTCCACTCCTATTTCCTCTTTCAAGATAGAAATGATTGTCTTGCAGATGGAAAGTCCGAGACCTGTTCCCTGTTTGAACATATCCAACTTGACAAAGCGGTCGAATTTAGGTTGACAAAATTCTTGAATTTAAACGTGAATTGCAAATGTTTAGAAAAAGAACTCGCCGGCTGGAGCAAAATAAATACCAAACAATTATCTTTGCGATTCAAATATAAAGAAACAACCCATATGGTAACATCATTTCATGCGCTGATTTCCCGTATCCTGAACATTCCTGTCGGACAGGTGGAACGAACCATCGGGCTATTGGGAGAAGGAGCGACAATCCCCTTCATCAGCCGGTACCGCAAAGAGGTGACCGGAGGACTGGATGAAGTTCAGATCGGCAATATCAAAGATCAGTTGGACAAGTTGACCGAACTGAAGAAGAGAAAAGAAAGTATCTTATCCTCCATAGAAGAACAAGGCAAACTGACTCCCGAACTGAAAAAGAGGATCGAGGATTCGTGGGATAGTACCGAAATAGAAGACCTTTATCTGCCTTACAAGCCCAAACGGATCACCAAAGCGGAAATTGCCCGTAAGAAAGGACTCGAACCTCTTGCCAGAATCGTGATGATGCAAAACGAAAGAGACTTGCCAGCCCGCGTGGCAGCCTTTATCAAAGGGGAAGTGAAGAACGCTGAAGAAGCGTTGCAAGGGGCACGCGACATCATCGCTGAATGGGTGAATGAGAACGAAGAGGCCCGCAATGTCGTCCGGAATTCTTTCTCACACACGGCAGTCATCACGTCCAAAGTCATCAAAGGAAAAGAGGAAGAGGGCGCTAAATACCTCGATTATTTCGAATTCAGTGAGACTCTGAACCGTATAAGTTCACATCGTCTGTTGGCCCTGCGCCGAGGTGAAACGGAAGGTATCCTGCGTGTAAGCATTTCTCCCGACACGACGGGCTGCCTGGACCGGTTGAAACGCCGTTTCGTGAAGGGACGGGGCGAAACATCCGACCAAGTATCGATAGCTGTAGACGATTCTTTCAAGCGCCTGCTGAAACCTTCCATCGAAACCGAATTTGCTAATTTGAGCAAGGCAAAAGCCGACGAAGAAGCGATCCGTGTATTTACCGAAAACCTGCGCCAGTTGTTGTTGGCTCCGCCATTGGGACAAAAACGTGTGTTGGGTGTCGATCCCGGTTATCGTACTGGTTGTAAACTGGTTTGCCTCGATGCGCAGGGGGCATTGTTACATAATGAAGCGATCTATCCTCACCCGCCCCAGAACGAAAAAAGCAAAGCGGCTGCCAAAGTGGCACAACTGGTAGCCACATACGCCATCGACGCCATCGCTATCGGGAACGGGACAGCAAGCCGCGAGACGGAACAGTTCATTACCAATATCCGCTATGATCGCAAAGTACAAGTGTTCGTGGTCAGCGAGAACGGAGCATCCATCTATTCCGCATCCAAGATAGCCCGCGACGAGTTTCCCGAATATGACGTGACGGTCCGTGGCGCCGTCAGTATCGGCCGTCGCTTGATGGACCCGCTTGCCGAGTTGGTCAAGATTGATCCGAAAAGCATCGGTGTCGGGCAATACCAGCATGATGTCGAGCAGGGCGCCCTGAAAAAGAGCCTCGACCAGACGGTGGAAAGCTGTGTAAACTTAGTCGGCGTGAATGTCAATACGGCAAGCAAGCACCTATTGACCTATATTTCCGGATTGGGTCCGACGTTAGCACAGAACATCGTCGACTACCGAACCGAACACGGACCTTTCCAGTCTCGTCGCGAACTCCTGAAAGTACCCCGCATGGGAGAAAAGGCTTTTGAACAAAGTGCTGGTTTCCTTCGTATCCAAGATGGTAAGAACCCATTGGACAACTCGGCCGTCCATCCGGAAAGTTATCCGATCGTCGAACTGATGGCAAAGGACTTGAAATGTACTGTCACCGAACTGATCAGCAATAAAGAACTGAAGAAAAAGCTCGACTTGAAGAAATACGTCACGGACAAAGTCGGAATGCCGACTTTGTTGGATATTATGGAAGAACTGGATAAGCCGGGACGCGATCCTCGCCAGACCATCCAAGTATTTTCTTTCGATCCAACGGTGAAGACGATCGAAGACCTGAAAGAAGGGCAAGTGCTGCCGGGCATCGTCACCAATATAACGAATTTCGGATGTTTTGTCGATGTCGGCATCAAGGAGAATGGGCTGGTTCATATTTCCGAATTGGCAGACCGTTTTATCAGTGATCCGACACAAGTCGTCTCGATCCATCAACATGTGAAAGTAAAAGTGTTAAGCGTCGACCTCGTTCGCAAACGGGTTCAGCTTTCTATGAAAGGAATAGAAGAAACAGTTTCTTAATAGCGATGAAAATTAACAAAACAAACGTAGCACGCCTGCTGGACAAAGCCAAAGTGGCTTACCAGCTGGTTCCTTATGAAGTAGATGAAAACGATCTGAGCGCGACGCACGTTGCCGACCAGTTAGGCGAGAATGTCGCGCAGGTATTCAAGACGCTTGTCCTCCACGGCGACAAAAGCGGCTACTTCGTCTGTGTCATTCCCGGCGCCGACGAGGTCGATCTGAAAAAGGCCGCCAAAGTCTCCGGCAACAAAAGTTGTGAAATGATCCCGGTTAAAGAACTCCTCCCCCTCACCGGCTACATCCGTGGCGGCTGCTCCCCCATCGGCATGAAAAAGCATTTCCCGACCTACATCCACCACACCGCCGGACAGTTCGATCACATTTATGTCAGCGCCGGACAACGGGGTTTGCAGATACGGATCGCTCCGGAGGATTTGATCCGGGAGGCACGGGCGGAGGTGGCGGATGTCATACGTGAAATATGAATCAATACTGTATATCGAAACGCTTCTACGTTATTTTCAATACGTCCACAAAGACCGTGTTTTTGAATGATTAAGCAAAGAAAACTCGAACCCCCGTCGCACCCCTGCAAACCCATTTCAAGAAATCCTGAAGCCGTTTTTCACCGTGCAGGGCGGTCTCAAGAAATCTTGAAATGGGTTTGCACCTTTGAAAAGCCGTTTTGAGAAATCTTGAAACGACTTTTCTCCATTCAAAAACGGCTTTAAGATTTCTTGAAGATATTTTTCACCGTTGGAACGGCATTTCAAGGTTTCTTGAAGACTTTTCCGGACAATAAATGCAGAAAGCAATGCTAAATCAATAATTATTGTCTACCTTGCAGAACAATTTAAACATTTAATTCGAATGCCTATGGGAACATACACGAAAATCAAAGTAATCATGCTTTACACACTCAATAACGCCGAGTACCTGGCCTATATGAACTCCGTACTCGCTTTGCTCCCTCCTCCATCGGGCGGCGAGGAAGACCGTCCGGATGAACTCTCTTTGGACAAAGAAGTGCAAGCATCAGGAGCTCCGGACATCGGTCTGTCAAAAGAGTTTGTCAATGCAATGGAAAAGAACGTGCTTGCCCTGGCAGACGTTGTGGATGAAAGCCGTATCTCGCAGGAAACGGAAAAAGCCGAATTACACGAAAAGAATCGGGATAATTTAGTTGTTTACATCACGACACGTATCTCCCGTGCCGGAACATTGCCACTTGAGGCAGAAAGAGATGCAGGAAAATATTTATACAAGGTCATCAAGCCTTATATCGGTATCGCCCGTCTCCCGGTAGCACAGGAAAGTGCCAAGATACAAGGGCTTTTGATCGATTTGAGAAAGGACGAAAACATCTCCTACGTGGAGACGCTCGGACTGGCGGCTTATTTGGACGAACTCGAAAAGGAGAACAACGCCTATATCAGCCTGACGAGCCAACGGACACAGAACCGGGCAGCCAACAAGAAGGAAAGCGGTGCGGTTCTGCGCGAGCGGATCGACGAATATTATGAAGATCTGGTCATGCTGGCACAATCCTACAGCGTTGCCGTACCTTCGGAGGCGGCAACGGCATTTGTCAACAACCTGAATCAGCTGATCACCGAAACGACCACTGCCAACAACCAGCGGAAGAAAAGATCAGGGTCAAACGGCAACGGGGCTGACGATTCCGAACGTCCCGGAGAACTGTCTGTTTAAACAAAAAAGAGCCGAGACTGGTAATTTTTACCGATCTCGGCTCTTTTCTTCTTTCTTTAATTTTATACACCTAAGACGATATCAGCATCGATATTCAATTTTCGGCTGATCTCACGAGCAACTTTCAAAGTCGGCTCGCATTTCTTATTTAATCTTTAGAACTTCCGGAATGTATATGTTTTCCCCTCGCGGCTTAAGATCAGTTGCTTGGATTCCAGTTTATCGATTGTATAGGTTTGTTTGGAAGAATTCCAATCGGTATAGGGCAGGAATTTACTGATCGGCCCCGGATTGTTCTCCAATTCCAGCAGCAATGTTTTTTCACCTTCCAACGTGTTGTAGCCATATTGATGGCGGAAAGAGTCGATTTCCGTAACATACACCTGGTACATAAACAAAGAATGTTCAAAATTAAAATAAACCGTATCGACATTCTGCACGTTACCGCTTGCTTCTACCTTCTGTAATTGCCATTTACCGAACAACTTGGATTCCGTGTCCTTGCTGCACGAGACGAACAGGATCACACAAAATGCTATCAATATATTTCTAACCATACTCTTTTTTCTGCTTAAATCGGACATCAAAGGAAAGGAAATAATTTCAATTTTGTATATTTGTCACCACTTTATTATGTGTTTTTAATTTTACAGACATTCTATGAGACAAATGAAACAATTTGTAATACTGCTTTCAGCTGTATTAGCTTTTTCTTCCTGCGTACACAAAGTGCAGAAGGAACAACAGGAAAAGAGTATCGTGCATACCAATCCCCTTCCCGTACAGTTTGGTGATCCTTATGTACTGCTGGCTTCGGACGGCATATACTACATGTATGGAACAGGCGGAGGCGCCGTCGACGGCTTCAGTGTGTATTCCTCTCCCGACTTGGCCAACTGGAAAGCCGAAGGACAGGTATTCCGGGGCAATGTTCCGGGATCATGGGGAGTCGCCAACTTCTGGGCGCCGGAGGTGTATGAACGGGGTGGCAAGTTCTATATGCTGTACAGTGCCGACTGGAAAGAAAATCCGACTAACGAATTGGAAAATTTCCGTATCGGAGTGGCCGTTGCAGATAAACCGACAGGACCTTTCAAGGAATTATTCGACAAACCTTTGTTTGATCCGGGCTATCCGGTTATCGACGGGAACCTGATCGACGACGAGGATGGACGGACCTATCTGTATTTTTCCCGTTGTTGCTACAAACATCCGGTGGAAAGCGAAATTGCCGAAAAGGCTAAAAAAGAAGGGAAGTTCGACGAGATAGAGGAAAGCTGGATATATGGCATCGAGGTAAAGCCGGATTTGACAGAAGTGATCGGTGAACCGGTCCTGCTGCTCCGTCCGCCAGTAAAACTGGACGACACGCAATCCGAATGGGAAAGCCGCTCCGTTACTTCCGGTGAGATCAACCGCCGTTGGACGGAAGGTCCTTATACGATGAAAAAAGGCGATACCTACTATATGATGTATTCGGCCAACTATTATAAAGGAAAGAATTATGCTGTCGGCTATGCAACAGCAAAAAGTCCGCTCGGCCCGTTTGTCAAATCGAACGATAATCCTGTGCTACAAAAGAATGTGGAGCAGGGAGGCATCGTTACCGGTACGGGGCATAACAGCGTGACCTGGTCGAAAGACGGCAAGCAGATGTATTGCGTTTATCACGGTTACACTCAGAAAACAGGAAACGAGCGAGTTGTCTTTATCGACAAGATGGGAATCGATGAGAACGGCAAGCTCTATGTGGAAGGACCGAACGCGGAGTAAATTGAAAATTAAAAATTAAGAATTAAAAAATATCATCGACCGTAATTTTTTAATTCTTAATTTTTAATTTTCAATTTACAAAGTTCCCTTTGTACTCGGCAGTTCATACCTGTAGATGTCGCGACGGATAGCCATCTTGATGGAGCGGGCCAAAGCCTTGAAGATTCCTTCGATCTTATGGTGCTCGTTTGTGCCTTCCGCTTTAATGTTCAGGTTCATGCGGGCGGCATCGCTCAGGCTTTTAAAGAAATGCAGGAACATTTCGGTCGGCATATCCCCTACTTTCTCACGGTGAAAGGCTGCATCCCAGACTAACCAGGGACGTCCGCCGAAATCAAGCGCCACACTGCACAGACAATCGTCCATCGGCAGACAGTAACCGTAGCGTTCGATCCCCCTCTTGTCGCCTAAAGCCTTTAACAAAGCTTCTCCAAGCGCAATAGCCGTATCCTCTATCGTATGATGTTCGTCTACTTCCAGATCTCCTTTCACCCGTACCGTCAAATCGATACCCGAATGTTTTCCGATCTGGTCGAGCATATGGTCGAAGAAGCCGAGACCGGTGGAAATCTCCGTCCGTCCATGTCCGTCCAGATTCACTTCTACAAAAATATCCGTTTCCTTTGTCGTACGTCGGATAGTGCCCCGGCGTTCTCCGGCAAAAAGATATTCCGTGATCCGGTCCCAATCGTCTGTAATCAGGACGGGAGAAATAGCCGTATTCTCCGTGAGCAACTGTCGCGCCTCGACGTCATCCGGACGAAGCCATATCCCTTTTGCCCCTAAATTGGCTGCCAGCTGCATATCCGTCAGCCGATCACCTATCACATAACTGTTTGCCAGGTCATATTCGCCGGACAGATAGCGGCCTAACATACCTGTACGGGGTTTCCGGTTCGGAGAGTTTTCTTCCGGAAAAGAACGGTCGATCAGGATATCGTCGAAACGGATCCCCTCGCCTTCCAAGGTCTTCAACATCTTGTCGTGTGCCGGCCAGAAAGTGTCTTCCGGAAAGGAATCCGTACCCAAACCGTCCTGGTTCGTCACCATCACAAACTCGAAATCCAACTGTTTACGGATAAAGTACAGGTTACGGAACACCTTCGGATAAAACACTAACTTCTCCAGGCTGTCCAACTGATAGTCCACCGGCGGCTCTATCACAAGCGTTCCGTCCCGGTCTATAAATAAGGCTCTTTTCATTTCATAAATCTTTACATTTTTTTAAGCGCTTCGAGCAAAGCATCGTTTTCATCCGACTTACCGACCGTGATGCGAAGGCAGCCGTTACACATGGTCACATTTGTCCGGTTACGGACGATAATACCCTGTCTGACCAGATTTTTATAGATCGTATCGGCATTCGTCACTTCGACCAGGATAAAATTTGCATCCGTAGGATAAATCTTGCGCACGCAGTTCAACTCCGGCAATGCAGCTTGCAGACGAATCCGCTCGGAAAGGATCGAACGAAGCTGTTTTTCCATCTGTTCCTTGTTTTCAAGCATATACAAGGCGCGTTCCTGAGTCAGCAGATTTACATTGTACGGATATTTGATCTTATTGAGGATCGCAATGATTTCGGGAGAAGCAAAAGCCATTCCCAACCGGATTCCGGCAGCCCCCCACGCTTTGGACATGGTTTGCAGGACGATCAGATTCGGGAATTTATCCAACTCGCCTAAGAAAGAAGGCTCGATGGAGAAATCGACATAAGCCTCGTCAATCACAACGAGCCCCTGGAAAGTATTCAATACTTTGTAAAGGCGGTCACGGCTCAGATTATTTCCCGTCGGGTTGTTGGGAGAACACAGGAATATCACCTTCACCCAGTCGTTTGCCGCTTCCAGAAGGCTGTCGGTATCCAGGTCGAACTTTTCGTCCAGCTTGATCTTCCGGAACTCTACGTTATTGACATTGGCCGCGACTTCATACATGCCGTAGGAAGGCGCGATGCTTACGATGCTGTCGATAGACGGTTCGCAAAACGCACGGATAATCAGATCGATCGGTTCGTCACTTCCGTTCCCCAGAAAGATAGACTCGCGTTTCACCCCTTTGATCTCCGCAATCTTCTTCTTCAGTTCCCATTGCAAAGGATCGGGATAGCGGTTGTACGGTCTGTTAAACGGGTTTTCGTTTGCATCCAGGAAAACGGAGGCATTACCTTGAAACTCATCTCTGGCAGACGAGTAGGGTTTCATGTTCCAGACATTGGGTCTGACTAAATCTTTTAAGTCTTTCATAATGTGTTCAATCTGATTGTTACTGCATTCTTGTGCGCATCCAACTGCTCGTTGGCCGCCATTGTCCGGATCGTCCCGCCCAACAGCCGGATGCCGTCGGCCGTGATCTCCTGGAACGTGATCTTCTTGATGAAGCTGTCCAGGTTCACGCCACTGTAGGCTTTTGCATATCCGTTGGTTGGCAACGTATGGTTCGTACCGGAAGCGTAGTCGCCAGCGCTTTCCGGCGTATAGGGGCCCATGAAGACACTGCCTGCATTTTCGACCTGTCCGGCAATATCTGCATAATCGGTCGTCTGGATAATCAGATGCTCCGGAGCGTACAGGTTGGTGAAGTCGATCACTTCCTGTTTATCCTTCAGCACGATAAGACGGCTGTGGCTCAACGATTTTTCCGTGATCTCCTTACGGGGCAGCCGGTCCAGCTGTTCCCGGATCGCTTGCATGACCGGTTCGACGATGCTTTCGGATGCCGTCACCAGCATGGCCTGGCTGTCCATTCCATGTTCCGCCTGGGAAAGGAAATCTGCGGCGATAAAGGCGGGATTGGCCGATTCGTCCGCAATCACTTCCACTTCGGAAGGACCGGCAGGCATGTCGATGGCCACCTCTTTCAGGCTGACCAACTGTTTGGCCGCCGTCACATACTGGTTACCGGGACCGAATATCTTATAGACCTTCGGAACCGATTCCGTTCCGTAAGCCATCGCCGCTATGGCCTGGATACCTCCTGCCTTGAATATCTTGCTGACGCCTGCCGTTTCCGCGGCAAACAGGATGGCAGGGTGTACCTTTCCATCCCTGCCCGGAGGCGTACAAAGCACGATTTCCTTACAGCCGGCAATACGTGCCGGGACAGCCAACATCAGGACGGTAGAGAAAAGAGGAGCCGTTCCGCCGGGAATGTATAAACCGACTTTTTCTATCGCTACCGCTTTCTGCCAGCAGGTGACACCCGGTGTCGTCTCTACCTTCTTTCCCGTAAAACGCTGTGAGGCGTGAAATATCTCTATATTGTTCTTTGCTTGACGAATAGCTTGCTTTAGCTCTTCAGGTACGAGCTCCTTCGCTTCCGCTAATTCCTGTTCTGAAACCTGCAACCTTTTGAAGGTAGCGGGATCTATCTTGTCGAACTTCTCCTCATACCGGATAACGGCGGCATCTCCTCCCTTCCGGACTTCATTCAGCACCGTGCGGACCGTATCGAACAGTGTCGTGACATCCAGCGCCGGACGCTGGGCCAATGAGGCCCATTCTTCTCTTGACGGATATTTGATTACTTCCACTTTATAAATTAAAAATTAAGAATTAAGAATTAAAAAATTAAGAGGTAAGAATTACTTCTTAATTTACAAAATCATTTTCTCGATCGGTAGCACCAGTATGCCTTCTGCTCCCAATGATTTCAGTTTACCGATGATTTCCCAGAAATGTTTCTCCGCTATGACGGATTGGACAGACACCCAGTTCCCGTCGGCAAGCGGCGTGATGGTCGGGCTCTTCATGCCCGGCAGCACTTCTATGATCTCGTCCATCTTGTCTTTCGGAGCGTTCAACAATACATATTTCTTGCCTTCCGCTACCTGGATCGCTTCAAAACGGAACAACAGTTCGTTCAGGATAGCCTGTTTCTCTTCCGACAGGTTATTGTTAGCAATCAACAAGGCTTCGCTTTGCATGATGACTTCCACTTCTTTGAGCTGATTGCTCACCAGCGTGCTGCCGGAGCTGACGATATCGAAAATCGCATCCGCGAGGCCGATGCCCGGCGCAATTTCCACAGACCCGCTAATTACGTGAAGGTCTGCTTTCACTCCCTTTTCAGCCAGATAAGCCTTCAGTATTTCCGGATAGGAAGTTGCGATCGTTTTTCCGGCGAACCATTCCACCCCCTGATAATCTTCATCTTTCGGAATGGCGAGTGAAAGACGGCATTTGCTGAATCCTAAACGTTTGATCAGCTTGGCCTCCTGTCCTTTTTCTACATATTCGTTTTCGCCAACGATACCTATGTCGGCAACTCCATTGGCTACAGATTGTGGAATATCGTCATCGCGCAAGAATAAGACTTCTACCGGAAAACCTTTTGCCGACAACAGCAAAATACGTTTTCCCCTGTTTAGTTTAATACCGGCTTCTTCTAAGAGAAGCATTGTTTCATCGTAAAGACGACCTTTTGATTGTACTGCGATTCGTAACATGTTTATTTTGTTTGTATATATTTTTCCAAAAACAAAATAAGGCCCACCGTAAACGGCAAGCCTTATTCATTTATATCATATGTTCCTACATACCACACAGCCCACCGAACTATTGCCCGTTGTAATGATGATGATGGTGGAGATGCAGAACCGTACTTTTCATTTGTTATTATTTTTACGTTGCAAAGTTACAATAATAATTGAATTAGCAAATAAAACTTACAAAAGATTAGCCAATCGGGGTGATTTTTTATTATGAGGCCAATTTTAACCCGATAATTCCGGTTATCTGTACAAATGATCCGCCTGCTGACGGATTTTATTTGAGAGCAGGACCGGATAGTCCGGGTGGGCGGCAAAGAAATCGTCCACCTCCTTCTTAGCCTCCGGCGAAGTATGTCCGCTCAATAAAGCCCGTACCCAATCACGCGGAAAAAAGATGTCTCCCGTACGCTGTATTTCCTGCAAGGCTTCCAGTGCCGGACGGATATAACCGACCGCTTCTTTTTGGCGCAACTGGCAGTTCAGGTTCGACAAGGCGGCCGAAGCCCACGGCTCGACACGACGGTTCTCGGCTACGAGCAGAGAGGCAAACACACTGTCACGTACTTCCTTTTGGGGAGAAACAGATGGCGAGATGAACGCATATTGCCGTTTACGGTCCGGATTGGTGATCCGGGCTTGCTGGGTCGCTACAATTTCATCGGCTTTGTCGGGCATTTGGATTGCCAGGCCGTACGATAGGCTGATATAATCGTTTTCGCTCAGCGAACAGCCGGCAGGCGCTTTTTGGTCTTTCCAGAGCGCGTATAGTTTTCCGACCGCTTCCGGCGAGCGGGCAATAGAACGATATTGGCGGAACGCCTGCAAACGTTGTTGGGATTGTTCCGCCATTGTCACGATTCGCCAGAGCACCAGTTCCAGTTTCTCCGGATCAGCGAGATAGAAACGTTGGCAATTACCGATATATCCGAGGGCGGCCGAGAACAACAGAGAATTGTTTTCCGTAGGCAAATAATCCAACATTGCTTCCATATAAAGCTCTGCAGGGATAGTCCGGTTCAATAAATTCTCGTACAACGTAATCAACAAAGAACCTCTCAACACCTCGTCCTTGCAAGCGGGAAGGTTGCCCAAACAAGCCTTCGCATCTTTCTCAAGCAGGCGGAAGAAACCATATCCTTTGCCATCGGCATTGGGCATGACGAAACAGCCTTCGCTTGCCTGCCTTTTCAGTTCCTTGAGGCATGACGCCTGCTCTTTTCCAAATGAAACTTGCACATCCTCCGTCCCGCCGTCAGGATAGACAACCAGAAAAGACAAGTCTTGTTCCCACAACAGCCCGCGTCCTAACGGATCTTTTTGCGAGACCTGCAACGATTTGCCATCTTCGGATATCACTCCACATATCTCCGGCATGCCCTTTTCATTCACCCAAACCCGGCTCCAGGCCGCCAGATCGTCGTTCGTATATTTGTCCAGGATACCGATCAAGCCTTCCCAAGTTGCATTTCCGTATGCATACGTCTTCAGATATTCCCGGATTCCTTTTTGGAAAGACTCCTTCCCCATTTTCTTAATCAGCATTTCCAGGATAACCGGAGACTTGTCATAGATGATATTACCGTACATCAATCCGGCATCTCGCATGTTCTCCAGTTGCTGCTTCACCGGATTGGCACCGGCGGTACGATCTTCGGAATAGGCCGCGGGGATATAGTCAAGCATGAAATTCAAAGAATGGTTCACCTCCGGAAACAGAGGCTCGATTATCTGGGAGGCATAATAATTGGCAAAGACCTCTTTTGTCCAGACATCATTGAACCATTCCATCGTCACGAAGTCCCCGAACCACATATGCGAAGTCTCGTGCGCAATCAAGGAACTGCGTGCCAGACGCTCGTTCAATGTCGGGTTCTCGTTCAGGAACATCCGGCCGTCCGTATATAAAGTTGCTCCCGTATGTTCCATTCCGCCAAACTGGAATCCCGGCAAAATGATCAGGTCGTATTTGGCGAAGGGGTATGGTATCTGTGTATATTCCTCCTGCCATTCGAGTGCATCGAACACTTCGGATGCGATATCGGAGCACTGTGCTACTTTCTTCGGGTCGGTCTCACGATGGTAGATCGAAATGTTCCGTCCGTCGCGCGAATACGTTTCCCGTGTCAGCTTACCGGCAACAAAAGAGAAAAGATAGGTGCTGAGCGGTTCCGTTTCCCGGAAAGAAATCCGCTTGCGCCTGGCGACGGATGTCGAATCCACCTGTTCGACCGCCCCGTTGGTGACCGCCTGCCAGGAAGACGGAACCTCCAACGACAGGGTGAAAAGCGATTTCATGTCCGGTTGGTCGAAACAAGGGAAGAGCGTACGCGCCCGGTCAGGGACCAGCAACGTATAGAGGAATTCGTCCCGGCGGTTAAGCGACTGATCGTTTGCCGTAAATTCGATAGTCACGCGATTCTCTCCGTTTGCCACCTCTCTTGTATCGATCACGATATGCTCGTCCTTAACCGTATAAGGGACTTTCCTGCCATTCAACAAAACTGAGGCTACCTGTTCCGATTCCCCTCGGAAGTCTATGATAACCGGCAGTCTTTCGCGGATAGCAAGCGTTATATCCGCTTTGCCTGTGACGGCTTCTTCGCGGGATTCCGGGATGGAAAAAAAGAGGTTGTAACGTACCTCCTTGAAATGTTCTTTCCTGAACTGAGCCAATTCCCGGCTGACTCCCGGTTTCAACAGCACAGCATCGGGTGTAGGACTACCGCAAGCCGTCAATAAACTGATAGCTGCCACTCCTATAAATTGTTTTATATTTCCAGTGTTCATTATGATTTAAATCTTTTCATTCCCTCAAATACTCTGCTATGGACATGAAGTTTCGTTCCAACAGATACATTTGACTAGCCATAAAAGAGAAAAACTCTCCCCAATCCTGACGGCGGTGGAAGTCAATCCCGGATTTGGCTGTATAAATACGGGCCACCTGCTTTCCGGTATCGCGCACGAAACAAATGTCCCAAGTCAACCCCTCCGGAAAATCCATTTCCAGCGTATCCTTATACCACGTCAGGCGTTCGAACATCTCCAGCCGGGCCTCTTCGCTCCTATGGTTCACTTCGAGGATGACAAACGCACCCTCTCTTGTCGCATCGAATTTGAGTTCGACCCCTTTCACTTTCGTATCATATAAAACCCACGTTTTCTTGCGTCCTCTCAGATACGGCTGTACTTCACAAAAAGCGGCGAAACTTTCCCAAAATTCAAGTTTCAGGTTCTTGAGTTCGTCTTTACTATACATTTATTTATATATGTCTTTCTTTTTCACTTTTATTATCGTACCGTATTCGGCCAGCTTCTTCATATCGATATGTTTCCGATTCCCAGCAATCACGTAAACGACCGGGCGGCCACTGATCTGCTCCCGGTAGAAACGGGAAATATCCTGCATGTCCATCGTTGCGATATCCCGCAGGAATTCTTCAGCCGGATCACGGTCGAAACCTTCCATACGCGCACTCGCCACTTTCTCGGACAGGTTGCGGAAAGGCGGATAATCGTTATTGATGCGGTTCACCAACGTCTGCTTGACCGCCTCCACCCTTTCCGGCTTCAACGGCATTTCCCGGATCAGCGAATCCAGTACGCCCAGCGCATCCAGCGTCTTGTCGCTCTGGGTGGACAGCATCGCCGTAAAAGATCCGGCAGTCCCCTTATGCGCATGGTTCGGCAACTGGTAACGACCGCTTGTCCGGTATGCAAAAGAACGGAATTCCCTTATTTCTTGAAACATCAGCGATGACATATCGCCTCCGAAGTAGACAGAGAACAGCCGGGAGGCATGGCGGGAAGCCTTGTCATCGACCGGATCGCCCTTGACATAGCCGTAAACGATGCTCTGCGCCATATCCGGCATATCGATAAAAAAGACGGTCGGCCGGTCGTATTGCTTCAACTCGCGGTAATAGGGAGAATTGGAGGCAATGGTCGTCCGTTCCAATGGGAGATGCTGGCGAATCGTCCCGATCACCTTTTCTACAGGCAATGTGCCGCAGTAGTGAAGGTCGCACTGTACGCTCCGTACTTTATCGTAGATCGCCAACATATCTTTACCCTTCAATTTCTTGATCTGAGAGAGTGAAAGTTTACGCAGGTAACGGGACTGATCACCGTACTTTACCTGTTCTAACAAAGCTGATGCCACATTGTCGCCCGACTTGAAAAAGGCTTTCTCCGAGACTTTGGCATCGTCCACAATCTGACGTAGCTTCTTGTCGTCAGCCTTTGCATGGCGGATAAAGTCACCCACAAGTTCCATCGTTTCGTCAATATGGTTATCGAAACCAGTCACCTTCATGACAAAAGCATCGGGTGTTACATCGAATGCAAGCGTGCTTCCGATCGATTGCAAACGGCTGCGGAACTGTTCGAAAGATAAAGACTCGGTCCCTAATAATTGCAGATAGTTGGTGAGCTGCATCAATTCCGGCTGTTCCAAGGCACCGATCCCGTAGGAGATGTTCAAAGTAAAAATATCGTTCAGCGGATTAGGTGTCGTGTACAACGTCACCAAAGGAGTCAACTTTGACGTCTTCACATCCTTTTCGAAATCGATGATACGAGGTGCGACTTGTTGTTCCGGTATCTTCTCCAACTGTTTGGCATAAGAAGACGAAGCGTCTGCATTCCGGGGAACAACCGGAGAGAAAGCTGGTTTCGGCAAATTGTCTTTTGGATATTTCCCTGTGCTCTTGGTTACGCACAAATAGTTATTGCTGAAATATTTTTGGGCGACCCGCACGACATCCTCTTTCGTGATGGATTCGATCCGTGCCACTTCGTTCAGATAATCGTTCCAACTCTTTCCTTGAGAAAACAGATTCATCATGATTGTCGCACGTGAGTCGATATTTTCCAATGAGGAAGCATACTGCCGTTTCTGTTCCAGTTTCAAGCTGTTGAACATTTCATCACTGAAATCTCCGTTCTTCACTCGGTTGATCTCGTCCCAGACCATCTTCTCTGCCGAACTGTACGACTGGATCAACAATTTCGGCATAATAGCGACCGCCAAGATTCCCGCTTCATTCATGCTCTCGTTGATGGCAAGAGCTCCCATCAACTTATGTTCCACCATCAGTTTGTCCAGATAGCCCGTACCGTTGGCGTTATTCAACAAGTTGACCGCAATATTCAAGGCTACCTGGTCCTCGTGGTTGGCCGAAACACCCCGGAAACCAAGCCCCATCGCCTTAATAAAGGGGATCGGGAACTTTACCTTCATTGTCTCCCGTCCGTTGAAGGGCGGGAGCATCACTTTCTCCTGTTTCGGCGCATTGCCCGAACGGATTCGTGAAAAGGCCTTTTCCAATATAGGCATAACCTGCTGTGCATCGAAATCACCACTAAGGATTAGTGCCATATTGGATGCCACGTAATAGTCCTCGAAGAACTTGTGCATTTCCGTCAGCCGCGGGTTCTTGAGGTTTTTCGTGCTGCCGATAATTGGGTAAGCATACGGGTGTGGACCGAAATAGCGTGCCATCAATGTGTCCATCACCTGGCCACCGATGAAATCACCATACATGTTCTTCTCCTCATAAACCGTTTCCAGTTCGCTTTGGAAAAGACGGAATACGGGGTTAATCAGGCGTTCGCTGTTGATCTCCGCCCATTGAACCATATATTGCGGAGAAAACGTATTGAAATAGATTGTAGCATCGTATGAGGTCGCCGCATTCAGACCGGAACCGCCGAACCGGTTGATGAGCCGGTTGAACTCATTAGGAATGACATATTCGGAAGAGCGGATGCTCAGTTCGTTGATTTCCTTTTGCAGACGAGCACGTGCCGCGGTATCCTCCGTCATGGCCAGTTCGTCATATTTCATGGCAATGGAATCCAGCAAGACTTTCTCCGACTCGTAATCAAGCGTTCCGATGCGGTCTGTTCCCTTAAACATCATATGCTCGAAATAGTGAGCGATACCTGTATCCGGACAATCTTTTGCTCCTGCTTTCACGACAACGGCGCCGAAAACTTTCGGTTGACTATGATCTTCGTTCAGCCAAACAGTCAGTCCGTTTTCCAGTCTATATTCTTTTACTTTGAGAGCGTTCAAGTCCTCTGCTTGCGATTGATAAGAACAACATGCGAATACCATCATCACTACTTTTAATTTCACGGTCATGCCACAGAATTGTAATATTACAGGCAAAGATAATGAATTAATCAGATATTTACGATTCGTGCGATAAACCAAACGAATATTTAATTGTTATTCAATAAAAAGCAAATACGATATGATAAATCTAGGCAGTTGGATGAACGGCATCCTGATCGGTTGGGGCATAGACCCTAAAATTGCAAATACTTTCGACGAAATGATCATTGCTGCATTGCTAGTCATACTGGCGATCGGGTTGGATTACCTGTGCCAAGCGATCTTTGTCGGCAGCATGAAAAAGCTCGCGCAGCATACACATTATCAATGGGATTCGTTGCTTCTCAAACGTAAAGTTGTCCACCACTTGGTCCACACAATACCGGGTATCTTGGTCTATGCCTTGTTGCCTCTGGCGTTTATACGGGGGAAAGGTTTGTTGCTTTTGTCTCAGAAAATATGTGCTGTGTATATCGTGTTCGCTTTGTTATTGGCGATAAATGGTTTTATTTTAGTGTTCCTCGATATGTATAACATGCGGCAGGGGAACAAGAACCGTCCGATTAAAGGATTCATGCAGGTGCTTCAGGTCTTACTGTTCTTTATCGGCGGAATCGTCATTATAGCCATCTTGATCGGGAAATCGCCAGCCAGCCTGTTTGCAGGATTGGGTGCTTCGGCAGCAATCCTGATGTTGGTATTCAAGGATACGATTTTAGGATTCGTGGCGGGCATACAGCTTTCCGCCAACGATATGCTTCGGCCGGGCGACTGGATCACGGTTCCTGGTTCAAACGCGAACGGTATCGTACAGGAAATTACGCTGAACACAGTCAAGATTCAGAATTTCGATAATACCATTTCCACCATCCCGCCTTATACGTTGGTAAGCGCTTCGTTCCAGAACTGGCGGGGCATGGTCGAATCGGGAGGCCGCCGTGTGATGAAGTCCATTTTTCTCGACCTCAATACCATCAAGTTCTGTACTCCGGACATGCTCAACACATTCCGCAAGGAAATCCCTTTGCTTGCCGACTACAAGCCGGACGAAGGCGTGACACCTACCAATTCGCAGATGTTCCGTGTCTATGTGGAGAAATACCTGACAAGCCTTCCGGTCGTCAACACCGATCTCGATTTAATCATCAGCCAGTTGCAATCGACTGAATATGGCGTACCTATCCAGATCTATTTCTTCTCCCGCAATAAAATATGGAAGGAATACGAACGTATCCAGTCGGACATCTTCGACCATTTCTTCGCAATGGTTCCCAAGTTCGAATTAAAGGTTTACCAATATTCGGAGTAAGGATAATGAAAAAACAGACTTTATTGCCCAATTTGTGAAAATACCCATTGGTCCAAACCGAAACACATGGGCTTGAAAATTGATTTTTCCACAGGGGTAATATTTTTATTTGGTAATCGGCTGTATCTCAAAAAATGACCTTTTTATCGCTTTTTATGGGGAATATTGTATTTTTATTAGTTAGTTTTGTATACAAATTCAAGGTTATCACAAGTATACTTAACTAATCATTTAAAGATATGCACGCAATACAAGAATGGATTAACAATCATTTGATCGAATGGGGGATTATCAGCAGTTCGGCAAATGAACTGGACAATACGATCGTCCTGCTGCTGATCATTGCCGTAACGGTCGGCATCGACTATGCTTGCCGCTATATTTTTCTGAATATGTTCAAACGGCTTGCGAAGAGAACCCGCAACCAATGGGACGACTTGATCGTTGAGCGCAAGATTATCAACAAGCTGATGCACATGATCCCTGCCATCCTGGTGTATGTGCTGTTGCCACTGGCTTTCCCAGTTGATGAGACGCCCAAGATATTGGGAATCCTGCAAATGATATGCAAGATCTACATCATTGCCGTTTCACTTCGTTTCATCAGTGCCTCCCTGAACGTCGTGCATGAAATATATAACCGGAAGGAATCACTCAAGAACAAGCCGCTGAAAGGTTTCATCCAACTATTGCAGGTAGCCGTTTTTTTTATTGGTTTTATACTGATCATCAGCATTCTGATCGGCAAATCACCAACGACGCTGTTCGCCGGACTGGGCGCTTCCGCCGCTATCCTGATGCTGGTGTTTAAGGATACGCTCTTAGGATTCGTAGCCGGCATACAGCTTTCCGCCAACGATATGCTGCGTCCGGGCGACTGGATCACGATGGAGAAATATGGGGCGAACGGGACGGTTATCGAAGTCACGCTGAACGCAGTCAAAGTCAAGAACTTCGACAATACGATCACGACGATTCCCCCTTATGCCTTAGTGAGCGATGCTTTCCAGAACTGGCGTGGGATGTCAGAATCTCCCGGACGGCGGATCAAGCGCTCCATCAATATCGATATGAACAGCGTGAGTTTCTGTACGCCTGAGATGTTGGCCAAATTCCGCAAAATTTCCTTGCTGACAGACTATATCGACGAGAAAGAAAAAGAACTGAACGCCTATAACGAGGCGCACCGGATCGATGATTCCATCCGCGTAAACGGCCGTCGACAAACGAATATAGGTGTGTTTCGCGCCTACCTGGTCAATTATCTGAAAAGCCTCCCGGAGGTCAGTAAGGAACTGACTTGCATGGTCCGCCAGTTGCAACCGACAGAAACCGGTATTCCGATCGAACTTTATTTCTTCTCCTCCGTGAAAGACTGGGTTCCCTACGAAGGCATTCAATCCGACGTATTCGACCATGTGCTGGCCGTAATCCCGGAATTCGGACTCAGCGTCTTCCAGAATGTCTCTGGCAGTGATTTGAGGGGCCTGAAAATAGTGAGATAACAAAAAAGTGTTGCTTGCCATAGGGTAACGCTTTTTTTGTTCGTCTATAGGACATCAGTAAAAAATAATAGTCACACATGAAAAACACAATTCTTACTTTTTGCTGTATCCTGTTACAGCAATCGCTCTTTGCCGAAAACAAGGATTGGCTGATCGACGGAAGCCCGTATAAGACGGAGGTCAATCTTTCATCGGATAAGAAACAAATTGAATTGACAAACGGTCTTCTTCGTCGTTCCTTTTCACTAACACCCAACGGTGCGACAATCGCACTGGATAATCTGATGACGGGACAAAACGAATTGCGTGCCGTGCGACCGGAAGCCGTGCTTGTCATCAATGGAAAAGAGTATCCAGTCGGAGGTTTGGAAGGGCAGCCTGTCCATAATTTCCTGACAAAAGATTTCCTGTCCGGCATGCAGCTGTGCGATTCGGCATTTGTCTTGGCTGGTTATACGGTTAGCGAAACAAAAGAACGCTTTCCTTGGAAACCGAACGAGGCCTGGATTAGCAATCGATATCCGTGGCCTGCGCCCGGCAAACGCATCACCTTCACTTATAGGGCTCCCCGAAAAATTGTAGACGAATGCAAAGGGTTAACCATCCGTATCGTTTATGAACTATATGATGGAGCTCCGATCCTGTCTAAATGGATCGAGATCGAAAACAACGGACAAAAGGCTGTTACACTGGATTCATTCAAATCAGAAGTTCTTGCGTTGGTTGAGACTGCCCCGAAAGTCCACTATGGTGAGCCCCATGAGGTGCGCATGATGGCACAAAAAACGGGATACTATACGGAAGATTACCGCAAAAGACCGGTACAGACAGATGCTCCGCGTGACTATATCGACCGTTTCACCCAACTGTTCGTCGTTACGGATTATGCGATGGGTGGAGATATGGAAGCGATGAAAGACAATCCCGCCGTCCGTTGGGTATTCGATCATCCGGAATACGAGTTTACCGGTATCCGCTATTACGGCCAATATAAGCCGGCACGGTTGGAAGTAACACCTCTGTTAGGACCGGCTGAAGAGATTGCACCGGGAGAAAGTTTCACATCCTGCCGTGCCTTCGAAATGCTCCGCGATGCGACAGACCAGGAAAGACGAGGACTTGCCGAGTGTCGATTCTGGCGCATGATGGCCCCCTGGACACAGGAGAATCCGATCTTTATGCACGTAAGGGAATCAAGTAACCAGGCTGTCAAACAGGCAATCGACCAATGTGCGGCTGTCGGCTTCGAAATGGTAATCATGACCTTCGGTAGCGGTTTCCAGATCGAAAACGATTCGGTATCTTATCTCCAACGCATGAAAGCTTTGAATAGCTATGCTGCTGACAAAGGCATTGCCATCGGGGGCTATTCGTTGTTAGCAAGCCGTGGTGCCAAACCGAAAGATGCGGCGATTAGCCATCATACGGGCTATCCGGCAAAGACACGCGAAGAAGGCAGTCGTTTCGGGCTTTCTCCTTGTATCGCTTCAGATTGGGGTAGTGATTATTTCAAGCGTCTGAAGAACTTCTTCCATACGACCGGTATGAACGTATTCGAGAACGACGGTTCCTATCCCGGCGATCCCTGTTCCTCTACTGTCCACAGTGGGCACAAAGGATATCTGGATTCGCAGTGGAAACAGTGGAATAGGATCAGCTCGTTCTATCAGTGGTGCCGGGCAAAAGGTATCTATCTGAATGTCCCGGATTGGTATTTTCTGATGGGTTCCAACAAAACTCCGATGGGGTATGTTGAAACCAACTGGTCCCTGCCAAGGTCCTACCAAGAAGTTATCGAACGGCAGAATATCTACGATGGTACCTGGCAGAAAACGCCCAGCATGGGCTTTATGTTCGTTCCCCTCACCCAATATCACGGTGGTGGAGCGGCTGCCACTATTGAACCGTTGAACGAACACTTGTCTCATTATGAGACAAGGCTGCGTAATCTGTTCGGTGCCGGTGTGCAAGCTTGCTATCGTGGTCCCCGCCTCTATGACACGGAACAAACCCGGAAACTGGTGACCCAATGGGTTGCTTTCTACAAGCAGTACCGCCAAATATTGGATTCGGACATTATCCATTTGAGACGTCCGGACGGACAGGATTGGGATGGCATCATGCATGTCAACCCGCAATCGAAGCGGAAAGCCTTCATTTCCGTTTATAATCCGTTGGATATCGCGATAGAGAGAGAAATCGAAGTTCCTTTATATTATACGGGACTGACAAATAAGGCAATCGTAAAAGAACAGGACAAAAATGGGAAGGAGTACTCGCTCGCCCGCAATTATTCCATCTTGTTGAAGATACGGATTCCGGCAAAAGGCTATAATTGGTACATCATCGAATAACATAATTCAACAAACAGAATGAAACTTAAATTACTACTGCTTACTTTCATCCTAGTGTGTACAGGATGTAAAAATGACCCGCGGATACAAGCGGCCTACGACTTGATCGAACGTGTGACTCCCGGATACGGGGAACAATTCAAACTGGAATTAATGGAACCAATCGACGGAATGGATGCATACGAGATCACGTCCGACAACGGCAAAGTCGTACTGCGTGGAAATAACACGATCTCACTGGCGACGGCGTTCAACCAATATTTGAAATACACTTGTAATGCACATGTTTCCTGGTTCGGCAATCAACTGGACCTGCCGAAGCAATTGCCCATGCCCGCCCCCGTTAAAAACACGATCAACGGCAAATACCGTGTCTATATGAATTATTGTACGGTCAGCTACTCGGCTGCCTGGTGGGATTGGGAACGCTGGCAGCGAGAGCTTGACTTTATGGCAATGAACTCGATTAATATGCCGTTGTCTGTTGTCGGGTTGGAAGCTGTCTGGTACAATACCCTTCTCAAACATAAGTTTACGGACGAAGAGGCACGTCGGTTCCTGGCCGGTCCAGGACATTTCGCATGGCAATGGATGCAGAACTTGCAAAGCTATGGAGGGCCACTCCCCAAATCCTGGATCGACAAGCATATCGTTTTGGGAAAACAGATTATCGACCGGGAGTTGGAATTGGGGATGCAACCCATTCAACAAGGATTCTCCGGCTATGTTCCGCGTGAACTGAAAGAAAAATACCCGGATGCCAAGATACAGTTGCAGCCTTCCTGGTGCGGTTTTACCGGGGCTGCACAGTTGGACCCGACTGATTCTTTATTCACAGTGATCGGACGTGACTTCCTGGAAGAAGAAAAGAAACTCTACGGAGCGCACGGTGTTTATGCGGCCGATCCGTTTCACGAAAGCCAGCCGCCTGTCGATACACCGGAATATCTGCGTGCCGTTGGTAACGCTATCCATAAACTTTTCAACGATTTTGATCCGAATTCGATTTGGGCCATGCAAGCATGGAGTCTTCGCGAACCGATCGTGAAAGCTGTTCCGAAAGAGAATCTGCTGATCCTGGACTTGAACGGGGCCAAAAGCCAGCAGGAAAATGCTTGCTGGGGGTATCCGCTTGTTGCCGGAAATCTGCATAACTTCGGGGGACGTATCAACCTGCACGGAGATTTGCGTCTGCTTGCTTCCAACCAATATGTAAATGCGGTGAAAAAGAATCCGAATGTTTGTGGTTCCGGTCTCTTTATGGAGTCTATCGAGCAAAATCCGGTATATTATGATCTGGCTTTTGAAATGCCTCTCCATAAAGATGAAGTCAATATCGAAGAATGGCTCTGCCGTTACGCAGACCGTCGCTACGGAAAACCGTCCGAAAACGCGCATCAGGCTTGGTCGCATCTGTTAGAAGGGCCCTATCGCCCCGGAACAAACGGGACGGAACGCAGTTCCATCATCGCCGCCCGTCCAGCTGTGAACGTAAAAAAATCCGGCCCGAACGCCGGCCTGGGGATACCCTACTCTCCTCTGTCGGTAGTCCAGGCCGAAGGCTTGTTGCTAAAAGATGCCGCCCGATTGGAAGACTCCGATCCTTATCGTTTTGATATTGTCGATATCCAGCGCCAGCTGATGTCCAACCTCGGACAGGCTATCCATAAACAGGCGGCAGAGGCGTTCCGTAAAAAAGACAAGGAAGCATTCGCCCTGCATAGCAACCGTTTTCTCGAAATGTTGCGCGATGTCGATGAACTGTTGCGTACGCGTCCGGAATTCAACTTTGACAAATGGTTGACGCAGGCTCGTAGCTGGGGGGATAATAGCGAAGAAAAAGATCTATTTGAAAAAGACGCAACCGCGCTTGTAACAGTGTGGGGGGCCGATGGCGATCCGCTTATCTTCGACTACTCATGGCGGGAATGGACGGGATTGATAGACGGATATTATCTGAAACGCTGGGAAAAGTTCTACGCTATGCTTCAGGATCATCTCGATGCCGGGACAAATTACAGCGAAAAAGATTTACCGCAAACGCACGGCCGTGAGTCTTTCCGTGCCAATGATTTCTACAGCACTTTAGGAGACTGGGAACTTCAATTTGTTTCCACTCCGGATAAAGTCCGTACCCCTATCACACAAGGAGACGAGGTGGAAACCGCTACCCGCCTGTATAAAAAGTATGCTCGTCTTGCTACCGAGTATTATAAGGATGAAATCGAGGCAGATGAGATTCATGAAGGTAACATCTTTGAGAATTTGGGTGAATAACTCCTCAAAAAGATTATATTATGACAATAAGACAATTCCTTCTTGCTTGTTTCTGCTGTGTGACTCCCTGTCTGACAGCACAGACAAGCAAGATAAAACTATCGGAGATGAACCTCTCCCCCATCTATCAGCCATACGGGACTCCGGCATCCGGCAAAGCAGTCACCGGCGAACCTTTACAGGTTGCCGGTACGCTTTTTGCAGATGGTGTAGGTGTACAGGCAAACAGCAAAATAAAGATTTCACTTCAGGGAAAATCATCCCTTTTCACATGCAAGATCGGTATCAATGATCAGTCGGTTAATTACAAGGACAGCCATCTTGCCAAGATTCCTTTGACCGACGGGACGATGCTCTTTTACGACCAGACAAACGGTCGCAAACAATATGTCGGTACGGGAAAAGGAAACGGGGAAGTGGAAAAGGGAAGTGTAGTCTTCAAAATCACCGGAGACGGGAAAGAACTGTATAACAGCGGGATCATGCGTGGAGGCGAGACAGCCAGAGCAATCTCTCTTCCCGTCGAAGGAATCAAGATCTTGGAACTGGAAGCAGAAAGTGCAAATGATGGACTTAGCGGTGATCATGCTGATTGGTTGGAGGCCGTCATTACCTATTTCGAAATTCGACCGTCTCTGGTCGCTCCCGAATACCAAGGAGAGATTGCCTCCATGTCTAAAGAAGTGGAACGATCCCTGCAACAGAAAATCGGACAACTCGAAACAATCTGCCTGCCCTTGCCGTCACCTAGTTACGATTGGCTGATCTGTAACCAGGAAGCCAAAGCAAAGGTTTATCAGGCAAACCAAGGAAAAGATATCGTATTGAGCAATGGACTAGTCAGTCGCGTATTCCGCATTTTTCCAAACCTGGCGACAGTCGATATCCAAAATCTGATGACCGGAGAGAATATGCTGCGTGCCGTGAGCAATGAAGGGATTTTGACGCTTGATGGCAAAAACTATTCGCTGGGTGGCTTGGACGGTCAACCCGAATTTGGTTACACCCAGTACAAATGGCTCGACCGGATGGAGCCTTTTGCCAATTCGTTCCGTGTCATCGATTTTCGGATTTCAGAAATCACCCCGCGTATTAACTGGAAAAGTAGACGATGGGCATTGGAAAAAAAACGGAACCCATCCGGCAAACAGCTGACCTTTCTATTAGAAGGGCCGGACGAACTGAAAGGCGTAAAAGTCAAACTACATTACGCCCTTTATGACGGTCTGCCTTGTATTTCCAAATGGTTTGAGATTGAAAACCGGACAGGTGCGGATATCAATCTCGATTCTTTCGTCCTAGAACAGTTAGCTATGGCCGAGCCAGAGTCTCCGGTGGAAGCCAAGAGTCCGGAAATGTTCCGCAAACCCAATATCCATGTCGAAAGCGATTGGGGTTTTCTGGGTTTCATCGAAAAGATTGCCGACAAGACCGAGCACTGGAATCCCGATCCGCGCTACATTTCGCAGTGTAATTATCCACTGCTGACTCCTTGCCTGTTAGAGGTCAAACTGCCAATGGGACCGGACGAGCGAATCTGCAATGGCGGTTCTTTTTCCAGTTTCCATACTTGGCTGATGCCTTTCGATAGTGAAGACAGAGACCGAAAAGGGCTATTTGTCAAACGGATGTATCGGACGATTGCTCCCTGGACAACCGAAAACCCGATCTTCATGCATTGTACATCCAGTGATACTAAGATCGTAAAGCAGGCAATAGATCAATGTGCAGATACCGGCTACGAAATGCTGATCATTAGCTTTGGCTCTGGCCTTAGCATGGAAGACGAATCACCGGCCAACTATGCCAAGTTTAAGGAATTGCGCGACTATGCCGACTCCCGCGGTATCGAGTTGGGGGGATATTCGCTGCTATCGAGTCGTTGGATCAGCGATGATGTGGATGTGATAAATCCCGAAACAGGTAAGAGAGGCGGAATGATTTTCGGCAGTTCTCCCTGTCTTTGCAGTGATTGGGGCTATGACTATTTCCGAAAGATCAAACAGTTTTTCGAAAAGACAGGTATGACCGTGTTTGAAAACGACGGTTCCTATCCGGGGAATGTTTGTGCTTCAACCGTTCACGCTCACCACGAAGGGCTGAAAGATTCCCAATGGAAACAACGTAAACAAATTGAGAACCTATACCGATGGATGTGTGAAAATGGTATCTATATGAATATCCCGGATTATGGCTATCTGCTGAACGGAGGCAATAAAGTCGGAATCGGTTATCGTGAAGTCAACTGGTCTTTACCGCGTGAACGGCAGTTGGTTCTGGGCAGACAAGTCATGTATGACGGTCTTTGGGAACGGCTTCCGAGTATGTGTTGGACTTTTGTGCCTCTCACCCAGTATCATGGCGGCGGAGCAGCCGCTACATTGGAACCGCTCAGCGAACATCTTGCCGACTATCGGGCACACATGATGCAAAACTATGGAACCGGTGTACAGGCTTGTTACCGGGGACATCGGCTTTATGATACCGAGGAGACAAAACAGACGGTAAAAGAAATCATCGACTGGTATAAACGATATCGTTATATTCTAAACAGCGAAGTGATCCACTTACGCCGTCCTGACGGTAAAGATTGGGACGGAATCATGCATGTCGCTCCCGGTAAAAAAGAGAAAGGTTTTGTCATGGTCTATAACCCTACCGACGAGCCGATGGAGCGTACCGTCAAACTACCTCTCTACTATACAGGATTGACCACGGAGGCGGTTGTAAAAGAGCAAGGCAAAGAAGGGGTTCTCCATACTTTGTCGCGCGATTATACGATTCTACTGAGAATAAGGATTCCGGCAAAAGGCTATAATTGGTATATAATAGAATAAAAAACAAACAAATATGAAGAAAACATTCCTAACAGTCGTTGTATTGCTCCTTGCCTGGAGTAATGTTGACTTGAAAGCTCAGGAGACAATCACGAATGCTTTCGACGACTTGAAGCGTACCGGAACTGTTAATGAACAGGACTCCGAAATGCGACAGGCTACCTCGGATACGGCTCTACAAAAATTGCTGACACAGAAACCGGCAGCAGGCTATTTTTGTTTTGCTGAAGATCGGATGCATGATATCCGTCTTGATCAAATCATTCCGGCCCGTTGGACGGAACGCGTTTTCGACACTTGGCTACAATTGAAAGGAGACTGTCAACCTGGTGAATTCTATACGTGGCAAATCGGTGTTTTCACACCTTTCAAGGAGTTGAAAGGTGTCTCCGTTTCATTCTCCGACTTGGTAAATGCCGATGGAAATAAAATAAAATCCACCTCATTCCAATGTTTCAACCAGGAAGGCACCGATACCGACGGACAAACATTCCGGAAAACCGTCTGTATCCCTAAAGGATATGTACAGGCACTCTGGATCGGGATGGACATCCCTGCATCAGCCAAAGGGATATATAAAGGAAAAGCTTTTGTGAAGGAAGGAAGCTCCCAACCTGTCGAAATAGCAATTGAGCTAAACGTGTCCGGCTCACCGATCGCCAATCATGGAGATAACGAAGGTTGGCGGAAAACCCGTTTGCGCTGGCTCAACTCCACACTGGGAAATGCCGATGAACCGACTGCACCTTATACACCTGTAACTATCCGGAAGAAAACTCTTTCCTGGTTGGGCGGCGAAATTGAACTTTCTTCGAGCGGGCTACCTTGCAGGATAACCACTTGTTATGATGCCAATAACAGACTCAGTGATTCTATCTCAAATGCCGTACTGGCAAAGGAAATGGCATTTATTATCGAAACTTTCAATGGACAGGAAGCCTTGAAGCCAGGAAGTCTCCGTATCACTAACCGTAATAACGCTTCCATTAGTTGGGAAACGATACTAAAGAGCCAAAACTTCAATGTAGTATGTCAGGGAACTTTCGGGTTCGACGGTATTAGTAATATCCGTCTTCAAGTCAAACCGAAACAAGATATCGAAATCAAAGATATACGTTTGGAAGTCCCTTACACGACTTATGCATCCAAATATATGATGGGATTGGGGCACAAAGGCGGATTTCGTCCAGACACGCTGATATCATGGAAATGGGACACCGATAAACAACAGGACAAAATCTGGATGGAAAATGTCAACGCCGGCCTTAACCTTCATTTCATGGATGAGAATTTTGTGCGTCCGTTAGTCAATATCTATTACGCACTTGGTAAACTGAACCTGCCTGTTTCCTGGGGAAATAACAACAAAGGTGGTATCCGCATCCAGCCGGAAGAAGATGGTGAAACACGAATGATCGTTTACAGTGGCGAACGCTGTTCACGCAAAAACGAAATCCTGCACTACAATTTCGATATGCAAATCACCCCTGTTAAACCGATTGACTTGAAATTACAGGCAACAGAACGTTTCTACCACTCGAACAGCGACGTAAGTGCTGGTTATATTCCGGCAGCTTTGAAAGCCGGAGCAAACTTGATCAATGTCCATCATAAGAAAGATATTTATCCTTTTATCAACTATCCGTATTATGACGAATCAGTCACCGATCTGAAACGTTTCATCTCTGAAGCTCATAGTAAGAATCTCGGTGTCCGTTTATATTACACGACACGGGAACTGACCGTGAAAATCCCCGAACTATGGGCTTTGCGTAGTTTGGGCGGAGAAGTGATCCATGACGGTCCCGGAAAGGATACGCGTACATTAATTCATCGTAACGGACCGAACGAGTGGTTGAACAAGAACCTTGCCACGCATTTCATCCCTGCTTGGTATAACGCTTTCGAAGAGGGAAAATATGCAGGTGATATGGACATCTCCGTTATAACGACTCCCGATTCCCGTTGGAACAACTATTATCTGGCCGGACTGGATTGGATGGTGAAAAACTTGGGAGTCGACGGCATTTATATTGACGATAGCGCTCTTGACCGTAAAACGCTGCAACGTGCTCGACGCATCCTCGATGCAGACGGCAAGCGACGCCTGCATCGACATTCACTCTTGGAACCACATGAACCAGTGGGCTGGTTATGCCAACTCCCTGCATCTTTATACAGAGCTTCTCCCTTACATCGATCGCACTTGGATTGGCGAAGGTTTCAAAGCTGACAACTCGGTAGACTTCTGGTTGGTGGAAATGTCTGGTATTCCGTTTGGCTTGTTAAGCGAGACACTGGACGCACGCAATCCTTTTCGGGGTATGGTATTTGGAATGCTTCCCCGTTTACCCTGGAGCGGTAATCCTGTCCCACTCTGGCAATTGTGGGATTCGTTCGGAATGGATAAAGCAACCATGCATGGCTATTGGGATGAAAACAACCCTGTTAAAACGGACAATGCAAATCTCCTTGCAACCGTTTATACGAATGAAAATAAAGCTCTTCTCGTGATAGCCAATTGGACGGATCTACCACAAAAGGCAAAAATATCCATCGATGAGAAAGCATTAGGTTTCCACCCAGCTACGATTTCATTGCCGGAAATAAGGGACATACAATGGGGTAGCCGGCTGAACAACTTGGAACAATGCGAAATTATGGGGAGAAGTGGTATGATCATCCTGCTTGAAAAATGAATATTCCCTGTTATAAGGTAAGGTATGGAAACAGGACATTCAGCTTACGTTTCAAGTATAAATATTGCAACCATGACAAAATACGCAACAAATCACTCGATTATTTTATGCAAAAACGGCTGTAAAATAGGTAAAACCGGGTGGTTTTCATTGCTCGGCAAGGCACTTTAGTTGCCGGACACCCCCATGTTGCCCCCTCTTACACCCGGATGTACCGACTCTCTACACCCGGATGTTAAGGAAGGCAACATGGGGGTGTTTACAGAATTATGTGCTTGTTTCTGCTAAAAAAAGAGAGAACTTTTGTGAAATGAAGAACCGTATTTCTCCAATTTAACACCTATTATATTTATTTTTACATTTGTTTATTCGATTATTTCATATGCTTTTTCAAAAGCAAAAGAAAACAATGTGCTGTTTTTCAATAATATGATAAAATGCAATGTTTCAGAAGTGATAGAGGAGTGATAGAGGGAAACGTCCTGTATCACTGTCTCTAACTCTTGAATATTAATAGCTACAACCTTCGTAGTGATAGAGTGATAGAAGATTTGTAGAAAACTCCGTATGAAGATCGCAACCTTGGAAAATTTTGATGCGGTTGCCCTGTCTTCGTTTCCTTATGGTAAATCTGTATGTTTAAATTTTAGAAGGATTCCGTGTGAAGTAATTTCGGTAAAGTGAACGTATCGTAAGGATATACCTGATTGTGTTGGCAGTCTTTACGGTTATACCTGGTTCTTCGGGATCATCTACTAAATCTAGTCTACGCAACCTAATCGTAATTATTTAAAGTAAACATATTAAGAAACACAAAAAAAGCCCGTATCCAACTTCACAGTTACATACGGACCAAACAAATAACAAACTCTACTTATATGAAAAAACAAATACTACTAACTTAATCGTCTTAGGAATTTCTTTGGATATAATTCCTAATTCATTTTATCATATAACAGCACATAATTCAGTTTGGTTCAGAAATAATGAAAAAAACTATCTTCCGATCAGCTTAGCCATACATTATAATCCTGTATTACAGAAATATATCATTTCTGTAATAAGTAATATCATTTTTTAAACATGATCATTTTTTCTTTCTTGTACTTTTAAAATCAAAATTCAACCTAAAAAGATATTACCATGAAGGAATTGAAAATGTTTATTGATGGCAGATTCATAGAACATGAATCTGGAAAATGGATTAAGGTATTAAATCCTTCTACTGAAGAAGTTATATCATTAATGCCGGACGGTACGGTCGAAGATGCTAAAAGAGCGATCGATGCAGCAGAAAAAGCTCAGGGTCAATGGGAAAGGACACCTTCTATAGAAAGGGCCGCTTATCTGACCAAAATTGCAGCCGGTATCCGCAAAAGAGAAAAGGAACTGACTGATATAATTGTTCGTGAAGGTGGAAAGACGCAAGGCCTGGCTAATGTGGAAGTTCTTTTTACGGCAGATTATATCGATTATATGGCTGGATGGGCCCGCCGGTATGAAGGTGAAATCATCCCCAGCGACCGTCCGCGTGAAAGCATATTCCTGTTCAAGAAAGCAATTGGTGTAACAACCGGTATTCTCCCCTGGAACTTCCCCTTCTTCCTGGTTGCACGCAAAGCAGCCCCGGCTTTGATTACCGGTAATACGATCGTGGTAAAACCGAGTCAGCTGACACCTGAAAATGCATACGTTTTTGCACAAATTGTAGAAGAAGTCGGTTTGCCAGCCGGAGTTTTTAACTTAGTGAACGGACGTGGTTCGGTGATAGGTCATGAGTTGGCAGCAAATCCGAAAGTTGGCATGGTCAGCCTTACGGGAAGTGTAAGTGCCGGACAACAGACAATGGCAGCAGCAGCTCCTAATATAACAAAAGTATCTTTGGAATTAGGAGGAAAAGCTCCTGCAATCGTGATGGAAGACGCAGATATAGACTTGGCGGTGAAGTCGATCATCGCTTCACGCGTTATCAATACCGGACAGGTATGTAATTGTGCGGAGCGGGTTTATGTAGATAAAAAGGTCAAAGATATCTTTATGGAAAAGCTTGTGGCCGGTATGAAGCAGGTGAAAGTCGGCAATCCGAACGAGATCGCAGACTTGGATATGGGGCCACTGATCGAAGCAAATGCTTTGGCTGCCATGGAGCAAAAAGTTGAAAAGGCGGTTCGGCAGGGAGCCAAACTTCTATGTGGCGGTCATCGGATCGGAACAAAAGGATATTTCTTCGAACCTACAGTGCTGGATTGCGCCACACAAGAAATGGATATCATACGGGAAGAGACCTTCGGCCCTATCCTGCCCATTGTCGAATATACGGATATCGATGATGCGATTGCATGGGCAAATGACTGTGAGTATGGACTGACATCTTCCGTCTATACCCAAAATCTGGACTATGCATTCAAGATTATGCGCTCGCTGAAATTTGGCGAAACATATATCAATCGTGAGAACTTTGAAGCTATGCAAGGTTTCCATGCCGGATGGCGTAAGTCCGGAATCGGCGGTGCAGATGGGAAACACGGTCTTGAAGAATATTTACAGACGCATGTCGTTTATATAGAAACCAAAGAATAGAAGATCGCCTTTATTATATGGCCGTGCCATCGTTACGACACAATTGTGCCAATGCGATGGCACTGTTGTGTCACAGCATTGGCACAACAGACGAGTCGCTTATACTTGCTCCAACAGGTAGTATTCGGAAAGGATATCCCGCACTTTCTCTGGTGTCAGACGTCCATAAACTTTTCCGGCAATCGTGACGACCGGAGCCAGTCCGCAAGCCCCCACACAACGTAGACAATCCAATGAAAACAGGCCGTCGGATGTAGTCTCTCCAACTTTGATCTCCAACTGGCGCTGGAACTCTTCCAAGACTTTCTCGGCTCCACGTACATAACAGGCCGTTCCCAGACAGACGGAAATAGGATATTTCCCCTTCGGAGTCATGGTAAAGAACGAATAGAACGTCACAACTCCATATACTTTGGAAACCGGAATATGCAACCGGCCGGCGATGATCTCTTGCACTTCGCGAGGCAGATAACCGAATATGCCTTGGGCGGCATGCAATATGTTGATCAGCTCTCCCGGATCGTTATTATGTTCATCACAGACAGCCAACAATTCATCGATCTTCATCTGAATCAAATGTATCTTCATCTTATCCATCGTTTATCCCTCCTGATTTTCTTGCGTAAACATGTTAATGGCTTCCTTGCGGTCGAAGTAGTGCGTATGCAACAGCTTGTGGGCACGCGGTCCACACGGTTCTCCCAGATAGTCAGCATAAAGAGCTTGAATATAAGGATTCTCATGGCTCTTGCGAAGCGTCTTGCTGCGATCCTCCTGATAGAGAGCCGCCGCACGTTTGCGCAGCACCTCCATCCTGCCCCTGTGGAACGGTTGGCCGCCACCACCGATACAACCGCCCGGACATGCCATAACTTCGATGGCATGATAGGGCGACATGCCGTTTTTGACTTCTTCAACCAATCTACGGGCATTGCCCAAACCATGTGCAATTCCTATTTTTATCGGTGTCCCATCGAAGTCTATTGTTGCACTGCGAATGCCTTCCAGCCCGCGGAGTTCTTCAAAATCAATTTTAGGAAGAGTTTTTTTCGTATATAGCTCGTACGCCGTACGGCAAGCAGCTTCTATCACGCCACCGGTTGTTCCGAAGATAACTCCGGCTCCTGTCGATTCGCCTAACGGACGATCGAAATCGCTATCTGGCAGTTCCGCGAAGTTTATGTTTGCATAGCGGATCAGGCGGGCCAATTCGCGCGTATAGATCGAAATATCGACATCCGGATTGCCATCGACCGCAAATTCCGGACGACTGGCTTCATATTTCTTTGCCAGGCAGGGCATGATCGACACGACAACGATCCGCTTTCGGTCTACTCCCAATTTTTCGGCAAAATAACTTTTGGCAATTGCACCGAACATCTGCTGTGGGCTCTTAGCTGTCGACAGGTTGTCTAATAATTCCGGGAAATGCTGTTCGACGAAGCTGACCCACCCCGGACAGCAACTCGTCATCAACGGCATTTTTACTTCCTGATCGCCTTTCAAGTATTTCCCGATCCGTTGCAACAGTTCTGTCCCTTCTTCCATAATAGTCAGGTCGGCGGCAAAATCCGTATCGAAAACATAATCGAAGCCCAACCTGCGGAGGGCGGAAACCATTTTACCCGTTACCAATGTCCCCGGTTCATATCCGAAATCGCGTCCCAAAGCCGTACGGACAGCCGGAGCTGTCTGGGCTATCACGATTTTGTCCGGATCGGCCAGCGCATCCAACACCGGCTGTTGTGTATTCCGTCCGCTCAACGCGTTTACTGGGCAGACCGATACGCACTGGCCGCAATAGGAACACGTACTACCGGCAATATCCCGTTCGAAAGCCGTAGAGACGGCTGCATTAAAGCCTCGATTGACAGCAGTCAAAGCCCCAACGGTCTGGATATTATTACACATGGTCTCGCAACGGCGGCACATGATGCACTTGTTCATGTTGCGGACGATAGACGGTGAACGGTCTATCTGGAATGTGGACATCTCGCCTTTATAGCGAATCTCACGTATCCCCAGGTCGTGAGCAATTGCTTGTAGTTCACAATGTCCATTGCTACTGCAAGTCAGACATTCTGCCGGATGGTTGGACAGGATCAGTTCCATTACGGTTTTCCGGGCATTCATCACGCGTGGGCTGTGTGTTTGCACAACCATCCCTTCCATACACTCCGTTTTACAGGAAGGAGCCAAATTACGGCGACCTTCTATTTCAACTACGCAGATACGGCAAGCACCCGGATTATTTTCATAGTGCAAATCTTCCAACTTCATATAGCAAAGAGTCGGAATGCGGATACCCATTCCTTTTGCAGCATCCAGGATCGTGGTTCCTTTGGGGACTTCCACTGGTTTTCTATCTATAATAAGCTTTACTGTTTCCATACATTTAATTGTCATTGTCCATTCTTCACTACTTTAGTGCACATAAATAGCACCGAACTTACATCTCTCTATACATGAACCGCACCGGATACAAGTCTGCGGATCAATCACATGCGGAACTTTCTTGTCTCCCGTGATCGCATTCACCGGACACATCCGGGCACAAAGCGTACATCCCTTGCATTTCTCTGGATTGATAAAATATTGCGTCAGTTCGCGACATTGATGAGACGGACAACGTTTTTCCTTCACGTGGGCCAGATATTCATCATAGAAGTTATCCATCGTAGACAAAACTGGATTGGGCGATGTCTGTCCCAAACCGCACAAGGCAGTGTCTTTGATCACACCAGCCAAGTTACGAAGCCGTTCCAGATCCTCGATCGTTCCGTTGCCGGACGTAATCTTTTGTAACATCTCGTGCAACCGTTTGTTGCCAATCCGGCAAGGAGCACATTTGCCACATGACTCCTCGACCGTGAAATCCAGATAGAATTTGGCCATAGCGACCATACAATCGTCTTCGTCCATCACAATCATCCCCCCCGACCCCATCATCGAACCGGCAGCCAAAAGATTGTCATAGTCGATCGGCAAATCCAGATGCTTCTCAGTCAGGCAGCCACCTGAAGGACCTCCTGTCTGCACAGCCTTAAATTTCTTTCCATCTTTGATGCCTCCTCCTATACCGAAGATCACTTCGCGTAACGTCGTCCCCATCGGAACCTCTATCAGCCCAACGTTATTTACTTTTCCCGCAAGGGCAAAGACTTTCGTCCCCTTACTTTTCTCCGTACCTATACTACTGAACCATTCAGCTCCCTTCAACAGGATAACCGGCACGTTGGCATATGTTTCCACATTATTCACATTGGTCGGGCAACCTTTGTAACCTTGTTCGCTTGGGAAAGGCGGTTTAACAGTCGCTTCTCCGCGAAGCCCCTCCATACTATGAATCAACGCCGTTTCTTCACCACAAACGAATGCTCCTGCCCCATAACGTATCTCGATATCGAAAGAGAAATCCGTCCCGAAGATGTTTTCACCCAGTAGACCATATTCTTTGGCTTGCCGGATTGCAATCTTCAACCTCTCTACGGCCAACGGATATTCGGCCCGGATATAAACCAGCCCTTTCGTGGCTCCCGTACAATATCCGTTGATCGCCATCGCTTCAACGATGGAATGCGGGTCACCTTCCAGGATGGAACGGTCCATGAATGCTCCCGGATCGCCTTCATCCGCATTACAGACGACATATTTCTGGGGAGCTTTCACTTTACGGGTTATCTGCCATTTCAAGCCGGTCGGGAAACCGCCTCCTCCCCTACCGCGTAAGCCACTATCCATGATCTCTTTGATCACCGATTCGGGCGTCATCTCGGTCAAGGCTCTACCTAAAGCTACATAACCGTCGCGGGCGATATATTCGTCTATATTTTCGGGATTGATAAAACCGCAATTCCTTAGAGCGATACGGAGCTGTTTCTTGTAAAAATTGATATGCTTGGAATCCGGTACTTGCTCGTTAGTTTCGGGATTGACATATAGAAGCCGTTCTACCTTACGTCCCTTCACTAAATGCTCCCGGACAATGTCTTCGGCATCCGTCGGTTTTACCTGAACATAGAACGTATTGTCCGGAACCATTTTAACTATCGGCCCTTTTTCACAAAAACCGAAGCAACCGGTACGGATCACTTGGACAATATCCTGCAACTTATGTCGTTCGACGGCCTCTTTCAGATTTTGAAGTATAAGTTCACTCTGTGATGCACGACAGCCGGTACCGCCACACACCAGTATATAACTATTGTACTGTGCCATTATGTAAGTATTAAGTGTTTAAGGAAGTTTTGTTATTCCGGTTTAACAACCGTGTAAGTGACCGGGATAATATCGTCCAGCAGTTCCCCATTCCGGATATACCGGTCAATGATTTCATCCACTTTCGCTTTCTTCACATGTCCGAAAACAAGAGGTTCTTTACCTGGCAGGGTAACCTCGACAGTCGGTTCGGCATAGCAATACCCCATGCATCCGGTTTGTGTCACCAATGCATCTACTTTTTCACGATCCAGTGCTTCAATGAAATAATTCATGATCTCTTTGGCTCCGGCAGCGATCCCGCAAGTTGCCATAGATATCCGGATCTGTACCATTTGTTCAGGATGATTACTTTTTTCTCTAATATCCAAGGTCGAGCGCAAGGTTTCACGCATCTTCCGAAGATCATCCAATGTTTTCACTTTATTCATGGTCTACACTATTTTAAGGTATAATTCGCTCAAATAAGGTATATCTGCAAACATACATATTTTTCCGGAATAAAGCCTATCTTTTCTCTTTAATCCCAAGGCTATTGTGCAAAAATCGTTAGGGGATTAATAAAGCATAGCTTTAGGGTATCTAATGCTATGGGTTATGGAGCCTAAAGCTATGGGTTTTGAAATGAAAGTGAAAACAATATGCCGCCCTCTGCTATTTATCTTCGACAGCACGTGTCTGCAATACTTTGGAATTAGGTGGAACGCTATGGGTAAGCCAGATGTTACCACCAATCACGGAGCCGTGACCAATAGTGATCCTCCCTAAAATGGAGGCATTGGAATAGATTGTAACATAATCTTCGATAATCGGATGGCGCGGTACGTCCAAAGGCAATCCTTCTTCGTCCAAGGTAAAGCTTTTTGCACCCAATGTCACACCTTGATAAAGGCGGACATGATTACCGATTATAGCCGTCTGCCCGATCACAACCCCCGTACCATGATCGATACTGAAATATTCTCCGATTTGCGCTCCCGGATGAATGTCTATTCCTGTATCCGAATGGGCCATTTCCGTTATAATACGTGGAATCACAGGCACACCGAGCTTCAGTAACTCATGTGCTACGCGCTGATAAAGAATGGCATGAATTGCCGGATAACAGAAAATAATCTCACTGGGGCTTTTGGCTGCCGGATCACCATCCAAGATAGCTTTCACGTCTGTCGATAGAAGATACTTGATATGTGGAACCTTATTGATAAAAGCAATGGCTATTTCAGAAGCACGATCTTTGGAATCACAACAACGTTCGACCTCAAAGCACAAGCCATTATAGATTTGTTCCTGCAACAGGTCGTAGGCCTGCTCCAGATATACACCCGTATAATATTGTATGGAATCCGTCTGTGCCTCCTGTTCCGTTCCGAAGAAACCGGGAAAAATAACCTTGCGGAGCAAATTCATGATTTCCCTGAGTGCCGTCACCGACGGGGAAGGTTTCTGGTGTAGCGGAATATATTTATACGCCTCTAAACCAGTAGTCGACAAGAGTTCTACGTTTTTTTGAATCTCTTCTAATATCTTTGTTCTGTTCATGATTAATTATCCCATATCGGATTATACTTGATAAATTTGTTGGCATAATATAGATCCTGTCCTAAAATATAGATTATACCATTTAACATAAACATATGGTAATTGTTCATGCGATAACCCAATAAAGAACGAGCTGTCCATTCACCACTTGACAGATTATATTCCCATATCTTCCCGTTATTATCAATCATAAAAAAGCTGTTTCTCTGTTCATCATAAACGCCAGATGAGACACTTCCTATTTTATCAGGAATAGATATCGGATTCCATATCTTCAAACTATCGGAAGATTCCCAAAAACCACTTCTTATGCCATTTCCGCCTTCTTCCAATCCGGCATAAACTTTATCTCCTACAACCTGAACAATACCACCACGTTGATAAGCAGGGAATTTAGCGATTACATCCCAACTTCCATCTATATTCTGTGAAGACAGGTCGTAACGCAATATCTCATTCATATTATTGCTTCCATCCGATCCTCCCAATACATATAAAGAGTCCCGATAAGTAAAGCTGACAGCACCGAAACGACCTCCCGGTAGTGAATATTGAGTAGGTTCCGACCAATTGTTGTCCAAATTGTATATCTGGCAATTAGCCCCTATCGTCTGTTTGTCTATACCACCAAGGAGATAGGCTTGATTCTTATAAACAGCAGCACTCATTTGAGAGTAGGCATTTAGACATTCAGCCATAGGAATCCATTCATCAGCCTGCACATTATATCCAAACATTTCTTTACTCCGTTCACCACCTAAGTCTCCTCCTACAACATAGATACGAGAACCTGAGTTTTGATCATTAAGGATAAATCCAGCAGAAAATTGCCTATTAGCTCCCGGATAAATATTTTTATTCTCAAAAATATTCGGAGTAGTAAAAGATTTAACTTCTCCATAGCCAGTCAAACCACTTTTGTTAGTAGCATAAGTCCTTGCATAATAGATTGTTGCACCTTTTAACGAAGGCAATGCATACATGAAAAGCGTATCATCTACAGCAACATGATTATCCTTGATACTCGGTTCCTTATTGCTTGAAGACCAACAAATTCCCCACTCTGTAGCAGCACTGTTTCCGCCATTCTGCAACTCCCCGCCAATGTGAACTGTTCCATCGCTTTTGATCGAATCAGGGGTGATGGGGAATGTTATAATATTCGGCTTCTCGCTTTTTGTCGAAATCGTAATTTCTTCTTCACTATATACTGTGCCGAAGTTATTTATGGCATAAGCCCTTGCATAATATTTTTTGGCAGACTCCAATCCCTGTATCCTTCCCGTAAATTTACCATCATCCTCAAGGCTCGTACAAATGATTGTATCAGCATCTATCGTCGGCCCTTCTTCTACACTCCAGCAGAAACCATAGGCACTGACAGGTGCATCTCCCTCATTGATCAAGAAAGCAAACAGATCGGCTGTGGTGAAAGTCGTACTGTCTTTTATCAGACTCAACTTACCGACAAAAGGTTTGCCATCTGTAGTCCTAAAAGAGTCCACATTAAAAGCAAACTCGCCAAACTGATTTTTGGCAAAAGCACGGACATAATACCAAGTTTCCGGCTCCAGATTCGTAATCTGGCAGGAGAAAGTATCGACAGTTGCCAAGTCACTCCCTTCGTATGTGATAACGGAATCTTGATCCGAGGGTTCGATATCTCCGGTTTGTTTCTTTTTCTTATAGTAGAAACCTAATTTCTCAATGCCGACTCCCCGATTCTTAACTTTCCCTTTTACCCAAGTGGAAGTTGCTTTTACTGTGGCACTATCCACATCCAAAGTCGCAACTTCTCCAATACCATTTATTGTTGTATACGCTCCTTCTGTTTTTGAAAATGCAGTATCTATATCATTAATAGCATAAGCATATACATAATATTTTGTACTATCTTCCAAATTGGATATGGTAGCTGTAAAATTGTGGTTTTCTATTTTATCAGCTTTTGTATATCGCTTGTTACGCATGTTTTCAAGCGGCTCCGTTCCTGTTTGGGTACTCCAACAAACCCCACATTCTTTTACTGGCAAACCGTTCTCTTTCATTATTTGAGCCTTTAAAGTGATCGAAGAAGCATATGCTTCTCCTTCCATTGAAGTCTCGGAAACCTCCGGAGCCTTTGCTTTCTGCAAACGCGTATCCATATCCGGATCTTCCACACATCCGGAAAGCATCCATAAAAGTGAAACAGCTGATAAAAAGATTGAGTATATGTGTTTCATAAATAATTCTTATTAGAAAAACAGACCGACACCGGCATTCAAATCAACATATTTAAAATTCAACGTATTGCACCCTGCACTTACAAACACAGGACCGAACTTAACCATTACATCCAGATCGGCAGCTAACCCGCTATAAGAATAATCCAAATTCTTCGCCCAATAGGATTTTTCTATTCTATAATCCGAATTATCGATTGTGATATATTCGCATAATAATTCCCGACTGCCATATCCTAAACCTACGGACGTATATAACCAGGATGTACATTTTACAACCAAACCAGCTGTACCGGCATAGTTATTCACCTTTTTCTTATTCGTGAAATAAAACGGATTATCGGGAGTAGGACCGACAAACTCATCTGTTCCCCGGCATTCCCCGTCGTACTCCTTAAAACCTAGATTGGTCTTAAAACGCAGGAACCAACCCAAACGAGATTTCACCCCTCCCACTGTCAAGCCATAAGGTGCTTCTATGGAGTAGGCATAACCAATAAAGAACTTCATCGGTTCTTTGGGGGTATCTGGCTTTATTGGGTTGGCAGAAGGATAGAAAACGGGCTCTACCGGTTTGCGAAGTGTTTCCAGACGATCTTGCCAGGATTGGGCCAAAGTTTCGTTTTTGGAAGTTCCTATCCCCTCGGTATAATAGATTATCAGCTGCGAAATGGCTGTTGTATCCTCATTATTGGCCATCAGTTCCAGACAAGCCCGACACTTGTTCATCAGACTGTGCATTGATGGACGCATTCTCTGGTTGGCTAACCAAATCGATGTGAGCTGCTCGATACTGTAAGGATCACATTGCACGACACCTTCTTCATACCACATCCTTGCATCGCTATAGTCCAAGCGTTTCATCGCCTCGTCACCTTTTCTGTTATATTCTGTTTTTTGTTGAGCCAGCAAACACATCGGCAACGCAACAAAAAGAGTTAAAATCCAAAGTCTTTTCATAAACACGTTAATAATACGTTGATCCTTCATTTACCAACACGCCATCAGCATTATAGATATCGAACAAACCATCTTTACGTTCGAAAGCACGGCCATTTTCGGCAATCCCGACATTACGATATTTACATGGTATACGCTCGTTCGCATCCGAATCGATCGCCCCATATAACATGGTCGATTTCTTTCGTACAATTGTAAAGTTCCCGAAAGTTTTCTTCATCTCATATTGAGCTTTCCTGTCGGCCAAAAGTTTGGCTGCTTCCTTTTCATCACAAGAAATCAAAAGACGTACGACCTCTTCCGTCAACTTGGTTTCTTTCGCTTTCGTGAAATCTTTCTTTGCGTTCGTAAAGTCCGCTTTTCCCATCTTCTCCTTGCCAGAAGCTATTAAAGCGACATATTTCGCCTCAATTTCTTCAGCAGTAGGCTGTACTGGCTGTATTGTTATTTTATTTCCTTCAGCCGGAACCTGCTTTGTATCCGGTTGCTTCCGGGGTTCATCAACAACAACGGGCGTCACCTTTTCCGGCTGTCGGGCCATTGCTGCCTCTGTTTTCTTATCCTTCTCGCTAAGCATAGATGCTTCTTTCACCTCCGAAACAGTTGTGTCTTGAAAGATGCCTATTGAATCTTTTTCCTCTTCGACCGGGCTAATCAACTCCGTTACATCCGGTTTCGTAGAGGTTTTGTTCCCCAGCACCAGAAAAGCGACAACAGATCCTGCACTGGCAAATATAGCAATAAGCACGGATATCAGCATCCCTTTTCTTTTTTTCTTAGAGGGCTGAGAAATAATTTCTTCGCTATTTATAATCGTACGATCTTCGTCCTCCTCATTCAGAGGCGATTGCTCATTCGGATGTATGACCGTTGTCTCACCATCCGCCTCCTGCCCGTCTGTATTTTGCAACTCATTTGCAGGTATTTCTTCTTCCGCAGGAAAATCTAATGCAGCCATCATTTCATCCACCGTTTGGAAACGATCGGCCGGAATGATTTGCATTGCCTTGATTATAGCGGCTTCTGTCTTAGGAGATATATTCCTGTTCAGTTCCGACGGATTCTGCAAAGGACGTGTTGCCCGCAAAATAGATTCGGTCGGAATCTTCCCTGTCAAAAGGTTATACATGGTAGCACCGAGCGAATAGATATCCGGACAGGGTGAAAAACTTTGTGTTCCTTCGTTATCGTATTGTTCGATCGAGGCAAATCCTTTTGATAAGGTAAGCATGGTCGTACTTGTTTCCTGTTGCTCGATGTCATATCGCTTGCTCACACCGAAATCAATCAGACGTGCTTTCCCTGACGAGTCAATCAGGATATTGCTGGGTTTGATATCCAAGTGAAGAATGTTCTTTTCATGTACAAACTGGAGTGCTTCTCCTATCTGGCGAACATATCTGAGGACTTTCGGTTCCGGCAATATGCCTTCCCTGTCCATCATATATTTGAGTGAACAACCGGGAATATATTCCATGGCAATATAAGCCGTGCCGTTTTCTTCGAAAACTTCCAGCACATTCACTATATGAGGATGGTGAACTTCAGAAAGAATTTTGGCTTCCTTGATAAGTTTCTCTTTGAATTTATCGAAAAGAACCCTTCCTGTCTCGGAATGCACCTTGACAGCAAATGATTCTGCTTCCCTGTAACAATAGTCTTTAAAGAAGTATTCTTTTATGCAAATAGGCACCTCTGTCTGTACGGTTCCTAACGATCCCTTCACCTCCGTATACCAGACGCCTTTGTATGTTATACCAAAGCCGCCCTGACCGATTACATGAGTGATCCGATATTTTCCATTCTGAAGAACATGTCCGTTTGGCAAATTCATAACTATACTATGCGCAATTCTATTAGTCTGCCAAAATTACGTTATTTATATAAAAGAATAAAGGAATGAAAGAATATTTTGTTTAATTCCTGCGGAATCTAACACATTTTGTATAGGTATGATATAAAAAGAAAAGTTATCGTGTGTTTTCCCGCTACAAGCGGACATGATTGCGTTTTTAATCTCTTCCGGACCACCTAAATGCTTGAATATATCCGAAAGCTCATCATTGTTAAGACGTTCGAGTACACCATCCGAACACATGAACAAAAAATCACCAGCCTTGATATCATCCAAAAGTACGACATCAGCCTCTGTCGGACGGTCCGTCCCTTGGATAGCCCGTATGATCACATTCCGCTGTGGGTGATGTGCAACCTCTTCATGGGTGATTTTTCCTAATTTCACTAACGAATTAACCAATGAATGATCTTCAGTCTGGAACAAGATTTCTCCTTTCCGGAAATGGTAAATCCGACTGTCCCCCACATGCGCCAAGATTATGCCGGTCGTACCTACAAAGGTCATGGTCAAGGTGGTTGCCATTCCTTTGGCTTCCGGATGAATTGCTACATAGTCATCAAAACGTGCTTCGGTATAACGAATCGCTTTATTTATAAAATCTGCGTTCGGCTCACCTTCACGAAAAGTTGAGAAAAAAGTCTGGAAAGACTCGCAAGCCAATGAACTTGCAATCTCCCCTTTTTCAGCCCCCCCGACACCATCACATACCAAAAATAAGTTTTGATTGGAATTTGCCGTTTCCGGCAAAGGAAAGATAGAATCTTCATTATTCAATCTGCCTCCTTTTTCACTGACTGCCCAGGGGTTGCCGATCGTTATATTCATAGCATAGACTATTTTTATTCATTAAATCGGAGAACTGTGCGACCAATAATAATTTCATCATTATTATTGAGTACGACAATCTCTCCATTCTCTAAGTAATTGCTATTATATAACGTATGATTTTTACTATTATTGTCAGAAAGATAATGTTTATAGCCTCCTTTGGCATCTTTTTTTACCTCGATCCGGATATGTTCTCGGCTCATTGATTTATCAGCCGTCACAATACCGATCGTAGCAGTAGATGCCTTGGATTTTCGTCCGATGATATAGACACCTTCCTGAAGAGGGAAAGTTTGCTCCGGCGTATCAGCATTTGCAATTACAGAGAGATGTCCGGTCGTCATACGAAAAGGCTGTATCAGAACCGTTTCCGATTCAGATGCGACACTTCCTTTCTCCATAGATAGCAAAGAGACTGGAATCGGTTGTCTGCACTTCGGGCATTTGAAAGAGGTGATATCGAGGGGAATTTTCCCCTCGTCTACCTTTAACCCAACATGGCAATGTGGACATTTAACGGAAATCATAAAATGAACGATATATCAGATCCGTCAATATCGGTTGAATATGTATCCAGCATATCTGCGTCGGACAACATAATAGTGTCATCGGATAATGTAATAAAATCAGAAACATCAATACTTTCGTCAATCATTACAACATCCGACAAGTCGTTTTCCCCGTCCACATCCACAATAACAGCGTCGGTCAGTATAGCATCGTCGCTGTCTAAAGTCACGAATGTGTAATCCTCTTCTTGCATAAAATGTTATAATTAAATTTTCTGGAAACAAAAGTAGGGAAACGAGCTGACATCCAAGCACAAAATAGTTCCTTATAATCAAATGTTTGGGTTTACTGTACGAAAGTATTACTTTTAGTATATGAAACAGATTCTTATTCGCTCACCCATTTAGCTTTACAAGAAGGCATCGGGCATTGTTTTCTATTGCGCAATGATTCCCAGGGTATTTCACCCAAAAACGTTCCGCATTTGGGGCAAACATAATCGATTTTGAATTGATTGGTCAGATCTTGCAGCAACTGTGGGATCTTGGCCGACTGTTTCGCACCCAGGTAGATACCGACGGTCGGAGCACAGATCGTAATAAACAGACTCAATCCGAACAGTTCCGGACTTCCTTTCCCTAGGAAACCGATCACAACCCCCACTACACCGGGAAGAGCAAATGGAAGAGACTGGAATAATCTGGTCTTAAATTGATTAGAAGATTGTATCTTAACCTTTGCTTGAATGTAATTATCGTAAACTTGCTTCAGCGCAGCAAACTCTTCGCTGTAATCGTTGTTGGACTTCAAGGCTTCGGAAATGTTTAACACATAATTATCTCCCAGCTTGATCGTATCGCTGGGAGTAACATGCTTCTTAACGATCTGGGCACCATTGACAAATGTTCCGTTTGTCGATCCCAAATCTTCAAGTAGCCAACATCCCCCCTCTTCACGGATCAGCTTTGCATGATACCGGCTTACATGAGGGTCGTTTACTACAAAATCATTATCGCTAGCTTTTCCAATTCTGATGATCATTCTGTAACAACTTTTGGTTCTTCAGGTTTTCCCATTTCCTTTTCGAGCGTATCTTTCAATACCTTCAAGGGATCCTTGGATATCACCAACTCCCTCGGTTTTCCATCCTGCGTTAGCAATAATAGCTTCTGCTTGGGTAAATTTATCTGCAAGATGTGATTTTTATTAATGATATGGCTTTTACCTACACGCATCAGGATTGTGTTACAACCTGCGACTTGTTTCTCCAATATTTCTTCAATTTTTCCTATGTTGATTGCAAATGTGAATTGAATTCCGTTAGATAAAAGTAGTTTAGTGTAATTTCTATCTGCTTCAAAATAGAGGATCTGCCCTATTTTGATACGCAATAATTCATCTCTCGTCTTAATTATTAAATATCGCTCCATACGTAGATATTGTTTATTCGTTCATCATCAAAAAACAAATGTACATTATTTTGTGATTTCTTCGGTACTTTTTTTCATAAATTATTCTCGAAAATCATCGGATACTACGATAAAATAAAAATTCCATACCCATGAAACTTTTGTTTCACAGGCATGGAACTTTATTTTCATAGTCATGGAACTCCAATTTCACTATTATGAAATCGAACATTCATAACCGGATCAGTCTTCTATAGCAGCCTGCGCCGCTGCGATACGTGCAATTGGAACGCGGAAGGGTGAACAGGATACATAGTTCAGTCCTACTTTGTGGCAGAACTTCACAGAAGAAGGTTCACCGCCATGTTCGCCACAGATACCACATTTCAGATCCGGGCGGATAGCACGTCCCTTTTCTGTAGCCATACGCACCAACTGTCCCACTCCATTCTGATCGAGAACTTGGAACGGATCGACTTTCAGAATCTTCTTTTCCAAATAAACAGGCAGGAAGGAAGCGATATCGTCGCGAGAGTAACCGAAGGTCATCTGTGTCAAGTCGTTTGTACCGAACGAGAAGAACTCGGCAGAAGAAGCAATACGGTCGGCAGTCAATGCCGCACGCGGAATTTCGATCATCGTACCGACCTTGAAGTCGATGCTGTCTCCCATTTCTTCAAACAACTGTGCGGCAGCTTTACGGATCACTTTTTCTTGTTCCTTGAATTCGTATAAGATACCCGTCAGCGGAACCATGATTTCAGGTTTAGCTTCAATACCTTCCTTCTTCAGTTCAAGAGCGGCTCCCAAAATGGCACGTGTCTGCATTTCTGTGATTTCGGGATATGTATTACCCAAACGGCAACCCCGATGTCCTAACATCGGGTTATGTTCACATAATGATTCAACTCGTTTCTGGATCTCTTTTACCGATACGCCCATTGCTTCAGCCATTTCTTCCTGACCTTTCAGATCATGAGGAACGAATTCATGCAAAGGAGGATCGAGCAGACGCACGGTTACCGGACAACCTGCCATTGCCTTGAAAATACCTTTGAAGTCCTCCTTCTGGTAAGGCAGGATCTTTGCCAGTGCATTCTTACGCCCTTCCGCATCTTCCGCCAGGATCATTTCACGCATGGCTTTGATTTTTTCACCTTCGAAGAACATATGTTCCGTGCGGCACAAACCAATACCTACAGCACCGAAATTGCGTGCGATCGTAGCATCGTGCGGAGTATCGGCATTCGTGCGAACCTGTAACTTCGTATATTTATCTGCCAAAGTCATCAATTCGGCAAAATCACCGGACAGTTCGGCAGCCTTCGTCTCTACCTTTCCGACATAAACCGTACCGGTCGTACCGTTTATAGAAATATAGTCGCCTTCTTTCAGCTTAATACCATCGACTTCTACGGTCTTATTCTTATAATCGATTTCCAAAGCTCCGGCACCGGATACGCAGCATTTACCCATACCGCGTGCAACAACGGCAGCATGCGAAGTCATACCACCACGAGCAGTCAGAATACCTTCAGCAACAGCCATACCAGCCAGGTCCTCAGGGGATGTTTCGATACGGACCATTACGATCTTCTTTCCGTCAGCATGCCATTTTGCCGCATCATCGGCGAAGAACACGATCTGCCCTGTTGCCGCTCCCGGAGATGCCGGCAAGCCTTTCACCCAAACTTTCGCCTGTTTCTCGGCCACCTTGTCGAATACCGGGTGAAGCAGTTCATCCAGTTTATTCGGTTCGATACGTTTCAATGCTGTCTTCTCGTCAATCATACCTTGATGCAACAAGTCGATTGCGATTTTAACCATTGCAGCACCGGTACGTTTTCCGTTACGGGTTTGCAGGAACCACAGTTTTCCTTCCTGCACGGTGAATTCCATATCCTGCATATCATGATAATGGTTTTCCAGCTTTGTTTGCAGTTCGTCCAGTTGCCTATAGATTTCCGGCATGGCTTCTTCCATTGAAGGATATTTGGCGACGCGGTCTTCTTCTGAAATACCAGCACGTTCCGCCCAACGCTGCGAACCAATCTTCGTGATCTGTTGCGGTGTACGGATACCAGCCACCACGTCTTCGCCTTGTGCGTTGATCAAGTATTCACCATTGAAGAGGTCTTCTCCGTTACCGGCATCACGAGAGAAACATACACCGGTAGCGGAAGTATCGCCCATATTGCCGAACACCATAGCCTGTACGCTGACAGCCGTGCCCCATTCGGCAGGAATCCCTTCCATCTTACGATAGAGGATAGCGCGTTCGTTCATCCAGCTGTCAAACACAGCACAAATGGCGCCCCAAAGTTGTTCATAGGCGGAAGTCGGGAAATCCTTACCAGTCTGAGCCTTGACAGCCATTTTGAATTTAGCGACCAGTGCTTTCAGATCCTCCACATCCAGTTCATTGTCAAGCTTCACTCCTTTCGCTTCCTTGACTTCTTCGATAATTGCTTCAAATGGATCGATATCTTCCTTGTTGGTCGGTTTCATACCCAACACGACGTCTCCGTACATTTGTACGAAACGGCGATATGAATCCCATGCAAACCGAGGATTGTTCGTCTTACGGCTTAGTCCTTCCACCACTTCATCGTTCAAACCTAAATTCAGGATTGTGTCCATCATACCCGGCATAGATGCACGTGCACCGGAACGAACGGATACCAACAACGGATTGGCAACATCTCCAAACTTTGAATTCATCAACGTCTCAATATTGGCGATTGCCTTTTCAACGTCTGATTTCAACAATTCAACCACTTTGTCTTTTCCTAAATCATAATATTCGGAACATACTTCTGTGGTAATAGTAAAACCCGGAGGAACCGGAACACCAATCAGATTCATTTCGGCAAGGTTAGCACCTTTACCACCCAGCAGATTTCTCATATCTGCTTTACCTTCGGCTTTTCCATTTCCGAATGTGTAAACTCTTTTTCTTTCCATATTCGACAGTATTTAATTTTAGATTTTAGTTTTGCTATCTCCAGATTGCAATGCTGCAAATATATGCTATTTAAAGATCGCATTCGCATGTATGGTTAAATAATTTTAGATGTTTTACAACTATTTTTTACCATCCATATTCGGTAAATAACTACATTTGCGTGCGGGAATTTTTAAAGCCTAAAAGAAATGTCCTGTATTCCAAAAGTTTTTTATAAGACTTTCGGAATACAGGACATTTAGTATCAGAAATTTATCCAAGATCAATCACTTCTCAATTCGTATACGTGCATCTACGGCAAACAACCCCCGCTCAGTCGCAACAAGAGGATTGATGTCCATTTCCTTGATTTCGGATGCAAAACGGAGCAATGTGGACAGGCGGACTATGATATCCGCATACTGCTGTTCATCCACTCCCCGCTGGCCGCGTGTTCCCTTTATAATAGGATAACCGCGCAGGGAACGGATCATGGAATAAGTTTCGTCATACGACAGAGGTGATAGACCATAAGAGACGTCTTTCAGCACTTCGACAAAAATGCCTCCCAGACCGCAAAGCACGACATGACCGAACCGGTCTTCATACTTAGCTCCTAAGAACAACTCCTGCCCTTTCAACATCGGTTGTACCATAACGGCCGTCACATCAGGCAGACGCATCATCCGTTCATATTCGAATATCAGATGCTCCTCACTTCGGATATTCAAGGCAACGCCCCCCATATCGCTCTTATGTATAGGACCGACTACCTTGGCTACAACCGGGAACTTAACTCTCTTGGCGAAAGCGACCAGTTCGTCGCGGTCAGTCGACGTGAACTCTTCTACCAACGGTATCTGGGCCGCTTTCAGCAAAGTACGGACTTCTTCAGGATTCAAATAACCGCTGCCCGGCAACCGGTCGATAATACGGCGAACTTCGGGCACGTCAACACCATACAACTGTATATCCGTACTCATGGGCTTCGGCGTGTTGAGCACACGCGAGAGGGCTGTACCCAACGTCACTTCATCCGAAAAGTTCACATGACCTTTCTTCACGAAACTTTTCACTTCCGGACCCGCTGTTACGATGGATGGCAATACCGGAAAAATCGGCTTCTTGCACTCCTCCATTTTCTTATGAAGCACTTCATAAGTATCGTATAATTTTACCAAACCCGGACTGCCAAAGATAACCATCATCAGGTCAATATCTTCGAAACAGTTCTCACAGAAATCGATAGCGGTGGCCAAATGTTCGGGAGTACCTGTACCGATAATATCTATCGGATTGCCGACAGCAGCTCCCGGATATAGTTTGGATTTCAATTCTGCGGCAAGCGGACCGTCCAGCTTAGGAACGTTCAGCCGTCCCTTTTCCAGTGCATCCGCCAACATTACTGCCGGACCTCCGGCATGCGTGATAATCGCACAGTTTTTACCCTTCACTTCTTTCAAGGTAAAGATACTGGCAACGGTTGTTAATTCTTCACGGCTGAAACAACGCACAATACCCGCTTTGCGAAACAGGGCTTCCACCGCCGAGTCCGAGTTGGCAATCGCTCCTGTGTGGGAAGATGCGGCACGCTTACCGACATCCGTACTACCCGCTTTTATAGCTGCGATATGACAACCCTTGCGAATCAGGGAAGAAGCATGATACAAGAGCTTATCCGGATTTTTGATCTGCTCGATATAGAGCATCTTTATTTTGGAGTCAAGGACCGGGTCAAAGTTGCGATCCATATATTCGATCACTTCTTCCACTCCGATCTGCTTGGAGTTACCGACAGACCAAACCGAAGAAAAACGGAGTCCTTTTGTCAGAGCCGATTCAATAATGAAAAGTGCCGTACCGCCAGAACTGGAAATAAAATCGACCCCGTCTGCATGAAATTCGGGAATCGGCTGAGTAAAAACACCATGATAATGCATATTCATCAGACCGATGCAATTCGGACCGATCAATGAAGCACCGGCTTCGTTAATACTTTTCAGCATCTGTTCTTCCAGAATCGCCCCTTCATGCGTTTCCTCTCCGAAACCAGCCGAAATGACAATGAACGCCTTTACGTTTTTCTGTTTGGCAAGCACATCCACAGCTTCCGGACAGGCCGGACCGGGAATAGAAATGATTGCCAGTTCCGTCTCTGGGATATCATGCACTGAATGATAGGATTTCAGGCCCTGCACATCGTCTTCTTTAGCATTTACGACATATAGTTCGCCTTTATACTTCCCGTCTAGTAGATTGCGAACCAAACGGCCACCCGGTTTATGTACATTATTGGATCCTCCCACCACTACGATGCTCTGAGGATTAATTAATTCTCGGTTAATCATGACATTTTGATTAAATTGATTCAATGAACGGGAACAAATATAGTCTATTTCTCCGTTTATCCATCAAATCTGGGGTAAATTATTTACATTTTGCACACTCTTTCACCAACCAATCACACCAGGCATCCATTCCTGTGCCTTTTGTCGCAGACACTTCGAATAGTTGCAAGTGGTGGTTTACTTTCAAGGCATTATTCCGCAACGTCTCCACATCCGTATCCAGATAAGGCGCCAAATCGATTTTGTTGATCACACAGATATCTGCCTCCAAGAAGATATGAGGATATTTCAACGGCTTGTCATCCCCTTCGGTGGTACTGACGATAACGACTTTCTTCGCTTCTCCCAAATCGAACATGGCAGGACAAACGAGAGTGGCATCAGAATTCAACTGGCGTATCGTTTCTTCCAATAATGTCGTTTTGCCGGAACCTGGAGAACTCATCAGATTCAGACAAAAAATATATTTCGCCTCAAAATAGCCTCTGTTACGTTCAGCCAACAGATTATTGCGCTGGAGAATATCCTGTTCCAGCGTTATTACTTTCCCTTCACCGTGATGACGGTGGTGATGTTCATGTCCGTGCCAGTATTCATGGTCATGAAGGTGATCGTGATGATGATGCTCTCCGCATCCGCAAGTTCCACACATAAGCGTTTGTCTTTTTATTTTATAACAATTGATTTAATCCGAAGTTCCCGCCCTTTTGTTATATTTATCAAATAAGAACCACAATTAGGACAGGGAGAAAACAAATTCCCGATAGGAAAGACCGTTTCGCAATCGCAGCACTGCCCTTCTCCGTCTACATAGCGGCGGATTATCTTCGCTTTTTCAAGCAAAGTGCCTTTAACTGCACTTTCCATCGCAAACTCCAATGTTTGCAGCTATACTCCGGCAAGACACCCTATCTCAAGCTCCACTTCTTCTATCTGCGAAGAATGATGTTCGCGAGCCTGCTGTTCGGATAGCTGAACGATACTTTGAGCGATCGACAATTCATGCATAACTTTAACGATATAACTACTTCATTTAAAACATAGGTGTTTTGCAATCAAAACATATATGATTCGTTTTCAAAACATATATGTTTTGCATTCATACTATAACTGCCTCTTCCGGGAAGCCGCTATTGCCAGTTGCCCGACCGCCACACCTCCGTCATTACAGGGTATATGTCCCGGTACGAACAGCGGGATACCAGCTTCGGCAAACATGCGCTGCAACTGTTCCGTCAGACGTTTATTCTGAAAACAGCCACCTGAGATCACGACTTTGTCCGTTCCGGTCTGCATCCTGTACTGTTTCGCCATCTCTACCAAAAGCCATGCCAACGTATTATGAAAACGGGCGGATAACCAGGTTACCGGAACTCCGGCTGCCAGATCTTCCAATATTCCTTCCAATACGGGACGCATGGAGATAGACTCCTTTTCTATTAAAACAGAATAACGACTTTGATATTCATCGGAAGCCAGTTGTTCCAGCTTAACAGGTGCTTCCGCCTGATGCGTGGAGACATCGCAGACGCCCAGTAAAGATGAAACGGCATCGAATAACCGGCCCGCACTGGAAAGATAGTCAGGGTGCAGATCGCAGACCAAAAGGGATGGCCGGAAACGAAAAAGATGTTGAAAACGTTCAAGTGATTCCTTATAGAATCGAAAGGTCTCCCAATTCTTTAGGTCACCGATATACTGGCTTTGCAGAATCGTTTCTCCCTCCCCTAAAGCAAACGTATTTACCTTTTCGGCTCTGAAAGCCAAGATTCCTTCAACCGGAACGTCAGCAAAGAACGGTTCCGGCACATATCCTCGCGAACGACGTATCAAGCAGGACTGACCGCCACAGACCTGTAACACAGAGTCATCCACCCGGTTATGGTGGAGCAAGAGGGGTATTTTACCGGCCAATTGCTTTTCTGCCTCTTCGGGGGTAATGGTTATCGGACATTCGCTGATATTGCCACTCGTCATCACCAATGCGGGTGTATCCAACCGTTCAAACCAATCGGAATGGAGCGGCATATAAGGAAGCATACATCCTAATGTCTCCATTCCCGGATTGACGGACGAAGCCAACAGCCGGAGTTGCTTCAACAGAACGATCGGGCGACGCCAGGAAAGCAAAGCCTTTTCTTCCACCCCATTCGAGAAAACGTATCGGCGGATATTCTCTATATCCCGAAACAGTACGGCAAAAGGCATGCCATCCCGCTGCTTGATATCCCGTAGCCGGGAAACTGCCTTTTCACTCCTCGCATCACAAATCAGGTGATAGCCTCCTATCCCTTTCGCGGCAATCACTTCACCCTCACGAAGCAAACGGGATGAAAGGTTGAGCAGTTCCGAATAGTCTGTTACCTTTACCTTATTATATAAGGCGTAATAAGACGGACCGCAATGGTTACAGGCAACAGGCTCAGCATGAAAACGCCGGTCGCTGACCGTTATATATTCTTTTCGGCAGGACGGACACATCGAGAAAGCTGACATGGTTGTTCGGCTCCTATCATAAGGCAGATCACGGATGATAGAAAAACGAGGTCCGCAATGCGCACAGTTGACAAAAGGGTATTGCAAGCGCTGCGCTTGTGTCTTCCGGTCACGTAAGCATTCGGGACAGACGGCAATATCGGGAGCAACCTGCGTCACCTCGTCCGATTCCGACCGACTGGGAGTAATACGAAAACCCATATATGGATTCCTAACTTCTATCCTTTCCGAAACGGTTATCCTATGTATGGAAGCCACCTTCGGATGTTCGCGACGTATGCGTTCGATGAAGAGTTCCCGTTGCACGGGAGTAAGGGCCGTACGGATACAGACCCCATTATTCCGGTTGTCCACTTCTCCACAGATATTCATTTCACTGGCGATCCGATAGATAAACGGACGGAAACCGACACTTTGTACCAAACCTTGAATGGTCAGGACTGATATGACAACTTCCTCCTCTTTCATCTTCTTCATTTATGTTTTGACAAATGTAATCCCTTTCACAAGGATGCCTCATACCTTCTTCTCTCGGCAGACACGGAGGCGTATAAAAAGTGCTTTGACGATCTTGCGTCGAGCGTGGAAAAGAGACAGTGCATCGCTGGTGATATTATGCGAGGAACAAAACAAACGAAAGACTGCCCTTTCTTTGGAACGATTTGCACACCCGAGCATCCGATCGGTGCACCGATGGTTTCTTCGGAAGGGGTTTGTGCTGCTTACTATAGATATAAATAGATACAGAATATGATAACGACAAATTGTCCCATTCCTTTCTCCGATTCCGACTGTGTGTTATTGGCACACGGTGGCGGCGGACGAATGACGCACCAACTGATAAGCAGCATCTTCTATCCTGCTTTCCGCAAATCCTTGTTGGAACAAGATCATGGCGGATGCGTAATCGGCGTCGTTCCCAAAGGTGTCCACATTGCTCCCGATTCCCGATGCCGTGCGCGGCGCTTCAGAGATTTTAGGACTTGATCCGCTTCATATCGCCAACGAAGGACTGGTGCTGGTGATCTTACCGGATGAAAAGACGGAGCAGGCTCTTGCCGTCATGCAGAATTATCCGGAAGGAAAGAACGCAGCTGTTATCGGCTGTATTCAGGAAAAAGGCTATGCACTGGTTAAAATGAAAACGTTGTATGGCAATTACAGGATCGTCGATATGCTCAGTGATGAACAGTTGCCGAGGATATGATGACAAAGGCACCATTAAACAGTGCATACGCACCGCACTACTTACTAAGAAGAATCAACAAAATAGACTAATATAATAAAAAAAGAGCTGCCCCTTTTGATAAGGACAACTCTTTTTTGCTAATAATCTGCTGATTAACCCTTCTTCAATACCTTCGTCAGATCTTCCGGGGCTACATTGGCAGCAATAATAACCCCCTTGTCGTCAATCAGGAAGTTACAGAATCCCTTTTGCAGGTTATACTTCCCAAACAATTCTGACTTTCTGCCAAGTTCTTCATGAAATTGCTTTGTACCTTCCAATTTGTCGGCTTTTACCGTTTCAGTAAAAATGGATTCTTTCTCGTCTAAAGAGATCGAATACATTGCAATCTTGTCTGAACTCAACTTGTTGACTTCATTCCATAATTGAACGTTACGAGCCCGCGATTCAGCATCGTAAGTTGCCCAGAAATTCAGCAATGTGTAACGTCCTGAATGATTTTGAAAACTGAAATTGCTCTCGGTTCCTAAAGACTCTATTCTCGGAGCAAAGTCGCCAGGGTTAATGCCGACTGTCGGCTTTGCGTTTTTAGTTCCGGCAGACACAGCAAGCAATGCAACCGCAACAAAGAGAACATAAGCTCTTACTTTCATATCATCATTTTTATGTTAAACTTAATCGGAGCATCCTTTAATTGCCTTTTTCTCCGACTCCTGATTTTCAGGAAATAAACAAGGGCTTCACCTTCGCTAAAGGATCGCTTTCTTGTTTTTAACGGCTGCAAATATACAGGCAAAAGCCCTATTTAGCCAAATGATATAACACTTTTCAGCCGAAAAGCAAGGTTTTTTATATGTTTTATCGCATAAACAGATCAAAAATGATATGTTTTGCAACATATCATTAATCTTATTTCACATATACCTGTCTGTCGATAAACCAGAACTTATGGCAGTGGGACAATTTCATCGCTGGAACTTTAGATACCGACCGACACAGATATTGTCGAAAGTGACAAATAACTACAAAAAGAAAGCATTTGGTTCTGAAGCCAAGTGCTTTCTTTTTGTAGTTATTTACTTTGCTGACTGTCCCCATAGGGAGAAGGCATTGGCATCCCTTCCTTTATATATTCGTCATATACAACAGTCGGATGATCCTGCGGAGATGTGACATTATATTCTTCTTTGAAATTATCGCGACGGAAGTTCTTCAATTTCAAGTTCTCCGAACTATAAGTACGCAAGGTCTGCCTCTTATTCCCAGTTAATGAACTTTCCACTACTTCCGAATCCAAAATATTCATTTTGGGGGTAAGAGACGGCAAGAGCTTCTGTTCGAGTAAACCGCGATAGGCTCCGATGTATTCACACCAGACGGCATTTCCACGCGTAAAAATACGATAAGTATAATTGGACCATGCTGTCCGGATATGGATTTCATGTTGCCAGATTTCGATACAAGCTTCTGACTTATAGTTCGGATCCTTGATCGTTATCCGCTCCAGTCCATGCATTTTTTCAAGAATTTTCGTTTGCCACTTGTCTGAATGCATTATTTCTGCAATAATCTCAGGCAATTTTTCCTTAATTTCAAACTGAATTTTCATCTTCGTGTGCCTGCCAGTCAGGACTTCTTAAGGTTGCCAGGTTCTGTTATTAAACAATATCTCTAAATTAATAACAATTAATACACATGGTTTGTTTACACAAACAATCGTTTTTTGTACAGCCCATGCTATATTGCCATGATTACCGACAAATTCGGGGAAATAATAGATGTAGATCTACAGCAAGATGAAAGGCTGACCTTTTGGTTCCGTTTGCCCCTCTGAAATAAATCCGATTTTTTTTCTACATTTGCCCTCATTAATAGGATTAGTCAATGCTTAAATATATTGTTGTATTTGCGGGAGCCTCTTTACTTGCGATTTCTTTGCCAGCAAAGGCTCAGGAACAACGCGATATCGTTGCGCTCTCCTCTGAAGAAATAATGACTCCTTCAGATACCGTGCCTCGAAAGAAGACTGTCATCGTAGACGGAGTGGAATTGAACGAAAAGCAGTTGAAACGTTACTATCGTCAATTGCGTAAAGATTCCATCCGGGCCCACAAAAACATATGGTGGTCTGTACTGGGCGGTCCTTCATATACACCAGAAGCTTCGTTCGGTGTGGGTGGTGCCGTCCTTGCCAGCTTCCGAATGAATAAACAAGACACTATTTCCCAACGTTCTTTCCTGCCTGCCGGTTTGAACCTGTCTATAAATGGGACCATTGTTGTAGCTGGCGCTGGAACGTTTTTCTTCAATGAAAACCGTTTCCGTATCTATATGAATTATGGTTATCGGAACGAGCCTTCACACTATTACGGGAAAGGATTTGAAAAGGCGGAGAATCTCGAAAGGGGTGATTCCACTACTCGGTTTCATCGAAGCTATTTTCAATTGTACCCCCGATTCGTATGGGAAGTCCGCCCACATTTTTATTTAGGCGGCTTGTTTGACTTGAACTACACAAAGGTTTCGGATGTTAATCCGGTGATGGAGGAAGATCCCTATTTCCAACAGTTCAAAAGGAAATACTTCAACGTCGGTATCGGCGGACTTATCCAATATGACACTCGTGATGATGTGGCGACACCTACGCGCGGTATGTTGTTAGGAGCTAATTTCAAATTGTTCGGTAAATATTGGGGAGGCGCTTATAACTACGAGATCATCGAGCTTGAATACCGACAGTTTAAAAACGTATTTCGTCCACGCAGTACGCTTGCCTGGATTGCCAAAAGCCAGATCGGCTTAGGGGACATTCCTTTTACGGAACTCCCGACTTTCGGTTCTCCTTTCGACCTTCGTGGTTACTATATGGGCAAGTACCGGGACAAGTCGATGGCTTACGGAATCGTTGAATACCGTCATATGTTCGGCTCTCCGGCCAAATACAAAAGCGGGAATTTTTGGGCAAAATGCGGTTTTGTGGCATGGGTCGGAACCGGAACGATCGGGGAAACTCCTTTTGACTGGAATAAATGGAAACTAAATTTCGGAGCCGGCCTCCGCTTTCAGATGCAACCGGGAAAAAACTTCAGACTGGACGTAGGGAAAGAACCCGGGCAGCCGGGCATGCAGGTCTATATGAATATGACAGAGGCTTTCTAAGAAGGGAAATAAATCCAACTTTCTATAATTTAGGCATGGATTACACGGAAACCACCACGAAAAGAAAACAGTTGTCCGTGAAATCCGTGCCTGAAAAAACATAATATCAGAATGACATTCGCATCATGAACCGAACCCCTTTCGTCTGGATACCCGGATGGTCGCGATAGTTCAAACGCCATACGTAATCAAGGCGAAGGAACTTAAAGATGTTTTCAATGCCGATACTGGCTTCCATATAAGGAGCTTTGCCCAAGGTGTACGAACCGTTAGGGAAAAGATACAGCCCCTCTCCCCCATTCATCGGATTGTTCTTGTCGGTCAGATGTCCCCATAGGCCGCGGAAACAGAATACTTCTCTCCATTTCAACTTCTTGACAAGCGGCAGGCGGTTCAACAAGTTTCCGTTCATGTAATATGTCAAATCCCAGGAGGCATATTCGTCGCTGATGAACTCCATCGCATTCATGTTCGTATAAGATTCCGGCTGGATCGTATACGAAAGATTTGCATTCGGCAGGATCAACAAAGGATATGGAACCTTGTTCCATACTTTTCCCGCTTTCGTGATAAGATCGACATAACCGAAAGCCGAGAACCAGAAACGCTTCTGAATACCGATATCCGTACGGTGATAATCGTACGATGAACCCAGCAAATCTTTCTTTGCCATTACATGGCTGAAATTGAAGATCAGCGCATCGAAAGTAATCGGATAGCGAAGGTTACGTGTCTGGTAGAACTTTTCATCCTTGGCATAACGGAATTTCAACTCCAGTTCCGTCATATCATAGCTCTTGACCGGGCTAATGGCTCCATCCGGTCCGATCCGGTCAAACACCGCATATTCGGTTGCATATTCGCGACGGTTACGGATGACAGCCCCATAAGCCAGACCATTATAATGTTCGTGGTAGTAGGTCAGTTCAGCTTGCCGCAGATAAGTGGCCCGCGTATCTTTCTGGCGTTTCCAGGCCAAGAACATATTATCCTTGCTGGCATACATGTATTGCTGTCCCAACTGGTTGATATCGTACATATATTCCAGGCGGATCGAGTTCAGCGGAAATTCCTTACGGTATTCTTTACGATCATTGAACGAATACTCGACAAGAGCATCATATTTCAGCTTTTCATCTTTTGTTCCATACGCCATATATCCGTCAAAAAACAGGTTCCTGCTAAATGCCGTCGTTGTTGTTCCTCCCACACGGAAACGGGCTCCTTCGATTGCATTGCCACTGATTGCCGTGTTCATGGGCCCGAACTCAAATTTACTTTTCAGCGGGTCCTTATTCGTCGGGATATAGCCGGACACGAGGACTGAAACTACTTTCTCCGTTATATAAAAGATCGGAACAGAACGGAATTTAGCCATCAGCTTTTCGACCGAGTTCGGATTCTTCTTTATTGCCTCCTCCGGACGGTTACTTGTCCAAAAATCCTCCGATTGCTGATAAGCGTCTTTTAGCGTAATGACGGGTGCACTCTCCTTAAACACAAGCGCCCGTTCGGCATCGGGTTCATCAAAAGAATGGTTGCTGTAGATATTCAATCGCCGCGCATACATACCTTTCGATTTCTCGCTCAATTTGAAGTTGACGTTGATGTCGTCCTTCGTAATGATCCGGGTACTGTCGGGCGTGCGTTCGAATGTCTGTTCGATCGTCATTCCGGAAACGAAGTTCAGGTTGATGTCTTTGGGGACATTCAAAATTGCCTTCTGTACAAAGAACGTAGAATCAAGTGTAACAAACAGATGGCCGGTGAAACCAAATGTTTCCGAGTTGAAAGGAACAAACCCCAAATCCACACATTTCTGTCCGTTCACATTTAACGTATCGAGCAGATAATATTTGTAATAATTCGGTCCGATAGTAGACAGCGGACTGACAAATCTCTGTAAAAACAGAGGAATATCATTCTTGAAAATATCGACTTCCCGGAAAACCTCATTCAAAAACTGCTGGATACCATCACGCGAGAATATCTCATCCACACCTGATGACTTGTTTCCTTTCACAATACGCTTTTCCGACTTCGGCTCTTTACGGTAATAGACAGATTCCACCTTTTCCTTTTCCGACACCGGAAGAATAGTCGTACCGACATCAAGCGTATCGACAAAATCGATCAGAAAATCGAATTTGCCCGGTTTTCCGTTCTTTTTGGGTTTGGGATGATAGTCATTCATCGCAAAGACCATCTTCTCATATTGATCGTATTGGAAATAATCGTGGTTACGCGGATCATTGCTTTCCCGTGAAGCAATCACTTGCTTTACAAACTTAACGGCCGGATTCTCTTTCTTGCTGTATTTCTCCTTCTTGGGCTTTACGACGACCTCATTCAACGTGATCCCGTTCGGAGCCAATTTTATTTTCAGATTATTCGTTTTACCCGGAATGACCTTCACTTCTTTCGTGTCATACCCTAAATAAGATACCTCCAAATTCTTGACATCGGTCAAAGCGGAGAATGAAAAGTTGCCATCCCCGTCAGTCGCTGTTCCAATTGTCGTCCCTTTAAAGATAAGAGAAACATAAGGTAATCTTTCTCCTGTAATTGAATCGGTTACAACTCCCTTTATAATAGTATTCTGTCCGTTTGCTATCCATACCGTAAACAAGGATGCCAGCAAAAAAACAATCTTCTTCCCCATCACGATTTTTTATCCTTTTATTTTTACTTTATTCCCAAGAAACTGTTTTTATTTTTTACCTCATGATTCGAGATAGCTTTTTGGAACATATTCGTCACCCTAATGAGAAAGATAGCGGGCTATCTAGCGAAGGAGCGGGACGGATATGACCAAAAGAAACTCAAAGCATAGACAAAACCAACAGCAAAATAAGCTGTTTGTAAAAAATCAAAACAGTTTCTAAATAAACCGCTGCAAAAGTATAACAGATTCTTTTTACAGAGTGTTCCAAAACACGCACATTATATTCCAATTACAAAAAATCTTCCTACCTTTGTCTCCCGAAAGGGGTGCCATACTGTTAACGGGCTGAGATTATACCCTCATGAACCTGATGCGGGTAATGCCGCCGTAGGAAAGAACAGATTAGGCTTTTTCCCTCCTTTTGTATATAGAAATGAAAATAAACACGACGTTTCGCTATCCGGTGGCACTTACTATTGCCGGTTCAGACAGTAGTGGTGGTGCCGGAATACAAGCGGATCTGAAAACATTTTCGGCTTTAGGGGTCTTCGGAACCTCTGCCATCACATCGATCACAGCCCAAAACACACAGGGAGTAAGAGGCATACACGCAGTTTCTCCAGAAATCGTCGAAGGGCAAATTCATGCCGTATTCGAAGACTTAACCGTCGATGCCGTTAAGATCGGGATGTTGCATAACTGGGAAGCAGCCCGGATCGTTGCCTGCTCAATCGATCATTTCTGCCCGTCGAAAATCATTCTCGACCCAGTTATGATTTCGACAAGCGGCAGCAAGCTGATAGAAGATGAAACCATCGAAGTCATCGTGAAAGAACTTTTCCACCGCGTCACACTGATCACCCCAAATATTGACGAAGCAGCCTTTCTCTCCGGTATGCAGATACGCAACGAGGAAGAAATGGAAATGGCCGCACAAAAGCTGTTGGTCTCGGGATGCCGTGCCGTATTGATGAAAGGCGGCCACTTGGAAGGTAAAGAAATGGCCGATATTTTGTTTACACACGATGAAGCTCCGCTCCGACTGGCTGTGCCGACCATTCAGACTCAAAATACACACGGTACAGGTTGCACACTCTCGTCCGCCATCGCCGCCTATATGGCTTTAGGAAAAGAACTGCCAGACGCTGTACGTGCGGCAAAAGATTACATAACGGCAGCCCTTCATGCCGGGGCCAATGTTGAGACTGGACATGGACACGGACCTCTCAATCATTTTTTCGATCCGGTTCCCCTCATAAAAATAGAAGTATGAAAAAGCTGATCGTTATTACTTCGCCCTATTTTTTCAAGGGAGAGGATTCCATCCTTTCACATCTGTTTGATGAAGGGATGCAACATCTTCACCTGCGTAAACCGGATAGCGAAGCAAATGAATTGCGCAAGTTGCTGGATCGGATTCCGGATATCTACTATCCGAAAGTCGTGCTTCATGACTGTTTCAACCTGGCAATAGAATATGGCCTAGGCGGCATACACCTGAACAGACGCAACAACCAGTCGCCAGACGGTTTTACAGGCACAATCAGCTGTTCATGCCATTCGATCGAGGAACTCGAACAGTTCGGGAAACTCGACTATCTGTTTCTTAGCCCGATTTTTCAAAGCATATCCAAAGAAGGTTATGGGAACGGTTTCAAGCCGGAAACACTCAGACAGGCTTCCAATGCCGGGATCATCAATGATAAAGTCATAGCCTTAGGAGGCATAGACCTGACGACCCTTCCCCTTCTACGCCCTTTCTGCTTCGGGGGAGCTGCCGTGTTGGGAGCAGTTTGGGGAGACTCCCCTTCGGCAGATAAAGAGGATTCTATTATCACACAATATAAAAAGCTACAAGCATGGAATTAGACGATTTTTTATATACAAGTGCAGGTAGAGGAAGGTATGCCTGTTTTACCGGTACTAATCGGTTGATGTTCATCACACACCGTACGAATAAATACACAGAACTGGATGAGGTCAAGATGGTGACCAAAGGCGGTTGTACTTGGGTACAGCTCCGCATGAAAGAGAATTTGAACCTGGAAGTTGCCAAAGCAATCGCCCATTTTACCCTGTTTGACTGCGATACGGATTGCGCCTGCTGTCTGGACGACGATCTGGAAATGGCTTTCAAAGCCGGTATTCACTGTGTCCATTTAGGTAAAAACGACATACCGGTCTCCGAAGCCTGGCACCGTATCATCGAAAAAGGGAAAGAGGATCTTTTCCTGGTGGGGGCAACAGCCAACACGTTCGAAGATATCCTGAAAGCAGATCGGGAAGGAGCTTCTTACATAGGCTTGGGCCCCTACCGCTACACCGATACCAAAAAGAACCTGAGTCCGGTGTTGGGATTGGAAGGGTATCGAAAAATCATGGAACAATGCAGAGAAGCTGGCCTTGAAATTCCTATCTTTGCCATCGGAGGGATCGAGTTTGAAGATATTGCACCATTGATGGAAACAGGTATAGAAGGCATCGCCGTTTCCGGAGCGATCATCAATGCTGAAGATCCGGTCGAAGAGACACGCCGTTTCATCCGGGAGATCAACAAACATAAACCGGACCCTTGCAGGGACGATTCTGAAATATAAAAAGAATAAAATAATACAGCTATGGCAAATAAAAACAGAATACGCATCACGTATCCTTCATCGGAAAAGATCTACATACCCGGCAAGATACATAAGATAAATGTGGGTATGCGAAAGATCAAAATACTGGATACCGTCACACGCGATGAGAACGGAGAGTTGGTCCACAAAAAAAACAATCCCGTCATCGTGTATGATACCAGTGGACCTTATTCGGACCCGAAAATCCCGGTCAATACGCAAAACGGCATTCCCCGTATCCGCGAATCCTGGTATGCAGGACGCAAAGACTTGATCCGCCTGGAAGAACTGACTTCCGATTATGGCCGGCAGCGCCTCGCTGATTCCTCACTGGATCACATCCGTTTTCCAAAACATCATCTACCCTATCGTGCCAAAGCGGGGAAAAACATCACCCAACTGTATTATGCGAAACGGCGCATCATCACTCCGGAAATGGAATATGTCGCCATCCGCGAAAACCAGCAGATCGAGGCGTTAGGATTGAAATCATATATCACTCCCGAATTTGTCCGCAAAGAAATTGCCGCCGGGCGTGCCATCATCCCAGCAAACATCAACCACCCCGAAGCAGAACCGATGATTATCGGCCGGAAATTCTTAGTGAAGATCAACACCAATATCGGCAACTCCGCCCTTTCGTCCGGTATAGATGAAGAGATCGAAAAGGCCGTATGGAGCTGCAAATGGGGAGGCGACACCTTGATGGATCTTTCGACAGGAGACAATATCCATGAAACCCGCGAATGGATCATCCGTAACTGTCCGGTTCCGATGGGAACAGTCCCTATCTACCAGGCTTTGGAAAAGGTGAACGGAAAGATAGAAGACTTGAGTTGGAAAATCTATCGCGACACACTGATCGAACAAGCTGAACAGGGAGTCGACTATTTCACCATCCATGCCGGTTTGCTTAAAAAGCATATCGAACTGACACAAACGCGCTTGACAGGTATCGTCTCACGCGGAGGCTCAATCATGGCTAAGTGGATGCAAATCCATAATGAAGAGAATTTCTTGTATACACATTTCGCCGAAATATGCGAGATATTGAAAATGTACGATATCGCCGTTTCGATCGGCGACGGGCTTCGCCCGGGCTCCATCTACGATGCGAACGATGCCGCCCAATTTGCCGAACTACATACGATGGGGGAGTTAACCCAGGTTGCCTGGGACCAGTTTGTACAGGTCATCATCGAAGGTCCGGGCCATGTCCCGATGAATAAGATCCAAGAGAACATGAAAGAACAGCAATATGCTTGCCATAATGCCCCGTTCTACACGTTAGGCCCGCTAACAACAGATATCGCCCCAGGTTACGACCATATCACATCGGCTATCGGAGCCGCCCAGATTGCCTGGCACGGCACAGCAATGATCTGTTACGTCACTCCGAAAGAACATCTCGGTTTACCGGATAAGGAAGATGTCCGCACGGGTGTCGTCACCTATAAGATCGCCGCCCACGCCGCCGACCTGGCAAAGGGACATCCCGGAGCACAAGTCCGTGACAATGCTCTGAGCAAAGCCCGCTTCGAATTCCGCTGGAAAGACCAGTTCAACCTGTCTTTCGATCCGGAACGCGCCCTTCAATATTACAAGGACAGTGCCGTGACGGACGGTGAATATTGCACGATGTGCGGCCCCAACTTCTGTGCCATGCGGCTGAGCAAGGATTTACATAAAGAAAACTGCGATATATAAAGATCACTCATCTTGTGCAGTGACAAGGATATATACACAATGTGCCTTATATCCTTGCCGCTGTACAAGTTTTCTTTTAGGTTTCTTCGCGCAACGAAAATTCACGCTGTCCACCCTCACTTTATACATCTCCTCTCCTTTCTCGCTTACGCCGTCTTTAAAAGTCTTCAATGCAGGTGAAAAGATATGTAATTTGTATCATGAAACTGAATAAAAGAGAGAACAATGATACAAATGAATAATTCAGGACTTACGACCATCGACCAATTCAATAAATTAACAGGACATGAAATGCTGCATTCTTTGATCTGCATGATCCGGAACAGAAGCTGGGCAGTATCGAATAGGAATGGCTGAATAAATCAAGCATTGTTAACTTAATGATCTGTAACTATTTGGCGTTATCCCCGTCATCTTCTTGAAAAGAAAACTGAAATACTGTATCGAAGGAAATCCGAGTTCATGAACGATTTGAGAAAGGGATTCTCCTGAGGAACGTAGCTTCTCCTTTGCCATTTCGATACGTTTCAATTGAAGATGGCAGCTGTGCGTGTGTCCGAGTTGCAATTCGAGCAGATCATTGAAATAGGCTTCCGACAAATGAAGTTGTCCGGCACAATAGGCAGAAGTAAGCGGTTTCTGTGCAAGTTTTCCATCTCCAATATATTGTTTGACAAGTTTTTCGTATTGCCGTATCAGCAGTTCATTGTTCAATTCACGGACAATGAACTGCCGTTCATAAAAACGAGTGGTATAATCCAACAGACGGGTAATATGCCGTATCAAGATAGTCCGTTTGTAGGAATCTGCACCATGATGAAATTCCCTACGAATATCGTCAACACATGAAGAGAGTATCCGTTTTTCTTTTAGGGATACATGCAACGCTTCCTTGAGTGCATACGAAAAGAACGTGTATTCTTCAATAGTCTTTTCAAGCATTTTTCCCTTGAACAGATCAGGGTGAAACGCAACCATCCATAGGCAAGGTGCGGGAATTTCCACACAGACGGTATCCGGACGATAACTGATGAGTGTTCCGTCGCAGTAGTCGCAATACACCCGACCACACTTTGTTCCGAATTCAGCAAGAAAATCCGTTAATATCAGACAATAGTATCCCGATTGACATAAGAACGAAAGAATTGCATGAGGGTTAGCTGTGTCGTCGATATAAAGCCCAGGAAATTGCAGTTCGTTCATAGTTTACTATATAAAGACTAGTTTTGAGAACGAAATTCATTGGGAGTATAACCTGTCACCCGTTTGAACATCCGGCTCAGGTGCTGCGGATATTGGAATCCCAGCCCGTAAGCAATTTCACTTGTTGTTTTATCTGTGCCAAGTAAGGCTTCTTTAGCCCGTTCGATCAGTTTATTTTGAATATATTCCGAGGCAGTCTGCCCTGTCTGTTTACGGATCATGTCTCCGAAATAATTCGCAGACAGAAACACCTTATCGGCAAAATACTTGACGGTCGGCAACCCCTCCCGTAAGGGACCATCGCTGTCGAAATAATCGTCTAATAGTCGTTCAAAACGGACGATAATATCTTTGTTTACCTGTTCTCGTGTCGTGAACTGCCTTTCATAGAAACGCATACAATAGTCGAGCAACAGTCCGATATTGGCACAAATCAACCGGCGGCTGTGTTTGTCGATACTATGCTTCAATTCCGTCTCTATTTTATGTAGGCAGTCCATTACAATCTCACGCTCATCCTCCGAAAGATGCAACGCCTCGCGGGTTTCATAAGAGAAGAATGAGTAGTTCTTAATTTCTTGACCGAGAGCAGTTCCTCGAATCAGGTCGGGATGAAACAGAATGCCGTGAGCATTCGGCTGGATATTTTTCAGCATCTCGGTTTCCGCAACTTGACCAGGGGCGAAACCGACTATCGTACCGTCCTGATAGTCGTAACTCTGACGTCCATACGTGATATTCCCGCAGTAGGTATCTTTCAGATAAAGAGCGTACACGCCGTAGTTGACCTTGAAATGTTCCGGCCACCGCGTCGCCTTCGACAAATCGACTACACTTACTAACGGATGCCGTGTTTCGAGTCCGAACAGTTTGTTGTATTTATCTACCTCATTGAGTTTTATAACTTCTTCCATAAGCTTTTCTTTTATTTCTTTTGAGCAAAAGTAATTCATTTGAATTGAATTACATACAGCGTTATTACTGAATCGAGGATTCGGGTATAAATATCCGTAAATCGTATACAAGTCGGCTTATTCGACCGCGATAAATTTGCAATCAGAAAAAACAATGAAAAAACAAAAGATGATGGATCGCAGAAATTTCTTAAGGACGGCATCGAGTTTTACATTGCTCACAGTCGGAGCAACAACAGATGCTTCCCGTACTACAGGAGAGAGCATCGGCAAATATTTGAATCTGGATAAGCTGCCAGGTATGTGTGCCAAAGAGCCAATGACGGCCGATGGTATCATAAGGCTGTCGAAAATAGAGGTTTATCCGCAGTATCTCGACAAGTACATAAACTATGCGACCGAAGTGGGCGAAATATCCCTGCGTAGCGAGCCGGGCGTATTGACAATGTATGCGATTGGTGAAAAGGAGAATCCCTGCAATATAACGATTCTTGAAACGTATGCGAGTCATGCGGCTTATGAAAAACATATCGCATCGGAACACTTTCAGAGGTACAAGCTGGAGACGCTGCACATGGTCAAGTCGTTAATATTGTCTGACCAGACGCCGCTCAATCCGGCTAATAAACTCAATAATTTCATACAATAAAACAACTATGAACAAGATCTTTTTAATTTCAGTATTCAGCATTTTAACACTCAATGTTATGGCACAGGAAAAAATAGTACAGACAGCAGGACGCACCCAACTCGTTGAGTTCGCACCCAAATTTGCGGAACTCAACGACGATGTTCTTTTCGGCGAAGTGTGGAGCCGCACTAATAAATTGGGCCTGCGTGACCGCAGTTTAGTAACGGTTACCTCGCACCCGTTTCGAGCGAACAGGTGCCGATAGCAAACGTAACTTTTGAGCCTCGCAGCCGTAATAACTGGCATATCCATAAAGCGACAAAAGGGGGTGGACAGATGCTTATCGGTGTAGCCGGACGAGGTTGGTATCAGGAAGAAGGCAAGCCGGCGATAGAGATTCTACCCGGTACGATCATCCATATCCCGGCTAACGTGAAGCATTGGCACGGAGCGGCAGCCGACAGTTGGTTTGCACATCTGGCTTTCGAGGTTCCGGGAGAAAAGACATCCAACGAATGGCTCGAACCAGTCACGGACGAAGAGTATGACAAACTCGAACAAAATAAGGAAACTCGCCGGTAAACGAATCGCTCTGTCCGCCACAAGCGGCAGTAGCGGAATCTCGACTTCAGTCAGCGAAGCCCGCATGACAGCGGTGGCTGCTCACTGCGAAACGAGATTAGGGCATGGCCGACAAAACATAATTTATATAACAATTAAAGAACGGAATATATGGAAGTAATATCAAGCACAGAATTCGGCGGAGAAAGACCTTTGTTCGAATCACATAATCTCAGATTGGAGAACGTCGTCATCCGTGCCGGGGAGTCGGCCATCAAGGAATGCAGCAACATCGAAGCCATTGATTGCCGGTTCGAAGGAAACTACCCTTTCTGGCACGTGCATGGTTTCGTTATTGACCGTTGCTTTTTCGATATAGGCGGACGTTCGGCACTATGGTACTCCGACCATCTGAAAATGACCGATACACGTATCGACGCCCCCAAAATGTTCCGCGAGATGCACGACATCGAAATCGAGAACGTAGAGATGAACGATGCTGATGAAGTGTTCTGGCGTTGCCAGAATCTGAACATCAAAAATCTGAAACTGCATGGAGGAACTTATCCGTTTATGTTCAGCAGCAACATCCGTATAGACGGATTGGAAAGCGACAGCAAATACGTTTTCCAGTATGTGAAGAATGTGGAGTTGCGCAATGCCAAAATCACTACGAAGGATGCCTTCTGGGAGGTGGAGAATGTGACGATCTACGATTCCGAACTCAACGGTGAATATCTGGGCTGGCATTCGCGCAATCTTCGGTTGGTGAACTGTCACATTACCGGCGAACAGCCGCTCTGCTATGCCCACGACCTCGTGTTGGAGAATTGCACCTTCGGCCCAGATTGTGACCGGGCTTTCGAGTACAGTTCGGTGCAGGCAACCATCAAAGGTGCAATAGGCGGAGTGAAGAATCCGCAGACAGGCTGTATTACCGCCGAGAGCTATGGGGAGATCATCCTCGATGAAAATATAAAGGCTCCTGCCGATTGTGAATTGAGGCTTTGGGAAGAGAAAAGAGAAAGACCGATTACTTGTTGTCGCTTATCCGCGAAGGGAAGAGTATGACGCTGAAGCAGCAGCCACAACAGGATTTTCCGTGCAGGTAGCACACCGGATCGGAGCCGAGGATTTCGCGGGAGCCAGAAAGATACTGCGCCAGTCGGTTACAGCCACGCTTATTTTCAGTTCCCTGCTGGCGGTGACCGGTATTACCATCAGTGATATGCTTCCCAGTTGGCTGGTCGGGGATGCTGATTATGGGTGTCATGGGAGCTTTGATATATTGGATATCGAGCTTTGCTTCCGGGGAACGATTTTTCTTGTCAGGCTTTGGGGTAGTAACTGGATTTATAAATTACGAATAAAAAGATAAATTATGAAATACGATTTCGATACAATCATCCCGCGGCGCGGGACGAATTCTTACAAATGGGATACTCCCGAAGAGGAGAATGTATTGCCTATGTGGGTGGCGGATATGGATTTCCGTACAGTACCAGCTATTGTTGAAGCCTTGCAAAAGCGGATAGCGCATGGTATTTTCGGCTATACCAAAGTACCCAAAGCCTACTACGACGCGGTTATCCGGTGGTTCGATGACCGGCATCGCTGGCAGATAGATCCCCGGTGGATTATCTATACGAACGGTGTCGTGCCAGCTCTGTCCGCTATTATCAAAGCTTTGGCTGCACCGAGTGACAAGATAATCGTCCAGACTCCGGCATACAACTGTTTCTATTCGTCGATTCGCAATAGCGGATGCGAACTGTCGGCCAACTACCTCGTTTATCGGAACGGCCGCTACACGATTGACTTCGACGACCTCGAAACAAAGGCGGCCGATCCGAAGGCGAAAATCCTGCTGTTGTGCAATCCTCACAATCCGGTCGGACGGGTCTGGACGCCGGAGGAACTGTGGCGCATCGGTGACATCTGCCTGCATAACGGGGTGTTCGTTGTGGCAGACGAGATTCATTGTGAGCTGGTCTATGAAGGGCATGACTACACGCCTTTCGCCTCCCTGTCCGAACGTTTCCGCCAAAACTCCGTAACCTGCGTTTCGCCGAGTAAGGCATTCAACCTTGCCGGATTGCAAATCGCCAACATCATCGCTGCCGATGAAGGGGTACGCCGCCGTATCGACCGCGCCATCAACATCAACGAAGTGTGCGACGTTAATCCGTTCGGCGTTATCGCCACGATAGCCGCTTACAATGAAGGCGGTGCATGGCTCGATGCTTTGCGGAAATACTTGTGGGAGAATTACGAATATCTTTACCGTTTTTTCGAGCAACGGCTACCGCAATATCCTGTGTTGCCACTCGAAGGAACCTATCTGGTCTGGATAGATTGCCGAGCATCGAGTATCGGCTCGGATGCCACGACCCTGCGCTTGCAAGAGGAACAGAAGCTGATGGTCAATTCTGGTACACTGTACGGTCCTGGTGGAGAGGGGTTCATTCGTCTGAATATAGCCTGTCCCCGGACGTTGCTTGCCGACGGTCTGGAACGGATAGCCCATGTGTTGGTACAAAATTTCTAAGAGAATTTTGCCAAACGCTCAATTGGCAACAACCTCCTGCAAATCTCATTATCGATGACAACACGAAGATAGGGCTTCGCAACAGGTTGGAATACGGTTTGGGGAATATCGGCGAATATCGGTGAAGATAGGTGCAGAAACAGGTAGAATATAAACGCCATTATATTTTGAATATCAGTAATTATTGCTTATCTTTACAGGACAATAAAACGATGGTGGTTATGATGATGGATGAATTCGAAGTCAGGAGTTACGGGTGGCAAGAATTGGCGGTCCTTTACGGTCCGGATTTGATGCCGGCATCGGCAGGGAAACGGTTGTCCCAATGGGTGGGGGTAAACCCGGAGCTAAAGACAGAGCTACAGGGTAACGGTTGGAGGAAAGGGAAAAAGATGTTGACTCCCCTGCAGGTGAGGACGATCGTGCAATATCTGGGTGAGCCTTGAAACAAGGGACTTCTGTGTGCGAAATAAGGGACTTTGACGTGTCAAACCACGAAGTTCGGGAGGTGAAAGACCGGACTTCCGGATGCGAAAGAAGGGATTTTTTTCGTTCCTATCGTGTCTTTGCCGGTTTAAAGGGGTACAAGGAAATGAGCTTATATATATATTAATATATTTATTTTAAGATGTAGGATTGAACCACAATGAACGGAAAACCTCTATAAGCCACTCATAATTAATGGTTTATATTGAGCCATTGACTGCACCGTTTTTATTTGATGTGAAATGTCGGATTTAGAGCCTGTTTCTATTTTCCTCAATAACAATCTTATAGCAGCCAGTTTAACCGTTCCATCTGCCGAATCAAACGCTAATTCATAGCTTCGGTAGAGCCTTCTATTCTACTTGAATGACATATCCGAACTTCTAGCCGATTTATTCAACAATTGTCAAGCGTGCAAACTTCAAAAGCAATTGTTTTTGACCGAAATGAGCAAATGAAACGGTTGCTTTCGCATTACCCCCTTCTCCTTCAATGGCAGTTACCTCACCTTCTCCGAAACGATCGTGCCGAACTTTAGCCCCGACATGCAAACCTGACAGAGCCGGCGCAGAAGACGAAGACGGGGCCGAAGACAAAGAAGCCGTTTCCATCCGTGTCAGACGAGCCTGCCGTCCGACTGCCTGAGCGACCGGAGAGACATAGGCCTCTCCTTCCATTGCCTTCGGTTGCTGGAAAACCGAGGAACGACGAGTAGCCAATAAACCGTTGGTAGTAACGGCATCTGCCGACGTATAAATATATTTGGGATCGATATCTTTCAAGAAACGACTGGGCGAACACATCGTACTCTGGCCATTGCGATAACGGCTTCTGGCGTGTGTCAATACACAATTTTCTTCCGCACGAGTAATGGCGACGTAGAAGAGGCGGCGTTCTTCCTCCACCGCTCTCGGATTGTCTTTCGACATGGCGGAGGGAAACAGGTCCTCTTCCAGCCCGACAACGAAAACATTCCGGAACTCCAGGCCTTTGGCGGCGTGCACCGTCATCATCGTCACCTTGTTTGCCTGTTCTTCCTTATCATTATCCTGATCTGTCAACAGCGAGACTTCAGACAGAAAGTCAGCAAGCGAGACATGCTCCGTTCCTTCCTCGCGGCGTATCTCGCAAAACTCGGCAATACCTTTCAACAACTCCTGCAAGTTTTCCTGCTTGCTGATTCCTTCCACCGAGCGATCCTGAAACAAGGTACTGACAATGCCGCTCTCCTTCACTACTGCAGCGGCGATTTCCTCGGCAGAGAGCTTAACATTCCGTTCGATAAAACCGGAAATAAGCTCCCGGAAATCGCTTAACTTCTTTGCCGTACCGTTATTGACCGGCAGAGCGTACCCGATCGGATCGTTCAACACGGTCCACAAACTGACATTATGATCTGTAGCGGCAACGACCAATTTATTGAGAGTCGTATCGCCTATCCCACGAGCCGGATAGTTTATCACACGTTTGAAAGCCTCTTCATCATGCGGGTTGACAATCAGACGAAGATACGAAATGACATCCTTCACTTCCTTACGCTGATAGAAAGACAAGCCTCCGTATATCTTATAAGGAATTCCCTTTTTACGCAAGGCCTCTTCCAAGATGCGTGACTGTGCATTTGTCCGATACAGGATGGCAAAATCAGCATAATCGTAATTCTGCATCCTCATATCGTTAATCTTACCAGCAACGGCATATCCCTCTTCATAATCGGAATAGGACGAACAAATGGAGACCTTGCTACCCTCCTCCTTTTCTGAATAAACGGTTTTTGGGATCTGCTTCGTATTCTTATGTATCAAACTGTTCGCCGCATTTACGATATTCTGCGTCGAACGATAATTTCGTTCCAGTTTGAAAATACGGCAACCCGGATACTGGTTCTTGAATTGCAGGATATTATCGATATTGGCTCCCCGGAAAGAATAGATACTTTGCGCATCATCTCCGACCACGCAGATACGTCGGTGTACTTCGCACAAGCGCTGTACAATCAGATGCTGGGCAAAATTCGTATCCTGATACTCGTCCACCAGCACAAACTGAAAAAAGCTCCTGTACTTCTCCAATACGTCCGGATGATCGCGGAAGAGTATATTCGTTTGCAACAGCAAATCGTCGAAATCCATCGCCCCCGCTTGCTGGCAACGATTCTGATACCGCTTATATATTTCACGCAGCAAAGGAACTTTAGAATCTATATCATGTTGCACCAGCTCCTTGTTCTGTTCGTATGCCTTATAGGTAATAAGTGCATTTTTTGCATTCGAGATACGGCCCTGTACCATTCCCGGCCGATACACCTTGTCGTCGAGCTGCATCTCCTTCATGATGGAACGGAGTAGACTTTTGGAATCTGTCGCATCGTAAATGGTAAAATTAGATGGATAGCCGATGCACTCCGCCTCGGAACGGAGAATACGGGAAAAAACGGAATGGAACGTCCCCATCCACAACCGCCGTACCATCCGTTCGTCTGTCAGGGAGGCGATACGATCTTTCATCTCGCGTGCCGCCTTATTCGTAAAAGTCAGTGCCAAAATGCTTTGGGGAGGCAGTCCCTGCCTTAAAAGATAGGCTATCTTGTAGGTCAGCACGCGTGTCTTTCCCGATCCGGCTCCGGCTACCACAAGCGAAGGCCCGTCTGTATAGACAACTGCTTCGCGCTGACTTTCATTCAATTGTTTCAGATATTCTTCCACGTATCTTGTATTTTTAGGGATACAAAGGTACGAATTTTTATTTACTGTCCCGCCTCAGGTCACTGTTCTCGATGCTATGTGTGCCACTATCCGTACTCATTCTTCGGATTACCAAGTGTGTAAAAATGCCCCCGTTCACTGATTGTACGGCCTATAAGGCGAATGCATCACATTCAATGTCTTCGGCAGCCACACCCGGTAACGCTGCGTCTTGTCCCAGGTATTTCCGGCAGAAGCAAAATCGCAGAAATGAATCTGTTTCGGAGCCCGGTTGCTTTCCAAGTCCGTACCCAACACCATCGGGGCGGTAAAGGCCAACCAGGCAAAACCAGGAGCCTTTACAGGCGTCAACTCCACATACCCGTCTTTACTAACAACAACAGACGCCTCATCGACAAAGCCATCCCCGAAACGGCTGTCGCGAGCCAAGACGACCGGACCGCGCACGATGGCCTGTGCTTGATTCCTTTCCACCAGACGGGCACGTAAATCGAGTTTGACAGTGATCCGGTCGCCCTTTTTCCACTTACGGTTCACTGGCAAGTATGCACCTTGCAGGACACCATCCTGGGGTTGGCCATTTACAGAAACCACCGCAATCTTGCTCCATGCCGGGATGCGCAAGGCAATGGTGAAAGCCGTCTCTTTCGCAGGATCGACCTCTATCTCGATCTGATCAGTCTGCGGATAATCGGTCGTTTGCTTCAACCGGACCGGCTTCTTGCCCGGCAATACCAACTCCGCTTCCGAGGGAGCATAAAAATTTACCCGGACACAATCGTCCTGAACCTGATAGGCAAATTGAGGAATCATGGCAAAGGCACGCGGGCCGTTCGCATTGCAACAGTTGATGTGCATGCCGCACTGCTCCTCCCCTTCATGACGCCAACCTTCCAACGGGCTGTATTTGGCTATCTGCGAAGCATCCGCCTTCAAAGATGCCATCAAAGCATTATAGATAGCCGTTTCCATATAATCAGCATACAGGGAGTTACCCGTCATCTGTAACAAACGGTTACAGAGCTGCATCCAGGTAAAGGTCACGCAAGTTTCCATCGTATGGTAAGTAGGTTGCGTCTGACGTTCTTTCCCGCCATACCAGCATTCGAATGCACTACCCGATCCGGCCACGTTGATCTCTTCGCGTACGATATGCCCGACCGTCTTTTCCACGACAGAGAGATAGAGTGGATTGCCCGTTACCTTATACAGTTCCAACAAGCCTTCATAGCAGGACATCATTTCATAAGCTTTTTGTCCGTTTTCCCTCGAAAACCAAGTTTTCGGATGCGGAAAACGGTTGGCTACGGGCACATCGGCAATAGCTTTGCTGATCAGCTGCGGACCACCGGGTGTCTCCCATTGTCCGACAATATATTTGGCAAAATCGAGATAACGTTTTTCTTTCGTTCTGTTATACAGATACATGACAGGTTCGAGGACGGACGAGCTCGGCATGCCAATGTAATTGCCGGTTGAGACGATATCCACCTTTCCGGGCCCAACCTGCGTCATCAGATGGTCGACAACTCTGCAAGCTGCTTCCAATGCCTTCTTATCACCCGACAGGTCATACCAAGCGATCAATCCCAATGATGTATACTTGCGCCCCCAGACATCCCATTGCTGTAACTGGTATTCCGGCGCATAATTCCCGATATAACCGTTCGGCAACTGCGTTGCCATAAGCGATTCGGCCGCATCCTTTATGATCTGGTACAGTTCGGGGTCCCGGTTATAACGATAGGAGGCGATCGCACCCTGTATCCATTTCCCCCAAAACTCGCTTTGCCAGCGCGACTTCTCGTTCTGGTGGCGGAACGGTTCGACCAAATGGTCCACATCCTGCGCTTTCACACGATGTTCGATACAATCTGTGATTCGAGTCCCTACATAACCAGATATTTTTACCTGCTTTACAGGAGAGTCATTGCCTACTTGCGCCATCCCTGCCGTCGAGCAGGCACAAGCCAACAGGAAAGAGAAAGTCTTCACCTTAAACGGAATCATCATAATATTGAGAATTTAAGAATTATAAGAACAAAAATAAAGAGTTAACCGTGATATTATGTTATAAAATTGACAGAATACCTGTCAATTATGATAAGTGTCTACTCCTCTACTACACTCCGCCAACATATTTCATGAAAAAAAACGAGAATCGATTATTTTATTTCTATATTTACCCCAAATAATACTTAATAGATATGGAAGAATACATCGGTACAGTCATCAAAGTCGGAGGTATCCTGATCGGAAGCATCATGGTCCTATTCGTGATTTGGTACATAGTCAAGGATATACTGGACATTAGTGGAAAGGATTCATCCGATGGCAAATGAACCAATATATAATTAAGGAAAGACATCTGAATTTAAAACATAGGTGTTTTACCTACAAACCATATATGTCAGCATGTAGGTATGACACATCAAGAATACAGAGGTAAAGCCTACATCTATTGAATTTGAATATACCAAAGATAAGGTTTCTCGTGATGGGACGCCTTATTTTTTTGACCTATTTCTACCTCATTGCCTCTTTGATACACATAGTTCTCATAGGACTAATTCAATTTAGATGTACAAAGTTATAATAAAATTATCATAAACTTTTAATAGTGAGGTCTAAATTCGATATGATATTCAAATCGAATTTGCCTCCATTTGGAGAAGTGTTTCTCTTATTAAATTCCCTAATCAATTGATATTCTTTTATATACAGACGATCTAATTAACGTAGTCCTATGAGAACTTAGTAAATATTTGTTGTCATCAAACGAAAACATGAAGGAGACACTGCCACATACAATCGACAAGTTGTTTTGGAACATCGCTGTAAACGACGACGAGAATGCCTTTAAAACATTATTCTTCCAATTCTTTTCTCCCCTCTGCATCTTTGCCCACCGGTACATTGAACGTTGGGAAACATGTGAAGACGTCGTACAGGAATCTTTTCTCAAAATCTGGGAAAACAGAAAAAGTATCAGAATCGAAACATCTGCCCGCAATTTTTTGGTCACAAGCGTACGCAATAATTGTATCGACTATCTCCGAAAACAGGAACTCGAGTTGGCCTGGAAACAATGGAAGATAAGCAAGGGGGACGAACCAAGTGGAGATATCTATTCGATTGTCGAACTTAGAACGATGTTGGCTGAAGCATTGGATAAACTACCGGAGAACACTCGCCTCATTTTCGAAAAGAATCGTTTCGAAGGAAAGAAATATACAGAGATCGCCGAGGAACAACAAATATCAGTCAAAACAGTCGAAGCGCATATAAGTAAAGCACTTAAAATTTTACGCGTCGAACTGAAAGACTATCTGCCATTCCTTATTTTATTATTTCAAACTCCTGATAAATATATTTAACATAGGGGAATCTCCCCTTTATGCGTCTAATCACAAATACATGACAAACGTGAATATACAAACCGAACATATCATAGCCTATCTGGAAGGCAAACTATCGAAAGAAGATAGCCTTGCTTTTGAAAAACAAATGTTGGATTCACCTGAATTACGGAAAGAGGTCGGTGATCTCCGTTTTATCTGTGACACCAGCCAGATGCTATATTTGCAAGAAAAAATAGATGTAGACAACCACTGGAAAAATGTATCGAGAACCATGCAGAAAAACCGATTCCGACAAAAGATCGGTCGCTATTTTCGTTACACGGCAGCCATATTGCTCATTCCAGCCTTAATTAGCAGTATCTACTTTTACCAGCGTATCTACAGATTGGAAAATCAGCCGATCGAACAGGTGGAATTGTCAAGCGCTTATGGCCTTGTTTCTAAAATTACACTGCCGGATGGTTCCGAAGTATGGCTGAATTCAGGTTCCAAGCTGCATTATCCTAAACAGTTCGTCGGAGACCATCGTAAAGTATATCTGTCCGGCGAAGCTTATTTCAAGGTTTCATCAGATAAAAAGCACCGCTTCGATGTAGCACTTTCAAACGGAATTACGGTAAGCGCCTACGGCACAGAATTTAATATTAATGCTTATGAAGATGATGACGAAATACAAGCCACTCTGGCAAACGGTTCCATAGAAATCAGAAATGAAAAGAAACCAATCCCCCAAGTTCTGAATCCGGGTGAACAGGCCGTATATAATAAGATAACAGATAACACTAAGGTTTCAGACATCAATCTGTATATGGTTACTTCATGGAAGGAAGGAAAAATGGTCTTCCGCCGGACCGAAATGGCAGAGATAGCTCAACGCCTGTCACGCCATTTCAACGTAAACATCATCTTACAAAGCAAAAAAATATTCAATTACAAATATTCTGCAACCTTTACGACCGAAACCTTTGAAGAGATCCTGCAACTGCTCGAAAAGACTGCTCCTATCAAGTGCACAATGATCGAACCGAAACAGGCCAGCGACTATTCTTATACCCGTCGGACCGTTATTATCGAAGCAAGATAAAAAAATTGCATTTTGGCGTAGGGGATTTTTTATCTCCTACGTCTAATAGCCGTAATAAACAGAAATGAATGATTAACACAAAAATTGAAATACCATGAAGACATAGCTGCTACACACATCTGAATCAAAAAGATGGAAAGATGCTTGCAACATCTTCCCATCCCGTGATCAAAAATAATTATCAATCCGAAAATCTCACCTGACGAATGATAATTGTCTAATTAAGTCATATAACTACCTAATTAAATTTGATAATGTAAAGTTATGAAAATTACATCAAAACAAAAAGGTTTCAGGTCATATTTCGACTTGTCTCCTCAAATTCCTACGCGTATGAAAATCGCCGCTTTATGTTTAACCTGCTTTCTTAGTGCAGCAAATGCAAATAGTCTATATTCGCAATCTGCACGTCTTTCTATAGAAATGAACAACGTTTCGATAGAAGATGTATTGAACAAAATAGAGGAAAACTCTGAATTCCATTTTATTTATAACAATGAACTGGTAAATGTAGACAGAAAAGTCAATGTAAAATTCGACAATGAGACAATCGAATCCATCCTAAAGAAAGTTTTCAAATCCACCAATGTCGAGTACAAGGTAAATGAGAAACAAATTATCCTTCGTCCGAAAGAGATGGATATCGTTGCCAAGGTCCAACAAGAGCAGAAAACCGTTAAAGGTGTTGTTTCCGACCAATTTGGTCCTATCGCCGGAGCAAACGTTTCAATCCAGGGAACGACCGTCGGGACCATTACTGATATGGACGGAAACTTCACGATCGAAGTTCCTGAAAACGCAACTTTACAAATTTCGTTTATCGGTTACAATACTTGTTTTGTAAAAGTTGCAGGACAAAGCAACCTGAATGTCACACTGACGGAAGATACACAAAAGCTGGATGAAGTGGTCGTGATCGGTTACGGTACGCAAAAGAAAATGAACCTGACCGGTTCGGTCGCCACTATTTCGGCAGATAACATTGCGACAATCCCGGTTTCCAATATCTCCAATGCGATGGCAGGACGTATGCCGGGTATTTTCTCTTACAATAAATCCGGTATGCCGGGTGTATCTTCCCCGATCACGATCCGTGGCGTCAATACACCCAACAATACAAATCCGACTTACGTCATCGACGGCGTTGTTCGTGAAAAAGCAGACTTCGATGCTTTGGATCCGAACACGATCGAGAACATTTCCGTATTGAAAGACGCAGCATCCGCTGCCGTTTACGGCTCTCGTGCCTCTAACGGCGTGATTGTCGTTTCGACAAAACGCGGTAAAAACCAAAAGCCTCAGTTTAGCTATTCAGGTCTATTCGGAACGGACCGTCCAACCCGCACACCGGAAGTGATGAACGCTTATGACCGGACTGTATATCTGAATAACCAATTCATGTATAATGGCATCCCGGAAACAGATTCCCGCTACTACACAGCCGACGAACAAGAATACTTCAAAACACACAGTACAAACTGGTTCGACCTCGCTTGGAAAAACCCGTTTACGACACAGCACAACCTAAGTGTCAACGGGGGTAGCGAACGTATCAATTACTTTATGTCAGCCGGTTATTACAGCCAGAGCGGAACATTCAACAACCTGGACTTCACACGTTACAGTTTCCGTTCGAATGTAGATGCCAAAGTTGCGGATAACTTTACGATCGGATTGGATGTGGACGGTAATATGAGCGACCAACGCACACCTTACTGGCCTCATGACTCTGATAAAGATTTGATGAACGATATGTATCGTGCCCTACTAAACTTCCCGACTACCGAGCCGGCCTATATAAACGGAAAGCCGAACGCAACCATCTACAACTGGAATATTCTGGAAGCAATCAACAACGGGCATGTTTCCAAAAAACATAACACACTGAACACGAAGTTAAGCGCCAAATGGGAAATTCCTTGGGTAGAAGGCTTGACAGCAAACGCGATGTTCAACTATCGCCGTTATTACGAGAATGAAAAACAGGTAGGAAAAGAGTATACCTTATATATACACGAAACGAGCGGCGGACATAACCATATCATCCGCGACGACGCCCCGGTTGTCGGCACACGTACGAGAACCGAAAACGGAAACTTCGTCCGAAAAGACTTCAACGAAACGAGCGCTTATACGCTAAACTTGCAGTTAAACTATAACCGGACATTCGGCAAACACGACATCGGCGCCATGTTCCTCTATGAGCAATACGAAGAATGGGGTGATATGTTTTGGGCACAGCGCAAGCAATTGCTTTCATCTTCCCTTGAACAGCTATTCGCCGGAAGCGCGGACAGCCAGTGGAAAGATGCCGATGGTCACGAATCGGAAATTGGACGCATCGGTTACGTCGGCCGTGTGAACTACGGTTTCGACAACCGCTATCTATTAGAAGCCAACTTCCGTTACGACTCGTCCGTAAAATGGATTCCGGGCAAACGTTGGGGATTTTTCCCGTCTGTTTCAGCCGGTTGGCGCGTGACTGAAGAAAATTTCTTCAAGCAGAACGAAAAACTGAACTTTATCAGTAATCTGAAATTACGTGCATCCTATGGTACATTAGGGAACGACGGAGGAGACGATGTTGCTTATTACCAATATTTAAGTAAATTTACAACAGGAACCAATGCCGTCTTCGGTTCAGGTGCAACCGGTATTCTACCGGGTGTTTATCCAAGCAAAGGCATCACTTGGGAAACAACCACGACAGCCGACGTCGGCTTTGACTTGGGATTGTGGAACGGACTGCTAAGCCTCGAATTTGATTACTTCCATAAGAAAACTTCAGATATCCTGATGGACCGTAAACGTACGATTCCGGGGACTTTCGGAGCCACATTACCGAAAGAGAACTACGCAGAGATGGTAAACCAGGGATGTGAGTTCATGTTGCGCCACGATAATAAGATCGGTAACTTCACATATTATGTATCCGGTAACTTCTCTTTCGCCCGCAACCATTACACGTATATCGACGAATCGGCAAACGCCTATGAATGGGAAATAAAGACAGGACGCCCGATCAACTTCATCACTGGCTACATCGCCGACGGTATCGCCCGTACGGATGAAGATTTAGCTGGACTGCCGCTCTATAACGGCGGATTCGAATGGTCGAAAGGCGATATTATCCTGAAAGATATCCACGGTGCAGGCGGCGTCGGAGGCCCTGACGGAGTTGTCGACGGTAACGACCAAGCCGTTCTTTCGCTCTACAGCAAAGACCCGGAAATCATCTACGGTATCAGTTTAGGAGGTGAATGGAAAGGTATCGACTTCACAGCCTTCTTCCAAGGCGTAGGCCATCGAAGCATCATGTTCCCGAACCGCGGCGATACCTGGACAGAACAGACCGTTCTGAACATATGGTCGGACGCTTATTCACCCGACAACACAGACGGTAAATATCCGCGCGTCGGTGGTACAGGCTCGAAAGGCGCCAACGGACAGGCTTCTTCATTCTGGTTGATGAACGGTAACTATTTCCGTTGCAAAAACATCGAGCTCGGCTATACGTTGCCGAAACAGTGGGTGAATTCGATCGGTGTAGATCGTTGCCGTGTCTACGTTTCAAGCACAAACCTGTTCGTATTCGACCACATCGGCATCTACGATCCCGAAAACAGCGGTGACCGTGGAGCTTATCAGTATCCGTTGACAAAAAGTTTCAACTTTGGTATCAATGTAAGTTTCTAACAATTTGAGTAATTAGATATGAAAAAGATATTTATAACATGTGCTGCCATTCTGGCATTATTCTCTTCCTGCACCAGCGTACTGGATAAGGAAGATCTTAGTTCAATCTCGGAGGACAAGGTTTGGGTTGACAAAACGCTGACTACAGCTTTTCTCAATGCTTTGTATGTTTCCATCCCAAGCTGGGACACGGCCGTGGCCGATGCGACCGACGAAGCGACGGGCGGAGGCAACTGGACACAGGGAACCACCACACCGGACAATATGAGTGACACGAAAGATTCCGCCCAGACCTGGTACTGGCCCTATTCTGACATCCGAAACTGCAATATTTTCATTCAGAATGCACAGAATCCCGAAGTCTGTACGATAGACCGTGAACTAGCCGACCGTCTAACTTACGAAGCCCGTTTCATTCGTGCTTACCTCTATTTCGAAATGATCAAACGTTACGGTGGTGTCCCACTGATCACTATCCCGCAAGAAATGACGGACGACCTCTATGTGAAACGTAACTCTACAAAAGAATGTTTCGATTTCATTATCGACGAACTGAAAGCTTGTGCAGAAGGGTTGCCAGACTCTTATTCGGCTGAAGACTTGGGCCGCGTGACGAAAGGTGCAGCCAAGGCATTCCTCGGACGCGTATTCTTGTTCCGTGCTAGTCCACAGTTCAACCCGAACAACAACGAACATTGGCAAACCGCCTACAACTACAACAAAGAGACACTGAATTACCTGATCGGACAAGGCCATGCCTTGTATGATGATTACGGAAAACTGTTCCTAGATGAGATGAACAAAGAGGTAATTTTTGCCATCCGCTACGAAAACCCGACCCGCACACAGAAAAGAGATGCAACCGTCCGTCCGATCACGTTCTCGATGAACAACACCGGCGGTAATCACCCGACACAGGAAGTGATTGACCGCTTCCCTACTATAGACGGAGGAACTTACACCTATGCCGATTGGGAAAAGGAAGGCAAAGATATCTTCGCCTTGTGGGAAAATCGGGACAAACGTTTTTATGCGACAATCGTCTATCAGGGGGTGACATATTTCAATACCGTAATGGAACTGAACGAAAATGCGCAAAACGACTATGCCTACGGCAAAAACGTCGGATCGAAAACCGGCTATTATTCCCGTAAAGCCATTGACGAAAGCCTTTCAGTGACAGACTGCCAAAAATCTGGAACCGACTATATTGACATTCGCCTGGCTGAAGTAATGCTGAACTATGCCGAAGCTGCCGTCGAGGTCGGAAAGACAAACGAAGCATTCGATATGTTGAAACAGATCCGCAAGCGTGCAGGCATCAATGAAACTAGTTCCAATCCGGAAATGAAAGGCAGAGTTTACGGATTGAACCCAAACATGAACCAGACGGAAATGCGTGAAGCAGTTCGCGAAGAACGTTTTATCGAATTGTTGTTCGAACAAAAACGTTTATGGGATATGCGCCGCTGGATGATCTACGACAAATTGATGAACGGGCAAGGCAAACGCCATGCCTTAGTGATGAACAAGCAGGCCGATAATACATACACGACCTATCTGTTCGACCGTGATAACACACCGATGATCACCAACCAGAACATCTACTTCCTGCCGATGAAACGCAGCGAGATGAGTAACAATCCGAACCTGGAACAGACGAAAGGCTGGGAAAACGGGACGTTCGACCCGCAAGCTGGACTCTGATCCCTCCTACATTTAATAACGAAAGCCCTCCCCGCTCCGGAAGGGCTTTTGTTATTAAACTCTGCTTCCATCGGATTCCCGATATGGCAGGAAACAATGTCAGAACTGGAAGTAGATAAATGGTTGCACCCCGGCACTCTTGAACTGCACGACAACAAAGATCGCAATCGCCAGCATCACCGCCTGAACAAGCAAAGGAGAACGGGTAACGACTGCCTGCAAACCGTTTTCCGCCGATTTCGGCATGAAATGCAGGATATAACCCACCACCATCAAGACGAACACTCCTTTATAGCCCACCACAAACTGCATAAAGACCTCCGGATGGAAATTCGTGAAAATCTGCGTCAGCACCTCGCCAACCGTTTGCATCGAGTCAGCCCGGAACAGAATCCAGCCAAAGCACACCAGATGGAAAGTGATCAGAACACCTATCACTCTTCTCCAGGGTTTCATTTCTGATCCTAATGGTTTGAAACTGCTGAAATGGTTCATCACGAACTTATGGACGGCCAGTGCAACTCCATGCAGGGCGCCCCAAAGGATAAAACTCACGGAGGCTCCGTGCCATAAACCGCCCAACAACATCGTTATCAGCAGGTTGATGTATGTCCGTATTTTCCCTTTCCGATTACCTCCGAGTGAAATATACAAATAGTCTTTCAACCAAGAAGAGAGCGAGATATGCCAACGTCGCCAGAATTCCGTAATGGTCGCCGACTGGTAAGGCGAATCGAAATTCACGTTAAAACGGAAACCTAACAACAATGCAATCCCGATCGCCATATCCGAATAGCCGGAAAAATCGCAATAGATCTGCAAGGCATAACCATACACACCCAACAGATTTTCCACCCCTGTATAGAGCAAAGGAGCATCGAATATGCGGTCGACGAAGTTCAAGCTGATATAGTCGGATATGACGGTTTTCTTAAAGAGCCCACATAAGACGAGAAAAAGCCCCTCTCCGAACTCCGCCCGCGTAACAACCGGAGTCTTATAAATCTGAGGAATAAAATCGCGTGCCCGAACGATTGGACCGGCCACCAGCTGCGGGAAGAAGGAGACATAGAAAACATAGTCGATCCAACGCCGGAGGGGGGCTATCCTACCCCGGTACACATCAATCACGTAGCTGATGGTCTGGAAGGTAAAGAAGGAAATGCCGACCGGCAGAAATATATCCAACGGCTGATAGGTAATGTTCTGCAACGAGGTATTCCCTAACTGATACCCCAACTCATGAGCAACGGCAGCCATGATCTCCCGTAGGAAATTGAAGTATTTGAAATATCCCAACAGCCCTAAGTCAACGCACAGGCTCAGGACAACCCATGCTTTGCGTCCCCACTTGGAAGCAGTCTTAGTCATACACTGCGCAATGCAAAAATCGGATGTTGCGACAAACAGCAGGAGAAAGAAAAACAATCCGCTGCTCTTATAATAGAAATAGATGGAAAACAACGTAACATAAATGATACGCGTCAGCAAATGCTTCCTGAGCGACATATAAATAATCAGGAAACCGATAAAAAGGAAGAAAAACAATCCGCTGCTGAAAAGTATCGGAGCATTGTGATGGTAGGTCAATATATCGCCAAGTTTGTCGAATGAGAGCTGAGACCAATATTCTCCCATTTTATTTATAAAATCATTCATCATCTTTTCTGATTTTCAACATTTGATTATAAGATTGCATTAGGGCACGATATAACAAGGTCCCTTGCTCACGATAGCCATCCTTTGTGAAATGAATACGGTCACGGCCCATCAGTTTTTCCTTGCGCCATTTGGTGCAGGAGCTTTTCCCTCCCGTAGCGGCAAAGAGATCCCAGCAAGCTACGCCCTCTTCATGTGCCGCCTTTACAATCGCCTTTGCAGCAAGTTGGGTATTCGAGTTACGGACATACGTCCGTTTTTTATTGACATAAGTCCGCTTGTAGCATTCCGGCGGAGTGGTGAGCAGAATAGCCGTTTCAGGCATCTGTTTCTTGACGAGGGAAACGAACGCACGTATCTGTCCGCCAAATTCTTCCGAACGGAAGCGACGGCCGAAGGTTTCGTTCGTACCCAACGAAATAATCAGCAAAGAAGGTTTCAACAGGGCCAACTGACGAACGTATGCTTCGTCTGTGTAATTGACATACATCGCCCCGTTCACGCCGACCGAATGGTAGAGGACACCCGGATAACCGTTCGTCAGGCTGAAACCATAATAAACATTTTTGAAATTGGAGGCCGGAAGCAGCTTATCCGTGCCTTGTTTCCGCCGGGTACTGTGCAGCTGCAACGTATCTACCGGATGAGAAATACGGAAGGTATCGGCCAAAACACCTGCGACAGCCGGAACCGTAGCCAAGGATGTCTGTATGGAATCTTTGAACGAACCGGCCGGCAACATAGGCATGGCTTTTTCTCCCCGGTAAAGGATCGCCTGGTTGAAGGAATAGCCTGCCCCGTTGTTAGGTGCTATCCGAACGTCCAAATTGATGGAAGGAGAAACGGACTGGATACCGATTCCACCGATTCCAACAGGACATTTCTTATTGGCTTGGATACAGCGTCCCGTCACCCATTCGCGGACGGAAGAAGAGATGAAATAATCGTCCGGTTCATTCGTCTTGCTCAACTTGAAAGGGGCAATCCATCCACGTCCGGCATTCCCGAACTGCGCCTGCAAAAGACGCATCACTTTACCGGAATAATAACCGGCCTGTATGTGAGAATCGCCTAAATGGACGATTGTCAATACGGTATCCTTCCCCGCTCCGAGCGAATCCAGTTCGTCAAAGAAGGATTGCAGCGAAGAGGGCGACTGGATCGAATCGACCTCCTTCCCGATCGAATAAATACGGGAAGGGAGCGGGATCGTATCAATACTCCCCTGTTCCCACGCTTGACACGGGATCGCCAATTTTCCTTTCACTCCGGCAGAACTGGCGGCCATCAAAACCAGGCAAGCCGATAGACTAATGAGCCACTTTGTCTGCTTCATCATAAAACTCCTTTTCTAATAATATTGCCTTCAACAAGGCAGAAGCTATCTCTTTTCCTCCCCTGAAACTCAAATGGGTATAGTCTTTGCTAGCCCAATTGTTCTCCACGAAACGGATCATGCTGTTCTCTCCTCCCATCGCCCCAAAGACATTCCAGAAAGCGACCCCCGAACGGCGAGCCGCCTGCCGCTGTGCGTGCAGCAAGGCTAATACGGCAGGCATCGTTTCGAAGGTTCCGTCCACTTGTCGGCTCCTGTCCGAAACCCCCAGCATCAGGATATCGGCATCCGGAAAACAAACGCGTACGTGGCGTACGGCTTCTTCCATCCGCTTGGCGTACCAGCCATACTGGAGAACGCTGTCGCTGACGATATTCAACCCGTACTGCAAAACGACCAGATCATAGGGACGTATCTCGTTCAACTCTCGGCAACGGGTGCTGTCCAATCTCGAAAGGATCATCCCCGAATTGCCACGCAACGAATAATTGTCCACGATCACCCCAGAATTATCTTCGAGTGCAACCCCGAGAGCACGGAAACCGGCCGTATCGGCAAAGCTGAAGGAGGCTTCCGTAAAGGTTCCTGTTTGTTCGTATTGCGTGATGGCGGTTGTCGGTTCCAAGGTCTCGCAGATCGTGTCCTGCGTGCCGTTGCAAACCAAAGTCATCTGTGTACGGATATTCTTTTCATACAAGAATTTAAGGGAAGAAACCGTTTTCAACTCCGGATAACGGTCTGTCGTCTTGATCGAGATAGATGGCTTCTCCCCTTTCGGTTCGAACGTCATTCCGGAAAGCGTATACCGATGATGATGATCCGTCAACATGGACCAGGTGGTCCAACCTTCCGCCTTTTGCTCGATCGTCGGACGGAACTGGGCGGCTACCGACGTAACCGGAACGAAACCGACTCCGCGTCCTCCGAACCGCTCCTGCATACCCGAACGGAAATCAGCCACCACAATGTCACCTTCGATAAACGAATCACCCAAAAAGGCGACACGCACCGGGCGGTTCGCCTGCCTGCTATTTCTTAAAGCGGCAAAAAAACGTTTCAAACCGATATGGCCGACAGAGTAATCCTCGATACGCGTTCCCAACGAATCGGCTCCCTTGTCCGCATACATAACCTTGTAAAGCGAATCGCGTAATGCGAGGGCGACGGAATCGATACCTGTCGTTTTCAGGATCGAATCACGCACGGCGGCCGAATCTATCCGGACCGTATCCGGTTGTTCCAATTGCATACGCAAGGAATCCATAGACAGGGATTCTGGTTTTATCCTGAGATCGGAAAGTAAATCAACTTTTTTTATTTTCATCCCGAACAGCTGGTCCGGTAAGTAATAAAGTCCCAAGCAGATACCAAACGCAAGAAGTAGCAGGAGCAAAAGCCTACCAAAATTATTATCTTTATTCATCTAAGTCCTCTCTTTCGAAATTACAAAGATAAGTACAAATACAATTTATTACAAACTCGACCGTTTCATAATTATATATTTTGATACACACCATCAACAAACTACAAATATGGAAACTCCGAAAAACAGAAACTGGAAAGTACTGAAAAGTGAATACCTATCCAGCCAACCTTGGTTCACCGTGCGCAGGGAGGAAGTGGAATTGCCGAACGGAAACAGGATTCCTGAATATTATATATTCGAATATCCAGAATGGATCAATGTGATCGCAATCACCAAAGAGCAGAAATTCGTATTTGTAAGCCAATACCGTCATGGACTGGGTATCACGGCTCACGAACTTTGCGCCGGTGTCTGCGAAAAGGAAGACGCTTCCCCACTCGTCTCCGCCCAACGGGAATTGCTCGAAGAGACCGGCTACGGCAACGGAAATTGGAGCGAACTGATGGTAATAGGCGTCAATCCGAGCACCCACACCAACCTGACTTATTGCTATCTTGCCACAGATGTAGAGTCAGTCATGGCACAACATCTGGAAGACACGGAAGACCTCAGCGTCCACCTTCTGACTCTCGACGAAGTAAAAGAATTGTTGCTAAACGACCAGATCAAACAAGCGCTCCATGCCGCCCCACTTTGGAAATACATGGCGATGAATCATTTGATCTGAGATATTTCCTGAACTCAGGCGAACAAAAGCAGACAAACCATAAAAATAAAGCTTCATGCCTTTGCCACAATAATTCCATCGGCATGGCACGACCGTTTCACCAGTATGGCACAACTGTTTCATCAGCATGGCACAACCGTTTCATCGACATGGCACAAACTCTTCCTGCCTATGATACTACTAGGACATGCTGCTCCGCCTGATAATAACCGTATATTTTGCATAATCCCGAAAAAGCGTTATTTTTGTTCGCATTAGCAACATGTCTCCAATGAAGTTTAAACTTAATATCATATTCGCGTTATTTTTTACCATATTTTGCGTCAACCGTTTACAGGCCCAGGAAAAAGCCTTTCCCAAGAAAGGAGAAGGCATCACCCTGTTCCTCAAACGCCATAACCGTACAGGTATTTCATATCAGAAACAGTTCATCGAGCTGAACAAAAACAAGTTAGGCAAGGGGAATACCCTTAGGATAGGAGTCAAATATACGCTTCCCCCCTTACAGGGAAAAGAAGCTGTTGCATCCGCCATCAAACGAGCGAACTATGAACCGTTGTTCGGCAAAGAACTGGCCTCCTATAAGGTAACATCATCCGAACTAAAAGGAGCCTGTTTCTATCTGGTCAGCGGACACGGAGGCCCTGATCCAGGAGCAATCGGACGGATTGGCAAAATCGAGTTGCACGAAGACGAATATGCCTACGACATCGTACTCCGTCTGGCACGCAACCTGATGACAAAAGGAGCCAAAGTCCACATTATCATTCAAGATGCCAAAGACGGGATACGGGATGACAAATACCTGAAGAACAGTAAACGGGAAACTTGTATGGGTAGCCCTATTCCTTTTAACCAGGTCCGTCGCCTGAAACAACGAAGTGACAAGATAAACACCCTGTTCAAGCAGGATAAATACGCCTACAAACGAGCTATCTTCGTGCATGTGGACAGCCGGAACAAGGGACACCAGACCGATGTTTTTTTCTACCACCAGAATAAAAACTCCGAAAGCAAGCATCTGGCGAAAACCATGCGGACAACTTTCACCCATAAATATAAGAAGCACCAGCCGGGACGAGGATTTACCGGAACAGTGGACGGACGGAACTTATACGTGTTGAGGCATACGACACCGGCCTCCGTTTTCGTCGAGTTAGGTAATATCCAAAACAGTTTCGACCAGCAGCGAATCATCCTGAGCGACAACCGTCAGGCACTCGCGAATTGGCTTTGCGAAGGATTTGTCACCGATTACAACCGCTACAAGAAAAAAACACGGTAAAAAAACAACATTCATCCGTTAAAAAGATTACTTTTGCATATGAAACTAAATAAAACATCGTTTTAAGCATACCATGAGTAATCCATATATATCCCCGTTCGCGAAACCCGTATATGTAATGTTGAAGCCTGTCGGTTCAGTTTGCAACCTGGCGTGCGAATACTGTTATTATCTGGAGAAAGGGAAACTTTATCCAGAGGTGAAAAATCATATCATGAGCGAACAGTTACTGGAAAAATTCATCAAGGAATATCTGGAATGTCAGACGATGCCGCAGGTTCTCTTTACCTGGCACGGTGGTGAAACGCTGATGCGTCCGATCAGTTTCTATCGGAAAGCACTGGAATTGCAACGCAAGTACGGCCACAGACGCCAGATAGACAACTGTATCCAGACAAACGGGACACTGCTGAACGACGACTGGTGTCGTTTCTTCAAAGAAAACAACTTCCTCGTGGGAGTTTCGATAGACGGCCCGCAGGAGTTTCATGACGAATATCGTCGCAACAAGCAGGGACTCCCCTCCTTCTATAAAGTGATGAAGGGAATCGAACTGCTGAAAAAGCATGGCGTGGAATACAACGCAATGGCAGTCGTCAATGACTACAACGTAGATTATCCGCTGGAATTCTATCACTTTTTCAAGGAAATAGATTGCCACTATATCCAATTCACCCCGATTGTAGAACGCCTCGGATTCCATCAGGACGGAACGTTGCTCACCTCGCCGGAACAGCAGGATGCCAACATCAAACTAGCCCCTTTCACGGTCGACGCCGGAAAATGGGGAGATTTCCTCTGTGCGGTCTTCGACGAATGGCTGAAAGAGGATGTCGGTAATTATTATATCCAGCTTTTCGACTCCACACTGGCAAACTGGGTAGGCGAACAACCGGGCGTCTGTACGCTGGCACGCACTTGCGGACATGCCGGTGTGATGGAGTTCAATGGCGACGTATATGCCTGCGACCACTTTGTATTCCCGGAATATAAGTTAGGTAACATCCATACCCAGACGCTTACCGAGATGATGTACAGCCAACGCCAACTGAAGTTCGGAGCAGACAAATATGAAACACTCCCTACCCAATGCAAGGAGTGTGACTACCTGTTTGCCTGCAACGGCGAATGTCCCAAGAACCGTTTTCTCCATACGGCAAACGGCGAACCCGGATTGAACTATCTATGTAGAGGTTACAAGAAATTTTTTAAGCACGTGGCTCCTTACATGGATTTCATGAAAAAAGAATTGTTGGCCGAACGCCCGCCAGCCAACGTCATGCAATGGGCAAAAGAGAATAAACTATAATCGAACATATGAAAATCAACAGACGTGATTTTATCAAAACAGGAGGTATGGTTATGCTTGGATCATTAGCAGTTCCCTCATTCCTGGGAAGTTGTACCGGAAACAAGGTAGATCAGGCTACCGGTATCTCATTCGCTCAGAACCATTTTGGTGTCAGTGAAAACGACATGAAGAAAGTGTTGGCAGCAGCACTTGAGAAAGGAGGCGACTATGCAGATCTTTTCTTTGAACATTCCTACCGGAACAATATCGGATTGCAAGACGGAGCCGTAAACCGTGCTTCGTCCAATATCGATTTCGGTATGGGAGTACGTGTATTGGCCGGTGATCAGACCGGTTATGCGTATGTGGAAAACGTGACTCTCGACGAGATGCTGAAAGCTGCCCGCACGGCAGCCCGTATCGCAACCGGCTCGGCAGGAAAAGCTCCGGTTGCCCTGACGGAGGAACCGATCCCGAATAATTATTACGGTGTACAAACTCCTTGGGACGAGCTCGCCGTAAATGCAAAGACCCCGTATCTTCAGAAACTGAACGATCAGATTTTTGCGCTTGACAAACGGGTGCACAAAGTGATGGCTTCGTTGGGAGACACGACTTCACACATCTTGTTCTGCAACTCCGAAGGACAGATGTACTACGACTATCGTCCGATGGTGACGCTGGGGGCAGTCTGTATCATGGAGGACAACGGGAAGATCGAAAATTCATATGCATCCCGCGCTTTCCGCATGGGAGCCGAATTCCTGACAGATGATATCATTGCCGAAGTAGCAAAGGAGGCAGTAGAGAAAACCTCCATCCTATTCCAAGCTATCAAGCCTAAAGGAGGCGAAATGCCGGTCGTAATGGGTGCAGGAGGTTCCGGCATCTTGTTGCACGAAGCAATCGGCCATGCTTTCGAAGCTGACTTCAATCGCAAGAATACATCGATCTTCTCCGACCAGCTGAACAAAAAGGTTTGTAACGAGCATATCAATGTGGTGGACGACGGTACGATTCCTTTCAACCGCGGTTCTGTCAATATCGATGACGAAGGTATCGCCGGGCAAAAGACTTATATCGTGAAAGAAGGCATTCTGACCAGCTACCTGCACGACCGTATCAGTGCCAAACATTACGGTATACCTTCAACAGGGAACGGTCGCCGTGAATCATTCCGCCAGATGCCGATCCCGCGTATGCGCGCTACCTATATGGAAGCCGGAAACGTGACGGAAGAAGAAATGATCTCGACGGTGAAGAAAGGTATCTATGCCTCTAGCTTCACCAACGGGCAAGTACAGATCGGTGCGGGCGACTTCACCTTCTTCGTGAAAGACGGTTATCTAATCGAAAATGGTAAACTGACACAGCCGATCAAAGATATCAATATCATCGGTAACGGTCCACGTGCATTGGCCGATATCACGATGGTCGGAAACAATTACAAGATGGATAACGGCACCTGGACATGCGGCAAGGACGGACAATCCTGTCCGGTAACCTGCGGTATGCCGTCAGCCTTAGTTAGTAAACTTACTGTAGGAGGAGAAAATTAAAAAGATTTATGATTTATGATTTATGCGTTGTCTACACACCCATAAATCATAAATCCAAAGTCATAAATCATAAATCTAAAATCATAAATCATTAGACATGATAACGAACGAAAATAAAAAACTGGCTCAGTGGGCCATGGAATTTGCCCTGAAAAACGGTTGCCAGGCCTCACGTGTAAGTATCTATAATGGATCGAGCAGTTCCTTCGAAATACGTGATATGAAAATGGACCGCTTGCAACAGGCATCGGAAAACAGTTTGGTGATCCATCTGTTTGTGGACGGACGTTTCGGTTCCTTCTCTACAAACCGTCTGGATAAAAAGGAACTGGAAAGTTTTATCCGTAACGGTATCGCTTCCACTCGCTTCCTGGCGGAAGACAAGGCGCGTACGTTACCCGACTCTTCTCTTTATTATAAAGGAGGCGGCGCCGACTTGCAACTGATCGATCCGAAGTTCGACTCAATCCAGCCGGACGACAAAGTGACGCTGGCCATGAACGTCTGCAACGAAATGATGGGAAAAGACCCCCGTATTATCTCGGTCAATTCATCCTACAGCGATGAAAAGGATTTCAAATATATGGTTGCCAGCAACGGCTTCGAAGGGGAAGCATCCGGTTCTTCTTTCAGCCTAGTTGCCAGCGTAAGCATCAAAGGTGAAGGGGATGCTCGCCCGGAATCCTATTGGTTCGATTCTTCACTTTACTATGATAAGTTAATTAAAGAAGGTCTGGGAACAAAGGCCCTGGAACGTGTAATGCGTAAACTGGGACAGAAAAAGGTCGCTTCCGGCAAGTATCAGATGGTTGTGGACAATATGAATTCCTCCCGTTTGCTTTCTCCGGTAATCGATGCATTATATGGTTCTTCCATCCAGCAGAAAAACTCTTTTTTGTTGGATAAAATCGACCAGAAAGTATTGGGTGACAAACTAACGGTTATCGATGAACCCCACATGGTGGGTACATCCGGTGCCCGATATTTCGATGGTGAAGGTGTAGCGACAAAACGTATGCCTGTGTTTGAAAACGGTATCCTGAAAACCTATTATATCGATACCTATTCAGCCAACAAGATGAATATGAGACAAACGATTGCCTCCCCTTCTATCCTGACCATGCAAATGGGAAATAAGGATACGGATGGTCTGATTGCTTCTGTCGACAGAGGCATTCTGGTGACGGGTTTCAACGGCGGTAACAGCAACAGTACGACCGGTGACTTCTCTTACGGTGTAGAAGGTTTCCTGATCGAAAAAGGCAAACTGACACAACCCATCTCCGAAATGAACGCAACAGGCAACATGATTTCCTTGTGGAGTAATTTAGCCGAAGTCGGCAATGACCCGCGCACATTCTCCAGTTGGCGTGTTCCTTCTCTAATATTCGACGGGGTCGATTTTAGCGGGTTATAAGAAATAATATATATTGTTAAATAGTAGATGGATATAGAAGTGAATCCTAAAAGTTAGACAAAAACATTTAGAATTCACTTCATTATATTTTGTCTATACCAAAAGATAACAGAATGAACAGAGGCATCTTGATCTTCCAACATTTCCTTCTCTTTCTGTTTTTCATATAATTGTTCAACAGATTTGGTGTCCCTCCCAAACATTTGATAAAGGAATCAAATCTGTTATATTTAATAAATGTCAGATACGGAAAATAGGTGTTCACTGAGCGCCTTTAAGGCATGCACTTTATCCTCCGCTTTCATCACCAACGATACGTTACTACTACTACCACCGTATGAAATCATTCGTACGGGAATATCTTTCAACGCATTGATGATGCGTGCCTCAAAACCGACATTTTGCCATTCCAAGTCACCAACAACACAAACAATCACCATATTCTTTTCGACTGTAATCGTTGCGTATTCCCTTAATACACCCACAATCTCGTCTATGTGCTTGTCATTATCAATCGCTACGGAAACTCCGATATCAGAAGTAGTCACCATGTCCACCGGTGTATTGTAATTATAGAATGTATCAAACACGATGCTCAGAAAATGAGGTGTCGGTATCGTATGTAGCGACTTGATCTTGACATATGTGATATTGTCTTTGGCGGCAACAGCTTTGATCGCCTCTTTTTCAGCAGTGTTCGAGATCAATGTACCTGACGCACTTGGTTGCAACGCGTTCAAAAGGCGTACCGGAATGTTCTTTTCCTTGGCAGGTAGGATACAAGCCGGATGCAGTATCTTAGCACCGAAATGCGCCAACTTGGCTGCTTCGTCGAAGTTCAATTGTCTGACAGGAGCGGTATCATTGACAAACCGTGGGTCATTATTATGCATTCCGTCAATATCCGTCCATATCTGTATCTCTTCTGCTTGGATAGCCGCTCCGATTAAAGAGGCGGTGTAATCACTTCCTCCCCTTTCCAAGTTGTCAATACTGCCGTAGGCATTCCGGCAAATAAAACCTTGCGTGATATATATTTCAGCCTCCTTGTTTTGCTCCAAAAGAACCTTTAGGTGTTTAGAGATATATTCCATATCCGGTTCATTGTCCACCGTAATCCGCATGAAGTTCAACGCAGGCAATAAAGCAACCTCCACCCCCTGTTCTTCCAGATAACAGGCCATCAGAAAAGTCGATATCAACTCACCCTGCACCAAGATTTCCTTTTCATCGAATACGCTGAAAGGCATATTTGAGAAAGACCAGACATGTTGAAACCGTTCGAGCATGTATTGCATGGCTTTTTCCTTGTAGACATCGCTCCGGTATAATTCTTCTATATGATTGACATAAGCCTGCTCCAAGGAAGAAAGGACCGCATTGGCTTTTTCCGGATCTTTTTTGTGAAAACATTCAGATATCTCCACTAAAGAGTTTGTTGTCCCAGCCATAGCAGAGAGCACTACTATTTTCTGTTCCTGATCGCAAACTATTGACGCAACATTCTTGATCCGCTGGGCAGAACCGACTGAAGTACCACCAAATTTTAATACTTTCATTAGACTATCTGATTTTTGATTTTACTTTTTATACATTAAATCTAACCACGAACGTACTACCTTTACCGACTTCGCTTTCGATATGGATCGTACCACCATGAGCTTCCACAAAGTCCTTGCTGATGGCAAGTCCTAAACCACTACCTTGTACTTTTGTTCCTGGGACACGGAAATAGTGATCAAAAATACTTTCGTGGTAACGCGAATCAATGCCCTTTCCGAAGTCCTTGACATAAATCTCGACGGCTTTGTCGATCTGTCGTGCACCGATGACGATCCTCCCGTTCTCCGATGAATAACGGATGGCGTTCGACAACAGATTGGTCACAACCCAAGCAATCTTCTCGCTGTCAACAAACAACTTGGCAATCTTTTCGGGATATTCCACTTCGATCTGACAGTTAAAACGCTCGGCTTGTACCTGGTTCGCCTTGATGGCATAGTTAATCAGTTCGATCGGTTTGGTAATCTTCGGATTCAAATAGAGCTTACCACTCTCTACCTGTGACATCTTCAACAATTCACTAGTGATCTCCAACAAACGATCGCTATTCTCCTTTATGTTCCTAGAAAGGCTCTCCTGTTCTGTATTTAGCTTTCCTATCCTGTTATCTTCCAGTAATTTCAAGCTCATCATAATAGCTGATATCGGTGTTTTCAGTTCATGGGAGATCGTCGAAATAAAGGTTGTCTTTGCAATGTCTTTTTCTTTAAATTCGGTCACGTTCTTCAACAAGATCACATCCCCGACATACTTACTCTCTAGTCCGGTCTGCTTGTTGACGTTGATCGGAATGTATTTTACCTGAAAATAGCTTTCTTTATTGTCTGCATAAATTTTCAACGGGTCCTTATTGTCATCGGGATGAACTAATTGCCGAATCAAGCGGCGGAGCAAATCATTTTTTAACGCCACTTCAGGAGCCGGCCTGCCAATAATGTTTTCCCGCGTCAAATTCAAAACAGTCAAAGCCTCGTCATTGACAAACAAAATCTTCCGTTCCTTACTCAAGCCTATGATAGGTTCTGCTATACTGTTGATAATTGTTTCTATATATTTTTTTCCCTGCAGGATATCTTCCAGCGAACTGTTCCTGTATTCGGCCAATCGCTCAGCCATCTCGTTAAACAATGTAGCTATTTCCTTGAACTCCGGCTCATTCCCCAAATCGAGCTGCTTACTGTAATTGGCATTGGTGATTTCCTTGATGCCATCCGTCAATTTCCGGATCTGTACGCTGACCGAACGTGGTAAACGAACCAGAAAGAGGAAAGCGATCGTGATACAAGCAATCCCTACCGTCCAGATCCCAAAAAGAGATCTTTTCGCTGTGTGGACAGCCACTTCATTCTTTTCATAAATGGCAGACATATTGACCGCCATAATGGTATAGATCGTCTGGCGTATTTGCCGAATCGATTCATCATCCATGTCATCCAATGCCTTTTCACAGTACGAACTAAACCGGTTGGTCAGTACATCTTCATCCTTCTCTGTCAGATTGTTTCTCTGAGCCTCCAACCCGGCCTCAAAGTTTTTTCGGGCATTCGGATTTTCCCGAATGGCATCCAATGACTCAAGCATCTGACGGGAATAAAGGAGTGAATTATAATTATCCGCCAGAATATTCTGCGTGTCATCTGATACATTATGAATGTTTTTTATAGCCAATCCCCCTAATAAAGTGATCAAGACAAATAAAAGCCCTATTCCATAAGTCAACTTTGTTTTTATATTCATTTTTATATAAGGATTTTTTAAGCTAATATTATCAAATCAATACCTAATTGAGCTAATTCTTCTAACATGTTCCGATAATGAACCATAGCAAGGATAACGGAAGGGTATTTTAAAGTCGGTCGTCCAATACATAATGTACTGATTTGTTTTTCTTTACAAGCCTGCACTATCGCATCCGTTATATGTGGGGATTGCACTTGAATAACTTCTCCTCCGAGTTCTGTTGCCAGCTTGAAATGGTTCAGTAAATGTCTTTGGCTTGCCAACGAAATCCGGTCCGAACTTTCCCTAGGGGTTTGTACATACAATACAAAGAACTTGGTGTTATATCGGGTAGCCAACCGCGCGACTTTCCGTATGATCTTACGAGGGGTTTTCTCATTACTGCTGATACAGGCCATAAACCTTTCATGTCGCACGCCAAGATTCTCAGGAATAGTACTTTCCACTTTTTTTTCTACCCGCAAAGCAACCTCTTTCAATGCCAATTCCCTAAGCTGAAGAATATGCTCAGCCTTAAAGAAATTATTCAATGCTGTTTGTATCTTATCAGGTTTGTATATTTTTCCGGCTTTTAACCGAGCCAGCAGTTCGTCAGCAGTAAGGTCTATATTGACTACTTCATCCGCCTGCTCCAGTACGATATCAGGAATACGCTCCTTGACCTCAATGCCTACCACGTCCTGCACCATCTCGTTTAATCCTTCTATATGCTGAATATTAACTGCCGTAATTACACTGATACCGGCATCCAGTATATCCATAACATCCTGCCAACGTTTTTCATTCTTACTGCCTTCGACATTGGTATGAGCCAATTCGTCAACGATAACAACTTCAGGATGAATACTGAGAATTGACTGTAAGTCCATCTCTTCGATCTCTTTTCCTTTATAAAATATTTTACGACGTGGAATGACAGGCAGTCCTTCCACCAATGCCTCTGTCTCGACTCTCCCATGTGTTTCTATATAACCGATCTTGACATCGATACCGCTTTCCAGTAATTGGTGGGCATCTGATAGCATCCGATACGATTTACCTACACCGGCAATCATGCCGATGTAGATTTTAAAATTGCCACGACGAGACTTTTTCAACAAATCCAAAAAATGTTGTACACTTTGTTCTCGGTCCATGCGTATACTATATCAAGGTCTTAAAGAAATTCCCAAGACAAGATGAGCATCCTCCATACGAGGGTTCCAAATTGCCTGTATAAAAATGGGTAATGAGAAAGAATTCGTGATTTTGATATCTTTCATTGCTTTCAATGCAACGTTCGTTACAGCAAATCCACTATTTACATCACCTCCATACGTAGTTACTCCCGCATCGTATGGAAGAACACCACAAGTTGCATTCAGATCAACTCCCTTCACTGTGAACGGGAAGTTCAACTCTACATAAGAAGAATAGTTTTGGTTTCCATTTTCATCTTTATCTTGACCGGCAAACATGAAATTCCAAGTGATAGACAACGGGAACTTCTCAATAGGTAAAGTGTAAGCCAAACCTGCTTCAAAATGGTGAGCTGTTTCGTGGCTCTTGAAGTTAAAGTAGTCACCGGCACCTTGTCCTGCCCACCATAAGCTAGCGACAGACAATGTAGGACCTGCCGATCCGAATGTATAAGCAGCCGTCAAATCTATTTCTTTAGCCGCAGCTGCTGACGTGGAATTGGCACCCTGGAAATCAGTAGACCCCCAAGCTGTCAAAGAGAAATTACCTACGCCTAAAGATAATGTTGGTTGAAAGCTGGCACCAGTCTGGTAAAAACCACGCCAAATATAAGAACTTACCAAATCTCCCTGTACGGAAAAATTTACCTTACCATCCTCTTCCTGTGCATTAGCCAATGTAGAAGATGCCATTGAGAATGCAACCGCCAAAACAGTTACTTTTTTTACAAATGATTTCATAACCTTAAATCTAATTTATCTATTAAATAACTGTTATTTGTTTTCAGCAGCTTTATCAAGCGCAACGTTTAATTTCAACACGTTTACTTTTTCTGTACCGAACATGCCCAATAAAGGTTTCTCAACATGTGAGTTCACGATTGTCATCACCTTTTCTTCCGACCAACCACGAGCGTCCGCTACACGTTTAGCCTGTACATAAGCGGCTTTCGGTGAGATATGTGGATCCAAACCGGAGCTACTGGCCGTGATGATTTCAGCCGGAACTTTTTCACGGGTTAGGTAAGGATGATGGACCAAAAATGTATCAATACGTTCTTCCAACAAGGCCAAATGTTCTTCATTGGAAGGTCCCTTGTTACTACCTGCCGAACTGGATGCATCGTAACCGTCACCAGCATGGGAAGGACGGCCCCAGAAATAAATATCTTGTGTAAAATTCTGACCAACATTGGCAGCCCCCACTACTTTTCCATTCAATGTAACCAGTTCAGCATTGCCCTTATTCGGTCCTGCCACTTGGGCAAACAACCACAAAACGAAGATGTAGAAAACACTGAAGAACAAACAAAACGCAATTGTCAGTCTTAATGATTTAAAAAGATTTGATATCATAATGAATTATTATTTTATTTTCTTAACCTTCCTCCTATCTTCATACAGAGGAAGGAAGGTTTTTAATATTGATTTTACTTTTACATGAATAAACTTACAATCATATCTATCAACTTAATACCAATGAACGGGACAATCACACCGCCCAAACCGTAAATCAGCAAGTTGCGACGAAGCAATGCAGAAGCACCAATCGGTTTATAAGCCACACCGCGTAACGCCAGTGGGATCAGAATCGGGATAATGATTGCATTGAAGATGATCGCACTCAGGATCGCTGATTCCGGGCTATGCAAGTGCATAATGTTCATTGGGGCCAATGCAGGGATTGTAACCATGAATAGAGCCGGAACAATCGCGAAATACTTAGCCACGTCGTTAGCTATACTGAAAGTAGTCAGCGTTCCGCGAGTCATCAGCAACTGTTTACCAATTTCGACAATCTCGATCAGTTTCGTTGGATCATTATCCAAATCAACCATATTACCAGCTTCCTTGGCAGCCTGTGTACCACTATTCATTGCCACACCAACATTTGCTTGAGCCAAAGCCGGAGCATCATTCGTTCCGTCACCCATCATAGCGACCAGCTTACCGTTTTCCTGCTCCTTACGGATATAGTTCATCTTGTCTTCCGGTTTGGCCTCAGCGATATAATCGTCTACACCTGCTTTTTCTGCGATATATTTTGCGGTCAATGGGTTATCACCAGTTACCATTACCGTCTTCACACCCATCTTACGCAGACGATCGAAACGTTCCTGGATACCCGGTTTGATAATATCCTGTAATTCAATCACACCGATAATGAAGTCGTCCTGTGAAACAACCAGTGGAGTACCACCGTTGCTCGTGATCTTCTGAACTAAATCGGCAACCTCTTTCGGGTATTTGTTACCTGCAGCCTCACTCATCTTACGGATGGCTTCGAAAGCGCCTTTACGGATACGAGTACCATTTGCCAAATCTACACCTGAACATTTTGTCTCAGCCGTAAATTTGATCATTTTCGATCCGGATGTATTCAGATCATGTACACGTACACCTTTTTCACGTCCCAGTTCTACGATTGACTTACCTTCAGGCGTATCGTCAGAAAGAGAGGACAGCAAACAAGCCTGTACAAAAGAGTGTTCATCAATGCCAGATACCGGATAGAACTGGGTTGCTTTGCGATTACCAATCGTGATTGTACCGGTCTTGTCGAGTAGTAAAGTATCAATATCACCAGCCGTTTCAACCGCCTTACCGGATTTGGTGATTACATTAGCAGACAACGCACGATCCATACCTGCAATACCGATAGCTGACAACAAACCACCAATCGTAGTCGGAATCAAACAAACAAACAAAGAGATAAAGGCAGCGATCGTAATCGTCGTGTTAGAATAATCAGCAAACGGTTTCAAAGTACCGCAAACAACAACGAATACCAGTGTAAAACCTGCCAGTAGGATTGTCAAGGCAATTTCGTTCGGAGTCTTTTGGCGTGAAGCACCTTCTACCAAAGCAATCATCTTGTCCAAGAAACTTTCACCCGGTTCAGTTGTGACTTTTACTCTAATCTGATCTGACAATACTTTCGTACCACCAGTAACCGAACTCTTGTCACCGCCTGCTTCACGGATCACCGGAGCAGATTCACCCGTAATGGCGCTTTCGTCGATAGAAGCCAGGCCTTCGATGATCTCACCATCGGAAGGAATCGTATCGCCGGCTTCACAAATAAAGATGTCGCCTTTCTTCAACTGAGAAGAACTGACAGTCTCGATCTTATTACCGACACACAAACGAGCCGGAGTCTCTTCACGAGTCTTACGCAAACTGTCGGCCTGTGCTTTACCACGTGCTTCTGCAATCGCCTCTGCGAAATTTGCGAAAAGCAGCGTTGCGAACAATACAATAAATACTAACATGTTGTAACCGAAAGATCCTTGCGTCGTATCGCCTGTGGCTACTGCCCATATAGTAACGAACAACATGACGAATGTCACCACCTCTACGATAAACATGATCGGGTTACGGAACATCACCCGCGGATTTAACTTAACGAATGATTGCTTCAAACTTTCTATAACGAGCTCCTTTGGAAATAAAGAAGCAGCTTTGTTATTTCTCATCTTCTTAATCTGTCAATTAGTAAATACTAAAATATTCAGCGATCGGGCCTAATGTTTGTGCAGGGAAGAATGACAATGCGGCTACGATCACGATTACGCAGAATGTCATCACACCGAATGTAACGGTATCGGTCTTCAATGTACCCGCACTTTCTGGAGTATATTTCTTGTTTGCCAATAGACCTGCGATAGCAACCTGTCCGACAATTGGTAAATAACGTGAAATGATCAACGCCAAACCGCAAGTATAGTTCCAAAAATAGGTATTGTCTCCTAATCCTTCGAAACCGGAACCGTTGTTAGCGGAAGAAGAGGTATATTCATATAGCATTTCACTGAAACCATGGAAACCGGGGTTGTTTAACCAACCGCCTTCACTCTCAACAAAGCCCGGACAATATACCCACACATAGCTGGAAATTGCGGTAAAGATCAAGATAACGAACGGGTGAGCTAATGATACGATCGTAGCGATCTTCATTTCCCGAGCCTCAACCTTCTTACCAAGAAATTCCGGTGTACGTCCGACCATCAAACCGCTGATGAATACGGCAATGATCAGGAATGCATAGTAGTTCATGAAACCTACACCGACACCACCGAACCATGTATTGATCTGCATGTTCAACATCTCGACCATACCGGAAAGAGGCATTGTACTGTCGTGCATACCGTTAACGGAGCCATTAGAAGTGACAGTCGTAGTCACAGACCACAAAGCGGTTGCACCCGGACCCAGACGGGTTTCCTTACCTTCCATAGCACCGCAAGACTGGTCAATACCCATCTCGTCAATTTTCGGATTACCTGCCATCTCATAGTGAACGTTACAGAATACTCCTAAAAGATAAGCAAACAGCATCACGCCATAGATCACATAACCTAACTTTTTACGTTTCAAATAAAATCCCAAAGCAAATACCAATGCCATTGGAATGATTAGAATAGACCAGCATTCTATAATATTGGTCAGATAAGTCGGGTTTTCCAAAGGGTGAGAAGAGTTTACTCCGAAATAACCACCACCATTCGTACCTAACTGTTTAATCGGAACAATTGCAGCTGTAGGTCCTTGTGAAACAATTTGTTCAGATCCTTCCAATGTCGGGATTGTCATTTTAGACTCGAAGCCCATTGGTGTACCCTCCAGGATCAAAATAAAACCTACGATCAGAGACATCGGGAAAAGGATACGTGTACAGCTGATCACTAAATAGTGCCAGAAGTTACCGATTGTTTTAGTTGTTTTGGCTGCCATCGATTTCATAATACCAGCCATGGCTGCCATACCAGTCGCAGCAGTGATGAACTGGAACAACATAATGACGAACAACTGTGTAAAATAAGTCAAACCGCTTTCTCCGCTATAGTGCTGCAAGTTACAGTTAACCATAAAACTAATACACGTATTGAACGCCAAGTCCGGACTTTGTCCGCTATTTCCATCGGGGTTCAAAGGAAGATATCCTTGCGATACCAACAGGATCATACCCCAGAAGAACCAAAATACGTTTATAATAAGCAGAGATTTCAGGAATACCTTCCAATCCATCTCTTCGTTGGGGTTGATACCCGCCAGTTTGTAAATAAATCTTTCAATCGGAGCCATGAAACGCATACAATCGTTTCCCTCCTTGTACACCTTGGCGATATGCTTTCCTAATGGATAGCTGATAACTATCAGCAGCAATATCTGCAATGCTACACCTAAAATTTCTGTGTTCATCTTTTTACTTTAAAAACTAATTACCATTAAAACTTTTCGGGCTTAATCAGGACATACATCAAATACCCGAAAATCACTACACAAAGTATAAACAGTGCTAAAAACATAATTTAATTCTCCTTTCTCATATTAAATTTTCTCAAACCAGTCCACACACTTGAAGAAAAACCAATAGCATGCTACACCGGTAGCACACAAGAACAAAAACGATAACGTATCTTCCATACTTCTTTTTATTAAATTGTTAATACCATTTATTTTTTCGTTTTCTTATATGCTAAAGTCGTGCCAAAAGTTTTAACTCATGCGTAATTATCTATTTATTAGACATATAGTCAAAATCATTCTTGTTATGCAACATGCTAAATCCTTTTCAAAATGAAAAAAATATTTCCATTTTAGGATAATCGCATATTGTTTGCCTTACCAGTCTTTAAGAGAGTTATTTTCACATTTCAGGCTTCTGGAGTCTTTTCCTTTTGATATAAAGTCTGTAATTAAAAGGTACTTGAAAAAAACGAGAAAGACTTATCCTCCAGGAATAATATGCCGACATTTTCCTGAACGGGTAGGTATCCGTTCGCCATCCGATGCCTACTTGTTTCCTATCGGGTAAACATCCGTTTTTTCCTCCTCAGCCATGACCTTTGAAAAATAAAATACCTATGAAAAACCAGAAAGATGATATGAAAGAGTTAGTATGGAGGATATATTGGTTTTGCTTTTTCATTTTGAAAAGGTACATAGAAAGACAAGCTACCTAAACAGGCAGCCTGTCAGGTATACAAGAACAAAGTGCTTCACATTATAGTCCATAGGTTTCCATCTTCCTATAAAGCGTGGTTAACCCTATCCCTAGAAGACGAGCAGCTTCAGGTTTGTATCCGTTGGTATGTTGGAGGACTTTCTGAATGTGGTGCTTTTCAACGCTGGCTAGGTCCAATCCAATATTATTCCCCGTATTTTCAGATAATTCCAGCATCTGCAACGGCAGAGATTGATAGTCCAGTATTTCCCCCCTCCGTAACAACTAAACATCTTTTTACCGTATTCTTTAACTTCCTGACATTTCCTTTCCATGGGTATCGTTTTATGGCTACCATGTATTTTTCTGATATCAGAAGCTTTTCCCTCCTTATTTTTTTGAAAAAGAAGATACGAATTCTCTTACAAAAAAATATCTTCCCGCCATTCCCATAATGGAGGAAGATGGATATGGAAAGAAGATAAACGGTTAAATAAATCTTCTCTAAAATTTCCATTAACTATTTCTTGTTCCAAATCGCGATTTGTTGCTACTATAACTCGGACATCGACATGTATTAGAGTAAGTACTACCAATTTTCATAAATTGCCCGGTCTCAAGAACACGCAGCAACCGGGTCTGCAAAGAAATATCCATTTCTCCTATCTCATCTAAAAATATAGTACCACCATTTGCTTCCTCAAAAAGTCCTTTTGTTTCCGTAATTGCCCCGGCAAAAAACCTGCCGTGTGTCCGAATATTTCACTTTCGAGTAAATCTTTACTGAAAGAAGAACAATTTATAGCGACAAAAGTCTACCCACTTCGCTGGCTATCATTATGGATCAGACGTGCGAAAACATATTTTCTTGTTCCGGTTTCACCTGTCTGCAATACAGACGCATCCGTTTTTGCCACTTTTTGGGCTAATGAAACGGCCTCTAATATTGCCGGAGATTTACCGATTATTTTTTTAAGTGTGATTGTTTTCGGTAGTTATATCTACAATAAATGCTTCGGATGCTTTCTCCATCTCTTTTGCGATAAGAGAAAAGATCCTGTTATTGTCATCACCTTTTACCAAGTAATCAAAGGCACTGCTTTTTATCGCCGAGACACTGTCTTCAATCTTTCCATGAGCAGTTAAAAGAATAATCTCCGCCGAGGGAGATATGTTTTTCATCCGGTCTATAAGTTCGATGCCATTACCATCCGGCAAACAGACATCGCGAAGAACAACCTCCGGGGTATTAACCTGTAATTGTCTTAAACCAGCTTTACAAGTTGCCGTTCGATATACCTCATAACCTTCTAGCTCAAGAATACGGGACAATAATGCCAGCATCTGTTTTTCGTCATCGATGATTAAGATTTTTCCCATATAATTTTTATGATCATTTTAAATTTCGCCAAAATCCTTGGATATCTGTCCAGCGCAGACAGGTTTCCAACAATCGAAATTTCTCTTTTTAGCTAAAACCGTGTTATTGATTATAGGCAATTCGCAATTCTCTTTGATATATAAAACAGCACATCCCCGAGCTGTTGTTGCCAATTGTTTTCTTAATGTATTCCAAGCATCTGCATCAGAAATAAAATATTGTGATTCGGTTGACTCCGTTTCATATTCCAGCTTGTATTCATTCAGTACCAATTCATTTTGGTAACTATATACCAGTTTGCACTGGTACAAAGTTACCGTTGTTTTTAATTAGTTTTTATTATTCTCATTTTTAATTGCAATATTCACTAAGTTTTCTAATCATCGTAAAAATTGCGTCATATCTATTGTTTCGTTTTTGATAGGAAGTTTAAGAATAGATTTCCCTTCTTTGAGTATTTCTATAACGATTTTAGATTTCTCCCATTGTTTATTAGGTATGTAAAGGCTACCTATTCCGGGAGAACAATTTATATTAACAATCTGTCCTTGTGAAATGGGATCATTATAGCTTGGTGTACCTTCACAGAAAGTGGAAGAACTAATATGAGTATCATCCACAACAGCCCTACAATTAAGGAGCAAATCCCAAGATATTGTACTATTTCCAGCATTTACCAATTTAATATTACAAGCTGGCAAAGTATGGAAAATATCAAGTGGGAGATTCCCCGTACTAATTGAAACAACCGTCAATCCATTTACTTCCTTTTCAAAAGATTTGATTTCTTGAAATGTTACTCTCGCTTCTTTTGCAATTTCAGTCGTTATACTATCTCTTTTTATATCCGCTTCCGTTCTCTCTTTTTTAGGCTCTGTAACTTTTATTCCATCATTGTCAAAAAAGAGAGCATAAATGAAAGAAAACATTATTCCTAAAAAAATAACAATAACAGGAAAAGGGAGAATGGAGAAGAAAACTTTAAGGACATTATGAGCCATAGAGTATTCTGTCTTTTTGTTTTCCCAAAGTATTTTGCTACCACAATTAGGACAAAATTTAGGTTTGTCATTTAACACTGTACCACATCTGGAACATTTCTTAATTGGTTCTGTCGAATTTGCTTCCATACTTTTGTTGTTTTGCTCCTTCCAACAGCCAACAAAGGAATGATTATCAAAAAAGAAGTGGGCTGCTATCCGCTTTTCTGTTAGGTGTCGCCAAACCCCTGTACACGCGCAGACAAGCAACCCACTTGATATAGCGAGTCACTTGTGCCTTGCGTGTTGTTAAAAATTGGCGACTTTAACAGAAAAAGGCACTTCCTGAAATTCCACAATAGTCCCTCTGGACACCGCAAATGTAAGAATATATTTTGACATGTAAGAATAAACTATTACATTTGTCGCGAACTTAAAAATGAATATTATGGAAAATTGGAAAATCGTTGTATGTCCTAAATGTCATAAGGAATTTAAAGATGTAATTTTGTTTCCACATCATGGAAGAAAATGTCCTCATTGTGGAGAAATACAAATGGTTTATACTATAGAATCTTCAAAACGAAACAACAATCAAAGAGAAAATCCTTCGAATAATGGATCAGAAGATAATTCTGATTGAAGGTTTTCAAAATTTACACCTTTTCCTAAAAGATAGTGGCAATGTTTTTTATCATCTTCTATATCTTCTTTAGTTGGATGAAAAACTGAACGAGTAAAATTTGATGCTTCCTCCTTAGAAAGAAATAACATAGCTCTTTCCTTAAATTTTTCTTCCGTTATTTTTAAGGAGTCTGCTTTCTTTTTTAATTGAGAAAAGGGAACTGAAAACTTAAAATAATCAATATTCATGATTTTTAATATTTTATGAAAACTGATTGTAAACATAAGTGGGTAAAAACTCCTTCCGGTTATATGTGTCAGAAATGCTCTGCTATTGTACTGGATAAAGATGTCATACCCGTTTTAGGTGTAATCTTAGAAGATTCAGACCTTCAAGATGAAACAAGCAAAGAAGAAGATCAGTCTAAATAAAGGTCTTTTTCTTTAACCGACTGTTCCAATTCCAAATCCTTTTCAGTAGGATGAAGGATTCTTTGCACTAATACTTTTGCATTATCGGAACTTTCGCCCATTCCCAGCAATCTCTTGTACAAAGACTCGTCAGTCAAGTTGTTTTGCTTGAAAATATCCCTTACTTCGGAAGGCGTAAAGCATGTTTTTTCTTTTGACTTGCTTTTAGTCCTTCTTTTTTGAGGACGGTATTTCATTGCAAATTTTAAAAAATCCTCAAATTCTTCCCCAGTTGTCATTCCTTTCTTGCTCATGCAATCAGTTGTTTGTAGGTTATACGATATTTAATGTTACAAAGTAACAAATTAAATTTGTGAAAATCACTAACCTTTCTGGTATTGTACCGGAAAGTAAACTCATTAGCATACCGTTGTAGATGCTTTGGACTCATGTAATGATAAATCCCGATGTAGCCTCTTTTTAAGCCTGTCCAAAAGCCTTCTATCGTATTGGTATATATTCTTCCATTCACATACTGTCCTTTGCCGTGATCGACCGTGTAATGGTAATAGGATTTGTCAATCTCGTCATATCCTCCCCATTCGTCAGTATATAAAACAGCCCTTTTGTCTACGAATTGCTGAATTATAGGAGTTATTTCGCTTCTGGACGTACTTTTGATAACTCTTGTAACGACTTCCCCTTTTCGCTCAACCATTCCCAAAACAGGAGTCTTATCTTTAAAACTTCGACCTTGACATTTCTTTACTTTCTTGTCCTTGTGGCGATTCTTGTTCTTCCCGCCTACAAAGGTTTCATCTGCTTCTACTTCATTTTCCAACCTCCCTTCGTTTTTACACATTAAACATTCTCTAATACGCTGCAACATGAACCATGCTGTCTTTTGGGTAACTTTTATATCTCTTGACAACTGTAAAGATGATATGCCTTTCTTGTGAGAAAGAACCAACCAGATAGCCATAAACCATTTTCTTAGCGGCAACTTTGTGTTCTCAAAGATTGTTCCCGTTTTAACATTGAATGATTTACCTGTGTTTTTACAGATATACCTATTATTGGAGCACACATACACTTTTGATTCTGGATCGAAAGGCGATACCACACCATCTTCCCATATTAAACTTTCCAGATACTTTAAACATACTTCTTCTGTTGGGAAAGCATCTGTAAGTTCTATCAATGAATTGAATGATTTTATATCTATCATAATGGTTCATTTTTAAATATGGTAAAGATATGAAACAAATAGTGTACATAGTACAATAAATAGAAATTAATAGATTACTTATGTTCTGCAAACTGGTATATAGTTACCTTCATTTTTTAGGTTTGCCTTCTTTTTGGGATAACACAAATAGGCGATCCCTGTCAAAAGAGTGATTCCGGCAAAAGTATTCAGCAGATATTCATAATAATCTTTTTCAAAGAAATAGAATTCATTGATACTACTATATATATATACGCCAACCACCAACAGTAATACTATCGTTATCCGTTGCTTAAAAAAATTCATCCGCATATTCTTTCCCATTTGTATCCTGTTTTTTAGAACCAAGTCTTTAAAATGAGCCATGAATAAATTATATCCACGGCTCAAAAAGAAAAAACAATTCAAATCTTTACAGAATGAATGGAGAAAAAGATTTTGGTACACATAAAACAATTTTAATTGCAATAATATATAACATGAAACTTATGTCCATTTATGGGCGACCAAGTATTTCTTGCGAGGCCACCATTTTTCAATCCTATTTTTCAGAATGAAAAAATACCCCAAAACGCCAATCCAGCTTGTTACTAGTAACAGAATGATAATCCTGTTTTTGATCCTTTGAGGAACATCTTTTTTTATTAAATTGCTGATTGCCCATACAGAGGCAAGCGAGCCTAACTGATAAATAAAAAATACCATTTTATTTCTTTGTCGTTTTACATTGTTTCTTATAGCTGACAACCGAATATGAATATTAATGATATTTTCTTCGGAAATCTAACTAATAAGGGTAATGCCAAAATCAGACCAATTAAACGACAACAAACATAAAACACTATATATCAACCGATTTTAAAATATTAATTCTAAATTGAAAGTTTTAGAAAGCATACCAAAACGAAAAAGTTTTTTTCATTCTGGTATGCTTTCTCTATTTTTGGAAAGACAAGACACCCGATTAAAATCTCGTGAATTAACAAGAAAGAAATTTTCTTGCTCAATTCTTTGTTCATCAAAAATTTTCATTTTGGGAAAATATTTTCATTTGGAAAAATGTATCTCAGGCTTATTCTTTAGTAAATATCTAGCTATCAATAATAAACATAAATCAACATGAATCTTGCCCTATTTTAATATATATTATATCAAATATGAGATTATTTATCGTTTCGAATAGATTGCCTGTAAAAATTACATGTTTCTCCGATGGAAAATTCGTTTTTTCACAAAGCGAAGGGGGGCTACAGGTTTGAAGTCATTGGACGTTGATTGTGAAAAACATTGGATCGGTTGGCCTGGCGTCTGCGTGGAACAAAAGACGGAAAAAGATGACATTTGCTGTCAATTGGAAAAAAATAATTATCATCCGGTATTCTTATCCGACGAACAGTATAAAAATTACTACGAAGGATATAGCAACAGTACCCTATGGCCCCTCTGTCATTACTTTTTTGCATATACGTTATATAAAAAAAACTTTTGGAAATCATATAGGGAAGTCAATGCTGTTTTTTGTGAAGAGATATCTCGGATAGTTGAGCCTAATGATTGGGTTTGGATACAGGACTATCAGTTAATGCTGTTGCCAGGCATGCTCCGTGAGAAGTTTCCCAACCTTCATATCGGGTATTTCCAACATATTCCGTTTCCTTCACATGAACTTTTCCGGATTCTGCCCGAAAGGGTCGAGATCCTGAATGGACTTTTGGGAGCTGACTTTGTCGCTTTCCACATTCACGATTATATGCGTCATTTCATCAGTGCGACAAAACGCGTTCTTCATAAGAATTTCAATCTGGATGAAGTTCAAATGAATGATCGTGTAACCCGTGTGGATGCATTACCGATGGGGATAAACTATGATCTTTATCACAATGTGATAGCTGATGACAAAGTCCATCACACAATACACAGTTAAAGCTATACCGATAGACAAAGTGGTAGCCAACAGTTATAATCCTAATATTGTGGCACCACCGGAAATGAAATTATTGGAACTTTCCATTTGGGAAGATGGTTATACCATGCGTTTGTTATCACATTGAAGAAAAAGATCTATATGAAATTGTAGACAGCTATCATCGTTATATGGTAATGAAAACGTCACAACGCATTTATGATCGAGAAAAAGGTTTACTTCCTGTTGTGGTAATCAATAAAGATAAATGCTATTGCAATACTATGGAACGACAACGATTTGCATAAATCCGAAAAATGATAATCAATATTATTTAGATTTTCTAAAAAGCTATTTTTTGAATGTATTGATTATCAACTATAATCTGCTATAATATATATGTTTTTCCGAATGAAAAGCAAATAAAAACACAATCAATACTTGCACAATAAAAAATTAATCACTATCTTTGCATTACAGAAGTAACACACAGAATGATTCGCTAGCTCAGCAGGTAGAGCACATCCCTTTTAAGGATGGGGTCCTGGGTTCGACCCCCAGGCGGATCACGGAAAACAAAAGAAAAATCAAGCAAATCCCTGATAATCAATCATTATCAGGGATTTTTATTTTCTCCAAATACTGCATTTCACCGCAAAAAACAGTGATGATCACAGGTGAAATAGGTGGACTTGACATCTACCTGAAAAAGTCCACCTAATTAGATCATATTTCATTGATTTTCCGATTTTTGCGTGGTTCGAAACCGACTCGTAAAAATTAATTTTGTAACATCATTTTTTTGAGTATGGCTATGCAGAGAAACTACTTTACGATTCTTTTCTTCATCAAGAAGTCTAAACTCCTAAAAAACGGAGAGGCACCCATTTGTATGCGTATAACGGTTAACGGGCAACGGGCCGAGATACAGATTAAAAGAAGCGTGGACATTTCCAAGTGGAATTCCCAAAAGGAATGTGCCATAGGTAAGGAAAGGAAATCTATGGAATTGAACCATTATCTGGATACGGTCCGTATGAAAGTTTTACAGATCCACAGGGAACTGGAGCAGGACGGGAAGCCGATCACGGCCGATGTCTTAAAAAGACGTTATTACGGGGAGAGAGACTCTCCGAAGATGCTGCTGGAGGTTTTCCAGGAACATAACCGAAAGTACAGGGAGTTGATGGGCAAGGATTATGTCGCCGGGACTGTCCTGCGCTATGAACGGACCGCGAGGTATCTGGGTGAACTGCTACAAAAGGAATACAGGATGAACGATATACCTTTGAAAGAGATAAACCATGAGTTCATCGCCCGGTTTGAGCACTATGTAAAAACAGAAAAATCATGTGCCCAGAATGCCACGGTAAAATATCTGAAAAACTTCAAGAAGATAATAAAAGTGGCGCTTGTGAACAAATGGATAACAGACGATCCTTTTCTGGAGATTCATTTTAAACAAACAAAAACGAACCGGGCGTTCCTTACGGAAGAGGAATTGAACATACTTCTGAAAAAGGAATTCACCATTCCCCGCCTGCAAACGGTCAGGGACATATTCGTGTTTTGTGCGCTGACCGGGCTGGCCTTTACCGATGTACAGCACTTGCGATATGAACACATAATAAAGGATGTCAATGGCGAGTACTGGATAAGAAAAGCCCGGGAAAAGACGGACAACATGTGTGACATTCCACTGTTGGACATTCCACGGATGATTTTGGAGAAGTACAAGACACATCCGGAATGCCTGAAAAAAGGAGTGGTCTTGCCGGTACCCAGTAACCAGCGGATGAACAGTTATTTGAAAGAGATCGCTGACATATGCGGTATCAATAAACCACTGAGCACGCATGTTGCGAAACATTATATATTCGCTATTTAATTGAAAATCAAATAGTTACTTCTATTAAATTAATAACAGGTAACGATTTAGAAACGAGCGAATTACAAAATTCTGTTTTCTTTTGCCTCTGTCAAAGAACGATTCTTTCAATGCAAATATACACTTTACTTGTGACAAAAGCAATCCTTTTCCACATTTAATCGACTTACAGTCAATCCTAAAGAGGGTATCTGATCTCATTCCACCTCTCTTCCTCAAAAATAATATAGCAGTCTAAATTGGTTTATGTATGGGATAGGTCTTGTTCATTCGATCCGGTAGACTACTGTACATGAAAGTATAAAGGCGAGATACGACAAGGAGATGCCCTACTTTTGTGTAAGGGGAATCTCTCTTAGCTTATCGTAGACCATGTATAGCCAGGTGTTTTTTCGGGCACCCGAAATATTTCCAGCGCCCCAAAACTACTTGCTAAAACCTTTCCCTCCAAAGTTGGGGAAATAGATTGAAAATTGGTTATCAAATCGTATCGAAAATAGATACAATCCAGATTGCCTCAAAGAAATCCAAGGAAACAACATAAAACGATTCTTATGGACTAAACCGTCTTCATTTATCATTGACTACACACTATAGGAATAATTCTGTAACCCGTTAACTTAGAATGAGGAGACACAAGACTGTCATAGAAACATTTTCTATCGTGTTCCCATGTCCATATCGCTAAATCTCTAATTACAAGCTCCGACCATAATGCTTTGTATTAAATTTTAAAAATTAGAACAGATACTCTTTTATCCATTTGCAAAACAATGATATACCTTCCGAGAAGTTAGTTGCGGGAGGTAATGTATAATTTTTCCGAATTAGGTCTGTTGATGCACATGTGTATTTGACATCACCTTCAAGTGCTTTTGAAGAAATATAGTTAGCTTTTATGCCTAATTTATGTTCTATAGTATGGAGTAATGTAATTACCGAATGTGGATTTGATGAACCAACATTATAAATTGAATAATTTTTGTCAATATCTTGCTCCAACACTGCGGTTATTGCAGAGGTTACATCATCAATATATGTGAAATCACGAATCATTTTACCTTCATCGTATAAGGTGATTACCTTATTTTCAAGAATGGATTGTGCAAAAATCCATGGAGCCATATCAATCCGTCCAAATGGACCATATACTGAGAACAAGCGTAATCCGATTGTCTTGATACCAAATGCGGAGGAATATACATATGCTAGTAATTCGTTAGATTTCTTAGTCATTGAATAAACACTCTGTGGATGATTTGTATCCATATCTTCAGTTAATGGTATGATTGCCCCATTTGTAATCACATCCCCATAAACACTACTTGAACTTGCATAAATAAATTTACCTATTCTAGCACAATGACAAAGATCAATAACATTCGCAAAGGCGTGAATATTATTTTGCATATATGGCTCAGGTGTTTTCATTGATTGTCGTACACCAGGAGAAGCAGCTAAGTGAATTACAACATCGGCTTGTGAAAACACATCTATTAAGTTATTATTCATTAGCGAGAGATCTACATTCACAAACTTGAATGCCTTGTACTCCTGAAGAATTTCAAGCCTACGTTGTTTTAAGCGTAGGTTTTCTCCAGACCCAAACATTGCATCTATTCCGATAATTGAATATCTTTTATTAAGTAGTTTATCAGCTAAAGAATAACCGATGAACCCTGCTACTCCAGTAATAATAATAATGTTATTCATATTTAGCATTAAATATTCTTACCAATTAAACATAGCAACTCTTGAGAAAAGTTGTTGATTCTTCCTGCTGCTGGCATTAATGTCATTTCGCTGAAATACACACGTCCATGATATTCATATAAGTCCACACGACAAAATGAAATCTCAGACGAGAGTCTTTCTACCACCTCCAACATCTTCATTAAAGAAGTTGGTTGCGGTATCTTCATCCGTCCTTCATTTTTAAGAATATATCCGGGACATTGAATCCAACCATTGGTCTCATATATTTGAGATTTCTGCTCATCATAACATTCAGTGTCATAAATGACTTGACAAAATTTGACCTTCCCATGAACTGAGAAAAATTTATAAGAAACAAGTCCTGATGAGAACTGCTTGTCATTCTCAAGCAACTCTTCAGCAAAAACAAAGGGCTTGATGCCCAGATAATGCGGCTCTGCAGTTTCAATGCCGAAAGGTAGCGATAGTTTTCGGCGATAAAAGTCTTCAATGAATGACTTATCTACAGAAAACTTATCATACACAAGAATAGTAGAACCGTTATCGTGATTGCACTTTAAGACAAATGAATTTGGTAGTGATGAAAAATCAATAACCCCAACATTATCCCAATATTTATAAACGGTCAGCAGTATATCTGCACATCCTTTAGATTTTACAAATTTTCTTACAGCCAATTTATCCGCAAGAGTTGTCCATATATCAACTGGATTAAAGAATGCAAGATTAAAAAGCTTTCGATTTAGAGAATTAATAGGCTCATTTTCTATAGAATAACCAAATTTTTCTTTAAATAGTATTTTTGCTAATGACATAGGATTGAACTTTCCAATAATGATATTTCTATAATGATTGTATAGTTCCTTAAATGTAGTTATTTGTGGCTGAAATATCCCATCTTGCATCTTAACAATCACATAGGCTGAACGCGCATCTTCATAGTCCCTGGACAGATTAAAATTGGCATCAATATTTGTTGACAGCAATAAATTAGAAGGTATTGTTCTATGCCAATTTTCCAAATACCATTGCATCTCGTCGATGTCTAATCCTCGTTCTTTAATCTTGTACAAAAATTCTCTTCGTGCGAGATTATTAACAGGCATATTTTTTTTAGAACAGAAATGGAGAATTTTGGCATTAGCTAAATATAATGCACCAAATCGAATTTGACAATTCCATATGCCATTCATTTCACAAATGATTCCGCCCAACTCCTCATTGGTTTTAGCCAGCGGTGGTTCGTCAAGTTTAACTCCTGATTTCAAAGATTCCAGATAATTATTATACCAATGAGCATAGAAATCATGAGAAGATTCATCATCCTTTGAATACATGACACCTCCACTATAATATGAAAGGACTTCATCAAAATTATAGTTGAGATGTTGATTCTGTTTCTTAAAATATGAACGCATTGGATGGGACTTAAGCGGTTGATGCCCATCCAAAACAGCTCCTATCGAAAAAGTAAAATTATCAATTTCTGATAAGTCATTTACAATTATCGTATCACAATCTATGTATAGGAAATCTCCTTCAACATATTTTCGGAGATTCACTTTCATTAATCTAGATCTTTCGACCTTATTTACTGGCCTTTCAAATTGTATGGATTTCAATTCATTGATTAGCAACTTAATATCTTGTCGATTACCATTTAGTGAACTTTCAGTCGTGTCGTCACAAACAAGAACGACATATGCTTCTGGATTATATTTCCTAAGGAATTTTAGTGAAATAAGACATTGCTCAAGAAAATAATCTTCTTGAGAACTTGCGAGAACATATACAATTTTAGTTTTCATTTGCGTTGATGATTATATAATTCTCTTATACTGCTGTCATTAAGAAGCCAATCATGTTCCTTGTTACCGAAGAATTGTTCTATTACATTCATTTTAAGATCACTTATGGCCTCTATGAAAGCATCAATTTCTGTTTCTGTCAATTTGCTTAAGTAATTCTTGTACTTTCTCAATACTTTAAGATAGTATGACGAAAGATGATTTTTAATGTTTGGAGATGCATGCTTTTCTAATAGAAATTGAAGGGATTGAGTGCAAAAGCGAATAGTATCAGCGTATTTCTTTCCGCTCTGAACGCCCCTCATGTCCGAATTGGGGGTCTGAATATAGATGTATCCGATAACCGGGTGATAAATAACTGTATCAGCAAGATAAAATGCTTTTAAAGTGTGGACTACATCCTCCCAGAAAACACCTTCCTCATAAAAGAGATTATTGCATAACAGATATTCTCGGCGAAACCATTTGGACCATGATGCTCTGATTCTGTTTGAATAGGCATTCATTGCTTCAAATTCCAAATAGTCAATTCCTGACATAGGCCCAATTGGCTTTTCCCAATAAGGTTCAATGACGATGTTATTGGATTGGTCTTTCGATGCCGCATGGAACTGAAATATATCAGGGGTAGAACTAAGTTCTGATGAATGTAGATATTTTAGGATTCCATCGCCAATAGAATCATCGATATCAACAAACCACACATAATCTCCATTAGCAACACGCAATCCAGTATTACGGGCTGCCCCTTGTTTCCTATTAGTGTGATGACATATCACTTTGCCATTACTTAGATTAAGATGATTGAAATATTCTAAAGTTCGTTCTATTGTATTATCAGATGAGCAATCATCTACAATGATTATCTCATATTCTGATTGAGATATTCCTGACCTGATAGCTTCATTATTTATGGACAATAAACACCTCTCAACATATTGAGCAGCATTGTATGCCGGGATTATTATGCTAAGTCTAATCATATTGGTATATTATTTGTCAAATAATTCTTTAAACGGCAACAGATTTCCGTCATCTTTCTTTCTACTCAAAGATATAGAATCATCAAGAATCGCAAATACTACTTTTTTATATTTATTAAAAAACTCTTCTTCTAAAAAGACCTCTTTGAATAATCTAGCAATATCTCGTGGTGGGTTATGAAATATGCCACAACCCCATGCCCCGAGAACTAAAGCGTCATGAGAATTTATCAATCCAAGGCGTAGGATTGTCCGGATTTTATCCTTCGCTATAATGATATCTCTTTTATTGAGCATTCCGTCATTTAAAATTGGTTCTCTGATTGCCGGAACAGAAATAAAAGACATATTAAACGGATTTTGAAGCAGTTCATATCCTTTATTTTCGGCTTCCCTGAAAATAACAGCATCTCTTACGTATATGCCGTCAAAATTGCCATTTAGCGGATATTGAGGATGTTTAGACTGCAAGTTACACTCTAAGGCATGGGGCGAATAAGGATAAAGATACACATAAAGATTACTGCGTCTAAAAAGGCTTTCCTCTTGACCATAGCATCCTCCAATTACCCCACCTCCAGGACCGTCCCCACATGCCATATTTAAAACAGCTGGATGATAGCCCTCTTCTTGAAGCATCTTACCTGCATCTATACAATCCATATTCAAAACTCCGAATATGGTTTCTGCTTCAATTCTTCTAATATGATTAACAGTTATCGGTTGCTTATATATTTTATCATATGATTGAAAAATCGGCATATTTACCAATCCTTGATGAGTAACATAATTGCCTTTATTGAGAATAAACTTATTCGCCGCAAAAACTATGGCCCTTAGTTTTCTCATAGATCTTTTACGAGAATCGCCATCAGTCATATTTTTAACATCCTCCATTAACCGAGACCATTTCTCTGCATTCCAAGAGTTTGTAATAGAAAATTCAGATATAAAATTGTCTATCATATCGATAATGTTATTGTTATCTAATATTAAACATTGCAAATATGTCGTCAGTTGTTGCATCTTCAATTTTGAAACACCCAAGTTGAGACGGATCTATATAAATATAGCCTATACAAGAAAGTTTGCTATATTCATCACAAAATTCCGGGAACTTATTTCGCACCAACGTTTCGGTATTCGCATCAATCTCTTCTCTATGAGAAATAATCTCACATTGTATTAGCCCCGCATTATCCCTTTTATTGGAGTTGCTTGTAAATAATCTAGTACCTCTTGGAATGCTTATAATAATAGAATCTGTACATGCAGACACAAAAGCATATGTTATAGAAGCCTGCACTTCAATACTGCTTTTTGCTGTTAGCACAATAAAGGGAGCATGCAACTGAAATAGAGGTTGTGACAACTCGTTCATAATGTTGTGGTTATTTAGTCGGCATTGATGATGTATTGTTAAGAAGAATCTCCATTGCTATTGCATTCCCTGGAATAAAACTTCCAATTTTATCACTTTCTTTAGGTATGTTAAGCCGTTTTATTAGTCGTACGAGTTCATCTTTTGTCCAATTGGACTCAGCCATAAGGCAACAATCATCATGAAGCAAGTTTACATTTTGTCTCTGTTCTACTACTCTGTACCTATCGCCAGTCACAAACGTAATTGCAGGAATATCAAGATATTTAATCTCGCTCAATGTATTTCTCCCAGAACGGGTAATAATGAGTGAGGCATGCGCATAATAGTACTGAGGGCTAATGATATCCTTATATAGGAATACATTGTCCGTGATACTCATTCTGTACAGAGCATCATATATATTTGCACTTGAACAAACGATATGCATTCGATATTCTGATAACTCCTCGGCAACTTTGATACATAATTCCCCAATACGTATTGAAGATTCGGTAAATTGACAACTCACATTAACGGTCCCGCCTCCTAAAATGCAATAAATATCTTTGGACGGGATATTTTTGAGTTTAAGAATCTCCCTGCGCAGAATCGTGTTAAGTGAATAGAACTGTTTATAATCGTAAAACAATGGCTTTCTGATTTTCCGAAGCCCATGAACGATGGCAACATCTGCCATAGAATATAATGAATTAAAGTAGTCCATCGCTTCTTTGTCATTATATGAATTGTCGACATCAGAAGGATTTAATAACACTACAATTTTCATTCTCGGGAAAGACAATTTAATGGAATGAACTATCAAGGGCTCACCATCTATCAATATTAAATCCGGGGTATATTCTTTAATTGTGGTATGAATGTATGCTCCCATCTTATTTGTCGGGACTAAGCCAATCGAACAATAGTCCATGGGGGTGGCTTCGTGCAAATCTGCATAGCCCTTGGACTTAAGATATTCATTACCTTGAAGATAACTAATCATACGAATATTAGCTCCGTATTGATCTCGAAGTTCCTCCAATAAGGAGACTCCTGCTACAACTCTCCCAAGTCCGGGAAAACCGCGAAATATTCCAAGAATCCTCATAAACCGTTTATTATTTGATTAATCTCCGAGATGTAATATCTATGAATTTTATGCGCATCTGTGTTCAAAAACACTCCGCCTTGCGTTAAAAGGAACGCATAATCGTAGTATTTTTTCACCTGTGTCTCAATGTAGGGGCTTATATCTCCATAAGGGTAAGCATAAGATATTACCGGACCGAAAAGCTCTTCAAGAATCTTTTTGGATTCTTTTAACTGCCATTCTATATCGGCATCATCCAAACGTAACAGAGACTCGTGAGTTACTCCATGCGAACCGATTTCCCAACCGGCACAAATTAATTCCTTAAGTTCTTCTACATTCAGATGCATTCGTCGAGACTTATCCTTAAAATTCCAATCATTGGATTTTCCCAAATAATCTGTACATACATAGACCGAAGCGGTAAAACCGTATTTGTTTAGAATAGGTAAAGCATTATCAAGTAACCCTGTATAACCATCATCAAAAGTGCAGACAATCCACCTTTCTCTTTCATCTATCGATTTCTGTACATAAGACTTCATAGAGCATAAACCAAGTCCCTTCTGATGGACTCGATCTACAAAAGATTCAAAGACTTCTACTGGCGTTGTGATATTATCATGCTTATCACCACTTACATCGTGCAATGTAAGAGATAAAACCGCGCTAGGTTTATACTCAAAATTCGTTTTGGGGGTATCGCATTCAAGAAATTGTTTCCATCGAGAAGCAATCTTGGAGGGTGTTATTCCTGAGAAGAACATTGAATAGAAATTTCCATATCTAAAATCCCTATCTTTAAGACTAACTAGTATCGAAAGTTCATCTGCCATACTATGTGGATTCAGAGAACTAAATACAATTTGAGGAAAATGTTCTTGCGCAGCTTCTGCTACATAACCGGTATTGGATATCATAATAGGCAACCCCATAGACATTGCATCAACTACAGAGTTACCCATTCCTTCGCAAACAGAAGTTTGAACGTACATGTCCCAAGTCATTTGTCTATTTCTAAATTCATCTCGGCTCAACCTACCTAAAAAGTTCACATCACTTGAAATGCACAATTCATCCATCTTTGCTTTATACAGTTCCTTTACATCATTGTCTATGTGGCCAACGAGTTCAAGCGAAAGATGTAAATCTTTCATTGTTCTATTTACAACAGCGACCATTTCCAAAAGATGTGAGATTCCTTTCTTTTCATTGAGATGTGTCGCGCCAGTTCCTAATGTAATATGCCTACTGGATATAGACTTGATTTGCTCGGATTTCCTACTAGCAGAATTGGGAATAACATGAATATCAAGTTTGTTCGATGAAAACAATTGAACATTATCTGCAATTTCCTTAGATAGAGCGAAAATTTCAGAGGCGCAATCAACCACGAATTTATTATAATAAGATTCAATAGGATTCCATTTGCTGATATTAGCATCTGAACCTCGGAACATTAGCCATAATTTAAGTCTCGATTTGGACGCCAAAAGAGCGGCATAGTAGGCGTTAAAACCACCTCCAAACGATACAATAAGCCCACCAGAGGCAAGTGATTTAATATTCTCTTTGAGCTTTTCCTCCATTGCTAGTTCATATCCAAGAGATGGCTTATATCCTCCGGATATAATAGATTCTGATGGAACAGAACTAGAAATAATTGTGATATCATGTCCTACTTGTTCCAGCATATTCACAAAAGCATGACAACTGTAAGCTAAGCCGCCACCTTCAATACTATATTCGTTTGTAACTATATAAATGTTCATCTTTTCTCAATTACATATAGGCGCTTAGTCCTCTTGTTTTTTGGATATTTATATGTTAGATAAGACGATATTTTTGACATCGGAAACATTGATTCAACATCTTGTGGATTTAGTCTAATACATACAGGGAAATCCAAATCTTCGCAAGTATAAGAAGCATCTATTACTTCGAGTATAACCAACTTTGGTTTTCCCGCTTTGTTATAGAAAGAAACAAGTCTTGAAAGATATTCTTCTTTAGTTGTGCAACCATCTGCATAAGCACAATTCACCATGATAAGAATATCTGCACATTCATCCTTGAGATCTACCTTTGCGAAATCTTGCTTTTCTATGATTGATATTCTGTGAAATAAGTCGGAAATCTTAGCTTCAGCTATATTAGCAGCCTCAATGTTTCGTTCATATGCAGAGATGAAATTAAACCCTAAATAACAAGCTATAGCTGTAACATCTCCTTGTCCAGCACCAATTTCGATTATACGTTTTTCTCTATCTATAAATTGCAACACTTTGTATGTAATCTCCCAATACGAGGGGAAAGTAGGCTGTAAAAATTGCTTGCTCCAGGATGTCCTCATATCCGTAGGAATATTGGCATTATAAGTGGTTAGCATGTCGTGAAGCCGTTCCATAATTGTGCTAATTGATTAAGTATGTATTCGTCGCCTTTAGAAAGATCTAATCGTATTTCAGGCTCTTTAAGTATGCAGGGCTGTGCATACATACCTGGAAGTATTCTTAATTCACCAAATGCACGACAGGTTTCGATATCGTTACTGAAACAGGGCGAATCGATATAAAGAACGCGAGTCCTATGCCCATTTTTTTCGACATTCCAGGCTGTAGCTCCAGTTCCTTTATCGCAAATGGTTGTAGCGTATCTATTAAGAATGGGGTATATTTGATCCTTAAACTTATCGCTACCTTCCAAGCCTATTTGAGGAAGGAGTTTTAAAGGTAACTCGTTTTGAATCGCGAATTCAATCATTTCTATTATCGCTTCAATCTTCCGTGATTGGATAACAGTGTTAAGTCCAATCTTTATTCCAGCCTCCTTTACAGCCTTAATGTTAGACTTGATTTTGCTAAGAAAACCATTTCCTGTACTTTTAATGAATGCAGATTCATTTATGTATGGGAATTGGATATTGAATTTCAATCTTGTATTAGCAAGCTTTTCAATCATATTGGTAGTAATCAATGAAAGATTTGTTGCACAGCTAATATCTCCTGTCAACTTATTGTTGGCATATAAAATCATATCCACAATTTCCGGATTGAGTAATGGTTCTCCTCCACTAAAGTTAATCTCGCTGATGTGCAGATTGGCTATAATATCGACGAAACTCCGGAAGTCATCAAATGTCATTTGTTCTTGAACAATGGACTTATCCTGTCCCTCGTTATGACAAAAAGGACAATGATAATTACAACGATTTGTAACTAATATGCGAAATTTATTCCAACCAATATTCATCCCAATATAATTTTAGCTCCGTAATATTTTTCGAGTTCACTCATAGGCTCACCAAGTAAATCAAGACCGTCAGCATTGTACATTTCATTCGGTAGAAACATATAATCATTTCTATCTGGATTGAATTGCTCTCTAATATCTTTGTGGTTCAAGAGCCCAGCCACAGACACTGATCCTCCATATAGATGATTCAGTATAAGGTTGGTCTTTACGTTGTGCATACCCTTAAATGCTTCTGTAAAGTAATCATATCCAGATAAGGGACAGATAAGATTCACCATCGCATCTGAAGGGAGACTGTTTATGATTTCTTTTTGTCTCGCTATGCGTTTGTCAGCATCAATGAAGTATTCATTGTTACCACCGCGAAAAACGTCCTTTAATATGGGGACAGTGTAAATAACGCCTGGATAATTTTCTTTTATCCAAGTTATACATTCTTCATAATGCTCTATGCATTGTGTTGACAATTCTTTCAGTTGACGTTGACTTGTTTTAGTGTGTTCCATCCTTCGAACAAGAATTTGTCTGACCTTTTTATCAACGCCAAGTCCATAAAGCAATTCGAGATCTTTCTGGATATCATAAATAGAACCGGTGAACATAAGTGTACACTTATTTAACGGTGCATACTTCAACAAAGTCATTGTTCTTTCACGTTCAGATCTTGGTATGATAGCCTCCCTCTTACCTTGCATAGTGATGAGTGATAAATCTATACCAAAATTCGGAATAGAATTAAGGAAATCCAATTTGTCTTCTCTGATATATGCACCGGTAGTAACGGTTGTTATCTTTTTTGTCGGGAAATATTCCGATGCAATTTTGATAAAATCATATATCTGAGGATGAAGAAATGGGTCTGTATGAGGTGCGACCAATACACCAGCACCCAGCCTTACGTAGTTAACATTCGGGTTGATAAAAGCAAAGCCTTTTATAAGGTCTTCCTTATCAATCATTGGAATCTTTGGATAGTGTCCCAAATAGGAATCTGTGTGCACTTTACAAAATACACACCCTATACCACAGTACTGGCTTAAGATCGGAATATTGCCGAATGTAGCAATCTCCATTCTGAATGCATCGAATTGTTCTTGATTAAGTACCATCTTACACTTTATTAATCCAACTTGTGTCGGGTTCTACATACTTTACCTTGTTTGAAAAGATTAGCTCCTTCCATTTAGTTCCACAATAGTTCCATGTTTGAAATTCTGGATGCTCATTCGCATACATTTTATAATTTTCTATAGCATATGTACATAGAGAACACACGTCATTCTTAAAATTTTCTCTTATAAACATTGAAACATCTTTTGGAAATTCATGCAAAAAATATTTATGATTTGATTGTTTCGCCATTATACAAGGGAAACAAGGAGCTGTATATGAAAAACCATAGACGGTATAATGAATACCACAAATATTGATTCTATCGCAGATTTTATAGTCTGCGCCAATGTCTTCCGGAGATAATGTTATATTTCTGTGCTTTATATTCTTGATTGAATATATTTCGTTCTTAGTCAATGGCCTACCTTTGTCTTCTATCATTTGACCTACAATTTGTGGCGCAAATACAATGTATGGAGAACAATAAGCAGGAATAGGCAATGTACCGTTGGTCACAATATTGATATTAGAAATATAGCCTTCGTCTTTCAGTAATTCAAAAGCTTGAACCGCCGGCTCTAATATCTTTGACAATAATGGCTCGCCTCTAAGTATTCGGATGGTTTCTATACTTCCTTTACGAATCGATTTAATCTCACGACACAGATAGTCTATATGCCGCATATCCATATCCAAAGAATTCCTAACTATTGCATACTGATTCTCAGCATTACAAAGACGATTACAATGTCGACAAATAAGATTGCAACGATGTGTAATATCCACTTCTATGATTAACTTTTCCATCATCGTAGTGCTGGTGCGATATATTCATTATACTTCTGTAATCCCTCAATTGAAAGTGGACAAGATAGTACTTTAACTAAATTGGGGCAATGTTTGCAAGGTAAATCAATAGAGGTATCTCTCCCTTCAAAAAGAAGTTCAACTAATGCCTTGAACCCCTCGCTTTCTGTCCATTGAGTCAAAGACCCATCTTTGACGTTTCCAAGACTTCTCCACTTATTAACACTACATCCAAGGATATCCCCATTCCAATTAATTTGTGGACTTGAGAAGCAATGATAGCATGGAGCTTTATATTCGTGATTATGCTTCAGACGATATTCATCACGGTCTGCTACTCCAAGACCACTTTCTCGTCTTACAAATTCCTTGTCTTTTACAGGTGAGAATTGGGAATAATTAAGTTTGGGATTAAAAGCCATGTTGTACTTCAAGCACAACTCTTTAACCTTTGGTAAATCCTGTTCGTTATGGCCGAATATCACGAATTGCCATGATAACTTAGGGTACTCTGAGTTATATCGTTCTTTATAATTGTTCAGTCGCTCGATATTTTGAAGTACATTACAGAGATTACCACCCACGCGATAAATTGAATATGTCTCTTGTGTTGCTCCATCAATAGAAATATTTAGATACTCAACTCTATATTTGACCAGTGCTTCCAATGCTTCTTCCGAAACATTGTTGAAATTAGTACCGTTTCCGCAATATAAAGTAACTCCTTTTCTGAAAGCATACTCTAAAATTTTGACAATATCCTTGTTCAGAAATATTTCTCCCCAATTGGACATTTCTATTCTTTTAATCTCCGGATTAGTGTCAATAAAATTTGAAAAATCCTCAAAAGAAAGTTGACCTTTTCCCACAATCCCTGCATGAGTGATTCCTTTGGACGTTGAACACTCAACACAATGTAATTGACAGATTGTGGATAAATCTATCGACGCTTCTGTTATCTTAGGTAATTTAATCATTTTGTCTAAAATATTGAATTGTTTTACATAAACCGTCTTTCAGACTAACTGTGGGTTTCCAACTTATGACTCTTTCCGCTTTAAGTATTGAAGGCTTGCGCTTCCTGGGATCGTCTTCTAATCCGCTTAAATGTACAACAGGAACGTCACTATGTGTCAATGTTTTAATTATTCCTGCCAATTCATTAATGGTGTGCTCTTCATACGGATTCCCAATATTGATAGGAGTATCGAAACGGACGTCAGATTTAATCAACTGCTTTACAGCTTTTATTAAATCATCAATGAACATAAAGCTTCTAGTCTGATCACCACTCCCATATATCTCTATGGATTCTGACTTAAGAGCCTTATTAATAAACTCCGGTATAGCCCGACCATCAGCAGAATTCATCTTCGGACCATAAGTGTTGAATATACGTATAATCCGAACATCCATCTTGTGTGTGCGAATATAGTCCATACAAAGAGTCCCAGCGGCTCTTTTACCTTCATCATAACATGCTCTAGGGCCGGTACAACTTACGTTACCATTGTAGGTCTCTTCTAAGATGTCTACATTAGGATCTCCATAAATTTCACTTGTAGATGCTTGAATTAACATGGCATTTTGAGTAAGAGCATAATCCAAGAGATTTTTGGTTCCCAAAACGGATGTCATTAAGGTGTCTACTGGCTGTTTATAGTAAGCCTTTGGAGAGGCAATGCAAGCAAGATTAATGATGACATCAATTGCGATAGATATAATTCCTCCTAAATCACAGGTTCTAACATCTTCATTAACAAACGTATATGTACCGTACTCTAAGTCTCTAATATTTGCAAGGCTCCCAGTACTCAGGTTATCAAGGATTACAACTTTGTGTCCATCTTTAATTAATGATGCACAAAGATTAGAACCGATAAAACCGGCTCCGCCAGCGACTAATATGTTCATACAGTGTTGCATTTTATATTAAATCTTTTAATTCAAGAGTACTTATGGTTCCTCTAATATTAAATTTGTCAAATATCGAATGATTGACAAGCTTAATTACAATGTCGTATCTCTGGATAAGTTCCGATTGATCTTTAATAAACAGGGATTCTATTTCCGGTGAAAGAAGAGATGTATCAATTATCGGGTCAAAGGCCATTATCGTAACCCCTTGGTCATGTAGTCTTTTAATTATTTCAATCGACTTTGAATTCCGGATATCGCTTATATTGGCTTTGTATGACGCTCCGAGTATAAGAATGGAACAATCTTTGTCGCCAATTAAATCGGAGATCTTTTTTATCACGATAAAAGTCTCATTCTCATTGATGCATCTTGCTGTTGACACCAACGGCAAATCTAATGATTTGGATTTAGCCCTTTCTATTAAATAATATGGGTCAATACCAATACAATGCCCACCAACTAAGCCGGGGTAAATAGATGCGAAATTCCATTTTGTTGAAGCACATCGAGTGACCTCGAATGAATCAATTCTCTCTTTTCCACAATAAAGGGAAAATTCATTGGCCAAGGCAATGAGGGTATCGCGTTGAACATTTTCATACATCTTAGCCGCCTCAGCCACTTTAATGCTTGAAGCTCAACAGAGCGGAGCCGATATAATCGACGAATAGAGTTTTTCAATCTTATTCAATACTTCTGAGGATGAGCCAGAAATAATCTTAGGTGTTATTGAAAGATGATGTATCTCCTCTCCGACATTAATTCTTTCAGGAGAATATCCAACCCCAAAATCTATGTTAAGCGTTAAACCAGAATACTCTTCAAGGATAGGAATACATATTTCATCAGTTGCACCAGGGAAAACAGTCGATTCAAATATAACCAAATCTCCTTTTTTAAGATTGCTTCCAACAACGAAACATGCGCTTTTTAATGGGAACAAGTCCGGCTCGTGCGACGACGTGACGCCTGTTGGAACACATATTACAAAAACATTACAATCTCTGATAGCGTTACTATTAGAAACAATAATGCTGTTCCTAATAGCTGCATTTATATTTTCCTCTTTCTCGCACCTCTTAGCATCAATACCACGAGAAAGCAGAGTTGTTCTCTCATTATCTGAATCAAACCCTACGCAATGATAGTGTTTTGAAAATAGGCAAAACAATGGCAACCCAACATAACCAAGACCTAATACAGCAATCTTGGGAGTAAAAAATTGTTGTATATCTTCGTTTTTATTCTTATTCATGATACTTTTTTTATCTCATATACTTGAAATTAAGAATGACAAACACGCTATAAACTAAAGATGCAAGAAGTATACGATCTGTAATGAATTGCATTCATCAATCTTATCGTATACATTTATAGAATCCGAGCCGTTAATGTCATTTCCATTGTTGTATGGAAGTTCCACCGTTGATGAGTCGGCGAGGATCTATTTTCAAGACAGAAGCTATCTTGATAACCATCTCAAGTGATGGTTGCGCCGTGTTAGAGCACCATCGAGAAACAGTTGCTTCATTTTTTCCTAGTTGCTGTGCCAACCATTTACCAGTACGATTCTTTTCGGCTAAAACCACTTTTAATCGATTAATCATCTTATTATCAGTAACTACCTCCGATTTCATAGATTAATTTATTGATGTAATGTGCAAATTTACAACAAAATCCACAATCTTCATTCATTCCAGAGAATGTTTTCACAGATAGACGACATTCGAAAGTTGAATGATTACTTTACTTCCCATTGAGGCATCATAAATATGTAACACAAAACTTACAATGAGTTTTTAAGTTTCGCAAGTAAATTTTAGCCCACCAGATCAGAATCACCTACTTGTCGAAGACCAATTTCACTGCTTTGATTTGTTTGTCGTTTGATATTACCTATTCAGTCAGATCCATGGTATCATAGTTATATGAGCTATATAATCAACAATTAGAATTGGATTGATAATACTTCCCTTGTATTTGCAGGTGATATGCAGATGTTCCTCGGTGCAGCGTCCCGTATTGCCTGTAATCCCAACAACATCACCAGACAAAACAGCCTGCCCTTGTGATACAGAGATTTGAAACAGGTGGTAATAGCTGACGGTGAAGCTGCTGTGTTGTAACGTGACATACTTTCCGGAGACTTTGTCCTATCCTACCTTTCGCATTCTACAGTAAATCCTCAGTTAGGTTTGTATTTTCTGTTTGATTGGGTAAGGATAAAGTTGAAATGGGTTAATATGAAGTATATCGGATTGCGATAATAATATCTATAGTGCTAAAAAGTCGCCACTCTCTTTGCCCATTCAATGATTTTGGCTACTTTTGCGGTTGAGTTATTTGACAGTAAAACATAGCAAAACGCTGAAAATCGCACGGTTTCTTAGTCGTTACCGCTACTTTTCAAATAGCTTGCTAAAAGTTTATTCCTCAAATGGTTAAGTCAAATCATTGAAAATCTAAAATAAAAAAACAAAATATGCCTATACTGGAACGGAAAATCATTCATGACCGGACTACATTATGCAGCCGCATATTATCCCCCCGGTTCGTGTTGCCCCGGCATAAGCATGCCGAATATGAAATCATGCTGTTCACAGGTGGAAGTGGAAAGCAGTTTGTGGGAGAAGGGGTTTGTGACTATAAGGAAGGCGACATAGCCATGATAGGGAGCAACGTACCGCACCTGCATTTGTGCAATGCCAAATTGAACCCGACGATGGGACTCGAAGCGAGTGCCGGAGTGGCATTACAGTTTCATCCGACCATTTTTCCCATGTCCATGGAAAAACTGCCGGATTATTTACCCATTTACGGGCTGTTGCAGAAAAGCCAGTACGGAATACGTTTTTACGACAAAAATTTATATGAAGAGTTATTGCAACGGTTCCAGGAGTTGGAAAGGGTGGAGCACACGGCCCGGTTGATACATTTTTTTCAAATTTTAGAACGGTTATGCCAGTGTAAGAAAACAAACATTCTTTCAAATGTTGCTTATAACAGTTCGAATCTTCTGCCGGAAGTCAATGAGCCTGTCAATCGGGTGTATGCCTATCTTTTCAACCATTTCAAAGAAAAAATCACATTGAAAGAAATAGCAGACTATGTGAAACAGAATCCCTCAGCTCTTTGCAGATATTTCAAACAACGTACTGATAAGAATATCTTCCAATGCCTCGCTGAAATACGGATTGAACATGCCTGTAAATTATTGGCTTATTCCAATCTGACTATAGCACAAGTGGCTTATGAATCAGGCTATAATTATGTACCTCATTTTATTATGCAATTTGAAAAAATAGTCAAGCGAACACCAAGCGAATATAAATCGCAAATTGACAGCTTGTAAAAAATGTGTACCCATATATCTTACCGAATTTGTGGTACAAAATAGAATACTAAATCACAAACGATATCTATCGATACAATATTGGGATACACAAACAATAGGTGTGACTTCGGAGCATATCCTTGTAGACGGCTGGCGGCGTTTTCGCCGTTAAACCGTCCTGTTTTCGTTAAACGAAAACACAACTTGCTGTCCGCAGGAGCGGACCTCGTTTCTCCAATAATTATTGTGTATCAGACCATTGTGTGGCTATTTTCCTGTGGTTTGTGGGGCTTTTCCATCAGATATTTGCCGGCTGTTCTCCCCATTAAAGGATAGATATATCTCCATGACCATGTGACTTACGCCCATAATTCGGGGATAAGGAGGCAAATATACGGAAAATCTGCCCTTTACATGCCCTATTGTCCATTAATGGATTGCTACTTCTACACTTCTGCAAATGGAGAATGGGCATGTAGCCGTGTACGACTTATGTTTTTTCTTCATTGTCTCCATTAACGGATTGCTACTTCTACACTTCTGCAAATGGAGAAT